>Ga0265798_10000017_pt1 | contig 482616 bp, 425 predicted proteins | sample P3T30metagenome_FD_192430 | JGI IMG/M metagenome (GOLD analysis project Ga0265798, IMG submission 192430) | Plant litter microbial communities from East Loma Ridge, Irvine, California - P3 T30 | ecosystem: Environmental > Terrestrial > Plant litter > Unclassified | place: USA: California...
TCGAGAAACTGCGGCATGGTAAATATCCGGTTCTTTAAGTAAACAGGGATAAACCATACGGCCACGATTATTAGCGCTACGGCTGCAAGCCACTCGTAAGCAGCAACGGCAACACCCACTACAAAGCCATTACCGCTCATACCTATAAACTGCTCTGCAGATATATTGGAGGCAATAAGCGATGCTCCGATTGCCCACCAGGTAAGGGAACCTTCGGCTAAAAAGAAATCTTTAGAGTCGGATACCTCTCCCTCTTCTTTCTTCTTGCTTTTATAAATCCAGTACCCATAACCCGATACCAGTAAGAAATAAACAATGAAAATAACATAATCTATTGTAGAAAACTTGCCCATAATTGCTAATGAATAAAAATATACCTGCCGGAACCACCCGGCAGGCACTTGTGTAAAAAATACATTCAAATATTAACGCCATACAACGCTATCTGATGCTAGTTAAAGAGATTGATTTATACTCTTAAAATGTATAGAAAGATTACCCAAATCATTCGAAAATGAGCAAAACAACTTGTTACCGATAGTTTGAACCGATTGTTGAACGCAACACGAAAACTATGATTGATAAATAAAACTATAAAAAACTAAATATAATAAAACATCTTATAGTCAACGTGACAATAATACAATATATTTTTGATTTGATAAAATTTTTACTCTAATTTTTTTGATTATTCATTATTAAAGATAATAAGCAACTTTTAGTAATAATTACTACTACTACTATCTAATGCCCGTAGATATAGAAATAGTTAGTTATTTGCTCATATTTATGCTACCTGAATGTATTTTCCTGAACATTTTATAAATTAAAGACTTTTGACGGCGTGTACACGCTTTTCAAAACCCAATTATATAGATTTTGGGCGACTTTATAACAGCAGTCTTTTTCAAATGTAGTTAGCGTAGCCATCCTTTCCGAATGCATTTAACTATTTATAAGCAATTTATAAAATATTAAAAGCAAAATGCACCTATTTAATACATGATTAAATACTATTAAATTAAAATTTAATACATATAGTTATTTTGACTATAACAAATTGATAAACCAAAAATGAGGTTAAAAAATTCGACGTTTCCCAAACCGTTAAAGTTCGTTTGTGCTGGCGGTAAAAAATTAATATGTTCTTTTCCAATAAAAATATCACGTAAACTAAAAACTACGAAAACGTTTTCTACGATATCGTGGTGAGGTTTGCAATAATAAATGTAAGTTCTGGTACCTTGTGCTTAATTAACCCTTACAAATTAGGAAAGCATGAACCTCTCTAAGTCCTTAATTATAGCTGCTTGCCTGCTGTCTTGTTTTATAGGAACGTCTCAAATTTTATTGCCAAAAGTTTTAGGCAGCGGCATGGTGTTACAGCGCAATGAAAAAGTAAAGATATGGGGCTGGGCGTCTGCAGGAGAAATTGTTACAATTCTGTTCAATAACAAGAAATATTCTGTAAAGACCGCTAATAATGGGGAATGGCTGATAAATTTATCACCCATGAGAGCCGGTGGCCCTTATAAAATGCAGCTAACTGGTAAAAATACTATTACACTTAATGATATTTTAATAGGCGATGTATGGCTTTGTGCAGGTCAATCTAATATGGTGCATCAAATGCGGTTGCATAATATACGGTATGCAGAAGATATTGCTAAGGCAGATAATACGCAAATCAGGCAATTTTTTGTAGAAAATACCACGAACTTAAATGCGGAGCAAAATGATTTAAAAAGTGGTGCCTGGAAAACGGCCACAAAAGCAAACATTGGCGATTTCTCGGCTGTAGCCTATTTCTTTGCAAAAAAATTATATGAAAAAAATGGGGTGCCAATAGGTATAATCAATGCAAGTTGGGGTGGCACACCTATAGAATCATGGATAAGTGAAAGCGGCTTTAATAACTTTACCGAAGTTTTAAGTTTGATAGCCCAAAATAAAGATACGGCATATATTGCCGGGCAAAAAGCCGCGATAAACAAAATACCTGAGCCTGAGGATAAAGGGCTAAGTGAACAATGGTATACAACTACCTATAACCCGAAGGGGTGGCATACTATTGCGGTACCGGGATACTGGGAAGACCAGGGAATTCGCGATCTTGATGGCACAGTGTGGTATCGCCGTAATATTGAGATTCCGCAAGATGTAGATTTAAGTAAAGTAAAACTATTTTTGGGACGTATTGTAGATGCAGATGAAGTTTATATAAACGGTACTAAAATTGGCAACACGGGCTATATGTACCCCCAACGAAGATATGAAATTCCAAAGGATGTGCTTCATCCGGGTAAAAACCTTTTTGTTGTGAGGGTTACAAACAACTCCGGAAAAGGCGGTTTTGTACCCGATAAACCCTATCAACTTATTGCTGCGGCTGATACTTTAGATTTAACCGGTTATTGGCAATACAAAGTTGGGAGAGTAAACATTCCTACGGGCAGGATGTCAGGAAATGGAATAACTCCTCAAAATCAGCCGACGGCACTATACAACACCATGGTTGCTCCATTAGTAAACTACAATATAAAAGGTTTTGTATGGTATCAGGGAGAAAGTAATACCGGTAAGCCTGAAGATTATACAAGGCTTCAAATGGCATTAATTCAGGATTGGCGAAAAAAGTGGGACAAGCAACTACCCTTTCTGTTCGCTCAATTGCCTGGATATATGGACTATAGTTATCTTCCGTCAGAAAGCCAATGGGCAAAATTCAGAGAGGCACAGGCGAAAACACTCTCCGCCCCTAAAACCGGCATGGCAGTTACTATAGATTTGGGCGAATGGAATGATATTCATCCCGACAGGAAGAAAGAAGTGGGTGAACGTTTAACCGTTGCGGCACAAAAGGTTGCCTATGGTAAAGATGTAGAGGGGTCCCCATACTACAAGTCTAATATTATAGAAGGCAAAAAAATTATCGTATATTTTAATAATTGCGCAAAAGGGCTCACCACCTCTGATGGTGAAGCACCAACAGAATTTGCTATTGCAGGAGCAGATAAAAAGTTTGTATGGGCCAGGGCCAAAATTGAGGGCTCGACGGTTGTGCTATGGAATGACAATGTAAGTAAACCGCTGTATGTAAGATATTCATGGGCAGATAATCCTGTAAACCCCAATCTTATAAACGCTGAAGGATTACCCGCAGCTCCATTTCGGACTGATGATTAATACACTCTGCAGTTTCTAACTTTACGGGGAGTATGTGTACAAAATTACCTGCATACAGCTTCAGGTAAAAGTTTTGCCTGTAGCACGCGTTCAATATATAGGTTAGCATTGCTAATGGATAGTCTGATTTCTTACCTTCTAAGGTCGACACTCAGGTTTGCAGGCTTAAATAGTTCTTCACTGAGGAAGGAGCCATTTTACTGGTGCAGTGACCCGTATTATTCAACAGGAAGCTATCTTGTATTCCTCACCCTACATTTTGTGGCAGAAACAAATACCTGAAAATATTATTTTAATGATCTTTAACTTTCTGCATTGTAAGAGGGTCGGTTTCTTCGTAATACTCTAAAGTGTTTACAGGTCGTTCTACATCATACGGTATAGGACGCTTGCTAAATTGCTGAAAATATAGCAGGCAGCCGTCCTTATAAAATTGGGCATCGCGGCACTGACGCTGAAGCCTCGTTTGCACATCTGTAAAGCGTTGCTCATCAACATAAGGCTTTGCTTTATCCCATGTTATTAGAAATTTACGTACCTCATCGAGACCATCCTGGTAGCGATAGCATAGCTCATCCCAAAGTATTCTGCCATTTTTTTGCTTGTGGTTCCACGGAAGATGATGAAAATATAATATATATTTCTCCGGACACGATGCAACAGATGCGAACTCTGATGCCAACGGTTCATGATATTGGCTAACCGCGTTACTACCGGTCGATGTCCTGTTAAATCCTATACCGTTAGCGTCGGCCTGATGGTAATATGGAGGTGTCCAGTCTTTACGAACTCCTGTTGGTGCGTACCACGGCCCCGGACCATAATGATGGTTGCCGGCAAAAATATGATGCAGCCCAAGCGGCATAGAGTAATTAACTACAGCCTCCCTGCTATCCAGCATCATTTTTTTTACAGGGTTTAAAAAATTATCATCCCAGCCATTAGCCATTTCTCCGTCGATTGGTAAAAAGGTAAGCTTTAACCATTCATTAGCAATAGCTTCGCTTGTAAGTTCATTACTCCAGGCGAGGCGGCCAAAGGCATACCAGTTAGCCTGGGCAAAATCATGTCCGCACCAGTTTTCATCGAGGCCAATATTAGCCACTCCGGCTATGGCTGTGATTTTCTGGTTAAAGATGCTACCATCTGTAATACGTGCAACAGTGCTGTTTTTCCCTTCCTGCCATGTATCGCTTTTAAGAAACTCCTCCCACATAGTAGCTAAGTAAGCGAGCTGGTTTGAGTGGCCTAAATACTCCTGGGTAACTTGCACCTCAGCCATTACCGGTGTTTTTTTCATTGCTCCAAACAAGGGACTAAATGGCTCTCTCGGCTGAAAATCGATAGGGCCGTTTTTAACCTGAATAATAACATTATCATTAAATTTACCATCGAACGGCATAAATTCGGCATAGGCCTGTTTCGCCCTGTCTTTTTCGCTGGCATTGTACACAAATGCCCTCCACATAACGATGCCGTTGTGCTTTTTAAGGATATCTGCAAGCATATTTGCTCCCTGGACATGCGTACGACCGTAATCCTGCGGACCTGGTTGTCCTTCACTGTTCGCTTTTACAAGAAAGCCTCCAAAATCAGGTACTAACTTATAAATTTCATTGGTTTTAGCCTCCCACCATTTTACAACGTCTTTATCTAATGGATCGGCCGTTGACAAGTTGCCCAATTTTATAGGGGTGGCAAAATTTATAGATAAATATGTTTTAATACCGTACGGTCGCAAAACATCAGCAATCGCTTTTACCCTTTGCAGGTATTGTGCTGAAAGCATTTGCGGTGAGGCGTTTACGTTGTTAAGTACTGTACTATTTATGCCTATAGAAGCATTAGCACGGGCATATTGCTGCCATAATACTTTATCTGCCTCTGTAACTGTAAAGGCTTTATCTCCTTTACGCCAAAAAATAGACTCGCCTGCGTAGCCTCGTTCTATTGATGCATTTAAATTATCCCAATGATTAAGAATACGTAAACTATAAGATGGATTAGAAACTAAAGATGTGTAAAGTTGCCCGGTTTGCTGGCGGCGAAGCAGTTCGTAAACGCCATATAGCAATCCCATCTCAGTTCGTGCTTCAATTCCAGTTTTAGCCAGCCTGAACCCATCTCCCTTTATTGAAGCATCCTTTACCAAGCTTAACTTAACTGTTGCATTGCTTGGCCCGGTCCAACCCTGCTGAAGCTCATTTATAGCTATAGCAACCGGAGCCAATTTTGATGATGCAACAACTTTTACAGGATTTGCCTTTACAGGCCGTAACCATAACTCATGTCCGTTATTTGCAACGGCATTAAACGGTACAAGGGCAATAAGTAAGAAACATAACTGTATTTTAAATATTTTTTTCATGTGGTGTGTTTTATGAAATGTGGCCTTTTTGCATAACTGCAAATTATTTTTTTTCGCTTTGGGGTGCGCCTAAATAAGCAGGCTTGAGCCCGCCGGTATCAATAACGATTTTTTCAAGTACAATGCCCTGATCTAAAACCCTGAAGCGCAGTTTATGTTTGCCTGACTTACTAATTTTGTGTTTTGTAGATGACCTGATTATATGCTCTGCCTGCCACTTTCCTAACTCTCCCCGATAGTGGCCATTAAAATTTATTACCTGAGGCTCGTTGCCATCAAAAGACAACTCATAGCGCAAGCCTTTGTTGTCGTTAAAATTTAGCGTTGGGGCAAGAAGGAGCTGTACCTCAAATTCGCCGGTCGAACTAAATTCGACATCATATTCCAGGTAAAGGCTTTCATTTTTATTGGGGAACAGATTTTGCGGAATTGTTGTAATACCCGATTTTGTTTTCCCAAAATCAGGAATAACTTCCCAGTGTATTCTTTTCGAATTTTGTAAACGGGCATAATTTTCTGCTTCAATAGCCACATAACCATCTTTTTCTATAAATATGTTATTGTTAGTGGTTCCTTCTTCATTTATATAGGTTACTTCGGGCATTATGTTAGTTTTCGGCTCATGCCATGCAGAGTATCCTATTCGTATCTGGTCCATCATATGTGCCCATTTTCCTCCGGCAATTACGTTATTGTATTCGTTTTGTAATATGGAGTCACGCACAAAACACTCTTTTACCTTATCTGCATAAACATTAGCCTCCAAATCATTCTTTGCGGCGAGTTGTTTATTTTTTGCGGCAGCATAATACATTTCATACAAGTTACTACAGGCATTTATAGGATACAGCACTAACTGGTAATATGCGTCTCGGGTTTCGCCAGGCATTAGGACGTATAGCCGCAAAGCATCAAGTGCAAGCGCACGATAATCGTTTACCACTGTCTCAAACTCATTATAATTTTCTAAGCTGTAAGTAGTGCTGCTTAATGTCTCGGGGGTTACCCGCCTGTTGTATTTTGTATAAAAATTTATCATCCCGGCAATTTTCTTAGAATGCTCTGTGCCAAATTGCTGCGCTGTCCAATTTTCGGTATGCTGTAATAAATTTTTAGCATTAAACTGCTTAGGGTTCCAGGCCATATCTAAAAAGAAGTTTATAGGATATTCCATAGGCTTAAGATCGCCCACGTTAACCACCCATAAACGGTCTACACCATGTTCATAACTCAAGCTCATTTGTTCCCACACACGTTGTATTGGGCTTATGTTTATCCACTTTGAGTTTCGCGGCCCTCCCACATAATCAAAATGATAATATATTCCGTATCCTCCTTTATGCATTTTTTTTGCCGGATCGGGTAGCTTGCGCACATTACCCCAGTTATCATCACAAAACAGCAGGATAACATCATCCGGCACGCGCATTCCGCGGTCATAATAATCCTGTACCTCTTTATAAAGAGCCCACACCTGAGGTGTTTTTTCAGCTTTTTTACGGGTAACTTTCTCTATAATACTGCGCTGGTCTTTAACTATATTTTCTAACAGAACTATGTTAGTGCCCTCGCTCATTGCTTCATCGCCATCACCGCGCATACCCACAGTAACTACTTTTTCCCAATCTTTACTGCGTTGTATTCCGGTTTCCCAAAACTTCCTGAGTTCAGCACCATTTTTAGAGTAATCCCAAATGTTTGGGAGGTCATTCTTCTTTATATATCTGTGCCAGTCAGACTGTGCCAGTGCCATAGGCTCATGATGTGAGGTTCCCATAATAATCCCCATCTCGTTGGCTAATGGTCCGCTCTCAGGGTCATCATCATAAAAAGCATTGCCCCACATGGCAGGCCACATATAATTTGCCTTTAGCCGAAGTAATAACTCAAATACCTTCTCGTAAAATTTACTATTAAAACCGCCAAATGTTTTTTTAGCCCAACCGCTTAAAGCCGGGGCTTCATCATTAAGAAAGATACCCCGGTATTCTACTGCCGGCTCACCATCAGTATAAGTGCCTTTAATGAAGTACAAATTATCTTTATGATTTACAGGAACATCGGCCCAATAATGCCAGGGTGATACCCCTATTTGTTTAGAGAACTCGTAAATCCCGTAAATAGTTCCCCTTTTATCACTACCGGCAATTAAAATGGCCTGTACGTTTCCGCCAAAAGGATTTTTAATATTTTGAATAATGTATTTTTCCTTTTTCCCGTTTAACCCTGATCCATCAAATTTTTTATTTTTTATTAGCTCGTCAATAAAAGACCCAGTGTTTAAGGTACCAATAATAACAAGTGGTTGCTGCCCATTCGGATTTTGATTAACCAACAAAGGTAATGTGCCCGTTACTTTGTTAATATCGGTCTGCAGGTTAACGGTCGCCCTCATTACGCCACCATCGGCTCCTGTTTTTATTAAAATAAAAGGCCTTGAAGTATTATCTTTTATTGCTAAAGTATTGTTAGCCTGGATGGAAGTAATAAAAGGTTCTGACGCCAAGGTATTACCTGGGAAACAGAGAAGTGTAAGGGTTACTAAAATAAATAGAATATAATGTCTCATTGAATCTTTTACTATTTAGCAATTATAAATAATTGTTAGTTTAAAGATCAATATTAAACCAATTTCTTTTTTTAATACCCCTTTTGCAAGAAATTCAACTAAAACGTATTCGTAATTAAAATACTTCGATATCCGATAGGAATATCTTGAGAGTATATTTAAATCTTCTTTAAAAAATTAATAAAAAAGATTACGAATACGTTTTAGTAATTAAACAGAACTATACTGCCTGCAAACAGTTTGATAATTATACATTAGTAGGAATTTTTTAAGTATGTAATTCATACTTATTACTTATTCCTGCTAATTATGAACAACGTACGATTTTACATTACTGCATTTATAACACTTTTATCTTTAAGGGGCTTTAGTCAGGACAATAAAGATTTAAAATTATGGTACACTAAACCTGCAACAGTTTGGAATGAAGCACTGCCGCTGGGTAACGGAAGGTTAGGCGTAATGGTTTTTGGCGATCCTTTAAATGAAAAACTGCAGTTAAATGAGAGCACTTTTTGGTCTGGCAGCCCTTCAGAGAATAATAACCCGGATGGCTCGCTTGTAATTGACTCCATCCGGCATTATATTTTTGCGGGAGAGTATAAAAAGGCAGAACTATTGGCCAATAAAGGGCTTACCGCCAAGAAACTACATGGATCTGTTTACCAGTCGGTCGGGATGCTCAACCTAAATTTTGAAGCTAACGATGGGTACACCGATTACTATAGGGAGCTTGATGTAGAAAAAGGAATATTTACTACAACATTTAAAGTAAAGGAGGTGCTTTACAAAAGAGAGGTCTATACGTCGCTACCGGATCAGGTTGTCGTAGTAAAGCTTACTGCAAGCAAGCTTGGAATGTTATCGTTTAGCGCAAATTTTGATGGCGAGCTTAAAAACTATTCAGGCGCTATTGATTCAAATACACTTCAAATGACTGGACTTTCAGGCAATCATGAAGGTGTTAGCGGAAAAGTACGGTTCGATTCGCGGGCAAGAATAATAAATAATGGTGGCAAAACAACAATTGAGGCAGGAACGATAAAAGTAAGTAATGCTGATGAAGTAGTTATTTATATAGCTATTGCCACAAATTTTACAGACTACAAAACATTAGATACAACCGAGAGTAAAAACTGCAGCGCCTATTTAGAAGCTGCATCATCAAAATCGTATAAAAAAATACTGAGCAGGCATGTTAATGCTTATCAAAATTATTTTAATCGCGTAAGTTTTAATTTAGGCACATCGGCTGCTTCAAAGCTGCCAACGGATGAAAGGATAAAGAATTTTGCTACAACTAACGATCCTCAGCTAATTTGCCTTTATTATCAGTTTGGCCGATATTTGCTCATTAGCTCTTCACAGCCCGGCGGGCAACCGGCAAACCTTCAGGGTATCTGGAACGGCAGCACACACCCTGCGTGGGATAGTAAATACACTATCAACATTAATACAGAGATGAATTACTGGCCTGCTGAAAAATGCAATCTTTCTGAATTGCATGATCCGCTAATACAGCTTGTTAAAGATCTCTCTGTACAGGGTGCCGAAACAGCAAAAGTTATGTACAAAAGTGGCGGATGGGTGGCACACCATAACACCGATATATGGCGCATTACAGGAGTAGTAGATTTTGCAAATGCAGGACAGTGGCCTATGGGTGGAGCATGGTTATGCCAGCATTTGTGGGAAAGGTATCTGTATACGGGCAATGTAAAGTATTTAGAATCTGTTTACCCTGTATTAAAGTCGGCTTGTAAGTTTTATCAGGATTTCCTTATTGAAGAACCCACACACAAATGGCTTGTAGTAAGTCCTTCTATATCTCCTGAAAATATACCAAATGGCCATGAGGGAAGCGCAGTAACTGCAGGTATTACTATGGATAATCAACTCCTTCTTGATCTTTTTACAAAAACAATTAAGGCTGCAAAAGTATTGAACAAAGACCCTGACCTTACGGCGGAGTTGCAAAAACTCATCGATCGCCTGCCCCCTATGCAGATAGGGCGCTATGGGCAGTTACAGGAATGGATGGACGATGTAGATAACCCCGACGATAAACATAGGCATGTTTCTCACCTTTATGGTTTATATCCGGGTAATCAAATAAACCCTTATACGAATCCGGAACTGTTTAATGCTGCCAAAACGGTACTCATACACCGTGGAGATGTCTCTACCGGATGGTCTATGGGATGGAAGGTAAACTTGTGGGCACACTTACTCGACGGGAACCATGCCAATAAATTAATTAAAAATCAGTTAACGCTTGTAGACCCTGTAAAGCAAAGTGATAAGGGTGGTACGTATCCTAACATGTTTGATGCCCACCCCCCTTTCCAGATTGATGGAAATTTTGGGTGTACATCCGGCATTACAGAAATGCTGGTGCAAACCCAAAATGGTGCTATAAGCATCTTGCCTGCATTGCCGGATGAATGGAAGAATGGCAGCATAACCGGAATTAGGACTTATGGCGGCTTTGAAGTGAGTATTGAATGGAAGAACAATCAAGTACAGCAACTTATCATTAAATCTAACCTTGGTGGCAATTGCCGTATACAAGTTCCTAATGAAGTTACTCTTAATAAAGCACCGTTACGAACCACAACGGGCATCAACAGTAATACATTCTTTGAAACAGTTGCGATAAAAGAACCTCTAATTTCACCGCTTGCACCTATTACTAAAACAGAATTAGAGAAAACCTATACGTACGATATTGCTACCCAGGCAGGGAAAACTTATATACTTAAAATAAAAAATTAGTTCATGGCTAATCAATAGTACAAAACACGAGAGTAAAATACTCGTACTTTCAGTACTGGCAACTTCCTGATATTAGATTGAAACATCTTATCGTTCGCCTGTGTGGCAAAAAAATACAGGGGAGATGAATGTTTATTAATGTAATGATTACCTGTTACTTACCGATACTGAAAGTCACTATCCTCTATGTGTAAGCACTTTCTTGCTCCGAGGTACATACATGGTACAAAATTTACCCCTATAAATCAGAGCTTAGGTGCCTGCCTGAAGGTGTTTATTTTTGCAGTCAAATAACAGAAACAATTTTCCGGAGATTCTTACCGGCACAAGAGCTACTATAATCTTACTTTTTACTTGGTCAATTATTCTTTTTGGATTCTTGAATGCTCATACTTTTGCTGACATGATTTGTCCATTTTCTGAATCTGATGTAAACCCGACATCGGATTTAACAAAGATGATTGATTAAGCAGTGAGAAAATATGCCATTATGTTAAGAAAGCGTTTTCCCTCTATAAGTTACTTTACATGAGATAGTACATCCTTTAAATCACGTTATTATTCCTTATTTTCTTTCAATCATACAAGGTTATTTCTTTGTAAAAGGATCATAAGAGAATCCAAGGCTAAAATAACCGGTACCGTTCTGAGTGGAAGAAAAAATATAATCGTTAATAGATTTTCCTCTCTCGGTTATCCTTGCATTAAAAACATTCGCAAAACCTAATTTCACTGTTCCTATAAGCCCTTTCGTAAACCAGTGTTCATACGTAGCACCAGACCTAAGTTCAATTTGGCGGTAATCATATACTTTTGCAAAGCCAGGCGCAGAGGTATTTAAATAAAAGCCGTCACTAACGAGCTCTGTTCCTAATGATAGCCTTCCGTTACTTAAAATATCGTGTTTTAGAAACACCCTTTGTGGAACTATTATATCCGCGATCCACCCTGAAATGAATTTGTGCTCCAGCGAAAAGGTTGGCGTTGCAGGAACCGGAGATGCAGGATCCAGAACTACAATAAGCCCAACAGTCATTTTGGTCTTTTCGTTTGCTTTCAGCACAATGCTTGCACCTGCAAAGCCTTTAATACGTTGGGCATCTTTTTCTGTACCGTCAGCAATTACACTTGCATTATATACTAATGTTTTTTTGAACAAGGATGTGTACCCTGTAAAACTTAATGCCGCTGACAAATAATGAAAGTCGTGTGATGTATTATAGAATGATTGTGGTAAACCTGTGAAATCTTTAACCCGCTCCAATTCGGCACGTTCATACTTATAGCTTGCCGATGCTGTAAGATTCCATTTAGATTTCATGATAATGGGGATATTAGCGGCTACATTGAGTTTAGACCTGTTGTTTATATGCCCGCTAATAAAATCGCTCCCTAACAATTTGTTATCAAAATCCTGTGGGAGGTATTGTGTATATTTTACATCGAACACCCGTGCAAAAGGAAATTTATCGGCAATAGCCTGCTGCAATTTTTGTTTTGGCGTTTCTTCCTGAGCGTTTGCGATAAGGCACAAAAATGCTGATGAAAATAAAAACAGTGTTTTTTTCATAATAGTTAATTTTGATTGATTTTGAATTCCCTCCGGGTAGAAAGGATTGATGATTGAACTACTTCAAATTATCTGAAATATTTTTTCCTAAATACAGTTCAAGGAAATCTTTTCGATATACATCGCCAATTGGTATCTCTGCGTTTTTTACATAAATCGTATGATTATCAAAAGACTCTATGTGATCTGCATTAACAAGATAAGATTTACTTACCCTCACAAAAGATAAAGGCTTTAAATGTGCATGGAAGGTTTTAAGATTCATGGCCGTAATAACCCTGGTATTTTCTACGTAAACAACTACGTAATCCTTAAGTGCCTCAACATATAGTATATCCTTAAAGAGTATCTTATGATAGCGCCTATCTGATTTTATTAGTATAAACTCAGTATTTATACTGTCCATTTCAGCATTCTTTCCCTTTAAAAGTCTATGATATCCAAGAGCCTTTTGAACAGCTTTATCCAGCCTTTCTTTGTCAATCGGTTTCATTATGTAATCTATAGCCTCCATCTCATAGCTCTGCAGGGCATATTGCGAGTAGGCAGTTGTAAATATTACCAATGTTTCCTTCGGGATTGTGGAGGCAAATTCAAGGCCTGTAATGCCGGGCATCTGAATGTCAAGAAAAATAAGGTCAACCTTGTTATCCATCATAAACTCTTTTGCCTTTTTTACACTATTAAAGTCGCCGGTAACGGATATTTCGCCAACGTCGCTTAACTTCGCCAGCATTCCTTCTCTTGCTAAAGGCTCGTCGTCTATTATTATACAGTTCATATTATTGGTAACGTTAAGTCAACTTCATATTTGTGTGGTTCGTCGCGTATGTTAAGGATAAAGCCGGATCCATACAATAGCTCGAGCCTTCTTCTTACATTGGCCAGGCCTAACCCTCCACTACCTGTAAACTTCAAGGGTTCGGTCGGCTTTGAATTTACGCATGTAAATAGAAGCTTATCTTCAGATATCTTAAAACTGGCTTTTACATATGATGGGTAATCCAGGTCAATGCTATACTTAATAGCATTTTCAATAAAACAAATCAACATTCCCGGGGGAAGGCTTACAGATTCGACATTCTGGTTTTTGTAAATTATATCATCTACCGTAATCTCAAAAGTGAAGTCATCTCTCCTTATTTTTTCTAATTCCATAAAATCATTAAGAAACTGTATTTCAGAAGATAATTGTACAGATAACGCATTATTTTCATAAAGCTGGTAACGCAAAAAATCTGAGAGCTTCAAGATAATTAGTGATGCCTTTAAAGGATCTTTATTGACTAAAACATTAACATTATTAAGCATGTTGAATAGAAAATGCGGATTTATTTGATTTTTCAATTCCGTAAGTTCCATTCGGAGTGTTAGTTTTTCGAGTTCATTAATCCTACTCGCATCTACTTTCCACTTCTGGAGCAGTTTTATGGCAGTAGATGAAAATAGCGCCATGCTGATAAGGCTGGTGGCTCTGACTATTTCCGTGAATAAACTACTTTTTATGGCCACTGGTAAAGCGCGGTGGGGTTCAAAATATACCTGATGGAGCTTTCTTACGAGCAAAAAAGTTATAATAATGGTACATATAATGGTAATTATATAAGTAATAAACCTTCCTTTAAGAAGAAGGAATTTTACCAATACATACATATTAAAATATAGTAATATTAGTACATAGGACATCCATAAAATTCGTACGTATAGGTTATATATACCCTCAAATTCCTTTACATCTAAATTATCGCCGAAAGATAGGATGAGATAGATCCAAACTACAATATGACGATGCAGTCTGAACCTTGGTTCTACAATAAAATTGACGAACCCATTTTCGTTAATATATAAATCCTTTACTTTTTTCATACTCATTTATAGTTGCGAAGTACGTTAAAAACAACTACCAATAAAATTTATTTATACAAACCCTGAAAGTTTTTATACCAAAGAGCATCTACATCTATATCTAATGAAATTATAAAAGGTTTGGTATAATATAACATCTGTTTTGTATAAAAAGTGATTCATAAAAACGAACGTGTTTTATTTTCGATAAAATTTAAATAATATGAATCCCACTTTAATGGAAGATTTAGTTACAAGGAAAGAGAATGATACTGATTGCTCGAAAAACAAAAGAATTAGCGACATTATTGATCTTTGGAAATTTTCGCGTCACTATAGTGAAGAAGCTCAAGTTACTGAAGACGGGCTGTTAAGCCTTAGCCCCGGTAAAGCCTTTAAAGTTGACTTTATCGATATCTCCCTAAACAAACACCATAAAAGCGAGGTAATAAATAACATGTGCCAGGATATCGTCTCTACACTTCAACTAACTTCTGATTATTATGTAGAACTGCATAAACACCACAATAACTATACTACGACGGAGATCACATCAACGCGCTGTGAAATATTGGATGCAATTAATGGAAAGCTTGTCTTTTACAAACATGTCAAGCAGATTATCAAGTTAGCCGGATCAGCCAATAACGCAACGATACGCATTAATTTTAACGTGAAGGATTGCCGGCGTAACGATATTACTACCATACTCCGCACTGTAAAGGATGTTGCAACATCAGGAAAATGGATGGTTCTTGTCCTGGACAGGACTTTTAACAGGTGTGATGCAGTTAATTTTCCTGATGATGTATTTACACTGCCCTATGAGTGTGACTATGAAAAACTATTCATTTTTCACTTTTACAATGGAAAGTGTACTGAATTGCCTACAATCCAATAAATGAGTAAGTTTCTATTACAATGCCCGACTTTAAAATTCTTACTTAACAGTAAACTGCATGGTCTGCACGTTTTGCGAGTCTGGCCCCACCATTACTTTAAAGTCGCCGTTTTCAAGCACTTTTTGAAGGTTAAAATTGTAAAACATTAATTTCTCAGGTGTAATCGTAAACTTAACCTCTTTTGTCTCGCCTTTTTTTAAATGTATTTTTGTGAAATCTTTCAACTCCATTACAGGCCTGGAGCCTGAACTTACCATGTCCCGAATGTAGAGTTCTATAATCTCATCACCATCTATTCTGCCGGTATTTGTAACCGGAATGGTAAGGGTAATGCTTTCAGATTTGTCCATAACGCTTTTGCTTAAAACAGGTTTTCCATAGCTATACGTAGTATAAGACATACCATAGCCAAACGGGAACAGTGGCTTATTGTCTTCATTTATATAACTTCTCATTCTGCTTGGCTGCCGGTCATAATATACAGGGAGCTCACCTACAGATTTAGGGATGGTAACGCTTAATTTTCCGGATGGATTAACTTTGCCAAAAAGTATATTTGCTAAAGCAGTCCCTGTTTCCTGCCCAAGATAATAGGCTTGTAATATAGCAGGCACATTTTTAGCTACATAATTAAAAGATAATGGCCTACCGCCAAAAATAATTGCTACAATTGGCTTTCCGGTCGCTACTAATTGCTTTACAAGCTCATCCTGCATTCCTAAAAGGTCAAGGCTTGTCCTGTCCCCTAAATGATTTTCTCCCCAGGCTTCCCTGCTAAAGGATCAGTGCATCTACTTTCTCACTAATACCAGCTTTCTTAGTATCCTGTGCCATTGCAGATATGCCTGTTAAAGCAGCAACTACTATTAAAAATTTGAGTTTCATAATTTACAGGATGTTGGGTTTAATTCAGGGTTGAAGCTGTACCTACTTAATTGTTGGCTACGACAGTGAGAGCTTACAGTTACTTTTTAGTAGTTTTACCAGCAGTTGAGGGCATCACATATTTAGATAATAAGTGAATATAGTTAATTTGGTAAGAGCAGCTATTCTCCGTAAGTTCCCATGTATTTAGTGGAGATGTGGTATTAAAATCTTTATAAAACTTCATTGGGGGCTCATTTACCGGTATAGGTTCAGATGTACATACTTCATTCTTATCTTTTTCACAGGTTCCGGTGTCACAGCAGGCTGCCCATTTGTAGTCCTGATTAGCACCCCCGGGTACAAAACCAGGTGGAGGCCCATACACAGATACGCCGGCTTCATCCCACAAAGCGCTGCCGTCTTTAAACCAGATATGCCATATTTGCGTAGCACTCTTTTCAGCACCAAAAGGATTCATATTTGTCAGGTAAACCATGTTTAGAGGATTTACGCCATGCATGTAATGTAGAAAACCTTGGCCGGTATTTTTTGCGGCTGTATTAAAAGAGGGTTCAATATTATAAGAAACGGCATCGGTAAATAACAGGCCCTGTGCACACTTTACCGAGTTACTGCCCCAGCCGTAATGGTCGATATAAGAAAGATAGGGGTCTTTATTACTATTTATTTTAACTTCGTCTAACCCGGCCCTGTATTTTGATTTAATATCTGCTGCAACACTTTTAGTTATACCCGGAAGTGTTGTAAAATACAGTAGCGTTTCCTGCTCGTCAAGCCGAAACGGAGAAAGGGTGCCCAATGTTACTAGTTGCAGTTGCTTGTAGTTATCCTCAAAAAAGCTTTTATATTTTAAATCTCCGGTAACATCATATAAAAAGCAGGCGGCCCTCATTTTCAGGGCAAACCGGCTGTAGTCGTCGACCTCCTGCTGGCCTCCGCCAAGACCCTTTGTGCCGCTACCGGCATCGTTATTTTTAAAAAGCACTGCAGGATTTTCTACGCCCCAATTCCATGCTTTTACGGCCGCAGCCTGAAGTGCATCTGCATATTTAATTTGCCCTAAAGACCGGTACACTTTTGCGCCAAAGGCGTAAGCTCCTGCTGTACTAAGGGTAGATGTTGTGGATGGTGGGCAATAAACACTCCTCCCTTTTGCTTTGGAGGGAGGGCTGGAATCTTCATGGTCTACACACACAAGGCTTATGACGCTGCCATCAGGATTTTGAAGGCGCAACAAGTGGTCCAATCCCCATTTAGCTTCATCCAGTAAGTCGGGCACGCCATTACCGGATTCCGGTATATTATAATCATCTGCCCAGACTGAAGGGCTTTGTAGGTAGCAGTGCATAAAACTTACCACATAGTTTGCTTCCCAGTTAGTATACCGGTGCAGGTCTCCTGCATCATACCAGCCACCATGCACGTCTTTTTCTGTTGCCGCATTTTCAGGGTCATTGTAAATCCTGCACTGTGTATCTTGCAAAGGCCCCATAAAGCTTGCAGCATCTATCCATCCCTTGCCCGCGTAAGGTTCTGTTTTTGCATATCCGGCCCTCTGGTAATAAAAGGTCCTTACTGCATGTTTAAGCACCTCTCTATATATATCATCAGAGATTTCAAAATCAAAAGACCTTACATTATTAGCTATATCAAGTATGTAGTAACTGCCATTAGCGGTAACCTCTGAAAAATCAAACCACCATGCCCTGTCGCCGGACATACCATCTGTAGCGCCTTTATTCCATGCTACCGGTGTCCCTGTATAAATAGTTTTACCGCTTTTACGGTTTACCACAGCATACTTTTTGCCGGGGATGAAAGAGGCAGCAGCATCAAACCCAATTTGAGGATCCCGCAAGACGGCTATTTTAGTAGATTTAGATTGATATCCAAACTGGTCGGTTACAATGTGATTGCTTGTAAGTTGCGCGGAGGCTGAAAAGAACGATGTCAGGGTAAGAAAAACAGCCGCCAATCTTATTTTAGATATGGACATGAAGTCATAGTTTATCATTAAATCCTTGCTTTTATGTCTTAAAATAGTTCGGTTGGTTAGTTAACACCCTTTTTTTTAACCGTCACCTTTTTATTGAGATTAAGGTTTATCTGGGACCCATTTTCCAGAAATACAGCAACGGCATCTTTGTTTACCGGAGAGCCTGTACCTTTAAAGTTCTCAATTTGCAAGTCCGTAAAATTTGCAACTTCGATACCATTTGTAAAATAAGGCATCCTTGTACCGGTCCAGGCTAGCTTAAGGTCTTTTATGGTCAATCCATTAACGTACTGGGCAAAAAATGCAGGTATATCGTGCTTAAATAATTGCTTTTCTGTAGCCGCACCCCTAAGGTCAATGTTACCACCGGCAACGTAATTCAGTTTAGAATCTGTAAGTTCAAAAGTTATATTGTTGAAGGTTACATTTTCAATAATGCTTTCTTTAGAGCCATAAATAAGGATCCCGTTTTCTGCTTTACAGGTTATATTACTAAAAATTACATTTTTAATGCTCCCTAACTTTACATCCTTATTTCCTGTTACAGCAGATATATGGATAGGCTCGCCGTTACCCCACCAGTCTCCGGTGCGTAGTTTGGTTTCGATATTTACATTGGATATATTGATATTTTCGAGAGAACCCTGGTCACGAACAAAAATACCGATGCCCCTTGTTGAATTTGTAATATTGCAATTAGTAATATTAATATTCCGCACCGTATTCTGATCCAGAAAACCTATCCTTATTCCACTTGAATAGGACTGTAAATTACAATTGCTGATATTTATATTCTCAGACACATGGCGTAAGCCCTTAAAACCGGGAATTTCAAAATGATGGTCATACCCTACAATTGCAATGGCATCATCTCCCGCCCTGATGTCGCTATTGGTAATGATCACATTTTTGCTTGATGCAACATCTATACCATCGGCATTGGGAGCCAGCATATTGGTCCATAGGCGTATACCATCTACCAGTACTCCGTCGCAATCAGCAAAAAGCATGGTCCAGAAAGGCGGCCTGGTAACAAATATTTCTTTTAAGGTTACACGTTTACAATTACTAAAAATAAACATCTGGTATGGCCTGTTAAGGGGCACTATTGGGCCATCACCTAATCCGCCGTCCTCAACTTTTCTGAAATTTCCTTTTTGACGTGTGTCTTTAGTTCCTTCCTGTTCGATTTTTTTTGGTTTTGTTTTGTCAAAAAAAACATCACCGTTACCATCGATATTACCTTGTCCCGAAATAGTTATATTCTCTGCATTCTCAGCATAAAGCATTCCATAATGCACTTCGTTAAAAGGCGCATAATCCTTTAAATTGGGGCTTCCTCTTAGTATTGCCCCTGTTTCTAAATATAAATGCACATTATCTTTAAGATAAACTGTACCAATTATAAAAGTACCAAAAGGTATTATTACAGTTCCTCCACCATTTTTAGTACATGCATCAACGGCTTTTTGTATAGACTGGGTGTTTAATGTCTTGCCATCGCCTACTGCGCCAAATTTAGATACATCATACGTTTGCGCATTCGAGATGGTGATAAATAGTAATAAAAATAATGTAATAGATCTACTCATTGTTATGTGGTTTTCGGTTTATGCAGTTGTAAAGCTTTTTTCGGTATTTATATTCTACTATAATTTGCTGTTATTTGGGGATTGCAATTAAAATTGCTGCAAAAATGACATGCCTTAAATCACGTACCCAGTAGAATAAAATGAGAGGTAAAATTAAAAATATGGCATGTGAAGCAGTAATGGTATTCTTTCAATTACTAATCACATAATAGCATTTACCTATATTAATATTATATAAAGCTGCACAAAATAATATATAATAAAATAAATGGCACATAAAATTGTGATAGACAAATTTTCAATTGCTGATTTATTTTATTGAGGTTAACAATGAAAGTGTTTTTTACTCTTGCCCTAAGTAATTTTTAAGCAGTAGCTTGAGGTTTCGATATTGCACTTTATGGAATACCATGGAAAAATCTCTGGTTTTTGCATTACAACACAAAATATAGTGAATAACATTACTAAATGAAAAAATACTATCAATACCTAAACTAATACTTCTTATATATTTGTTCAAATAGTTTTGCCTTAATTATGAATAATTTAAAAATATGATGAAAAATATTATGTCCGGGCTATTTTGCATTCTTGCATTCCAAGCCAAACTTTCGGCACAGGTAGTTAATATTGATGACGCAGGTAATGGGAGCCTTTCCATAAAAATTGACACTAAAACGTTTAAAGGTCCTGATATTAAATATAAAGCTATCCCATTAGGAAAGGTAAATCTAACGAACAGTATTTTTATGGAGCGCTACCAGCTTAATAAAAAGTATATGCTTAGCCTGGAAAGTGACAAACTGTTACAAAATTTTTATTATGAGGCAGGCATGAGTAAAACAGGGCATTCTATGCTGGGTAAAGAAAAAAATTATGAAGATTTTTATTGGGGTTGGGACTCACCCTCCAGCCAGCTTCGCGGCCATTTCTTAGGGCATTGGCTATCGGCAGCAGCCTACATGTATGCTACCACGGGAGATTTAGAAATTAAGGCTAAAGCAGATTACATTGTAGGCGAGCTTGCAGAATGCCAACTGCATAATGGTGGGCAGTGGGCGGGCTCTATACCCGAAAAATATTTTGAATTGCTGGCGACAGGTAAACCTGTCTGGTCGCCTCAATATACCATTCACAAAACATTAATGGGCCTCTATGATATGTATGCAGTTACCGGCTCCCGGCAAGCCCTTGATGTGTTAGATAAATTTGCTGACTGGTTTGACCAGTGGACCGCCAGCCAAACAGCCCACAACAATGCAGGTGTTATTTATGGCGGAGAGACCAGCGGAATGCTGGAAGTGTGGGCAAATATGTATAAGGCAACCGGTAAAGAAAAATATATTACATTAATGCAGCGTTACGGTAACCCCGGGCTGTTTCAGGATCTGCTTAGCGGTAAGGATGCGCTTTCTAATGACCATGCAAATGCAAGCATACCGTGGTCTCACGGTGCCGCAAGAGCCTATGAGGTAACCGGTAACAACCATTGGCGCGATATTACTACGGCGTTCTGGAAAAATGCGGTACTCGACAGGGAATCTTTTTGCACGGGAGGACAAAATGCAGGCGAATTTTGGATACCTCCGCATAAAATAGACCAGTTCCTTACACAAAACAATCAGGAGCACTGCACGGTATATAATATGAATCGTACAGCAGACTACCTGCTACGCTGGACAGGCGATACCCGATATGGAGACTACATTGAAAAAAACCTTTACAACGGTATCCTTGCCCAACAAAATCCTCATACGGGGATGGTTGCTTATTTCCTGCCAATGGCCGGAGGCTATAAAAAAGGTGGTGATAAGGGCTGGGGTACACCTACAATGGATTTTTGGTGCTGTCACGGTTCGCTTGTACAGGCACAAACCCGTTATGCAGAACAAATCTATTTTGAAAATGACAACGCGCTATTGATTAGTCAATATATACCCTCTCAGTTAAATTGGGTGAGTAACGGCACTAACGTTCAGGTACAACAGGATTTTGACGCACTACAATACACTAAGGAGTATGCTGCAAATCGCTGGAATATCACCCTAAAGGTAAAAGCAGAAAAAACAGCAGAATTTATGATACAGCTGCGTCTGCCGGGATGGCTCAGGAAAAAAGCTATTATAAAAGTAAATGGAGTACAACAACCTGTAAACATGCTAAGCGGATTGTATACCATTAACCGCAGTTGGAAGGATGACATTGTAACCATAGAATTCCCTACAGAGGTTTACACTGAAGCCCTGCCAAATACAAAAAATGTTGTAGCATACATGGAAGGGCCGGTAGTGCTGGCAGGAGTGACAGATGAGGATATTACCCTTAGAGGGGATATTAAAAATCCAAAGTCGATATTGCGCCAGGAATATGAACAGGAATATAAGCTTGTGCGGTGGAAACAGAGCCATTACAAGACTATAAACCAAATATCGAACATCAGGCTAATGCCATTATACGAGATTGCCGATGAACGCTATACTATATATTTTACAATACAAAAATAGCATCAAACGGTAGTTTGCCATAAAGGCTGAAGATCTTATTTAATAAGAGTTACAGCAATCAAACCTACGGATCTCGTTATAATAAAATTTTAAAAGAAAACTTTATAGGCAACTGCCTGCCAATACTCAAAAAACCTTATTTAATGAAAAACAGTATTTACAGTTTCCTTTTTTCCCTCACTGGCTTTTCGACATTCGCCAATGTATCGCTTCCTGCTTTCTTTTCAAATAACATGGTGTTGCAGCGCAATGCCGACGTTAAGTTATGGGGATGGGGCAACCCTAACGAAGAAATTACCATTACCGCCAGCTGGGATGCGGCTACTTATAAAGTAAAGGCGGGCAGTGAGGCAACGTGGCAAATTAGTATTAAGACCCCAAAAGAAGGAGGTCCTTATACGCTAAAATTTAAAGGTTATAATGAGGTAGTTTTCAATAATGTAATGCTGGGTGAAGTTTGGCTTTGTTCAGGGCAAAGTAATATGGAATGGACACCCGCATCAGGAATTGATAATACTGAAGCAGAAATTGCTAAAGCCACTTATTCCAATATAAGGTTTTTTAATGTGCCAAAATTAACCGCGAAATATCCGCAGGATAACCTATCCGGAGCCTGGCAGGCATGTACCCCAGACACTATGAAAAACTTTAGTGCTATAGGATATTTTTTTGCACAGCACTTACATGAAGACCTCAAGGGAGTTCCTGTTGGTATTATCAATTCAAGCTGGGGTGGCACTCATGCTGAAGTATGGATGCCGCAGGATTACATAGCTAACGATGCAGTACTTGCTGCGGCAGCTGCTAAATTTAACGAATCAGAATGGTGGCCCCGTGAACCAGGGCGCGCATACAATGCAATGATACACCCTTTTACCGGTCTTAAATTAGCAGGTGTTTTGTGGTATCAGGGTGAAAGCAATGTTGGGTCGGTAGTATATCATAAAACCTTTGGCGGCCTAATAGAATCATGGCGTGCCGCATGGCATGATGTTTTTCCCTTTTATTATGTACAAATAGCTCCTTATAATTACCAAGGTGACACAACAATGGGAGCTATAACCCGAAATGAACAACGTATGGTGCTCCAAGCAGTACCCAAAACAGCGATGGTAGTTATGTCCGATGTTGGCAATATAAACGATATCCACCCCGTAATAAAAAACCTGTGGGTACGCGATTAGCTAACCTTGCACTTAAAAATCTTTATGGTGTTAACAAAGGTATCGTAAACAGCCCCTTGTACAAAGATTTTAAATTTAGCGGTAACAAGGCAAGTATCAACTTTGATAATGCCGAAGGCCTGCATTTTACAAATAAAACATCTGATCTATTTGAAGTCGCAGGGAGTGATGGCGTATTTCATCGCGCAACAGCCAAAATTGAAAAAGATGCTGTTGTAGTTACATGTAAAGAAGTAGAAAAACCAGAACAGGTGCGCTACGCATGGCATAACACCACCGCAGCAGATCTTTTTAATAAAGCCAACCTGCCGGCGTCTTCATTTACGAGTGAGGCGAGATAATTATCTAAGGTTAAGTTCGAACTAGGCGGCCAATGTAAAACGCTAAAACACTGAATAAAGCTCTGGCACAGGTAAGCTTTTATCTGAATTTAAGATAAGATTGAAGAAACAAAGATGGACAACCCTTTAGAATTATTACAACAGCAATAAACGCTAAAAGCAAGAACGTTTTATCAGAAAAGAAGAGTCCGAAAAAATACTCCTATCTCAAGGACGCCTTTATGCTTGAATTATTTATAGGTGGACGAAGAGACGACGTGCTGATTTACGCTGGTTGGGCGTCGAATAAATACAGATAGGGAAACCACTTTGCTTTGTAAACAAGTTCCTTTTTGACTATAGAACACCGGGCTTAGAATCGCTCAGCATCTAATTTCCTTTTGCACAACATAACTACTTGTTAATTAAATTTTTATATAGTGATTAGGAAAATCAGAAACCTTTTCACAACATATTTGTTCCATTACCTGTTGCAGTTGTATTTTGAGCATTGATATGGCATGATCACCGCCTTTATTGCCCAATGCTGCAACACTATACATAAAAGTCCTGCCTAAAAACGTAAAATCTGCGCCACATGCAAGGGTACGGGCCACATCTACCCCAGATCTTATGCCACTATCCATCATCACCTTAATCTGATCCTTATATTTTTCTACAATAGGATGCAATGATGCTATAGCACTCTGCCCTGCATCGAGCTGCCTGCCCCCGTGATTAGAAACGATAACACCATCAAAGCCCAGTCGTATGGCCATCTGTACATCCTCTTCGCTTGCAACGCCTTTTAATATCAGTTTTCCTTTCCATTTGTCGCGTATTGGTGCAATGCGTTCTTCGTTAAGCCTGCCCGAGAAGGTTGTATTCATGAACTGCCCTAATTGCGCCATGTTTAAATCTTTCGGCATGTATGGCTTAAGAGTTTCAAAAGCAGGCTGTCCATGCATAAGTGTTTTAAGTGCCCACTCCGGCCTGCCAAATATTTGCAATATATTTTTAAGCGTCATTCGTGGCGGCATCGCAAGTCCATTCCGGATATCCCGTGGCCTAAAACCAAAAGTGGGCACATCGCTAAGGGCTACCAGTACAGGATATTCTGCAGCTTCGGCACGCTTTATTATGCTGTCCCTAACCTGGGCTTCCGCAGGGTGATACAGTTGATACCATGCACGCCCATGCGTAATCTCGGCGATTCGTTCTATACTTGCTGTAGTAACAGTGCTAAGTATAAACGGAATGTTATGTTTATATGCTGCCTGCGCTAATATTTCGGGCGCTTTAGGCCACATGAGACCCTGCAGTCCTACAGGCGAAATACCGAATGGTGCATCATATGTATGACCAAACAAGTCAGTTTTCATTTCAGATTTATTATGTTTGGTAAGGTAATAAGGCTTCAGTTCTACATCCCGTATTTCAGAGGTGTTTTTAATGAGGTTCATATCTTCATTGCACCCGCCATCCAGATACTCAAAAGCAAAACGCGGAATTTTAGTTTTAGCTTTTTTAATCAGGTCTTCGACTGATGGATAGTCATTATTATAGTGTAGCTGCATTAGTAGGTAACAGTATTAAAGTTTTTATTTAGACATCAAAAAACAGCGGCACAAGTTTTTTCATCCGGTAATTTTCTTTCAAAAATTTCGACGTAACCTGCCTGTCTGATAGCACCATAGCCGCACCTAAGGCTGAACCTAGAGGAGAATGCGTAGACATCACCTTAAAACTGCTGAAATGGTGAGACATAAGTTTCATAAACACATCATTATCTGTAAAGCCTCCATCTATGTAAATCGTGTTAATGTCGCTGTTACCAATTGCGTTATTTATAGTGTCTATTTGTAGTTCCATAAGTTCTATCATTAACTGATGATAGGCTTCTTCAAAAGTATCAAAAGGTTCAAGCTCGGTTTCCTGTGGCAATCTTTGCAACGCAATTCCTTCAAATTTAAAGTACATTGCAGGCTTTTCCATTAGCTTTAGGTACAGGTTCTGGTCAAACTGCACTCCGCGGTGGTAGCCATATTCTTTATTGTAATAATCAGTAAGCTTCTCTACCTGAAGGCGGTACTCGTTACCCATAAAAAATCGCGATGCTTTAACACGCCTTCCGTCAATCCTCAAGTAGTTTAAGCAGTTATTCTCGATATCTTCTCTACTTAATATTTCTGAATTATAGGGGTTAAGAGCAATGCTCCAGGTACCCGTTGACAGCAATAGAAAGGGCTTTTTCTTACTTAAGATGTAAGGGAGCAGCGCCGACGAACTATCGTGTATGCCTACGCCTATCCTGATTTTTTTATCTTTGTATATTGTATTTATGCTAGCCGATGTTGGCACAATGGGCGGTAGTATCCTGTCCAGTCCTTCTAAATGTACCCAGCTATGATAATCCTCCGCCTCGTAGTCCCAGAGGTTGGTATGGCACCCTATGCTGGTGTATTCGCTCACCGGTATTCCGGTAAACAGGTATGATAAATATTGCGGAAGGTGCAGGCTGTACTTAATTTGAGCAAATACATCGGGCTTTGTGTACTTTAACCAATACAACTGCAGGCCGGAATTTAGCATACCTGAAGGTGGTGATGCAGTTTGAGCAGCGACAGTTAATGGATCTCCGTATTTTTCATGAAATGCATCGGTCACTTCGTCAGGCATTTCCTTAGTATAATTGTATAACGGTGTTAGCGGCTTACCCTTATAATCAAGGTGCACAAGGCTTGCTCCATACGACGAAAAATTTAACGTATTCACATCAAAGGCATCACTTTCAAGCACTGTATCAAAGGTGTCTTTCATCCAATGCCGCAAAGCTCCAAGGTCTTCGGTTTCAAAACCATCCTCATCTTTTATAAGCGGGAGGTTTACATATTCACGGTGCACCTGATTATAATTGTCATCAAAAAGGAAGAATTTCTTATTGGTTTTGCCAATATCAAATACAGCATTAACTTTTACCATCATTACTGTTTTATAAGCCTGTAGCTTTAGAATTGTTGCCTCTTTCCTTAATTAGTTGTTCGCGTACCGTAAGCTTACGGTACGCAGCAAGCGGATCGATCGCGCCTCCTGCCTTTTGGCGTGCTGCTTTTAATATCGGCCTTACATCTGTCCGGTAAGCATCCTGTAAAATTTCCTGGCATTTAACCACATCATTCTCCTGTTGTGCTGCCCTGAGTTCATTTTGATTTACAAGTAACGCCTGGGTGTATGCTATAAGTATTGCTTCAAGCGACTGAATAAGATCTTCAAGCGGATCTTTAGTGTTGTGGCTCGCATCTATCATCCAGGCAAGGTCTGGATTTTGTGGGTTGTTTTCCATGCCGTACACCAGTTCATTAAATATAAGAAATAATGGATATGGTTTTATAGAGCCAACGGTAATATCATCATCGCCATACTTACTGTCGTTGAAATGAAAACCTCCCAGCTTGCCTTTGTACATAAGGGTAGCCACAATTTGCTCAATATTAGTATTGGGCAAATGATGTCCTAAATCTACAAGTGTAAATGCCCGGTCTCCACATGCATTAGCCAACATTAATGAGGTTCCCCAGTCCTGAATTACGGTACTGTAAAAGGCAGGTTCGTAGGGCTTATATTCTATAAATAGGCTCCAGTCTTGTGGTAAGCCGGCGTATATAGACTTTAGGCTCTCTTCTGCATGCTTTAAAACCGTCTGGAAATTACGCTGGCCCGGAAAGTTAGAACCGTCGGCAAGCCATACGGTCAGGCTTTTAGAGCCTAGCTGCTCACCAATTTTTATAACATCAAGATTGTGCTGTATTGCATAATCCCGAGATGTAGTTACTGTGCTACTCAACGACCCATGCTTGTAACTTTCGTTAGCTCCCGGCTGATCCTGGAATGTATTAGAGTTCATTGCATCAAAAACTATCCCGTGTCCGGCGGCTACATCCTTTATTGCCTTTACATCGGTGGGGATGTCCCATGGGATATGTAGCGACACCGCTCCCGCAGATTTGGTTAATGCATGTATAATACCTATATCGTCAAGTTTTTGCACCAGGGTTGATGGCTCGCCGCCATATGAGAAACGACCAAAGCGAGTACCGCCAGCGCCCAAAGCCCAGCTTGGTATAGCTACCTGAAAAGCTGCCACCTTGTCTACAATAGAATTAACATCTACACCCTTTTTTGCAAAGCGGTTAGCTACCAGATCAAGCTCTGATATAAATATGATGTCCTCTGTTTTATTACAGTCTTCAATATGTTGTTGTGTAATTTTCATCTCTTATTTAATATTAACGTACAAAGGCATTTGCCATGCCTCCATCTACATTTATAGTACCACCGGTACTCTTATCTAAAATACCCACGCAGGCAAAAACACCATTTGCTATATCCTCGGGCAAAATAATTTCATTAAGCAGGTTCCGCTTTGCATAGTGTGCCGGTAGTTCTGCCACGGTAATGCCATAGGCTTTAGCGCGCCCCTCTGCCCATTCGCCTTCCCATATTTTACTACCTACGATTACGCCATCAGGATTAACGGTATTTACCCTGATCTTATCCGGAGCTAATTCTGCTGCCAGTAAGCGCGTCATATGTTGTTGCCCGGCTTTTGCTGTACCATAAGCAACGTTGTTAGGTCCTGCAACAAGTCCGTTTTTACTGGCAATATTTACAATATCTCCACCAAAACCCTGTTTTCTCATAATAGAGACACCCTCCTTAGCCATGAGGAACTGGCCTTTTACCAGCACGTCCTGTAACAGGTTCCAGTCCTGGAGTGTCGTGTCTTCTATCGCTTTAGAGATGGCAAGACCCGCTGAATGCACTACAATATCTACTCCGCCAAATGCAATGCATGCCTTTTTATAAGCTTCGGAAATTGATGCTTCATAGGTTACATCGCAAACTGCTCCATCTACTAAATCTCTTTTGTAGGTAGCAAGGGCACTTTTTAGATTTTCCTTACTAAGATCTGTAAGTACTACATTAGCCCCCTCCTTTATAAGTTTGTCGGCAATAGCCTTACCTATGCCCCCGGCAGCCCCGGTTACTATTGCAACGCGTCTGCTTAGAGGTTTCTCTGCCGGCATGCGCTGTAATTTAGCTTCCTCAAGCAACCAGTATTCAATGTCAAAGGCTTCCTGCCTTGGTAATGATGTGTATGCTGTAATAGCCTCCGCCCCACGCATTACATTAATAGCGTTTACGTAAAATTCACTGGCTACCCGCGCAGTTTGTTTGTCTTTTGCAAAACTAAACATACCTACTCCCGGATAGATAATGATAACAGGGTTAGGGTCTCTCATTGCGGGGCTGTTTGTATGCTTGCACATATCGTAATAGTCTTTGTACTCGTGGCGGTATTGCACGAATGCAGGTTCAAGTTTTTTAAGTACTTCGGTAGTATTGTATACGTCCTCATCAGTACTAAGAGTTAAAACCAGTGGCTGTATCTTGGTGCGCAAAAAATGATCCGGGCATGATGTGCCCATTGGTGCAAGGCGCCCTAAGTCGTTGCTGTTTATGTAATGTAATACGGTATCGCTGTCGGTAAAATGACCTATCATCTTACTTTCAGATGATGCTAATCCGCGTAGCATCGGCATAAGCCCTGCTGCCCTATCAAGTCGTTCTTGTTTTAAATGGCTTTGTATTCGTTGTCCGCCAAAGACCTCACCTTTTTCTTCTATTTTTTTCTCTATGTAAGCGCTTGCTGCTTCAATTACTTCAAGGCTGTTCATGTAGCATTCGTAAGATGTATCTCCCCACGTAAATAAGCCATGGCTGCCAAGTATAATACCTCTTATGCCAGGATTATCTGCAAGGCATTTTTCAAGCTGCAGGCCCAGGTCGAAACCAGGGCGTTGCCAAGGCACCCAGCCCATGGTGTCTCCCCAGATATCTTTAGTTACCTGCTCACTGTTTTGTGCGGCTGCAACAGCAATAACTGCATCCGGGTGCAGGTGATCTATATGTTTAAATGGCAATAATCCATGTAAAGGTGTATCTATAGAGGGAGCTTTACTATCAAGATCAAAAATGCAATGGTTGAAGAGGCCTACCATTCGGTCTTCATCCTTCAGGCCACTATATACATTTTTAAGGTCTCTTAATCGGCTGGTGTATAAGCCTGCAATGCCACTTCGGTTTAGGGTACCAATGTCACCGCCCGAACCTTTTACCCACATTACCTCTACATCGCTATTAGTTAATGGGTCTTTTTCTATGGTTTTACAGCTGGTATTGCCACCACCATAATTTGTGATCCTTAAATCAGCACCTAATATGTTAGACCGGTAAAGAAACAGCGCAACCTGATCGTCGCCTAATGCTGCCGCTCTTTGCTCATCCCATAAATAACTTACATATTGAAATGTTTTTTCCATTTTGTATTTGAATATCAATTATACCATTTGTTGTATCCAAAAGTAATTGTAAATAACTGTGGCGGTATCCTGTGCTGTACTGCTCTGTAAACTAAGTCTATGTTTTAATCCGACTCTGGATAAGATCGCGACAGGATACTACAGGATACATACATTATTTAAGATTATTAATATTGATGAAATTTAATGCAGTGAGCAGCACAGGGCATTAACGATCATTATATTTTTTTTAATTGGTATGGGTGTATTATAACTTGAAATATAGGAATAAATTTACCCTTTTTACGAAATCGATATTGCTTTTATAAAGCGGTAGTTACAACATTTACTTATGCATGCACTTTTTGGCGTTTTTTTTCACCTTATAGGATCTGTAGCAGCAGGCAGTTTTTACATGCCGTATAAACGGGTAAAAGGCTGGAAATGGGAAAGCTACTGGATTACCGGTGGTCTTTTTTCGTGGTTAATCGCGCCGTTTTTTGCGCTTTGGTTAACCTTCCCAGAATTTCATTCCCTTTTGTTTAGCAACAAGACAGTATTAGCATATACCATATTTTTTGGCATATTGTGGGGCGTTGGGGGACTAACCTATGGCCTTGGTATGCGTTTTTTAGGGCTATCGTTAGGCAATTCGGTAATGTTAGGATTCAGTTCGGCTTTCGGGGCCTTGTTTCCTGCAATTTATTATAATTTTAATCCGCAGCATGGAAAAGTCAGCCTTAACGACATGTTAAACTCTACTGGTGGCAGAATAATCCTTTTTGGAATACTACTGTGTATATTTGGTATTGCACTATCTGGCAAGGCTGGCATGATGAAAGAAAAAGAGCAACGTATTACTTCATCTAAACAAAAAGGCGACGCCGAATTTAATTTTAAAAAAGGTATTGTGGTAGCTATTTTCTCAGGTATACTTAGTTCCTGCTTTAATTATGGCATAGAAGCAGGCAAGCCCCTTGCCGAAGCCGCTGTAGAACTAGGAATTAATCCATTATTTCAAAACAACATAACTTTTGTTCTTGTACTTTGGGGCGGCTTTGCAACTAATTTTATATGGTGCACCTATCTTATTATAAAAAACCACAGCTACACTGACTTTACAAATAATGCCGTTCCACTAACCCGCAATTACATTTTTTGCGCTTTAGCAGGCGTAACCTGGTTTTTACAATTCTTTTTTTATGGCATGGGCGAAAGCAGACTGGGCAACGGTGCAAGCAGCTGGATACTACACATGAGTGCCATTATATTAGTGGGCAACCTGTGGGGCCTTTATCTTAAAGAATGGAAAGGTGTTACTAAAAGGGCAAAAAACACCATGATCATGGGCGTCACCATCCTGCTGATTTCTGTAATAGTTGTTGGTTACGGCAACTATCTAATATAGTATGAAACAAACCGAACAAAAATTTTAATACAAGCCATTATCAACATGAAATTACATAATTACATCTTTACATTACTATTAGCTATAATTGGCGCGAATGCAATATCAGCTCAGGATTATTATACTACAGCACAACGAAAGCAATGGCTCGCAGTTGCAGAAGAGAATAAACCTAAGCTTATAGAAACCGTTAAAAAGCCGGTGGCTGTAGTTTGCACAGAAAAAGATGCTTCATCATTTCAGGGTTGGAAAGCAGTACCGGCGGGCAGCACAGCCCAGTTGTTTGGAACATCATTCAAAAATAAAAAAGTTGTAGTGCTCGATTTTGGAGAACATCTTACCGGTCATTTTGCTTTTAAAGTGAACAGTATTAATAGCACTCCAGATGCTCCGCTCCGCTTTAAACTCACATTTGGCGAAGTGCCCGCAGAAGTTAGCGTACCGTTTGACCCCTATGATGGTATGCTTAGCAGAGCATGGCTACAGGATGAAATTATTACGGTTACAGAATTGCCTTTAACTATTACCATACCGCGCAGACTCGCGTTTAGGTACGTAAAAATAGAATTGATGGCGAGTTCTCAATACTTCGACTTTGGTATTACTGATGCCTATACAACTGCAACAACATCTGTAAACACGAAACCTGAAGCCTTATCGGCGACAACGCCAAATATTATTTCTAAAATCGATGCAGTTGGGCTTAATACGCTTAAAGAATGTATGCAAACGGTTTATGAAGACGGCCCTAAACGCGATCGCAGATTGTGGATTGGTGACTTATACCTCGAAGCACAGGCCAACATGTATTCTTTTAAACAACACAAGCTTACAAAAAGATGCCTGTATTTACTGGCAGGGTTGGCACAGGATGATGGTTATACGTACAGCAACGTATTCGAAAGCCCGGAGCCTCATGCCCAAAAACCATCACCATTTTTATTTGATTATTCGTTGCTATACAACGTTACATTAAAAGATTACCTAACGGCAACAAACGATACTAAGACCGCCAATGATCTCTGGCCGGTTGCTAAGCGTCAAATGGAAAACATTACTACATATCTTGATGCCGATGGCGTTTTTAATGCTGATGAGGCAATTAAAAACCATTGGTGGCTATTTGTAGACTGGAACGATGCACTTGACAGGCAGGGTGCGTTACAAGGAGTAATGATATACAGTATGAAACAAACACTGGAGCTGGCAAGGCTTTTGGGCAAAGAAAAAGAGGTAGCACAATTACCTGCTCTTATCAGTAAAATGACAAATGGTGCAAAAACAAAATTGTTCGATAAGAAATTGGGAGTGTTTGTTAGCGGAAAAAACAGGCAGGTATCCTACGCCTCTCAGGCGTGGCTTATTGTGGCGGGGGTTGTGCAAGGTAAAGAGGCCCAAAAAATTGTCAGGGCGCTTCAGGAAAATGCCGGTGCAGTAAAACCCGGCGGCCCATACCTGTATCATTATTATGTGCAGGCACTTGTAGATTGCGGCCTTGATATAGATGCTAAAAACATAATTACAGACTATTGGGGAAATATGGTTGTAAAAGGTGCCGATACCTTTTGGGAAGTATACGACCCGGCAAACGAGCAACTATCGCCATATGGTTTTTACCCTATAAATAGTTACTGCCATGCATGGAGCTGTACACCTGTATACTTTATTAGAAAATATCCCAAAATTTTTCAGGCAAAATAAATCGTTATGCCTTTAAAAATATAAGTTTTATAAGATAATTAATTTGGGTTAATTAATTACGTTTTGTGTTTAAAGTTATTATCCGGGAGCGGCTATGCATTTGCGAAGCCGCTCCCTTTATTAGGTGTTGTGGTATGCAGTCACAAAAGCATAGTTACTTATAACATGTAAAGTAATATTTAATACATTTAGCCTTGTAGCACTATAAACTATACCAAATATTACATTATGTCGCAAACGTTTGACATTAAGATAAATGAGAACTCCCGCATACCTAAATACAAACAGGTGGTAGACTCTATAATTGGCGACCTGTCAACCGGCAAGTTGAAAGTGGGAGAAAAAATCCCTTCCATAAATGAGCTGAGTGAAATTTGTTACCTGTCGCGAGACACTGTAGAGAAAGCTTACAAATATTTAAAAGAGCGTAATATAATTGTGGCGGTTAGAGGCAAAGGGTACTACACCAGCAAATCTAATCACGCATTGAAAGCAAATATATTTTTTTTGGTAAACAAGCCCAGCACTTACAAGATGATGATATACAACTCATTTGTAGATACTATTGGTATCCATGCTAATGTAGACATGTTTATATACCACTGCGATGAAACACTGTTTATCAACTCGTTAGAAAAGAGTCTCGGCCTTTATGATTATTATGTTATAATGCCGCATTTTAGAGATGAGAACTACAATCACGTTAGTTTTACCCCACAGGTTATAAATATACTGGAACAAATCCCGAAGGATAAACTTGTTATGCTGGATAATACAAAGCCAGGCATAGCCGGTAACTACGGCTCTATATATCAGGATTTTAAAACTGACATTTATAATGCCTTAAAAGAAGGTCTTGAGAAAATAAAAAAGTACGATAAAATTATACTCGTTTATCCCACTAAGTCCGCTAACCCATATCCGCGCCGCATTGTGCATGGCTTTCAGCAATTTTGCAGGGAGTTTGATTTCGATTTTGAAATACTCGACGAAATTTACGAAGACATGGAACTGCTGCGAAAGGATGTTTACATTACCATTCAGGAACGCGATTTGGTAAATTTGGTTCGGCAGGTGCGTAGTAACGGTTTAACGTTAGGGACAGATATTGGTATAATATCGTATAATGAGACCCCCCTTAAAGAACTATTAGGTATTACTGTTATTAGTACAGATTTTAAAACAATGGGCGAAACTGCCGCTTACATGGTTTTAAAAAACAAGAAAGAAAAAGTAAAAAACGCATTTAAATATATTGAGCGAAACTCACTTTAAACGATATAGCTTTTAAAAAACAAATATCAGTATATAGCGCACAGTATAGTACAGGACACTAATTTAATATTATCTCGATATGTTTGGAGATATTTAAATAACCAAATTTATTATAATGATCTATCCCAAAAAATTAAAAGTACTTATAGTAATTGCTTGCTTAAGCCAACTACAGGCGAGTGCTCAAAAAGCTCCTCAATTAGGTAAAAATTCTTTAGACTAAGTCATTAACGCTATGACCATGGAGGAGAAAGCGAGTATGCTTATAGGGTCGGAAATGTTTGGGCCAACACTCGAGGGTAACCCCAGGCTTAGTGTTCCCGGCGCCGCAGGAGCAACATTTCCTATAAAGCGCTTGGGCATACCACCTACCGTTTTAGCAGATGGCCCTGCAGGACTACGCATACAACCCACCCGGGATAATGACAAACAAACATATTATGCAACCGCTTTCCCGGTGGGTACCGCACTAGCATCCACCTGGAACGTAGAACTTATAGAGCAGGTGGGCAGGGCTATAGGTAGTGAGGTAAAAGAATATGGAGCAGATGTATTGCTCGCCCCGGCAGTTAACATACACCGTAACCCGCTTAACGGGAGAAATTTTGAATATTACTCTGAAGATCCGTTAGTTTCCGGAGAAATTGCGGCGGCATATATTAACGGCGTTCAGTCTAACGGTGTGGGTACATCGATAAAGCATTTTGCTGCTAATAGCCAGGAAACTAACCGGCTTTCTATAAATAACCACATTAGCGAAAGGGCAATGCGCGAAATTTATCTTCGTGCTTTTGAAATCGCGGTAAAAAAATCTCAACCTTGGACGGTAATGTCATCATACAATAAGATAAACGGCGTTTACGCATCTGCAAGTAATGATTTGCTTACCACAATTTTAAGAGACGAATGGGGTTTTAAGGGATTTGTAATGAGCGACTGGTTTGGCGGATATGAAAGCTTTGAAAGCCTTGGTAATTCGTCCAGCGATGTGGTAAAACAGTTAACTGCTGGCAACGACTTATTAATGCCCGGTACAAAACATCAATATGATAACATTGTTGCAGCCATAAAAAGCGGTACGCTATCTAAAGAAATAATACACAAGGACATAAAGAGAATTTTAGAGATGGTAATAAAATCTCCAGCTTTTAAAAAATACAAGTTTAGTAACAGCCCTGATTTAAAAGCAAATGCCCAAATAACAAGGCAGGCAGCCACAGAGGGCATGATATTATTAAAAAATGAAGGTGCTATTTTACCATACACAAACAAAAAAGCTACTGTAGCTGTATTTGGCACAACTTCCTATAACTTTATTTCGGGAGGCACAGGAAGTGGCGATGTAAACGAAGCTTATACAATTTCGTTAATGGACGGATTAAAAAACGCAGGCTTTAAAATTGATGATAAACTAAAGAATATATACGGCCCATATGTTGATAACGAAGCGAAAAAAGAAATTGCCAGGCGCGAAAAAGAGGGCGGTATACTAGCTTTTCCTAAACGGATGACTGAGTTGGAGTTTAAAGCTGATATGCTTGCAGCGACAGCAAAATCGAGTGAACTCGCCATTATAACAATTGGCCGTAACTCTGGAGAAAACACAGATCGAAAAATTTATGATGATTTTTATCTTGCACAAGACGAAATTCAATTGATTAACAAAGTATCTAAAGCATTTCATGATGAAAATAAAAAGGTAATTGTTATACTTAATATAGGAGGAGCTATAGAAACCAATAGCTGGAAAGATAAAGTAGACGCTATACTTGTAGCCTGGCAACCCGGTCAGGAAGGCGGAAACTCTGTAGCCGACGTATTTTCGGGAGCTGTAAACCCATCCGGTAAACTAACAATGACACTGCCAATAGATTATAACAACCACCCATCTGCAGCTAACTGGCTGGGGACGCCGGTTGGAAATCCAAAAGACGTATCTTATGAAGAAGGAATATACGTAGGCTACCGTTATTTTAATACATTTGGCATCAAACCCTCGTATGAATTTGGCTACGGACAATCCTACACCGATTTTAAAATATCAGAAGTAAAACTGAGCAGCGCAACCTTTACCGATCAGATTACAGTTAACGTAAAGGTTACGAATACCGGTAAAATGGCCGGTAAAGAAGTTGTTCAGCTTTACCTCTCTGCCCCCGCTCTAAAAACCGACAAACCGGATGCTGAACTTAAAGCTTTCTTTAAGTCGCAAATGCTTAATCCGGGCGAATCGCAAAAGGTATCTTTAACAATTAAGTTAAGGGATCTGGCGTCTTTCGTAGAAGGACAAAATGCATGGATTGCAGAGGCCGGGCTTTATAAAATTCAAATTGGAACATCATCTTTAGACATTAAGGCTACGGAAAACTTTACATTGCCCGATGAAAAAGTTGTTGAAAAGACACACAAATCTTTTAAAGCGGATACGGAGTTAAAAAATCTAAAATCTAATTAATTAAGTTATACTTCATAAACCAAAAGAGGCTGCCAGTGGGCAGCCTCTTTTGGTTTAACTCTATTACCTATCAACACGTAATGCGAGGGTATCACTGCATTTTTTTATCTGAAAGCATAACAGTACAGGATACTAAACCTATCTGTTAGCAGTAATATTGAAAACTATTTCGATATAGTAAACAATACTAACCTAATTTAATCTATGATGAACACTTTACTGATCAGGTATGAACGCTCATTACTCATACTTTTATGTTTTTTTTCCCTTACCACAGTCTTTAGCCAAAGCACCGCGGTAACAGGCAAAATAAGCGATGAAACCGGCCAAAGCCTTCCGGGTGTAAATATACTTCTAAAAGGCAGCACTACAGGTACATCTACAGATATGTCCGGTAGTTATTCTATAAATGTGCCAGACGCCCAGGCAACTCTTGTTTTTACATCGATAGGATTTAAATCACAGGAAGTTACAGTGGGCAACCGCACTGAGATAGATCTAGTTTTAACTACAGATTCTAAAGCATTAGATGAGGTTGTAATTGTAGCTTACGGTACTCAAAGTAAACGTAATGTAACCGGAGCAGTACAAACCATTAATGCAGATGAACTTAAGGATCAGCCCGTAGGACAAATTACCCAAAAACTACAAGGTAAGCTCGCGGGTGTACAAATTACGCAAAACACTGGTATTCCGGGCCAGGGTATGACCGTTAGGGTAAGAGGTTCTGCTTCAATTTCCGCAGGAAGCGATCCGCTATATGTGGTAGATGGCTTTCCTCTTCAGGGAAATATCTCCAACATTAACCCTGATGAAATTGAGACGATTACGGTACTTAAAGATGCATCATCAACCTCTCTTTATGGTTCTCGTGCGGCAAATGGTGTGGTTCTTATTACCACAAAAAGAGCTAAATCCGGCGCAAGCCGATTCTCATTTAATCATTTTTCCGGATTGCAGGTAATTCCTCAAAAAGGTCGCCCTGAAATGATGAATGCAAGGGAGTTTGCACAGTTTAAAAAAGAGATTGCAATAGAACGCGGCCAGACGGTACCGGATCAATTTGCAAATCCTGAACAATATGGCGAAGGAACAAACTGGTTTGACGCGGTAACGCGCGATGCGATTATCAAAAATTATTCTCTTACCTATTCTGCATCGGGAGAGAAATTTAGCACATCAGTAGTAGCGGGTTACTTAAAAAATGAAGGAGTGCTTTTAAATTCGTCTTATGACAGAATTTCATTGAGAATTAATACCGATTTTAAGCTTAGCGATAAAGTAAAAATAGGTTTTAATGTAGCACCAACTTATTCATCGAGTAAAACGCCACAAAGTGATGGCATTTGGTATAATTCGCCCAGCATTGTGCAGTCTGCTATGCTTACCTCTCCTCTTGCACCTTATATAAATCCGGATGGATCTGTACCTCTAACTGTAAGCGGACAATATGGCACACCAGATGCTCCTAACTGGTACAATCAGGTAAAGATTGTTAAAAACACTTCAAAAAATGTTGGGCTGTTATCTAATGGATTTATAGAAATTAAGCCGCTTAAAGACCTTACTTTTAAATCTATGATAGGTGTAGACCTTGGCAACACGGTATCTGATTATTTTTATCCCTCGACCGCAGGAAGTATATTTAATCCGCCTAATGAGAACGACCCATCGCGTATTAACGCTTCACACAGCAATCAATACGCTTACTCATGGCTTTTTGAAAACACATTAACGTATGCTAAATCTATAGGAGATCATAATTTTGATGTATTGGGAGGATACACAACTCAGGCAGCACATTCTGAAAGCGGATCGCTAAGCGGACGTGGGTTTCCTGACAACCGCGTACAAACTTTAAATGCTGCTACTATTATTACGGGCTCTACAGATGTACAGGACTGGAGCCTGGCATCTTTAGTTGCAAGGGTTAACTACAATTATAAAAACAAATATCTGTTCTCTGCATCAATCCGAAGGGATGGATCATCGCGATTTGGATCGGACAATAAATGGGGAAATTTTCCGTCAATTTCGGCAGGATGGGTAGTAACAGATGAGTCTTTTATACCTCAAAACAATGTACTGTCGTTCCTGAAGTTCCGTACCAGTTTTGGTACAACCGGCAACAACAACATTGGCAATTACCTGCAATATGCAAACGTTGTGCCTACTAACAATCCATTTAACAACCAGCTCTTAAACGGCAGTAGTATTGCAGGATTAAATAATACCGAATTAGGTTGGGAAACATCCGACTTGTTTGACGCCGGTGCAGATATTAACTTCTTTAACGACCGGATTAAATTCAGTTACGGATATTATAAAAAAACAACCGATAACCTGCTGTACTCTGTAGAAATCCCTATCTCTTCCGGCTTTTTTAACTATACCACCAATATCGGGAAAATAGAATTCTGGGGCCATGAATTTCAGCTTGCTACAGTAAACTTAAATGGAGCGTTTAAATGGACTACTGATTTTAATATTTCATTTAACAGGAACAAGGCACTGCAGCTTGGCACCGCAAATTCATCAATATTTGGCGATATGACAATTACCCAGGTAGGACAGCCTTTAGGACAACTATACGGCCTTGTATGGGATGGAATTTATGAAACTCAGGCAGAATTTGATGCCTCGCCAAAACACCAGGGTGCCGAAGTGGGAAGTGTTAAATATAAAGATATAAACGGCGATGGTGTTGTAACTAACGACTCCCGCGACCAGACTGTGCTTGGCAATACTGCACCAAAATATAACTTTGGCTTTACAAATACTATAAGCTACAAAAACTTCGACTTGTCTGTTGTTTGCCAAGGTGCTTACGGCAACAAGATAATAAATACTGCGGACAGGTTTACAGGCAACCTTGATGGTTCGTTTAACGTGCTAAAAGATCTTGCAAACAGATGGCGGTCCGAAGAAAACCCAGGTAATGGAAAATGGGGCAAGGCATCTGGCAACACTGGGCCGGAGCGCGACTGGGCAAGTTCTAAATGGATGTATGATGGCAGTTATTTAACCATAAAGAACATTACACTTGGCTACAGCTTCTCCTCTATACGCGCCGAATATTTAAAGGGGCTACGTATTTATGCGAGCGTTCAGCAGGCGGCAGTATTTACAAAATACCCGGGCGGCAACCCAGAAGTTTCTGCGGGTGCAGGTTTATTTTCCGGGGTTGATAATACAACTTACCCTGTGCCACGAACCTGGACTTTTGGACTAAACTATAATTTCTAAAAATTAATACAATGAAAATTAAAATATCTACAGCAATCATAGCAGCTATATTGTTAAGTTCATGCTCCGACGAATTTTTAACCAAATATCCGGAAACGGTAGTATCAGCCGAAACCTTTTATAAAACTGAAGCAGATTTTAAGCAGGCAATAATTGGAGCTTATGTCCCGTTGCGCAATGTTTACGGCACAGGATTGGCAGATTATGGTGCCTGGGCAATGGGCGAAATGAGATCTGACAATACCGCTTTTATATACAATGCTGCAAATCGCGGCTACGCCGACAGAGAATATATTGACCAATTCATAGATGATTCTAACGGTGGCGGTGTAAGCAATAAATATCAAAACGATTATATTATAATAGGCAGGGCAAATCAAATACTAAAAACTATTGATGCTGCCAGTTTTGATCAGGCTAAAAAAGATAATTACAAAGGACAGGCTTTATTTTTACGTGCATTCGCCTACTTTGACCTTGTACAATATTTTGGAGATGTTCCACTTGTATTAACTCCACCCACAACATACAACGAAACTACCGTACCTCAAACCCCAAAACAGGAAATCTACAATCAGATATTGCTGGATGCTACGCAGGCTGCAACACTGCTGCCTGACAAAGCAACTCAGGATACCGGTTTTGTGGCAAATGGAGCTGCTTACACTCTTTTAGGCAACACTTACATAGTTTTACAACAATGGGCTGAGGCAGAGGAAGCACTTCTTAACGTTCAGGGATATTCTTTGTTAGCCAATTATGCAGCCTTATACGACCCTGCAAATAAAAACCATGCAGAATCTATTTTTGAAGTACAATACTATGATCTTCCTACTGCAAATTCGGCAAGTAACTTTGCTTATAACTTCCTGCCTGTACTACAAAACCCGGGAGTAATACCAGGTTTTCCGGATGGGAACACCAACGCCTACGCCGGATGGAATATCCCCACACCTGATTTACTTGCAGCATACCTGCCCGGCGACCTGAGAAAAGAAGCATCTGTAGGATTTTATACTGGGGAAGGTTACAATAATATTCCATACATTAAAAAGTATGTAAACGGATCTGAAATTGCACCAAACACTAACGATGACTGGCCTGTATACCGCTATGCAGAAGTGTTACTTTTTCTTGCCGAAGCTTTAAATGAACAGGGCAAACCAGAGGCATTAAGCTATTTAAATATGGTTCACGCCAACCCGCGCACAGGATTATTGCCCATAACCACTGCAGGACAGGCAGAACTTAGAGAACTTATACAGCAGGAACGACGTATAGAGCTTGCCTTCGAGAACAAACGCTGGCTTGATCTTGTACGCACCGGCAAAGCTTTAGAAGTTATGAATGCTCAGGGCGAGCGTATACGCACTAATCCGCAGGCCTACTACTACCCTACCGGAATAACGCCTCCAGGCTATGTGGTTACAGCTAAGCATTTATTATTTCCGATACCTCAGCGTGAAATCCGTATAAATCCACTTTTAGTTCAAAATACCGGCTACTAGTTTTTCTTTATCGACAACTACAAGCCTTTATACCTGAAATGCCTCGTGCGACCTGGTAGAAATGGCTTTTTATTGCCTAACGATTGAATAATTATAAGCATATTATCAATGTATTGGTTGTTATAATCTTAAATCCAGCATTATGAAAATTAAATATATATTTTTCTTAATTTCTTTCTTTACCACCTGCAACTTACTAAGTGCCCAAGCTATTACGGCTTCAGACTTTCTCAAAGCCGATGGCACCGTACTGCGTAAAAACTCAGGTACTGGTCCTGTTGTAAACCTGAGGGGCACCAACCTTGGCTCTTGGTTAAGCATGGAGTATTGGATGGCCCCAATGGGAACCGGGTCATTAAACAGGAGCCAGTGGATAGCCAGTGCTTCATCTACCTTTGCAGGTACCAACCTGCAAAGCGTTTTTGATCGTGACCTTAACACGCGCTGGAGTAATGGAGCAGCACAGGTTGCTAACGGATCTCAATACTTTACCGTAGACATGGGCAGGAATATTATATTTAACCGTATATCATTTGAAGCCGGTAGCTTTAATAGCGATTACCCGCGCGGATATAGAGTAGATGTATCTGAAAATGGTACTACTTGGGAAATTGCAGCAACAGGAGCAGGTATTAATGGTGGTATCTTTATCCAGCTGCCAAATATTTACTTTAAAAGGTATGTAAGGATCACACAAACCGGCACTGCAGCTTCAAATTATTGGTCCATTGCCGAATTTAACCTTTACATGGAAGATGACTTCTCTGTCAGGAACTCACTTATAGACCGCTTTGGAGTTGCGGGTGCAGATAGTGTGCTGGACTATTACCAGAACAAGTGGATAACCACAACAGACCTTGATAATATAAAAAACATGGGCATGAACATGGTGCGTGTACCTTTTTACTGGATGGAGGTTATGAATAATGATGGCACGATAAAACCTAACGGGTTTACACAACTGGACTGGGTAATTGCACAGTGCACATCGAGAGGCATGTATGTAATTTTAGATCTTCATGGCGCACCGGGAGGCATCAATGGCTTTATTACGAGCGGCCAGGCAGTGGTAAATAATTATTGGACAGATAACACTTCTCAACAGCGCACCATAACCTTATGGAAAGCAATTGCCAATCGCTATAAAACCAATGCTGCTGTTGCTGCATACGATCTTCTTAACGAACCATTAAGCAGCAACCAGTCGCTATACCCTATCCATCAGTTTTATAATACTCTGTATCAGGAAGTCCGTGCCATAGATCCCGACCATTCCATATCTATTGGTGCGTTCCCGGGCTTCTCATTTGTCGTGCCTCCCACTACTTATGGATGGACAAACGTAATTTACCAAATACATAATTACAATGAAGACAAACTAAATTATGCATCGCAAAATGGTTTTATTGATGCGGTTTTATTAGATGTAGCAAATCATCAGCATAACTGGAATGTACCGGTACTAGCAGGAGAGTTTAATTTTTGGAATTTTCCTGATTTATGGCAAAAATTTCTGCGTGGCTTAAATGCATTAAACGTTTCATGGTCTAATTGGGCTTACAAAACAAAGCGGGCAGATACTCCTGTAGAGAATTGGGGCTATTACCAAAACAATACCAACCCTGCCCCGGACATTCATTATGACACGCAGGCTGCTATGCAAGCCAAATGGAATCTTTTTACCACATCTTATTTTCAAACGAACTCTGCATTGATTAATATTGTGTCAGCCTACACGACTGTTGCGACATCTCAACCCCCCGTTGGCCGCACTATTTGGTTAAAGGGAAACAACGATAAGTATGTAAGCTCTGAAGGCAATAATAACCCTATGACGTGCATACGAACAACATATGGAGGATGGGAACTTTTTACTGTTGTAGATGCAGGCGGCGGCAAAGTAGCGTTAAGGGGATCTAACAACCTGTACGTAAGTAGCGAGAATGGTATTAATGCTATGATATGCAGCAAAACAACAATAGGAGAAACCGAGAAATTCACGTTTATAAATATTGGCGACTGGAAGGTGGCGCTGCGCGGTAACAACGGGAAGTACATTAGTTCTGAAAATGGAGTTAATCCCGTAAAATGTGATAAGCCTGAAATAGCCGTCTGGGAATCGTTCACCTGGGGAGACGGGTTTGTATCCTCGGCGAGGACGGCTCCTCCCTCTACGAATGTTGACAATTTACCTGACCCTTCTAATGTTCATATATTTCCAAATCCGAGCCTGGGTACAATCCATCTTGATACAGGGTTGAGTAATTACAGCGTCGAAATATTCAATGCTACCGGAGCATTTCTAACAACTAAAGATAACATGACTGATACAGATAGTATAAGCACTAAAGAGATGCAGCCCGGAACCTATGTAATTAAGATAATAAGCAATGGTAAAATCATTTATAAAAAGCTCATCGTAAAATAAAACTGATTTAGTTGTAATTAACAAACGCATTTAACAAAACGTATCCCAAATATAGTATATTTGTGTGTTGATTTTTGTTGTCTAAATGATGCGACTCTTACACTGCATAATTAATTCAACTCACTTTTAGGCTCTTTACATATAAAATAGTACTATGATTGTTCTCGAATTACAAGTATTTCTACAGTAAGGGTTACGGTGATTAGAGGTAAAATTCAGTATTGCAATATTGGCATAATTTGTTAAGCTTTATATTTGAACTCATAATTGCGCCAACGATTGGAACCTCAAATTTTAAATCATTTTGAGGTACAACCGAGGTACAAAGCTAGCCAAACATTTACAAAACATCCAAATATTTAAGCTAAAGAAAACCTCTATGAATTTGACTTATAGAGGTTTAATGTTTTTTTTTTAACGCTATGTTTTGTGTTGTTTTGTGCGCTTACTTTCCAATACAGAAATTAGCAAAAATGTTACCCAGCAATTCATCATTAGTTACCTGTCCGGTTATTTCGCCAAAATAATATAACGCCTGCCTAATGTCTATCGCCATAAGATCTGCAGGTATGCCAGATTGCAAACCATATTGTACTTTTTGTATCTCTTCTAATGCTTTTAACAACGAGTCGTAATGGCGTGTATTAGTAACAATAGTTTCGTTGTTACGCAAAGCACCTGTATTTACAAAAGATAACAGCGTTTCTTTCAGCTCCTCTACTCCACTATTTTCTTTTGCCGAAACAAGCAGTAAATCAGGTATTTGGATTATAAGATCTGACTTTTCTGTTTCAGTAAGCTTATCCGCTTTATTACCAATTATAACCAGTGGTTTAAGCGGAAACTGGTTCTTTATTTTCTCTATCTCAAATTTAAGCCCGGTACCTTGAGTTGAAAAAAGTGTAGCATCAAAAAGGTAAGTCACAACCTGTGCCTGCTCCATTTTTTCAAAGGTTTTTTTAATACCCATACTCTCTACCACGTCTTCTGTTTCCCTTATACCGGCGGTATCTATAAACCTAAATCCTATGCCGTTTATAACAAGCTCATCTTCAATTGTATCTCGGGTGGTGCCTGCAATATCGCTCACGATAGCGCGCTCCTCATTTAGTAAAGCATTAAGTAAAGTAGACTTACCTACATTGGGTTCGCCCACGATAGCTACAGGAATACCGTTTTTAATAACATTACCTACAGCAAATGAGTCGATAAGGCGTTTTAAAACAAAACTAATGCGGTTTAAGAGTTCATGAAACTGGCTACGGTCGGCAAATTCCACATCTTCTTCCGCAAAATCAAGTTCGAGTTCAATAAGCGATGCAAAATTAAGTAGTTCTTCCCGCAGCTTCGCGATTTCATTACTAAAACCTCCACGCATTTGCTGCATGGCTATCTGGTGCGAAGCTTCATTATCACTGGCTACAAGATCGGCTACAGCCTCAGCCTGACTTAGGTCGAGTTTACCGTTTAAGAAAGCGCGTAGAGTAAATTCGCCGGCGTTTGCCATTCGGCAGCCCTTTCTAAGTAGTAATTGTATTATTTGTTGTTGTATATATGTAGAACCATGGCAGGAAATCTCGACAGTATTTTCGCCAGTGTAAGAGTTGGGCCCTTTAAAAAGCGATAGTAAAACCTGGTCGTATATTTTATTATCGTCTTCTATATGTCCAAGGTGAAGTGTGTGTGTTTTTTGGCGCGTTATATCCTTGCCGGAAACAGATGTAAATACACGCGCTGCAATAGTAATAGCGTCATTCCCGGACAGTCTTAACACGGCTATTGCCCCTGCCCCGGATGGTGTTGCTAACGCCACTATGGTATCCTGTGGAATCATTATTATATTCTTTTTGCAAATGTACGGTTAGTTTTTTGTTTTTCAGGTTGCATATTGGTTATGTAGTCTCAAAAGACTTTTGATATTGCAGTGGCGTTTTACCGGTAATATCTTTAAAGCATTTATGAAAGCTCGCAAAATTGTAGAAACCGCATTCAAAACAAATTTCTTTTACATTCATCCTGTTTTCTATTAATAGCCGGCAGGCATGGCCTACACGTATCTCATTAATAAATAAAGAATATGTTTTGCCGGTTCTCGACTTAAAAAATTTACAGAACGAATTCCTGCTTATTCCTGCAACCGCAGCAATCTCTCCAAGTTCTATCTTTTTACGGTAGTTAAGTATGGAGTAGTTATAGATAGACTGTATCCTGTCTTTCTCCGCTTCCTGAAAGTCCGGCTGAAATCCTAATGATACGAGATAATTAACTTCCTTGCTTTTGCTAATTTCAAGGAGCGCCTCCATTAGGCCAATTAGTTTACGTGCACCGGCAGCCTCTACCGTTTGTACAATACAGCCGGCAACTTTTTGCGATACGGTTCCTAAAACCTGTAGGCCAAGTTTACTTTGCTCTATAACACGTTTAAAATCCTGATTTTCAGGAAGGTTTAAGAACGCATCACCCCAAAAGTCTTTAGCAAAATGTATTACGTAAATATCAGCAGTTTCAGGCTTACCCTCAGAAAAATATTCAACGTCAAACTGCCAAAAGTGCGGCACATTACTACCAACAAGCACAACATCGCCGCTGTTAAACTGGCGTATACTGTCGCCTATAAATTGTGTACCGCTGCCATTCTTAATATATATCAGTTCTAACTCATTATGGTAATGCCACCGGTTGTTTACGTTTGGCGCCACATCATGGCGCGCACTAAACGATTGTGATGATCCTGAAGCTATGGTAAGACGCTGTGGTTTCATAAATAAAAAAATTAGCCATTTTAAGCATACAAATAGATGTAAAGGCAAATATGAGACAATATCGCTTACTATTTAGGCAATATGATAAAATTTTTACACATCATATTACATTTACTTTGTAAGAATGATGACCAACTACAACCTTTTCGTTAGCCATTGCATTTAAGAACGGGGTCAGCAAAAAATCTAACAAGCCAAACAACAATAATTATGGGTAATACTCCTGAGGCCGAATTTACAGGTACTCCTGCAAAAACAAAGGGTTATATTTTCCCGCTTATACTTGTAACGAGCCTTTTCTTTTTTTGGGGATTTATTCATAATCTCGATCCTATATTAATTCCGCATTTAAAAAAATCATTCAGGTTAACCGATCTTGAAACGGCCTTCGTAGATTTTTCTGTATTTATAGCATATTTCGTGATGGCACTCCCTGCCGGCTATTTTATGCGTAAGTATGGTTACAAAAGTGGGATAATATTAGGACTATGCCTGTTTGCCATCGGATCGCTTCTATTTCTCCCCGCTGCAGATACAAGGCAGTACATCTTTTTTCTGGGTGCGTTGTTTATTATAGCATGCGGACTCACGTTTCTTGAAACGGCGGCCAACCCTTATGTTACTATTCTTGGAAAACCAGAAACAGCTACCCAACGGCTCAATTTTTCGCAGTCTTTCAACGGTCTTGCTGCTTTTTTGGCTCCGGTAATAGGAGGCAAATTAATATTGTCCGGCACTAACTATACCGATGCTCAACTTGCAGCCATGGTACCGTCAGATAAAGAAGCTTATCTTCTTGCAGAGGCCGGCAGCGTTAAGGGCCCGTACCTTACCTTGGGTATTCTTATCATTGTAATTGCAATACTTTTTGTATTTACAAAACTGCCGGATATCAAAGAAAATAATGCCGAGGCAGATGGGTCTAACATTCGACATGCACTGCGTAACAAGCATTTGTCATGGGCCATTGTTGCCCAGTTTTTCTATATAGGTGCACAGGTATGTGTGCTTAGCTTTTTTATACGGTTTGTAACGGTTTCAGCAGGCATTAGTGAGCAGGAAGCAAGCTGGTATGCGGGTGGCGCCGGGCTTGCGTTTATGCTGGGCCGTTTTGCAGGTACGTTTTTAATGCAATATGTAATGCCTAATAAGTTGCTTATGCTATATGCGGTATTTAGCATCGCTCTTACACTGGTAGCCATCTTTGGCACCGGGATAATTACCGCTTACGCATTAATAGGAGTTGCATTTTTTATGTCTATAATGTTCCCTACAATATTTTCTATGGGCATAGCAGGTTTGGGTAAAGATACTAAACTGGGTTCTTCGCTCATTGTTATGTCTATTGTGGGCGGCGCAGTACTTCCTTTAGGCTTAGGCTATATATCAGATGTTACGCAAAATATTCAATACGGATACATAGTGCCATTAATCTGCTTTGCAGTAGTGTTTTTCTTCGGATGGAAAAAATGGAAACCAACCGTTATACAACCTGAGGTTCCCCTTCAAATAAAATAAAATCTATTCCCTAATAATGAGTAATTTAGTTATTAAAATTAATAATGCCGACAATGTTCTCGTAGCATTGCAGGATCTCGCAAAAGGTACAACGGTAGTACACCAGGGTAATACCTATATTGCTGCCGAGAGTATTCCCGCAAAACATAAAATGTTCATGCAGGACATGAAAACGGGCGATGAAGTGCTGATGTATGGTGTGCTTGTGGGCAAGGTGCAGTATGACGTTAAAATGGGAGAACGCATGAGTGTACAAAATACTAAACATGCAGCAGAGCCATTTGCTTATCGCGATTTTAATCATACGTGGCAAGCGCCAGATGTTTCTGCTTATGCAAATCGCACTTTTAACGGTTACCATCGTAGTAATGGCGACGTAGGTACTGCAAATTACTGGCTATTTATACCTACTGTTTTTTGTGAAAACCGTAATCTTAGCATTATTAAAGAATCCTTACACAACGAACTGGGTTATGCTGTAGATGATAAATATAAATCATATACGCACAAGCTCGTCCAGGCTTTTGAGAATGGCGAAGATATATCGACCATTTCCTTTGATGCAGATACATCGCCTAAGGCGAAACGTACCTTTAAGAATATTGACGGAATTAAATTCCTTAACCATAACGGTGGCTGCGGCGGCACAAGGCAGGACAGCGATACGTTAAGCAAGCTGTTGGCCTCTTATGCAGATCATCCCAACGTAGCAGGTATTACAGTGCTTAGTTTAGGCTGTCAGCATTTACAGGTATCCGATTTTAACCGAGACCTTGCCGAACGTAACCCCAATTTTGACAAGCCCGTATTTATCTTCGAACAGCAAAAAGCCCAAAGTGAGGAGCAACTCATACAACAGGCTATTCGCGAAACATTTACGGGCCTGATTGAAGTCAACAGGCAGGAACGAACGCCGGCTCCTTTGTCAAAACTAAACGTTGGTGTAAAATGTGGCGGTAGCGATGGTTTTAGTGGCATTTCTGCAAATCCTGCTGTAGGGCATTGTGCAGACCTGCTTGTGGGGCTTGGAGCCAAAGTATTATTGGCGGAGTTCCCTGAGCTTTGTGGCGTAGAGCAGGAAATGATAGACAGATCTGTAAATAAAGTTACTGCCGAAAAATTTATCAGGCTTATGACAGAATATGATGAACTTGCACACAAAGTGGGTTCAGGTTTTTACATGAATCCATCTCCCGGCAATATCAAAGATGGCCTTATAACAGATGCCATTAAATCGGCCGGCGCAGCGCGTAAGGCAGGCTCCTCCCCTGTTGTAGATGTGCTTGACTATACAGAACCGGCAACGAAGCAGGGGCTAAGCCTTGTGTGCACACCAGGCAACGATGTAGAGGCAACCACCGGACAGGCGGCATCTGGCGCTACATTAATTTTATTTACCACAGGTTTAGGCACGCCAACAGGTAATCCGGTATGCCCTATCATAAAAGTGGCTACAAACTCTTTACTGGCAAATCGCATGAGCGATATTATAGATATAGATACCGGCCCGGTTATTAGCGGCGAGAAATCTATTACCCAAATGGGCGAGGACATACTCGAATACTGTATCAGGGTAGCCAGTGGCGACGAGATTCCGAAGGCAGTACAGCTTAATCAGGACGATTTTATACCCTGGAAACGCGGGGTTAGCCTGTAGAAAGAGATTTTAGATATAAGAATTTAGATTTCTTAGATGTTCGTCTCTATTCATCAACTTATTAACTTTCGACTTTAAAACTCTAAACTAAAAGGAATGTTTTCATTACAAAATAAAAAAGCGGTAGTAACAGGTGCAGGGAGCGGCATAGGTAAAGCCATAGCCGTACTGCTCGCCAAACAGGGTGCAGAAGTTCATGTTATAGAAATTAGCGAAGAACAGGCATCAGGAACAGTTACAGAGATTACCCAAAACAATAATATGGCCTTTGCACACGTGTGCGATGTATCTAACCAGCAGGCTGTTTTAGATACCTTTGCTAAAATTGGAGCCCTAAATATACTCGTGAATAATGCAGGCATAGCACACATTGGCAAAGCGGATACCACATCCGAAGAAGATTTTGACAGAGTGATGCGCGTTAATGTAAAGGGTGTTTACAACTGCCTTTTTGCCGCCATACCGCAATTGCGTGCAGCGGGCGGCGGGGTTATTATAAATATGGCATCTATTGCGGCATTAGTAGGTATTCCTGACAGGTTTGCTTATAGTACTGCAAAAGGAGCTGTTAAAGCTATGACAATGAGCGTTGCAAAAGACTATATTAGCGACAACATTCGCTGCAACTCAATATCTCCTGCAAGGGTACATACACCCTTTGTAGATGGCTTTTTACAAAAAACATATCCTGACAGGATTGATGAGATGTTTGAGAAACTAAGTAAAACACAACCTATTGGCCGTATGGCCGAACCTGAAGAAGTTGCAGGCCTCGCGCTGTATCTTTGCAGCGACGAAGCAGCGTTTATAACCGGGGTAGATTACCCTATAGATGGTGGGTTTACAACCCTTAATAATTAAAGTATATAGAATGAAATTAATACGATTTGGTGCAGAAGGCCAGGAAAAACCCGGCGTTATTATAGAAGATAAATGGTATGATGTATCGCACCTGGTTGCCGACTATAACGAAGCATTTTTTGCGGGCAACGCGATTAATGACTTAAAGGTAGCTATTAAAGATGGCGGGCTAAAAGAAGTTGACAAAAACACACGTTTAGGGGCTGCTATCGCTCGCCCAAGCAAACTGATATGTGTAGGCCTAAATTATAAAGATCATGCCCATGAAACTGGGGCTGCTATTCCGGCAGAGCCAATTTTATTCTTCAAGGCAACATCGGCTATAGTAGGGCCCAACGATGATTTGATTATCCCTAAAAACAGCAAAAAAACAGATTGGGAAGTTGAACTTGCACTCATTATTGGAAAAAAAGCGAGTTACGTATCTGAAGAGGATGCTTTAAATCACGTTGCCGGATATGTTTTGCATAACGATTACAGCGAACGCGAATTTCAGTTAGAGCGCAACGGGCAGTGGGTAAAAGGAAAAAGCTGCGATACCTTTGCACCGCTTGGCCCTTACATTGCCACACCAGATGAAATAGAAGATGTGCATAACCTTAAACTCTGGTTAACGGTAAATGGTAAAAAAGTACAGGATGGCAGCACGGCTAACCTGATATTTAATATACCCTACTTGGTAAGTTATATAAGCCAGTTCATGACACTGCTGCCCGGAGATGTTATTACTACAGGTACCCCGGCGGGTGTAGGCCTGGGCATGAAGCCGGAACCATGGTATTTAAAGGAAGGCGATGTGGTAGAACTTGGTATTGATGGTTTAGGATCGAGCAGGCAACAGGTAAAAGCTTATAAAAAAGTATAATGTATGAAACGTTACTGCCTTGCATTAGATCTTATTGACGATGAAGCACTTATTGCTGAGTATGAAGCCTGCCACGATAACATTTGGCCGGAGATAATTAAAAGCATTAAAGGGTCGGGTATAGAATCTATGGAAATTTACCGCACCGGTAACCGGCTGTTTATGATCATGGAAGTAAACGACTCCTTTAGTTTTGAGGCGAAAGGAAAGGCCGATGCGTCCAATTTAAAAGTGCAGGAATGGGAAACACTGATGTGGACCTACCAGCAGGCAATACCACATGCAAAGGCGGGAGAGAAGTGGTTGTTAATGGATATGATTTTTAAAATATAAATTGAGGATATGATAATCGACTCTCATATTCATTTCTGGAATTTCGATCCTTTGCGTGATGCCTGGATAACGGAAGACATGAACATTATAAGGAAAGATTTTTTGCCTGATGATGTTAAACCGTTATTTGATAAAAACGGTATATCAGGATGTATTGCGGTACAGGCAGACCAAAGTGATGATGAAACTAAATTTTTATTGCAATTAGCTCAGGAAAACTATTTTATAAAAGGCGTAATTGGATGGGTAGACCTAAAAAATCCCGAAATAGACAAAACCCTTTCCGGCTATCAAGAAAATAAAAAGTTAAAGGGTTTCAGGCACATCAGCGAAGGAGAATTGCCCGGGTTTTTAACACAGCCGGATATCATAAGAGGAATCACATCGTTGCATAAATACGGATATACCTACGATATACTGATAAAACAGCACCAGCTAAAGGAAGCAATTTCGTTAACGAAAACTTTGCCTGACCAGCAATTTATTTTAGACCATTGCGGCAAGCCTAACCTTAAAAATGACGACATTACCTTATGGAAACAGCAGCTTAAAATAATTGCTCAAAATCCAAATGTGTACTGCAAGCTTTCCGGCCTGTTAACCCAGTGCAACTGGAACGATTGGAACGAGAAAGAAATTTATGATTGTTTAGATACTGTTTTTGAAAACTTTGGCACTAACAGAGTTTTGTTTGGCAGTGACTGGCCGGTAATGCTTTTGGCCGGGAGTTACAGTAAGTGGCTGCGTCTGGTTTCAAAATATACAGACCGGTTTACTGGCGAAGAAATAGAAAATATCTTCTATAAAAACGCAGAACTTTTTTATAAATTATAATTTTTGCAAACTCAAAATATCTTTTTACGACTGTTACCGGCAGCGTATTAAGGTTATAATCTAATAAATATGGATTTACAATTAAATAATAAGGTAATAGTTATAAGCGGTGGTGCAAAGGGCATAGGTGCCGCCATTGCAAAATGTGTAGCTGCAGAAGGCGCACTTGCAGTAATTATAGGTCGTGATGAAAACGACAATAAGAAGCTTGTGGCCGAAATAGAACAATTGGGGCTTAAAGGCGCTTATGTAACGGCCGAACTATCGGATCCAGAAAACTGCAGAACAGCAATTGATACTATCTTAGCCGAATACAAAACCATCGACGGACTCGTGAACAACGCCGGAGTTAATGATGGCGTAGGCCTCGAAAATGGTAGTTACGAGGGTTTTGTAGCCTCGATGCATAAAAATGTGGTTCATTATTATTTATTGGCACAACATGCATTGCCTGCCTTAAAGGCGAGTAAAGGCAGTATTATAAACATAGGCAGTAAAACAGCCGAAACAGGCCAGGGAGGCACATCTGGCTATGCGGCGGCAAACGGTGCGCGTAATGCGTTAACGAGAGAATGGGCGGTAGAGCTCCTGCCCTACAGCATACGCGTAAACGCAGTAATCGTTGCCGAAGCATGGACACCGCTTTACCAAACATGGATAAGCACGTTTACAAACCCAGACGAAAAACTAAAAAGTATAACTGGCAAGATCCCTTTAGAAAAGCGAATGACAAAGGTTGAGGAAATCGCAGACATGGTGGCATTTTTGTTATCCGAAAGGTCAGCCCATACTACCGGCCAGCTTATTCATGTAGATGGTGGCTATGTGCATTTAGATCGTGCTTTATAGAGCTATCATTCATAAACTATATATACAAAGAAAGCTGCCCTTTTAAGGCAGCTTTCTTTGTATAGCGGTTTAGAATTATTTCTTGCCCCACTCATTTATAGAATCTTTGTTCATCTTAATATAGTCGGCATTTTTAGCCTTTTCTGCACCCTGTAAAGATAATTTTGCGGTTTCAACCGCACCTTTTTTATCTCCAAGTTTAGCCTGTATAAGCGATTTTTGCCTTAATATATAAAAGGGAGTTTCTTCTCCTTTAGGGGTTTTATCAATTCCTGCATTTATCCAGGTAAGTGCTTTGTTCATATCTGCATTGCTCTGGTAATAGTATTGAGCAGCTGCAAAGTAAGCACCCTGCGTAGGTCCGGACATTGCCTCGTCTATACTTTTAAGTGCTGTAGCCTTAGTAGGAACCTCTATTTTTAGAGCAACCATAGTTTTTTCCCAAGCAATTTCAAGAAAACCGTAATCGTTCTCCAGCGCGTTTAAACCTATTGTAAGCGTTTCTACGTTACGGTTAAGGAATTCAGGCTTAACAGGAACCCTTACGGCTTCTTTTTTCTCGTCCCATTTTTCAGGAAGGCCCCAGTTGTTGGTATCCGTATAAAAAATAATATCCCAGGTATCAGCTTTAGGTTGTGAATACAGTGCATACGACCCTGCCTTAAGCGATTTTCCGCCTATAAGCACATCATCGCTAAAAGTAACAACAGTATTTGCATTAGCGCCCGTTCTCCAAAGCCTGCCAAAAGGAACCAGCTCCCCATAAACCGACCTGCCCCTTGCACTTGGCCTTGAGTAGTCTATTTTAACGGTTGTTAAACCTACAGTTTGCTCTATAACAGCCTTGGGGCTGGCCTGTGGTGTTTGTATTTGTGCCGATGCGCTTAGCATAAAAGCCATAACAATAGCGGCTGTGGCGAATATTTTTTTCATTACATTTTATGTTTAATGTTTGCAACTGCGAAATTAATAATTAAACCTGTTACACTTGTTAAAAAAAACCGAAATTCGTTAATTCCCCATCTTTTGTGTGGTTGGGTTTTGTAACTTCACACCTCTATATCTAACTATGATCTATACTGTACACAAATTCCAGAAACTTCCTATCTCCCTGCAACAGGCTTGGGATTTTATGGGAGACCCTAAAAACCTATCCGTTATTACCCCAGATTCTATGGGGTTTAATACCCTTAGTGGCGACGACCGTAAAATGTTTGCCGGACAGGTTATAATATATACCATAACGCCCCTTTTTGGCTTAAAATTGCAATGGGTTACCGAAATTACCCATGTAGTTGACAAGCAATTTTTTGTAGATGAGCAGCGCTTTGGTCCGTATGCTTTTTGGCATCATAAGCATTTTTTAAAGGAAATTCCCGGAGGTGTAGAAATGGAAGACATTGTGCACTATAAGGTGCCCATGGGAATATTAGGGCGCCTGGTACATCCGTTTCTGGTTAAGCCAAAGCTTGAGGAGATTTTTGCCTACCGCCAAAAGAAGCTCATAGAACTGTTTGGTGACTATAATTCAGTTGCTGTATGATAGTATTTTGGTTTAGGCGCGATTTAAGAATTGATGATAATACCGGCCTTCATGAAGCTATAGCCACCGGAGAAGAAATACTGCCCATTTTTATTTTTGATAAGAATATACTTGAAGAACTGCCAAAGGATGACCACAGGGTTACTTTTATTTCTCAGCTGCTCGAAGACATCAATGCAGAACTTAAGAAGCACGATAGATCGTTAGCGGTATTTTATGGCGAACCCGAAAAGGTGTTTAAAAACCTAATTGCCGATCATGAAATTACCTCTGTGTACGCTAACCATGATTATGAACCGTATGCCAGGAAAAGAGATAACGATATTGCTGCATTACTGACTGATAACAGCGTTGATTTCAAAACGTTTAAAGATCAGGTAATTTTTGAGAAGGATGAAGTTATGAAGGGCGATGGTACGCCTTATGTTGTTTATACACCTTACAGTAAACGCTGGAAAGAACTACTTAAGAAAGAGAATATAACATTGCACCGTAACCCTATAAAATCTATTCAATTTGCCAGGCATTCTTATCCCTGTTTAAGCCTTAAAGACATTGGATTTAAAAAGTCAGACATAAAGATTTTCCCGTATAATGTTTCGGCTGACATTGTTGATAATTATGAAGACCGCAGGAATTTCCCCGCTATAGAGGGCACATCACAAGTTAGCCCCTATCTTAGGTTTGGCGCCATTAGCATTCGTAAGCTTGTAAAAGGTGCATTAGACAGCAGCAATGGAATCTACCTGAATGAGTTAATCTGGAGAGAGTTTTTCATGCAGATTTTGTGGCATTATCCGCAAACTGTAACAAAGGCTTTCCGCCCTAAATACGACAATATTAAGTGGCGCTACAACGAAGACGATTTTAAAGCCTGGTGTGAAGGCAAAACAGGTTTCCCTATGGTAGACGCCGGGATGCGACAGCTTAACAAGACAGGCTACATGCACAATCGCGTTCGCCTCGTGGTAGCAAGTTTTTTTTGCAAGCATTTATTGCTCGACTGGCGAAAAGGCGAAGCATATTTTGCCGAAAAACTTTTTGACTATGAGCAATCCAGTAATGTGGGCAACTGGCAGTGGGCTGCCGGCAGCGGCGTAGATGCTGCTCCTTACTTTAGGGTGTTTAATCCTACAGAACAGGTTAAAAAATTTGACAAGGATTTTAAGTATATAAGAAGATGGGTACCCGAATTTGAAGACCTTAACTATAAGCCTATTGTAGACCACAAAGAAGCACGCGAACGTGCACTTAAAGTATACAAAGAAGGGTTGCAGTAATTACCAAAGCAGGAAAGCACTAAATCTATTACGCGCAACTTACATTATATAGAAATACCATTTAGAAATATATCTAAATGGTATTTTTATATTGAAAACTTTGAAAATTTTGTTTAACAATTAGAAGCTTACATATTCTGTAATTTCAAGTCCGTAGCCAATCATGCCTACTCGTTTAGACTGTTCAGAGTTGCTTAGAAGGCGAATTTTATTCACATCAATATCATGCAATATCTGAGCGCCTATACCAAAATCCTTAACGTCCATTTTTAATGGTGGAGCCTTATGCGTGCCATTTGCCTGAAGGCTTTTAAGCTCGGTAATCCTGCCCAGTAATTCAGCCGGCTGTACTTCCTGATTGATAAAAAGTACTGCACCCCTTCCCTCATCGTTTATACGCTTAAACATACTGTCCAGTTTAGTATCAGGATTGTTTGTTAGTGTACCTAAAATATCATTGTTTATCTGGGTAGAGTTTATACGGGTTAGTACTGTATCGCCGGTATTCCAGCTGCCCTTAGTAAGTGCTACGTGTATTTGCCTGTTGGTAGTTTGTTCATATGCCCTTAGCCTAAAGGTACCAAAGCGGGTTTCTATATCAAAATCCTCCTTTTTAACGATAAGGCTGTCGTGCTGCATCCTGTAGGCAACAAGATTTTCGATAGAAATTATCTTAAGGTCAAACTTTTCGGCTACTTTATGAAGTTCAGGAAGACGTGCCATCGAACCGTCTTCGTTTAGTATCTCTACCAGTATTCCTGCGGGCTTAAAACCTGCAAGACGCGCAAGGTCTATCGATGCCTCTGTATGTCCGGTGCGGCGCAATACGCCACCCTGTTTTGCCCTTAAAGGAAAAATATGCCCGGGACGTCCTAAATCATACGGTTTAGTTTCGTCGTCAACCAGTGCTTTTATAGTTTTCGCTCTGTCATGTACAGATATACCTGTGGTGCAGCCGTGCCCCAGCAAGTCTATCGATACTGTAAACTGCGTTTCATGAAGTACTGTATTGTTAGCAACCATTAGGTTAAGATCGAGCTCTTTGCAACGCTCTTCTGTCAACGGGGCACAAATAAGGCCACGCCCATGCGTAGCCATAAAGTTTATCATTTCGGGGGTTACTTTCTCTGCAGCGGCAATAAAGTCGCCCTCATTTTCACGGTCTTCGTCGTCCACAACAATGATCACTTTACCTAAGCGAATGTCTTCTATGGCCTCCTCTATCGTGTTGAGTTTTATTTTTTGTTCAGCAGGAACTATCATGCTATTGTTTGGGTTTGGGTTTAAAAATTTTACTAAACACCTTTTGTACCGGTGTTATAAAGTTGTCAAAACTTATCAGGCCAATATCGTTAGTGGCACGATACGTTAGTAATACGGCAAGCGGGCTTAACACAAATGTAGACATCCATGAACCTAAAAATGGCGGGATACCATTTTCCTGGGCGAGCTTTCTGCCAAAGGTATTTATAAAGTGAAAAATGATAAATATAAGCACTGCAAATACTATAGGCAGCCCTAAACCTCCTTTACGAATAATTGCCCCAAGCGGAGCACCTATAAAAAACATTAGTATACAGGCAAATGCTATTACGTACTTGTCGTAAAGCGCCAGCCAGTGATTATTTATATTTTTAATTTTCTCTGTCAATTCATTTTTTCCCGACATAACAACGTATTGTGTGCTTCCCAGATTGTTTGATGCAACTTCCAGTACACGCAGTTTGTCTTCCTTATTTACAAGGGTAAGAAGATCTTTAGGTATATCGTTTTTCTTTTTTATTGCTGCTGCCTTTGCAAGCGCTATACTGTCTTTTTGCTTGTCGGGATTATCTAAAATTACAGTTTTAGCAGGACCTGCCAAGACATTATTAGATCGCATGGTGACATTAGCTGTAACACTCTTAGCGTCTTTAGTGTAGTTGCCCTCCAGAGAGTCGAGCGTATATTTTAGTTCTGAAACATTAAGCATGTTATTAGTGTGCGCTACCTGTTCGCTGTCTTCATCATTAGTGTTTAATGATGTAAGGTCTATGTTCATGATTTGCTTAGAGAAACTACTTTTTGCGAAAGGCTGTTTTTGGCGCTCTTCCGGTTTTTGAGTTGTAACCTCTTCATAATAGTAGCCGTCAAAAAGTTCTAACTGAAGTAAATTGCTTTTCTCGTTGCTTGTAAGCAAGCCCGTCTTAGAGCGTATTATAGTAGCGTTTGCTGCACCCGGCCTGCGTTTATGTATGGTTACACCTGTAAGCTTCTCTCCATTTTCGCCCGACTTTTTTTCTACCTTAATGTTAAACGTACCTACCGCGTTAAACTGACCTTCTATAATAGCCATAGCAGGCTTACGCTGAATAATGTTTTTACGAAGATTAAGGAATTTGTACTCGGCTTTAGGAATTACATCATTGGCAAAAAAGAAGGCCACAATACTTAATCCGAATATAAAGATGGTAAGGCTTCGCATTGCCCTGTTTAATGATATGCCCGACGATTTCATTGCAGCAAACTCGTAGTTTTCGGCAAAGTTACCAAAGGTCATGATAGACGCAAGCAATATAGATAATGGCAGTACAAGAGGTACAATTTTAGGCGAATAGAATAAAAGAAATTTAGTAACCACCCAGGCGTCAAGGTCTTTACCGGCAAGCTCTGATATAAACAACCAGATACCCTGTAAAATAAAGATAAAGAACAAGATAACGAATACAGAAACAAAGGTCTGTACAAAAGATGTAAGAATGTAGCGGTCTAAAATTTTCACCCGTAAATTAGTCTAATTTGTTAATGTAGTAATTAGGATATTTACTCTCGGTAAAGGTAAAATGATTTTTCGACAAAGGTTGATTTGTTTTGAAAGAATTTATGGTAAATGTAGTTTTAGTACCATTCTTAGCCGTCTGAATAAGTGTATAAATATGCTTTGTTTGAGAATCAATCCCTATGAGCACATCCTTAACATCGTCTTTGGCATCTGTAGGAGTAAGCTTAATGTACTGAATTTTTCTGCCCTTCACGTTTTGAACGATGTCTGTAGCATATTTATAGCCCGAATTAAAAAAAGAAAACATTTTAGATGGGGTAAGACCATCATCTTTTTTGTCATCAAAGGTAGATATGGTTATCTCCTCATCTTCCGGAACAATATTATAAACTTTCTTGCCGTCAAAAATCCTGGTAATGCCCATAAAGTTAAGTACATACTTGTTACCCTGCTGTGTAACATTACCTTTACTCTCCTGATTCAGGTTTTTTTTAGGGTTAGACATGCTGTATTTAAAATCGATAACAACATTATCGTAACTTTTAATCTTTGCACTAACTTCATCAAGCATTTTTTTTGCCTTTTGAGAATCCTGAGCATGTACAGATAAACCTGTTGTTAAAATAAAAAGTGATAAAAGCCTGATAATCGTTTGCATTTTAAAAGCTGTTTTCCTCATTTTTAAAAAATTGCTCAAGGGAACTAAGGTCATTAATAAGCACGCTACGGGCTTTACTACCTTCAAACGGACCTACAATTCCTGCTGCTTCGAGCTGGTCTATTAGCCTGCCCGCACGATTGTAACCTAACTTAAGCTTGCGCTGAAGTAATGACGCCGAACCCTGCTGGGCTGTAACGATCACTTCGGCAGCATCCCTGAACATTGAATCTCTTTCGCTGATATCCATATCAAGATTAGTGCCACTTTCCTCTCCAAAGTATTCCGGAAGCAGGTACGCCTCCGGATATGCCTTTTGAGATCCTATAAATTCTGTTATCCTTTCTACTTCCGGGGTATCAATAAATGCGCACTGCACACGCACCAAATCGTTACCTTGTGTATACAGTAAATCTCCGCGGCCTATAAGCTGGTCTGCCCCCTGGCTGTCAAGAATGGTACGGGAATCTATCTTAGAAGTTACCCTAAACGCAATCCTCGCCGGGAAGTTAGCTTTTATAATACCGGTAATAACATTTACCGATGGCCTTTGCGTAGCAATAATAAGGTGAATACCAATTGCCCTTGCTAACTGTGCCAGCCTGGCAATAGGCGTTTCCACCTCTTTGCCTGCAGTCATGATAAGGTCGGCAAATTCATCAACTACCAGTACAATGTAAGGTAAAAAGCGGTGGCCATTTTCAGGGTTTAGCTTACGGTGACGAAATTTCTCATTGTATTCTTTAATATTACGTACCGATGCATCCTTTAGCAGGTTGTAACGGTTATCCATTTCAATACACAAAGAGTTTAGCGTGTTGACAACTTTGGCATTATCTGTTATAATGGCATCGCCACTATCAGGCAGCTTGGCTAAATAATGTCTCTCTATTTTGTTAAACAGTGTAAGTTCTACCTTTTTAGGGTCAACCAGTACAAATTTTACTTCAGCAGGGTGTTTCTTGTAAAGCAATGATGTAAGCACTGCGTTTAACCCTACCGATTTTCCCTGGCCTGTAGCACCCGCCATAAGCAAATGGGGCATCTTGGCAAGGTCTACCACGAAGGTTTCATTGCTTATGGTCTTGCCCAAAGCAATTGGAAGTTCCATCTCGGCAGTCTGAAATTTAGGAGCTCCAATAACGCTTTTCATAGAAACCATCGTTGGGTTCTTGTTAGGCACCTCTATACCTATTGTGCCTTTTCCGGGAATTGGCGCAATGATACGTATGCCTAATGCAGCCAGAGAAAGTGCGATATCATCTTCGAGGCTTTTAATTTTAGAGATGCGTATACCTGCTTCGGGTATAATTTCATATAGTGTAACCGTAGGCCCTACAGTCGCCTTAATTTGTGCTATATCAATTTTATAGTTACGTAATGTCTCTACAATCCTGTTCTTGTTTTCTTCTAATTCTTCCTGGTTTATGGTAATACCACCTGCTGCATAATCACGCAATAAATCTAAAGGAGGATATTGATAATTAGAAAGCTCCAGTGTATGGTCGAATTCACCAAAGTCTTTCACAAGCCTCGATGCAAGATTTTCCTCTATTACATCCTCGTCGGCAATTTTTTCTATCACGAAATTTTCATCGTCTGTTTCAATAATTTCGTGAACCTGCTCAGTAACCTCAGCAACTGCAGGCTTAGGCTTAGGGGCCGTATCAAGATTTATTTGTGACGAATTTGATATTGTAGGTTTTAAAGCTTCCCTGTTAATTTCGAACTGCGATGGTGTAACTGCTAAAGGAATTGGTGCAGCAACAGCCGTTTTAGCTACAGGTTTCAGCTCAATGTTGGCAAGTTCCTCGTCATATTCTTCAGAGTCGGGGTCCATGTCTTCATAATTAGGCTGCATTTCCTGCTCTGCTGTAGGCATTGCAGGAGGCCCTGCAACCCGTATACCATCACGCACAGGCTCTGCAATAACTTCTTCTTCATCTTCTGTTTCATCCTCGGGCGTCCTTTCAAACAACCCCTTAATAGCATCCGGAGAAACTTTTATACGAAGGAAAAGGAATATGGCGAGGCCAAATATAAGCACTAAAAGCGTACCCGTTTTACCGATAAAGTCTTGCATGAAAAGGTTCATCTCAAAGCCTATAACACCACCTAATTCAGGAATATACGAATTGAAAAAACCACAAAGCACCGAGATAATTATAACAAGGTACAAGTCCCAGAATAGTGTTTTTTTAAGCTTCCCTACGGGCAGGTCCAATACTAAATACGATCCCATTAAAAAGAAGAAACGTATTATTATAAAAGAGGCAACTCCAAACCCTTTGTATAAAAAGAGGTCGGCCAACCAGGCGCCAAATTTTCCAAGCCAGTTTTGTACAGGCTGTGTACGGTCGGCAAACGAGTTTAGAACACTCTGATCGTACTCCCAATATAAAAAATAAGATATAAACGACAACAGCAACGCTACCGAAAATAAAAAAAACAAGATGCCCACAAGTACTTTGTTCCTGCGGGATAACTTCCACGGTCTTTTTTCGGTAACCGGTTTCTTAGCAGCCGGAGCTTCTTTTTTTGCCTTTGCCATGCAGTATTTATCCTTTTTTAAAATATTAATTAAACAGCGCAGCCACCTTAGGGTAATAGATTATGATACCCACGGCAACCGCCGAAAGTGCCGCAAAAAATACAGCACCCGAGGCTATATCTTTTATAAAACCTATCTTAGGATTAAAATCAGGGTGAATAAAATCGCATATTTTTTCGACCGCGGTATTTGCGCCTTCTATGGCAAGCACCAACCCTACGGCAAATATTTGAAACATCCACTCTGTAGCCGAAATATTAAAGTAAAAACCTGCTATGGTTACCATTACACCTAAGGCAAACTGCACCATGATGCTATGCTCGGATGTTACAAGCTTCCAGGCCCCCACTACAGAATATTCTACACTTTTAAGCCTGCCTTTTACAAACCTGTTGTCTTTCATTAGTAAAGCTACAGGGCCGCAAGGGCATTATCATAGTTAGGCTCGTCTTTAATATCTTCAACCTGCTCTGTGTAAGTTATGTTGCCTTCTTCGTTAACCACAACAACCACGCGCGATAGTAGTCCTGCAAGAGGCCCGTCGCTAAGGGTAAGGCCGTAAGCATTACCAAAGCTGCCATCTTTAAAATCGGAAAGAGAGATAACATTTTCTAAACCTTCGGCACCGCAAAAACGATTTTGTGCAAACGGAAGGTCGCGCGAAATGCAAAGTACTTTAGTGTTATCAAGTGCACTTGCTTTCTCATTAAATTTTCGAACAGATGCAGCACAGGTTCCTGTGTCTACACTCGGAAATATATTAAGTACCAGTTTAGTACCTTTAAAATCTGAAAGCGAAACAGTAGATAGGTCACCCTTAACAAGTGTAAATTCTGGTGCTTTTGTGCCTGTTGCAGGTAGTTCGCCCACTGTGTGTACGGGATTGCCCCCAAGTAATATACTGGCCATTATTTTGTGTTTTATTTTATAACGCAAAAGTAACAAAATATATGGTATGGCACAGGGCACATAGCAATTTTATAAGGTGGTGTATTATACCGTGTTTACCGTAATAATAAAATATCTATCAGGGTGCTGCGCCGATTAATCTGCCGCCGGAGCCGTAAGTACATCGTTAGGAGCTGTGTCTTTTGGTTTAACCAAATTGTTTACACGCCATATAAAAAATATAGAAAGCATGATAACCGCTCCTATCACGTAGCCAAGGATATTGTAATTTTCTAACGGGCTGGTTTTTGTTTCCTGATGCACTATGTAACCGGCACATACTGCTGCTATACCACCCGCTATTTGCTGCAGGGACGATGTTATGGCCATGTATGCACCCCGGTCTTTTACATCGGGTATACCGGTATTTAATGTGGTGGCGGGTATCATACGGCTCATGATGCCCATAAACATTATCATATTAATTACTATTATTTCCCACAATGGCGATGGCCCAAGGTTGGTGTAAAAAATTATCATTACCATAGATAGTAACGATCCTGCCGCAAATAGCCAAAATTTACTCACCCTGTCGCTCAGCTTGCCTACCAGGGGCATTATAACCAATACTGATAATCCTGTAAAAAAGTATACAGTAGGCAGTTGGTCCTGGCTAATGTGGATATTATTGATAAGGAACGCGCTGCCGAATGGCTGAAGCATGAACCCACCCACCGACAGAAAGGCAATTGCAGCAAAGCCTACCTGATATTTTTTATTTCCTAACGTGTGCAAAAGGTGCAGCAAAGGGCTTTTATCATTTTTAACTTCAAGGTGTTTTGTTACAGGTTGCATCTTAGTTATAATGGCAGCTAATATTAATACTCCCACGGCAGCTATCATTAAAAATGCAGAATGCCAGCCCCACTTTGTAGCAAAGTAAAGCCCGATAGGGATTCCTAATATCTGGCTCGTAGCAAAAGCCATTTGTATAAAACCCATTACCCGCCCGCGCTGGTGTAAAACAAAAAGATCTGTAACGATGGCTAACGAAACAGAGCCTATTACACCGCCAAAAAGACCGGTAAATATTCGTGCGCCCAGTAGTATCCAGTAACTGGTGGCAAAAGCACAAAATATAGTACCTATAATAAACCCTGTATAGAAAAAGACAAGTAGTTTTTTACGGTCAAACTTATCGGCAAAGCCTGCTGCTAACAGCCCCGATGTACCTGCACTAAACGCGTAAGCCGATACCGCAAAGCCAAAGTTGGCCGTGGTCATGTCAAGGCTTTTCATAAGTATATCGCCCAGTGGCGACATAATTATAAAGTCGAGTATAACTGTAAACTGCAACAGCGCAAGTATGGCTATTATAAATTTTTGATGGGATGTAAAAGAAGGTGTCTCTATTTTAGGTTGTTCCATTATAGGGTTCGATAATTAGCAATTGTAAAAAAGATTAGTTTAATTCCCGGCATTCATGCCCAAGATTAGTAATAATTATAATAACGTCGGCCGGCGATAATTTAGCCGATTCTATACGCAATACACGGTCTACATCATCTGTATCAATGCTCCACTGCCGGATGTCGGCGTGATTATTAAGCGTTTTATAAACTTCGCAGTTACTGCAAAGCTCCGCTATATCGGTCTTAAATATAAAAAGTTGGTTTGTGTTTTCCATAGCGGTTAATTAAGGGGTTAGCGATTTAATAACGGTATCAAAAGCTTCTTTTACAATCTCATTAGTAAGTTTAAAAGGTATTCCTCCCATGCTCTTGCCTTCGCGGTGAAAATTCAGTAAAATGTAGAGCGGCCCATAAGCAACACTCCAAAAAACTTCGAGCGAAAGCGGAATCAGTTGCTTGTTATTTATAGAATTTACCATAAACTGCTTCATGCTGTCCTTAAAACCCTGCATGTAGGCCGACCGGGCAAGAATAACTTCTGCATGTGGCGAATGCTTTATAATTTCAAGGCAGGCAACTTCGAGCGGATATTCCATTGCAAATGCCGACCGGTTTTTCCATTGTATCCACAACCCTTCCGCAAAAGGCATATCGGGCGAAAAATCCTTCATGGTGTTAGTGAAAAAGTTATTCCCTATATCTGTGCCCAGCTTTTTTATCAGGTCATCTTTATCTTTATAATAAATATATAGCGTAGCAACAGATATATTACAAGCTTTAGCCAGCTTGTTCATACTAAATCCCTGAAAGCCGTCTTTAACTATTTGTTCGATGGCTTTACTTATAACCAGTTGCTCTTTGCTCGTATCCCTCGTTCGCATGTTGAATTAAACTTTTTACAAAGTTACCATTTATAAATGAATGTTCGTTTATTTATACAAATAATTAGTTTCTATTTGTTGGCGAGCCAATAATATGCTATTTAACAATGATTTAATTAGGCAATGAGCAAATTTTCCTACTTTTATAGAACACAACAACTTTTATAAATTATGGAATTTTCTCAAATACAACAGCTTTTAGGTAACGAAGCCGATAGCCTGCTCGAATTTAGCACACCAAAGGTATCTAAAGACCTGCTGCACCTCCCCTCACCCACTTTTGTAGATGATATATTTGGGCAGAGCAACCGCAGTCCGCAGGTTTTAAAAAGTTTGGCTGCGCTATACAATCACGGCAGGCTGGGCGGTACGGGTTATGTGTCTATACTTCCTGTAGACCAGGATATAGAACATACCGCAGGAAGCTCTTTTGCCCCTAACCCGCTCTATTTTGACCCTGAAAATATTATTAAACTGGCTATTGAAGCCGGCTGTAACGGTGTTGCATCGAGCTTTGGCAACCTGGCAATAATGTCAAGAAAATATGCCCATAAAATTCCTTTTATAGTTAAGATAAACCATAATGAACTCCTTACTTATCCTACTAAATACGACCAGATAATGTTTGGCAGTGTAGATGATGCATGGAACCTGGGCGCGACAGCCGTTGGGGCCACGATATATTTTGGATCTGAAAACTCAGACCGCCAGATTATCGAAGTGTCTAAGGCCTTCGAACGTGCGCACCAACTCGGTATGGCATGCATACTTTGGTGTTACACCCGCAATAATGATTTTACTAAAGATGGTATAAACTATGAGGTCGCTGCCGATATTACCGGGCAGGCAAACAGGCTGGGAGTTACCATACAGGCAGACATTATTAAACAAAAACTTCCGCAAAACAACGGTGGTTTTAACACTATTAAATTTTCTAAAACAGATCCTAAAGTATACAGCGACCTGACATCGGATAACCCAATCGACCTTACCCGCTATCAGTTGCTTAACTGCTATGCCGGCCGTGCCGGGTTGATCAATTCGGGTGGAGAGTCTAAAGGTGCTGCCGATGTTGCCGACTCTATTAAAACCGCGGTAATAAATAAACGTGCAGGCGGTACAGGGCTAATAATGGGACGAAAGGCATTTCAGCGTCCTTTTGATGAAGGTGTTAAGCTTATAAGGGATGTGCAGGATGTTTACCTGTCAGACAAAATTACTATTGCCTAAGTCATTCTATTTAATGCCATCATCCCAATCGTATTAAAAGGCCGAGTGGCTACTCATAATTAGTCAGGCCATCACTTTACCTAAATAATCCCGGAAGCATTGCAATTAATGCCTGCCATAAACTACAACCACATACTGCCATGCCTAACGACATTTATAAAATTAAAAAACTCCTGACTACGAAAACAGGATCTTATACATACTATAGCCTTGCTGAACTCGAAAAACAAGGCCACGAAATTGGGAAAATGCCCTTTTCTATCCGTATTCTTTTAGAGAATGTACTGCGCAATTATGATGATTTTGCGATTACGAAAGAAAACGTAGAAACCATACTTAACTGGAAACCGGAAGCATCTGACAAGGATATACCGTTTAAACCTGCCCGTGTGTTAATGCAGGACTTTACCGGTGTGCCTGCCGTGGTAGATATTGCATCGCTAAGGGCAGAGATCGCCCGAAAGGGCAAAAATCCAGATGAGATAAATCCGCTCATTCCGGTAGACCTTGTAATAGACCATTCTGTACAGGTAGACTACTTTGGTACTGAGTATTCTTATGACCGTAATATGGAAGAAGAATACAGCCGAAACAAAGAGAGGTACCAGTTTTTAAAATGGGCGCAAAAATCGTTCAGTAATTTTAGTGTGGTACCGCCAGGAATGGGTATTTGCCATCAGGTTAATCTTGAATATCTATCTAAAGGAGTCATACAGCGTAATGGCGAGGTATTTCCAGATACTTTAGTGGGTACCGACAGCCACACGCCAATGGTTAATGGCATTGGTGTAATTGCGTGGGGTGTGGGTGGCATAGAGGCAGAAGCCGCAATACTTGGTCAACCTATTTATTTTATTATGCCAGAGGTTATAGGACTTCGTTTAACGGGTTCATTGCCATTAGGTTCTACCGCTACAGATATGGTTCTTACCATTGCAGAACTTTTAAGAAAATATGGCGTTGTAGGCAAATTTGTAGAGGTGTTTGGCGATGGACTCGATAACCTTTCTGTGCCGGACAGGGCTACAATAGGTAATATGTCGCCGGAATTTGGCTGTACTGTAACTTATTTTCCTATTGATGATAAAACGCTCGAATACATGCGACTTAGCAACCGAAGTGAAGAACAGGTTAAACTTGTAGAGGATTATTGCAAGACTAATTTGCTGTGGCGCACCGGCAATGAAGAGATTACATATACTGATATTCTTGAATTAGACCTTAATACCGTTGCCCCTACCGTAGCAGGGCCTAAAAGGCCACAGGATAAAATTTTGCTTAAAGATTTTAAACTTAAGTTTATCGATGTACTGCACCAGTCTTTCGGGCGAAAATACCTTAAACCAAAGGAACAGCTAACCCGATGGTATGCAGAAGGCGGAAGCGCACTGCCAATTGTAACTGAACCGGCAATTAACCCCGATATTAAAATTGAAGGAAAAATTGAGGACGGAATGAAAATGGTTGCCGTTACTATGGGTCAGGAGCAATTTATGCTGTCAGACGGTGCGGTGGTAGTTGCCGCAATAACATCGTGCACTAATACATCTAACCCTTATGTTATGATAGGTGCCGGCTTGGTTGCCAGGAAAGCACGCCAGTTAGGTATTAACGTTAAGCCATGGGTAAAAACATCATTAGCGCCGGGATCTAAAGTAGTGACTGATTATCTTATTAAAGCTGATTTGTTAGATGATCTCGAAGCACTTAAATTTCATATCGTGGGTTACGGCTGCACCTCCTGCATAGGTAATTCGGGCCCGTTGCCTGCGCACATTGCAAGGGCTATAGACGAGCATGACCTTGTAATGGCATCGGTACTATCCGGCAACCGCAACTTTGAGGCAAGGATACATCCTCAAATAAAAATGAACTTTTTAATGTCGCCTATGCTTGTGGTGGCTTATGCTCTTGCCGGCCGTGTAGATGTAGATTTAGTTAATGAGCCTATAAGCTACGACCCCAACCAGCAGCCCGTATACTTAAAAGATATTTGGCCAAGTAATGACGAGATTAGTGCCGTTATGAGCGAAGTACTTTCTCCAAAACAGTTTGCTACAAGTTACGGAACCATTTTTGAAGGGAACGAAACATGGCAAAATCTTGAAATACCCGATGAGAAAATATATAAGTGGGATAACGACTCTACCTACATAAAAGAATCGCCGTTCTTTAATAACCTGCCAGATGAACCCGGCGAGCTACAGGATATTAAAGATGCAAATGTGTTGCTGTTTTTAGGTGACAGCATTACTACCGACCATATTTCACCGGCAGGAGCTTATAATGAAGAATCGGCTGCAGGTAAATATCTGTTGAGCCGTGGGGTGGCCAAAGCCGATTTTAACTCTTATGGCTCTCGCCGCGGACACGACGAGGTTATGACAAGGGGAACATTTGCCAATGTTCGTATTAAGAACAGGCTTGCCAATCGAGAAGGTGGCTACACAAAATTTTTGCCTACCGGAGAAGACCTTAGCGTTTATGATGCATCGGTTAAATATAAGGAGGCACACATACCGCTCATGGTGCTTGCCGGCAAGGAATACGGTAGCGGGTCATCTCGCGACTGGGCGGCAAAAGGAACATTCCTGTTAGGGGTTAAAGCGGTGCTTGCCGAAAGTTATGAACGTATACACAGAAGTAACCTTGTAGGTATGGGCGTATTACCACTGCAATACAAAACAGGTGATAATGCAGAGACACTTGGCCTTAACGGAGAAGAGCAGTTTAGCATAACCGGAATTGCGAACGACATAAAACCGTTAAAAGTTGTGGAAGTTACTGCAGTTAGAAAAGATGGGCAATCTACCGTTTTTAGTGCAATTGCAAGGCTGGACTCTAAAATAGAAGTAGAGTATTATAGAAATGGAGGGATTCTTCAATACGTATTACGGCAGTTTTTAAACAAGGCCTAAAGCTTCAATCTTCTAAAGGGACACTATTGCATTGCTTTCTCCTTTTTTATAAGAGGGACAGAGAGCAATAATATACATGCCATAAATGCGGCTGTAACAAAAAAGATATCGCTGTGCAGCAAATCGAATAAAAATGCACCGCTTACTAAGCCTACAATGCTCGCCAGGCTTCCCGCTGCGCTGGCTACCCCTTGTATAGAACCCTGGGTATCGTCATTGCCGGTATTAGAAAGTAATGCCACAAACGACGGCCACATAAGCCCGTTGCCCAACGCAAAGAACAATGCCCCCGTGTACATAATCACGGTATTGTTGAATGTTAAACATACAAAGCATACGGATAACAAAAGGCCACCTGAAATAATTAATACCGCACCCGAGAAGTGTTTGCTAAGATAAGTTAGCAATGGTCCCTGTACTACAACAAGTGCACCGCTCAAAAACGAGAAGAACACTCCAAGCTGCAATACAGTCCATTTTAGTTCATCTGCCGCATAAACGGGAAATGCTACGTAAAAAAAATTGAAAGCAAGATATATCAGGAAATAAAGTACCAAAAAGTAAGGTACACCGTCTATTTTAAATACTTTGAATATATCATTTTTAAAAGGCACCGCCTTAGTTTCTTTAGCTTGCTGTTCCTGGCCAGCCTTTTTAAACCTGCTTTCGTGAATGTAAAAATAAACTACAAAAATTGCTATAAACGATATTGCTGCTGTAGCAATTACAGGTAGTAAATTGCCTAATACCGTAGCTCCTAAAAGACCTGCCATCAACGGGCCAAATATCAGTCCCATGTTAGAGGCAGCCGATATTTTTCCAAAGTTTTTCTTCCTGTCGCCTTTTTCAGAGATATCTGCTAGATAGGCATTAGCAACAGAAATGCTTCCACCTGTCAGGCCATCTATTGCACGGGCTAAGAATATAAGTGCCAGCGGAACAGTAATCACCAAGGCACCGTGGTTTAAGGTATTGTCAACAGGGTTTGCAGGAGCAATAAGCAAACCTACGATAAAAATCAGCCAGCCAATAAAAGTCCCTATTTCGCTAATGAGGAGTATCTTCTTGCGCCCTGAACTGTCTGACCAATTACCTAAAACTGGTGCACCTATAAGTTGAAATACCGAATATGTTGCGCCCAAAAGTCCGTAAATTAAGGCGTTCCCTCCCATCTTTAACACAATTACAATTAGAAAAGGAAGCACTACACTCATACCAAGTGTATCTATAAAAGTAACCAATAGTATAGGGAACAATTTGGGCTTGGCATCGGTTTGGTTAGTCATGGTTTACGGTTAAGAGCTATATTAAATTTATCGCTTAAAGTTAATGATAATAATCGCATCAAATTCTGCCCCGTATATCATTTGCATTACATGTCGGCCTTAGCAACATATAACTTAGCCTCCAATAACTTACCTATAACAGAATCTTCTATTAAGTACAATATATATGTCCTGTTAACACTTTCTAATTATATACGCCTAAAGCAACATAGCATCAGTTAGATTTTTTTGAGCAGAAATCCTTGAAAAATACTATTTTTGAAGTGAAACTACAGCCATAAAAAAGAGCAATATGGATAACGATATTAGTATCCGGACGGTAAACGTGACCCGATACATTACTCCGCTTCGTGAAGGTGGATCCCTTCCTGCACTTGCAGAAGCGGATGACGACTTTAACTATGTACTTAAATTTAAAGGCGCAGGACATGGTACCAAAGCTTTAATAGCCGAACTTCTTGGTGGCGAAATTGCCCGTGCGCTTGGCCTGCCGGTTCCGGAACTGGTTTTTGCCAATCTCGACGAAGCCTTTGGCCGTACAGAAGCTGATGAGGAAATTCAGGATTTATTACAAAACAGCCAGGGACTTAACCTTGCATTACATTTTCTTAGCGGCGCCATAAATTATGACCCTGTGGTTACTGTTGTAGAGCCCAAACTTGCCTCGCAAATTGTGTGGCTTGATGCTTTTATAACTAACGTAGACAGGACCTTTAGAAACACCAACATGCTTTTATGGCATAAAGAGTTGTGGCTTATAGACCATGGTGCTGCGTTATACTTTCATCATGCGTTTACAGACCCTGCAGGCCATGCGCTTACCCCTTTTGCTTTAATTAAAGACCATGTATTATTACCACAGGCATCGCTGCTTGACGAAGTTGATGCAGAATATACTAAGCTGCTTACAGAAGATGTATTCAGGAAGATAGTTAACCTGTTGCCGGACGAATGGCTGCAGTGGGAAGGTGTTGAGCAAACGCCCGATGAGGTTAGGGAAATATATGTACAGTTTTTACTGGTACGGTTACAAAATTCAGCAATTTTTATAAAACAGGCACAAAATGCAAGACAAGCACTTATATGAGTATGCGGTAATTCGTGTTGTGCCAAGGGTTGAGCGCGAAGAATTTATAAATGCCGGCATCATTACCTTTTGCAAACGCCAGCGCTTTGTAAAGGTATTGTATACCGTGGATGATGCTAAGCTAAAAGCACTATGCCCCGATATAGATACCGGGCAGCTTGCACTTAATCTGGCCTCGTTTTCACGTATTGCCAGCGGTGCCAAAGATGGTGGTCCAATTGCTCAGTTTGATGCCGCCGAACGCTTTAGATGGCTCACGGCAATCCGCAGCTCTGTCATACAAACATCGCGGCCACATCCGGGTTTATGTATAGACATGAACGAAAAGACACAGCAGCTATTTGAAGACTTGGTTCTATAGATTTTTACAGCACTATTCATGACATAATTAAGCTATATCCGGATCTTTGTAGTTAATCAGAAATATGTATTTAAACATACAAAAGCATGCAATGGCTCCAAATGTGTGCCATAAAAAATGAGTCCCGGTTCCCTGCGGCAGCCATCCCCATTTATCAGACACCCTAAAAGTAAGTGCGCAAATAAAGGCTAACAAGGCAAAACCAACCCAACGGCCATTTTTAAACGAAGTTTTTATAAGGTATACGATAACAGGAAGCAGCACGATACCGGCAAGCACGGCATAATTAACATTTATAAACAATTGAATGTCTCCGCGCATCATATTACTTCTGGCATAAAACAGAAAAGCCGCATAGGCTATTACAAGTAAAACAGCATAATACCATCTGGTAAGTTTGGCCAAAAAATAAACGCCGGCGCTAACGCATAGCAACATAATGGGCAGCCAGTCCATCATAATAAAAAAGCGCCACTGCCTGAGGCCATGATAAATGGTACCTCCTATTCCGCCTATATAAAGTAACAATAGCGATGCTGTCATGAAGGCATGTTCACGTTTATGCCTCCATATTTTTGTAGTCCAGTAAATTGCTATAGCAAGAAAAAAACAAGATGTAATGGTGTTTAACGGCTCCGGAAAAAGGTGTTGCATATTTGTTTCTGCATACAGGCTTCCACCATCCGGCGGAGTGGCTAGTTTATTCATACTATCGATGATATTTGTACTAAATTTAGCACTTTATACACGTAATAAATAGGCAATTAATAAAATATTATAAAATTTTACGCACCTTAATATTTCAGTAAATTTCTGACTCACAATGTGTTAAATAAATCTTAAATGTTATTTGTTACAATATTTTACAATCAACAAATTGAGCTGCTAGTATTAAGTAATTTTTGTACATTTACTTTCATTTTTAAACTGTAATAACTGGGCCAGATGGAACTTTACATAAAGTATAACATTGACATGATGTGTAAAGTACTGCTACAACAACAGCTGGATAAATTTGGCATTAGTTGTAAGGTGACAGAACCCGGTTACGTAAAGTTTAAAGAAAACATACCAATGGAAAAATATACGGCTTTTATTGAGTCGTTAAAACAGTTTGGTATAGAGATTGTAGATAATCAGAAAAGCATACTGGTACAAAAAATAAAGAACGCGATCATCGAGATGCTCTACTCTGACAAGGGGATGCAGTCTCTTAAAGTTTCTTCTTACCTTTCTGAAAAGTTGGGCGAAAGTTACCGGACATTGTCGCAGGTTTTTTCGGAAGTGACATTTATTTCGATTGAAAATTTTATTATCTTGCATAAGATTGAGCGGGTAAAACAATTGTTACTTACAGAGAATTTGTCGCTTACAGAGATCTCGTTCATGATGAATTATAGTAGTGTTGCTTATTTATCGCAACAGTTTAAAAATATTACCGGGGTAACGCCCACTGCCTTTCAAAAAATAATGAGGCAAAAACGTTACATAGATGTTAAATAAATTAGTTACTTATACAAAATAAATGCGCCCTAACAATTTACACATAATGCTTGCCGATGATGATGAAGATGATAGACTTTTCTTTAAGGAGGCATTTGAAGAGGTAAAGATAAAATACGACATTACTACCTTTAGCGACGGAGAACAGTTAATGCATTACCTTAATCAGGATGATAACGCGCTCCCGGACATAATTTTTCTGGATCTTAACATGCCCCGTAAATCAGGGATGGAATGTTTGAAAGAGATTAGACAAAATGACAGGCTTAAAAAAATATCGGTAGCTATTTATTCAACTTCCTCGTCAGAACAGGATATTGAAGATACATTTGTTGCAGGAGCTAATGTTTATATTAAAAAGCCAAACGATTTTAATATGCTAAAGAAAGTACTAAGCGATGTAGTTCATATAAACTGGCAATACATTGTAGATGGTCTTAACAAAGACAGCTTTATACTTAGCCTTTAAAAATTATCGTTAGAAAAACAAATAAAATAAAACCCCTTATTCTTTTAAGATAAGGGGTTTTTAGTTATTATTCTATTTCTTCGTAATCAATGTATTCGCCAACCTTTTTCTTTTCCTTAGGGCGCTCGCTTTTAGCGTTAGCCTGCTGACTCTGTTGGTAGTTATGCTGTTGTTGCTGTTGTTGCTGGTATAGGTTCTCTCCGGCTTTTTTTACTACCTGCTGCACAATAGTTGGCGCAAGAAGCCTTAAGAAATACCTCACGGCATAGTAAACAAGTATTATAATAAATAATGTTCTTAAAATACCGGAAAATGATGCTGTATCCATTATCATAAAGTTTTGTCAAAAATAAACATTCTCTTTTTTAAAATTAAATATCGGTTCTTAAAATAATAATAAATATAGTATTTTTGGGGTAACCTAACATATCACAACCAATAAACGAGCCAATATGACCAGCAGCTTAAAGTTTTTTGTGCCTGTAATACTTTTTTGCGCAACCGTTGCCCAGGCACAGTATACAGACCAGATAAATACAAACCGCCCGGGACAGTCGATGTCAGGTTACTCTGTAGGTAAAACCGTTTTTCAAATAGAGACAGGAATAAACGGAACCCACGAAAATCATGACGTATTAAATTATGAGGCTAACGGTATAGCACTGGATCTAACAATACGATATGGTGCCATCCTTGAGCAATTAGAATTTATCTTAGATACACAATACCGTTTCGACCAATATAGTGATGCGTTGTATACCCTTAACCGCAACGATTTTAAAACACTTACCCTTGGCGCTAAATACATGGTTTACGATCCTAATAAAAACTATGTTCCTGTTAAAAACGTTATAAGCTGGAAAGCTGCCCACAAAATAAGTTACCGCGCGCTCATTCCTGCCATTGCGGTGTACGCGGGCTTTAATTTAGTAGGTAAAAACAATATATACTCGTTTCCGGATGATAAACTAAGTCCTAAGGTTATGGCTATAACGCATAACAGCTTTGGTAAATGGGTTTGGGTTAACAACTTTATAGCCGATAAAATTGGCACTGAATACCCAAGCTATGGCTGGATTACTACGGTTACCAGAGGATTTAATGACCATTGGTCAGGATTTATAGAGTTCCAGGCTTATAAAAGCGATTATTATGCCGACGGTATTGCACGCGTTGGTGCCGCATATCTTTTAAGCGACACCATGCAACTTGACGCATCTGTAAGCAGTGGTTTTAAAAATACTCCCGCTGTGCAATACGGCGGTGTTGGTTTTTCATGGAGGTTTGACGCCGATTACCGTGATATTCTTTTATCCGGAAAAGGTGACAGGGAAAACTTACTTGATGAAGATAAGAAAAAAGCTAAAGACGAAAAAGAAAAACGAAAAAGGGAAAGAGAAGAGTTACTTGATACTCCTGCAGAGCCTTAGCCATAACAACAGACATGATAATTATAAAAGAAGCAAAAACTAAAAGTGAAATTAAAGAATTTATAAAATTTTCTTTCACTCTTTACAAAGATAATCCTAACTGGATACCACCGCTTATAAGCGATGAACTCGAGAGTTTTGACAAAACTAAAAACCCGGCATTTGAGCATGCCGAAGTAAAATTTTACCTTGCGTACCGGGATAATAAAATTGTTGGCAAAATTGCGGCAATCATTAATTGGCAGGAGGTAAAACAGCAGCAAAAAAGTAAGGTTCGTTTTGGCTGGTTCGACGTAATAGATGATATAGAAGTGACGAAAGCGCTTCTTGAAAAGGTATACGAATTTGGCCGACAAAACAATCTTGAACATGCAGAGGGGCCAATGGGCTTTAGCAATCTCGATAAAGTGGGCTTGCTAACGGAAGGATTTGAGCATGTAGGCACCGCTATTACATGGTATAACCACCCATACTACGTAACGCATTTAGAACAGTTAGGCTATGTTAAAGAAAAAGAATACCGCGAAAGTATTTTCCCCTTTAGCAATGTAAAGACAGAGCACTTTATTAAAGCGAGTACTTTAATTAAAAAGCGTTATGAACTTACAACTTTAGTGTTTAAATCCACTAAGGATGTAATGCCATACGTAGATAAAATGTTCGACCTATTTAATAATTCTTACGGTAAACTGTCCTCTTTTGTAGCGGTGTCTGAAGCGCAGAAGGAATACTTTAAGAAGAAGTATATTAGTTTCATAAATCCGGAATATATTATTTTTGTAGAAGATAGAAATAAGAAGCTGGTTGCATTTAGCATTGTAATGCCATCATTTGCCGAAGCTCTTGTGAAAGCCAAAGGACGTCTGTTTCCGTTTGGTTTCTGGCATTTGTTGCAGGCACGCAAAAAAAGCCGCGATGTGGTTTTTTATCTTATTGGTGTAGACCCTGAGTATCAGAACAAAGGTGTTACGGCACTAATTTTTGAGCAATACTACAATGTATTTAAAGAAAACAAAATAGAGATGTGCATCCGCACCCCGGAGCTTGAAGAAAATCACGCTATAAACAATCTTTGGAAAAATTTCGATCCGTTAGTACATAAACGAAGAGCTACCTACCGCAAAGAACTATAATAAAGAGTTACAGTATATTAATAAAACCGAAGTGCCAATATGGCCCTTCGGTTTTCTTTTGTATTTTTTGAGATATAAAATTCTATCGTTAAATACCCATCAAAAATCCTGTCAGGTTTTCCTTTCTCGGCAAATTCAGTTTTTTTCTTAGTCGGTAACGGGCCAATTCCACACCCCCGTCAGATATATTCATTATTTCAGCGATCTCTTTTGTACTCATATTCATTAGAAGATAGGTAGATAAATCCATTTCGCGGGGCGTTATCGTAGGATATCTGTCTTTAAGTCTCTTTAAGAAGTCGAAATGAACATTGTTTATATGCTTTTCTAAGTTGTTCCAACTCTTGTCTGTATTAAGTTCTTTATCTATAGTTTTATATAATTTTGTAAACCTGGCCTTGGCTGTGTCATCTAAAGTTTCTGAGTCTATATCTTTAAGCTTGTGGATGATTCCGTTTAGCATCTTATTCTTTTTAACCACCTGTAGAGAGTTATTTACCAGTTCTTTATCTTTGGTAAGAATTTTGACTTTCAGCTGTTCATTCCTTAATCGCTCAATTTCTTTTTCAAGCTCATATTGTTCCTGTCTAATCCTGGTTTCCTTTTCAAGATATAGCCTGCGCTGTTCGAGCGTCTCATAGTACCTGTTTTGCCTGATCTTTAATTTTACCCGCCTGCGTATATAATAGGTACCGAATGCTACAATAAAAATATAAAAAATAAAAGCAAGCGGATGCCTGTAAAACGGAGGTGCTACGGTAAAGGACACCATAGCAGGCTGAGACTCTTTGCCATAGCTATTTATTACTTTAAGCTGCATTTTATAGCTGCCCTCATGAAGGTTTGTATACTCTTTTACAGGTACATTTGTCCAATTGCTCCATTTATCATCAAAGCCATCTAACTTATAACAAAATTTAATATTCTCCGGATTATCATACATTGGAGATGAGAAGGTAAACTTTACATTATTATCCTTGTATGGAATATTAATGCTGTTTAGCTTAGGCAAATTACCGCTAATGAGGGTATCGCCGGCGAAAGAAAAGCTGTGAATAAACGCTTTCGGCTGGGTGGTAACACCACTTTGTAATTTCGGGTTATAGTGCACCAAACCTTCGGTTATACCAATAAATACATTGTTACTATCGATCGTGTTGACTGACTCGAAAAAGTATACAAGATTGCCGGTAAGCGACGCAAATGGCGAAAGTACATTATGATAAGAACCATTTGGCTGGCGCATTAGCATACCCATAGATGATTCGCCGAAAAAGTAGCAAATATTCCTTTTATTATCTTCAAAGCAATATCTAATTTTAGGTACAACGCTAAATACTTTGCTCAAATATTCGTCTTCTACAAACCGGTCACTATCCTGATTATATGTAAAAAACCTATTAGAAGACTGAAAATAAATCTTATCGTTTATTTGCTGTATGCTTGTTATACCCTTAACGTTTTTAGTGAGGCTTTCATAAGTTGTTGTAAGTGTAAACCGTCTCAAATCGTCACTAAGCTTTAATTTATAAACGCTGTTTTTTATTAGCCATACGTTTTTACCATCGGTAGTAAACTTGCTATCGGAAACATTGAATCCTTCAATCTGATTACGGAATTTCCAACCATCGGCAGTTTTTTCTATGATCGCGAATCCGTGATAATTAGATCCTATGAGATAATTAGGTTTGCCGGGTATTTTTTTCAATCCGAGATATCCCTTTCTGTCATCCAGAAATTTTCCCGGTTTGCCATTGTTTATTATAAACAGGCCACGGTTATGTGAGCAAAACAGAGTACCATCTATATCTTGTATAGCCCACGCCTGACCGGTAGTGCCTTCAATAAATTTGAACGACTCCTCTTTAAATGGCGTATTCCATGCATGACTGAAGACACCTTGATTTGTTGCCACATACAGATTGTTCTGATACTCAGCAGATGAGTAAACAGAGCTGAGTTCGAAGCTTGAGCCTAAAAAGGTAAATGGAGAATTTTCATTTATATAGGCTATACCATTATCTAAGCCTAACCACAAATTACCCTCTACATCTGTATAAGAACTTAAAGCAGTATTATTTTGAAGTCCTTTACGGTTATTAATATGCTGCACAATTCTACCGGTATTATCGCAAATTATAATACCATCAAGAACAGAATTAAGCACTATAAACTTGTTGCTAAGTAAGCGGCCGCCAAGAGAGTTATTTTTCTTTAAAAAAGTATTTGCTTCACATTCCCAGGGAGACAATTGCTGGTTTTTGTATAAGAACAAACCTTTATCAAGCGTGACAATTAACAGTTTATCTTCAGGGAGCGGCACAATACCCCAAACTTCTGTATTATTCAGTAAAGTAGTATTTGCAAGTGGCAGGAGCTGGCCATTCTTATATTCTAAAAGCCCCAAAACGATGTCCTGAAAATACAACGTATTGTTTACCAAAAAAGAAAATTGAAACCTGTTAGGCGCTTCAAGAACAGTAAGTTTACCGTTCTTATATATATAGGTACGAAAAAAAGTCTGAAAAAAAACAGTGTCATCTACAATGTGTACTTTCCATACAAAGTCGATAATTTTTTTAGAATTAGGATTTACCAGTTTAGATAGAGAGTAATATACAAGCTTACCTTTTGGATTTGTTACAAAATAGCCAAATTCGTTATAGCCTCCTACATATATTCGCCCATCGTTTGCTATTTTCAACGAGCGAACTGTGCTGTTAGGAATGCTACTCTTAGACCAGGACGTTCCATTAAATTGAACCAAACCCGCGGTATTAGCAAAGTACAAATTATTGCTTTTGTCCTGCCCTATCTCCCAGTTTTGAGCCCCGCCATTATAATCTGCCTTTTTGTAATTAAGTATTTTAGGTAATCCTATATTCTTAACTTGTGCATTTAACGATATCAGGCAACCAGAAAAAAGCAAAATTATTGTTACAAATCGTTTCCAATACTTTATCATGTTGTTAAATTTTTATTAAACTAAGTCAGTAATGCCATCATCGATATAATAAAAACTGCCTTTTAAACTCACAATTTGACCTATATCTGCTTGTATTTCTCATTTATCGATGCTAAACCTTCTAAAATAAATTATCATATTCATAAAAATTTGCCTAAAACAGCAACTGCTATTAAAAAGTTACATTACTTAATATATTGATTTATAATCAACTATAACGATGTATACGATAATTCATTAAATGTATGGTTAACACTTAAACGTTAACAAATATATAACAAGTTTTTTAATATGTAATTATATGATTTATAATTATTTAAAATTATTATGATGTGTTTTTCTATAGCAAAAAATGCCTTTTGATGTGTTTTTGTAGCACTTTTAAGTTATCGATATAGTAATTTTTAATGTAATATTGCTTATTATTAATAAATAATCAACCCAAATTTTAAAAAGTATGAAATTATTAAAATTACGATTTTTTTATTTTGTATGTCTTTTGTTTACGCTGACTACCTGGGCACAGGGTGGCAACGTGAGCGGAGTAATTACAGATGAGAGCGGATTGCCCGTTCCCGGAGCCTCAGTAATGGTAAAAGGCACCTCAAGTTCAACTTCGTCTGATATAGACGGTAAATACTCTATTGAGGCGGCCCCAACCGCAACCTTAGTATTTAGCTACGTAGGTTATACAAGCCAGGAAGTATTAGTAGCAAACAAAACGACTATTAATGTATCAATGACCGCATCTGCACAGAACCTGGAAGAGGTAGTTGTTGTAGGTTATGGTACACAAAAGAAGGCTGTAGTTACTGGTGCAATTTCAAGCGTACGTGCTAAAGACCTTGAGAACCTTCCATTAACTACGGTTGGCCAATCATTACAAGGCCGTACCTCTGGTGTTTATGTAGCACAAAACGCGGGTCAGCCGGGCTCGGCATCGACAATTCGTGTAAGGGGTACAACTACTTTCAACAATAATAATCCACTATGGGTAGTAGATGGCGTTATTGTAGACAACGGTGGTATAAACTATTTAAACCAATCCGACATTGAAAGTATGGAAGTACTTAAAGATGCAGCATCTCAGGCCATCTATGGCGCAAGAGCTGCAGCGGGTGTAATACTTATTACAACTAAAAAAGGTAAATCAGGAAAACTTGCCGTTAATTACAATGGCTTCTCAGGCTTTTCTAAAGCAGCGCGCAGGCTCGATTTGTTAAATGCAACTGAATACGCAACATTGCGTAATGAAGCCTATACAAATGGCTACTCTTCCGGTAACTTTAATTTACCTTACCCAAATGCAGCCAGCTTAGGACAAGGTACTGACTGGCAGGATGCTATTTTTAATGATAGTGCACAAAGAACACAGCATGAACTTAGTGTGAGCGGCGGTACAGATAAATCTACATTTTACATGTCTGTAGGATTAACAGATCAGGAAGGTATCGTTACCACTGCTATTTCTAATTACATACGTAGAAATATTAGGTTAAACTCTACTCATAAGCTGGGCAAATATGTTACGATAAGCCAAAGCCTTGGATATTCTAACGAAAAATCGAAAGGCTTAGGTAACACAAATAACGAATTTGGAGGTCCGCTCTCTTCGGCTATAAACTTAGATCCTGTTACTCCACTTATCGTTACAGATCCTAGTACCAGGCCAAACTCTGGCGATTACACCGGTCATCCGTATGCAATCAGAGATCCCAATGGCAATTACTACGGTATTTCTAACGCCGTTCAAAATGAAATGACAAACCCATTAGCTTACGTACAAACACGTTTGGGTAACTATACATGGGCAGACAACTTTGTAGGCAATGCTTATGTAGAAGTAGCACCTATAGAGGGGCTTAAACTAAGAAGTACTGTTGGAGGAAAGCTTGCATTTTATGGAACAGAAAGTTTTACACCATTATCTTATCTAAGCCCTATAAACAACGTTACAAGAAATAGCCTTTACAGGGAGCAAAACCGAGGTTTTGGCTGGAATGTTGAAAACACCGTATCTTACACTAAACTATTTGGCAAGCACAATTTTAGTATACTTGGTGGCCAGGCTACGTACATTGATGACTACAGAAGGTCTAACGGAGTTACTTATTTTAACCAGCCGGTTAATACCCATGCAGAAGCTTCATTTAACTGGCCTACAATCCAGGATGATATTCAAGGGTGGGGTTCTACAGGCGACAGGCATGTTGTTACCTCTTTATTTTCGAGGGTTACTTATGACTTTAATGAAAAATACCTTTTTACAGGTATAGTGCGCCGAGACGGATCATCGCGCTTTGGTCGTAACAATAAGTATGGTACATTCCCTTCTGCATCTGTTGGATGGGTACCTTCAAAAGAAGATTTTTGGAAAGAAAACAAGGTGGTTACAAATCTTAAATTTCGTGGTGGCTACGGTGTTGTAGGTAATGATAGTGGAAGTAACTTTTCTTACCTTGCACTTGTACAAGGAGGCAGAAACTACACTATAGGAACAGGCGACAACATAAATGTAGTTATTGGTAATAGCCCTAAAGCTCCCGCAAATCCTGATATTAAATGGGAAGAGACATCGCAGTTAAATGTTGGTTTTGAAACAACTTTATTTAGCGATTTGTCAGTCGAATTTGATTATTACAAAAAGAAAACAATAAATATTCTTCAGGACATTCAAATTCCGGGTTATATAGGATCTACTGCTAACCCACTGGGTAATGTGGCCGATATGCAAAATTCGGGTATAGATATTTCATTCACATACAGAAAACAAATTGGCGATCTTAATTTAAGTGTGAGCGGAAACGCATCTACAGTTAAAAATAAAGTTACAAGTGTAGGAAATGACAGGCTATTTAACACCGGCCCATCTTTCCAGTCTATGGGTTCCATTACCCGCTACGAAGTTGGTAGCTCTTATAATGAATTTTACGGTTTCCAGACAAATGGTATTTTCCAGAACCAGGCAGATATTGATAATTACAAAAATGCTGCAGGAACGGTAATACAGCCAAATGCGGTACCCGGCGATTTTAGATGGACCGATTTAAACGGTGATGGAAAAATTTCTGACGATGGCGATAGGAAATATCTTGGTAACCCACTACCTAATTTTACTTATGGCCTAACCATTAACCTTGCATATAAAGGTTGGGACCTTATGGCATTTGGCCAGGGAGCTGCCGGCAATAAAATATTCCAGGGATTACGCAGGCTTGACCTTGGTAACGCAAACTGGCAATCTGCAGCTCTTGACCGCTGGACAGGAGAAGGCTCTTCTAATACATACCCAAGGTTGTCTACATCAGATAATAACCAAAACTTTACAAGGATGTCTAATTTCTATTTACAGGATGGAGACTATTTCAGGATTAAAATCATTCAATTAGGTTATTCACTCCCAAGTGACCTAATTCAAAAAATTGGTCTTGCAAAAACAAGGTTATATGTAACAACAGAAAACTTATTCACTTTTACCAAATATACAGGTTTCGATCCTGAAATAGGTGGCGATGTAAGTGGTATAGACCGTGGTTACTACCCTCAGGCAAAATCATTCATGTTAGGTGTAAACTTATCTTTCTAATTAAAAATGTTATTGAAAATGAAAAAAAGAAATTTTAATCGTGGCGTTGTTACAGTAGCCGCGGCGTTAATGTTAATGGCGTGTAGTAAAGAGTATTTAGAAGTTACCCCTACGGGACAATATGAAGAAGACAATTACTACCAAAACCAGACCCAGGCGTATTCTGCACTTATAGCTGTTTATGATATTATGAAAAAGCAGGCTGGCGGCTTCGAGAATATGACAGCAATGTTAAATGCAGGTTCGGACGATTTTTATGCCGGTGGCGGTAGCTCTACCGATGGAGCAGGTATGCAGGGATTTTCTAACTACCAGATAAACTCTAACACCATACCCCGTAGTTTCTGGAGCGATTATTACCAGGGCATATCGAGAGCTAACGTGCTATTAGCCAAGCTACCTGCAGTACCTATGGAAGAAGCTTTGAAAGAAAGATATGCAGCAGAGGCTAAAGCTTTGCGCGCTTACTACTACTTTCATTTGGTAACGATGTTTGGTGAGGTTCCATTTTACACTACAAACCTTACATCTGATCAATTCTATACAATCGAAAAATCGCAAACTTCAATTATCTATGCACAAATTGAACAGGATCTAACACAGGCTATTGAGGCATTACCCCCTTCGCTGGATCTTGCCAATGAGGCAGGAAGGTTTTCTAAAGGAGCAGCGCAGGCGTTGTTAGGCAAAGTGTATTTGTATCAGAACAAAAATTCGCAGGCAGTACCTCTCTTTGCAGAAGTAAACGGTACACCTGGTCAAACTAACCAATATGGTAATAAGTTACTTGCAAATTTTGCCGATTTATGGGTGGTAGAAAACAAATTTAACACAGAGTCGATACTTGAGGCGCAATATACTAACAAGAGTAGCTCTACCTGGGACAACTGGGGATCCGGATCTGATGAGGGTAACTCATTAAACCAAATGGTAGGTCCACGTGGCTATTCGAGGCCAGCTGGAAGTACAGCTCCTGATTATTACCCTGGTTGGGCATTTAATCCGGTAACTACCGATTTGGCAAATGCAATGCGAAACGACCCTCGTTTTAATGCTACTATAGCAGATCTTAACCCATTGGTGGCATCTGGTGCAGCATCATACTCTGCTGCATATCAGGATACTGGGTATTTTCTTAAAAAGTTCATGCCTTACAATTCAGACCGTACTACAGAGGCTGGCACCATCGAACTTAACTTTAGGCAAAATATGTACGTGATACGCCTGGCAGATACTTATCTTATGGAAGCAGAAGCTTTGGGAGGTACCGGAGCAAGGGCTCAGGCACTACTCGATGCTGTACGTATGCGTGTTAATCTTCCTTCTGTACCGGTTTCACTTACCGCTATATATAATGAGCGTAGAATGGAACTTGCAGGCGAAGGACACCGTTGGTTAGACCTTGTGCGTACAGGAAGAGCCGCTACCGTTCTTGCTTCACGTGGCTTTATTGCCGGTAAGCATGAACATTGGCCTATACCTCTTAAAGAGACAGAAAATACTATGATCACTCAAAATCCTGCTTATAACTAAGATATGAAAACAACTATAATTTTAAAAAACAGCTTTCTTGCTGTAATTGCAGCAATAGGGTTTGCCGCCTGCACCCCAACAGAGGTGGATAACGGCAACCCGTTGACTGAGGGAGACCTTGATGCATCTTTTACGGCTACAGCTATAGACGGCAACCGTTACTCTGTAACAGCTGCCAATGATCCTGACGTGCAATACCACGTTTGGAAATGGACAACTGTGGGTGGTACAGTTGGTGGAACTGCAGGCGAATCAAGAGGTGGAGCTACTAAGCAGTTTATATTTCCTACGCCAGGAACATATACTGTTCAGCATCGTGCCGTGGGTCGCACCGGAGGCAAAAGCTCTATGTCTGAATTATCTTTTGTAGTTACAACATTTGCATTGGAAGAAAATATTGTTGCAAGTCCTAATTTTGAAAATAGTGCAGACTGGACAGTACTTAACATATCCAATAACAACTCTGTTGCATGGACATTTAATAATGGAAGTGCCACAGTAAGCGGTGGAGATACCGCCTATAGTGGTAAGGGCATCTATCAGGCTGTGCCTGTTACAGCCGGTACTTATCTTTTAGATATGCACGTAGAAGGAGCTGGATCAAGAGATACATGGTTTGAAGCCTATGCTTCAGCCACTCGTCCTGCACAGGGTGGCGATTATACAACTGGTGGTATTAAATTAGGCCTTAATACGTGGACCGGTTGCGGCAATACACCATTTAATGGCCAGTTTTCTGCATTAGCCTGTACAGGCAGCGGTGCTAACGTAACAGTTGCAGAAGATGGTATACTTTACATAGTAGTAAAGGCAGGAAGCGGCCAAAATAACGGCATAAACTCTATAACAATATCTAACGTTTCTTTAAGGAAATACATAGAATAATAATTTTGGGTTAGTTGTAAATAGCCTGTAATCTGTTATGGATACAGGCTATTTTTTTAGCAACCCTCTGCCCTTTTACAATTACAAATTGCTATAATTTGAATTAACAATTTTAAAAATGAAGAAAAAAATCGTTACCTGCCTTTTGTTATTATCCGGAACAATCTGGGCACAACAGGCATCAAATCAAAAAAACACATATACCGCTGCCGGTAAAAAGGTAGTTATATATACCACCGATAGTATAAAATCAAGATTAACACAAACCGATAACCTTACATTCTCGTCATCAAAACAACCACTTGAAACAGAGATATCAATTTTTGTAGAACCTCAAAAAACATTCCAGACCATTTTGGGTATTGGCGGTGCAATTACTGATGCGAGCGCAGAAGTTTTTGCAAAGCTTTCGCCTGCTAAGCAAAAAGAATTTCTTACTGCTTATTATGATAAAAAAGATGGTATAGGGTATAATATTATTCGTACAAACATACACAGCTGCGATTTTAGCAGTGGCAGCTACACCTATATTAAAGAGGGTGATAAAAGCCTGAAATCTTTTACTATAGATCATGATAAAAAATACCGCATTCCATTAATAAAACAAGCTATTACGGCTGCGGGTAGCACAGCAACGCTTTATGTAAGCCCGTGGAGCCCGCCAGCATTTATGAAAGATAACAAGAGCATGCTTAAGGGTGGTAAGCTATTGCCGGAGTTTTACCAAACGTGGGCTGATTATTATGTTAAATTCATTAAAGCTTACGAAAAAGAAGGTATACCGGTGTGGGGACTTAGCGTGCAGAATGAGCCCATGGCTACGCAAATATGGGAGTCCTGTATTTTTACTGCCGAGGAAGAGCGTGATTTTCTTAAAAATTATCTTGGCCCAACAATAAGGAAAGATCTTGGCGATAAGAAAATTATTGTTTGGGATCATAACCGTGACCTCATGAATCAACGCGCTAATGTAATATTTTCTGATCCTGAAGCTTCTAAGTATGCCTGGGGAATGGGTTTTCACTGGTACGAAACGTGGGCTGGCGGAGAACCAATGTTCGAAAATGTACAAAAGGTACATGAAGCATACCCGGATAAAAACCTATTGTTTACAGAGGGTTGTATGGAAGCGTTTAACCCTGCTAAATTTCAGTTTTGGCCGATAGGCGAACGCTACGGTAAACAAATGATCAATGATTTTAATAATGGTACGGTGGGATGGACTGACTGGAATATCCTTCTTGACGAAAAAGGCGGACCTAACCATGTGGGTAATTTTTGCTTCGCCCCTATTCATGCCGATACAAAAACGGGAGAACTTATTTACACGCCGTCGTATTATTACATAGGGCACTTTTCTAAGTTTGTACACCCAGATGCTAAACGTGTAAGTTCTGCAGTGAGCCGCAGCCAGTTGCTTAGTGCTTCTTTTATAAATAAAGATGGTAAAATGGCTACTGTGGTAATGAATCAAAGTAATAAAAATGTGAGTTACAACCTTATAATTGGCACAGAGAAAATAACTGCTACAATACCTGCACATGGTATTCAAACCCTTGTTTACTAACTGCCTTAAAAAACACACTACATGAAAAAAATATTTTACCTAATTATGCTTGCCGCCTGCGCACCCGCATTTAGCCAGGGCTACCTGTATCAGGATGGACAGGAAATTAAAAATGGCAATAACCAAAATGTATTACTTCGCGGCCTTGGCCTTGGCGGATGGATGATACAGGAAGGATATATGCTGCAAACGGGAGCTTTTGCCGGACCGCAGCACGAAATTCGACAAAAAATCACAGACCTTATAGGTGAGGAAAGAACAGAAGCTTTTTATCAGGCCTACCGTGAAAATGGTATTACAAAGAGAGATATAGACTCGCTTAAAGCGTGGGGTTTTAACTCTGTACGTTTACCTATGCATTACAACCTTTACACCCTGCCTACAGAAATGGAACCGGTTGAAGGGCAAAATACATGGCTTGATGAAGGTTTTACAAGAACCGATCAGTTATTGCAATGGTGTAAGGAAAACGAAATGTATCTAATACTGGATATGCACGCAACCCCAGGTGGCCAGGGTGTAGATGCTAATATATCTGATTATGATGATACTAAACCTTCGCTATGGGAAAGCCCTGCCAACAAAGAAAAGTTAGTTGCATTATGGCGCAGGCTTGCAGACAGATATAAAGATGAACCATGGGTAGGTGCTTATGATCTTATAAATGAACCAAACTGGAACTTTACAGGAACGAACCAAAATGGATGCGATGAGGGCTCTAATGCGCCGCTAAGGCAAATAATGGTTGATATTACCGCTGCTATTAGAGAGGTAGATACAAACCACATGATTATTATAGAAGGTAACTGCTGGGGTAATAACTACAATGGTATTTTTCCGCTATGGGATACTAACATGACGCTGAGCTTTCACAAATACTGGAACGATAATTCAACAGGATCTATACAAGGCATGCTGAATTTTAGGTCGCAATACAATGTTCCCATTTGGCTTGGGGAAAGTGGCGAAAACTCTAACGTATGGTTTCGCGACGCTATAAAGCTTATGGAAGATAATAACATTGGCTGGTCTTTTTGGCCGGTAAAGAAGGTTGAGAGCATAGCCGGTATTACAGATGTTACTAAAACTGCCGGATACCAAAGCCTGCTTAACTACTGGGGAGGCAGCGGTGCCGCACCTACTGCAGATGAGGCAACCGCTATACTGATGGAACTCGCCGAAAATTTTAAAATGGAAAACGTAACGGTAAAATATGACGTTATAGATGCAATGTTCCGCCAGGTTGCGAGCAATGAAACACTGCCTTATAAAAATCATCCTTTACCGGGCAAAGTATTTGCTACAGAGTATGACTTAGGCAGGTATCAATATGCTTATAACGATGCCGAAGTTGCAACTTACCACAGTGGAGGCGGCAGTTATGTGAACTGGAACCAGGGATGGTCTATGCGTAATGATGGTGTAGATATTCAGCCTTGTACAGATGCTGTTACTAACGGTTTTCAGGTTGGCTATACAAACACGGGCGAATGGCTGCTTTACACCCTTACAAACGAAAACGCGACCGCTTATGACTTAGACATCAGGTATGCAGGTTTTGGAGGCTCCATGCATCTTGAAGATGAAAATGGAAGGATATCTGAAAACGTAACATTTGCATCTACAGGTGGGTATAGTACGTGGTCTACATCAACCATAAGTGGAATTGTGCTTAAAGCAGGAACGAGCAAAGTAAAACTTGTTATAGACAATGCAGGCTTCAACCTCAACTTTATCGAATTCAAAAATCCTGTTGATGCTGCTGCAGCTGATTTCAAGGTAATAGATGCTGCTACGAATGTATTAGGCGATAAAGTAATTGTTATGTTTAACAAACCTCTACAGTCGGGCATAAATTTATCTCAAAGTAACCTTTCGGTAAAAATAAATGGCAATGCAGCCACTATTACGAGTTATTCTGATGTTACGGGTAATAGCTTTGTGCTAACCCTATCAACTGCTATAAACCCTAACGATGTAGTACTGTTAACGTATGCAGGAACAAATATTATAGCTGCAGACGCTACCGTGCAAACAACTTTTACAGATATGCCTGTCGCAAACAGGTTAGGTACAATACTACAGATACCGGGTACCATACAGGCCGAAAATTTTTACGTTAACAATGGTCTTAGCCTTGAAACCACTACTGATGCAGGCAGTGGACAAAACATTGGCTATACAGACAGTGAAGATTATCTTGATTACCTTGTTAACATTAATGAAACGAGCAATTACAGGATAGAATACCGCACCGCGGGCGAAAGCCAGAGAGGCGAAATTACACTTCAGCTTATAAATGCAGCCACACAGGATATACAGGTTGTAGCCCTTAACTCTACTGGTGGATGGCAAAACTGGCAAACTACTGTAACTACAGCACAATTACCTGCCGGAAGATATTTTATGAGGGTTAAGGTAAACGCAGGCGGCTTTAACTTTAATTGGGTAAAGTTTACTGCCATTGCTTATGATGACGATGTTGATGGGGTGCCAAACTCGCTCGATTTATGTCCTGATACACCAGCCGGAACGGTAGTAGATTTTAATGGCTGTTCTCTGTTTACACTGCCAGGTAATAATTTTACTGTACTTGTAGCTGATGAGACATGCAGGACATCAAACAACGGAAGTATTGCTATTACATCTGCCTCAAATCATAACTTTGTAGCAACCCTTTCCGGTCAAGGCTCTCAAACTGCTAATTTTAGTACTAATACAACGCTCGCAAACCTTGGTGCAGGAACATACGAATTGTGCATTACACTGCCAGAGGCACCTGCTTACAAACAATGTTTTGATGTTGTTATAGAAGAGCCGCGCGACCTGTCTGTGCTTTCTCGCGTATCTAACCTGGAACGTACCGTTAACATAGATCTTTATGGTGGCACTATTTACACAATAACACTTAATAACCAAACTATTACAACAACCAGAAGTACCGTTAGCCTGGCTTTAAATCCGGGTGTAAACAGTCTTGTCGTAAAAGCAGATAATGATTGCCAGGGTATTTATTCAGAAACTATTAACCTTAGCACTGCTGCTGTTGTATATCCTAACCCGGTTAGTGGTACTAATCTCGTTAATGTAGCCATACCGACTGGGAAAGAAAAAATTTCTATTCAGGTTTACAGTACGCTTGGAAAGAGGGTTTTTGTAAATGAGTATAATCCTGAAAACGGGATGCCAACCGTAGATATGAGCCAGCTTCAGAGTGGTATCTATATCATGAAAATAGTATCCGGCACGTATACGTCTAACGTTAAAATTGTAAAAGAATGAAAAAGATAATAATGGCACTTGCTGCAATCTCTCTGATTGCTGTGGGATGTGGCAGTAACGATGATGGAAATGGCGAAGGAAATGGTGGCGCAACGGCTATAACTCTTGGTATGCCTGCTAACAATTCTGAATGTATTACCGGTATAAGTGTATCTAACTTACAAAGTACAGTGACTTTTGAGTGGACTGCTATAGAGAATACCGAAACATATTTTGTATATGTAACTAATCTTAATACCCGCACACAGCTACAGTATAATGCCGGTACAGGTACAACAAAAAGCATCGACCTGCAAAAGGGTACTCCGTATTCCTGGTACATTTCATCTAAAAAAGTGTCGGGAGAAACTGTGTTAAGTGATACATGGAAGTTTTATAACGCCGGAGAAGCTGTTACAAGCCACCCTCCTTTCCCGGCAGATCTTGTTAGCCCGGTTATGAGCAGTACGCTTGAAAGTACCAGTGTAACGCTACAATGGAGCACAACTGATATTGATAATGATATTGCTAACCATAAGGTATATATGGACAGTACAACAAATCCGTCTACCCTTATAGGCACCGTTACAACGCAGTCGTTGGCCAATCCTGTAATAAATGGCGGAGGAACGTATTACTGGAAAGTTGTTACTACAGATAACGCTGGCAATGCTACCACATCGCCGGTATTTCAATTCAAGGTTCAGTAAGCAAATAAATAGTTTTGTAAAAAGAAACTCCTCACGCATTATGCGTGAGGAGTTTTTGCTTATAATAATCTGATATTCCCGTTTACCTACTTTAAATCAGTCACTTTAATTATAGTGTTATCACCCGGGCCAAAAGTGGTTCCAATTACGGTTATGGTTTCACCAACGGTCACGTTCCTGTACTTCTTAGGGTCGGCCATATTAGGTATGCTTATTGTTCCTGTATAAACTTTACCATCTGCAGCAGCTATAGTGGCTGAATAGCCGTCTTTACCCCTGTTTATCTCCGTTACTTTTCCTGTTACTGTAATCTCAGTTTCAGTTGCAGGGGCATCCTCAATTGCCGATGTGTCTTCGCCGGTTACCGGAAGGTTCGCAGTGCTGTCTACAGCATCAACTGCAGTAGTTGGGTCTTGTGTCATTACAGCTTCTTTTTTTTCTGAGCAGGCCGTGGCACCCATTAAAGATATAGCAAGGCCCAATACTAAAAGTTTGTTTTTCATAGTTTGTTATTTTAACCAAAGATACCAATTTTGAAAGATGAAAACTGTGAAGTTATCTTACTTTTAAGAGTAAAATAATATACATTTTACTGCGATTATGTTGCAAAAAAAAATCCCAACTGCATATACCAATTGGGAAACTTTACATCGATACTTTGCAAATTATTGCCGCTTCAGTTTCTTTTCAAGGAACAAATCAACCTCGCCATTAATTAACGAATATTGAACTCTTTCCTGCTGGGACAGCCTATCTGTAAACAAAATACCTACAAGGTGGTCTGTTTCGTGCTGAAAGATTACTGCAGTAAAGCCCTCTACCATTTCGTCATGGTGTTTGCCTTCAAGGTCATAATAAGTTATACGAATGGTGTAATTACGCAAAACATCGCCCCTTAGATCAGGAATAGAAAGACAGCCCTCTGCGCCCTTGCGTAATAGCGCCGACCTCCATGTAATCTTTGGGTTAAGGTATACCTCAAAGGGTTCGCCCACTTTATCAAAACGCTGCACCCATATAATATTTCGGTTTATGCCCACCTGCGGTGCGGCAATACCCACACCGGGACTGGCGGTATCTTTAACGGTGGCGAGCATGCGCTGCGCTAATAAATATACACTTTCATCTTTAATATCTACCGCTGCCGATACACTTTGCAATATTTTAAGGTCATCATTATTAGTAGTTTGCAGCACACGCATTGGCGTTTTTTTATCGGCTGCGTTTATAAGGCTTTTTTCGGTCTCGTTCATTTTTTGGGCATGCACATTAGCGGCAGCCGCAATTACAAAAACAGCAAACAATATCTTTTTCATGAACTTATATCCCCGCTGCTTCTTTAATTTCGTTTATAATACGCAGGGCAAGCTCGTCTGCCTTTTCCTGTGTTTGCGCTTCAGTATATATCCTTATAATTGGTTCAGTGTTCGATTTGCGAAGGTGTACCCACTCGTTTGCAAAATCGATTTTTACGCCATCTACTACAGATATATCTTCGTTAATATACTTGCCCGCCATTGCCTCGAGTATAGCGTCTACATTAATTTGAGGAGTAAGTTCTATCTTATTTTTACTCATATAATATTGCGGGTAAGATGCCCTAAGTTCTGCAACGGTTTTAGTTTGCCCGGCAAGATACGTTAAGAACAATGCCACCCCTACCAATGAGTCGCGGCCGTAGTGCAGTTCAGGATAAATGATGCCACCGTTGCCCTCGCCACCTATAATGGCATTATTTTTTTTCATAAGTTCTACCACATTAACCTCGCCTACGGCGCTGGCCTCATAGGTGCCCCCGTATTTTTGGGTAATATCACGAAGCGCACGCGAAGACGACATGTTGCTAACAGTGTTGCCCGGCGTTTTGCTCAGCACATAATCTGCACATGCAACAAGAGTATATTCTTCGCCAAACATTTCGCCATCATTGCTTATAAATGCAAGACGGTCTACATCAGGGTCTACTACAATACCTAAGTGTGCTTTTTCTTCTACAACAAGCCTGCAAATGTCTCCTAAATGTTCTTTTAACGGTTCGGGGTTATGCGGAAAATGTCCGTTAGGCTCGCAATATAGTTCTACAACCTCAACCCCCATTTGTTCCAACAATTTAGGGATGATGATACCACCTGACGAATTAACGCCATCTACAACCACTTTAAAACCCGCTGCACGAACGGCATCGGCATCTACAAGAGGTAAATCAAGCACCTCATCTATATGAATATCCATATAGGCATCGTTAATAGTAACTTCGCCTAAGTTATCTACATCGGCAAAGTCAAACGACTCACTTTCGGCAATCTCAAGAATCACCGCGCCATTTTCTCCACTTAAAAATTCTCCTTTCTCATTAAGTAACTTAAGCGCGTTCCATTGTTTGGGGTTGTGGCTTGCAGTAAGTATTATTCCCCCGTCTGCACCTTCCATAGGTACAGCTACCTCTACCGTTGGGGTTGTAGACAGGCCAAGGTCTATTACATTTATACCCAAACCAATAAGAGTATTGGCCACAAGGTTGTGAATCATAGGACCCGAAATGCGCGCATCACGGCCTATAACAACGGTTAATTTTTGTTTGTTAGAATTATTTTTTAGCCATGTACCATAGGCCGAGGCAAATTTTACAGCATCAACAGGTGTAAGGTTGTCGCCAGTTTTACCGCCTATTGTACCCCTTATGCCTGATATCGATTTTATTAATGTCATTCTTTGTGATTTTGTTAAGAAAAACAAATATAGTTACAATTTCAGAATTATGATTTCTGATTCCTGTTTTTGAACTTTAACCAACTAAGCACCGGGCCAAGCTTTACATTACCTGCTTTCTACTTCATGCAAAACCTTTGGCTTCCTTAAAAGTATTGCTTACTTTAGTGGTATGAATTTTTTAGCACATATCTATCTTTCGGGCAACGACGACAATCTTAAAATTGGAAACTTTATAGCCGATGGCATACATGGTAAACCGGACCAGTTTTCTTTAGCGGTGCAAAACGGCATTATGTTACATCGCGCCATAGATACTTTTACAGATGCGCACCCTTTATTTAGGCAGGGCACAAAGCGCCTGCACGCTAATTACCACCACTATGCCGGGGTAATAATGGATATTTTTTACGATCATTTTCTTGCTAAAAATTTCGATTATTACAGCGCAGTTCCGTTACATGATTTTGCAGACAGCTTTTATAAACTGCTGCAGGTTAACTATACACTGCTGCCAGAACGCAGCCAGGCCATGCTACCGCACATGCTGCAGTACAACTGGCTGGTTAGCTACGCCAGCATAGAAGGTATAGCCAGGACGCTTACGCAGATGGACAGCCGTACTAAAAACAAATCGAATATGCGGTTTGCAGATAAAGAACTGATAGCATTTTACGCCGAATATGAAGCTGAGTTTACCCAATTTTTTGCCGAGTTACAATTATATGTGCAGGATAAAATTGCCGCCTTTTAATACAAATTTGAACGCGCTTATGCTTTTAAAGCCATAAAAAATATACAAAACGGGGTTAGAAAAATGTATAAATAAAGTAACTTAGCATTTTAATGCAAATCCTAAAAATTTCCTTACTAAAATGCCCAATCGCATTGTTACTAAAATACGCTTGTCTATAAGGCATAACTTCGCTCGTCTTGAAGCATTTTTTTTTCTTTTAAAAAATCTTCTTCCGGAGAGGCATTTTATATATTTATCGTGTGTGTTTGTAGCAATGACAACTGCCTTTGCCGTTATACTGCTTAAAAGTTTTGCACACAATGTTTTTGTTTTGGCTACTTATGTAAACCGTTACCTTAAGCTACCTTACATTAACAGTATATTGCCTATTGTGGGTATATTGCTTACGGTATTAGTAGTAAAGAAAATACTCGACGGTAAAATTGAAAAAGGTAGTTCTAAAATACTTATTGCCGTTGCAAAAAAAGGTGGCATAATGCCCCGTAAGCAAATGTATGCCCAAATTATAACGGCATCTCTTACCGTTGGGCTTGGGGGTTCGGCAGGGCTCGAGTCTCCCATCACTATTACCGGAGCGGCATTAGGCTCTAACTTTGCGCGTAAATATAAGCTACATAAAAAAGACAGGATATTACTACTTGCCTGCGGCGTAGCGGCAGGTGTGGCAGCTGCATTTAACGCTCCTATTGCAGGAGTACTCTTTGCCATCGAAGTAATACTTACAGATGTTACTATATCAGCATTTATTCCTATCATGATATCAGCCGCAACAGGCGCGTTGGTATCAACCATTGTACTTAATGAAGAGGTACTATTGTCCTTCAGGCAGCGTGAACTTTTTGACTTCTACAATATTCCATTTTATATTTTATTGGGAATTTTAGCTGGTTTTGTATCACTATATCATGCCAAAACGTTCCAGAAAGTAGAAGCACATTTTAGCAAATTACGCATAAAAGGCTATCGAAAGGCTCTTTATGGAGCCATTCCTCTGGCACTTTTAATATTTTTAGTACCTACCCTGTTTGGCGAGGGTTATGAAACTATAAAAACATTAGCTAACGAAAACCCGCAGTCGCTTTTAGAAAATACACTTTTAGAAAATTATAAAAGCAACGGCTGGGTATTGTTGCTCTTTGCGGGTATTACCATGCTATTAAAAGCTTATGCCACAGGGCTAACACTTGCAAGCGGCGGTAATGGCGGTAACTTTGCGCCTTCCTTGTTTGTAGGGTCTTACCTTGGTTTCTTTGTAGCTAAATTTTTTAATCTTCTTGGCATGCACTTACCGGTGGGAAATTTTACCATTGTGGGTATGGCAGGCATATTGAGCGGATTATTTCATGCTCCCCTCACCGCTATATTCCTGATTGGCGAAATTACCGGCGGCTACAACCTCATGCTGCCACTTATGGTGGTATCGTCTATCAGCTACGCTGTATCAAAACAGTTTGAAACCTATTCTATGGAAGTAAAACATCTTGTAGATAAAGGGCAGGTTTTTACTTCTAATAAAGATAAAAATATCCTATCGAGCATTGATATCTTAAATGTAGTAAATACTGATTTGCAAACTTTCTCTGCCGACCAGAAGCCGGAAGATGTTGTTACAATACTTGCTAATACACAGCAAACCTATTTTGCCGTTTTAGATGATAAAAAGAAGCTGGTAGGAATTATTGATTTTGATAAAATTCGCCATTTCGTGTTCAGCGCCTTTAAAATTAAATACAGCAAAATGGAAGAAATGATGACCATTCCTGCCGAAGTTGCATTTATTGAAGATTCGCTTGAAATGATTATGGAGAAATTTGAGTCGGCACAGGTTAATTATCTTGTGGTTCTTAAAGACGACCGCTATTATGGGTTTATAGAAAAATGCGAAGTTCTTGAAGCTTACAGAGATGTGCTTAAAGAAATGGTTATAGAGTAATCGGTTTAAACCGGCCTTGCAGCAGCCGCTTTAATTATACGTTAAAGTACAGCAGTATGCGTAGGGCGTTTAATAACTTTATACCATAGGCTATTACTATGGAAAAGCATAAACTATTCGACGTGATAATTATAGGCGGCAGCTACGCAGGCCTATCGGCAGCTATGTCACTGGGGAGGTCACTACGCAGGGTATTGGTTATTGATAGCAATAACCCGTGTAACAAAAAGACTCCTTACGCACACAACTTTTTAACTAACGACGGATTATCGCCGCAGGAGTTAAGAGACAAATCTAAACAACAGGTACTTAACTATCCTACCGTTCAATTTTTTGAAGGCGTAGTAAAAGATGTTTTACCAACAGAACAAAATTTTGAAGTTATCACAGAAGACAATAAATCTTTTACAAGCCGTAAGGTTGTGTTTGCCACCGGCCTTACAGACACGCTGCCAAATATTCCCGGATTTGCAGACTGTTGGGGTAATACTATTCTACACTGCCCCTACTGCCATGGCTATGAGGCTAAAGGCAAAAAGACAGCCGTTTTAGGGAATGGCGATATGGGGTTTGAACTTGCAAAGGTAATTAGTCACTGGACAGATGACCTAACGCTTTATACGAATGGAACAAGCACTCTTAGCCCGGACGAAGTACTCTCGTTGAACAAGCATAATATTATGGTTGTGCAAAATGAGATAGAGTATTTAGATCAGGAAAATTGCATCCTAAAAGGGGTTCACTTTAAAGACACAGCACCTGAATTTCCGGAAGTGATATATACCCAGTTGCCATTTAAACAACAATGTCCTGTTCCTGAAAAGTTAGGCCTGAATATGACAGATAAAGGATTTATATGTGTGTCTAAGCATCTGGAAACTTCGATGCCGGGAATTTTTGCCGCCGGCGACTGTTTATCACTGTTTCGATCTGTAGCAAATGCTGTAGCGTCCGGCAACAAAGTTGGCGCACTCATCAATAAATGTTTTATAGACGAAGAGTTTTAGTAACCTGGCTAAAATCTATGATACGATTGATCTACTTTTTAAATCATGATATTTTACAAAATAAAAAATCGCCTAAATTGCTTTAGGCGATTTCCATTTGTTACGTTTTGGTAAGCTCGTCATCTGCTACTAAGCGAATGATGCAATTTGTAGTAAAACATTAAAAAACAATCCTTTTACTCACCTTACCTTTTACAGTAGTAATTTCTATAATGAGTACTTCCTGAGCAACCTGCAGGTTGTTAACAGCTGCCTTGGTGCCGTTTATTTTATCGTTGCTGTAAAGCTTCCTGCCTCTTACATCGTAGATAGTTACACCTGTCATCTCAGTTATTCCACTACTAATATTAATAGTATTGCCTTGTTTGTATACTATTACACTATTAGGGTCAGGCAGTGCTGTTTTTGTTCCAAGTGTCTGTGTAGTGTATACTACCTCGAACCTGTCGTTATACGTTCCTGCATCGCTTGTAAATGTGTAGCTGCTTTCGCGAAGGTCGTGATATAGGCCTAAAACATTATCTTTTAAGTAAATATCCTGTCCTTGCTCAAACAGTCCATCCATATGGTCTAAGGATACCGTAAAACTACCGGCATTAGTTGTTTTGAAACCCATTGTTACGTTATCTGCAGCTCTAAACTCCGGCCTCGCCTGTATAGAAAGCTTAGTATCTTCTGCCAGAGAGTAAAAGGTTACCCCTCCATCACTAAACTGGCGGCCATCATAACCGTAATCTAAACCAAGTGTTGCATTGTCCATGTAAGCTACTGCTACCTGGCTAAAGCCCAGTCCCGCATCGGTAAGGTTTAACCAATAACGTGAGTTATTACTTTCTGCAGTCCTAAAGAAAGCCTGGTTAGCACCCGGAGATGGCCTTCTCATAGCATTAGTAAAGGTAATGTTAGTACCTGTTGGTGCTGCCGCCGTTTTTACAAAGAAGCCTTGTCCCTGAGAGATTAGCCATGAACTAACGTTACTACCGGGGAAAAACACTGCCTGCTCTGCACCGCCGCCTGCAGTAGGATTAGCCGCAAACCCGGCATTTGATGTGTAAGCAGCAAGCGTTAACGTTGCATATGATGATGCATCTGAATTGTTCCTCTTCCTCCAGAAATAAAGGCCCGACGCACCGTTTATAACACCTTGATTAGCTGCAAAGAATGCTTCAACGCTAATTGGCGATGGGTAAGGGTTACCCACTGCTGTAAACCTGTTGCCCTGTACAGATGCAGGTATGGTTATCGTACCATTATTGGGTTTTCCTGTAAATGTACCCGGGTAACTAATTGGGCTTGTAAAACCATAATAACCCGCTCCACCGGTAATATCCGTGTCCGGCATACGGATAAGGTACGCTTTTGCCGGGGTAAACGTAGTACTTCCGGGAACAGCGTTGTAATATTCGCCCGTACCATAAAATCCGTACTCGTAGTAGCGTGTTGCAACTGTTAACGGAGAAAAGTTAGCAAGCGTTTGTGCACCCGTTACAGGAGAAGACCATAATGTATAATCCAGTCTGTAAATAGGGTTACTATTTTTTATAACAACGATATTACCGCTGTTTGCCGCCTCGGATGTTTGTACCAGTGCTGCATTATTTTCGAGAGTGAAGCTACCGGATGTTACCGTTACAGAACCACTTACAGTAACTGTTAAGCCTGTAGGAACAGTAACTACAGCATTGTTTGTAACCACTACCCTGCACGCATCAATATTTTGCGTAGCCGTAAAGTTACCTGAAAATATTGCCGAATGATTTGACGTAGGAACACCATCGCTCCAGGCCGTACCATTCCAGGTTGTTGTATTTATCTTTATCTCAATAGCATTAGAATATACAACATCACACGGCCCGTTTTGTACTACAGCTCTTAAATAGCGTGTAGATGTAAGTGTCGAGCCTATCTCTGGGCCTGTAAGCGTAGCCGATGTACTTGCAACAAATGTCGCTGCTCCAAACGAAGTATTTACAGAGCGTTCCCAACGCACAATTGTACCTGTGTAACCTGTAAGCGTTATGGCGCTTGGTGTAGTATTGGCACAAATAACCTGGTTGCCAGATAACGTACCCGCAACTGCGGCCGCTGTAACGGTAACGTCTGCAGTATCTGTAGACGATATACCATTAGCATCGGTAACCGTTAATGTGTAGGTTGTTGTACCTACATTACTTGTTACCGGAACAGCTGTAGCTCCGCTGCCTAAACCAGCCGACCACTGGTAGATAAATGGTGCCTGACCATCTGTAACCTGTGCGGTGAGTGTAACCGCAGTGTTTTGGCAAAAACTGCCTTCACCAGTAATCAGCGCAGCAATAGTAGACCCTTTTATGCCTGTAAACGACGATATCTGGCCATTTGTAAGTATTGCATTAGCTGTTAATGTTGTAGATGATAGTGTGCCAAATCGCTGCCACGGATTTGTTAATACGTTAAACGTTCCGTTCAGCTGTGCAGCTACGAGAGTGCTCTCTCCCCCTACGGCATCACCTATCCTGTAATTAGCAGTAACAGATACTACAGCATTGTTTATTCCTGTAGGCAAGACATTCCAGTAACGGGTTAAATAACTGCCAGTACTGTTGTTATTAGGATGCACAGCATCTTTTAAGTTCACGCTTATATAACCATTATTGTATGACGTGGCACCCGTAAGATCTACCGTTATAGGTGAATATGTCGTGTTACTGAAACCTTCACCAATAGGGAATGTGTAAGAACCAGGACCTGTAACCGGCCTTTTTACATAACCATTGTCTTCGGCCTCTATCATTGTAGTGTCAGAGAATGTTCCAGCAACTGGATTCGTGCCAAGTGTAAGATCGTAGTTACCAATATCAAGAATACCAGATGTTAGTGTTAGCGTTCCTGCCACAGTAGCATTACTTTGCAGTATAACCTTGCCAGAAGTAGATGACTTATTAATGATAAGATTGTTTAAAACCGGAGGCACAGTGCCGCCTACAGCCTGGTCCTCGTTCATTATGCCTAGCATGGTAATTGTTTTACCTGTAAAGTTAACAGTGGCATTGGTAGTAAGGTTGCCGGTAATGTTTAACGATGCCGGCAGTACAGCGCCGGTACCTGTAATGGTTAGGTCATGATAAGCCGATGGAAGACCATTAGGAGGTACAATATTTTGATTAGTGCCACTGTAAATAATTGTGTTTTCTACAGAACTTGCAAAAAGGTTTCCTGTCTTATTAAATGCACCTGCAATGTTCATTACATTGTTTGTAAGTACCCTTAAGTTTGTACCCGTTGGCACCGTAAGGTTATTAAAGGTAGTATTACCGGCAATAGTTGCATCTCCTGCATTTGTCGCACTGGCGTTAAAAGTTACATTTCCTGTACTTTGGTTAAATACGCCGTTATTAATCCAGGCCCCGCCGGTTCCTGTTATTGTAAGTTGCGAAGCAGCAGGTGCATTTAGTATACCGCCTGCATCTATAGAGAGTGTTCCTATAGTTACCGTGGCGTTAAGCGTGGGTTGGTATGTGGTCGTTGCTGCATTAGGGATTATAACTTTTGTAGCATCAGATGGAGTTGCTGCCGGTGTCCAGTTAGCAGCTGTTGTCCAGGATGTACTTACAGAGCCGTTCCATGTAGAGGTAGCAACCTGAGAGTTTGCAAGTGTAAGTTGTTTTACCCCAAAATTAGAAGCAAAGAACGAAAGGTCTACATTACCAAGCTGCACAAAATTGTCTGTTGCACTGTAGTTTGTACGGCCCTGCTCTAAAATTAATAGCGGGTTGATTTGTATTACCCAGTCTACCAGCCTGCTTTCTGTATTGCCATTTAATTCCGAATCAAGGTAGTGAGCAGAAATAAATGCCCTTGTACCGCTTGCACCGGTTTGAATAAAGTCATAAGTTCTAAGTATGCCATCGGGCTTATTAGCCGGTGCAACACCTAATGTAGTTTTTATACTTAATGTAGTAGGCAATACCCCAGTAGGCGGTACAATTAACTCTGTAAATGGATGCCCAAACGTGTACAACACATTATTGGCTAGCGAGTTCCTTGTTATAATTCCGCTTACATCTCCCACTCCGGTGTTTGACGATGTAGGAGCCATCGTTAATGTATAGTTAGCAGTATCAAAACTTCCTTTATTAGCCAGTGGGTTAGCGTTAGGAAGGTTAAGGTCGCCGTTTAAAGTTATATTACCCGTTGCGGTTGCACCGCCTGTAGTGCTTATATTTACTTTATTATAAGTACCCGCCGGCAAGTATTGCGCGGCTGTAGCAGCATTTATATTTATACTGCCTGTCCCTCCCCATACTTTTCCTGAAGAAAATGGAGTGGTGCTTGTATTTTGTGTAGCTACCGTACCATTGTTTGTAATAGTACTTAACGAACCCATAAGGGTGCTTGTACCAATGTTAAGTGTCTGAAATTCGTTTACATTTAGTGTTCCGCTTACTGTAATATTGTTGCTCAGTGTTACAGTATTTGTTGCAGTGGTAGCAATGCTAAGGTTATTAAGCATGTTTGTTGTACCGGGAGTGGTCTGGTCAAAGCTTAATGTTGGGCTAACGGTACCGTTTACAACCAGATTACTTGAACCACTACCTCTTAAACCGCCATCTGCAGTATTTGTAACGGTTCCTTTAAGAGTTAAAGTATTAGCACCGATAATTGCTTTACCATTATTAAAGTTTATGTCGCCGTTAACCGTAACGTCTCCGCTTAAATTAGTGTTACCTGCAATAACATACGTTTCTGCAGTTCCTTTAAACGATGCAAATGTTGTAGTAGGATTTGCCACAATAGAAATATCGTCTAAAGCAATTTCATCATAAACAGTTCCCGAAACCGGCGCTGCGTTCCATCTAAAATAATAGTAACCGTTAGAAGCTATATTAAGCCCTGTAATTGTAATCACTTTATAGTAAGCTTTCCAGCCGGGGGCAGCATCTGCCGCTGCAGGTGTAGTAAGATTTAATATTGTAGCCGCTGTGTAAGTACTGTTATCTGCAGAGTACAAAAAGTTATAGCTGTTAGAACCTGCCTCATCATTATAAACATACACTTTATAGCCTACGCTTAAAGTTGTAATTGCTGCACCAGTTTGATTTTGAAAGCGCAGTGTTGTACTTCCGGAAGCATAATCTCCTGTGGTAGGCTGTAAACCTAACGAGTAATTATTATCTGACACTTCAAATGCATAGAATCCGCCATCTGTCACATCACCTTCGGATGAGCCATTGCCATAGGCTGGAGAATCTTCGGTAGTTTGTGTGCCAAAAGTTACACTACCGGTAGTTAGTTGCGTAAACACAAAGGCATTAGAGTTTAGCTCGCCATCGTCAGGAGTTGTATTTAAACCACCACCACCGTAAGCCAGATTGTTAACACCTTCAACGGTATTGTCAAAATCTATAACATAAGGTGTGTTTGTAGTAACTATCTGTAAACCTAAGGGTGCGTTAAGCGTAAGTTTACTGCCTGTTGCAGGGGTGCTTAATTTATAGTTTTCTGTACCGCCGGATCCATTAAATTCGTATACCGAAACATAATAGGTTGTAGCTGCAGATAATCCGGAAAGAGTAACTGTATTGGCTGTACCATTGTAAACAACATAGTTTCCGCTACCTATCTCTGTCCCTGTACCAAATGTTGCCGATGCATTATAGATAACACCATCTGCCGGTGTGCTGTTTACGGCACTACCGGCCCTTACCACTACAAGGCGTTTAGCGCCGTTTCCGTTTGCCCAGCTCAATGTAGTATTTATAGATGTAGTGTTGCTAAAGGTTACTGCTGATGCAGATGTTGAAGGTTCTGTAGAATAGATCGTAGCATTAAGTGCCACCTGTTTAGTACCACCTCCAGGGGTGGTAAGGGTTATGTTTGCATTATAGATGCCCGCACCCGCACTTGCCGCTACTCTTGTGTGGACAGTAGTAGTTGCTGCAGGGGCTGTAACAGATGTCGAAAACGGGCCGCCTGCTGCAAGGGCAACCTCAAAACCTGCAGGCGCAGTTATGGTAATGCTGCCCGTTAAATTTGTACCTGTAGATGTAAAACTTTGTGTAGCTGAAGCTGTACCTGTTACCGTGGTAAAAGAGTTCAACGTATTAGTAGAAACTGCAATAGATGGCACTCCTGCCTGGTCTATCGTAAATGGTACCACGTTAGATATGGCCGCCCCCGTACCTACAGTCACGCTGGCTGTTCCTGCAGTGGCAATGTTTGCTGCCGGAACTATTGCCGTAAGTTGTGTGCCAGATACAAATGTGGTAGCAAGGTTAGATCCATTCCACTTTACTACAGACGTGCTACTAAAATTAGATCCGGTTAGGGACATTGTGAAGCCCGCCGTTCCTGCAACTTTAGATGATGGCGTTATAGAAGTTATAACCGGCAGTGCAACCGTAACCTTAACATTATCAAACGTAGCTCTTTGGGCTGAAACAGAACCAGAGTTCCAGAATGCACCCAGCAGCGGCAATGCCGTAGATGTGGAGCCGTTGTTAACTACCGATCCCTGAAATGTTAGTACACCCGTAGAAGGATCTACAGATGCCGTAGTGCCATCGTTCCTTACATAAAGCTCCCAGGTATTTGTTAGCGGAATGTAAACGACCTTAACGCTCAGGTATTGATTACCAAAGTCAGTAAGGCCACTCGTGTTAGATGTTATAATATTTGTAGATGTCCTTAAGCCTGCAGTATAACGCACGAGTCTTAAAGGGTCTGTAGTTCCGCTTTGCCCTAATACAACAGCATACCCTGAACCTGTTGTTGCCGTGGTGTTAGATGTACCGGCGACTATAAACGCCGCACCATAGTACCCCTGCGCTAATCCGGAAGGGTTTGTTCGTACCTGGCGCATGTTGAAAGTCCATGTTACAGGGCCTGCATTATTTAACAGGGTTGTGTTATACGGTACCCCAAAAGCGGCTGCGTTGGTATAGTTCATCGCCCAGCCAGATACATTAGATGCACCTGTTGCATCATTTATCAGAGAAAGAATCCCTGCATTTATGCCGCCGCCAAAATCTGAGCCACTGCGCAACAGAGACCATCCTGAATTGCCAATAGGGCCATTTACAGTAGAGTAAAGTGTACCCTGCGACGTGGTAAAATCAGCACTAAAAACAGTTGTTTGCGCTGTCGCCGCCCACGGCATCCATACAAATAAGCACAAGTATAGCAGCCTGTGCAATGCAATAGGTAATTTAACATTCATAATTTTGTAGTTGTTAAGTGTAGAATTAACGGCAATAAATAAGGATAGTAGTTGTTAAAATTTAAGCGAATTATTATTTTTTACATTTATAATTATTAATAATTTCGCGAGGTGTTTCAATTTCATAATCATTTTCATTTTTCAACAACAAACAAATAAAAAATAAGAAGCATGATGAAACTTATTGTGGTATTTTCGATATAAGGATAAAATTGTCGTTTAAAGACGTCTTGGGCAGAATTGAATAATACTAAATAGCTTGATTAACAGATATTTCTCGTTGGAGTACAAATTACTGATGTTATGAGTTATGACGATACATATCTGCAGGGAAACATATATTAACATATTTCCGGATAAAATTGTAATATCAGGTTGAGGTTTTTAAATACCTTGCATCATAATAAGTTTAAACAAACCTATAACCACACCACATGTTTATAAAACTGCCTGTACTGGAAGCACTAATAACGACATATTTACCCGAAGCTAAAATTGATAAGAAAAGCAATGAGAATGAATTAACAAATATAACCGGCTACATTAGTGCCATCTTGAATGCAGCAAAACTAAAAGTAAACGAGGAACTTGTGTTTACGGCATTTAGTAACTCGGAGTATCCGATTTCTGTAGTAGAACCTACAGATGTTAAGAAACCGAAACCTTACATCGATACATGCTCTCACGCAATATATATTGGCATAGATGGCGCAGCCTTAAGGAAATTGCATGCATTGGTACCATCAATTAATGATATAGAACGCCTGCCCGAAACGCAAAAGCAATATGCACTATCAATATTGAGTTTTCTTTCGTCAAAACAATAAATACCCATTTTTTTGATTACGAAATAGCCCCAAATTCAAAGTTAAGTGTGCCGTAAAACTCAATGTTACAAATTTGGCGAATTTGCAATATCATTTTAAGGTGCCAAATGAATAAAAACAAAAAAACCTTCCAATACATTAGTATTCGAAGGTTTTTGTTATTTAGAAGTTTAGTCGTAAACCTCAGGTGGCGGAGAAAGAGGGATTCGAACCCCCGGACCTGTTACAGTCAACAGTTTTCAAGACTGCCGCAATCGACCACTCTGCCATTTCTCCAGTAAAACAATCATACCTTGATTGCGGTGCAAATATAACAACCTTTTCTGATTTTACAAATACATTTTTCGCTAAATCATGAATTTATTTATCCACATCTTATAACCATTTAGTAACGTTAGGCTTAGCAACCTAAATAGAATCAAAGTTAATCTCAATCTATGCGCTTCCCTAAAATTAAACTTTACAATACTTAATACCTTTAAAAGCATTAAACTATGGGCAATTACTGCCATCATGAGCATTATCATCTTTACTAAAGTTTTCTTAATCAGCACTATTGCTCAATGCAAATGCGTAATTTTAATCGCACACACATAATCAAATCAACTTATAATGAAAAAGGACAACACACCTGTCACTACCGATAATGCTAAGCTGCAGGATCTTGAAAAGAACAGGGAGTACAGCGATGGACAGTACATAACTACAGATCATGGCGTTAAAATAAATAATGACCACAATAGCCTTAAAGCCGGAGAGCGTGGGCCTTCCCTATTGGAAGACTTTATAATGCGCGAAAAGATAACTCATTTCGACCACGAACGTATACCGGAGCGTATTGTTCATGCAAGGGGTTCTGGTGCGCATGGCTATTTTGAAGCGTTTGGTAATGTAGGCGAATACACCAAGGCGGGCTTCCTTAACGATACCTCTGTAAAAACACCGGTATTTGTTCGTTTTTCTACAGTGGCCGGCTTTCGGGGATCGACAGATTTAGCACGCGACGTGAGAGGTTTTGCTATAAAATTTTACACTCAGGAAGGTGTTTTTGATATGGTAGGAAACAATATACCTGTGTTTTTTATACAGGATGCCATGAAGTTTCCAGACCTTGTACATGCTGTAAAACCGGAGCCTCATAACGAGATTCCGCAGGCGGCATCTGCGCACGATACTTTTTGGGATTTTATATCTTTAATGCCAGAATCTATGCACATGATAATGTGGGCTATGAGCGATCGTGCTATACCACGCAGCCTCAGGATGATGGAAGGTTTTGGTGTACATACGTTCCGTTTTATAAATGCTGCCGGAAAATCAACTTTTGTAAAGTTCCACTTTAAACCAAAATTGGGCACCCACGCTGTTGTTTGGGATGAAGCGCTTAAAATATCCGGAAACGATCCTGACTTTCATAGAAGGGACCTTTGGGAGGCAATTGATAATGGCAACTTCCCTGAATGGGAATTTGGTGTACAATTAGTACCTGAAGAAGATGAGCATAAATTTAATTTCGACCTTCTTGACCCTACTAAAATTATTCCTGAGGAGCTTGTTCCTGTAACTAAAATAGGCAGGCTTGTACTTAACCGTAACCCGGATAACTTTTTTGCAGAGACAGAACAGGTTGCCTTTCACCCGGGCCACGTGGTACCGGGAATAGACTTTAGTAACGACCCCTTACTGCAAGGCAGGCTATTTTCTTATACAGATACGCAACTATCAAGACTTGGCAGCCCTAACTTTCACGAAATTCCTATAAACAGGACTATCGCACCCATGCATAACAATCAGCGCGATGGCCATATGAGGCAGGAAATAAATGTAGGACGCGTAAGTTACAGCCCTAACTCCCTGAATAACGGATTCCCAGCGCAGGCTAAAGAGGCCGACGGTGGCTTTGTAAGCCATTATGAAAGAATTGAAGCTCATAAAGTACGCGAACGCAGTGAAAGCTTTGCCGACCATTTTAGCCAGGCAGCCCTGTTCTTTAAAAGCCAGACGGAGCCTGAACAAAACCATATTATTAAAGCACTACGTTTTGAACTTAGTAAGGTAGAAACAGTAGCGATACGCGAAAGAATGCTTGGCTTATTAAGCCAGGTAGACGCTACATTAGCTAAAAAAGTAGCGAGCGGCCTTGGCATTGCTGTACCGGAACAGCCGGAAAAACCAATGAATCATGGTATAGGCGCAGATGCCGACCCTGAGAAACATGAACCTAAGCCGGTTGATGATAGTTATGCGCCAAGCGACGCACTTAGTATGATTAAAAATCCTACAACTACAGATAGTATAGAAACAAGACAGGTTGCCTTTTTATGTGCAGATGGTGTGAGTGAGAAATCGCTTAATGCTCTAAAAAATGCATTAAAAGCAAAAGGTGCCATGGCTAAAATTATAGGGCCTCACGCTGGTACTATAACCGGAGATGCAGGTACCAGAATAAAAACTGATCACGCATTTTTCTCGTCATCATCAGTACTGTTTGACGCTGTATATGTACCATCATCTAAAAATAACGCAACGCTGGAAAGCAATGACAACGTTATAGAGTTTATAAATGATGCCTACAGGCATTGCAAAGTAATTGGTTTTGATGCTGATTTACAGGGTCTTGTAGAAAAAACTACAATAGGCAATAAGCTTGTGGCGGGCAAAGACACCACGCTACCGGGAATTATTATTAATGATGGTAAGGCAGAACACGACTTTACAAAAAACTTTGTAAAACAAATGGGCAAGCATAGAATTTGGGAACGAGAGCCAAAAATTTCAGAATAATTTTAGGGAAGCGCAAGCTTCCCTTTTTTTTAACTGATCACAATTTATGATTATCTTAAACATAAATAAGTACCTAATTTCTATTTTAGTTCTAAATACAATATGATGAACGATATTACAAATGCATTATTTTCGGCTTCAAGAAAGGGAAATGTTCCCGTTTTAAAAGAGATTTTTGATATAATTAAGGATGTTAATGTTACCGATGATAAAGGTTACACACCACTCATAATAGCTGCTTACAACAATCAGCCCGAAGCTGTTACGGCATTACTGTCGGCCGGGGCATTTATAGATGCGACAGATGGTAGTGGAAATACCGCATTAATGGGTGCGTGTTTTAAAGGATATGCTGAAGTTGCACAATTACTATTAGATAGCGGTGCCAATGTAAATGCTGTTCATGGCAATGGCGGCACAGCATTAATGTTTGCTGTAATGTTTGGCCGTAATGATATGATAGATTTGCTGCTTGATAATGGCGCCGACGTTACAATAAAAGATAAGCGTGGACTAACGGTACTGGAAATTGCACATCAGCAACGTAATACTTTTGCAGCCGAAAAACTCGAAAAAACGGATACTGCTATGTAGGTATTACTATTTAATTTTGAACAAAAAGGAAGATGCCTCATATCATCTTCCTTTTTGTTTATAAATATGCGGCGAGATACTTTGCGGTTACACTACTTTTAGCTTTTACAATGTCGTTTGGAACGCCGGCTGCAACGATTTTCCCTCCGTTGTCTCCTGCGCCGGGTCCAACATCTATTACCCAGTCGCTGGCTGCAACTACATGCATGTCGTGCTCTACAGCTACTACAGTATTGCCGGCATTTACTAATTTATTTAGCTGTATCATAAGCTTCTCAACGTCTGATGGGTGCAAACCGGTGGTTGGCTCATCAAGTATGTAAAGCGTATTGCCGTATTGGGTTCGCTGCAGTTCGGTAGCAAGCTTAATACGTTGTGCTTCTCCACCTGATAACTCTGTAGCAGACTGCCCAAGCCTTAAATACCCGAACCCTACCTGCTTTAAAACATCAAGTGCGTTGTATATCTGAGGGGCTTCATTAAAAAAGACAAAGGCGGCATCAACTGTCATTCCTAACACTTCTGCTATATGTTTGCCATTATAAGTAACGTCTAACGTTTCAGGATTGTATCTTGTTCCCTTACATGTAGGGCATGGAGTGTAAACGCTTGGCAGGAACAGCAGCTCTACCATAATGAAACCTTCGCCCTGGCAGTGCGGGCAGCGGCCTTTAGCAACGTTAAAAGAGAATCGGCCCGCATCATACTTTCTTGCCTTAGCTAGTTTAGTAGCGGCAAACAATTTGCGTACATGATCAAACAGACCCGTGTAAGTAGCAAGGTTAGAACGCGGGGTGCGCCCTATTGGTCTTTGGTCTACCACCACCAGTCTTTTTATGTGTTGCATACCCTGTGTAATGGCACCACCTTTAGTTTCTATAACAGTTTGTTCTAAAGGATTGTCAGATTCATCAGATTCTGTCTCAATTTTTTGCCCTAAATGATTTGCAACCAATTCTACAAGTACCTGGCTTACAAGACTGCTTTTACCCGATCCTGAAACTCCGGTAACACTGGTAAAAACCCCTAAAGGAATTTGAACGCTAACGTTATCAAGATTATTTCTTGTTACACCCTCAAGATGCAACCATCCTGAGGCCTCACGTGGTAAAGGAAGGGCTTTAGGAGTAACATCAAAAATATGCTGTCTGGTTACAGACTCTTTTACAGATTTCAATCCATGTGGAGGGCCACTATACAAAACCCTTCCACCATTTTCGCCTGCTTCCGGCCCTACATCCACAATCCAGTCTGCATGATTAATAACATCTATTTCATGCTCTACCACAAAAAGCGAATTTCCTGAATCTTTTAACTTATCCAGTGCCCGCAGTAGTGCCTCAGTATCTGCAGGATGCAAGCCTGCCGAAGGCTCATCTAAAACATAAACCACTCCAAAAAGATTAGATCGCACCTGCGTAGCGAGGCGGAGGCGCTGGAGTTCGCCGGGCGAAAGCGTTGGCGTGCTGCGCTCTACCGTTAGATATCCTAATCCTAAATCGGTCATAATATCAATTCGCGCTATCAGGTCTTCTGCAATGCGCTGAGCTACAATGCTCCTTTCCGGTGAAGCGGAATCTTTCACATTCTCCGCTTTTGCAAACGGAGTGAATATATTGGCTAATTTTTCGAGCGGCTGCCGCGACATCTCTGTAATATCGAGACCTGCAAACTTTACCGATAATGATTCTAACTTTAGCCGTTTGCCATGGCACAATGGGCACTCGCTGCTTATCATAAATTGCGATGCGCGCTTTTTCATTAACTGGCTTTGTGTAGTGGCAAACGTATGCATTACATGGCGCTTAACACCCGTAAAGGTGCCCATATAATCTGGAGGGATTTTATTTTTAATGGCTTTTTGCACCTGCTCTTTGCTGAGGCCGGGGTATACAGGTACTACGGGCTGCTCGTCTGTAAACAAAATCCAGTCACGGGTTTTTTCAGGCAGTTCGCGCCAAGGCACATCTACATCATAACCAAGAGTAATTAAAATATCGCGTTGATTTTGCCCTCCCCACGCGGTAGGCCACGCAGCTATTGCACGTTCCCGAATGGTTAAAGATTCATCCGGAACCATAGATCTCTCTGTAACTTCATATACCTTTCCAAGGCCGTGGCATTTTGTGCACGCCCCCTCGGGGGTATTAGCAGAAAATGACTCGGCATACAGTATCCCTTGCCCTTTAGGGTAGTCGCCTGCACGGGAATACAGCATTCTGAGTAAATTTGAAACGGTTGTTACACTTCCTACAGATGATCTTGTACTGCCCGAACTGCGCTGTTGCTGCAATGCTATTGCAGGTGGCAAGCCTTCTATTTCATCAACTTCGGGAATAGACATTTGGTTAAACAACCTGCGTGCGTAAGGAGATACAGATTCCAGATAACGCCGTTGTGCCTCGGCATATAGTGTACCAAAGGCTAATGACGATTTTCCTGAACCGGATATACCTGTAAAGACTACAAATGCATTTCGTGGTATATCTAAGTTTACATTTTTAAGATTATTCTCCCTTGCTCCCCTTACTTGTATAAATCCTTCAAATTCGTTTTTTGTAAAACCGTTCTTCATTATAGATTATAATATTTAAGGATGTCAAGGCAAAGCAAATGCTTTAAGCTGCAGCCTTATTCTTCATGTCGAAGCTAATAATATTTTGATGCCTGTTTGCAATTGGCTCCACTACTTGTTGCGAGTGATGCAAAAAAAGTTCCTTTTGCTTAAGTGCGGTAATACATCGTTCATAAATTGCATCCCTGCTCTGTATTATCTTCATATCGAGTTGTAATCTCATTTCTACAACAGCGCCACAATGATAGGGTTCGTCTAGGTAAGACAGTGTATTTTCCATGTTATAATTACCGGACCAATTAAAATCGGCCAAAATTAACTCATGGTCTGTCATCTTTTTTAAAACGATGTCAGATATATTTTTTTTGTGTTTTAAAGACGTTTTAGGTAAACCTAACTCTCCTTCATAAACAAATGTCATTGTGTAGGTATACATGTTGAGTGTTTTTAGTTGGGTGATATATATAATTAGCCTAAGCACATATAGCACCACCTAATAAATAAGATTCATATAAATTTACTATTCTATGAAAATTTAATAAATGGTGGTAAAGAACTTCATTCTAACTTATATAAATTTATATATAAAAACTGCGACCATCTATTTTAATAGAAAATATTAAGCCAGTTTTAACGTAGATGAAGAAGAAGTTATAATTACTGTAGCACTGTTATGATACTATTTCCAACGCTTTAACAGCCTAATTATTCAAATTCTTTGAATTTGAATAATTAGGCTTACATGTTATGCATATGTTTTCTGGCTTTAATTACTGCGGGCTAAGATTACCCGTTTAATTACGAGCCTTCAACAGAATACCGATTGCGCATGTATTGCCGAATTTATGGTTGAACCAATAATAATTAAAGCTGAAGATTAATAAACTGCATCGAAGTAATCTAAACGAAGTATTTGATAATTACCGCAAAGTTTAAGCAATTGAGGAAAGGGCCCAAAGGCCGAGTATTTATCTATAGCTTTCCATAAGGCGTCTTCGTTTTCGAGGTCGAAGTCGGTTTCCCAAAACTCAACAATTAGAAACGTAGAAAAGAAGTTGCAGGCAAAAAGATGGCTGTGTTCTTCTATAGAGAAATCTATCGAAGAATGAACAATTTTTGCTGTTCTTGCGGTGATCGACCTATAAATTGCAGTGGTTATCGTGCTATATACAATATTCCTTTTTTTTATCCATCTAAGCTCTTCACCGCCCGGTATTTTAAGCACTATAGATATATCTTTCATACTATTAACTTTAGATACATAATAAATTCATCTGGTCCTGCCTTTAAAAAGCCTCCATTTTTTAAGAATGGTGTCCGGCACCTTTAAGCAAAATGTGCAGATATTTCCCAAAGAATAAATTAAACCTTAACAATACCTTACTATTAAGAACTAAATCGTTCATTAATAACCCTACAAGGCAAACTGTAGCAAGAACGCCATACAAGCTGCAAATAATTGCGTCGTTCATATCCTGCCAGTTATTTGATGTATGACTAAAGCATAGTGCACCAACAATTATTCCTACGGCAAAAAAAATCAACATATAATACTTCATAATCAACATTTTATAACTGAACAACTTCATACTCCAAACTTCATTTCTCAGGCAAATTAACATATTTATAACAGTACCAATTTTACATTATTTCACCATTTAGTTGCATATATATTTAATTATTAATTGAAGTACTTATTACAGTACTATAACCTAATGATCGTAACACTCAATTAGAAAGAATTTCCGTTAATATTGCGGACAAGCTGGTGTTTATTAGCGGGCACAACAACAAGCGGATATTTTTCTATTACTACATGGCTCACATCCAGCCCAAAATTTACCTCTTCTTTTAAACTTATGTAGCTAAGATTATAATAGCTCTTCATAATAAATTTGGTCCAGAACGGCATGTCATTGTCATAAGACAGAAATGCCTTAGGGATAACAAATTTAAAATCCCCTATAGATGACTTTTGATAGGTATATTCTGTTCGCTCTTTTACATCGACCACATCTTCTTTTATTAGTTCCCTTACTACCTGCCGAAAGAAATAGTCAATGTGTGGCTCCGTTTTAAATCCTAAGTTAAATTGCACTATGTAAATGTCATTTTCCTTAACAACATCGACACTGTAACTGCAACCAAACGGTTCGTCTAATATCGTTACGTTAACAAACCAGTAGTTATCTGCCCGTTTAGGGGTACTGTAATGAAGTATTGAATTTAGTAATTGCTTTTCTACCTTACGCGATTTGTTTGTGCCATTAAGATATACAAGGTTAGTGGCATATTTAGGTATATCTGTATCTACGCTAAGCTCGCTTAATACAGGTATAAAATCATCTATGTTTACCTCTTTGGTAAGAATATGTTTTATCCGTTTACCTTGGTACCATATAAACATTGTAAAAAACAGTATAACGCCAATTGCAATTGTTATCCAGCCCCCATCTTTAAATTTGGTAAGGTTTGCCATTAGAAAACTGGCCTCTATAGTAAAGAAAAACAGTACTAACAGCACAATAGCTAAAATTGGTATTTTGCGCGCCCGTAAATAAAAGCCTATCAGCAAAGTACTTACAAGCATAGTAAGGGTAACACTTAGCCCAAATGCAGCTTCCATGCGGGTACTAACTCTAAAATACAATACCATTGCTATGCAGCCACACATTAAAAACCAGTTTACTGCCGGAATGTATATTTGCCCTTTAACCGTACCCGGAAAAAACACTTTATGCTGTGGCCAAAGATTCATACGCATTGCCTCGTTTACCAAAGTAAAACAACCACTTATAAGCGACTGGGATGCTATAATTGTGGCGGCCGTAGCAATAGACAAACCTAACCAAAAAACACCTTTAGGCACTATATGATAAAATGGGCTCAAAATACCCGTAGTTTTACCCACATGATCTAACAACCATGCCGACTGGCCTGCATAACATATAATAAGGCATACTTTAATAAATGCCCAACTTATACGAATGTTGTTCCTGCCCACATGGCCCATATCGCTATACAGCGCCTCTGCACCGGTGGCACAAAGAAATATACCGCCCAACAGCCTGAAGCCGCCGGGTTCATTAAAAAGCATATTGTAAGCATAGTATGGATTTAAAGCCCTGAAGACACTAAAATTATCTTTTAAGGCGTAAAGGCCTATCGCCGCAATAAAGGCAAACCAAATTACCATTACCGGACCGTATACCCTGCCTATATTATTTGAGCCAAATTGTTGAAAAATAAAAAGCGCCGCGAGGATGCCGACGATTATGGGAACGGTATTAATATCTGGAAATACGCCTTTTATCCCTTCTACAGCCGATGCTACAGATATGGGTGGGGTTACAATACCATCGGCAATTAAAAATGCAGAGCCCGCTATTGCAGGGTATATTAACCAATTACCAAAGTGCCGGCGTATGAGCGCATACAATGACAGGATTCCGCCCTCACCATTGTTATCTGCCTGCAATGTTATAATGATGTACTTGATGGTAGTAAGTAAAAAGAGCGTCCAGAAAACACAGCTTAGACTGCCTAAAGCTGTATTTTCGGTAATTATTCGCCGGTGAAACACGGCATTATAAGTGTACAGCGGAGAGGCTCCCAAATCTCCAAACACAACGCCTATTGCTATGAGCGAACCCCCAAATGTTATCTTTTTATGAAACTCTGCTATAGCACTCATGGCAATACTATACTACTTGCTACAAATTGTAACTATTATTTTCCGACCGAAGCTTTTATACCTTCATATTTTTCATCTCGTTCTGCAATACGCCTGCGCTGCTTTTCCCTGTCTTTTTCTTTAAATTTACTTAGGGCCTCTTCGGCATCTTTCCTTTTTCGATGATGCTCCTCTTCAATAAAGTCCCAACGCTCTCTTCGTCGCTCGTACTTTGCTTTGTTAACAGAATCTACAAATACTATGTACCTGTCTACCGCGCCTTGCGCAGTTTTTTCCTCTTTACTCTGGCAGGAAAATAAAAATAAAGCTGCTGCTATTAAAAATAATTTAAACATTTTCATAATAAAGACAAATAAATTTATACGTTGAAGCTGTTTCTAAATTAACTATTAGCCGGGTGCCAAACCTTACATGATTTTGCAATGAAATTGTATCTGTACATCTGTAACTTATAATTATAAATTTTAAAATCTAACCCTAAAATCAAAGCCGGCTATCATGAGATAGCCGGCCTGCGTAAGTTTTGTTGGGTACTAATCCTAATCTATGTTTTCAGAATCTTTATGGAGTACAGATAGAAGTTTTTTAAGGCGGCTTATATGTTTGTTCATGTCTTCAACTCGTGTCTTATAATAAGAAGACCTTGCACTTGTCTCTCCTTCGCGTTTTTCCATCAGCAATAAAAGGTTTAGCTTTTCTTCGAGCATCCTGATAGAAACCCATATAGATTCTTCTATCTTTTCGTCCTGCATATCACTAAGTAATTTTTCTGTGTACACATGGCCGGTATGGCACCTGTATCGGTGTACAGGGTCGTTTTTTACGGCCCACATACCTCCGCCGCAATCTGGGCATACAAAGTTGCTACGGTCGGCAATCTTTTCTAAGTCGTTTATATGGCTCATCATTTGTTCGGTTAAATTGGCCTCAAGCTGAAGCTCGTTGGGGATTGACATTTTGGGAGGCAACGGATTTGCTATTGAACGTTTTATAATGTTTGCAATATCTTCGAGATTTGCTTTATAGTCTACCTGTATTTTGTTTATTACGCTGCGGGGCATGTCAGAATATTCAGCTTCATCAGGATGTTGCACTATACAAATTCCTCCACAACTCTTTATTGCCCACATGCCAGATGTGCCATCCTCCAGCATACCGGTTAAAACAATTCCTATAACCCTGTTACCATATGTAACAGCTGCCGATCTAAAGAGAACATCTATAGAGGGGCGGTATTTGTTTTCGTGCGCCCCCTGATTAATTTTTAGCAGCCTGTCTTTAACCATTAAATGGTGGTCTTGTGGCGCTAAATATATGTTTCCACGCTCTATAATTGTGTCGTTTGTGGCAACGTGGCATTGCATTGCGGTATGTCTCTGCAAGATTGCGGCAAGATTGTGTGCGTTAGATTTTCGGGATAAATGCAGCACTATCATCACCGCGGCATCTATTTCGTTTGACAGCCCCGATATTACTTTATTAATGGCTTGCAAACCGCCCGCCGATGCACCAATTACAATTATATTCCTCATAGAAGCAAAAATGATGTGATTAACTACAATAAAGTTACCATTATGTGAAGGGAAACGGTATAATGATTTTGCAAAAATATTACACATTTAAACCGCCTTATAGTAATATAAACGTTCATCTGCACTTGCATTTTCTATAGAACAAGAAGCCGCTCTTACTAAATATATTACAAAAACCACAGCCAGATACAGCACATATTAGGTAATGTCCTACATACGAACTTAAAATTAACACAAGTGTATGTTAAACAAACAATAAATTTCAACCTGCTTTAACATCTTCATGATCAATGCTTTAATGAGGATACCGCGGTCTGTAAACAGAAATATTGAATATCAGGATCCACAAATTTGTTAATTAAATTAACAATATCGCGTAGATATGTTAAAATGTTAACATTAAACAATTAGAACTGATTCTAATTTTGAAAGACCACGATTGTAAAACCAATATATTATGAAAAAAACATTGAAAGTGCAGGAAGCATTTACCGGCACAACTAACAGACGAAGCTTTTTAAAGATCAGCGGCCTCGCTATGGCTGGTACCGGCCTGCTGTTAGCAGGCTGCAACGACGACGACAACGACAGCCAGATAGACAACAACAACCAGATGCCGGGAATCCGTAACGGAGTGTTTGACTTTGGCGGAGGAGATATTGGCATATTAACTTATGCTTATGCCCTGGAACAACTGGGAGCTAATTTTTACACACGCGTTGTAAATGGCAACACCTTTGGATCAATGTTTAACGACGATGAACAGGGAATCCTTGCCGACCTTTACAATCACGAAGTAATGCACAGGGAGGTACTTAAGCAAACCATAAATACTGCTGTGAACAACAATCAGCAGCAGCTGCTCCCTAATCTGGATTTTGAGTACAGTGGGCTTAATTTTAATGATCGCAACCAGGTTTTAAATACTGCAAAACAGCTTAAAGATACCGGAGTTGCCGCTTATAACGGCGCGGGCAAGTATCTGCAGGACGCAGCAAACCTGGTCCTGGCAGGTAAAATTGTTTCTGTAGAGGCCAGGCACGCCTCAGTTATAAGAAGCCTTATAAACCCTAACGACGCATTCTTTTCTGCTCCCGATGTTGTAGATCCTGCAACAGGTAAAAATGATGCAAAAAATCCATCGCAGGTTTTAAACGAAGTAAACGATATGGGTTTCATTCGAACTGACTTTACCTCTAACTACCTTTCATAACACCCTTCAAAAAATTGAGCCATGAACATAATAAAATTTATAGAATCATTCACGGATGATACCACTTACACGCAGGGCGCATCGCGCAGGCAGAGCCTTAACCAAATAGGAAATCTGGGTAAAAAAAGCATCTTTGCAGCATTGCCTACCGGACTGTTAACATTATTGCTGGTACCCGAAAAATCTCAGGGAGCACCGGCGCTAACAACTGCCGATACTAACAGCCCTACCGAAGCACTGCGGCTTGCTCTTTTACTGGAATATCTTGACTCTGAGTTTTACCAAACAGGATTAGACACTAATGGGCTCATACCTGCAGGAAGGGACAGGGACTCTTTTACAAAAATTGTTAATAACGAATATGGACACATAAATACCCTTGTACAGGCACTTGGTGGGACAAACAATAGCAATTATTTTGAAAGGCCGGAGTTTGATTATACAGCAGGCGGACTGTTCGATCCTTTTAATAATTATGACCAGTTCCTTGCGCTCTCCCAGTCTTTTGAAGACACCGGCGTAAGAGCTTACAAAGGACAGTCGCCTAACCTGCTCTCCCAACCCGATCTTTTACAGGCAGCACTGCAAATACATGCTGCAGAGTCCCGCCAGGCTGCAGAGGTAAGAAGGCTGCGTGGTGCAAAAGGCTGGATACAGGGCAATAACCGCGATGGGCTTCCCGCCCAGGCGCAACCGGTATATAATGGTGAAGATGCAGGTACACAGGCAGGTGTAAATTTAGGTCAGGTTACAAATGCAGGAGGGCCTGCAATTCGTGCCGGAGCAGGCACTGAAGCTTTTGATGAACCGCTAACAAGACAACAGGTACTTAGTATCGCCGGCATGTTTATACCAAATAATCCGTTGGGATAAGCAATTTGTTACTTTTGATAGTTGCCCGGCCCTGCCGGGCATTTTTGTTTTTAGGGTTACAGATGATACAATTTATGCGTAAAAATATGTAATACAAAACGCTTTAAAACTTACGACCTTTAATACTATCATTAACCTTAATAACAATGTCATGAAATTTATAAGCACAAAAACGCACGGCGTACTCGATTATTTGGTAGGTATCTTTTTAATTGTAAGTCCGTGGGTATTTAGATTAGACCCCACAAGTACACAGGGTATGGTATTTATTATCCTTGGTATTATGGCCCTTGTTTACAGCATTTTTACAAATTATGAACTCGGTTTGGTAAAGATTATACCCATAAAGATGCACCTTATGCTCGATATAATTTCTGGAATTGTACTGGCCGCATCGCCTTGGATTTTTGATTTTGAAGATACGGTTTACGTACCGCACCTTGTGTTAGGTCTTATAGAAATAGCCGCAGGAACAATGACACAGACTAAGGCATGGCCTAAACTACAATAACAATGCAGGCGCCCCTTTTACATAGTGCCACATACTGCTGTATTAACTGCAACAAAAATGTAGAAAATATGATTGCCGCAACATTTCAGTTTCCTCATGTGCTCATCCTCCTCTCATCTTTTATAATAATAGGAGCTGCAGCAGTTATCTTCTTCTATCTTTCTTTAAAGAGGTTAAAGTATTACCGGTTTTCTAACTCGCGCATTACGTTGCTTAACCCTATACCTATTACGTTTGCCAGCCTTACTTTAGGCTTAGGCGTTGGTGGTTTTATAGATGGTATCGTATTTCATCAAATACTACAGTGGCATGGTATGCTTTCTAACAAACTGCCTATTAACACCATTGATGCTAAAAGCGTTAACATGTTTTGGGATGGCGTTTTTCATGCTTTTACACTATTGATAGTGGTTGTAGGCCTCATTGCTTTCTGGAAAGCTTCCCGGCGCAGCTATGCTGAGAAAAGCGGCAATTTGTTAGCGGGTGGTATGCTGTGTGGCTGGGCAATTTTTAACCTTGTTGAAGGTGTACTAAATCATCACATCTTCCGGCTTCATAACGTGCGCGAAAATGTTGCCTATAACCATTATTACAACTATGCTTTTCTACTCTTATCTATCGCAATTTTAGTAGCTGGCACAATCATATTATCACGATATTATAAAAACTTTTTTAAAATAATTAAATCACTATTATATGGCATCTAAAAATCAAACCCCTGCTCCTAAAGTGTCTCCAAATACAAATGACAAAAATAACGGGCAGCGCAAGGAGCTGGCTGTAGAACTGGATTCTGGCCTGGAAAATGGAATTAGTCCGCAGAACATAGATGAAGGGCAGCTCTCAGCAAAAACAACCCTCGAACAACAGGAAGAACAAAATGAAAGAAGCAGAAACGATAAAAGCCTTGGAATTCCCTACGGCAATGATGCCGACGGAAAAACACCCGGGAAGTAACTTTATTTCTCCCCAACATAAGCACTACATGCATACAGACAGACTGATACGCCTAATTATCAAATAAGCTTTAATGCTCTTTGATAATCAACGTAGTAGCTTTATAGATAGCAAAAGAGGCTCCGGCGTTATGCCGGAGCCTCTTTTGTTTATGTAAGAATAAAGTTTATTAGTTGTATATAAAAAGACAGCCCCAACTATATCTGTAAAATGATCACACCATTTATTATTAACCTTTGATATAGCAGGGCTGAAAAAAGCAGAGTTCGGGTAAAAATATTCTTATTGCTCTTCGGCTTCTTCGCCGGCAGCTTCAAAGTTAATTGCATTATAAGCCGCATCCGTTAATATGCTGTCAGCTTCTTTTTCCTCAGCAAGAATCTCTTCTAAAATTCCGGTAATCTCATCTTCGCCAAGTGTTTTAGAAAATGCGCACAAAGTACCATAAGTGGCAATTTCGTAATGTTCTATTTTTTGCGAAGCTGCAATTATACCCGCATCTCTTACCGGGCCCGGTGCTGTACTTTCCATAATATCCTGGCCCTCTTTAATAAGCCCATCCATAGCTTCACATTTTTTTGCAACCGCCTTTTTGCCTAGCAGCTCAAATATTTTCTCTACTCTGGCCACCTGCTCTTCGGTAACGGCTGTATGCTCATCTATAGCCTCAACAAGGCTTTCTGTAGTGGCATTTTTGGCCATTTTTGGCAAGGCTTTAGTTAGCGCTTTTTCAGCCCAGTAAATATCTTTAAGGCTGTCTACAAATAGTTCGCGCAAGCCTTCAGCTGCACTGCTTTTTGGTTTAATCTTTCCTTTTACCGTTGTAGTTTTTGTTGTTTTTGATGTTGTTGTAGCCATGGTTATATTATTTTGTATTTAACAAATATCTCTTTTTTAAAAAAAATCCTCTTACACAATTTTACTGTCCACTTGCAAACTTAGTTCACCTAAATTGTAGGATAGCCACCCGTTACCTGAATGGTCGATCCTGTCATATAACTCGAATCCTGCGAAGCCAAAAGCACATATGCAGGCGCAAGCTCTGCCGGCTGGGCAGCCCTTTGCATAGGTACACTTTTACCAAAATTTTCTACTTCTTCCTGTGGCATGGTAGACGGTATAAGCGGCGTCCATACCGGTCCGGGTGCCACACAGTTAACGCGGATACCTTTTTCTGCCCAAAGCTGGGCCATACTTGCCGTAAAGTTTTGTATAGCCGCTTTTGTAGCTGAGTATGCTACCAGTATAGCGGGAGCTTTATATGCATTTACTGATGTTGTGTTTACTACGGTACTGCCGGGATGCAAATACAGCTCCGCTGCTTTACACAAATAAAACATAGGATATATATTTGTTTTAAAAGTACGATCCCACTCCTCCGAAGAAACTTCCTGAAGGGACTCCCTGGCCATTTGGAAAGCGGCGTTATTAACTAAAATATCAATTCCTCCCAATTCATTGACAGCTCTCTCTATCAGGTGCACACAGTGTGCCTCATCGCATATATCTCCGGAAACGGTTATAGCTTTCCTCCCCGCCTCTTCTACATAGCGGGCGGTTTCTTTAGCATCTTCATGCTCATCCAGGTAAGATATAAGCACATCTGCCCCTTCCCGGGCAAAGGCAATTGCTACCGCCCTGCCTATACCGCTGTCTCCTCCTGTTATAAGTGCTTTTCTACCCGTCAGTTTGCCAGAACCCTTATAAGATTCTTCGCCATGGTCTGCTTGCGGCTGCAACTGATTTTCTTTGCCGGGCACTTCCTGCTCCTGTTGCGGATATGGGGGTGTTTCATATTGCTGCTGCGGATCTTGTAAATTCTTGTCTTCCATAAGAAAAATATATTGTGAAAATTATAAATTTAAAAACCCCTTTCGGGGTTTTTATTTAAGGCCTTGGTGATGTTCCTGTACCGCTACCTGTAGTAGTACCGCTGCCGGAAGTTGTACCACTACCTGAGGTAGTACCGCTGCCTGAGGTAGTACCGCTGCCGGAGGTGGTGCCGCTGCCGGAAGTTGTACCGGTTCCTGAGCTGTTGTTTGTGTTACCGCTTCCTGAACCAGTTGTTGTAGATTGTTGGTTTGCTTTTCTATTTTTGCGCTTAGTACCCTGTGTGGTAGTAGCGTCAGACTTTTGATTTTGCGTTTTAGACGCTCTGTCGGTCTGTCCGGATGTTCCATTGTTTCCGGTAGTAGTACGATTAGTTTTAGTACTCGTAGTGTCTGTCTGTGCCGATGCAATACCAAATGCAAGTAATGCAGCCAGCGATAAAAACATTCTTTTCATAATTATTATTTTTAGTAGTTTAAATTAATTCTGTTTACCTTTCTATGCCACTTTTCACTCCGGTACCCGAAGTATAATTTCCTTCGCCCGGCTTAGGATTATTTCCTTTTACAACGGTATCTGTTGCGGTGGTGTCAGTACTGGCGCTGGTAGCATTTTGCGTAGCCGGAGAAGCAGCAGCATTTTCGGTGTCATCGCTATCTGCAGCGCCTTCGCTCTGGTTGTTATTATCCCCGCATGACATACTAACAGCAAGAAGAAAGCATCCCGTTAAAACTTTGGCTATTATCTTTTTCATTATTCTTGGTTTATTCTCATTAATCGGCAGTGCGGCTCTTTTTCTTTTTGTTGTTATATACAAGTACAGTAGCTACAGCAGCTGTAATTGCAACACCGGCTGCGACTTTTAGCAAAAAGTTTTTTCGGTTGTATTTTAGTTCGGCCGTCAACCCTTTTTCAGCAAAAATATTAGGAATATGCCCCTTACTAAGATCGTCTATTACACCCTCAACCATGTCTATCCTGTCTGCCATTATTAATGGCAGCCATCGGCCGTAGCTCGATTCGCTGTACTTATAGGCAACACGCCTTATGATGCCGCTAAAACCCGAGGGCGGTGCAGCGGTACCAAATACAGCAGTGAGATTAGGGCGCTCTACAGATTTTAATATCTCTACATCTGCATCCTGCTGCTCAGGCCGTTCCCAGGTATAGCCATTCTGCTCTTCATCTGTACGGTGCTTCATAGGGTAAGTAGGATCGTTCTTTGTGTCGGCATCTATACCCCACCCTTTTATATGGCTATGATCTGCCCATCGCTTATTTGTAAAGTCTGATGGCTTTGTTTCGTCTGTAATCATAATGTGTTGCTTTAGTTGGTTAAATTGTTGCCGATGGCGGAATTAATACAGGCTTGATACAGTTATCGAGCTTAGCCGAAAATATATGGTACCCTTCTGCAACTTCTTCTAACGGGATGCGGTGAGTAATGAGCTCTTTAGGGTTTATAATACCATTTTTAACATGCTCTATAAGCCTTGGCAACAACCTTTTTACTGAAGCCTGGTTGGCCCTTATGGTTATACCTTTATTCAAAACGTTTCCTATAGGCACAAGTGCATCTGTAGGGCCGTAAACACCAACAATAGAAACTATGCCGCCCTTTTTAACCGAGTTAATGGCCCAGTGAAGTGCGGTGGTAGAGCCGCCCTGAAGCAGTAGTTTTCTACCCATTATGGTATTTGCCGTATTACCGGCTGCCTCGCACCCCACAGCATCAATACAAACATCTGCACCCAGCGAATCGGTCATGGTCTTGATAAACACAACAGGATCGCCAATAAATTCGAAGTTGTACACTTCGCATTGTGCATACTTCTCGGCAAACTCAAGACGGTAATCTACCTTATCTATGAGTATTACCCTTCCTGCACCAAACAGCCAGGAACATTTTGCAGCCATAATACCTATTGGGCCTGCGCCAAATATCACTACGGTATCGCCGGTTTGTATACCGGCCATCTCTGCTGCCTGGTACCCTGTTGGAACAACATCTGTTAGCAACACGGCATCGTCAGGATCCATCCAGTCCGGTATAACTGTTGGCCCCACATCTGCATACGGTACCCGTACATATTCTGCTTGTCCGCCATGGTAACCACCTGCAGTATGAGAGTAACCAAATATTCCTCCCACCGCTGTTGCCTCCGGATTAGATTCATGGCAGTTACCATATAATTCCTGACGGCAAAAAGCGCACTTACCACAAGCAATATTGAAAGGTACCATTACCCTGTCGCCTATTTTAAGGTTTTTTACAGATGAGCCAATTTCTATTACCTCTCCTATAAATTCATGGCCAAAGGTGGTTCCCACCCTCGTGTCAGGAACGAGGCCGTGGTACAAATGCAGGTCAGACCCGCAAATGCAGGAGCGCAGTACGCGTACAATAGCATCGTTGGGATGTTTAATTTCAGGATCGGGCTGGTTACGGTCTGCACGTATTCTAAATGGTCCTCTGTAGTTCATTGCAAGCATAGCGATACATTTTTAAGTTATTACATAAAGTTACTTTCCTATTGTCTTAATGAACTTTAAATAAACCATAAAATTCTCTTAATCAACATGATGATGTAAGTTTTGTGTAAAATTACATAACCGGCTTTTGAGCTAACTGCCTGATTTTTTGCCATCATGGCGATCTTTCCTTTCCTCCCTCATCCTTTCATCCACACCGTCATCTACCCCCTGCCCTTCTTCCATAGGCTCATAAATAGAGCCCTTGGTAGGCGGTGCTTTAGGAAGCATTTCCATTTGATATTTTTGCGAAACATTTCCGGTAATGTGCTCGTTTAACCTGGGGAATACATTAGCCATAAACGATGATGTTTTAGCCTTCCAGCCCACCGGAACGATCTTTTTAGGCCTCAGCGATTTGCGCAATACAGCGTTAACAACCTTATAAGGTTCATCCATTAAGGGCATTTTAGGTTCTACCCCACTGTAGTTTGCGGCATGGCGCCACCACGGGGTATCTACAGCCCAGGGCTCTATGGTAACTACCTTAATTTTTTTATAACCGTTAAGCCTTAATTCCTGACCTAAAGCAAGGCTTAAATTTCTAACACCTGCCTTTGATGCCGAATAGCTCGCATGGTAAGCAAGCGGGGTTTCGCTATCTACAGATCCCATATTGATAAGCACACCATAATCCTGCTTTATAAACTGTTGTACAGCTACTTTGCTGCCGTATATAAAGCCCTTAAGGTTTACATCAATAATACGTGCCTGGTCTTCTGCTGGAATTTCCCAAAAACGGCCTACTGCACCCACGCCTGCCATGTTTATCCATACATCTATAGTCTTGTAGCGGTCTATAGCGGCGTTTGCCGCACGCTGTACCTCTTCCGGCCGGGATATATCTGTAGTTACAACAATTGCCGTTCCGCCAGATGCACGTATGGTATCGGCTATTTCCTCCAGGACTGCTGTGCGGCGCGCTGCTAAAACCACATTTGCCTTACACCTGCCAAGTTCCTGAGCCACGCCACGGCCAAAGCCACTGGAAGCACCAACTATAACATAGGTTTTACCCGCTATTTTGTTCTTACCCGCTGTGCCGAGTTTCCATGTGGAGCAGCTTGTTGTAAAAACCAGGAACGGCAGTAATGTGAGTAAACATTTTGTAAACTGAAGTACTATTTTAGTCGCCATACTATTGCTTTATAAGATTATTTTTCGTCACGGTTATTACGGTGATCTATTGTAAGTTTATGTTCGGTGAGATCGTAGGTGTCATACTTACTCATAACATGCACAGTCAAATTTTCTATAGAGATAGCTTCGCCCTCCTCAACAAAAATAAAATTGGTGTCGGCAATGTTTCTTCCGTCAACCAGTATGGTCATCTCCGGGCCAATGGCTTCCATAACATTGTTCTTTATGAGCAGCGCCGCATTTTCTTCCATACCGATGCCCAGGAGCTGCGGGTTTGCCACGACCGACTGAAATAACCGGCCTATCCTGCCGCGGGTAACAAAATGCGTATCTACAATTACATTATTAAGGAGCCCAAGCCCGGCTGTTATTCTTATTTTACCCTTTAAAAGTGCTTCATCACTGGCACCTTTAAACACCATTATATTAGAAGCTGCAGCGGCTCCCGCAGAACTGCCCGCATACACAAAGTCTTCTTTAATAAGCTTTTCGTGTAAAAGATCTAAAAATGCCGTACCGCCCAAGAGAGACGTAAGCCGCATTTGGTCGCCACCCGTTACCATAATTACCTGGCAGGCTTTTAAGCGCGCTAAAAAGCTTTCATCGCTGGCCTCATCCCTACTTTCTATATTAATAACACCTACATCTTTAGCACCAAGCCTGGCGAAGGCATCTATATAGTCCTGCCCTATTTCCTGCGGCACGGTCGATGCCGTGGTAAGTATCTCTATGCGGGATTTGTCTTTCCTTACAGATTCGTTTACCAGCCGTTTTAACACGCCCGTTTCGTAATACCGGTTTACATCGGCATCATCATCGGTTTCATCTTTAGCACTGGTCAGGCCTTTATCTTCGCTTCCTCCTATAATAATAATTTTCCCTCTAATTTTCATGTGTGTCTTTTGCATAAAATTACCCCGTTAACCCAAGCTATTTTTTATATGGTTTTACAACAAGCTTACATGATTTTGTCGTGCGAATAGTGATGTAAGATTTTAGAAAAGTTGTGTAACAACCTAACACGCAAGCCCTCGTAATTTTACAATATCAACATTAAATCCATCGCTTATGTTTTATCATGATTCAAAACTTCAGTACCAGGTAAGGGTAGAAAAGCCAGATCCTATGTTTGCAAAAATGCTGCAACAGGCAATTGGCGGCATAGAGGGAGAAATTAGAGTATGCCTTCAATACATGTTTCAGGCATGGGGATCACGGGGGCCTGCTAAGTACCGCGACATGCTATTAGAAACGGGTACAGAAGAGATAGGCCATATAGAAATGCTGGCAACTGCGGTGGCACTAAACCTTGAAACTGCGCCTAATGACCTAAAAGATGAAATGGCAGCAGACAGCCCTATCGTGGAAGCTATTATGGGTGGCGCCGACCCAAGGCATTATCTTTCTGCAGGATTATCGGCCATGGCTACAGATAGTAATGGTGTGCCATTTAACGGCTCGTGGGTTGTAGGGAGTGGCAATCTTGCCGCAGATATGTATGCTAATGTAATGGCCGAATCTACCGGAAGGGTATTGGCAACACGACTATGGAATTCTACCCAGGATAAAGGCATGAAAGACATGCTCGCATTTTTAATTGCGCGCGATACCATGCACCAAAACCAATGGCTGGCAGTATTAGAAGAAATTGGGGGCCTAAAAGGCAACCACCCTATCCCTAACAGCTTTCCGCAAAGCGAGGAAATACAAAACTTTAGCTATTCTTTTGTATCTACCGCAGTGGGTACCGAAGAAAATTTGTCAAATACAGGTCGTTGGGCAAGTGGAGAATCTATAGATGGTAAAGGAGAATTTACTTTTGAAAAAGCGCAACCCTTTGGCGAGAAGCCTAAGCTGGCACCACCGGTTCCCGAAGGCTTTGCGCAGAAAGAACAAATGCAGGATGAGTCGGGCTTTATCAAAAGTGTGTTTAAAGACTTGTTGTAATACGGCTGTTTTATAATACACAATAATTATAGGGCACTACATAGTAAACGGACATCATATTTTTAACCCTGCTCTCCCCGGCAGGGTTTCCTTTTTTTATACAGCAGCAAATTATACAAGAGAACAAGGAAATACTGTAAAGCTAATCTGTAATAAAAGTGGCAATTTTAAGTAAATCAAAATATTACTGCAGCGTTGTACAACCTGCTGGTTATAAGCTAAAGGCATTTAAGTGGCTAAACTATAATATCTGATGACGCATTAGAAAACAAACCCTTGTACTTGCATAACACCTGACAGCGTGTAGAGAAGTAACTACAAGCTTTTTTTTACTGAAGATAAAATGAGGATCTAAAACACACTGAAATATAATATTAAACAGACAACTATGGCAGATACGATGAAGGCTGCTCTTAAGACAGCTAAAGGCGATTTTGAAATAGCGGAGGTTGAAGCTCCAAAAGTTACCCGCCCGGACTGGGTTTTAGCGCGCGTAAGGGTTGCAGGAATTTGCGGCACCGACCTTAGGCACTGGAAAAAACATGAGCCGGATTTAGAATGCAGAATTATGGGCCATGAACTTGCCGGCGAAATAATTGAAGTGGGCGAAGATGTTGTGCACGTAAAACCCGGCGACAGAGTAGTAATAGAAACTCTGCTGGGAGACGAAACGTGCGACTGGTGCCGTGTGCAGCAGTATAACTTGTGCCCTCACCTCTACCCCGTGCGTATGGAAACCTTATCGAGGGCTTTTGCTACTTATGTTGCGGGCCCGGCTAAAAAGTTTTATAAACTGCCGGATCATGTAAGTTTTGAAGAAGCTACACTGCTCGATACATTTTCTGTAGGGCTGCATGCACAGCAGTTGAGCGGACTTAAAATTAACGACAAAGTTGCCATTATAGGATCTGGCTCTATTGGGCTTGGGCAATTGCAGTTAGCAAAAGCCAGCGGTGCCGACGTTATAATTTTCGACGTGGTAGATTCTTCATTGCAACTGGCAAAAGAGCTTGGTGCAGATGTTATTGTAAATACAAAAAATGAAGATGCCTACGCAAAAGTAATGGAGTTTACTAATTATCGAGGAGTAGACATTTCGTTTGAGTGTGCCGGCGGCTCATCTATGGAGGATACGCTTCCGCAGGCTGTATCATTTGCCCGTATAGGCGGTAAAGTTGTTATAGTAGGTGGTTTTGATGATGGTAAGACATCCATTCCTTTAGAGTGGCAACGCATACAAATGGGACAGGTAAAACTTATACCAAGTGCAAGTTATGCTTTTTGGGACATTTACCCAGAAATGCAAATGTGCCTGGACCTGCTCGCGAAGGGTAAACTGAACGCCAAAAAGATGATTACACATAGTTTCCCAATAGATGAAATAAATAAAGCCTTCGAAACGGCACAGGACAAAGAGAACACGCATGCGCTGTTTGTTGCTTTAACCATTTAGCATAAAATTAGTAAGCCTTGCTATGAAGAAAGAAGAAATTCACATAAATGACATTCACCGCATATTATTTGGCGATGTACCTCCCCAGATATTGATAGAGGTAATGCTGCGAAGCGTCATTTTATACCTTGCCCTTGTAATAGTTGTAAGGCTGCTGGGCAAACGCACAAACTCTATACTAACCATTACAGAACGGGCTGTCTTTATAACACTGGGTGCAATTGTAGCAATGCCTATGCATGGGCCCAAGCATGGTATACTTATAGGTGTGGTCGTGCTACTTACAGTATTACTACTGCAGCGGGGCTTTACCCTCAGCTTTTTTATAGGCAGAAAATGGGAGGAAAAAATGCAGGGAACAGTAAGTATTCTTGTAAAAGATGCCACTATAAATATTGAGAAACTGGAGCAGCACAGTATTTCGCGGCAGCAGCTTTTTGAGCTATTGCGCGAGAAGGATATAAGACATTTGGGGCAAATAAAAAGGGCCTATATAGAACCTGCCGGTACACTAAGCATTTATAAAAACAACAGCGTTATACCGGGGCTGTCTATTTTGCCTGTAGATGATATAGAAAAAATTATAATAAAAGATACCGGCAGCTACGCCTGTACCTGGTGCGGAACCGTGGTTGCGAACAGTAGCCCCGGCGAGTGCCCCACCTGCGGTCATGACCACTGGGTAAGGCCATCTAAAGAATATGTAAAGGATGAATAACGAGGTAAAGCTTAATGACTGGAGCCGCATCTTTTTAGGCGATGTGCCGCCGGAATTTATAATCGAGGTTATTTTAAGAATGGCATTTATTTATGTAATTCTTGTAGTATCTCTCAGATTGATGGGCAGGAGAATGGAAGCCATGTTAAGCCGTGGCGAAATGGTTTCGTTAGTAACCCTTGGCGCCTCTGTGGGGGTTGCCATCCATACGCCGGAAAGGGGTATTTTGCCATCTGCCATGGTAATAGTTATAATATTAGGCATGCAAACGCTGCAGGCTTACTTAACCTCGAGAAGCTCGCGAGCAGAACGGATATTGCTCGACCAGATAGCTACTGTGGTTATAGACGGGCGGCTACGCGTGCATGAAATGAAAAAGAGCCGCATAACCCGCGAAAGGCTTTTTGGTGCATTGCGACTTGAGGGCATCAAAAATCTTGCAACTATTCAACGCGTCTATTTTGAGGCAAAGGGGGTTTTCTCGATAGTAACGTTTGAAGACGAAAAGCAACGCCCTGGACTATGCCTGATACCTGACACGGATGAAGATTACAGGAGCGAAATGCTTTATGACGAAACTGCACTTGCCTGCAGAAGCTGTGGCAATGTAACGAAAGAAATTAAAAATACGCAGGATTGCGACAACTGTGGCGCCCACCAGTGGGAAAAAGCCATAACAGGAAATGAATAATAAATAAAAACGACTAATTCAAAAAAAAGAAACGATCATGGAACAATCAAAAAGTTTTCTGCCGCAGAGTATCAACGGCAAATCAGTACTTGTAACAGGGGGCACAACAGGTATAGGCCGTGCCACGGCAATTTTGCTGGCCAGCCAGGGAGCAAATGTTATTATTGTGGGCTTAAATGAACAGCATCTTGAAGATGCATTAGAAGATCTAAACGAATCGGCAACAGGATCTGTGTACGGTTTAATAGCCGACTTATCTACAGAGGAAGGTGTACAAAAGTTATTTGAAAAGGCAGACGAAGCTTTTGGTAAACTAGACGTATTGGTTAACAATGCAGCATTGCCATTTGGCAGTGTTACAGATGGAGATTACAGTGACTGGAAACGCATTGTAAACACAAACCTTCTTGGTTACATGGCCTGCAGTGCCGAAGCTGTAAAGCGCATGAAGGAAAATGGTGAGGGCCATATTGTAAACATTGGCTCTATGAGTGCTGATGTAAGGGAAGAATCGAGCTCTGCATATGTGGCTACAAAATCAGGAATTCAAGGCTTTAGCGCAGCATTGCGCAAGCAGGTTAACCCATCTGGCATTAAAATCAGCCTTATTGAGCCCGGCGCAGTTGACACGGATATGCAGGCAGAAAGTACCGAAAAGAAAAAAGAAAACGTAGAAAATCTTGAAATGATGACCGCAGATGATATTGCGGCAGCTGTGCTTTACTGCTTAAGCCAGCCACAACGCTGCGATGTGGTAGAGCTTAAACTAAGGCCACACCTTCAGCTGATTTAAAGCGTATGCTTAAAGTTTTAAAGTTAAAATTAAATTATCTTATAGAATATGGAACCAATATCTGCATGGACGGCTACATCTCAATACCGACTGGAAAAAGGAACAGTGCTCGAGGAATTAGAATTAAAGGAATACAAATTGCAAATTGTATTTGCCGAATTTTGTCTTTGGGTAGTTGTTTACTGGCCATCTGGAGGAAAGACTGCGTTTAGGGCAGCATTTGCAGCAAACGACGATCTTGAGGTAGAGAACATAACCGAGGAAAATCCTATTGTGGTTAACCTTAAAGGCAGTACCGTTGCAATAAAGGTTACAATCGCACTGCCGGAAAGCGATAATGCCGTGTTTAGGTACACTACTGCAATTACCCCTGTTTTCGATCAGCTTGTACCCTACTGGCCCCGCGATATTATGCCGCTGTTTAACGATGGCCGAACGCAGGAAACCAGTGGTACAGTACATGCAAGCCAGGTGGGCACCCGGTCTGGGGCTATGTTCTTTAGCATCAATGAGCCAAAAGCTGGGTCGGTTTTTTACTTTCAGGATCTTACCTCACTTAATAAATACTGCCAGGACACAGAGACATCTGCGGGCGACCTTGTGGGCGGTACCTGGCCGGAGGTAGGGTTAAAATTACCAGTTACTACTAACGATAAGCCTTTAAAGGCGGGTGAAGAGTATACAATATCTGATGCGTATGTGCTGCTAAGCCCCGATATACCAAATGACAATTACGATATAGCTAAGCAATATATAAACCACCTGGCATCTGTTTATGTGCTTATTCCGCGGCCTGAAACCGAGTACCATGACTGGCCAGATATCTTGCATAAAGGGCTTAAAGACCTTGAAGAGCACAAAGGCTGTTGGCAGTTTGCCGATGGGCACTCTTACCTTAATGCTTATGTAAGTGATTATAAGTCGCCGCCGGAAAGCATGGTACAGTTGGCAGTTTTGTTACCCCTAATGGATTATGACAGCTGGAGTGGCGAAGATCACACCCCTGTTATAGATACATTGCGTGCAGGTCTCGAAAAATTTTATGATGAAGATTTGCATACTCTCGTAAGGTGGTTACCGTCTATGGAAAAAAACCTTGACTGGAGCGAGGAGCAAAAGAAACCCGGCGTAATGGATGCCTGGTACCTTCACCACCCTTTGCTCAACCTTTCGAGAATGGCAATGGATGGAGACGAGATGGCCAAGAAGCTGCTATTAAATTCTATCGACTTTGTTATAAATGCTGCCCATCATTTTAAATATGAGTGGCCGGTGTTTTACAAAATGGCTACGCTGGACGTGTTAAAGGCAGAGACACAGAAAGGGATGGGCGGCGAAAAAGACGTTGCAGGCGCTTATGCCCACCTAATGATACAGGTATGGCAAATAACGGGCGATCAAAAATATTTTGATGAAGCCATAGCAGCCGCCAAAACACTCGACGGTCTTGGCTTTGAAATTTTTTACCAGGCAAACAATACGGCTTTTTCTGCCGGTGCATTGTTAAGGCTGTACAAGGAAACTAAAGACGAGCTTTTTCTTAACCTTAGTTATTTATGCCTTGCTGCAATACTTAAAAATGTGCAGTTGTGGGATTGCCAGTATGGTAATGCAAAACATTTTCCTACTTTCTTTGCAATATATCCGCTTAAAGACGCGCCATATACCGCGGCTTATGAAGAGCAGGAGGTATATGCAGGAGTACACACGTTTTTAAAAGAAGCGGATGGCATGGATGAAATTTTACCATCTGTAAAACTTTTGCTGGCAGAGCTTGTTAAATATGTTATTAACAGGGTATCGTATTACTATCCGCCAAGGTTGCCAGAGGAGATTTTAGCAGATAAGGAAGATGTAAAAACGGGTGAGATAGACCCTACCCTGTGGATTGCCTTAGAAGACCTGCAGGACGGCTGGAACAAGAGTGGCCAGGTGGGTCAGGAAGTATATGGCGCCGGTATAGCATTTGGTATAGTACCCCGCCAGTTTTATAAAGTTAGAGAGGCCGGTTTTATGATATTTGTAGAATATCCTGCTACGAAGTTTGAACGCGGAGATAATAATGTTTCGTTCTTTACCCGAGGCGATAAAAACTTAACCTTTAGAATGGCTATAGTACCTATGAAGGATAAAGAAATGCCTGAGATAACGGTGACCAAAGAAAATGAGTCTGAGCCAATTGTACATATATCCGTTAATGACGAGTACGTTGAGTACAGGCTTAGCGGAGATAGCCAGATTGTTATAAGCTGGTAATCGAAATTAATAAAAATGTAAAGCCCGGGTTTACCCGGGCTTTCTCATTAAAGCTTGCAACAGCGTATTTTTAGATAGTAGCAGCGGAATGTGTGTTAACAAAATCACTTCGGATTTTAAGTTTTTTTTAATAGTTGTTTAATTTACGATATTTAACTTTGAAGTATTCTAAATAATCAAATTACTAATTGTTAGTTATTTAAACAATATTAAATTAAAATTTGATTGACACTCCTTACAAGAAACTTTTGCAAATATAACATTTGTTAAATTTAAGTTCAAATCACTCAGTCGCTTATGATTACCTAAAATTACTTATCATGGAAGATTTAAAATTAATGATCACGCAATTAATCGACGCAAAATTAGAAGAGTTGCCCGAAATATCTAAGGGTGTCAAACATGTATTGTTCGAAAAAAGCGTAGCAATAATTGAAATACGAGCCGTGGTAAGTGAGATTGATTACCGGACAGAAAATTTGTCAATTTTAGAACGGAAGGACTTAAAAGAGTTTTACCTTACAGAAATAAAAAGATATCTTAAATCATTCAGACAATGAATGAGTGTGTGTTTAAACAACTATTTAATTAATGAAACTACTTAAAATTTTTCAGTGCAAATGCCCTAATTGTTACAAAGGAAATATATTTAAAAACCCGGGTAATTTGCTATTGTTACGCATGCCTAAAATGAACGAAAAATGCCCGTTGTGCCATTTTCAGTTTGAAAAAGAAACCGGCTTTTTCTTTGGCGCAATGTATGTAAGTTACGGTATTGCGTCGGCTATAATGATAAGTGCAATGGCAATTATGTGGGGTATATTAGACATCCATCCATTAACTGTGTTCATTACCATTGCGGTTGTAATCGTGCTGAGCAGCAATTACAACTTTAAATTATCAAGAGCATTATGGATCTATATGTTTTATGAGCGGGTTGTTAAGTAATGGGCTATAATTTAAAACTATAAATTCACTGTAGTTTGATCATGAATACCTAAACAGGTTTTCTGGATATCGACCAGTAGTCAAGGATAGTCTTAATATTCGTCTTTATTTCATTATAATCATTTTCTTTTTTAAAGAATCCCTGTACGCTCAGGTTAGAGTAGGCCTCGTCTACGTCTTCACTGGAGGCACATGTAGAATAAAAAACAAAGGGTATACTCTTTTTCTTCAATGCAGGATCCTGGTCTATATCATACTTTAATTCTATGCCCGATTTTTTAGGCAGGTTAATATCAGAAAATATTATAAATATGGGTTCGGTGTTGTCTCTCAAAAAGTTATAAGCATCTTCGCAATTATCAAACCACAGGATTTTATTTTTAACATTAAGTTCCCGCATGATCTCTACAAGCATGTCTTTATCATCCTCGTCATCTTCTATAAGTACTATGGGTCCAAATTTTGACATATATAGATTATTATATAATTGCTGTATCCTAATTTTACACTTAGCATTGTGAAACAATTTATGCCGCAGTTGATTGCAAAGGATACAGTTTATTAAAAATATCGACCTGTAAATTAAGCTCCTGTAGCCTGTTTGTAAATTGCACCTTTTTGGTACCGTACAAATATTTTTTTAGTAACGATAACGCCTCTATTTTAGAAGGTTCTATATTTAAAAACAACTGATCTTTAAAAACATCAGAAGCTTGGTTGCTTTCATTATTTGTAATATACTCATACCGTAGCGCTTTAAATGCTAAATAAACATCTGCTAATCCGGGTTTATGTCCTGATTTTAATTCTACAACAGCTAATAAAAGTACGGCTACCTTGGTAAATTCTATTTTGTAAACTTTTGCTACATTACGATTTTCGGGCAGGAAAGTAGCGATAAAGCGGGATATGTATTTTTGCTGCATTGGGTTTAATGATTGTTCCATGACATTTGTTTTATGTAACAGAGATTTAAAACATGATTAATAAATATTGGCACATGAGCGCCATAGCCGGCAAAATTAGAAACTTAACATATCGACAGATATCGGTGCGAATTTTAAATATATGTTGCTTTTAAGCTCCTTAATTACATTACAAATGTCATTTTAATAAAACATCTTAGTGTTACACAATTTACCTGCCTATTTGCATAATATTTAAATATCAGATAGTTGTAATGGTATTAACAACAAGTTTAAGGACAGACCAGGCTTCGAGTTTTTCAGCCAGTGTAGTACGGGCATTAAGCCCGCTGGTAGATGGGAGTGTATGATAGCGAATTCCTGCTCGCCTTTTGCAATGTTTTTCAAAATATTTGGCAGCCGCCTTGCTCTCGAAAAACACATACGAAATTTGAGGATAATTGTTGTGAAGCCAGCTAAAATCGTTCGGGATCTCGTTTTTGATATTACTATCGCTGCTGCCCTTGCGCTCGCATTCTCTTAAAACATTCCATAACGCAATTTTGTTCTCTTTAAGCAACGTAAGCCTATCTGCATAATCATAACTAACAGGCCTGTTGAAAATTGTAAAAAGTATCGTCCAGAATTTATTACCGGGATTGCCATAGTATTGCTGTAGCGCAATAGATCTTTCTCCCGGCATTGTTCCTAAAATAATAATGCTGCTATCAGGACTAATTGCCGGCTGTAAACCTTTTTTCATTATTCACTAAGTGTTTTAGCCGCTTACTAATGTTTTACCCCATAGTAGCACCTTAATTTTCTTAGAAAAGTGCTTCTTGTCGGGTTTGTTTTTTGAAACATTATAATCACCAGCCTTATATTTCAGCCTGTAAATTGAGGCAATAACATCTGTCAGGCTCCATTCTTTATGATGAATATGAAAACAATATAATTTATTATGCTCAAAGGTAAAAAGACAATGCCTTTCTGTAAGCCAGTAATCGAGGTATTTTTTATCAGAGATCGTATCGGTAAAGGCGTAGACTAAGTTAGCGGAATAAGCCTTATTATCACCTTTTACTTTTATGCATCCCTCATTACGCTCAATACTATGAGTTACATACGGCAGCCCGGTTATAAGCCTGTTTAGCAATACTGTTATTAATTTATTAGCCTCTACATTAAGCAGGTAAATACCAGGGCGGCCGTTGTGTGTTACATACGTCCTGAAATTAACCTGTTCGAAACTCGAAAGCGAAGGAAACGACGGAAGATATCTGGCACGCAAATTTTTAACTTTAAAGGATAGCCAGGAAACCCATGCATGCCCATCTGCCACGTCGGGCTCTAAACCCGGCGGAAGCAATCCTGATATACATTCGACAGGTATTTTCCAGTGCAGCATTAAAACATTATGCCACTCCTGGTAGGACTTCCATTTTTCCTGCGGTAACGGATATTGGCGGTTGTATGTGTGCGATAATATTTTTTCTGCTACATCCATTATGATCTTATATTCAAAAAATAACAGGCGTTGAAACTTTAAGCCAAAAAAAAACCGGGGCAGGAATAACCCCGGTAACAAACCAAATAAAACCTCGCAATTATAAACTTAAAGAAGTTTTAGATTTAGTGGTAAGCGCTATAATAATTTCTACAATACCAATTATTAAATGAGGCATGAATACAATATCGCTAAACCCAAATAGCCATGGAGAGGCTGCGAGAACAATGCCGGATAAAATATCGAGTACCAGGTGAAGCTGCATTGGGATTATGCTTAACAGCCCGGACTCGTACCTGGTGATCAAGCTATAGATTACAGTAGCCACGCCAAAAATTATAAAAATGCGCCCAACCATTGCTCCAATATCATAATGCATCATAAACGGGATAGATAATAACAAAAACGCCATTAAAAAATCTAACACTCCGTGAATTTTAGTGCTTATAAATTTCATGATATAGTAAATATTGGAGTTGTAAAGTTCCTTTATTCCCACATTTAAAAAGTTACATAGTTTTTAATAAAGCTTACATAATTGCATCGGTGTAGCAATTACCGGCACGACCCTGCTTTAAAAAGTTTAAATGAGGGTATTTAAGCTACACATTTGCCTCATATAGCGTAGGTGCTAGCATTTAAAACCCGCTCGCCAGAGTATATATGCTCCTGTGGAAGATAATTTACGTTAAAGCCGGCGTTCTTAAGCTTAGTATAAATTTGAGTAGGCGGCGCGGCATCGGGCTGCATTTCCTGAACAGCTGCAACCCTATCATCATTTAACCTTTGATTTACGAGCAATTCGTCGCTGTTGGTATCTGATATGATGATCTTTTTAGTTTTCTTAGCTAAAATTTCTATTACATCATCAGGATAGGGCGCATTCGTGGTGTCTTGTATACATAAGGCCAAATCGAACACCATGCTATCTTGTTCGAGGTCGCCTAAATCAGCTTTGCTAATAATAATTTTATTTTTAAGGCAAAATTGCTCCGCTAACCAGGAGGCTTGCTCAAGGCAGTGCTCATCTGTATCTACTGCCACTACATAAGCACCTCTTTTGGCCAGTTCTACAGCATGAAAACCAGAGCTGCACCCTACATTAAGAACTTTCCATCCGGTAAGGTCTTCGGGCAGTATATCTTTTATTTTTAACCATTGCTGTACTAAAAGTTTATCTTGTTCTAAACCCGGGGCAGTATGTGTTCCATCAGGTAAATGAACGTTAAAATGCCATGGAGCTAATGCTGCTATTTTATCTTGTACAGACATATTTATCTCTATTTTATTTATGCCTTGACAAGGCTTTTAATTTCCTTTATATAACCTACAAACTCTAAAGCTCTTGCAGCAGCACTATGTAACCGCAGCACCTTAGTGCGTGCGGCTAACCCTATTGCTGCACGCTTCTCCTCGTTAATCGTTAAATAATCCTGTACATCAATGCTGCTGTTAGCTATTAATATTTCTTTACCCTCCTCAAAAAGAGATGTGAGGCCATCCCAGTAATCACTAATTATAGGAACTCCGCAGGCAGCCGCTTCAAATAACCTTACGCTGGGCGAATATCCTGCAGCAATCATATCGGAACGGGTAACATTAAGGGTATATTTTTGCGAATTATAAAATTCTCTATGGTGCGCCGGGGGCAGATGCTCTATACGTTGCACATTTGCAGGCCAGTTAATATCGTTAGGATACTGCGGACCGGCTACAACAAAATTATCAGTTGGCAGCGCTATTGCTGTAGTGCAAAGCAACGAATGTACCGTAGGCTGCCTGTCTATACTATAAGTGCCAAGATACCCCATAGCCCATTTTTTATCTCGACCTTCAGGGTAATAATGTTCCGGATCTACAGAGCAGTAAAGTGCGCGTGCCGCCGGAGAACCATAATGTTGCTCAAGTTGTTGTAAGACAGGGCCCCCTGTAAACGAAAAATAAACGTCATACTTTGATATTAAAGAAGGTGTTATGTATTCGTAGTCGCCCCTCTCTAATTTTGCAAGTGTAACAGGAGTATCTATATCATAGAAGGCCTTAATGCCCTTAGCCGTTTTTATTACCCACTCGCCTACCTCAACACCGTGCTGAACATAGGACCCTACAATAACAACATTGGCAGTAACTACTTCATTGTTATAGTGCTGCCACAATTCTTCATTAGTTTTATAAAGTCCAAGCCGGCAGAAATCAGGATTGGGAAGATCGCGGTGGGGGGCGTACCAGGGAACGTCTTTTTCCAGAAACAGAATATCGTGTCCTAATTTTGCTAACTCTTTAATTAGCGCACGGTATGTTGTAGCGTGCCCGTTGCCCCATGATGAGGTTATGGATAGGCCAATTATTACAATTTTCATGATGATACCGTATTAGTATAACGCTCAGAAAGTGAGATCTTAAATACTTTTTGAAGCAAATCTGCCCTGTGCTTGTAGGTATGGGCAGACAAAACTTTATGATAGGCTGCCCTGCCTATTCCCGCGGCATCATCCGGAGTAAGATTAAGCAGAAGGTCTGCAACTTCATCGCCATCCTTTGCCACAAGTATTTCCTTGCCCGGCTCAAAAAAATATTCTATCCCCTCCCAGTAGTCAGTAATTATACAGGCACCTGCTCCGGCCGCTTCAAATACTCTTGTGGCCGGCGAAAAACCGTACTTTGCCATGCTGTCACGGCTAATATTTAGCACTGCAGCCGGGGTAACATTAAATGCGTTATGCTCTTCTGTATAAACATGGCTCACATAATTTATATTTTTAGGTAAACTTTTATCTCCCCAACCGCTGCCACCAAGTATAAAGTTATAATCTGCAAGAGCTTTGGCAGGTTTTATAAAAAATTCTTCAACACGTGTTTCCCTGTCAGGCAGGCGGTTGCCTAAAAATGCAAGATCACCTTTAAATCGAAGATTAGGCGCTACCGGATGGTGGGTGTCTACATCGAGAGCGTTGTATATTGGTATACAGTTTTTTGCACCATTACGTTTATAAGCGTCAATAACGGGCTGTCCGCCGCCATAGGTAAGGATATAATCATATAAGGGTATTGCTAAATTAAAAGCATCATTCGGGTCATTTTCAATTCTGTCTAATGTTGCCGGAGCATCTACATCCCAAAAAATTACCAAATTATCCTCATTTTTAAGTTTAGCAACCTCCGTTTCCAAAAGCTCATCAAAGGCACCTATTCCACTTGCTTTAATTATCACATCGGCACCTGCCGCCTCGTCAAGCAATCTAAATATTTCCTGCTCATTACTTTGATACACTACCACTTTGCAATAATCGGGGTCATCAATATCACGATGAAGCTGTCGTTCGTAAATGTCAGGTTCATAAAAGGTTATAGAATGCCCAAGTTCATTAAGGGCCTTTACAATACCCCTGTAATAGGTAGCGGCACCATTCCAGTAAGCAGAAACGATACTCGACCCAAAAAATGCTATGTTTAATTGGTTTTTCATACTTCTGTAGTTTTAGTTTGCAACGGATAGACAAGAACATCATCTAAACCTAATTGCGAAAAAATAGTTTCAAGCTCGTCTACCCGGTGCTCGCAGGTATGTCTTTTCAATATTGTTTGCCTCGCATTATCAGCATGTTTTTTTGCAAAAGCATCATCTCCAAGAATGCGTTTCAATTGCAGTTTCATTTCTGTACAATTGTTAGCCACTAAATAATCTTTGCCGGGCGTAAACAAATTTTCTGCATCCTTCCATGGAGACGATATTAAAGGTATACCACATGCCATAGCTTCAAATGGCCTTATTGTGGGTATGCCTGGCAGCCATTTTACGTATGGCCCTCTGGGAACGTGCACGGTTACCTTATACTTAGCAAAAACTTCGGGAGCCTTATAGTTAGGCAGCCAGCCGCCATATTCTATACCCGCATCTTTTAAGGCAGCCAGGGCATGTTCGGGATAGCGCACCCCATAAACTTTTGCTTTTAATTTTAGTTCTTTTACAGGTTTTATAAGAAATTCCATTAACTCCTCTGTACGTTCGTCATCACCCCAGTTACCTATCCATACAAGGTCGCCCTCTTTTTGTGGCTTAGGCTGTGGTTTAAAAAGCATTGCATCTGCCGCTTCATGCCACGTCCACACCTTATCTAACCATTTATTATCCTGATAAATATTTTTAAGCACATTACCAAAAACAAGGGCACCGTCATAATTGCTAAAATCATACTGAGCCATGCTCTCTGGTTCTGATACTGCCCTGTGGTGGGTATCATGAAACAAAAGTTTGTAATTATATTTATGTTTTAGTTTACCAATAGCTGCCACAAGTTCATGCTTATTCCATTCATGCACAATAACAAGATCAGCACCTGTAAGTATGTTATCATAGTCAGGATTTGCCGGATTATAGAATGCTGTAGTTAATAAAGGGTAATAATCCATATACTCTTTAGCTTTCTCTTTTCCGTTATCCTGAATAAGATTACTAAGGCTCCAGCCATCTTCAGGCTCATACACTGTTACATTATGGCCACGTACTATAAGTTCTCCCGCAATACCGCGAAGAAAGTGCGCATTACCATGATTCCAGTCAGAGGCCAGCGAATGATAAAACATTACTATTTTCATATTTTTGTTGATTAGTTATTTATTAGGCCCATATACAGGTCATAATACTCCTGTGCCATTCGCGTTGCAGTAAATTTCCGTGCTCTTAGTTGCGCCTTAACGGCAAGTTCTTCCCGCAGTGCAGCATTATCCGTCAGCTGCCTTATGGCCACTTTTGCCGTCTCGTCATCAAACGGATCGAAGTATAAGGCTGCATCCTCCCAGATTTCCCTTAAGGTGGGTATATCTGCTAATACCAATGCGCAGGAAGCACGAGCAGCCTCGAGTACAGCAAGGCCAAACGGCTCATATTTTGAAGGCATTACAAATACCGAAGCCTTTTTCATGTACATCTGCATTTTTACAGAACTGAGCTGGCCTAAAAACTTTACGTTTTCAAGTTCGGGCTCAGCACCGGTAACGGGGTGTACATTATTACCGGCTACATATACAAGCCAGGGCAGTTCTTTCGAAACATTACACAAGGATTTTATATTTTTACCTTCATCCCATACACGCCCGGCAGTTAAAATAAATGGCTCCTTATCCTTAAAGATGGTAAGTTTTATATCGCGCCCGTTATAGATAACTCTTGATGACCTCAGTTTCCCAAAGATATTTTCTGCCTGGTTTAACATACCTTCGGATGGAGCAACTACAACGTCTGAAGCATTTAAGGCCCTCTTAAGCACATCGGTATACCAGTCCCAGTCATGCGGAGGCCTCTCCCCTTTTACAGCCTGCCACCACGTTTGTACGCAGGAGTGGTATACGGTTACAACAGGACAATTCCATTGCCCGTCTGTTTGTCCAAAATTATTAAAGTGAAGTATGTCTGGTTGAATGGCTTTGTAGGCAGCGCTTATCCATTCTCGTGCTTTTATTACATCCTCTCCAGCATCCTGCATCCATTCTAATTTGTAGTTGCTTTCATAAAGAACTATGTTGCTAACACCATTTAGTTCCTGGTTTTGCTGCGGGCTAATAAGAGCACCCATTGTCATTAAATATACTTTTACACCATACGGTTCCAGCGCTTTGCACAGATCTATAGTATAGGTCCACACTCCGCCCACGGTATCGGCTGTCATTAGTATTTTAATGTTATCTGCCATATATCCTGTCTATAACTTCGGCCGTCTTTATGAATTCGTTTGCAGTAACAGCATCAAATCCTGAACCTTTAAGAATATTCTGTGCCCACGCAACCCCGGCACGGCCACCCCAGTTGTCTTCTCCTTCATAAAGCACCTCTGTTCTGGTTCCAAAAAATCGCTCTGCCTTAAAATCGTAAAAAGAACCGTTGCAGTTTGTAAACGCCACCCCACCATTGGTACCAAAAAAACTGGCTTCTATAACAGCATCTTTGCCGGCAGATACATTCCAGGAGCATTCCAGGTTTATCGCCGTACCATTTGCGGTAAACATCGATACTTTTGCAAAGTCTTCAACCTTTTCTGCTCCTGGTTCAAGTTTTTCCCCGTTGGAGAAAAGGTAACTGTCTACTTTGGCGACATCAGGAAAACCAAGGCAGCACAGCGCCATATCTATAAGGTGTACCCCCAGGTCCATAACGCAGCCTCCGCCAGATTGCTTAATGTCATAAAACCAATCTTTGTCTGGGCCGTAAGCATTATGAAATATCAGGTTAACGGCGTACACCTTACCAATTTCGCCATTCAACATCGTATTATAAACGGCCTCAAATGCTTTTGTGTACCGGTAGGAAAGATCTACAGTTAATAATTTATTAGCCTTTAGAGATGCATTAATTACATCCCTAACTTCTTTAGCAGTACGTCCCAGTGGTTTCTGACAAAAAACTGCCTTGCCTTCATTAAGGGCTTTCAAGGATTGGCTGGCATGGAGTGCGCTGGGTGTAGCGATAACAATACCATCAATATCCGGATTTACATATACCTCATCGGCAATAGTAGTAAGCGACGATTTTTGAGAAAATTTAAGAGCCTCCTGTGCACATGGCACCGATGGTTCAGCAATTACATTAGCCTGGGCACAGCCGGAGTTTATTAGCGCCTGCATCCTGTTGCGGCCTATCCAACCTACGCCAATGAAGCCCAACGAAAGCACTTTCTTTTCTGTTTGAATTTCTGCTTCCATACTTATTTATTTATAATTAATGCTTTTATAAAACCATCTTCCCTGCTTTTTAGTGAATTTAGCGCAGTCTCCGTTTCCTCCAGAGAAAAGCTATGGGTAAATAGGGAAAAAGGATTTATCTGGCCCTTTTGTATTGCTGTAATTGCGTTGCGCATTCCTTTTATGTATTGCCTTGGGTCGCGTTCGTGGGCATTTATAACATCGATACCTCGCCAGTTAAGCAACTGCATGTTTACCTGCCGCATACCGTCCTGATGAAATCCTGCCACAATAAGCTTTCCTCTCTCGGCAGTTAATTCTATAGCTAGATTTAGCGGCCATTCTTTGCCGGTAACCTCTATAACCCGATCGCAAAGCCTACTTCTTGTAAGTATCTTAACCTTATCTATTATGCTGTAATGATCATCCATTTTCACGAGCTCGTCTGCCCCGCAGCGCCTTGCTGTTTCTAAAGAAAATTCTCTTTGCGAAACGGCAATTACAAATGCCCCCGCCGATTTTGCAAGCTGCACCAGTAAGGCTCCTAAAAATCCCGTGCCCACTATGGCAACCGTGTGACCGCGCCTTATATCGCTGCGCTCAAAAATATTCATTGCGCAACCCAATGGCTCCCCAGGAAAGGGCTTATTTTTTAATGACGATGGCAATACCACGACATCATCGGCTTTTGCAATATCATATTCCGCATACGCATTATAAGAAAGGCAGGCAACCCTGTCGCCCACACGCAAACAGGCAACTCCGGGGCCTATTGTATCTATAATGCCCCAGCCCTCGTGACCGGGATTACCTGCAGGCAGGGGATAGTTAAACCATTCCCTACCCTCCCAAACAGGAATATTAGAAGCACAAACACCCGAGCCCTCCAGTTTGATGCGAACTTCGCCCTTTGCGGGTTCCGGCAAGGGAACATCTTTTATTTCTATTGAGCCTGCAGCGGTAACAACTGCTGCCTTCATAGTAGTTGCGACTACTCCTGTATGTTTTTCCTGATTTAAAATTGCTGTTGTATCGGTCATACTTCAATTTCTTTAGATGAAGCTTTAACGGAGGTATCTATCCCTCTTGATTTGCAAAGCCACTCTGTTAATAATTCCACACCCTCGTTTACGGAATATTTTGGTTTCCACCCCGTCGCATTTTGAAATGCAGAAGTATCTGACACATAATATTGCTGATCGCCGGTGCGCCAATTTTCAAACGAAATATTTAAAACTTTACCGATTTTTTCGCCCATAAGGTTCAATACTTCTATCAGGCTGACCGTATTTTTAGGGCCTCCCCCAATGTTAAAGGCGGTACCGGAAATTTTATCAATATTTTTTTGCGCGAGAATAAAGGCATCTACAAGATCTTCTACAAACAATACGTCGCGTACCTGCTTGCCATCACCATAAATTGCTATAGGTTTATTGTTTAGAGCGCGTATAAGGAAATGCGCCACCCAACCCTGATCTTCATTTCCAAACTGATGGGGGCCGTATATACAGCTCATCCTGAATACGGCTGTCTTAAGGCCGTACGACCGGGAATAATCCAGCACATATTGATCTGCAGATCCTTTGCTGCAACCATACGGGCTATGAAAATCGAGTGGGCGTACTTCGCTAATACCGTTCTTTTTAAAATAACTGTCTTCAGGAAAATAACGGGTATCGTCTGTTTCCAGCCCAAGATCTAACAAATCGCCATACACCTTGTTAGTAGATGTAAATACTAAAGGTGGCTTGTGCGTTGATTTTCTTATTGCCTCCAGTACATTAAAGGTTCCTTGTATATTTACTTCAAAATCATGTAACGGATTAATTAAAGAGGACGTTACTGCTACCTGCGCCGAAAAATGGAATACCTGCTCAGCGTTCTTTACACTTTCCTGCAATACATTCTTTTCGCGAACATCTGCTATCTGTATCATTAGCCTGTCGCCAAATTCATTTTGAAGCCATTGCAGGTTTTGCTCTACCCCTGCGCGCGAAAGGTTATCGTAAATCATCACCTTTTTCCCCTCTGTAAGTAGCCTTGCAGCGAGGTTAGTACCTATAAAGCCTGCACCTCCCGTTATAAGTACATACTTCTCGTTAGTTGTAACCTTATACTGCTTGGTAATATACTGGTGCTGCTGTGCATTATCTACTCCATTTGCAGCTAATAATTTGTACAGCAGCTTTTCTGTGCCGTCTGCCTTTTTCATGCCAAAATGATACTCACGGTCATCAAGGTGAAACCCTCCCACAGTTGCATACTCCGGGTCAAGATCTTTAAGGCCATACCAGTATATCCTGTCTGCATTACTGTTAAGCACGTCTTTAAACATTTGCCACTGTTTTACCTCGTCATTCTGCCAGGTAGAAAACCCAGCTTCAGAGATCCATATTTCTTTTTCCAGGCCGTTTCTGTTTAAAACGTCGCGCACTCCCGCAAGCTTTTCCTGCCAGGAGGACCACTGCTGGTCGAACACCTCTGGGAAACCATGTATACCAACCGCGTCTATGTAGGCCAGCAAACCTCTGTCTGCCATAGTTTGCAGCCAGTTAGGATCTATGGGGCTCATTCCGCCCAATATTGTTTTTTTACCCCTGTGCTGTGCCCAGTATGCCGCGTTCCCTATCATCTCGGCAAACTTATTCCAGGAATAGTCCATTGTAAAATCGTATTCGATGATATTATTAGGTTCGTTCCAAAGTTCTACCCAATCAAAATACTCGCCGTAGCGCGTTATCATAACATCTATAAAATCAGCATATGCTTTTAGATCTTTTGGCGGCGCCGAAACTTTTCGCGTTTCTCCAATAGACGGCGGAGTGTATAAAAAGCAAGGTAAAATCTCGAAGTGTTTTGCAAGTGCAGGAAAAAGCCAGTCGTACCACTCGCTGCTGCCCTCAAGATGCCAGTCTGCCCAGGAAACTCCTGTTCTTAAACGTGTTATTCCTATTTTAGCTAAATCTTTAATAGCCTGATTAACTTCATTATACTGTCCCGGGCGAAACCACTCTACTATTCCTAATCCGGTTTTATTATTTTCTATCATTTCCATGCAGTTAAACAGTTAATCCTCTCGACACCAATTCTTCTGTTGCTTTATTTACACTGTCTACGGCAATTTGCCCTTCCAGCCACAAAGCCAGTTCTGCAAGTCCTTCTTCAAAATCTATCTGAGGTTTAAAACCAAGTAAATTTTGCGCCTTGGTAAGATCTGCAAAGCAGTGGCGAATGTCTCCCACACGGTATTTACCATTCATTTGTGGCGCAATATCCCTGCCCATAACACCGGCAATTTTTTGTGCAATTTCCTGAATGGTGTATTGATTGCCGCTGCCTACGTTTATTACTTCTCCATTTGCCGCCTCCGATTCCAGCGCCAGTCGGCATGCCCTTGCAACATCTTTTACGTGTACAAAGTCGCGCTTTTGCAGTCCGTCCTCAAAAACCATGGGAGGGTTGTCATTAAGCAGGCGCGAAGAGAATATGGCCAGTACACCCGTGTAAGGGTTAGACAAGGCCTGCCGTGTACCATAAACATTAAAGAACCTAAGTGCCGTGGTGGGTATATTATACGCTTTGCCGGCAATGAGGCAAAGACGTTCCTGATCGTATTTAGACAGTGCGTATACAGATGACAAATTGGGCTTTTTATATTCCGGGGTAGGAACCGGCTTAAAATCCTGGCCGGAATTATCATGAAGATTCCAATGCTGTTTGCGAAGATCCTCCAGCTTACGTTCACCCTCGTGTATATATTCGCCGGCCGCATTTGTATACAAGCCTTCGCCATATATGCTCATGCTCGATGCCACTACCAGTTTTTTTACAGGCTTATCAATCAGGGCCTCAAGTAATACAGCGGTGCCTACATTATTAACAGCCGTATACTCTTCTATCTGATACATGCTTTGACCCACCCCTACTAATGCTGCTAAATGAAAAACAGCGTCTACATCATGCAGCGCGTTCCTTACCGCATGTTTATCTCTTACATCGCCCACTACAAGTTCTACATCAGGATGAAGATAATCAGGTCGCTCTGCATTGGGGCCGTGCACCTGCTCGTTAAGGTTGTCTAACGCACGCACCTCGTATCCGTTACTAATAAGTTCATCTGCAAGGTGCGAGCCTATAAATCCAGCTCCACCCGTAATTAGCACTCTCTTCTTCATAATTTTTCTTTTGTTTATTTAAAATACCTGACCAGACGGCCGCGCTGTAATTACATTTATAACACTTCCGCCCGGCTTACTAATTGCGTAAAAAACATCATCGGCAATATCCATAGCGTTTAATGATCCGGTTGTTTGTTTTAAATGCGGTATATCCGGCCTGTCTTTAAGGAAGTTTGTATTGGTCATGCCTGCCATAATTGTTGTAACTGCAACATGGGGCATGGTTTCTATTCTTAACGTTTCGGCAATGCTGTTAACCGCTGCCTTAGAGGCTGCATAAACACCGCCATAGTCATAAACTTTTTGTGCTGCTACAGATGATATTATTACAACGTTTCCTTGTTTTTGATCCTGCATGTAAGGCACAAAAGCCCTTATACACCTTAGGATACCCATAACATTTACATTTAGTAAATCGGCCCATTTTTCGGGGTCACCTTCTGTAAGCCGCTCATGAATGCCTTTTCCTGCACACAAGATCAGTATTTGTGGCAGCTCAGGTAACATGCTATTATATAGGTTATCTATGTCTTCGCCTTTAGATACATCGCAATACCTGTACTGTATGTTAGGAGCTAATAGTGGCGGGCAGGCCACATCTGCAACGGTTACTACTATACCATTTACAGCAAGTTTTTCAGCAATTGCATATCCTATTCCGCTGCTCCCTCCTGTAACAAGAGCTCTCCGATTATGTAAAGGATTCGCCATGTTATTGCTGAGTGTTAAACCTTATTTCACAAATTTATCCGATGTAGAAGATGTACATCTTACATGATTTTTCAAAGTCTTTGCATAATTATTAGACACGTGTAAATTGCCCGTTGATTAAAACAATATTTTAAGCTATATGCTGTTTTAATCTATATTTCATATTGATAATCGCGTTTACAGGTCGCGTATCAAATGGTGGCAGATGCTTGAAATACTAATAATAAATAATTAACTTATTTAAAATTATATGTATTATAAAATCATAACCATCTATCAATAACCATCTTACAAATGCAATTTTTTTGTATAATGCTGCAAAATAATTACTATAATTTTTCAGAATTTTATGCCCCAGTATTCAGTCTTTCATTTATAAATTCTTCTCATTACCTTTGGCTTCCGACTCATCACCTTATGGCTAAAAATAAAACTCCGAATCACAGCTCTGAAATAAATTTCCCTGTAGTAGGCATTGGCGCCTCTGCAGGAGGATTAGACGCGTTTAAGAGACTTTTGCAAAATATTCCGGAAAAATCAGGCATGGCTTATGTACTGGTGCAACATCTTGCACCTTCATACGAAAGCCTGCTGCCCGAAATACTAAGCCGGGAAACACAAATTCCTGTTTTTGAAGCAACCGACGATATTAACCTTGCACCGGATAATATTTATATAATCCCGGAAAATAAAATGCTCACTGTTTACGATGGTAAACTAAGGCTTGATCCGCGCGAAGATGGTGGTAAAAATACCGCGATCGACCTGTTTTTTAATTCGCTGGCAGAAGTGCACAAAGGCTTTTCGAGAGGCGTAATACTATCCGGTAGTGGCTTTGACGGTACACAGGGGCTTAAGACCATTAAAGAACGTGGTGGCTCTACCCTGGTTCAAAATCCTGATTCGGCGGCGTTCGACAGCATGCCACTTAGCGCTATACGTGCCGGTGCTGCAGATTTTGTACTGGAGGTTGAAGAAATACCGGCACAACTACAAAAGATTGATGTGGCGTATGAAAACAGCCATGCTTATGACGAGCAGGAACTTGTAAAAACAGATGATGATGTATACAAGCAAATTATAAGGCTGCTTAAGTTGCGAACCGGTAACGACTTTACTCATTATAAACAGCCTACAATACGCAGAAGGATAGCAAGGCGCATTGTAATTACTAAAAGTAAAGACCCGGAATCGTACCTTAACCTTTTAAGAAATGATAAAACAGAGCAGGATGCATTATTTAATGATGTATTAATTCCTGTTAGCTATTTCTTTAGAGATTCAAAAATATTTAATAACCTTACAGAGACAGTTTTCCCGCTGATACTGCAAAAGAAAACCAATAAAGAAAGTGTAAGGATGTGGGTGGCGGCATGCTCTACCGGCGAAGAGGCATACTCTATTGCTATATCGCTGCATGAATACCTGACCGAAAACCAAATTGATATTAAGGTGCAAATATTTGCTTCTGACATCTCTGAGCAGGTAATAGCAAAAGCCCGTACCGGTATATATAACCAACAGGAAATACAGAATGTATCTGAAACCAGGCTGCGCAATTATTTTACAAAAAGCGAGGGTGTATACCACATAAACAAAGAAATAAGGGATATGTGTGTTTTTGCCCGCCATAACTTTGTAAAAGACCCGCCATTTGCTAAGATGGATCTTATTTCGTGCCGCAATGTTATGATATATCTTGATCCTTTTTTACAAAAAAAAGCGCTTAATACCTTCCATTACGCATTGCGCCCGCAAGGGATTTTGTTTTTAGGAAAATCAGAAACGGCAAGCAATGTACCTTCGCTTTTTGAGACACTGGTAAAAAACCAGAAAATTTATGTGCGGAAGAATTCTGCCGACAACTTTGTAAGCATGGGCGTAGAACGTTATGAAAACGTTGCGATAGGAAAGCCACAGGCTCCTAATAAGAAAAATGATACCGATCCTGATTTTTATAAACAGGCAAACGAAATTATATTCTCTCAATATACCCCTGCAGGAGTAATTGTAAACGAAAATAAAGAGATAATACATTTTCATTCTAACACAGACCCATTCTTATCTCAGCCACACGGCAAGCCTAACTTTAATATTTTTAAGATGCTTCGCGAAGGCCTGGCTTTTGAGATGCGTAACGCGTTACTTAAAGCTAAAAATACTCAGCAAAAAACAGTAAAAGAAAATATTGCGGTTAAAGGTAAAGACTACCTGGTTAACTTTGAGGTTATACCCTTAAACAGTAGTAGTACAGAGAACCATTACCTTATACTTTTTCATCAGATAATTTTATCGCCTGATGAGAAGAAACGTGGCGGCCAGCGTAAAGGCGATGCCGAAAGGATACTGCAGCTTGAGGCTGAATTAGACCAGATGCGTGAGGACATTAGGCGTGTTACCGAAGATCAGGAAGCAAGTAATGAAGAGCTGCAAAGTGCAAATGAGGAATTGCTTAGTAACAGCGAGGAACTGCAAACGCTTAATGAGGAGCTGGAAACATCGGCAGAAGAGCTGCAATCTAATAACGAAGAGCTCATTACTGTTAATGACGAGCTTATGGACAGGCAGGAGCAGCTTGTTATGTCACGATTGTACTCTGAAGCTATTATAGAAACCATACGCGAACCTCTTATCGTGTTAAACAAAGAGATGAGGATTAAAAGTGCTAATGCATCTTTTTACAGATATTTTAAAACTACAGAATCTGACATTGAAGGCCGCATTATTTTTGATATGTTTTCTGGCCAGTGGAATATTACGAGCTTTAAAGAGCAACTATCAAGGGTATTGCCAGAGAGGCTTAAGCTGGATGATATTGAGATTGTAACTAACCTGCCGGAGATTGGTGAAAGAACTATGTTGCTTAACATACGGCCTATAATGAACGAAAACTTAGGCGAGCATCTTATCCTGCTTGCTGTAGAAGATATTACACATATAAGAGCATCTAACATAACCTTGCAGCAAAATAACCGCGAGCTCGAGGAGAACAACAAAGAGCTAACCTCTTTTAGCTACATTGCAAGCCATGACCTGCAGGAGCCGTTGCGCAAAATATATTCGTTTACCAAACTAATAATGGATGACAAAGCTACAAGCCTCTCTGAGGATGCAGCGGCCTATCAGGAACGGATACTTGTATCTACAATGCGAATGCAACGCCTTATTGACGACCTTTTGCACTACTCTCATATAAGCAAGGTAGGCGATGAAGAGCTTGAAGAGACAGATATAAATCAGGTAATAGAGGATGCAACTACAGAGCTTTATGATGCAATACAGCAAAAAAATGTATTGCTTAAGGTTGCCACGATACCTACACTCTATACAGTTCCTTTGCTCGTGCACCAGTTGTTTATAAATCTTATAGGCAACGCCATTAAATATAGCAAAACCGATGTACAGCCCGATATAAAGATAACTTACAAGATAGTTACGGGCAACGAGATTAAGATATACGGTACCGAAAGCTCGCTAAGCTACTGCAAAATTATTATTGCAGATAATGGTATAGGCTTTTTACCGGAGCAGGCGCTAATGATATTTGAGCCTTTTCAGAGGCTTCATACTAAAGATAAGTATGAGGGCACCGGCATTGGGCTTGCAATATGCAAAAAGATCATGATTAAGCATAAGGGCTACATTTCTGCCGAAAGCATACCCGGAAAGGGATCTGTATTTAATTTATACTTCCCGTTAAATCATGACGGCATTTAAAAAGTAAAGCCTGTAGCAGTAGCTACAGGCTTTTTTTTGGTGTTGTTAAGTAAAAAATATTTCGAATATATTAAAACTACTAATTAATAGCTCAACATAAAATTTTGTTTGCTAAGCCCGTCTGTAAGGTACTGCCAGTTAATGTATACAACTTCTGTCAATATCTTTTTAAGGGCATCAGGATCATTAGGTTTTCTAATAAAAATGTTGGCACCTTCAATTAAAACCTCCTCGTTAATTCCGGGCGACCTTAAACTTGTATATATAGCAATAGAAAGGTCATTATACCTGCTATTTGCCCTTAACTCCTTTAAGCATTCCATGCCGTTCTTGCCGGGCATGTTTAAATCCAGAAATAATATATGTGGTAATGGGTCGGCTGTTGTTAAATAATCCATTAAAGATAATCCGTCCTCACAAATTGTAAGCTTATTATCTATCTTAAGTCCTTTAAAAGCACTTTTAAAGAACATACGGTCGTCCCTGTCATCCTCAGCCAGTACTATGTGCAGTTCATCAATTTTCATATCAGGGTCTTTTTAGTTGGTTACTTTTTTATACTTCCTCTTGTTAGTAGAGATTTTTTGAAACGTACTTGGAGATAAACCAGTTGAATTTTTAAATTGATTAGATAAATGTGCTACACTGCTATACTGCATCTTATGAGAAATCTCGGTAAGTGAAAGATTTTCGTTTAATAAAAGCTGTTTCACAAGTTCTGTTTTTCTAAGTATAATAAAGCTCTCGAGAGACATATGGCATACATCTGAAAATATTTGCGATAACGTCCTGTAATTCTCATTAAGGTTATCGGCAAGAAAAGAGGAGATTTTTACAAGCGGCATAGAATTATCGGGGATAAGCATGCATGTAATTAAACTCTTAATCTTTTGTACCAGTATTTCTTTTTGATCTGTTACGATCTCCATTCCATACTTACTAAGTTCTCCGGTTAACTCAGTAAATTTTTCTGCAGAGAGGCCTTTAGGAAAACAAATACTTCCGGAAGTAATTGTACTGTATTCGATGTTTAGCGCGCCAAGTTTTTCCTGTAAAATTACCCTACAGATTTGTTCTATATTGTATTTTAAATGTATATTCATGATTTAAAGGTGTGGTGTTATAGGGCTAATTTAGCACAAATAATTTTTAGTTAAAACTATCACAAAATAATTGGGAAAAAAATAACTTAAAGTGTTAAAATTATTATAAGTTGTTTAACAGTATTTTTCCTTAACACTTGCAATAGCTTCATAATAAGAGTTATAAACAACCTTTAAAGTTAAACAAAACTGCGAAAAAAGATGTATTTTTGTTAAACGTCCTGAGGAAATTTTTAAACAAAAATGCAGTGAATATGACCAAATCCGGAACTATAATACTCGTGGAAGACGATGTTGATGACAAACATTTTTTTGAAAATGCTGTAAAGGCCTTGGACATAGAAAATGAAGTAAAGTGGTTTGATAATACAGATGATGCCCTTAAGTTTCTGTATACCACTAAGAGGCCTATTTCGATTATTTTTTCGGATATAAATATCCCCGGTAAAAATGGGCTCGAGTTTAAACGAAACATTGATAACGACCCTAAGCTAAGAAAAAAGAGCATTCCGTTTGTATTTTACTCCACCTCTGCCCATCAGCGGGACGTGAACGAAGCTTATACCGAGATGACCGTGCAGGGATTTTTTAAAAAGGGAAGAGATCCTCAGGAAACTGTAAATGCTTTGAAAGTAATTTTTGACTATTGGGCACTTTGCAAACACCCTAATACTACATAAAAATTATCCGGAAGATAATTTTTATGGTTCTTTATAAAATAAAAAAACCGGGATCTGAGTCCCGGTAAATAATAGTATAAGTAAGTGTCACACACACGTCTTAAAACAACCTGAAGAAAGGTTATTGTGGGCTATTATTTTGATTTTGGCCTGTGCCACTGCTTCCTGTGCCACTACTGCCCGTACCTGTACCACTACCGCTTGTACCTGTACCGGTAGAACCCGTACCTGAACCGCCTGTAGATGTTCCGGAAGATGTTGTAGTATCCGATGCAGTTGTGCCACTACCGCTGCCTGTAGCTCCGGTTTGGCTACCCTCTGCATTAACTGCACCACTGGTTGTTTCGCCTTCTGTTTCGCCGTAGTTCTGAGATCCTGTTTCTGTAGTGTTCGTTCCTTCGTTTGCAGTTTTATCTTTACAAGACGTTACTGTATTAAGGCTAACTAACACTGCACTAACAAACAAGAATTTTAAGATTGGTTTTTTCATGGTTTAATTATTTAAGTTTATCCAAAGTTCCCCATTATAAACCTTAAAGTTTTATATCATTGCTCATGGGCATTGCAAAATTATCTGCAACGTTATGAAAGTATTAACTAACAAAACCAATGTCGAAAATTACAGCAACTTGCTATTTAGCTTTTCATTAAATAATACATCACCTGAAATGTATCGTCACTTGCATCAATAAAAAAAAGCCCCTAAAGGGGCTCCGAACATTTTTTGGTGGTCAATGATCTGTCTTAACTAATCTCAAAAGCAAATTTAAGGTTGATGAGACATTTCTAACTTACACAATTCGGCAGCTTTCTATATTAATTAGGCAACTGCTGTTTTTTCATTAAATATAATTTTTTTTAATGTTCTGAACTTAGCTGATTTTATAGAAAAACATTAAGTTAACTGTTACACAATTGGTTCATAATATTGCATTAACTAACTAATTCACAGGAATATACTTAATAATATATATTGGCAGTTAAGGGTTTGTTAATCAAATTAAACATCGTTATAAAGCAGGATAACTTTGAAGAAATTTAAAACTTAAACCATGAAAAAACTAAAATTTTTTACGCTTGCGGTTGCGGGATGCTTCGCGCTAGTTTCTTGCTCAGACGACGACAATGAAAACAACAACTCAGGAAACACCAACTCAGATCTTGTAGGTACGTATCGCTTAACATCCTGGAATTCTCCAGTCTCTGTAGACTTTGATGGCGATGGTGTATCTAACACAAACATGATGAACGAAAGCAATTGCTACAACAACTCCATCATGAGAATAAACAATGATAATACCTATACTATGACCTATAACTATGTAGGGATAGATGGTACGGTATCCTGCCAAAGCGAAACCACGAACGGAACATGGACAAGAAACGGAAATTCTTTTGCTACCACTAACATTGCCGGTGGACAAAATGTAAATACCAATTACAACTTTGCATCGGGAAATCAGACCACGCTGACGAGAAATATGTCTAACTGGAACTATCCAAGTGTTGATGCTAACGGTAGCCAGGTATATGCGTCTGGAAACGTAAACACGGTGATGACGAGAGATTAATCGAAGGGCGCTTTAGCGAACAGTATTAAATAACCACAACAAAAATTATCATGGAACTAAACAAATCAGTCAACGGCCCGCAAAGTAAACCCGGCGGTGCTAATAACGACTACAGCAGCGAGCAGGAAGCCAAATTTCATGACGAGCGCATTTCAGATGATTCAATCACGTTGGGGAGTGATGACTATAGAGAATTTGATGACGATATCGATGAACCACTTGTCGATCCTTTAGAAACATTTGAAGAAGGTAATGATACATGGTATGACGATAAAGCCACAGAGAGAGAAAAATACAACCTCGGCATGGCAAGCGATGATAACGATCAGGATGAAAATATTAAAAACATCCCTTAGTGTCTTTGGCGCATAACTATTGTCACCCAGCACAACTTATGCTGCATATAGCAGTATAACCAGCAATATTTTAACCACAAACTGGTAGCCCATTTTATTTGAGCTACCAGTTTTTGTTTACGGTGCTTAGGCTTTACATACAAAACTGCAAAGCAAGTAACACCAGGTTATCTATGTAAGAGCATATACGGCTTATGTCAAACAAAAAGCCTATAAATAACGGCGTATACTCTTAGTATTGCTGACCGATCATTCAGCAAAACATTGATATTATTAAATGTTGCTGTATATCTTTTTTATTGATTATCAGCAACGGGAGTTGCTAAAAGTTGCATTTCCCATAGAAAACTTGTACCGGCATTACCCATGTGGCTAACAATTATTTCAGACAGTGAGATTGCAGTATCCAGGCGTGCCCAATCACGTTGCAACTCTCCTACAACTGCTCTCCAGGTAACCGGTATGACCCCTGCCTGCACCATACGTTGAATAGCTACTTCGTGCGCCTCAATGCTTGTGCCTCCAGATGCGTCTGTAACGGCATAAACTTCATAGCCTTCGCCTGCGGCTTGTATGGCAGGAAATGCCAAACAAATCTCTGTCCAGAGTGCTGCTATTATAATTTTTTTCTTTCCTGTTTTCTTAACCCATGCCTGCACATTTTCATCTTCCCAGGTATTAATAAATGTACGGTTGATAGGCTTTTGGTCAGGAAAAACATCTTGTAATTGTTTGAGCAAAAGCCCGCCTCTTTCTTCCAAAACAGTTGTAAGCAGAGTTGGAACGTTAAATAATTTGGCCGCTTTTGCCAAACCAACAACATTGTTAACTACTGTTTGCGAATCGTGGCTTCTTAATGATGCAAACTGGTATGGTTGGTGGTCGATTAAAATTAATGCACAATTGTCTGGTGTTAGCAAAGCACCTAATCCGGCTTTTGAATTTGTTTCCATTGAGATAAATTATTTACTTAATTATAGCCCAAAAGTCCGTCGAAGGCGGGTAAACAAACGATGATATATAATACAAAAAAATGTTGACAAATGTCAACACATAACAAAAGAGCCAGACAAGGGGTACGATCTATTTTTGAGGAAACTGATTACGGATACGGCTTAGGGTTTCTTTTGTAATTCCTAAGTATGAAGCGATAATGTGCTGAGGAAAACGCTGTAAGAAATCGGAATGGCAATCTAAAAAGTTTGCGTAACGCTTTTCAGCAGTAAAACTAATTGAAGAGGTAATCCTTTTTTGTGTAGCAATTTTGTGTTTTTCATCCATTTTCAGCAGCATTTCTTTAAAGGCAGGAAAAAGCTTGGTTAATTTAGTCGCATTCTCGTGTGTAATTAATAGCACTTCGCTGTCTTCCCAAGCATCAATATTGTATATACTTGGGCTCAGCATTGTAAAACTTTCTGTGTCACCTGCCCACCAATTTTCGATAAAAAGGTTTACAATATGTTCTGTACCTTTTTCATCTACATAATATTTTCTCATAGCACCTTTTAAGATAAAGGCAAAATATCGGCATACTTCTCCGTTTTCTAAAAGATATTGTTTTTTCCTCAGTTTTTTATAAACAAAATGGCCTTGAAGGACTTCAAAATCCTCTTTTGAAATGGGTTTGAGAGCATGATCGTTTATATATTTTAAAAATGCCTGCATGAGATTATTTTAAAGAAATTCAAAAATAGTCATTTTATCTTGTTCGCATTAGATGATTTTTAAAGCGCTTTGATCTTTAAAATGATCGTGGTAATTAAGATCTGCTCGCAAATAAGAATTGTTTGAATGCTACCCTGACAAATTGAAATTAAAATCAGGCAAAACCAGCTGTCATTATAATCTTAATAATGAGCAAAGAACAAGTAAATATAAGCTGCAAAATGCATTTTAATACATAAAGCTTCCTGCGAAACTTCACTCGCAGAAGCGTGAGGATTGGAAGTATTGTTAACATTTTCTAAGAACAGGGTAACTTACAGGGTAACTATAAATCAAACAAAAAAACCTTCAAATACCGGAGTATTCAAAGGTTTCTGTTGTTTAGAAGTTTAGTCGTAAACTTCAGGTGGCGGAGAAAGAGGGATTCGAACCCCCGGACCTGTTACAGTCAACAGTTTTCAAGACTGCCGCAATCGACCACTCTGCCATTTCTCCAATAAAACTGCATAAACAGCGTTTATTGCGGGTGCAAATATATAATTATTTTTAATGTGACGTTCATTAAAAGGTATTTTTTTAAAATATTTTCCAATTCGCATTCGCTACTTTCAATGTTTTGCCCAAATAATCTCGCTATCTTTGTTACATGAAACGATCCGGCTCTGCTGATTTACCGCTGCACGGAGGTCATGTACCGCCCTGGCTATCTGAAAGGATGGCTAAACTGGGCCTTGCTATAGTAGAAACCATAGCTATGGAGTTTTCTACCGCAGCAGTAATAAGTAAATTGGCCAATCCGTTTTGGTTTCAAAGTTTTGGGGCAGTAATGGGTATGGACTGGCACTCCTCAGGCATTACAACATCTGTTCTTGGAGCGTTAAAACGATCTGTTAACCCACATGCAAAAGAGTTAGGTATTTACATTTGTGGCGGGAAAGGGAAACATTCTATGAAGACTCCTGAAGAACTTATCAACGTAGGCAACCGCACAGGCCTTAATGGCTTAGAACTCGCAGGGATGAGCAGGTTGACTGCTAAGGTAGATAATACTGCAATACAGGATGGCTTTCAGTTGTATCAGCATAATTTTATTGTAAATACATGGGGAGACTGGTGCGTTATACAGCAGGGCATGAACAATAAAAATGGCATGGCCCGTCGCTACCACTGGCACAGCCAAAATTTACAGTCGTTTATTAACGAGCCTCATGCATTTGTATGTGGAGAAAATCAAGGTAAAATACTGAACCTTACTGCAGGCGATGCAGCAGCAACCCGCGAAAAATCATTACTTATTTTAAACGAACATCCTGAAAGAATGCTCAGGGAGATAAACCATCTTGTAATGCCTAAGCATCATGATGTAAGGATGAAGGATGTAAATATGAAGCGCCTTGGAGCAATGTTATGGCTTGCGCACGAAAACAAGCCCGAAGATTTTGAGGAATTATTGATGCTAAAAGGTATGGGGCCAAGAACAGTACAATCGTTGGCATTAGTAAGCGAAGTTATATATGGTACGCCTACCCGATTTGACGATCCTGCGCGTTTTTCTTTTGCACATGGTGGCAAGGATGGCCACCCATTTCCCGTAACTATAGATGTATTCGACGAAACGATTAAAACACTTCAAACCGCAATACAGAGAGCTAAAATAGGCAATAGCGATAAGCTGCAGTCTATTCAAAAACTATCAGATCTTTCCCGTCAGGCAGAAAGCAACTTTACCCCAAATACAAACTTTGATGCCTTGATACAGAGAGAGCGTGATGAGTCTTACAAGTATGGCGGGCGCACTATTTTTGGCGATGCCAAACGCCCTATTGGTTAGGCAACTTTATATCATCACAAATTTACATAAATACAAAAAGAGCCGCTGTTAAGCGGCCCTTTTAAATATATTGTGTAAAACAGATAATTAGTTTTTCACGATTTTTTTAACTGTAGTACCTTTATCAGATGTTATAGACATCATGTAAACACCAGATGCAAGATCTGCAATGTTAACCTGAACATCAGCTACACCATCAAATTTAGCAGTTTTAACTGTACGCCCATTAAGGTCTGTAAAGTTAACAGCGTTTACTAGAGCATTGTTTCCGTTAACGTTAACAACATTAGATGTTGGGTTAGGGAAAACAGCAAACTGAGTTAAAGAGTTATCTTTAACATCTGCAGTTGGAGAAGTAACAACAACATTATCAATTACACCAAAACCAAAGTTCGCCTGAGTTTGAGCAGCAGATGTGTAGTGGAAACCTAAATAATACACACCAGCAGTTGTTGCAGTGTATGTAGCGGTTCTTTGAACCCAATCTTCAGATGTTATAGCTGTTTGAGCAGTAAGCACTGTTGTTTGAGCAGCAACTGTAACATCGTTACCTATTGTAACACCTACATTATTAACACCACCGGCACCTGCACCAATGTATTTTCTAACATAGTAGCTCACATTAACAACTTGTCCGCTTTCTACGTTAATACCCCTTGAAAATAACCAAGCATTAGAAACCATACCGTTAGCTCCGGCAGCCATTGAGAATCCGCCTTCTTGTGGTTCAAAACCATCTTCTGTAGGTGCTATAAGTTGCCATGCAGCGCCAGTTCCTGCGTTTAGTGAAGTCCAACCATTAAGGTTTGTGGTTTCAAAACCATAGTTATAGTTAAGGTTTGCAGCTTCAAAATCTGTAGTAAAGCCTAACGGCCCAGCCCACTCACTGTAAACACCATCTCCGCAATTAGTTCTTACATAAAACTGATAATCTGTACCAGCAGTAAGATTTTCGATATCAACTACAGCATCAGTTAAATCTACCGCCGTACCTGTTCCTAAAGTAAATCCATCAACACCGTATTCAAGTTCGTAACCTTCTGGTGTAGTAGCTGGCTCATCCCAAGCAAATGAAGCAGTAGTGGTAGTTGCTCCACCTTCTTCAGTGTAAGCAAACCCTGTCGGAGAAAAACATGATGCAGGTGTAATAGTTACTTCAAAATCAAATCCTTCATCTGTATAAAGGTCATCAAAGCTTATAAAATAAGTTTCTCCTGCCACTGCCTGAATAGTATAATCAGAAAGGTAATTAGTGGTACTAACATCGTCATTTCCGCCAACACATATAGGTCCCGAACAGTCACCTGAACTAACACTGAACCTTGTATCTTTTATTTCCATATTAGCTATATTTATAGCTAAGTTAGTGTTAATTCGAATTAGAGAATTTTCAGTAGGAGTAATTGTGTACCAATTAGCACTTGTAGCAGTACCTGAATTAACACAAGACCCTAAATAAGTTCCAAAGATTCCATCAACAGTATATGTGCCTGCTTCAGATATTTCTATTGCAGTATCACAGCTATCCTGTGCATTTGCAGTAAAAGAAAGTGCCATCAGCATAGCACCCGTAAGTAAAAGTTTTTTCATGATAATAGTTTTTTTAATTTTCCCAAAAATAAGAAAAAATATATTGTAACCATCTATTTATATTAATTTTAAGAAGAAAAAATATGATATTTTAATCCGATTAATTTAAATAATTGATTTTTAAGCTTTTTAAACTAATAATAATACTGTATTATTTGGCTAAAAGGTAACAATCTGCTAATACAAGGGCTGCCATAGCCTCTACAATTGGCACTGCCCGTGGCACAACGCATGGGTCGTGCCTACCTCTCCCCTGCATCTCTACTTCACTACCGGTGCTGTCTATTGTAACCTGGGTTTGCATTATGGTAGCAACTGGTTTAAAAGCTACCCTAAAGTAAATATCCATACCATTGCTTATTCCACCTTGTATACCTCCTGAAAGGTTACTTTTTGTAGTGCCATCTGCATTAAAAAGATCGTTGTGTTCGCTGCCTTTCATCTTGGCACCACAAAACCCGCTGCCATATTCAAAACCCTTTACTGCATTTATAGAGAGCATTGCCTTGCCAAGCTCGGCATGCAGTTTATCAAATACAGGCTCGCCAAGGCCTACAGGTACATTCTTTATAACACAGGTTACTGTACCACCTACAGTATCTCCCTCTTTCCTTATTTGCTTAATATAATCTTCCATGCGTGCCGCTGTTGCAGTATCGGGACAGCGTACTGCATTACTTTCTATTAAAGAAAAATCAAGTTCCTGGTAGGACTTATCTACAAATATATCGCCTACAGATGATGTAAAGGCATTAATAGTTATAGCGGGTATAACCTGTTTTGCAATAGCACCACCTACTACGCGGCTTATAGTTTCGCGGGCAGAGCTTCTGCCACCTCCCCTATAATCGCGGATACCATATTTTTTTTCATATGTATAATCAGCATGCGATGGTCGGTAAACGTCTTTTATATGAGAGTAATCGTCAGATTTTTGATTGGTATTAGGCACTATGAAACCTATAGGTGCGCCGGTAGTCTTTCCTTCAAATATTCCTGATAAAAACTGTACTTCATCCGGTTCTTTTCTTTGTGTCACTATTGCACTCTGGCCTGGCCTGCGCCTGTTTAGTTCGTTTTGTATGGCGTTAAAGTCAATCGATATTCCGGGAGGGCAGCCATCTATTACTCCGCCAATTGCCTCCCCGTGAGACTCTCCAAAGGTACTTAGCCTAAATAGCTGACCAAAAATATTTCCTGCCATTATATTTGTGTTTTTAACAAATATACTCGCTTTGGATATACAATTAAAATAATTATGCCGTGATGATAAGTTAATGTGTAAACTTCAGATAGACATGTTTGGTAACCTTACCATAAAGCCAGCATAATGATTATAAGTTTTCTTTGTAAGAAACATATCATGAAAAAGAGGGCTGTTGATCTCGTTGTAATTTCAGACGTTCATTTAGGCACGTATGGTTGCCACGCAAAAGAATTACTTAATTACCTTTCTTCCATCAGGCCTAAGACACTTATATTGAATGGTGACATTATAGACATCTGGCAATTCAGGAAATCCTACTTTCCTAAATCACACCTTAAAATTGTGAAGAAAGTCCTTGATTTTGCTGCCCGTGGTACTAAAGTGTACTACATTACCGGAAATCATGACGAAATGCTTCGCAAATTTAGCGACACTACAATGGGTAATTTTTGCATTGAAGATAAAGTAGTGTTAGACCTCGACGGAAAAAAAGCATGGTTCTTTCATGGTGATGTTTTCGACAGTTCGGTTCAGCACGCAAAGTGGATAGCTAAGTTAGGCGGAATTGGCTATGACTACCTTATATTATTAAACAGATTCATAAATTTTGTACTTGCTAAAATGGGCAAAGAGCCTTACTCTCTTTCTAAAAAGATCAAATCGGGTGTAAAGAAAGCGGTGAAGTTTATCTCTGATTTTGAGACCACCGCCGCCGACCTCGCCATCGAGAACAGTTACGACTATGTTATATGCGGCCATATTCATGAGCCTAATATGGTGCGCAAACAAAACAGAAAAGGTAGTGTGATGTATTTAAATTCCGGCGATTGGATAGAAAACCTCACAGCTTTAGAATATCATAAAAAGAAGTGGAAGCTCTACAAATATTCTAAAGAGGAAAAAAATAGTCTGGAAGATAACTTAGAACCCAATGTAAAAATGGGCGTTCAACTTGTCGCTACAATGCTTTTTAATAGTAAAGTTACTGCTTAAGTTAAAATCTTGGCTATATTAGCGAAAACTTAATATAGTACTTATGAAAAAAATCGTTTACCTCTTTTTTGCTGCAACATTTTTTGCCGTTTCCTGCTCAAGTAGTGATGATACTGCCGCAGTAGTACCATCATCCGGCGATACAAATTTTCTTCCGTTAAGCGCCGGCAATTACTGGGTTTACAATATATCTGGAAATTCAGAAACCGGTCGCGACTCCTTATTTGTTGCAAATGATACCGTAATAGGTGCTAACACTTACAAAAGTTTTAAAACACGAAATGAACCTTTGGGCTTTTTTAGTAGTGCACTAAGCAACAACGGGGTAAAAAAAGACGGAGACAAAATTGTAGTAACGGGTAGCACTTCGCTTAGCATCTCAGAAGAAGTGCCGTTTACGATTGGAGTTTCAGATTTTGTTCTTTTTAAAGAAAGCGCTCAAAACAATGAGGTTTTAGCCACTGTGTCCGGGGCGTTAAATCAGGAATATAATGGTCTACCTATTACGATAGATTACACACTTAAGACAACGGCAACCGGTAGTTTACCAAGCATAACAGTGAATAACCAAATTTATACTAATGTAAAGACGGTTAAGACTGAAATTTTCGCAAAACTGACAACTGTATTTGCAGGATTTCCTGTGGTATTGTTAGAAAATCAAAACATCGTTACTTCAACTCAATTCTACGCCGAAAATGTTGGATGTGTAAAAACCGTAACCGATTTTGGGTATGTTATACAGGCCGAGATAGCAGCTCAGCTCAACATTCCGGCATCATCTCAGCAACATCAGGAAGAGCTATTATCCACGTACAGCGCAGAGTAGTTTTTTTAACATAATGATAACTGTTAAAAATTTAACATAGATATATTCCTACAAATATAGCTTGCTATTTTTGTTAACGTTAAACAACTAAAACAAAACATTATGAAAAAACTACTTTTATCTGCCGCCCTTGTAGCTGGCTTAGCTTTTAGCGCACAGGCACAGGACAGGAATGCACTGGGTTTAAGATTAGGTGATAACGACGGTTTTGGTGGAGAAGTTTCTTACCAAAGATCTTTTTCGGGGAACAACAGGTTAGAGCTTGATTTAGGATGGCGTAACTCTAACAACTATGATGCCGTTAAACTTGCTGCTTTATACCAATGGGTTTGGAATATAGAGGGTGGTTTTAACTGGTACGCTGGTGTAGGTGGTGGATTAGGTACATGGAGCACAGATTTTGATGGCCCGGGTCCGCGTCCTGATAGATTTGATGACAGCGGTACATTTATATTTGCTGCAGGAGATCTTGGTATAGAATATAATTTTGATATCCCGTTACAACTATCATTAGACTTTAGGCCTGAACTTTATTTTAATGACGACTACAGAGGAGATAATTTTGGACCGGACATCGCGTTAGGTATCCGTTACAAATTCTAAATAAAACTCATTATTGTAAAAAATGCTTCCCGGCAATCGGGAAGCATTTTTTTTATTCTTATAGTTCTAATGGGCTTACTGTATTTAACAAAACATAGTGCCTTATGCTATTAGATGTGACTAACTAATCCTGCTCCTGCTGGTCGTCGCCAGTTATTTGCCCTTCCTGCACTGCCGCTGCACCAGCATACAACAAGTTACCATTTTTTTTAAGCTTGTAACCGTTTTGAGAATACAAAATCCAGTTCTTGTCTTTATACGGCGTATTCTTACCTTCCTGTGTAAGCAGTATAGAACTGGTTACGCCGGGCAAAAACAACTCTGCACGATTTCCTCCTTCTTCTTCAAAAGCAACGTAAGCGCTGGTAATATCACTTTCGCTGGCAAGTTGCTCAATCGTATTAAGGCGGTAACATTCTTCCACCGGCCTTATGCATTCATTTTTAAGTACAGACCACCGGTAGCCTGCCGATGCAACACAGCCATTTTCATCTTTATCTGTACCCAGCACCACTTTTTTAGATGCTTCTGTTGCCTCTTTACTTTCAGTATCGCGCTTTTTCATGATAAAATCGCAAGACACCAGGCAAAGAGATGCTAAGAACAATAGTACAGGCTTTTTCATTATCTGCAGTTAATTTAAAATGAAGAACTAAAATACAAATTATTAGTCAATAGTTGCCGCATAAATAGACGATTGCAATGTTTCGTATGTTACAACGCCTTTATCGTCTACAAAGTATTTTATAAGCACATCGCCCCATGCCTTGCCATTACTAAAATCGGCCATAAGCCAACGGTTATTTAATATCTTAACCTTATTTATTAAAAACTTCTCTCCATTTATTGGGTCATAGCCTGTAAGCGGATTACCATTGGGGTTTTGGTTAAGATCTTTAACGCCTTCTACAATCTTAACAGCAAGACCATCAGTATCATTAATACCTTTATCTACAAAATAATCTATAGCGTTATCGTTTTTAGCAAAGTTAAAATAATCGGCATCTTCCAGCGCTTGTCTGCTTATTTTAAGGCTATCCTGCGATGCTTTAAGTCTAACATCTACTTTATGTACACGATCGAGAACATTTTTTTCCTGTCCCGAGTAGTACATGTAGATGAAAATATTAATGATAAACGAAAAAATAAAAAGATATAAATAAAGCTGCTTGCTCATAACTTGTAAATGTTTATATGGTTATCTGTAAATTATCATAAGCTAAAAAAACATTGGGAGGTAACTTTTGCTGCACCTCTTCATGAAACCCCATCATGTGGCTAATATGGGTAAGGTAAGCACGCTCAGGCTGCAATACAGCGATAAAATTAAGCGCCTCCTGTAAGCTAAAGTGAGAATGATGAGGCTCCTCTCTAAGAGCGCTAATAACCAACACTTTAAGACCTTTCAGTTTTTGTATTTCTTCAGCCACCACGGTTTTAACATCGGTAAGATAGGCAAAGTCGCCTATGCGGTAGCCAAAGATTTCAAGACTGCCATGCAATACGCTTACAGGTATTGCCGTTTTATTACCAATAGGAAAAGACTGATCGTTTTTAACCTCGTTAACAGAAACTGAAGGGGCACCCGGATACTTGTTTTCTTCCTCAAAAATATAGTCAAAGCGCTTTTCAAGGCTTCGGAGAACACGTTTGTGTGCATATACAGGGATGTCTCCCTGACGGAAAAAATACGGGCGAATGTCATCGAGGCCTGCAGTGTGATCGGCATGTTCATGAGTATAGAGAATACCATCAATTTTAAGGCAGCCACATGTAAGCATCTGCTGCCTAAAATCAGGTCCGCAGTCAATTATATACGAATAACCTTCCCAGTATACCCAGACAGATACCCGCAGGCGCTTGTCCCTGGGGTCGCTGCTAAAGCTTACCGGGTGCGTGCTGCCTATTACAGGTATGCCCTGCGAGGTTCCCGTACCTAAAAACCAAACGTTCAAGATTGTATTATTTTTAGACAAAAATAGCATTATTGTTTTATAAAACGCAGTGTTTACCTAACTTTGCAACATATCTTTCATTGCTATGAAATTAACTGACACAGACATAACCCTTAAGGGCGACAGAATAATTGCACACGTACCATCTATAAAAGACAAAACGTTGCGGATAAACCTTAATGAGAACATCTATGGTACATTTGCCGAAATTGGAGCCGGACAGGAAACCGTAAGACATTTCTTTCGTTCTGGTGGTGCTTCAAACACTATTGCCAAGGCAATGTCTGCTTATGATAAAGACTTTAGTGACGCTATTTACGGCAATGAAGAGGATGGCCGCTACGTAACAGAGAGCCGCTTAAAGAAAATGCTGGGCCATGAGGTTCGCATTATGGAGGAGCGCCTTAACCGCGACAAGCATCCAAGCAAAGTGTTTTTTAGCTATGCAAATACCGTTGCTACAATAGACTTTGCCAAGCAGTTTAAAGGCCATGGTTGGGTAGGTATTCGTTACCAGGTGGAGCCCGATGAAGATTATAACGAAATTACACTGCACATTAGGTTTAAAGAAAACGATGCAAGGCTGCAACAGGAAACTTTAGGAACGCTGGGGGTTAACCTTATATATGGCGCGTTCTATAAATACAACGACCCTAAAAAGTTGTTACGATATTTATATGACCACCTCGATAAAGACCAGCTTGAAATAGACACCATAAACTTTAGCGGGCCGCGTTTTGCCGATGTAGACAACAGACTTATGAGCCTGCAACTGGTTAAGAATGGCATGACAGATGCCGTAATGTTCGACCCTACCGGCCATAATGTGTTGCCGGCCGCAATACTGTATAAAAAGAACATCCTCGCACTTAGAGGAAGCTTTAGGCCGGTAACAAAAGTTAATATGGATATGTATGAGAAATCATACAAAATGTTTCTTGAAGAAAATAAAGTAGATCGTGAAAAAACACTGGTAGTGTTTGAAATAACATTATCTAACCTACGCTCTGAAGGCGAGATTGATGAACGTGATTTTATGGATCGTGCAGAGCTTCTTTGTTCTCTTGGTCAGCATGTTATGATATCTAACTTTCAGGAATACTATAAGGTGGTCGAATACTTTTCGAGCTACACTAAAGCACGCATGGGGCTTGCTATGGGGGTAAGTAACCTTATAGATATATTTGATGAAAAGTATTACCGTCACTTAAGCGGCGGCATACTCGAGGCTTTTGGTAAATTGTTTTACCGCGACCTTAAAGTATACCTGTACCCTATGAAAGATGAGCACGGCGAAGTTATAGACTCAGAAAATCTTAAGGTGCACCCAAGGATGAAGGAGCTTTATAAATTCTTTAAATTTAACGGTAAAGTAATCGACATCAGTGATGTTGACACTAATAACCTTGATATCTTCTCGCGCGAAGTGCTTAAAATGATTAACAAAGGTAAAACAGGCTGGGAAGAGATGTTGCCACCGGGCATACCGGAGGTTATTAAGCTTAACCACCTATTTGGTTATGATCCTAAAAAAGTATTAGCAGAACAAAATCAATAGTATCGCAATATCTATAATTAAAACAGCAATGAGAAATTTAAAGGCCTTGGTATTTATATCTGCACTATTAATTTTTAATAGCTGCGGTAAAGATTTTGAAAATCTTATGAATGCCGCAAACGAAATTTCCAGTTACTGCGGTACGAAAGATGTTAACGTAAGTGAAACCTCAATGAGCCATTTTAATGGTAAAAATATAAGCACTTATAATATTACCATCAAAAATGTTAAACAGCTGGAAGAAGGCGGCTATCCTACAATGCTTGTTGCATCTCATTGTGCCAAGCTATTATATGAGAAGTTAACTGATGAGCAGCGCAATGAAAAAGAAGCAATTAACGTGAAGATAGTAAAGGCAGCTGGTGCAGAAGAATTTACTTATGAAATAACTCAGATTAAAAAAATTGATGCCTTTGCTAAGATAGCACGTGAAGCTATTCTGAAAATTAAAGGTAAAAATTATGCCGGGATCTATGACACTAATATTGATAAAAGCGCAATTACGCAAGATGTTTTTACAGCTAACTTAGTTGATAAAGTGTTACAGCCAAACGAAGAGATATTTGGCAAAATAACAAGCATCGAAATTGTTGGTTTTGACTTTAGAAAAGAAAATAACTATGATTTAGTTGATATATATGTGGCTACACCTACAGAAAAGAATAGGGTAAATTTTCAGTTCACGTTTAAAAACCAAAAGAATCCAAAAGTTGCTGGTATTTGGATTAATTTAAATCCGACTCAAAAAGATTAATCAAGGATTACGCTTTACAGCAGTAGATAAATTACTATTTAAAATTGAAAAAAACAATTGGCATCATGGGTGCCATGCCCGAAGAAATTGACGGTGTCATAGCGTTACTTAGCAATCCTGTTTCTTACACAATGGGAAGACGCCTTTATACCACCGGAACTATTAGGGGCATTAACACTGTAGTGGTATTTTCGCGATGGGGCAAAGTTGCTGCTGCGGCAACGGTATCGGCACTTATACATCATTTTAATATTACCCAACTTATTTTTACCGGTGTAGCCGGAGCCTTAAGTGCAGCATTACAGATAGGCGATATTGTTATTGCTAACAGGCTTATTCAGCATGACATGGATGCAAGGCCGCTCATGCCAAAATTTGAGATACCCCTACTCGGCAAAACTTATTTTAAGGCTGATGACCGGCAACTTGTCATTGCTCAACAAGCCATTACTCACCTGTTAGAATATGATACCCTTATCAATCTAATTGACCCAAAGATAGTAATAACGTTTGGTGTAACTCAGCCAAAACTACATATGGGTGATGTTGCCAGTGGTGATAAATTCTTTGCGAACAACACCGATAAGGAAAACTTACTCGCAACCCTGCCCGATGTGCTTTGCGTAGAAATGGAGGGCGCGGCTGTAGCACAGGTTTGTTATGAATATGGTATACCGTTTACCATAATCAGAACAATATCTGATAGTGCCAATGATAATTCGCACATAGATTTCCCTGCATTTATTAAAGAGGTTTCCAGTAAATATTCTGCCGCAATAATAACTGAGCTTTACAAAAGGCTTTAACTGCATATAATGAACGGTAACACCTCATGTTTATAGGCATGGCAGCTTATAATAATATATGAGCCTGGCACCCGACAAATCTATTTCAAGATTTGAGCGGTATGGTCTTTGGTTTTTACAGCAGTAATTACGTCTTCAACAATACCGTTCTCATCTATTACAAAAGTGGTACGGTTAATACCATCAAACAGTTTGCCCATAAACTTTTTAGGACCCCAAACACCAAAGGCATTTATTACAGCTTTGTCCTCGTCGGAAATTAAAGGAAATGGTAGTTCATACTTTTCTTTAAACTTTACAAGTTTTTTCTGGCTGTCGGCACTTACTCCAAGTACTTCATAGTTTTGAGCAATAAAGCGGTGGTAATTATCCCGCAGGTCGCAAGCCTCGGCTGTGCATCCTGGAGTATCAGCCTTAGGATAAAAATAGACCACGAGCTTTTTACCGGTATAATCGGTTAAAGCATGCGTTTTTCCATCCTGGTCTACTGCGCTAAAATTGGGTGCTTTATCTCCTTTGGTAAGTGTAGTCATAATACTATATTTGTTTGCACTAAATATACGCAAAATGACCAAAGCAGAAAAGGCTAAATTTGTAATTAATACGCTTGCAGAGCTCTACCCTACCATACCACTGCCCCTCGATCATAAAGACCCGTATACGTTGCTTATTGCAGTATTAATGAGTGCACAAAGTACCGATGTACGGGTAAACATGATCACACCGCTGCTATTTGAACGAGCAGATAACCCTTACAGCATGGTTAAGCTATTAGTTGAAGACATACAGGACATCATTAGGCCTGTAGGATTATCTCCGGCAAAAGCCAAAGCCATACACGGCCTGTCTAAAATATTGATCGAAAAACATGGTGGCGAAGTACCTGCTACTTTTGAAGACCTTGAAGCTCTTCCCGGAGTGGGCCATAAAACAGCAAGCGTAGTAATGAGCCAGGCTTTTGGAGTGCCTGCATTTCCGGTCGATACTCACATACACAGGCTTATGTATCGCTGGGGACTTAGTAATGGTAAAAATGTGGTGCAAACAGAGGCTGATGCAAAAAAGCTATTCCCTAAAAAATTATGGAACGATTTACACCTTCAGATAATATGGTATGGCAGGCAATATTCGCCTGCACGTGGGTGGGATATTAGCAAAGACATTATTACTGCAACAATAGGCCGAAAATCGGTGCTTGAAGAGTATTATAAAAAACACGTCCCGCTAAAAAAGTAGCAGGACGTGTTTAAATTAGTTAGCAAGGCATTCGTAAGTACCATTCTCTGTCTTAACTATTTTAAGTGCTTTAGAATAGTTGAGTAAAAAATCTATTGTTTCTTTTTTTGGTAACATTTTAGGCGCTGCTACAGGTTTTTGAGAGTAAAGTTTTGCCATTTAGCTTTTTATTTGTTGTTGTTGTTTACACTACAACGCTAAGCAAAACCTTATTATTGCCTAATTTGTCAAAATAATTTTATTTTTTTCAATTACCTTTCTCAGGTTCATAAGTGCATAGCGCATCCTGCCTAATGCCGTATTAATGCTAACACCCGTAAGATCTGCTATTTCTTTAAAGCTAAGATCCTGGTATATCCGCATCTGCAACACTTCTTTTTGATCATCAGGAAGTTGCTCAATAATACGCTGAAGATCGTTTTCCACTTGCTCAGTTATAATCCTGTTCTCTACGTTAGGGCTATTATCTGTCATGATAGAAAAGATAGAAAACTCTTCTGTCTCACGATACATAGGCATCTTTTTATTACGCCTAAAATGGTCTACAATGAGGTTATGCGATATGCGCATTACCCATGGAAGGAATTTGCCCTCTTCGTTATACGAATTAGACTTAAGTGTTTTAATTACTTTGATAAAAGTATCCTGAAAGATATCATCTGCGATATCTCTATCAGTTACCTTAGAATAAATAAAACCAAAAATTTTGGATTGGTGCCTCTTAATTAAGACAGACAGAGCATTTTCGTCTCCGTCCATATAATCTCTTACAAGAGCAGCGTCAGGGATTACAACATTAGCCATAACAGTACTTTTTAGCGTTTTTTGAATTGGTCGATAAACCCCGTTGGGCGGGTTTCTAAAAAGTAGTTTTTTGAATAGGCAGTGTTAATTATCAATTAATTATATGCCAAATATAGCATAAATAAATTATAAAAAACAAGCGTAATAAAAATTTTTAACACATTTAGAACAATAATAATTTTTTAACATGTCAAATTGCGCTGATTAGTCAGCAAATCCTTGATAATATTGAATAATCGGAGAATTTTTTATTAGGATTGTATGGTTTCAAATACAAGTTTTAGCCAATACCAATAGATAATTCTTCCTAATTGACTGCCTGGAAGCTGAAAAACTTTTAAATAGCGCAAAGCAAATTGGTGTTGTACACTTAAATCTCCCCATCATACTGTCTTAAAACAGGGGTATCTGTCCATCATCATCCGGCAACACTTCACCTTCCGGCAAATCATCCATTGGAGTTTGTATGATTTCTTCAGGCTCCGGCTCCGGTTCTTCAAACGGTAGCGGGTCGAGCAGGCTTATCTGTCTAACCTTGTCAGACGTTAGCACGTTACCCAGTGCCTTTATACCTTTTACAGCGATGTAATTTTCCATATCGATAACCATGGTATCTTTTTGCACGCCTTTAACCTTGGCAAAAATAACCTCGGCAACAGGGCGGTAATCAGTAGCTACAATCTCCAGCTGCGACTTAGGATGTTCTGTAATAAATGTTTCCTCTTTCGTGCTGCTGTCTACCAGGAAGCGTTTTATAAAATAGCGCTCTTTCTCTCCATCAAAATAAATGGCAGAAATAGGCTTTTTCGGGTTCCACTTCTCAAGAACGATCATGCCATCTTCAAAGTGTGTTGTCAATTCCGGTATAATGGTTTTAAGTTTACCATTTTGGTTAATTACAAGCAGCCTGTCGTTAGGCCTGAATTCGCCCAACAGCTCCCCTCTTGCATCTACATTAAGGCGGTGCACAGTATCGTCGAACCAGATGCGTCGTGGCTTAAGTGTGGAGATACCTTTTTCCTTAAGCTCGATTTTCTTTATAGGGTATTTAGCAACCGTATTCCCTCTCGAAGCTCGCCCTTTAATAGAAATGTTGGCAAAATCAATATCAAATTTAAGCTTCTTAACGCTGCCTACCTGGCGCAGCAATACGGTAACCACCTCTGCCTCCCCGTTAGGATTATCAGAGAAATACAATACCATCGAATTTGCAGTGCCTGCAGTAAGGTCATACGGCTTATCACGCGTAATTCCCGATACGTTAAAACGCTTTATATATGATGGCCCACTCTTGCCGTCGCGGTATATCATGTTATAAATGGTGCGCTTGTCGTTCTTATCAAACACAGCAATGTGAATGATGTCTTTACCCACAAAAGTCTTAACATCAACTTTGGTAACCATCATGCTGCCATCGCGCAAAAAGACTATGACATCATCAATATCACTACAATCGGCTACGTATTCGTCTTTTTTAAGCCCGGTACCTATAAAGCCTTCCTCTCGGTTTACATATAGTTTTGTATTACGTAATACCACTTTAGTAGCCTCGATGGTATCAAAACTACGAATCTCGGTTTTACGTTCGCGGCCTTTGCCATAACGCTCTTTAAGGCCTGTAAAGTAATCTATGGCAAACTCGATCAGGTTTTCTAAGTGATGCTTCACCTGTGCGATCTCGCCCTCTAAAGCTTCAATTTTTTCTTCAGCCTTGTTAATGTCAAATTTCGAGATACGCTTAATTCGTATTTCGGTAAGGCGAACAATATCATCTTCTGTAACAGCCCTTTTCAGGTGGCCGGTAAAAGGCTTTAAACCATCGTCAATGGCGCGGATAACACCCTCCCAGGTTTCCTCCTCCTCCATGGCGCGGTAAACTCTGTTCTCGATAAATATACGCTCGAGTGATTGGAAATGCCAGCTTTCCTCCAGCTCATCAAGCTGAATTTCGAGTTCGCGCTTAAGCAAATCTACCGTGCGGTGCGTAGATATTTTAAGCATGTGGCTTACACCTACAAACAATGGTCTATGATCTTCGATTACACAGCCCAGCGGCGCCACCGATGTTTCGCAACCTGTAAAGGCAAAAAGTGCATCGATAGTTTTATCTGGCGATACTCCCGGCGGAAGGTGAATCAATATCTCAACTTCGGCGGCAGTATTGTCTTCAATTTTCTTTATCTTAATCTTGCCTTTTTCATTGGCTTTCAGTATACTGTCTATTAAAGTACCGGTATTGGTACTAAACGGTATCTGGGTAATTACCAGGGTACTTTTATCAAGCTGTGCGATCTTGGCCCGCACACGGATACGCCCGCCGCGCATACCATCGTTATATGCCGAAACATCGGCAATACCGGCAGTAGGGAAATCGGGGTATATGGTAAAAGGTTTGCCTTTAAGTATTTTTACCGAGGCATCTATAAGCTCGTTAAAGTTATGCGGAAGCACCTTTGTAGATAAACCTACTGCAATACCCTCTGCGCCCTGAGCGAGTAGTAACGGGAATTTTACCGGTAGATTTATAGGCTCATTCCGGCGGCCATCATATGATGCCTGCCACGGCGTAATCTTAGGGCTATACAGCACCTCGAGCGCAAACTTAGACAGTCGCGCTTCAATGTAACGGGATGCGGCAGCGCCATCTCCCGTAAGTATGTTACCCCAGTTACCCTGGGTATCTATAAGTAATTCTTTCTGGCCTATTTGTACCATGGCATCACCAATACTGGCATCGCCATGCGGGTGGTATTGCATGGTATGCCCTACCACGTTAGCCACTTTGTTGTAACGGCCATCATCCAGCTCCCTAAGCGAGTGCATAATACGGCGTTGTACCGGCTTAAAGCCATCTTCTATAGCGGGTACGGCACGCTCCAAGATTACGTAAGATGCATAATCCAGGAACCACTCTTTGTACATACCGGTTACCTTGGTAATGGTATCTCCCGAGTCATTACTTTCGTCCCTGTTATAAAAATGTTCTCCTTCCTTTGAAGGCTCTAAATTGTCTTCGTCCATTTATTTTACCTTACAACTTTTCATTTTCGCCGAAATATTTTACCCCGGCATCTTCAAAAATCTTGTGCAATATTCCCATTCTCTCAATGCACATTTCATTATAATTTAAACCCTCGCTGCCATAGGATGTAGAGCAGCTAAGACAAACTTCTAAAATAGCAAAAATCTCTTTTTTGCTGTTATAAAACAAAATACAGTGCCTTGGATTATAACATGAAGCTACAGAATAATTTTCAGGGCACTTTTCAATAAATAAAAAATTAAACAGCCTTTGTCTTAGTTTTTCATTTAAAATAACCCTGTCTTTAATACCCGCAGGACTAACATTCAATTTTTTATTTTTTAAAATAGGCTCGGTCCTAACTACATCATCGTCGCCGCCATTTATAGTATCCCATTTATATCTTAAAGCATATGAGATTACTTCTATATTATCAGCAGCGGCAAAAAGTAAATTTCTATCAATGGCAGCAATATCTTTTTTATTATCAGAAACTACCGTTTTTTGTTTAAAACTACATGCTCCTTTTTCGGCCTTATCACAACCATAAGAAAAAAAAAAGAATAACAAAATGATGATGTATTTCATTTACAACCGCTTTGATTAACCGCTTCGTACCTCGCAATGACTACTGTATTGGCAATAATAAACTGCCTATCGTCAATGAACACTTTCTACTATCTCATCCCACCTCAACATCAAGCTCCACCTTCAGGTTATTAATGATAAACTCCTGCCTGTCGGGCGTATTCTTGCCCATGTAAAATTCGAGCAGGCTTTGTATTGACGTTGCACTATCAAGCATTACAGGGTCAAGGCGAATGTCCTGCCCTATAAAGTGTTTAAACTCGTCGGGGGATATCTCTCCAAGACCTTTAAATCGGGTTATCTCAGGTTTGCCTTTCAGTTTTTCCATAGCAGCTTTACGCTCATCCTCGCTATAGCAGTATATGGTTTCTTTTTTGTTTCGAACCCGAAACAATGGTGTTTGCAATATGTATAAATGCCCTTCTTTTATAAGTTCCGGGAAAAATTGAAGGAAGAATGTTATCAGCAGCAGCCGAATGTGCATACCATCAACGTCGGCATCTGTAGCGATCACGATGTTGTTGTAACGCAGGTTCTCCATTTCATCCTCAATATCAAGCGCCGCCTGCAGGAGGTTAAATTCCTCGTTTTCGTACACTATCTTCTTGGTCATGCCATACGAGTTAAGCGGCTTACCACGAAGGCTGAATACCGCCTGGGTATTTACATCCCTCGACTTTGTAATAGAACCCGAAGCCGAGTCGCCCTCTGTAATAAACATGGTGCTCTCTAAACTGCGCGGATTCTTAGAATCTGTCAAATGCACACGGCAGTCGCGTAATTTTTTATTATGAAGGCTGGCTTTTTTAGCCCTGTCCTTTGCTAGCTTGCGTATGCCCGAAAGCTCTTTACGCTCGCGTTCGGCCTGTAATATTTTTTTAAGCAACGCATCAGCCGTTTCCGGGTTTTGGTGTAAAAAGTTGTCAAGTTTGTTCTTAACAAAGTCGTTTACAAACGTACGTACCGATGGTGCATCCGGGCCCATATCTGTAGAACCAAGCTTGGTTTTGGTCTGCGATTCAAACACGGGCTCCTCTACCTTAACGCTTATGGCGCTAACGATAGATTTACGAATGTCTGACGCTTCAAAGTTCTTATTGTAAAACTCTTTAACCGTACGCACAATTGCCTCACGAAACGCCCCTAAGTGGGTACCGCCCTGAGTGGTATTTTGCCCGTTAACAAAGGAGTAATATTCTTCGCTGTACTGCGATTTACTGTGCGTCATTGCCAGCTCTATATCGTCATCCTTTAAGTGGATGATGTCATAAATGCGGTCATCTTCGGCTATAGTTTCACCAAGAAGGTCTTTAAGCCCGTTATCGCTATGATATTTTTCGCCATTGTAAATTATTGTCAGCCCCGTATTGAGGTAACAATAATTTTTAAGCATTTTTATAATGTACTCATTGCGATACTTGTAGTTCTTAAAAATTGCTTCGTCTGCCGTAAAGGTAACCTTAGTACCCTTGCGCCTGGTGGTTTCGGTAACAGGCTCTTCCAGGGTTAGCTCTCCTGCAGAGAACTCTGCAGCCTTGATCTGGTTATCCCTGACCGACTCTACCCTGAAATAATTAGACAGCGCATTAACTGCCTTTGTACCTACACCGTTTAAACCTACCGACTTTTTGAACGCCTTAGAGTCGTACTTACCGCCGGTATTCATTTTAGAAACAACATCTACAACTTTACCTAACGGAATACCACGGCCAAAGTCGCGAACGCTAACTGTTTTATCCCGAAGCGTTACCTCGATTGTCTTGCCGGTACCCATTACAAATTCGTCTATACAGTTATCAATAACCTCTTTTATAAGGATATAGATACCATCATCGGCAGATGAACCGTCGCCCAACTTACCAATGTACATACCGGGGCGCATACGTATATGCTCTTTCCAGTCGAGTGATCGTATGTTGTCTTCGGTATACTGATTTTGTTCGGACATAAAATGTAGGCAGATTTTCTGCTAATGTACCATTTATGTAGCAAAAAAGCAAAAGCCGGACGCAAGAAAAGTTTTAATTTCCTTAACAAATCCGGCATAAAATCATCGCAATTTTTTATCGGTTTATTCTATATGCCGCTACCGATTTCTGGTTAATATAAATAGTAAGCGTGCCGTTTGAAGCGTTGTCAAGAGGCACATCAAACTGTGTTACACCATTGCTTAACACGGGCTTAGCCTGTATAATTTTCCTGTCTTTACTAAAAGCATAGTGCACTACATCGCCCTGTTTTAAATTCTTGATTTTAAAGGGGATAACGTTATACTTTTTATCGGTAAACGAACCTGTGTGAGGTGCTAAGAACTCATACCCGCCCATAAGGTAGTTACCATAATACAACGGCAGGTTGGTAAAATCTTCGCCGGTTTTTTTGGTCAGTAACCATTGCTTATCGTCCGGATAATGGTTTAAGAAAAAAACATCGGGTTCAGCAAAAAAATATCCATCGTTAAACTTGAATACAAATGCAGGTTTATCGCCTGTAACCACGCCGGCTGCCCAGGTAGTATCGAGCAGTTTCCACACGCCATTAATTTTTACCGCATTCCAGGCATGATCGCTGGCACCCGGACCCTTGCCTATATGTGCAGGGTGTGACTTGGACGTTCCGGGAATGATAACCGCCTCCAACCCTGCTTTCTCGGCCACAACAACAAATAACGTAGAATAACCCTCACAAACCCCTTTTTTAGATTTAATGGTCTTAAGAGCGAGGTCGTCCCGCATTATTTTTTGCTTGGCAATTTTCTCTTCCTGAGTTGAATAGGAGAAACCTACAGGCTGCCTGTTTATGCCATAAGCAGCCAGGTCGTACTTAACATTAAGCGCTATCCAGGTAAAAATTGCTCGTGCTCTGAGGTCATCCTGTTTAAAATCAGCGCTTACCTGTGCGGCAAGTTTATCAGGGTCAGAAAATTTAGGGTAGGCTTTAACGGTGTTGTCTACTTTTGTAAAATCCTGTGCTTGTGCAAAGCCAAAGGTTAAAAGTAAAAGCGTTATATATAAGGTTTTAGATATGTATTTCATGGTAAATAGCTATCCAAGAACGATGCCAAAGTGAGACCCTAAGATGTATAGTAAATACAGTATAAATGAACAAAGTATTATAGCAGGAATTAAATTTACTAATAATCGCCGACCATCATTTCGCTGCTTGTCAATAATTCTAAGTTTAACTAATTCAATACCATTGATTACAGAGAATATCAAGGAAAGCATCATGAGAATAAAACAAACGAACTGACCATAAACATAAATATCATGATATTTAATATACACATTAAAATACTTAGTGATCAAGCCAACGATAAAAGCCAATAACAATATTGCTACTGGTATAAAGGCATTACGCCTGGTCTTTTCTAAAAATGTGTTTAACATATATGTTAGCGGCTTTGGTCTTTCAATAACAAAGCTGTAAAGTGGCAAATTAGCAAAGTTTTCCGACCGTTAATAATTTTGGAACTTAGTTACTTTGCAACCCTGCAACTACTTTTTATAATGACAAAATATTCCTTTATCATAAGGTGTCCACAACGCAGCACGCTGATGTGCGGCTTTTAAAGCATTGTTAGCCCAGGTGTTGCAGGTGTAAAATAAACTATACTTTCGATTAGCTTCATAAAAGGCGTCGTACTGTCCGTAACTTTGATCTTTTATCCACAATACTTTTTTTCCGTTATCGTACTGAAAGCTATTAGTAATATACGCTACAAGATCGGCGTAGTCCTTTTGCGTAATCATAATCTTTACACACTCGTCATCTTCCTTTACTTTCTTGTAAAATTTCGTATGCATAGCCGATGTTCCTAAATAAAATGCTGCTTTAAAAGCAGTGCTGGCTTTAAGATCGCTCCACTCCGGCGTATCAAGATAAAAACCTTTATCACCCCAGCCGAAAGCCATATATTTTGCTACACTGTCTTTAGCTTTTGTCTGGCTATAAAGAATATCTTTTGTCCAGTCTTTTACATCGTTTTTTATTGGCACTAAAATATCAGTATGCACCCCATTCGTATTTATGTAAATAGGTATATCGCCGCCCGTTTCCGGCTTACTATTTACTGTAATGTGCGACAGCCCTACGGCCGAAAGCAGGTATATTATTACAAAAGCCACAATGCCAAGTACTATCTTTCCGATAATTTTAAACCCCTTCTTAACCCTTATGTCCATAATCTAAGTCTGCTATAATTTATTTTAACGCAGCATCATTTTCTTTATTTGATGCTGTTGATAACCAGATTAAAAATTGCTGCAAAAAAGACAATGAGAATATAGCCCATTTGGCCGTTTCGAGAGCGTTTTTGCTGCTATAATTACCGGCAATGTTTCAAAACATAGTATGCTGCTTGCTTAACAGCTAATGCTATAGATAATTAATCGCTCTAAAAGTAAATAAAATAAGTACTACTTAAAATGTTTGATAACATTGTATCAAATCTATAAGATATAAATAGTACCGTTCGTAAGATCTAATAAAAAAACTCCGGCTATGGCCGGAGTTCCTAATATATCTAAAAAAGTAAAATTACTTTATAAATTCAATTTTTTGAGCTTCTTCCAGGTTAACACTGTCAAAAAAGCCTTGTTCATTCATCCATTCATCGCTGTATACTTTACTCATGTAGCGTGAACCGTGATCTGGAAATATCATTACAATATTACTGTTCTCATCAAACTCTCCTGCCTCATCATACTGCCTTGCGGCCTGTAGCGTAGCGCCACTTGTGTAACCCACAAAAAGACCTTCGGTTTTAGCGATATACCTTGCAGCATGTGCGCTATCTTCGTCAGATACTTTTATAAATTTGTCTATAACATCAAAATCTGTAGCGGTAGGTATCAGGTTTTTCCCAAGCCCCTCTATACGATAAGGATATATTTCCTCGCTGTCGAACTCTTTAGTTTCGTGGTATTTTTTTAATACCGACCCAAATGCATCCACACCCAATATTCTGATATTAGGATTTTGCTCTTTAAGATAACGTGCTGCGCCAGATATTGTTCCGCCCGTACCACTACACGCAAGAAGGTGCGTTATCTTGCCACCCGTTTGCTCCCAAATTTCAGGACCGGTAGTTTTGTAATGAGCATCTACATTTAAATCGTTAAAATACTGGTTGATATAAACAGACCCTTTCATTTCTTCATGAAGCCGCTTTGCAACGCTGTAATAAGAACGCGGATCATCTGCCGATACATTAGCAGGACACACATAAACCTTTGCCCCCATAGCGCGTAGCATATCTATCTTATCTCTCGATGATTTAGAACTTACTGCGAGTACACAATCATAACCTTTAATAATGCTAACCATAGCGATGCTAAAGCCAGTGTTACCAGATGTGGTTTCTATGATGGTATCTCCGGGTTTAAGTACGCCTCTTTTTTCGGCCTCCTCAATAATGTATAGTGCTATCCTGTCTTTAGTGGAATGACCCGGGTTAAATGCTTCAACTTTAGCGTAATAATTCCCCTTTAAACCTTCTGTAACTTTATTAACCCTGATAAGGGGTGTATTCCCTATCAGTTCCAATATATTATTATAGGCTTTTATTTCTTCTTTCATAAAAAAATAAGTTAGCAAGGTAAACTGTAAATTAGTTTAAGTAACCTTAAAACCCTGCAAATCTAACAAAAAAATTTTAATTACTTTTTAATTCCTTCCAAATCTAACAAAAAACTGTATTCTTTAGCAACTTCTTTGATGGCTTCAAAACGTCCGGAGGCACCTCCATGACCAGCATCCATGTTGGTATCCAGATACAATTGATTATTACCCGTACTTACAACCCTTAGCTTGGCTACCCATTTAGCAGGCTCCCAGTATTGCACCTGAGAATCGTGCAGGCCTGTAGTAACAAGCATATTAGGGTAAGGCTGTGCTTTTACATTATCATAGGGAGAATACTGCTTCATGTACTTGTAGTACTTTTTCTCGTTAGGGTTTCCCCATTCGTCATACTCGCCAGTAGTAAGAGGTATGCTGTCATCCAGCATTGTGGTTACAACATCTACAAAAGGCACCTGTGCGATAACGCCATTATAAAGTTGTGGTGCCATATTTATCACTGCACCCATAAGCAGCCCTCCGGCAGATCCGCCTTCGGCATACAAATGTTGTGGCGATGTATATTTCTGGTCGATTACAAAGTTAGAACAATCTATGTAATCTGTAAAGGTATTCTTCTTTTTTAATAGCTTGCCATTATCATACCAATCCCTGCCCAGGTCTTCGCCACCCCTTATATGGGCAATGGCAAATATAAATCCGCGGTCGAGCAGGCTAAGCCTTATCGACGAGAAATAGGGATCCATAGAGGCGCCATAAGACCCGTAAGCGTACAACAGAAAAGGATTGGTGCCGTCCTGCTTAATACCTTTGCGGTACACCATAGATATAGGTATTTTTACACCATCCTGTGCAGTAGCCCATACCCTTTCCTCGGTATAATTATTTTTATCGAACTGCCCGCCCAAAACCTCCTGCTCTTTAAGCACAGTCTTTTCGCGCGTTTTCATATTAAAATCGATAACCGATGATGGCACTGCCAGCGATTGGTAACTGTATCGAAGTATATCGGTATCAAAATCCGGATTGGTAGATGTCCCTGCTGTATAGGTTTCACTTTCAAAAGGCAGGTAATACTCGGCAGTTCCGTCCCAGGGGCGTATGCGAATGGTATTCAGTCCATTACCACGTTCGGATATTACAAGATAATCTTTAAAAATATCTATATCTTCCAGCAATACATCATCCCGATGCGGTATCAGGTCGGTCCAGTTAGCCTTTCCTGTAGCATTTTCCGGCGTAGTCATCAGTTTAAAGTTTGTTGCTTTATCTTTATTGGCAACAATGTAAAACTTATCGCCGTAGTGCGATATGCTATATTCCAGCCCGCGCGTCCTCTTTTGGAACATTTTAAATTTACCATCGGGCTTTGCCGACTCCAGTATCCTAAACTCTGTAGTAAGTGTACTTGATGATCCTATAACTAAATACTTCTTTGACTTTTCTTTGTAAATAAAAGTATTGTATGTATCGTCTTCTTCATGAAAAATAAGCTTATCGTCGCCGCCATCTGCACCTAACTTATGCTTGTAAATTTTGTCCGACCGAAGTGTAACCTGGTCGTTGCGGGTGTAAAACAAGGTGCGGTTGTCGCCAGCCCATGTAGAGCTGCCTGTTGTGTTTTCTATTTTAGCCGGAAGCACCTCATTAGTCTCAAGATTTTTAACCTGTATTGTGTACTGCCTGCGCGATACAAGGTCTACACCAAATGCTGCCCACTTGTTATCTTCGCTTATATTCAAGCCGCCTAACTGAAAATAAGAATGTCCTTCGGCAAGTTCATTACAGTTAAAAAGTATTTCTTCGGGGGCATCAAGGCTTGCCTTTTTTCTCGAATATATAGGGTAGTCTTTTCCTGTTTCGTAACGCGTTATGTAATAATAGCCGTTATAAAAATAAGGAACAGATGAATCATCTTCTTTAATACGGGCTTTCATCTCTAAAAACAGATCTTCCTGAAACTGTTTTGTATGCGCCGTCATAGCTTTGTAGTAGTCGTTTTCCTTGTTAAGGTAGTCTATAACTTCAGGGTTTTCCCTCTCGTTTAGCCAATAATAATTGTCTACCCGGGTGTCGCCATGCATTATAAGCTCTTTAGGCTTAATTGGTGCAATAGGCGGATTAATGGTTTTAGTCATTGATTGTTTGCTTGTTTGAGCATTTGCGGCAAAAGTAAGATAAACACAGTAGATAACTTAGTGTTTTTTCATTCTTTTATGAATTTAATACCAATGCAATTTATACATTTGCATTAATATTTAACGTATAAATTCTGGAAAAATGTTTGGAGATTTAATGGGAATGATGGGCAAACTTAAAGAAACCCAGCAAAAGATTGAGGATACTAAAAAAAGGCTCGATACTGTTTTGGTAGATGAGCAAAGCAATGACGGACTGCTTAAGGTAACATTAACGGCTAACCGTACAGTTAAGTCAATTACCGTAGATGATACCTTACTGGAAGATAAAGAACAGCTTGAAGATTATCTTGTCCTGGTATTAAACAAAGCAATTACTAAAGCTACCGAAGTAAATGATGCCGAGCTTGCTGCCGTTGCACAGGATGGCATGCCTAATATACCCGGTATGGATTTTTTAAAATAAAAATATAGTTTCAGGTCTAAAGTTTAATGTTTCAGGTTACTCACCTGCTAAACCACAGCGTAGCCACACAGAACTCAAAAAACTTAAACCTGAAACTTTAAAATGCAAGATGCATCTCTACATTAAAAACATGGTTTGTAACCGCTGTATTTCGGCGGTACGTACTGCACTAACTTCTTTGGGTTATGAAGTGCATAATGTAATTTTAGGCGAAGCCGAAATTGCCCGGACACCGGATGCTGCTCAACTTGAGACTATAGCTGTAACCCTGAAACAATTGGGCTTTGAACTGATTGCCGACCGTAAAGGGCGCGTTATAGAGCATATTAAAAATGAAATAGTGCAGTTAGTGCATCACTCCGGCGAATTGCTGGCAACAAACCTTTCGTCTTTTTTAGCCGATAAATTGCAGTATGACTATACCTACTTAAGCAACCTTTTCTCTGAGGTAGAGGATACCACTATTGAGAAATACTACATTGCACAGCGTATAGAGAAAGTTAAAGAACTTTTAGTTTATGACGAGTTATCGCTCGCACAGATAGCCGATCTACTCGGATATAGCAGCGCTGCATACTTATCCGGTCAGTTTAAAAAAGTAACAGGCTTTACCCCTACCCACTATAAAACCATAAAGGCTACTAAACGCCACAGCATAGACAAACTGTAAATGTTACAGGTATTACCCAAAATAACGTAAGTCATTTTTTTATTTATTGCCGAACTTTGTAATGTATTTGAAGCACCAAATTTCGAAATACATATTACAAAGAGCCTCACGCATGTAAATAACTTGCAAACAAAAGGCAAACAATTTCATGCAGAACGGCAAAAAATTTTAAATGTAAACCAATTTTATGACTCATACTTATAACATTACCGGGATGACCTGCGAGGGCTGCGTAGCAAAGGTCAGCTATCTGTTAAAACAGATACCCCAAATTACTAACGTTGCTGTTAATCTTGGCAAAGGCCAGGCCGATATAACGATGAGCAGCCATGTGGCTACCCCTGCCCTGCAGGAAGCACTAAAAGATTATCCTAAATACCAACTTACAGAAGAACATACACACCAGGCTGCCCCTGTAAACGTTTTTGAAAACCAGCCCGAGACCACAAAGAGCTGGGCAGCAACTTATAAGCCCATACTATTGATATTTGCCTACATAAGTGCTGTTTCTTTTATTGCGGCCATGTGGGGCGACAGCTTTAGCGGCATGACATTTATGCGAATATTTATGGCGGGCTTCTTCCTTACGTTCTCCTTCTTTAAAATGCTCGATCTCAAAGGTTTTGCAGAGAGCTATGCTATGTATGACGTAGTTGCAAAAAAGATTCCTGCATGGGGTTATGTCTATGCATTTTTAGAACTCGCACTGGGCCTTGCTTTTGCATTAAATTTTGCACCACTATATGCAAATATCTTTACAGTGGTGCTTATGGCCGTTAGCCTGCTTGGCGTGCTGCAAAGTGTTTTTAATAAAAAACAAATACGCTGTGCATGCCTGGGAGCAGTATTTAACCTGCCAATGAGTACCGTTACTATTATAGAAGACGGACTTATGATAGCCATGAGTGTTACCATGATTGTGATGTACTTATAGCTTTAAAAAATATTTTTGCAATACTAATATTTAGTATGATATCTTACTATTGTAATAACCCACCATCATAAGAACGAACGTAAGCGTATTTTTTATAACGATTAATGCAGTTATTAGAGGCGTATCCGAGTGAAGGTCTCAAACTTCGTTGCATCATGCAATACATTTATTATAAGAATCTGCATTTAGGTTCACGATAAAAAAAAGGCTTTCCATTTATTTGGAAAGCCTTTTTGATTTTTATCAGATTTGTATCTTACATGTGTATCGATCTGTTCTCGGTGGCTGCAAGTGCAGCTTCTTTTACAGCTTCAGCATAAGTAGGGTGTGCGTGAGACGACCTTGCAATATCCTCGGCAGATGCCTTAAATTCCATTGCAATAACTGCCTCGGCTATAAGATCGGCAGTACGGGCACCTATCATGTGTATACCCAAAACCTCATCGGTAGTGGCATCGGCAAGAATTTTTACAAAACCATCAGTATCCATACTCGCACGGCTACGGCCTAATGCTTTGAAAGGAAAGCTTCCTGTTTTATAAGCAACACCGGCTTCTTTTAACTGCTCCTCTGTTTTACCTACAGCAGCAACCTCAGGCCACGTGTACACCACGCCCGGTATAAGGTTATAATCAATATGCGGTTTTTGTCCGGCAATGGTTTCAGCAACAAATGTACCTTCTTCCTCAGCCTTGTGGGCAAGCATTGCACCTTTTACAACATCGCCAATAGCGTAGATATTAGGAACGCTGGTTTGTAAATGTTCGTTTACCTCAACAAGTCCTCTATCAGTAATTTTTACACCAGCTTTTTCTGCATTTAGGCCGGCAGTATAGGCTTTACGCCCTACAGATACTAATGCATAATCGCCATCAAGGGTAATCGTTTCGCCTTTGGCATTTTCTGCCTGCACCTGTACATCGGCACCGTTGCGCTCTACCGATTTTACCTTGTGCGACGTGTAAAATTTCATGCCCTGTTTTTTAAGCACTTTGGTAAGTTCTTTACTAAGGCCTGCATCCATACCCGGAATAATACGGTCAAGATACTCCACTACAGATACCTGTGCGCCAAGGCGAAGGTACACCTGGCCAAGCTCCAGGCCTATTACACCACCGCCTATAACAATTAGGTGTTTAGGAACTTCTTTTAGCTCCAGTGCCTCTGTAGATGTTATTATTTTTTCTTTATCAATTTTTATAAATGGCAACGATGCCGGTTTAGAACCTGTAGCAATAATCGTGTTTTTTGCCTCTATAGTTTCTGTGCTACCGTCATTTTTTGTAACTAAAACATGGGTAGCATCTTCAAATGAACCAAGGCCCTCAAAAACAGTAATTTTGTTTTTATCCATAAGGTATTTAATACCGCTTACGTTCTGGTCTACCACACCGCGCTTGCGGGCTATCATTTGCTCGAAGTTTACTTTAATTTCTCCCTCTATATCTATGCCGTGCGTTTTAAAATCGGTAACGGCATCATGGTAATGGTGCGATGAATCTAAAAGTGCTTTGCTTGGTATACAGCCCACGTTAAGGCAGGTACCGCCAAGTGTAGGATATTTTTCTATTATTGCAGTTGTAAAACCTAATTGAGAAGCGCGGATGGCAGCCACATATCCGCCGGGACCCGAACCTATAACGACAACGTCAAATGAACTCATATTATATATTTTATGATTTAATTTTGTAATGCAAATTTACGCAATATGATTTATATGATGCCAAATAATGTAATGAATTTATATGGTGCGCGCATACCTCACGCCATGCAGAATTTTAATACCGTTTAGGCGACAGTAACAATACATTAGATATACATAAAAATGTAAAACCTGCCTGTACAGTAACTAAACTGTACAGGCAGGTTTTTTTTCTTATTGGTATCTACTTCTTGTTGTTATAATACGAATCTAACAACAGGTACCGCGCCCTGTTAACTTCGCTAAAAAATTTGGGGTTAACGTTAATATCCATGATATTGAACGTTCCTCCTGCCTTACTTACAGGCCACTCCGGCAAGGCTGCTGCATTTGGGTTGCCGGTTTTTATAAAGTTGGCAAAGTAGTCAAGAGCCATCACAGATACCCTGTTGTCTTCAGATGTCCATTCAAAAACCTTGTTAGATGCAAGGTTGCCCAGAACATACTCAATGTCTGATGCGTGAGATGCGCCAATAAGAGCATCCGGCATTTTAGCATCTTCTTTTTTTACATCATCACCCTTAACTATTCCTCCTGCAAGGCCCGCTTTGGCGTCACCCATTTCGGCTCTCATGGCTGGCCTCGGCTTCGAAAAAATATAAACATATACAGGCCCGCCGGTATTTTTATGTTCATCTGCCCATTTCCAGGTACTGTACACAATAAAGTTATCGCTTGCCAATGCCGTGGCCGACGCTATTACCTCAGCTTCTGTACTTCCCGGATATAGTTTTAAAACTTCATTGGCTCTGTTTGTAAACTTTTCTTTTACTAACCGTGCGTAATTTTCTGGAGATGGAAATTGTCCCTGCATAAACGCTTGGTACGGAATTTCGGCAGATGTCCAGCCTGCAAGTAACGGCACTTTAGATTGCTGGCCCGATTTAAAAACTTCAGATGGCCGCTTTTCTAAAAAGTAACCATCAATTACTGCTTTAGTGCTAAACCCATTCGTAAACGCAATGTCTAAAAGTTTCTCTGCAGGTATAGCCCGAAGTTTGGAAATATCGTTATCTCCTATTGTTGTCCCGAATTTAACGCCATTTACTTCACCTTCGCGAAGTGACACAGGATCGAGCGTTGGGTTTATCAGTGCACCGCTTTGCCCTATAGCACCAGCTATGAGGCCTTTAGAAAGCGGGGATGCCATCTGTGCCGATACCGACATTGAGCCTGCCGACTCCCCGGCAATTGTAATTTTATCAGGATTGCCACCAAAGGCTGCTATATTTTTTTTAACCCAAAGCAATGCGGCATTCTGGTCGAGAAAACCATAGTTACCCGATGCTTTTTTGTCTGATTCCTGGGTTAATCCCGGGTGGGCAAAGAACCCAAAAATGCCGAGCCTGTAGTTTAAAGTAACTGTAACAATACCTTTTTTTGCAAGTGCCTCGCCATCATACCGGTTCTCAGATCCATCGCCGGCTACAAAGCCACCACCATAAAAGTAAACCAGCACCGGCAGTTTTTCGGTGGGTGTTTTAGCGGGTGTCCATACGTTAAGGTACAGGCAATCCTCACTCATCTTCTCAGCCCTGAAACTCATGTCTCCAAATATCGGCTTCTGCATAGGGCTGTTGCCAAATTTATCTGCCTTGCGCAAACCCTGCCATTTTGCAGGAGGTTGTGGTGCGGCCCACCGCAGTTTTCCTACAGGTGGTTGTGCAAAGGGAATTCCTCTATAGTTTTTTATGCCGGATGATAGTGTAATTCCTTCGAGCATGCCCTGCTCCACTTTTGTTTGTGGTGACTTTTGGGCAAATGCCGGTACTGTTAATTGCAGAATCACTGCAAGGAGAAAATATTTTATTGTCATTGTATTGTTAGTTTGTTATAACAAATATATCGAAATATACCGTTGTTTTGTTCCGGCAAATTACCATTTAGCACCGAGTTTTAGGAACGAAAAGAATAGTTCACTATACCTTCATTTTGTGTTACAGTAATTTCCCTTCCCATTATAAGAGTGCGATTATCCGGCGCGTGGCCGGCAGGGAATCCAAAATAGACAGGGTATCCATAGTGCGCAGTTTGCTCTAAGGTTATCTGGTAAGCATCGCGCCCAAAGGGAATTGTGGAGTCTTTAATATCTATAAGCGTACCCACTACCAGTGCTTTAAGCTTAGCCAACTTGCCTGCTCTCTTTAAGGAAACCAGCATACGGTCGTAATGGTACAAATACTCGTCTATATCTTCAATAAAGAGAATTTTACCATCCGTATCGATTTCAGAATCAGACCCTATGCCGGCATAGAGTATAGAAAGGTTACCTCCCACAAGTGTTCCGGTAATTCCTTGCCCTTCTCCTCTGCTTCTCTCGTGCACAGCAACGTCATAGCTAACACTTTCGCCGAATAGTGCTTTTCGAACACTCTCTACAGATTGCGGCGTACTCCCTGCGTAGCCCTGTAGCATAACGGCGTGCAGTGTCTCTACACTAAAATTTTGAATATGGCTGTGCAGCAGTGTAATATCGCTATACCCTATGAGCCATTTAGGATTTTCTTTAAAGGCAGTGAAATCTATACTGTCTATAATGCGCAAGGTTCCATAACCGCCTCTGGTAAAAAAGATGGCTTTAATGGATGTATCATCAAGCATTTGTTGCAAATCGGCGGCGCGTTGGGCATCGGTGCCCGCTAAAAAGCCATCGACAGCAAAGGCATTAGCGCCAATAACAGACTGCAACCCCCAACTTTTAAGCAGGGTTAGCGCATGTTCTATTTCGTGTGGCTCGGTACGTTTTGCCGTACTTATAACGCCTATTTTATCGGCGGGAGAAAGGTATGGTGGGGTTGTCATTATCGCTTCCTGAGTTTTTCATTGATTATTTCAGTAATTATGCCGGTACCAATAATTCGGGCACCTTCTGTAAATTCAAAAGTCATTCCCTCTTCAAGACGGTTTTGAAAATATCCTGATATAATTAAATAAATATCAGCTGTTATTGTTTCTCCTGGCAATACCCATTCTTTTCCTATAAAGTACTGCACGCCACCAAATAATCCTTTTTCGAATGAAAATTTTATTGTTGGACAATATCCTGATTTTGCTGGTGTATAGCGCCCACCTTCTTCAGTTGATTTATATTTTAAAGTTGCCCTAAAATCAGCCATTAGTGTCTTGTTATTTGTCTTGTTTAACACACCCCCAACCCCTCTCAAGAGGGGAGCTAGCTACACTCCTGCTCATTAGCTTACTCTTATTATATTCTAATATTAATTATAAACTTTAACTATTTAAGTCTACATTTTCACGTCCGAGTGTAGCTGGTTCCCATCTTGAGAGGGGTTAGGGGTGTGTCTTGATGTTAAAGGGTGTGTTCTATATATTCTAATTTTTATTTATAAACCCTATATTACAATCCCATCTTCACATCCGAGTGTAGCTGGTTCCCCTCTTGAGAGGGGTTAGGGGTGTGTTCTTTCTTAATGTTATTTAAACTTTATACTTCATAATCTTATATCTAAGCCTCAATATAGAGGTTAGGGCTGTGTCTTCTTATTTAATTTTTCATATTCCAATATAAAATGCTCTATAACCCGAACTACATTCTCCGTATCCTTTAAAACCTGAAAGTCAGAGAACCGCAAAATGCTTATTCCAAACTCATTCATCCAGGCTTCTTTAACTATATCTTTATTATAAATTTCTATAAGTTCGTGCGAGTAGCCATCAACCTCAATTCCTAACATCAGCTCATGGCAAAAGAAATCCAGTATAAAATTATCAACCGGTTTCTGCCTGTCAAAATTATACCCATACATTTGTCTGCGCTTAAGTATCTGCCATAAAATAACTTCTGCCTTTGTACTGTTGTTACGCAGCTGCCGTGCGAGTTCTTTAAGGTGCGGATTGTAAGGAATTAATTTGCGTTTCATTAATTGTTCTTGTTAACACACCCCCTACCCCTCTCAAGAGGGGAGCCAGCTACACTCCTGCTCTTAACTTACTCTTATTTATATTTAAACCCTTAACTATTTAATTCTACATCTTCACATCCGAGTGTAGCTGGTTCCCCTCTTGAGAGGGGTTAGGGGTGTGTATTACTTACTGTTATATATAAACTATAACTTCCGTAATCTAATATCCAAGCCTCAATGTAGGAGTTAGGTATACGTTTCTCTCTTCAAATATAATAAATCCCATTCTATTTCCCTTAACATAATTCTGCCTCAAAACCCGTATCTTTGCGTATTCAATTTTCGCCATGATAAAGACCGATCTTGCTACCCTAAATCCTAAACAAAACATACTTATAAAAGGTGCGCAGCTGCATAACCTTAAAAACCTTGACGTAGCCATACCGCGCAATAAGCTGGTGGTTATTACCGGTTTATCGGGGTCGGGTAAATCGAGCCTCGCGTTCGATACGCTCTATGCCGAAGGCCAGCGCCGTTATGTAGAGAGCCTTAGCAGTTATGCACGCCAGTTTTTAGGCAGGCTTGATAAGCCCAAAGTAGAATACATAAAAGGCATTGCCCCTGCTATTGCCATAGAGCAAAAGGTAAACACTACCAATGCCCGCTCTACCGTGGGCACGAGCACCGAGATTTACGATTACCTTAAGCTGCTGTTTGCCCGTGTGGGCCATACCTTTTCGCCTGTTTCCGGTCGCGAGATTAAAAAAGACACGGTGACCGACGTTGTTAACGAAATTAAAAAACTGGAGCAGGAAAGCCGCTGGTTGCTCCTTGCCCCCGTACATATAGAAAAAGGCCGCACCATAGAGGAGAAACTTGGGGTGCTGCTGCAACAGGGCTTTGCCCGTATTTTAGTAGACAATGAAACCATAAGGCTGGACGAAATTGCCGACATTGATTTTACCAATAAGGAAGTACTGCTCGTAGTAGACCGTATTGTGGTAAAAGATGAAGAGGAGTTTTACAACCGCCTTGCCGATGCTGTACAAACGGCCTTTTATGAAGGCAAGGGCGAAACATTTTTACAGGAAGTAAACACCGGCAACCGCCTTGTTTTTAGCAACAATTTTGAGCTGGATGGCATTACGTTCCTGGAGCCTAATGTGCATTTGTTTAGCTTTAATAACCCCTATGGTGCCTGCCCATCGTGCGAGGGTTACGGCAGCATTATAGGTATAGACGAAGAGCTCGTGGTGCCTAACACGGCATTGTCAGTCTTCGAAAATGCTATTTTTCCGTGGAGGGGCGAAAGCATGGGCGAATACCGCAACCAGTTGGTTAACAACAGTCATAAATTCGATTTCCCTGTACACAAGCCTTATTTTCAGCTATCGGAAAGCGACCGCAACCTGATATGGAAAGGCAATAAATACTTTACCGGACTGGATGATTTTTTTGCCGAACTGGAAGAGAAAAACTATAAAATACAAAACCGGGTAATGCTTTCGCGTTACCGTGGTAAAACAAAATGCCCCGAGTGTAAAGGCAAACGCCTGCGCCCGGAAACCAACTATGTAAAAATTGGCGACCGCACGATAAGCGACCTGGTAGACCTGCCTATAAAAAATCTGGCAGAGTTTTTTGCTTCGCTCGAACTGTCTGACTATGATACTAACGTAGCCAAACGATTACTGGTAGAGATTAACAGCCGCATTGCATTTTTGCAGGAAGTTGGGCTTAATTACCTTACATTAAATCGCCGTTCGGCTACACTGTCGGGTGGTGAGAGCCAGCGTATAAACCTTGCAACTTCTATGGGCAGCAGCCTTGTAGGGTCTATGTACATACTGGATGAGCCAAGCATAGGCCTGCACCCTAAGGATACAGAGCGCCTTATTACCGTACTGGAAGGCCTGCGCAAACTGGGTAACACCGTTATTGTGGTAGAGCACGACGAGGACATTATGAAAGCCGCCGACATGATCATAGATATTGGCCCCGAAGCTGGTACGCTTGGTGGCGAACTTGTAGCACAGGGAACATACGAGGAGATCCTGAAATCTGACTCGCTTACAGCGCGTTACCTTAATGGGGACCTTGAAATAAGCGTACCGAAAAAACGCCGGAAATTTAAGAACCATATTGATGTTATTGGCGCACGCGAAAACAACTTAAAAAACATCGACGTTACTTTTCCGCTCGACTGCCTTACCGTAATCACGGGGGTTTCGGGTAGCGGTAAGAGTACGTTGGTAAAAAAAATACTGTTCCCCGCCCTGCAAAAAACACTAACGGGCGTGGGCGAAAAAGCCGGGCAGTTTACAGAGCTTCGAGGTAGTTACAGCCACATCAAGCACATTGAATATGTAGACCAGAACCCGATAGGCCGCAGCTCGCGCTCTAACCCGGTTACTTACATTAAAGCGTACGACGATATCCGCGATTTGTTTGCCAAACAAAAACTGTCGGGAATACGCGGGTACCAGAGCAAACACTTTTCGTTTAACGTAGATGGTGGCCGCTGCGAAACCTGCAAAGGCGAGGGCGAAGTTACCATAGAGATGCAGTTTATGGCCGATGTGCACCTGGAGTGCGAAACCTGCCACGGCAAGCGCTTTAAAAAAGAAATACTGGAGGTTACCTTTGAGGGTAAGAACATAGATGACATCCTGACAATGACGGTAGATGATGCCGTTGCCTTTTTCACCCAACATAAACAAACCAAGATCATGACCAAGCTGCAGCCGCTACAGGATGTTGGCCTGGGGTATGTACAGTTGGGGCAAAGTTCTTCTACCCTGTCTGGTGGCGAGGCACAGCGTATTAAGCTGGCATCCTTCCTGGTTAAGGGCGTTACTAAAGAGAAAGCCCTGTTTGTGTTTGATGAGCCTACTACCGGTCTGCATTTTCATGATATTAAGAAACTACTAGCATCGTTTGAAGCCCTGATAGACAAAGGCCACTCCATAATTGTGATCGAGCACAACCTCGACATGATTAAATGCGCCGACTATATTATAGACATTGGCCCCGAAGGTGGCGAACATGGCGGGCACCTCGTGGCTTTTGGCACACCCGAAGAGGTTGCTAAGAATCCTAAGAGCGTTACTGGGGAATATTTGAGGGAGAAGCTTTAATGGGTTGATGGTTGATAGTTGTTGGTTATTGGAAGCTTCGCTTTAAAGCCATAGTTGTTCCATTCCTAACGAAGCGCAGCGAAGTTGAGGAATCTCAATAATATTTTATACATTTATAAGCGGAGTAAGATAGTTTCTTGCTCCGTTTTTCAAACTAATATATCTCGAATGAAATTAAAATTATTACTTTGTATTATATACCTTTCCTTTGTAAGTTGTGCGCAAAGCAAGGAAATCAAACAAAGTGAAGAAGATAATCAATATGAAATTACGTTGCCAAAACGTGAACGAGCAGCTGCTAAAAATTACAATAATATTGATGATCAAATCATTGGCGAATATTCATTTGAAGTAAAGACCAATGATCCTGATTTTGAAAATGGAATAATTCCTTGGGCTAGTATCGAAAAACCTCAAGATGATTTGCCAAATCTAATTGATAAGGATATTATTATAATAATAGAAAAGAAAATAACAATAGTTATTGATTATCCTTTGCAAAATGAATATCATTTTCAACTTGAATCTAAAAATGGTTTTAGCAGAAAAGATTTGCTACTTGAAATTAGTAAACATTACTATCAATTGTATAAAAAGGAAGAAGAAAGCGCAACCTTAAAAACATTACCTATAGATGAAAGATCTATTCAAAACAGAAATGAAACCAACGGAAGGTATGGAATTTGGGGACATGACATTAGTGATTTGGTACTGACCGATATTTATGTTTATAAAGATGATAATGGTAAAATCACAGTAACTATGAATATAGATTCATAAATGTAATTACTTATTTTACACCATTATAAAATTACAATACTTTAATTAAACGTGTAACCTAAATTTACCTCACAAGAAAACCACCCTACCACTAAGGAGGCTTCATATTTAACTCTTGCAAATTAGTTATAATAAGCAGCAATCATTTCAATAAACTTTTTTTCGCTCATTTTGTTCGATGTATAGTAAATTGCCGCTCCAATTATCCCGATGAAAGACTACTACAAAATACTGGAGGTAAAGCCTAACGCATCTCAGGCCGAGATAAAAAAGGCGTACCGGTTGCTGGCGGTACAGTATCATCCGGATAAAAATAATGGCAGCAAGGTAAGCGAGGAGCGATTCAAAGAAATATCAGAATCTTATATTATTCTTGGCGACACCGCCAAGCGCAACGCTTACGATTATACAAAGGGGCATTACAAAAACTATAATAATGGTCAGGATGTGGGAAGCGGCAGGCAAACGCCGGTAACGTTCCTAATCCTGTTTAAACGCATTAAGGAGCGGGTTTTAAATGCCAACGGGCGCATTAAGCAGGATGCACTGTATAAAGTTATAGACGATCTGCTTTCTCACGAAACCATTACGTTCTTAATTACAGTGCGCGATATTGCCACTAACAACCTGATTATAGACGAGGTTTTAACCTGCTGTATTTTTCTTAAAGAGCCGTATAAAACAGGGCTGTACACCAAGCTGACAAAACTTGCCGATGGTGACCCCCGCTTTACCGATAAACTAACACTTCTGCATAAGGAAAACAAAACAGCACATAAAATTACCGCGGCTGATGTAACCGAAGATTCCCTAAGTAGGAACTACATCATTATTTTTGTCCTGTTTCTGGTGTTTTTTGCTGCGCTGCTTGTTGTGGCAAATTTGTAAAGTTGGTATAAAAAAATTATAAATTTTCAATGAGTAAAGTTTCTTGAGTGCTTGCTTCAAATTCTTTCAAAGTTTTTCCGGAAATCATCTTCCATTCTACCAAACCATTTGCATTTCGCCCCATAACAATTACAGCAGCTGTGGAGGGACTGCTAAAGATATAATCGTCGGAAAAAACATATACATCCCCAATTTTATTTAAAATTCCTTTATTTATTAATGAATTTCTAAAATTTAAAAAGGAAGGTGATATAGAATTAACAGTGTCAACAGAAGCTTTAGATCCTTTAAAAACAACAAAGCCCTCCGATGTCGGTTCTCCCTGCGCATCCGCACCTCTCACACCTTTTATATAAAAAGTTTCTTGCTTTACTACAGGTTTCAACTCTCTTTTTTCATCAAACAATTTATGCCCTAATGTACTCACCAACATTTTTACATTCTCCAAATATTCTTCCATTTCTGCTCTGTCAGGTTCTGATATAGAAGATTGCGTTGGAGTTACAAAATTCTCAATTTTGTATCGGTTTGCAGCTGTAGCTATGTTATGAAGTCTATTCTCAAGATATTTAATATGAGCTTTATTTAAATTTTCATCTTTATTGATAAATACAATTGTCTCATACCAAAAATCTTTTTGTATGAGATGCTGATTTAATCTTTTAAGCACTGATTCAGCTTCACCAATATAAACCTGATCATTATTCTCATTATCTCTGCCGAACAATAAATATATTCCAGTATTTTTTAAATCTTCTCTATCTGAGCAATCTTTGATTTTTATACGGGGAATTTTATAGGCTTTACCTGTCCAGTTAGACAATTCGCATGTCATTCGTCCATTAGGATCTCCATCGATCAAAAATATTTTTATCGTCTTGCCAAATTTCATAGTCATGCCCTTTAAAAAATCAGTCAGTTAGTCGTGGTAAAGGTAAATGATTTAATTATTTTTCCAACTACAAGGTTGTCGTGGCTTAGTGTAACAAAATAAATTACACTAAAACAATTTTTGGCACGCAAGTTGCTTTATACATTACATGAATCTGAAGGATTTATCCCGAAAGGTTTGTTAATAATTGGTTGGTTGGTTTGTAAAGTCCCGTTATCTTTTAGATGACGGGGCTTTTTCTTTTTGCCGCATTTTGTAAATGCCCGAAAATTCGTTAATGCTATAACTGCATCATAAAATTACGAAATAGCGTAAAAAAAATCTTTACGTAAATTACGTAAAGCAATGTTTTACAGGTATTTAAAAAAAAGGCACCTTCTTGGCATAAGTTATAGGAAATCTTTAAATCTATTTATTTATGAAACCATCACCAGACTTACTATCACCCCAAAATCATGCTTTAGTACTTATTGATTTTGAAGGCCAAATGGCTTTTGCAACTAAAAGTATTGCTATAAGCGAGCTTAGGACTAATGTAGCAATTATTAGCGGAGCATCAAAGATATTTAATGTTCCCACAATTGTAACAACTGTTGCTGAAGAAAGTTTTTCGGGGCCCGTATTTCCCGAAATCGAAGAATTTTATCCTATGGCTACATCGGGCTACATAGACCGTACGAGTATGAACACCTGGGAAGATGAGGCGGCTTACAAAGCCATTACCGGTACTAAAAAACAAAAGCTTGTACTTGCAGGGTTATGGACGGGCGTGTGTATTGTAGGGCCGGCGCTTTCTGCCATTACAGAAGGTTATGATGTTTTTGTTATTACAGATGCCTGTGGCGATGTAAGCACAGAGGCTCATGAACGTGCCGTACAGCGTATGGTACATGCAGGCGTTAAACCAATAACATCAGTTCAATACCTTTTAGAGCTTCAAAGAGACTGGGCGCGCCAGGATACTTATGTTGCTGTAACAAACCTTATGAAAAAATATGGCGCTGCTTACGGTTTAGGTATTCACTATGCACACAACATGCTTAAACACTAAAATTAAAATTTAGCATACCACATCTCACTCAATAAAGTCATCTCTTGCAAACAGTAAGCTACATACCTGCCAAAAAATATTTACTACTACTTGTATCTCTACTTGCCTGCCTGCACGGGTTTACATCTCACGCGCAATCTTTTAAGTTAATGCGCTACGATGAAAACTACGAATACCTTAAAGACTCTGTGCGTAGCCTTTACGATAAAGTTAAGTATACACCGCTTAACAAATCAGGTAGCATTTACATGTCTGTAGGTGGCGAGGCACGCTATGAGTATGTTGACTTTAATAACGAAGACTGGGGCCGCCTCAATATAGGCCACAACAACTTCCTGCTGCAGCGCTACGACCTTCATGCAGATGTTCATCTTGGCAAACGCTTTAGGATATTCGGGCAACTGCGCAGCGCGTTAGAGTATGGCCGCACTAATGGCCCCCGCCCTATAGATGAAGACCACCTTAACGTACAAAACCTGTTTGTAGACGCCGTAGTTTATCAAAAAGAAGAAAAGGCATTAACGCTGCGAGGCGGGCGACAGGAAATAGACTACGGGTCAGGACGGTTAATCTCGGTTCGTGAAGGTCCTAATGCAAGGCTTTATTTTACCGGCGGCAAGGTAATGTACACCTCATCGCAATTGAGTATAGATGCCTTTGCCATGATGGCGGATACTACTTACACAGGTGCTTTTGATAACCGCGGCTCTAAACAAATCAACCTTTGGGGCGGGTATTCTAAGCTTATATTTCCGCATGCCGGTAATCTCGACATGTATTATATAGGTATACGAAGGGACAACTCCGTTTTTGAGGAAGGTATTGCCAAAGAGGTAAGGCATACCGTAGGCGCACGCCTTTGGAAATATGGTGGAGGTTTTATTTATAACCTTGAGGGTGCTTACCAGTTTGGTTCTTATGGCAATGGCAACATAGCTGCCTGGACAGGATCTGTAGATATCGGGTATTCGTTTGAGGAAACCAAATTTAAGCCCACCATAAACCTGCGAAACGATTATATATCGGGCGATAAAAAAGCCGGCGATGGTAACCTTCAAACCTTTAACCCAATATACCCCAAGGGTGGCTACTTTGGCTTTAGTCCGCAAATAGGGCCTGTTAATTTAATCGATATTCATCCGTACGGCACGCTCGATTTGTTATCCGGCCTTAAGTTTCAGGCCGATGTGGTCTTAAACTGGCGCTACTCGCTTAATGATGGTGTATATAGGCCCAGTGGTGGTTTTAACCAGCCGGGGTCATCATCTTCCAGACGCTACATCGGTACTGCATACCTTGCCAATTTTGCGTACGGCATTAACAAATACACATCGTTGGTTACAGGCATTCAATACTTTAAAACCGGCGGTTTTATAAACGACATTATACCTAATTCTAAAAATGGCCTCTTCTTTAATATAAGGCTGGGCTTTAAATTTTAATAACTATTAAATACACAAGATCATGAAAAACATAAAACACATTTTTAAAAGTTTATTTCTTGCTGCTTTTTTAAGCACTGCAACATTATCATTATCTGCACAAACGACTGCCGACGTAAAAACAACTCCGGTGGGAACCTCTGTAATATGGGGTAAGGTAGACGGCGTTGCAATAGAGGGTATGGTACAAGGCCCATCTGCAGAAGTGGCAGATTTGCAGGTAGCCTGCGTTTTCGAATATACTGAGGGCGATATTTTTAACTCTCCTCCTGCCCTGCCTGCTGCCGTAAACGGCATGGTACACTTAGACCACGACTTAAATGGCATCATTACTGAAATTCGCAAAAGCGGAAAATTTGCCGGGCATGCCTTCGAAACTTTATTGATAACACCACCGGCAGGTAAAATTGGCTCTAAAAAATTACTGCTTATAGGCCTGGGCGACCGAACTAAATTTAGCCCCGAACTTATGAAAAGCGTGGGCAGCGTTGCCATGAACGAGGCGCTAAGGCTGGGGGTTAGCCACTACGCTTTTGCGAGCGACCTTAAAGACGGGGGCATAGATTCGCCTACAGCACTTGTTGCTAATTATGTGGTTGCAGGAACATTTGAAGCCTACAGAACACAGGCATGGCTAAAAGACAAAAAAATGGCGACTTACAAACCATTGACAAAAATTACCCTACTTGCAGGCCCTGCATTTTATACCGTTGCCGGAGAAGGCATTAAAGAAGCTATTACTAAACTTAACAAATAAGCCACACCATGAAAGCAGATATAATTTTATATAATGGTAAGGTGTATAGCTTCAGCAAGCAAAATACTAATGCTACTGCAGTTGCCATTAAAGACGGGAAGTTTATAGCGGTAGGCAATGATGCGGTGGTTATGGAGTTTGCATCTGAAGGGACAAAGATCATTAACCTTGAGAAAAAGCGTGTGGTGCCGGGCATTAACGATTCGCACATACACCTTATCCGTGGGGGATTAAACTACAACTTAGAACTTCGTTGGGATGGTGTGCCCTCATTAGCAGATGCTTTACGAATGCTTAAAGAGCAGGTAGACCGTACGCCATCGCCACAATGGGTACGCGTGGTAGGCGGCTGGAGCGAGTTTCAGTTTGCCGAACGCCGCATGCCAACATTAGAAGAAATAAATACAATAGCGCCCGAAACTCCTGTATTTATACTGCACCTTTATGACAGGGCAATTATGAACAGTGCTGCGCTAAAAGCTGTAGGCTTTACTAAAGATACTCCTGCGCCTGCCGGTGGCCACATACAAAAAGACAGTAATGGCCAACCCACAGGCCTTATAATAGCCACGCCTAATGCTATGATATTATACAGCACGCTTGCCAAAGGCCCTACGCTTCCTTACGAGCAGCAGGTAAATTCTACAAGGCATTTTATGAAGGAACTTAACCGCTTTGGCATAACCAGCGTAATAGATGCAGGGGGCGGTTTCCAAAATTTTCCTGACGATTATAAAGTTGTTAACGAACTTAACGAGAAAAAGCAACTTACGGTGCGTATTGCCTACAACCTGTTTACGCAAAAGCCTAAACATGAGTTTGAAGATTTTACCGACTGGATAGACTCAGTTAAGTTATACCAGGGCGATGACATGTACCGTCATAATGGTGCGGGCGAAATGCTGGTATTTTCTGCTGCTGATTTTGAGGATTTCCTGCACCCACGCCCCGACCTTCCTGAAAACATGGAGGCCGAACTCGAAAAAGTAGTGCGTTTACTTGTCGCTAACCGTTGGCCCTTCAGGCTGCATGCTACCTACAATGAGAGCATATCACGCTTTTTAAATGTATTCGAAAAAGTAAATCGGGATATACCTTTTGATGGCCTGCCGTGGATTTTTGACCATGCCGAAACTATAGACGAACGTAATATAGAGCGAACTAAAAACCTGGGCGGCGGTATTGCCATACAAAGCCGGATGGCCTACCAGGGTGAGTATTTTACCGACCGGTATGGTGCCAAAGCTGCCGAAAACACACCTCCTATTAAAACAATGCTGGAAATGGAAGTACCCGTAGGTGGTGGCAGCGATGCCACAAGGGTAAGCAGTTACAACCCGTGGGTTTCTATGTACTGGCTTACAGTGGGTAAAACCGTAGGCGGGCTGCAGTTGTACAACAAGAGCAGGCTAACACGAGAGGTAGCTTTAGAACTTTACACTAAAGGCAGTGCCTGGTTTTCTCAGGAGCAACAAAAAAAGGGCGATATACAGATAGGCATGTTTGCCGATCTTGCCGTTCTGGACAAAGATTACTTTAATATTGATGATGAAGAGGTTAAAAATATAGAGGCCGAAATGACCGTTGTTGATGGTAAGATCGTTTACGCAAAAGGCGATTTCTCGTCCTACTCACCTCCCACTATTCCGATACTGCCAGACTGGTCGCCTACCAATATCTATAATGGCTACTATCCTTCGGGCGGTCACGTCGTGCAGCCACATTCGCATGCCGGCCTGTCGAATACCAACGGACTAACAGACCAGATTCACAGTTGCAGCGGCAGTTGCAATGTGCATGCACACAGCCATGACCAGGCACGCTTAAGCAATGTTCCGGTAAATAACTACACGGCATTTTGGGGTGCATTGGGCTGCTCCTGCTTTGCTTTTTAATATTATTATCATGACAGAACTTATAAAACAATTATTGTATTCAGATGTTGGCAGTGCGTTTAACAACGGCGCGCTGCTGCTCTTCAGGATACTTTTAGCCTTAGAACTATTTAGGGTGCATGGCCTGAAAAAATTCAGGGTACAGAATGGCCAGCGTGAGCATGTGCCTAATCCGCTTGGCTTACCTGATAAACTTAACGGTATGGTCGCAACTTTTTCTGACACGGTAGTGCCTTTTCTTATCATGCTGGGTGTGGGTACGCGGTTTTTTATATTGCCTACTATAGGGGTTACCGCTATTGGGTACTTTGTGGTACACCGCAAAGATTCAATAGAAGTTAGGGATGTACCTTACATGTACACGCTGTCTTTGCTCTTTGTGCTTGCCCTTGGTGCAGGTACTTACTCTATAGATCATTACATCTTTAATCTTATCTAAATCAAAATATGACTCAATCTAATCATGTTAGTAAGGTTACAATGGTGCTTGCAGCCGTTGCAGGCTACTGCGATACTGCTACGTTTGTAGCCGGAGATAATATATTTTCGGCGCACGTTACGGGCAACTTTATAACCTTTGCTTTTCAAATGGTAACCGGCGCGCCTATAAATGCATGGATAAAATTACTTACCTTTCCTATATTTATTATTGCTGTAATTACAGGCGGACGGCTATCTGAGAAAGCAAAAAACAAGAATAAATTATTGCTTATAGAAGCACTTATCCTAATAATTGTGGGAGTACTATCTTTAACCTGGCACCTGGAACAAGACAAAGTAACATTATATATAAGTGTGATGATGGTGGTTTTTGCCTTAGGGCTTCAAAATGCTTACGGCAAGCTTTTTAGCAAAGAAACCCATGGCCCTACCACCATGATGACCGGAAATGTAACCCAGGCATCGCTTGACTTTGGGTCATTGCTGGCGGGCAAATTTAGTGCTCCTGATGCGCTCACGAGTTTTAAAAAGCAACTCACAACTATTATGGGTTTTTTATCAGGATGTGTTTTGGGAGCAGTAATTGCTCGCGAATTTGGTCTTGCTTCCATACTTTTGCCGGGTATAGGTATGGTTGCCTGCTATTTTCTTACTGATAAGCCACAGGTTGCCGCCTAATAATATGTACAAAACTTTATAGTTACCAAATGATCTTTAAACACGCTATAGTGGTCTTTATCTTAGTTTTTTGTGTTAGCAAAAACTATTCGCAATCTGTACCCAAAAAAGAGCTGGACGTTATACTGGCAAAAATAAAATGGGAAAAAGACAAAGAAAAAAAAGCCGGTTTGCTGGTTAAAGCTGCAGGTTTTTATTTAGATAAAGAAGGCAGCATTAAAAAAGACCTCGATAGCGCTGCCCTGCTTAACAGTCAGTCACTGCAAATCAGCAGGGAACTTGATTTAAAAAGCAACATTGCAAAAAGCATGCTGCTAAATGGTAAAATCGCCTTTGGAAAAGGTAATCCCAACCTTGCAACACAGCTTAAAAATAAAGCTCTGGATTATGCGATGCAAAATGAACTGAAAGTAAACGTGGCAGAAATTTATCATTCGCTATCGTCTGACGTTGATGACAATGACATTTCTGTAAAAGCCGGCTACCTGCAAAAATCTGCGGCAGCTTACAAACAGGCAGGTGCGCTATATGATGAAGCTGAGGTAATTAACGAATTGTCTATACTTTACAACAGTATAGATGATGCAGCTACCTCGATAGCATACGCACAACAAGGAATCAAAATAAAAAAAGGTATTAAACGGTACGATCTTTACAAAGAGTACATAATGCTGGGGTTAAATTTAAGGGTTCAGGGAAATTATAAAGACGCACTTAAATATGCGCTTGCCGCAGAAAAAATAACCGAGACCACAGATGTTGATGGTGAGTGGCTTAGTATTTTGTATGATCTTATTGGCACCATCTATTCTGAACTTAAGTTTTACGACAAATCTGTAGATTATTATAAGAAAGCTATTGAAACATCGAAGAAAAATAACGATCATGAAGGTGTTGATGCCATTACACTAAACACCGCGCGTGGTCTGTACAACAGGGGTAAAGCCGCTGAAGCAATTGAAATACTGAACAATAGCGTTAGGTTTAATCCCGGCAAAGGCTGCAATACAGAGTATCCGTCGCTGTTTTTACTGATCTATTGCAAACTCAAAAAGTATAATACGGCAAAACAATATTACGAACAGTTATTAGTATGTAGCGAACAGGAAAGCGGCAAAGGCCATAAAAACCACATAGGCCAGGAAAAAATGTATTATGCAATTATACATTACTTAGTAACTACAGGACAGGCAAATAAAAGCTATGTGTATATAGAAAAACTACGGAGCCTTGCTAAGGTAAACAATGACGTTTTAAACCTGTCGCAGTTAGAAAAAGCGCATTTTGAGGCAGATTCTGCAGCAGGCAATTACCTCTCGGCTATTCGGCATCTTAAAAATTTTAAGCTTTTAAATGATTCTGTTTATAACATTAACAGCAGGAAACAGTTTACCGACATGCAGCTCAAATATGAGACTGAAAAAAAAGATAAAAACATAAAAGTGCTTACCCAGCATGGTAAACTGCAGGAAGCAAGAATACACAATGACACCATTTTGCGCTACGTGTTTACAGGCAGCCTGGTAGTTTTAGTATTGTTTGTGGGCTTATTATACAACCGTTCGAGGTTAAAACAGCGTACTAATAAAAAGCTGCGGTTTAAACAGCAAAAAATTAACGACCAGAACGAACTGCTTAAAAAATTACTTAGAGAGAAAGAGTGGCTGCTTAAAGAAATTCATCATAGGGTAAAAAACAACCTTCAAATAGTTATTAGCCTGCTCAACACACAGTCGGCTTATCTGGATAATGAAGATGCGCTCATGGCCATACAAAACAGTCAGCACCGCATGCACGCCATGTCGCTCATCCATCAAAAACTGTATCAGTCCAGCAACGTTGCCAGTATAGATATGAGCTGGTATATTTATGAGTTAATAAACTATTTGAAAGAGTGTTTTGATGCCAACAGCAAAGTAAACTTTATACTGGATACTGAGAAAGTAGACCTTGACGTAGCACAGGCAGTGCCCTTAGGACTGATACTGAACGAGGCTATTAGCAATGCTATAAAATATGCTTTCCCTACCGAAGCTAAGGGAATGGTTACCATATCCCTAAAAAAGTTAGAGGGAAGCAACTACCAATTGTTAATTGCCGATGACGGTATAGGCCTCCCGGAAGATTTTGAAATTGAAAACAGGGATTCTTTAGGCATGAACCTAATGATAGGGCTTAGCGATCAACTCGATGGCACCTTTAGGATAGAAAACCATAATGGCCTGCACGTTATTATAACTTTTGTAAAAAACAATAAGCTTATGGGATCTGACAGTAGCCCGGTAAGTGAAAACGAGTACTGATGAAAGAGAAAATATTGATTGTAGAGGATGAATTTATCGTTGCTAACGATCTTAAAATGATGCTTATTAAAGGTGGCTACCAAGTTACTGGCATAGCATCATCTGTAGTGCAGGCAAGAAAACTTATCGAGACAAAAAAGCCGGACTGGGTGTTGCTGGACATAATGCTGAAGGGCGACCTTACAGGCATAGACCTTGCGTGGGAACTAAGAGAGCAGCAAATACCGTTCCTTTACATTTCTGCCAATACAAACCAGACTACGCTCGAGGCTGTAAAGGAGACCCAGCCCTACGGCTTTATGGTTAAGCCGTTTAGAGAGCGTGACCTGATTGTAATGTTAGATATTGCCCGATACCGTTACAGCATAGAGCATACGGGTGATGCCCTGCTCAAGTCAGATAATCTCGTTGTCCCGCAGGGCAGTATAGAAGGTATTATTGGCCACAGCCCGGAACTTATCGAGGTTATCGAAAAAATACATCTTGTAGCGCCCACCGAAACATCGGTGCTGGTACTTGGAGAAAGCGGCACCGGTAAAGAAAAGATAGCTCATTCTGTACATAATCTTTCTGTACGTAAAGCAGGCCCTTTAGTAACGGTAAACTGCGCCGCCCTGCCCCACTCTCTTATCGAGTCAGAACTTTTTGGGCATGAGCGCGGGGCCTTTACTGGAGCAAATACAGCCCGCACAGGTAAATTTGAACAAGCCAATGGCGGTACCATATTTCTGGACGAAATAGGCGAACTGCCGTTAGACTCTCAGGTAAAATTACTGCGTGTTTTACAGGAACGTGAAATTGAGCGGCTGGGTGGCGATAAAACCATAAAAGTTAACGTTCGCATTGTGGCAGCCACGAACAGGTCGCTTGAAAAGGAGGTTGCCGAAGGGCATTTTCGCCTCGACCTTTATTACAGGCTAAACGTATTTCCTATACAATTGCCGCCACTTAGGGAGCGTAAAGAAGATATAGAGGAACTGGCAGTTTACTTCCTAAAAAAATATGCGGCAAAATCTCATAAAAACGTAACCGGTATTTCTTCGGCTGCTTTAAGCCAGCTTAAAAAATACAACTGGCCCGGAAATATAAGAGAACTGGAACATTTAATAGAGCGTAATGTACTGCTGTCTAAGAGCAGTGAGATACAGTCTTTCGATATCACTATTATTCCGGAAACAGCGATTGCTGCGACAGCTGAAGAAAGCGTTAGTGGGGCTGTAAAATCGATGGAAGAAATGGAGAGAGACCATATACTAAACGCACTTAAAGTTTGTGCAGGTAAAGTTTTTGGCGCAGGTGGCGCTGCCGAACTGCTAAAGATGCCGGCACAAACTCTCTACTCTAAGATGAAAAAATTAGGCATTAAACAAGAATATTCATAATCAACAAACTTACAATACCATGCAACAAAAAATATTAGGGCTACACCATATTACGGCCATTGCCGGAAACGCCCAACGCAATCACGACTTTTACACCAACGTACTGGGACTTAGGTTCGTTAAAAAAACAGTGAATTTTGACGACCCGGGAACGTATCATTTTTACTATGGTAATGCCGATGCACAGCCCGGCAGCATCCTTACATTTTTTCCATGGGAGAATTCCGGGAGAGGTGAGAACGGTACCGGAATGGCAACCGATATAGGATATTCTGTACCACAAGGAAGCCTTGACTTTTGGGCGGATCGCTTTAAAGAACAAAATGTAAAATTTGGAGAGATTGGCGAACGTTTTGGCGAAGCTTACCTGCCCTTTACAGATCCTGACGGACTTAAAATAAGCCTTATTGTTCCTAAATACAACGATACAAGAAATGCTTGGGAAACTGAAGCTGTTAAAAAAGAAAATGCTACAAAAGGTTTTCATAGCGCAACACTTACACTAAAAAGTATTGATGCTACGGCAAAGATTTTAACCGATATCTTTGGTTATACATTACAGTCCCAGGAAGGGAACCGTTACCGTTTTATTACCGATACCGTGACCGAAGCTGCCGCAATAGACCTTGTTGAAGAACCGGATGGCAAGCGAGGCATTAATGCAGGCGGAACAAATCATCATGTGGCATTCAGGGTAAAGGATGAGGCTATGCAGATGGAATTCAGGGAGCGTATTTTAGAAAAGAACCTCAACATTACTCCTAAAATAGACCGTGATTACTTCTATTCTTTATACTTTAGGGAACCGGGTGGTGTTCTTTTTGAAATTGCTACCGATAATCCGGGTTTTACCGTTGACGAGCCTTTTGAAACACTTGGAAGCGGACTTATGCTACCCAAACAATATGAACCCCGCAGGGCCGACATTGAAAAAATATTACCTGTAATTAAATAAACAACAGATGGCAGAAATAAAGCTGGAACTGGACGAAAAGAAACACGGCGCCTTTAATCTTTATGATAACGGTACTAAAATAGGCGAAATGGTAATAGGTATTAAAGATGATTTGCTAACCGTGTATCATACTGAGGTTGATGAAAACCAGTCGGGTAAAGGGTACGCAAAGTTATTGCTGGACGCTTTGACTGACTACGCCCGCACTAACAAGTTAGGCGTGCGCCCACTTTGCGCCTATGTACATGCTCAGTTTAAAAAACACCATGATGAATATGCCGACATCTGGCAAAAAGAAGATTAATTATGCATACAGAAAACATACAAACAGCCGGCGTCTCGCTACTTGACGCTAACAAGGCAATTATAATGATACACGGGCGCGGTGCATCCGCAGCCGATATCCTGTCTCTTGCAAAACATTTAGATGTTGCAGATTACGCACTCCTGGCACCTCAGGCTACTAACCATACCTGGTACCCAAATTCGTTTTTGGCACCGTTAGCCCAAAATGAGCCCTTTCTCTCGTCTGCTTTAGAGCTATTGTCAAAAACTGTCGCTTTTATCGAGGAGCACGGCATAGCTAAAGAAAATATTTACTTTATAGGATTTTCTCAGGGAGCCTGCCTTGCTTTAGAATTCGCTACACGCAACGCGGCAAAATATGGTGGCATAGTAGCATTTACCGGAGGTCTCTTAGGCGATAAGGTGTACCCTGAAAACTATTCCGGTAACTTTGAAGGTACACCTGTGTTTATAGGAACGAGCGATCCTGACTTCCACGTGCCTGTGCAACGCGTTCATGACAGCACAGCCCGGCTAAAAAGCATGGGAGCTAATGTGACCGAAAAGGTATACCCTAATATGGGGCACACCATTAGCCAGGATGAAATAGACCTTGCCAACCAACTTGTATTTAACTTGAGCCATGTTTAACGTAACACGTATTTACAGCGATGCTAATGGCGAAAGCCATTTTGAGGATATCACTATTCCGCTAAAAAATAACGGCGGGATAGGTTTCCTGTCGGATGAGGAAGCGACTAAAGGGATTATCTTCCGTGAGGTTGAAGCCTCTTACGATTTTGATTTTCATAATGCTCCGCAGCGCCAGTACATTATATTATTAGATGGCGGTGTTACCATAGAAACTTCTTTGGGTGATAAAAGGACCTTTAAAACCGGCGAAATACTTTTGGTTGAAGATACTACAGGTAAAGGGCACAAGACTAAAAACATAGAGAACAGAGCTCGCAAGTCGGTATTTATAACGCTTTAAAGCATTTAGAAATGGAAAAAGAAACAGTACGTATGGAAGGTTTTAGCGATGGTATTTTTGCCATTGCGATTACCCTGCTGGTCTTAGACCTGCATATTCCTGATAAGGATACGCTTACAAGCACTGCTGCAATAATTACTTATTTGCAGGGGCAATGGCCATCGTACCTGGCAATTTCCATCTCTTTTTTTAGTATTTACATAATGTGGGTAAACCACCATAAACTGTTTAAGCAGATTTATACGCGCAATACAGGCATTACTTTCGCCAATGGTTTGGTACTCTTTTTAGTAACGGCAGTATCCTACCCAACCGGGCTAATTGCACGTTTTTTTGATACGCCTTCGGCAAATTTTGTGGTGGCTATTTATACCGGTTTATTTGTGCTTATTAATATATCATTTAATTTGCTTTGGTACTTAGCCAGCCGTGATAGAACACTCTTAAGGCCGGATATTACTAACGCCGATATTAAGAAGATAAAATTGAATCACCTGTATGGTTTTCCTACCTACTGCATTGCTTTTGGATTATCATTTAACTATCCCACAATAGCATTAGTTATTTGTGTAGTGTTATGGGGCTTCTGGGCACTATCATCAGGGAAATTAGATCACGAAGGAAGAATTGAGTAAGGCATACAATATATATATTTGAGTTCCGAAGGAATGGTGCAATTACATGCCGTTCCTTCCGGAACTTAATTTGTTTATGGTACATATTTCTAAAAACATATCGCCCGGAGCTTGGAATTTTATTTTACATCAACTAAATGACTTTTTTTAATACCCAGTTTTTGCATTTTAGAGATAAGTGTTGTAGCAGGAATATCGAGCAAAACAGCGGCGCCGTAGGGTCCGGATATGCGCCCATTGCATTTTTTTACCACTTTCAAAATGTATTCTTTTTCTACTTCCTGCAGCGACTGTACATGAAAGCCGTCTTCGACAGTGCTGCCTGAACTTGCCTTTATCGGGGGTAAATACACCTCCTTAATCGTGTCGCTTTTAGTATATAAAATACTTCGTTCTATACTATTGCCTAACTCGCGCACATTGCCCGGCCAGTGGTACGCCATCATTGCCTCCATTGCCTTTTGCGAAAATTTAATAACTTTTTTACCGGTTCTACTTGCGTGGTATTCTAAAAAATAAGTGCTTAAAAGTGGCAGGTCTTCCATACGTTCGCGTAAAGCCGGTATACTTATAGGGTAGACATTAAGGCGATAATACAGGTCGCTCCTAAAACGGCCTTCGGCAACTTCGGTTAATAAATCCCGATTGGTTGCCGCAATAATGCGCACATTAACTTTAATTGTTTGGCTTCCCCCAATCCGTTCAATTTCGCGCTCCTGCAAGACCCTGAGCATTTTTGCCTGAAGCTCTAACGGCAACTCTCCTACTTCATCAAGAAAAATAGTGCTGTTGTGCGCCAGTTCAAACTTGCCTAACCGTTTGTTAGTAGCACCGGTAAAGCTGCCCTTTTCATGGCCAAACAGTTCACTTTCTATGAGGTGCGCCGGTATGGCCGCGCAATTAACCTTTATCATGTTCTTATCCCTAAAAGGAGAATTTTCGTGAATGGCACCGGCTATAAGCTCTTTTCCGGTACCTGTTTCGCCCATTACCAGCACGTTAGAGTCAGAATAGGCCACTTGGTTAATCAGGTCGAAAACATTTTCCATGCTTTTAGAATTGCCTATAATCCCGCAAAAATTATCTTGCGTAATTTCATATTCTCTACTTAAGAGTGTGTGCTCGTCTGGCTTCTCTCGTAGCGCAACCACCTCTGCCTCCATACGTTCCAATTTTTGGATGAGCGCAATATTTATAATTGTAATTGAGAGCTGTGTACCGATACCCTTTAGCAAACGAGTTGCCTGTCTGCTTAACCCATTTGGTTTTTTATATAAAAGAAACAGTACCGTTGGCTGCTTTTTTTGGTACGGGAGTGGAACACCAACGATGTAGCGTATTCCTGATGCCTGTGCTGTACGAACATAATCAGGCAAATGTTTTTTAGCCAATTGCGAAAGTTCGAATACTACATTATCTGCCGAGGCAATACAAGTATCAAAAAAACCATCAGCTACATTAAATAACTTATTTTTTTGGGTCAGGGCGCTATCAGAAGATTGATAAAACACAGCATATTCTTCCTCCTTAATATCGGTTGAACAAATAATAAGGTCATCAAAAGCAAGGAGGTCTGTAAGACGTGTATTTATTAACTGAGAGAAACTTACTCTATCAGTTACAGGCGCAAGGCTATTGCAAACCGACAAAATGATTGATTGCTCCCTTTCCCGTTCCTGCAGATTTTTCAGTAACGCATCTGTAGCGACGTTATTTTTTTCCATGATCGTGAGTCTTAAAAGCAATGCAATTTCGGACAAAAATCTTACACCATAAAAGTAATTTGCTATAATTGTGCATTCATCTTCATTTGCTAATAATCTCTATGAAAGGCTACATTCTCCGCTAATTTTTATGATAATCCTGTATCTTACCAAATGATAGAAAAACTTTCTGTACATAAATTTTTATACTTAATTTTAGTAATAATTTTAATATTAAAAACAGAATGGAAAAAGCAAACGGTTTATCATTCACGCAGGTACTTATTATGGCAGTAACTGCCGGTATTTGTGTGGCTAATATTTATTATAACCAGCCCATATTAAACGAAATTGCTCTCTCATTACACATTGACCCTAAGCACATAGGCAACATTTCGCCGTTAGCGCAGGCGGGCTACGGCTTAGGACTGTTGCTCATAACCCCGCTTGGTGACAAGATGGACAGGAAGCAACTCATTTTATGGCTGCAGGTTTTGCTTATTCTTGCGCTTATAGGGATGTCGTTTGCGGCTAATATTTTCCAACTGTATGCCGCAAGTCTTGCTATTGGTTTATTTGCGGTAACTGCACAGGTAATATTGCCCATGGCAGCAAGCCTTGTAACCGAAAATAAGGGCAAGATCGTGGGAACCATATTTACGGGTATACTAATAGGTGTCCTTACCGCAAGGGTATTTAGTGGCTTTATTACAGAGAGTTTAGGGTGGCAGTACGTCTACAGGATATCGGCTGTATTGGTAGCACTATCTGCTTTGTTAATGCAGACTGACTTTCCTTCTAACAAAGACCGTTTTAGTGGTACTTACGTACAGTTGCTACAATCGGTTATGCTACAACTTAAAAGATTTCATACGTTAAGGGTTACCGCATTAATTGGTGCGCTGGCCTTTGGCAGTTTAAGTTCTTTTTGGGTAACGCTAACCTTTTACTTAAGCGGAAGCCCGTTTAAGTATTCGGCTGCAATTATTGGGCTTTTTGGGCTGTTGGCTGCCGGTGGTGCGCTGCTTGCTCCTATAGTAGGTAAGCTTGCAGATAACGGCGGCCACAAACGATCGCTCATAATTTCGCTTGCGCTTGTGCTAATAAGCCTTGCCGCACTATACCTTTTCCCGGGATCTCTCGTTAGCCTTTTATTAGCGGTATTGCTTATAGATATAGGTGTACAGGCAGTGCAAATTACTAACATTGCACTTATATATACACTCGATACGCAAGCTAACAGCAGGATTAACACCGTTTACATGACTTCTTATTTTATAGGCGGTGCGGGTGGTGCTTACATTGGCCTGCTGGCCTGGAATTATGGCGGGTGGAATATGGTACTTGCTCAAATGGCTGTTTTTATAGTTATCGCCCTTGTAGCATCGAGAAGCTTGAAAACTAAATAATGTAAAATAGATTTCTGCCAGCCTTTAGTGGGCTAACAAGCACAAAGTTATAAGCAAAAAAGCCGCCTGAAGTGACTCAGACGGCTTTAATTATTTTATAATTTATGGCACAAAGTCCTTTGAGACGTGCTGTTAATCGTTCATAGAGATAAGGAACTCGTTATTGTTACGGGTCTTTTTAAAACGGTCGTTTATAAAGTCCATCGCTTCAATTGGGTTCATATCGGCAAGATATTTCCTCATGATCCACATACGCTGAATGGTTTTCTCATCAAGCAGTAAATCGTCTCTCCTGGTGCTCGACGAAGTAAGGTCGATAGCAGGGAAAATACGCCTGTTTGCAATTTTTCTGTCCAGCTGAAGTTCCATGTTACCGGTACCTTTAAACTCCTCAAAGATAACCTCATCCATTTTAGAGCCGGTATCTGTAAGTGCCGTAGCAATTATACTTAAAGATCCGCCGCCTTCTATGTTACGCGCCGCACCAAAAAAGCGTTTTGGTTTTTGCAATGCATTAGCATCTACACCACCGCTTAGTACTTTACCAGATGCCGGTTGTACAGTATTGTATGCCCTGGCAAGACGTGTAATAGAATCTAACAATATAACCACATCATGGCCGCACTCTACAAGGCGTTTGGCTTTTTCGAGTACAATGTTAGCAATCTTAACGTGTTCCTGAGGTTCTTTATCAAACGTAGATGCAATAACTTCTCCCCTTACACTTCGCTGCATATCGGTAACCTCTTCCGGGCGTTCGTCTATCAGCAATACTAATAAATAAACTTCGGGGTGGTTAGCGGCAATGGCATTAGCAATGTCTTTAAGCAACATGGTTTTACCTGTTTTAGGCTGTGCCACGATCATACCTCGCTGTCCTTTACCAATAGGCGAGAACAAATCGATAATTCTTGTAGATATAGTACTTTGCTTATCGGCGAGATTGAATTTTTCTGATGGGAAGACAGGTGTAAGGTGTTCAAAAGATATCCTGTCGCGCACCACCTGTGGGTCGTGGCCGTTTATCTTATTGACTTTTACAAGCGGAAAATATTTTTCACCTTCTTTAGGTGGGCGTACCACCCCTTTTACAGTATCTCCGGTTTTAAGTCCAAATAAACGTATTTGAGAATTTGACAGGTAAATATCATCGGGAGATGCTAAGTAATTATAGTCAGACGAACGAAGGAAACCATAGCCATCCGGCATCATTTCCAGTACGCCTTCACTTTCTATAATACCGTCAAACTCATAATCAGGTTCGCGGTAATTTTGTTTTTTAACCTGTACAGGCTGGTTACCTAATGTGCTTGCCTGCGGTGCTGCAGTAATTACCGGCTGCGGTGTGTGTTGCACGGGTGCTGGAGCAGCGGGTGATGATGGAGCAGTGGTTGCAGGAGCGACCTCAGGGCTGGCCTGTTGTTCCTGTATCCTTTTTTTATAGCTTGGGTGATTAGGGTTATTTGCATTAGCCCTTTCAATCTGGGCCTGCCTTTCCTCTTCTGTAAGCTGCGGTCGCTGCCTTACAGGAGCATCGCCGGCTTTAGGCTGTGTACCATCTTTAGCAATAATCTTCCTTTCCCTTGGCTGTATCTTGTTGCCCGGGGTAATGGCTGGTTTTGCTTCAGTATTATCTGTTTTAGGAGTATCGGTATCTGCAATTGCTTCCTTTACCGTTTCTTCCTGTACGTCTTCGTTAGCAGCAGGCTGCTTATCAAAATCTGTTTTCTTTTTAAAAACTTTTTCAGGTTTTGTTGCAACCGCCGGTGTATCTGTTACGGGGGCTGTAAGAGCAGCAACTTTAGCAACAGGTGCTTCTGTCTCCTCCGCAGAGACCGCTTCTGCAACTTTAGGCTGTGCCTTTGCCTTTTTCGGCTCGGCATCATCCCCTTTAACTATCCTTACCCTTTTAGACTTTGTTTCTTCTGCAGGAGCAGCCGAAGCGGCTGTTTCTTCAAATAAAGGCAGTATCTGGGCAGGGTTTGCAGCCTGATGATCGAGTATCTGATATACAAGCTCATCCTTTTTAAGGCCACGGTATTTGTTAATCTTTGCTTTTTTAGCAATTTCCTGAAGCTCAGGAAGCTTCATTTCTTTTAATTCAGAAATATCAAACATGTATGATTTGAGTTAATTTAGGCAAAATTCTGGTAAGGAAAAAACAAATGGAATTTTTTGCAGGTGCAATACTTCGCAGTATGAAGTATTTATGTTTTGTATTGCAATATTACAAATTTATTTTCACTATCCAATAGTATTTTTTAAAAAGAAAGTATATTTTTGTACAGCAATTAAAAGCAAAATGTTACAAAGAATACAAACTATCTATTTATTTATTGCAGTTATTGCAAGCGGTATATTACCGTTCTTTTTACCATTATACACACTGGATAACGGTGAGGTAGTTTCTTTATACGATAATATTGCTTATGTTATACTGTTTGTATTTAGTGCCACGTTATCTATAATTGGCATTTTTACCTATAAGAACCGAAAAAAGCAGTTTGTTTTAGGCAGGCTTAATTTGGTATTGAATTTAATTTTATTGGGGTTATTTGTATATAAGTCGCTAAATTTATCCGGAGATGCTAACGTATCTGAGAAGGGTATTGGGATGTTCCTCCCTATTGTTTCTATCGTTTTTATAAGCCTTGCAAACAGGGCTATCAGGAAGGATGAGGATCTTGTAAAATCAGCAGACAGATTACGGTAAACCTTTTATCTTAGTTTATTAGTGCGTAAGAAATCCGGGCCTGTAAAGCCCGGATTTTTTTGTGGTTTATTTTTTTAATCTAATTCGGAACATTAAAGAATTCTACACAAATTAAGAAGTTTATCCGCGCAGCGCAATTCTTCATTTAAATTCTATCATACTACAAAACAGCATCGCTGCCAGATTTAAATATGTTTTAGTAAATAAAAAAACATTTATTAAATATCTCCAAGCAACCTTTTGTAGATTTTAGCATCTTATTAATAATCAAAACAATACAAATGTATCGAACTTTACTTTGTTTATTTGCAGCAATATTGCTAAACGGGTGCGGAATAGATTATGTAGGATCTACAAAATATATTTTTAAGGGCCGGATAGAAGATGCATCCGGGTGGCCAATTCCTAATATCGAAGTTGCAACTTTTGTTAGTGATGGCAACACCAGTGATGTGATTGGGTATGATCGAACTGACAGTGACGGAAACTACACAATGATATTTCCGAAGGCGAGAAATGTGGAAACCTCGCTGTATATAAATTCTGAATTTTATGGTAGCCACATAAATCCCTCCTATTCCGGAATAAGCATTATCAACATTAACCAGCAGGAAATTGATAATTACACTATTAACTTTGGTATCAGTACCCTTTATAGGAACCAGGATCTTATTTCATTCCGCATTAATTTAATTAATCTTAGCAATATCCCGCTGGTAAACCTACAAGTTACGGGACAACTGCAGGAAAGTGTAGTAGATTATAGCGCTATGCTCCTTGATGATTCTTTTAATCCGGAAGAAACCTATACTAATGGATATATCCCTACGGAGTATATGGTTGCCAAAAACCAAACCCTGATTTTAAAATATCTTTTAGCAGACGGCACAATTAGTGAGTTGAATGTGCCTGTAGGTACAGAAAATTTAACCATTAACCTGGAATATTAACATGAAAAAAATATTACTATCATTGGTATTGATCACGGGTATAACGGCAATGGCGCAGGATACGATTCAGAAAAAGACCAACACTGAATATTTCAGGCTCTATTATGTATTCCCTAAAGGCATCGGAAATAACGTATTGGCAAAAGCTAACAACGGCGTTGCCGGCATAGGCTTAGCTGTTACCCTATATTCTATCGACGAGCTGCACTTAATAACAGGTTACGAGTTTAGTGAATACAAGGTAACCGATATATCTTTGGCAGCAAACGTAAAAAACACTTATATAAGTAACCTATATTTTGGTGCTTTATACAAAATACCGCTTACCCATAAACTAGATCTCACTACCAAATTTACCGTGGGAGCTTTTACTGTGAACCAAAAAAGCGACAGCACAAAATATGGTAAACAACATGGCCCTGCTTTTACTCCGGGATTTGATGTAGACTTTAATATCATAGGACAGCTACGCATTTTTGCAGGCGTCGATTATTGCCTTGCACTACCTGCCACGCACACATCGGGCGAATATAAATCGTTTTTTGGCACGTTACATCAGCTCAATATTACTACAGGAATTAAATTTTAAGGCCGCTTCGCTATCTCAACTACTTCGAGGTTTTCAATTTTATCGCCGTTAATATCAAATCTAAGCATGGTACGCACCCGATGGAAGCCATGTGTGCCTGCCGCGCCGGGATTCATGTGCAGTAAATTATACTTTTGGTCGAACTGTACCTTTAGTATGTGCGAATGCCCACAAATGAAAAGCTTTGGCGGGTTAAGCATCATTTCTTCCCTAACGGCAGGGTTGTATTTGCCCGGATACCCGCCTATATGGGTTATCCAGACATCTACACCCTCGCACATAAATCGGTTGTTCAAAGGAAATTCCTGCCTTGCCTTTGCATCATCTATATTACCGTAAACAGCGCGCAGGGGCTTTTCGGCTTTAATAGCATCGGTAACACTAAGGTCGCCTATGTCGCCTGCGTGCCATACCTCGTCGGCCAGGCGTACATATTTAAGTATAGTATCGTCTATATAACTATGGGTATCGCTAAGCAAAAGAATTTTTGTCATGTTGAATTTAAAGATCTGCAAAGTTAGTTTATAGTTACAAAGGCTCAAAACTGCATCGTTACAAAGTTTTTATCGAGACGTTAAATTTAAGCATCATTTAAACTTAACCCCTTTGCCCCACTGCAACTTTGCCACTTAAAATTGTATCTTTGTAAAAATTTAAAAGAACACTTTGAGGTATTTTATAGAGTTTGCTTATAACGGTAAAAACTACTGCGGATGGCAGTACCAGCCGCATAGCCCATCGGTACAGGAAACGCTTAACAAGGCATTGTCTATGCTGCTAAGAAAAGAGATAGATGTAATGGGTGCCGGCCGTACAGACACCGGTGTACATGCGCGGCAAATGTATGCACACTTTGACCTTAACGATACTTTTGATACAGATAAACTGGTGCTGAAACTCAACTCATTTCTCCCTAAGGATATCGTAGTGTACCGTTTTATCCCCCTACATGATGATGCCCATGCCCGTTTTGATGCCACGAGCCGAACCTACGAATACCATCTGCATACCTTTAAAGACGCCTTTGAAAATGAAGGCAGCTTTTATCACTTTCACCCATTAGACATTGCAAATATGAACGAGGCAGCCCAACTTCTATTGGGCTACACTGATTTTAAATGTTTCTCTAAGACCAATACCGATGTGCGTACCTTCGACTGTAAAATTACGTATGCAAAATGGGAGCAGCACGGTACAAGAATGGTATTTACCATAACTGCAGACCGTTTTTTACGCAACATGGTTCGCGCCATAGTTGGCACCCTTGTAAACGTTGGCCTTGGCAAGATAACGGTAAACCATGTGCGCACTGTTGTAGAAAGCCGTGACCGCGGCCATGCAGGCGCATCTGTCCCTGCACACGGATTGTACCTTACCAAGGTAATTTATCCGTACCTTTAAGCCCTTATACATCTATGAAAGCCATAAAGAATACCCAAAATAAAAAAACGTCTCCGCTTAAAAAAGTAATGGCGTTTGCAACTCCTTACAAAACCCGTTTTATATGGGTTATTGTATTTTCTGTAGCATTGTCTGTTTTTGCAGCGCTGCGCCCCTACCTTCTTAAAGAAACGGTAGATAATTACCTTATGAACAAGAACATGCCGGGCCTGCTTAACTATGTAGTGCTTATGGGTATTGCGCTTATTCTTGAGGTAGCAGCACAATTTTACTTTGTGTACTGGGCAAACTGGCTGGGACAGGATATTGTAAAAGACATTCGCGAAAAGTTATTTGCACACATAAGCAGTTTCAGGATGAAATTTTTCGATAATGAGGCTGTGGGTAAGTTGGTTACACGTACTGTTTTTGATATCGAATCGATCGCCAAGATATTTAGCCAGGGACTGTTCATGATTATTAGCGACATGCTAAAAATGCTTGTTATTCTTATCATTATGTTCTACATGAACTGGAAGCTTACCATTGTAGTAATGCTTGCCATGCCGCTGCTGGTTATTGCCACGCGCATATTCCAGAAAAAGATGAAAGGTGCTTTTGAAGAAGTGAGAACGCAAGTGTCTAACCTTAACACTTTTGTACAGGAGCGTGTTACGGGCATGAAGATTGTTCAGCTTTTTAACCGTGAAGATATAGAATACGAGAAGTTTAAAGGCATCAACAAAAAACATAACGATGCCTGGTTAAAGAATATATTATACAACTCCATCTTCTTCCCTATTGCCGATATTATATCATCCTTAACTCTTGGTTTTGTAATATGGTATGGTGGTGTTAGCATTTTGGGCGGAGACAGCCTTACAACTCCGGGCGATTTGTTTGCCTACACCATGTTTATAAGCATGTTGTTTAACCCGCTACGCCAAATTGCAGATAAATTTAACGAGATGCAAATGGGTATTGTAGCATCTGACAGGGTTTTCGAACTGTTGGAAATGCAGGAAGATATTCAGAAAAATGGCAGCCAGCAAGCATGGCACTTTAAAGGCGAATTAGATTTTAAAGATGTACGTTTTAGCTATCTCGAAAATGAAGAAGTTATAAAAGGAATTACTCTTAAAATAGAAGCCGGACAAACTATAGCCATTGTGGGCGCTACCGGAGCAGGAAAAAGTACGATCATTAACTTACTGAACCGTTTTTACGAAATAAACAGCGGGACCATAAGCATTGACGGGACAAATATAGATGAGTTTACGCTCGACAGCCTTCGCCGACAGATTGCTATTGTATTGCAGGATGTGTTCCTTTTTGCCGATACGATATTGAACAACATTACACTAAACGATGCCTCTGTAACCCGCGAAAAAGTAATTGAAGCTTCTAAAGCAATAGGCGTTCATAACTTTATTATGAGCCTGCCGGGAGGATACGATTATAATGTAAAAGAGCGCGGTGTAATGCTGTCATCGGGCCAGCGGCAGCTTATTGCCTTTTTGAGGGCTTATGTGAGCGATCCGAGCATCCTTATTCTGGACGAAGCGACATCATCTATAGATACGTATAGCGAAGAACTGATACAAAATGCTACCGATGCGGTTACTAAAGGCCGAACCTCTATTGTAATTGCCCACAGGCTTGCAACAATTGTAAACGCCGACAAGATCATTGTAATGGATAAAGGCAAAATTGTAGAAGACGGTACCCACTACGAACTTATAAACCGTGAACAGGGGTATTATAAAAACCTATACTATTCGCAGTTTGTGGCTGAGAGTGAGGAGAAGTAGTAAGCAGTGTTCAGTGACGGTAGGCAGTTTAAGTAATCCGATTTTAAAATGAAGTATTTCTTTAAATTATTCCTGATCGTCATTGGTGCAGAAATTGCATTACGTCTTTTAATTCTGGTACTTCAGCTACAGCCCATACATTTATTAGGCAGTATTTTATCAGAATTATCCAGCTTTCCTTTATCGTTAATAGATAGAAGTTTTCCTTACTGGGCTATGGGGAGCATAGGATTTAGTGTTTCATTAGTATTTATTACATGGTTTATACATACTGTGATACTTTTTGTTTTCATAAAATTGATAAAAACATTTGAGAGACAGGATTAAATAATTTTGATAAACGGCAAACTGATGGATGACAATACAAATTATACAACGGGTCCGGAAGACAACTTGTTAGGCATTACAGATTACAACCAAATTAATGAACTGGAAGCCAAAGGTATTGGTTTAGCTGAAATGTTGCTTTTTGAAATGAATACAGAATTAATCATATCTGTCGATACAATCTTGTCGTTACATCGGAGAGTATTTGAAGGCCTGTATGACTGGGCGGGTAAGTGGCGAACAATCCAAGTAAATGTTGGCAACTTAGAACTTCCGCTTCCTTTTCAGGTTCCAAACTTAATGTATCAATTTCTTGACAACCTCAATTTCAAAATAAGTATCGCTAAATCTTTAGAAGACCATATAGATTGCCTTGCTTACACCCATTACGAGTTTGTAAAAATACATCCGTTTAATAATGGTAACGGAAGGTTAGGCAGGATACTTATGAATATTGTAGCTTTAAAGTTTGGATATAGTCCATTAAAACTATATTCGAGAGATGGCGATTCGAGAAATGAATATATAAGGGCGTTAAGAGAAGCTGATAATGGAAGTTTTTCGAACTTAAGAAACCTTATCAATAAAGAATTGAGAATCTTGTAGTTCTCTGTCTTTAATTATATCAGAGATTATTTTCTCAACTTTTTCTATTGAAACTTCCTGGTTTTCAAGAGCCATAGTACTATATACGGTATCGACAAGCATTTTAGATAAAAAAGCCCTGTCCCTTAATTGCGGATATTTTTCGTAGAATTTCATAATTCCTTCATTCTCATAAGTTACTTACAAATTTAAGCAATAAAAATGTAATAACGAAACCATTAAATTATCCTTAGCATTTTCCTATAAGCAAATAAATACTTAATTTCGTACGCACAATTTAAATAGCAAATTATTTTACCATGAAATACGATATTATTGTTTTAGGCAGTGGCCCGGGCGGTTATGTAACAGCTATTAGGGCTTCGCAATTAGGCTTTAAAGTAGCTATTGTAGAGAAAGAAAGCCTTGGCGGTATTTGCCTTAACTGGGGTTGTATCCCTACAAAGGCATTGCTAAAAAGTGCGCAGGTTTTTGATTACCTTAAGCATGCTGCTGATTATGGCCTTACCGTAAACGAATTTGATAAAGATTTTGGAGCTGTTGTTGCCCGTAGCCGTAACGTTGCCGGAGATATGAGCAAAGGTGTACAGTTCCTTATGAAAAAAAATAAGATAGAAGTTATAATGGGTACCGGTAAACTTAAACCGGGCAAAAAAATAGACGTTACAGATAAAGACGGTGCCGTTACAGAACTTAGTGCCGATCATATTATTATTGCCACAGGTGCACGCTCGCGCGAACTGCCTAACCTGCCACAGGATGGTAAAAAAGTAATTGGTTACCGCCAGGCTATGGTATTACCAGAGCAGCCTAAAAGTATGATCGTTGTTGGGTCTGGAGCTATCGGTGTAGAGTTTGCTCATTTTTATAACTCTATGGGAACTAAGGTAACCATTGTAGAGTTTATGCCAAACGTTGTACCTGTAGAAGACGAAGATATCTCTAAACAATTTGAGCGTTCTATTAAAAAAGCAGGCATCACGGTTATGACCAATGCATCTGTAGAAAAAGTAGATACAAGCGGCGAAGGTGTTAAGGCTACCGTTAAAACTGCCAATGGCGAGGAAATTCTTGAAGCTGACATCCTATTATCGGCTGTAGGTATTAAATCGAACATTGAGAATATAGGCCTTGAAGAAGTGGGCATTGCTACCGACAGGGATAAAGTTCTTGTTAACGCTTTTTACCAGACTAACATACCGGGTTACTACGCCATAGGCGATATCGTTCCGGGCCAGGCACTTGCCCACGTTGCATCTGCCGAAGGTATTACCTGTGTAGAAAAAATTGCAGGCCTGCATGTAGACCCTATAGATTATGGCAATATACCGGGCTGTACATATGCTACCCCTGAGATTGCATCGGTAGGTTTAACAGAGAAAGCTGCAAGAGAAAAAGGTTACGAACTTAAAATAGGTAAATTCCCTTTTACAGCTTCCGGTAAAGCTAAAGCTGCAGGTACTCCTGATGGTTTTGTAAAAGTAATTTTTGATGCTAAATATGGCGAATGGTTAGGCTGCCACATGATAGGTGCCGGCGTTACAGATATGATTGCTGAGGCTGTTGTAGCGCGTAAGCTTGAAACTACAGGCCATGAAATCATTAAAACGGTTCACCCTCACCCTACTATGAGCGAGGCTGTTATGGAAGCTGCCGCTGCTGCATATGGCGAGGTAATTCATATATAGTGTTCAGTGTTCAGTCGCAGTAGGCAGCGTCTCAGGCGTGGTTATTGCGGGGTACAAAGTAAACTAAATATACATCCGTCCTAAAAGAATTTTCAGGACGGATTTTTTATTGAGGATATTTACTCACCAACTGTTATTTCTTTACTTAATTCCTATATTTGGACAAAAAATATGATAAAAAACTATTTTTTATTGCTTGCTCTAGTTTCGTTTACCGAATTTTAGCAAAACAAATTTGGTTGTTTTCGGGCATTACTAATTCTTAAGCTACATTACAAATTTGTAGCATCTATAAAATAAAATTGTCCTGAGAGTTTCAGGATAAAACTTCCAACATTAATCACCAATTATCAATGAAATCATTTATTAGCAAAGGGCTAAATACTTGCTTTATTCTCGCTTTTGCAGTACTCTCATCATGTAGTAACGACGAAACAACTCCGGTAACACCACCGGTGCCGGTAGCTCCAAATGTATCTTTTAACGTTTCAATTCTTGCACCAGCTAAAGATCGGGATTATTCTTATGCTAACGATGAACACGGCATTTTTGACGATCCGTTAGTTACTAAAGAATTTAAAGGTAGTATATTTCTTGGCAGCGGAAGTGGCACTTTAACACCAGACGATTTTACAGTAAAATGGAGCAGTAGCATTGATGGAACATTATATCAGGGACAACCCGATGAACAATTTAGGTCGACATATATAAGTATGCTCAGCAAAGGTGTACATATCGTAAAGTTTGAATCATTTTTAACAGATTTTCCTGAAACTGTAAAAAGTGATTCGATAACTATATCAAATATTATAAAGTTAAACTCTGAAAGCAAAGGAAATGCAATAAAGCTTACCTGGAATAAGTATGAAGCTGCCGATTTTGTATCATACAAAGTTTACCGTGAAGATTTTGAACCTATTGCAGAAATTTTTGATATAAATAATACAGAGTACATTGATAATGACATACCAAATATTATCAAAAAATATAAATATCAGGTTGTTGTAAACACAACGAATACATCAAACTATATATATGGCAGTACATTAACCGAAAATACCGCGGCCGTAAATATATCAGTACCATATTTTGTTACTAAGACTATTAAAGACCCTGTGAGAAACAGGATATATGCTTTGCTAAGTAATGGTTTTAGTGGTGGTACTACCATTTTTGGCATTGCGATATTGAATCCTGAAACAATGGAAATTGAAAATAACCTGCTACCAACCCAAACGTTTAATGATGCTTCTATATCTTCGGATGGTAATACCATGTACCTTACGCAAAAATATGTTGATAAAGTTACCGTTATAGACCTTAATACATTTTCTACGTCTATCATAAATATTGATACTGGCGGATGGGGTTTGCATAAGGTTGAAGATACCAACACAGACTTTTTAATTTGCCACAGGCAGCCGCCCACATCTGGCAGTACACAATTAATGCTAATAAATAAACATACAGGAAACATTAGCGAATTCTTATATAATAGTCATGGCGATATAGCTTACAATAGCAATAACAATAAGTTATTTATGGGCGAGAGTAATACAAGTAGCGGCGTTATAAGAAGTGCTACTTTTAACGGAAATTCTCTTACTTACGATAATCTTCAATTCCCGGGAGACTGGTCAGGATATACCTACCCTTCCCCATTAGTTGTACTTTCAGACGACAAAAATTCTGTCTTCTGGCAAAATTATCAACTCGACAACAACTTAAATGTTATTAGAGAATTTGAGGAACATATTTTAGCGTGCAGCCCCGCAAATTTATATTTGGCAGGCACACAAAATATTTACACTTACAACAGCCCTTCTGCTGTATTTTCGATATCGCGACTACCCGAACCGGATAGTAAAAACGTGATATTTGTAAACGATCACATGGCAATAGTAACAGTATCTATAGATGATCATTATACAGATCGTGCAGAGACAACCTATTTTATTAAAATTACATTACCTTAAGTCAAAATCGTTGTTAAAAATATGGTATAACCGCATTTTTAATTGCTGTAGCTATAATTCGTCCTGAAAGATTTTCAGGACGGACTTTTTAATCGCGAAAACACACTATAAAACTGGAAAAATTTACTCTAAAAACATCCGCTAAAAAATAATACCTTTGCAGTTCAATTTTTTATAATGAGATTACACAGGAATTTATGTTTTACGGTTATAGACTCGTTAGGTTTTATTTTTAACGATGGAGAGTATGCCGATAAGGTTGTGGCCCGTGCCCTTAAAAAAGACAAGCGCTGGGGCAGTGCCGACCGCAAGTTTGTGGCTGAGACAATTTATGAAATTGTGCGTTGGAAACGCCTATATGTAGAGATTGCGGAGGTTAAAGAACCTTTTGACAGAGATAACATTTGGCGCATATTTGCCGTATGGGCTGTGCTTCGCGGCGTTACCCTGCCCGACTGGAAGTATTTTGAAGATACCCCTGTGCGCCGTATTAAAGGCCGTTTTGACGAGCTTTCTAAAATAAGAAAATACCGAGAGTCTATTCCTGACTGGATGGACGAACTGGGCGTTAAAGAGCTTGGCGAAGCTAAATGGGAAAAAGAACTTACTGCACAAAATGAGCAGGCAAAAGTTATTCTTAGGGTAAATACTCTTAAAACAACACGTGAAAAACTTAGGGCCATACTTATGGACCTTAATATAGATACCGAAGTGATGAAAGAATACCCGGACGCTCTTATTCTTAAAGAGCGTGCTAACGTATTTATGACCGATGCTTTTAAGGAAGGCTTCTTTGAAGTTCAGGATGCATCATCGCAAATGGTGGCGCGTTTTCTTGAGGTTGAGCCGGGTATGCGCGTAGTAGATACCTGCGCCGGCGCCGGTGGCAAAACCCTGCACATGGCTGCCCTTATGGAAAACAAAGGTCAGCTTATTGCAATGGACCTGTATGAAAGTAAGCTTAAGCAGCTTAAAATCCGTGCAAAACGCGATAGTGCTTTTAATATAGAATACCGCATTATCGACAGTACCAAGGTTATTAAAAAACTGCACGAAAAAGCCGACCGCGTACTTATAGATGCGCCTTGCAGCGGCCTTGGTGTTATGAAACGTAACCCCGACAGTAAGTGGAAACTGCAGCCGGAGTTTATAGATAACATTAGGAAGACGCAGGCAGAAGTGCTGGAAAATTACAGTAAAATAGTGAAGCCGGGCGGTAAGCTTGTATATGCTACATGCTCAATACTACCATCAGAAAATGAACAACAAGTTAAACATTTCTTAACAACAGAGATAGGTAAAGAGTTTACATTTGTAAAAGAAAATAAGGTGCTAGCATCAGAATCCGGTTTCGACGGGTTTTACATGGCACTAATGGAGCGAAGAAAATAACATTAGGACACATATATGTTAAATTTAGTTAATATATACATAATCTTATTACATTTGCCTCCTTACTAATTTATAAAATGAAAAAAAACTTTACTATTGCTATGGTGCTGGTTGCCATAGGTGTATTTGCGCAGGCACCTGCTAATTACTATAACTCAGCTACTGGTACTGGGTATGCGTTAAAGACTCAGTTATATAATATTATAAATGGTCATAATACGCAATCTTATAACGCACTATACAGGTGCTACGACACATCAGATCGTGATTATTTTTATGAAAACGACGGTACAGTATTAGACATCTACTCTGAAAACCCTTCAGGGGCAGATCCTTACAATTTTCAGGCGACAATTACCGGAGGAGACCATTGCGGTGACTATCGTGTAGAAGGCGATTGTTACAATCGTGAGCACATTGTGCCTCAAAGTGTTTTTAATGAGGCTTCACCCATGGTATCTGATGCGCACCATATTTTACCTACTGATGGGAAAGTAAACGGACAGCGCAGCAATTATCCTCATGGCAGGGTAAATAATCCTACATGGACCTCTCTAAACGGCTCTAAATTAGGTTCTAATTTAAACTCAGGGTACTCTGCCGGGTATAGCGGTACAGTTTTCGAACCTATAGATGAGTTTAAAGGAGACGTAGCGCGTTGTTATTTTTATATGGCCACACGTTACCAAAATGTAATTACGAACTGGGGTGCTTATGCCATGCTTGATGATACAAGCGATCATGTTTTTACAAACTGGGCCCTAAGTACTCTATTAACATGGGCAGCGCAAGACCCTGTTAGCGATAGAGAAATTACCCGCAACAACGCGATTTATACCTTTCAGGGCAATAGGAATCCCTTTATAGACCACCCGGAGTATGTTACAGAGATATGGGGTACCGTTGCAGGTGTTAACGAAGTTATTGCTAATGCAATATCAGTTTACCCTAACCCGGCTACAAACCAAGAAGTAAACGTTTACAGCGAAGCTCCACTTGAAACCATCCAGCTTATTAACCTTAATGGCCAGATTGTGCAAAGCATACAAAAGCCACAAGCTGTAAGCAATACCTATACTGTAAAGGACCTTTCTCAGGGCTTTTATATGCTAAGGGCAACATCAGGAAGCCAAACGGTTACTAAAAAAATTATAGTTAACTAATTACAACTAATAGTTTACTTAAACCTCCCAATCGGGAGGTTTTTTTATGGCTGGTTATTTGAGATTTAGCTATATTTGACAGAATAATTCTATCAATCTCATGAAGGCTTTTTTCCTGCTGCTGTTAATTTTGCCTTTATATTCTACCGCTCAGGTAACAATTTACGATGATGAAAAATTTCTGGAATTTACTTTGCAATTTCCGCCGGATTCAGCATCAGCTACCAAAATAGACTGGAGTAAAGAAAAGCTTGTTTCAGAATTTACACTCAAAGGGCCAATACCTTTACAATATTCGGTCACTTTAAAGAACGACACCATCGCTACGCTCTCAAATTACAGTAATGGCAGTTGGAAATTCCAGGAAGCTATAGCGTATACCGATTGGGCAGTGAGCAGGATTCAAGAAACAAAGGTTATTTCAGAGTTCAAAATTACGGATTTTGATAATGATGGCGATGAAGATCTGGTATGCTGGACACGTACAAATGTAAATGGTAACGAATGGAAACTGATCTTCATTAACGATCAGGAAAAACAAAAATTAGTGAGCCTTTATAACAATGCAGAAGGATCAGCTATTTGGAACAGGCCAGAATATAATGCAGATACCGAAATCGTTAACTGCACATTAGAATCGGGCGTATTTGGCATATCATCAGAGAGCAGCTATAAGTTAATTGGAAATATTGCAGAGCCATTACAAAAACATGAATTTGATTCTACGATTGATAAAAATGTTTTCGAAACAGAGTTCGTCGGAGAAAACAGTACTTGGAAACAGACATTTCAGACTATTGATATTGGTATTGATGGTAAAAAACAACTTTTATTTTATACTCTTGAGCAGGAAAACGACAGTATAATTAATTTACTTAGATACAATAATATTGATAGGGAGGAATATGTAACGGAAGCTTCCATTTATTATCCCGGCTGGGCAGCGCTTTATGATGAAGATAATTTCGATATACCTTCTTACAAGATTATAGATTTTAATGAAGATGGTAATGAAGATTTGCTATTTTATACAGGCACGGATGTGCACGGCGTTATCAACACCCATATTTTTTTAAATGACCAAAGGCATAAAAAACTGGTACAGCTTATTAATACTGCCGAAGATTCAGAAATTTGGGATGCTCCGGAATATAATCCTGAAACAAGAATGATTACCTGTACACATCCATCGGGTAATGCAGGAATCTCGTTTACCAGCACCTACAAGTTAAAAGGCTTAAAAGCAAAACCTATAAAGAAAACTGAGGACGACTTTACCAATTTTAATGGAGAAACTGGTGAAGGGGATGTTAGAAAAGAATACATTAGTAAATACGGTAAGTGGAAACTTAGCTATTGAAGGTCGCAGGAATTTAAAAAAAAAACATGAAATATATACTCTTTATATTCTTCAGCATTACCACTTATGCACAATCAGACAGCATAAGCCGCACTAACATCTCCGTAATCTCTGCAGAAAAATTAAACGTGGTGTATCGCGGCATTGACAACCCTATCAAAATTGCAGTGCCGGGTGCGAAGTCATTTACTGCCACTGCTAAAGATTCAGCTTTAGTAAAAATTGACGACTTAGGTAACTATAGGTTAACAGCCGGATCCGGGACAGAAATAAAAATTAATATTGATGCAATTATGCAAGATAATTCGACTTTGCATGAAGAAAAGACATTTAGGATAATGGGACTTCCTGCACCAATAGGAACGTTAAACGATGATTCAAAAGGTTCTTTTATGATGACTAAAGAAATGTTGATGGATTCACAAGTTAACATTATATTTGAAAACATGCTACTCTATGAATGCAATGTTGATTTTGGTGTGAAACAATTTAATATCATGATTCCATTAAAACATAATAAACGAAAAGTCATTATTGTTGAGGGGAATAAAATGAATCTGAACGTAAATGCATTATTACTAAAAGCAGAGCAAGGTAGCATAGTGATCATTACAGAAATAAAACTTTGGAACAAAACTGATATATTTATAGATAAGCCACCATCTCCTATTGCAATAGAAATATACTAAACTAATCCTATATAACAATGTAACAATTTTATCTCTATATCGTTATAGTAATCACAATTTATTTACCTTTGCCGGCGGTAAAAAAAGTATCTTTGCAACAAATTGCCCTATTGCTATGACCGAATGTATTTCTGTTTTTGATATGCTTAAGATAGGCGTTGGCCCGTCGAGCTCCCATACCCTTGGCCCATGGCGTGGTGCCGAACGCTTTCTTAAAGAAGTACGTTCTAGTAATGTTTTTAATGACATACAGCGTGTAAAAGTAGATCTTTACGGGTCGCTTTCGCTCACTGGTATAGGCCATGCAACAGACCTTGCGGTGATGCTGGGCCTTAGCGGCGCCGATCCTGAATATGTGCCAATAGACAGTATTTCCGATATTATCCATAGCATCAATCTTACTAAAACACTTCACCTCGGCAACGAAAAATTTATAGGTTTTAATATCGATACAGATATTGTTTTCAATCGTAATTTCCTGCCTTTCCACGCTAACGGTTTTACTTTTACTGCCTTTACAACTGAAGGCGAATATACATCTACATTTTACTCTATAGGTGGCGGCTTTGTCGTTAAAGAAGAACGTATTATAGCTAAAGAAAAGGAGGTAATAAAAGGAGCATTCCCCTTCCCTATCGACTTAGCCGACGAGCTTCTTGCATACACCATCAGCGAGAAAAAAAAGATATCTGAAATTGTGTATGAGAATGAAAAGTCTATACGCACAGAAGAACAAATAGACCACGAACTAAAACGCATCTGGAATACTATGTTGGAGTGCATGCACACCGGATGCCATACAGGGGGTATCCTTCCGGGAGGGCTCAATGTGCGCCGCCGTGCGTTTGATATGCACAAAGGCCTCATTGGCGAAATGCCATATAGCAACCCGCAGGAGTGGCTGGAGGTTATTCGTAACACCGAGGTTAAATTCAGGCAGATACTTAAATGGGTAAGTTGTTTTGCGCTTTCAGTTAACGAAGTTAATGCAGCGTTAGGCCGCGTGGTTACCGCTCCTACAAACGGCAGCGCAGGCGTTATACCTGCAGTACTTATGTACTACCTTGTTATAGAAAATCACGATGCCGGTTTTGATGAGATAAAGCAGTTCCTTTTAGTGGCGGGCGAAATAGGCAGTATCTTTAAAAAAGGCGCTACAATATCTGCAGCTATGGGCGGTTGCCAGGCCGAGATTGGGGTATCATCTGCAATGGCTGCGGCTGCATTGTGCGAACTTATGGGTGGCACACCTGAACAGTGCCTCATGGCTGCAGAAATTGCCATGGAGCATCATCTTGGCATGACGTGCGACCCTATAGGCGGCCTTGTGCAAATACCTTGTATTGAGCGTAACACTATGGGTGCCATAAAAGCTATTAATGCTGCCGAACTTGCGCTGGAAACAGATCCTAAAAATGCAAAGGTTCCGTTAGATAAAGTGGTTAATACCATGTGGAAAACAGCGCAGGACATGAACAATAAATATAAGGAAACATCCGAAGGCGGGCTTGCTCTTGCAGTTAACAGCACTGATTGTTAGGAAACGAATCTCTTTGCGAATCTTTTTGTAAAATTTGAGCAATACGTAATCGTAAGATGTGCTTTGTGGAATTATATAATCAGTAAATGCATGCGCACATTATTATATTAAAATCTAAAAAATATCGCTGTCCCCTTTACCTTCTCTAACTACAACAGGTTCCGGGCGGGAAAGATCTATAATTGTTGAAGGCGTGTTATCGCCATAACCTCCATCAATAACTACGTCTACCAGGTTTTGCCATTTTTCAAAAATCAATTCCGGGTCAGTACTGTACTCTACTACTTCATCATCATCATAAATAGATGTCGATATAATTGGGTTGCCTAATTGCTTTACAATTTCGAGTGCGATAGCATTATCGGGCACACGAATACCCACCGTCGTCTTATTTTTAAATGCCTTGGGCAGGTTGTTATTTCCGGGTAAGATAAATGTATACGGACCCGGAAGGGACCGCTTTAATATCTTAAAAGTAGACGTGTCTATTTGTTTTACGTAATCGGATATGTTACTAAGATCTGAACATACAAATGAAAAGTTAGCTTTATCAAGCTTAATGCCTTTAATTTTAGCTACACGTTCCAGCGCTTTGTTATTGGTAATGTCACAGCCAAGTCCGTAAACAGTATCGGTAGGATAAATTATGAGGCCGCCGTCCTGCAAAACTTTTACAATTTTTGCAATCTCTTTTTCATTAGGATTCTGTGGATATATTTTTATAAACTGGGCCATCTTATATAATTTAAGTTAACTGTTTAAAGTTTTTGAGTCACCATTAGCCATAAACAGTAAATTACCTACAAAATTAAGGTTTTGCATCGCAATCATCAATTATATTAACAGATTTTAGCATTCGCTTAATTAGTCGAAATTATCGTAAACCCTTTCAAACTCTTTCATGTTCTCCCAGTGTTGCTTAAAGCTTTCATTATATACGGCCGTAATACGCTCTTTAAAATTAGGGGTCATGCCATTAACAACAACATAGTCAACAACTTGCTTATATGCCGTAAAAATACTTTTGTAAAAAGAGCCATATTTCATTTCGCGCTTGGCGCTGTACCTCATCGCGGTCTCTATAGTAAACAGCATAACATCTGCCACCACATAAGGATCTACGCCCAGGCTTAAAAAATGTTTAATGTACTTTTGAGCCACAGATCGTCGCAGCTTGGGGCGTTTACCTTTAAGCGGAAAATATTCATTTAAAATCTTGGCTTTGGCAGCCTGCTCCAGTTTTTCCTCTTTGGGATTAAATATAAAATCGTAGTACGCTTTTACATCGGCAAATTTATCATAAAGTGCAATCAGCTGTTCCTCAAGTTCTGGCTTGGGCAGCGAGGTGAGGTATTTTTTAAGGTCGCGTTTACTCATAAAGGCCAAAAATACGGGTTAATTTTTCTATCACAATAAATTACAAAAAAGATATGGTAAAATTATATAAAATAGTATTTTTGCCATTCTTAATAAAAACTACAAACCAAAAATATTTACTGTGGAAAATCCGAGTGCACTTAAACTGATCAATAAAATACAGCTTGACCTCTTTAAAAAAGGTTTTGAAGCGGAAGTATTGGTAGCCGACCTGAAAAAATTACGCGAATATTCCCTTGAAGAAAATAATCCTGTGCTTACTAAAGCCATACGCCTTGCATATGAGCATATTGAAGCTAACGGAGCGTTCCTTATACCTATACCAGACGATGAACCTCTGGACGATGAAGAACTGGTTACAGATGATGCACCCGCAAACGAAAACAACCTTGAAAGCCTCGAGTACCTGATTAACCTTTTTAGCGACCTGTCGCATAAAAACAACGTTCTCGATTTAAAAGAATACAACAAAGCGTTCCTTGCCTACTAAGCACAGAAACCCTTACTTTATATAAAAGCTGTTTGTAACCCAAACAGCTTTTTTTATGACAGCAATCTTTGCTTTTTACTTCGCTGTAAAGCACGGCTTGCTTACCTTTGCAAAAATTTATACTATGGTCAGGTTTTTTAAAATAGTTGCCACCCTCGAGGGTATTTCGTTACTGCTATTGTTTTTTGTGGCGATGCCACTTAAATATATGTTTGATAATCCGGATTATATTCGGCCGGTAGGAACTGCACATGGTGTTTTGTTTATTGCCTACATGATTCTCGCACTGGTGCTTAAAATACAGCAAAACTGGCCTATAAGCAAATTACTTATTGTCTGGATAGCATCTGTACTGCCCTTTGGAACGTTTTACATTGAATGGAAATATTTCAGGACTCCACAAAACAACTAAATGGGATTATTTAACTGGGCATATAAATTACTTCGCAAAGCCGAGGTGGGTGGTATTACGGCCTCCTACATAAACCTTGCCGTCGATATGGTAATGATAGGCGTAGCAGCTTATTTTATAGATATAGTGGCACGCAAGGTATTGGTAATTGCCATGAATATTATTGCCAAAAGAACTAAAACCCAGTTTGATGACTTTTTAGTTGCCAACAAAACCCCTCAATATATAGCTTATGCCATACCGCTTTATTTTATTTATAAAACGGTACCGCTGGCGTTAAAAGGCTTTACGTATTGGGAATACCTCTTTACAAAGGGCATCACAATATGTATTATATTTATTAGTATCTGGATCGTGCGTAGCGTATTTAATGCGGTGAAAGACTACTTAAAGATGCAGCCCGACTATAACGATAAGCCTATAGACAGCTATATACAGGTAGTAATGATTACCCTGTGGATCTTTTGCATTACGGGTATTGTGCTTATCTTGTTTAATACAACAATGATCGCTCTTTTAAGCACCTTTGGCGCAATCTCTGCAGTTATTATTGTTGTATTTAAAGATACTTTACTTGGCCTTGTGGCCAGTATACAGGTTACAATTAACGATATTGTGCGTATAGGTGACTGGATTACCATCGAGAAATTTGGTGCCGATGGTACTGTGATAGAAATAAACCTGGCCACGGTAAAGGTTCAGAATTTTGACATGACCACGACTACTATACCTACGTACAGCCTTATATCTGACTCGTTTAAAAACTGGCGTGGCATGCTTAACAGTGATGGCAGGCGTATAAAAAGGCATTTGCTTATTAAGGCAAACAGCGTGAGGTTTATTCATGAAAGTGAACTTGGAGAACTTAAAAAGATTCAGCTTATATCTGAATATTTAACGCAGCGCTTTGATGAGATCGAAAACTATAACCTTGAAAACAACATAGACAAATCGATGTCTATAAACGGGCGCAACCTGACCAACTTAGGTATTTTTCGTAAATATATTAATACGTATATTGAGCGGCATCCAGGCATTAATAAAGACATGACCATTATGTGCCGCCACCTACAGCCTACAGAGAAGGGCATCCCGATAGAGGTATATGTATTTACTAAGGATAAGCGCTGGATAAATCACGAATACATCATGGCCGATATCTTCGATCATATTATAGCATCGGTGGCTTATTTCGATCTTGAAATATTCGAGTTGCCTACCGGCAAGGGCTACATAGATGTTTAATGCTGTGCTATATTATACTTTTCTAAAGCCATAGTGACAATATCGGCATGGTCAAAAGCTAATTCCGGCAATGCTTTAACCGAATGCCATTGCGCCTCTTCAGCATCATCTGCGCCGGTTGCCACGGCATTAGCCTCAGCAAAACCTACAAAAGCAACAGATATGGTATGTTGCCTTGGGTCGCGGCCCGGTTTACCAAAGGCAGCCAGTTGATCTAAACTGTCAATAGTAAGTCCGGTTTCCTCATTAAGTTCGCGTGCAGCACCCGCCGGTAAATCCTCACCTTCATCAAGAAAGCCGCCCGGCAGCGCCCATTTTCCTTTAAACGGATCATTTTTTCGCTTTATAAAAAGTATTTGTATATCGTTTTCCAGCCTTTTAAAAACAATACAATCTACGGTTACAAATATCTTAGATGTTCTCATAATATGTTTAATTAAAAATTTTGACCAGCATCTCCCTCAATAGGTCAGATTGCGGAATGGAGTTTGCCCCCACCCCTTTGCCTTTTACATCAATATCTCTTAAAGTCGCAACGATACCACTTACCTTTCGCATGGGGTAATTGCGCAGGGCAACATCATAATCCTTTAAAAAATACGGATTCACCCTTAGCATTTTAGCCACGTTAGATGGGTTTTTATCCTTGAGGCCGTGATATTGCAGTAGCTGGTTAAAAAAGCCGAACACAAGCCCTACAGTTACCACAAGAGGATTGTCTTTAGGGTTCTGCGCAAAGTAATCGGCTATTTTATACGCTTTAAGCTGATCCTTCTCCCCTATAGCTTTACGAAGCTCAAACACGTTATAATCTTTACTAATGCCAATGTTCTCTTCTATAAGTTTAGGTGTTATCGTACTGCCCTTGGGTAATACAATGGCAAGCTTATCCAGCTCATTGCTTATTTTGCTTAAATCATTACCTAAAAACTCTACGAGCATAGCGGCACCCTTAGGTTCTATACTATACCCTTTGCCTGATAACACACGCTTTATCCAGTCGCCTACCTGGTTGTCATACAGTTTTTTACTCTCAAAAACAAGGCCGTTTTTATCGATAACCTTAGTTACTTTTTTACGCTTATCGAGGGTTTTGTATTTATAGCAAATGACCAAAACTGTTGTAGGCTGCGGATTTTCGGCATAGTTTTCCAACTTTTCTATAGTGCGCGCCAGTTCCTGGGCTTCCTTAACAATTACTACCTGCCTGTCTGCCATCATTGGGTAGCGCTTGGCATTGCTCACAATGTCCTCAACCGTTACATCCTTGCCATACAGCACCATCTGGTTAAAACCTTTCTCTTCTTCGGTAAGAATATTGTTCTCAATATATTCGGCAAGCTTATCTATATAATAAGGCTCTTCGCCCATTAAAAAATAAATAGGCTTAATACTGCCCGCCTTAATATCGTTAATGATCTTTATAATTTCGTCCACTATTGTGCGCTATATTTATTGCCTAAAAATTTTACCTTTGCAGCATGCAGAAGCTTAATTTTCCTGACTATACTTTCCGTTTCAAAAATAGTGAAAATAAGGTCGCCATTTTTGATGAAATACGTAAAAAGTTTATTGTCCTTACGCCCGAAGAATGGGTGCGCCAGCATGTAGTGCGGTTTTTACATGAGGAAAAAAAGTTCCCGATGTCGCACATAAATGTAGAGAAAATTGTAAAGATTAATGGCCTTAACAAACGGTATGATATAGTTGTATTTAACCCCGACGGTACTATTTTTTTAGTGGTAGAATGTAAGGCTCCTGCTGTACCTATATCGCAACATGTTTTCGACCAGATAGCCCGTTATAATATGTCGCTTAATGCGATACACCTTATGGTAACTAATGGCCTTAACCACTATTTTTGCCAGATGGATCACGCTGCCGAACGTTATAACTTTATGCCCGACGCTCCCCAATACCTGCCTGCCTTATGAAAAGCATTGCCGTTGTAATACTAAACTGGAATGGAAAGAAACTGCTGGAACAATTTTTACCATCGGTTACAGCCTATTCGCCCGAAGCACAAATTTATGTGGCAGATAATGCCTCAACAGATGACTCTGTAGCTTTTGTTCAAGCCGCATACCCTGAGATAAAGATCATTAATAACAAGGGTAACTACGGCTATGCAAAAGGCTACAATGTAGCGCTTAAAGATGTTGAAGAAGACATCTATGCTTTAGTAAACTCTGATGTGGAGGTTACCGAAGGCTGGCTACAACCCATAGAAGCGTTGTTTGAAAGAGATAACGAAACAGCAATAATTCAGCCTAAAATACTGGATTATAAGAACAAGACCCATTTTGAATATGCCGGTGCTGCCGGTGGCTTTTTAGATAAATATGGATATCCATACTGCCGTGGCAGGATACTGGAAACTATTGAGGAAGACAAGGGACAATATAATGACGAATCCGAAATTTTCTGGGCATCGGGAGCGTGCTTCTTTATAAGGAAGGATGTTTACCGCAGCCTTAATGGCTTTGATGAAGATTTTTTTGCCCATCAGGAAGAGATAGATCTTTGCTGGCGGGCATTTAATAAAAATTATAAAATACGGTTTTGCAGCGCGTCGATAATTTACCATGTAGGTGGTGCTACACTTAGCAGTACAAACCCTCATAAAACGTTTCTTAACTTTAGGAACTCGTTGTGGATGATGCTTAAAAATGTACCAACCCCACAATTAATACCAGTATTTGTTGTCAGATTGCTACTGGACGGATTGGCAGGATGTCTGTTTTTGAGCAAAGGGCAATTCGCAAATTTGTTTGCAATATTAAAAGCGCACTTTTATTTTTATATAAAAATATTTTATTTCCTAAACAAAAGAGAATCAAAACAGTACAATAACTACTACAAAACAAACAGCATTGCTTACCGCTATTATGCTAAAAACGGCAAGGTGTTTGTTCCTTAATTTAACAATAGTTTATGCGAAATCGCGTTACTGTTTTTTAGATTAGTATTAATTTTGTTAAAAATTTTAAATTTAAAACTTTATGAGAAGAGCCGTCCTAATGCTTTCGCTAGTAGCGATAACGCTTACTTCCTGCGGATCTAAGAAAAAGATCGCCGCTCTGGAAGCCAAAAACAAGGAGATTCAGGATTTACTGAATACTGCCACTGTAAAACTAAATCAATGTCTTACAGAAAAAGATGCCGTTGCTAACCAGCTTGATTTTTTAAAGAAAAATAACAGCGAACTTATTAGTACCGTTGGTAACATTACAACCTTATCATCTAAAGGTGCTGAAAATCTTGAAAAATCTTTAGAAAGCCTTAAAGAAAAAGACCTTAAAATAACAAGGCTTCAGGATGCATTAACCCGTAAAGACTCTGTTACCCTTGCGCTTGTTACAAGTATTAAAAGGGCTGTGGGAGTTAACGACCCGGATATTGATGTGAGTGTAGAGAAAGGTGTTGTTTACATATCTATTGCCGACAAGCTTTTATTTAAAAGCGGTAGCTACAATGTAACTGACAGAGCTAAAGAAATTTTGGGCAAAGTTGCTAAGATCGTTCAGGACAAACCTGATTTCGAATGTATGGTTGAAGGACACACAGATAATGTGCCTATTAAAAATACTGTACTTGTAGATAACTGGGACTTAAGTGTAAAACGTGCTACATCTATTGTAAGGATATTACAAAATGATTTTGGTATAGATCCAAAACGTCTTGTAGCATCCGGCCGTAGTGAGTTTATTCCTCTTGATAGTAATACTACTCCCGAAGGAAGGGCCCGCAACAGAAGGACAAGAATACTTGTACTTCCTAAAATTGACCAGTTCTATGATATGATAGAAAAAGAAATGAAAAACCAAAAAGCTAAATAAGGTTTAGGTTTAATAATATAATGGCTGCCCGTAATAGGCAGCCATTTTTGTTTGTGGCAGGATGAACATGTTTTAACCTATATTAGGCTATTGAATGTAAAATACAGCCACTATAGCTATTTATTAGACTACAGAGCATCATAGTATAAATGGTATGCATTACTTTTGCACCTGTATAATTTACATTAATTAGCTAAATTCGTTATGCGTATTGACATTATTACCGTTTTACCCGAATTGCTTCGTAGCCCCTTTGAGGCATCTATACTTAAACGTGCTCAGGATAAAGGCATCGTAGAGGTACACCTGCACAACCTTAGGGATTATAGCACCAACAAGCACAAAAACGTAGACGACTACCAGTTTGGCGGTGGTGCAGGTATGGTAATGATGATAGAGCCTATAGATACTATAATAAGCAAACTTAAGGCAGAGCGCGACTATGACGAGGTTATTTACATGAGCCCCGATGGCGAAACCCTTAACCAGCGTATGGCAAACAGCATGTCGTTACTGCAAAATATAATTATTTTGTGTGGGCATTACAAAGGTGTAGACCAGCGCGTGCGCGACCAGTTTATAACTAAAGAAATTTCGATAGGCGATTATGTACTAAGCGGTGGCGAGCTTGCTGCTGCGGTAGTGGCAGACTCTATTATACGGCTTATACCTGGGGTGTTGAGCAATGAAACATCGGCTTTAACTGATAGTTTTCAGGATAACCTGCTTGCACCACCTGTTTATACCCGCCCTGCCGACTATAAAGGCTGGAAAGTACCGGATATTTTATTAAGTGGCAACTTTGCCAATATTGACAGATGGCGCGAAGACCAGGCAATGGAGCATACCAAAACGAGAAGACCGGATTTATTAGAGTAAGTCTGGTTATTAGTTGTCGGTTGATAGTTGTTGGTAAGCTACATATTGCTAACAACTGACAAGCATCAACTGACAACCAATTTAAAACGTCATCTTCTGGAACGCTTCAAGCACATAATTGTGCATTACCTCTTTGTAATCTAAATGGGTAACGATGCGCAGTTTGCCTTTACCAAGAGAGCTTATAAAAATACTTTTCTGCTTTAATTTCTCAATCAGGGCGGTTTCGCTGTATTGCGGTTTTAAAGAAAAGATAAGAATGTTAGTCTCTACAGGTTCTACCTTTTCTATCCACGGCAATTGCTGAAGGAAACCTCCCAGCTGGCGTGCCCTGCGGTGGTCTTCTTCAAGCCGGCCTACATTGTTTTGCAAAGCATATAATCCTGCAGCAGCTAAGTAACCTGCCTGGCGCATGCCGCCGCCAAATACTTTACGAATGCGCAGTGCCTTTTTAATATCGTCATGGCTGCCCATAAGCACAGAGCCTACCGGAGCACCCAATCCTTTAGACAGACAAACCGAAATGGTGTCGAACATTTGCCCAAACTGTTTAGGGTGCTGCTTACGTGCCACAAGGGCATTCCAAATACGGGCACCATCAAGGTGGTATTTTAAATTGTTTTTAGTACAAACATCTTTTATTTCTACAAGATTAGGCAGGTCATAACAGGCTCCGCCACCTTTATTGGTCGTATTCTCTATAGTTACCAGCGTGGTAAGCGGGCTATGGTAAAAATCGGGAGGGTTAATAGCCTCCACAACCTGGTTAGCCGTAATCATACCACGATGGCCATCGATCAAACGGCAGGAAACACCGCTGTTAAACGCGGCACCACCACCCTCATAATTATAAACGTGTGCCCATTTATCGCATATCATTTCATCGCCCGGCTGGGTGTGCAGTTTTATAGCTGTTTGGTTTGCCATCGTCCCGCTCGGGAAGAACAAAGCCGCCTCCATACCAAAGAGCCCTGCAAGGGTTTCTTCCAGTTCTATAACCGTAGGGTCCTGTTTATAAACATCATCGCCCACCTGCGCCCTAAACATGTGCTGCAGCATTTCGTGGCTGGGCTTGGTAACTGTATCGCTAATTAAATTAATTTCCATATAATTGAAAAGTATAGCTTATTTTTGCCTTAAGCTAATACAAAACTACATTATTTATGACAAATACCGAACAAATAAAAGGTATTATAGAGCGCCTCGGAGCACTAAGGAGGTATCTTTGACATTGACAGGAAGTTAATAGAAATATCTAACGAAGAAGAAAAAACCTATGCGCCTGATTTCTGGAACAATGCAAAGGAAGCCGAACTGATAATGCAAAACCTGCGAAGCAAAAAAAAGTGGGTTGAAGGTTATGAAAAAGGCATTGCAATGGCCGAAGAGCTACAGGTACTTCACGAATTTTACAAAGAAGGCGATGTTAGTGAGGAAGAACTGGAGAACCAGAACAAACTTACCATTGCCCATATAGAGAACCTTGAGTTTAAGAACATGTTATCGGACGAGGGCGACAGCCTGAGCGCCGTAGTACAAATAACGGCCGGTGCCGGTGGTACCGAAAGTTGCGACTGGGCAGCCATGCTTATGCGCATGTACATGATGTGGGGCGAAAAAGAAGGTTATAAAATAAAGGAACTTAACTTTCAGGCAGGTGAGGTTGCCGGTATTAAAACCGTAACCTTAGAGTTTGAAGGCGACTATTCTTTTGGCTACCTTAAAGGAGAGAACGGTGTGCACCGACTGGTACGCATTTCGCCGTTTGACAGTAACGGTAAGCGCCATACCTCCTTTGCTTCGGTATACGTATACCCGCTTGCCGATGATACAATACAGATAGATATTAGCCCTGCTGATATTTCGTGGGAAACCATGCGAAGCAGCGGTGCAGGAGGCCAGAACGTTAATAAGGTTGAAACTGCCGTAAGGCTTCGCCACCACCCTACCGGGATTATCATTGAAAATTCCGAAACGCGTTCGCAGCTTGACAACAAGACCAAGGCCATGCAGCTCTTAAAGTCGCAGCTGTATGAAATTGAGCTTAAAAAACGCCAGGCCGTACGCGACGAGATTGAAGCTAACAAAATGAAAATTGAGTGGGGATCGCAGATACGCAATTACGTAATGCACCCATATAAATTGGCCAAAGACGTACGCACACAATATGAAACCAGCGATGTAGAAGGTGTTATGAACGGCCACATTGACGAATTTCTGAAAGCGTACCTCATGATGATGGGGCAGAAAACGGAGGAATAAATATACTTTTATAATATGAGAAACCTGTAGCTGAAAAGTTGCAGGTTTTTTTTACCCTGAATCATGCTTTATGATAATAATAATGGCGTTTAAAAAGGCTATAATGATTAACTTTTGTAGTATGGAAAATAGAGATAATGATGATAATAATTCCGCCCTTAATGGAGAAATGGGATACAAAAATCTTAAAGGATGTCTTATCGTTATTCTGTTTTTTGGCCTTATTTATATTCTCGGTAAAATTTTTAATGTCTGAGATATAATTTGATACATTTCTTAAAATTAAAACTCAATAATTATGCATGAATATATATTTTCGATATTGGATATTAATATCTCTGAAAGAAAATTAATTAATAGATTAGTAAATCGTTTAAGAGGAGATTTTATCGCAACAGAAACAAAGGATGGTGCGGCATATTCCGTAACTTTTGACAGTCAAAACAATGCTGATGAATTTAAAATTGAGGCAAATAAAATTATCCCAAATTTACTATGAAATAGTATAGGCACAAATAGTTACAGATTAGAATTACGAACTCTTCTGCATCCTCGCTAAAATTAGGAATAATTTCGCTCTCCAAAAATCCTGTAAGTAGCTGCATCTGGATATTAACAAAGACGCTTTTAATTAGAGTTTATGCACCTAAAACATATCCTCAAGCTGCTTGTACAAATCGCCTTCGCTTAGTATGGCTCCCTGCTCTATAAGGCTGAAAACATCGCCGTTACGATCTTCGCTAAAATCTTTGTTGCCACGATTTATTTGCACCTCATCGCTAAAAATATTCTCGTTAAGCCACTGCAGGCCCCCTTCGGTTAAAAAGTCGGCATGGGCGGTATGGGCGTGTATAACAATGCTCTCCATGTTAGTGCGGCCAAGTTTAAATAAAAAGATGTGGTTTTTAGAGTAATGCTCCAGCCATTCGGCTTTGTCTGTAACAGCTTCCCATATCAGGTCGGAGAATACGTCCAGTTGCTCCTCAGCCTTCTCAGGCTGCGTTTTCTTAAGTTCGTCCCATTGTTGCTTATCTATAGACTGTGACGCCAGGAAACGTATAAATTCCGGGTGTAATTCTTCAAGCTGTTCTTTGGTAAGGCGGGTGTATTTCATAGCAAAGTTTTTTTAGACAAAAGCACAAATTTACAATTCCTGAAAATTAACAAGTATAAATAGATGCAATTAAGTGGGTAAACATTAAGTAGTGTCTTTATTTAAAGCAAAAAGCCTTCCGGTTAGGGAAGGCTTTTATATAGTATCAATCTCTAACGAGATTAGTTTTCCTGCTCAGCAAGGATTTCGTAAGGAAGGTCTACGATTACATCCCTGTGTAGCCTGATGCTTGCAGAGTATTTACCGGTACGTTTAACGATACCGCTTGTAATGAATTTCCTGTCGATAGATTGTCCTTCTTTCTCTAAAGCTGTAACGATATCTGCATTGGTTACAGAACCAAATAGTTTTTCGCCACCTGCTTTAGCAGTAATTTTAATATCAAGTGCTCTAAGAGCTTCAGCAGTTGCTTTAGCTTCGTTAACCACTTTTTGCTCTTTAAAAGCCCTTTGTTTAAGGTTTTCAGCTAATACTTTTTTTGCTGTAGGAGTTGCCATGTGAGCAAACCCTTGTGGGATTAAATAGTTACGGCCAAATCCGGCTTTTACTGTAACTACATCATCTTTAAAACCTAAATTCTGTACGTCCTGTTTAAGTATAAGTTCCATAATATTTGACTACTTTTTATTTTAATAAATCAGCCACATATGGCATTAAAGCTAAATGACGTGCCCTTTTTACAGCTACAGACACTTTTCTTTGGTATTTTAAAGAAGTACCTGTTAAACGACGAGGAAGGATTTTACCTTGCTCGTTAACAAATTTTAATAAAAAGTCAGGATCTTTGTAATCTACATATTTGATACCTGATTTTTTGAAACGGCAATACTTTTTAGTCTTGTTCGTCTCTATATTCAATGGCGTAAGATATCTGATATCCCCGTCTTTTTTGCCTTTAGCTGACTGCTCTATTGTTGACATAATTAGTTTGCTTTAGATTTTAGTTTTTCTCTTCTTCTCTCTGCCCAAGAAATTGCGTGTTTGTCAAGGCTTACGGTTAAGAAACGCATAACCCTTTCGTCACGACGAAATTCAGTTTCGAAGCCGATAAGTACATCCGCAGGAGCATTGAATTCGAATAATGTGTAAAATCCGCTTTTTTTGTTCTGGATCTCATAAGCCAGTTTTTTAAGTCCCCAATCTTCTTTAGATACAAAGCTTGCACCTTTAGCAGTTAGGTAATCTTCAAACTTACTTACTGTTTCCTTTACCTGGGCTTCAGATAAAACGGGATTCAAGATGAAAACAGTTTCATAGTGATTCATAATAATAAATATTTATTTGTTATAAAATTGGGTGCAAAGATAATTATTTTTATTTACTGTACAACCCCTATTTTTGTTATTTCGTCGATTACAAAATGCTTTTTTTCTTTATATTTGTAATCTATCCAACCAAATACCCACAAAACAAACATTTATATTAAACTTTACAAACATTAATTGCAAATGAAACTTAACTGTGTTGTTGTAGATGATAGCACAATACAAAGGATTACCATTGCTAAACTGGTTAACGAACATCCTGACCTAACGCTCGTTGGCGATTTTTCCAATGCCTCAGAAACGCGAAACTGCATATTACACAAGAATGTAGACTTATTGTTCCTGGACATAGAAATGCCCGTGCAAAGTGGTTTTGACCTGCTGGACGGCCTTAAGTCGCGCCCTCAGATCATCTTTGTTTCATCTAAATCGGATTACGCTCTAAAAGCCTTTGATTATGCTGCAGTAGATTACCTGCACAAGCCCGTTACAAAAGACAGGTTTAGCAAGGCTGTGCAAAAAGCCTTTGAAATGCACCAGCTTAAAAAAGACGGCCCTGAGGAAGAGGGCGAGTTTATCTTTGTAAAAAGTAACCTTAAAAACTTCAAGATCTTTATTTCTAAAATTAAATGGGTAGAAGCATTTGGCGATTACATTAAAATTAATACCGACGAAGAAACCCACCTTGTACTCTCTACCATGAAATCTTTTGAAGGCGAACTACCCGCCGACAGATTTTTAAGAGTACACAAATCTTACATTATCAATATTGATAAAGTAGACCGCTTTAACAGCAAGTTTGCCGAAATTGGGAATACAAAAATTCCGCTAAGCAGGAACAAAAAAGAAGACCTGGCAGTAGCACTTAACAGGCCACAGTAATTTTTGTACCTAAAAAATTACCCGTAATAATTCCCTCTCTTATATGGGGAGGGAATCGGGGCGATAAATTAGCTTATCCTGCCTCGCATCCTTAAACCATACTTTAATAAGGATCTACATTTACAGTAACTTTTAACGATCTGTATTGTGGCACAGCATCAAGACTGTCCAGTATTTTCCTTATATTCTTTTTTGTGGTACCAAGCGCTGCCCCTAATGGTATTTTTATCATAATAGTACGTATGTACTCGTTACGAATGCGGCTTATAGCAGGCTCTTCAGGTCCCAGCACCGGTATATTAAGGTGTTGCACTAACACATTATACAGCCATAATGCACCGTCCTTAAGCTTTTCATAATCCTTTTGCTTAAGCGTAATGCGTACCATCCTGAAATATGGAGGATATTTAAAATTATGCCTTTCATACAGCTGCTCCTTAAACATCCCCTCATAATCTCCTTCGGTTACCTGCCTTATCACATTATGCAATGGGTTGTAGGTTTGTATAAGCACCTTGCCACGCGTATCGCGCCTGCCGGCACGGCCTGCCACCTGCACCATCATTTGGTAGGCCCGTTCAAACGCCCTAAAGTCGGGCTGGTATAACATATTATCGGCATTCAATATGCCTACGAGTCCCACATTGTCAAAGTGCAGTCCTTTGGCAAGCATTTGTGTACCCACTAATATATCTATCTCTTTATTCTTAAAAGAGTCGATTATCTTTTCATAGCCATGTTTACCCCGCGTCGTGTCCTGATCCATACGCCAGGAATTCTTCTCAGGGAACAACACCTTTAGCTCCTGCTCTATCTGCTCTGTACCAAACCCCTTAGACGATATATCTGTACTATGGCATTTATGGCAATGCGTGGGGTTAGCAATATGGTAGCTGCAATAATGGCAGCGCAACTGGTTTTTATATTTATAATAAGTTAAGCTAACATCGCATTGCGGGCATTGCGGCACATGCCCACACGTCATACACTCTACCCATGGCGAAAAGCCACGACGGTTCTGGAACAATATAACCTGTTTGCCATTAGCCAGTGTCTCAGCAATTTCCTCGGTCATGGTATCGCTAAAATGACCTGTCATTTGCTTACGCTTGTATTTATCTTTCAGGTCTACCAATACAATTTCGGGAGGGAGGACTTTGCCAAACCGTTCCTTAAGTTCTACATAGCCATATTTACCAGATGTTACGTTCATGTAACTCTCCAGGCTCGGCGTAGCCGATCCCAATAAAACCTTAGCATCCATGTATGCTGCAAGTATAATAGCAGCATCGCGTGCATGGTAGCGAGGCGCAGGGTCCTGTTGCTTAAAGGTTTGCTCGTGCTCTTCGTCTATAACAATAAGGCCAAGGCTTTTAAATGGAAGGAACAATGCCGATCGTGCCCCAATAATTACCTGAGCTTTCTCTGATGCCTGTAATACCTGGTTCCATGTTTCTACACGCTCATTATTATTATATTTAGAATGAAAAACAGCGACTTTGTTGCCAAAATAAGCCGAAAGCCTTAATACCAGCTGAGTAGTAAGCGCAATTTCGGGTAGTAAATAAAGTACCTGTTTGCCGGTAGCAATAAATTCTTCAATCAGTTTTATATATATCTCTGTCTTACCACTCGATGTAATACCATGAAGCAATGTAACAGCATACTTATCAAAATTTTGCTTAATACCTGTAAAAGCTTCCTGTTGTTTATCGCTCAGCTCAAATCCGGCATTTGCCGACCCGCTAAACTGTACGCGGTCTTCTTCCAGTAAATATTCTTCGAAGATGTTCTTGTCTACCAGCGATTTTATAACGGTGGCCGTAGTGCCTGCCTCGGTAAGCTTTTTTACAGTAACAGGCTTTTTTTCTTTAGCCTGCAACTGAAAGTAATGCAGCACAGCCTCACGTTGCTTTTTTGCATTGATAAGCAGCTGCAGCAACTCGCTAAGTTGTTCCTCCCTCAAAAATTCTTCCTGAAGCCTAACGTAGCGAATGGTTTTAGGCTTGTATTTTTCTGAAATCTCTTCCTGAAGCGAAACTGCATTTTTAGCAATAAGCCTGTTAAGTACCGGCAGTATTGTTTTTTTATTCAGGATAGAAACCACCTCTCCCACCTTAAGGGCGCTTTGTACCTGCAGGGCTTCATACACCAGGTATTCGTCATCACTAAGGTTAGCGGCTATGGGGTCAAAATCTTTTTGCGAGGTAATAATTGTTTCGCTCTCTAAAAGGAAACCGCCTGGCAATGCTGATTTATAAACTTCGCCCACACTGCACATATAATATTCAGCAATCCAGTTCCAGTGTTTCAGCTGGGTTTCGGTAACGAGGGGTTCATCATCCAGAATCTGATGAATTTCCTTTGCTTCATATAGTTGTGGGGGTGTTTCATGCAAGGCAACTACAAGGCCGGTATATAACTTATTTTTTCCAAAGGGAACCGCCACGCGCATACCCGGCTGCAAAAAGGCAAACTCTGCCTCGTTAACAGCATACGTAAATGGGCGGGGTAAAGATAGCGGCAGTACAACTTCTATAAAATAAGGCATATAATATATTTCGTACTACAAAGATAAGTTTTTCTAAGCTTTATAAAAAGTAGTTGCTGTTTACAAAGCAGATAAGACTATGATGAATGATACTTTAAAACTATCCATAAAAAACATTTCCCATATTTTAAAAGTTGGCTAAATTAGCAGGGCAAACAAATAGCTATTAAATGGACATCCTCCAAACCATAAAAGCACTCAGGGAAGAGCTTAACCAGCACAATTACAACTACTACGTTCTTGATAACGCTACGATAACCGATCTTGAGTTTGACTTGAAACTTAAGGAACTGCAGGCGCTTGAAGATAAACATCCTGAATATTTTGATGAGGACTCCCCTACGCAACGCGTAGGTGGCGGCATTACAAAAAACTTTAATACCATTGCTCACGAAACGCGCATGTATTCGCTGGATAATTCCTATTCTAAAGAAGAGTTGCTGGAATGGGAAAAACGCGTACAAAAAGGCCTTGGTACCACTGATATACAATATACCTGCGAACTTAAATATGACGGTGCTTCTATAAGCATTACCTACGAGGATGGCAAACTTACCAAAGCGGTTACCCGTGGTGATGGTTTTCAGGGAGACGAGGTTACTACAAACATAAAAACAATACGCGCCATTCCTACACGTTTAAAAGGTGACTACCCTCCAAAATTTGACATTCGTGGAGAGATTATCCTTCCTCTTGAAGGGTTTGCAAAAATGAACCGCGAACTTATAGAAATTGGGGCAACACCTTACGCAAACCCAAGAAACACTGCATCGGGCAGCCTTAAGTTACAGGATAGCGGCGAGGTGGCCAAGCGCCCACTCGACTGCCTGCTGTACTCCATTATTGGCAATAACCTGCCTTTTAAAACGCAGTTTGAAGGATTGGAAAAAGCCCGGCAATGGGGTTTTAAAGTACCTAAACAATCGGCATTAGCTACAAGTATGGACGAGGTTATGGCCTTTATAGACCATTGGGATACCCACCGCCATGATATGCCTTATGAAACCGATGGTGTAGTTATTAAAGTAAATAATTTGCACCAGCAGGAAGAACTTGGATATACTGCAAAATCGCCGCGTTGGGCTATTGCTTATAAATTTAAGGCCGAACGTGTTGCAACGAGGCTTAAAACGATAACGTATCAAGTAGGCCGAACGGGGGCCATTACCCCGGTGGCTAACTTAGAGCCGGTGCAACTGGGCGGTACTACCGTAAAGCGTGCTTCGCTACACAATGCCGACCAAATTGCAAAGCTTGATGTGCGCGAGGGCGACGAGGTATTTGTTGAAAAAGGCGGCGAGATAATCCCGAAGATTATTGCGGTAGATTTTACCATGCGCCCGGCCGACTCTGAAAAAACAATCTATATAACAAAATGCCCGGAGTGCTTTACCGATCTGGAGCGTAAAGAGGGCGAGGCACAGCACTATTGCCCTAACTTTTACGGATGCCCGCCACAAATTATCGGGCGTATACAGCACTATATTTCGCGCAAAGCGATGGATATTGAAGGCCTCGGCGGCGAAACCGTCACATTACTTTATAATTCTGATTTAGTGCATAATTATGCCGACTTGTATGAGCTAAAAAAAGAACAGGTTATTCCGCTGGAACGCATGGCAGATAAATCGGCTGAGAACCTTATCAGCGGTATCGAGAAATCTAAAGAAATTCCGTTTGAGCGTGTACTGTATGCCTTGGGAATACGCTATGTAGGCGAAACAGTGGCTAAAAAACTGGCTCGACACTATAAGAATATTGATAATTTAGCCAATGCCACTTTATTAGATTTAGTTTTGGTAGACGAAATTGGCGAACGCATTGCACAAAGCGTTATGGACTTTTTTTACAACCAGGAAAACAGGAAAATTGTAGAAAGGCTTAAGGGTTATGGCGTTCAGCTTGAAGCTGTCGCCGTTGCGGATACCACCGTGAGCAATAAACTTGCCGGAAAAATATTTGTAGTGTCGGGTGTGTTTGAAAAATTCTCGCGCGACGAACTTAAAAAAGCTATTGAAGATAATGGCGGTAAGGTAGGCAGCTCTATCTCCTCTAAAACCCATTACGTAGTTGCCGGAGATAACATGGGACCTGCCAAACTCGAAAAAGCAAACCAGCTTGGCGTGAAGATTGTTAGTGAGGATGAGTTTATATCTTTGATTAGTAGCTAAGATGCGATGTATTAAAGTTGCAAAGTTTAACTCTGCTACTTTATTCTGAACTCTCTAACTTTGTCACCTTGTAACTCTGCAACTGCAACATGAACATCAAACTCATAGCCATAGGCAAAACCGATAATAAAGCATTACAAACACTTATAGACGATTACCAAAAACGGTTATCGTTTTACATAAAGTTTGACCTTGAGATTATTCCCGATATCAAGAACGTAAAAAACCTGAGCGAAGCACAGCAAAAGGAAAAGGAAGGCGAACTTATTTTAGCCAAACTTTCCCCTACCGACCAGCTTATCCTACTCGATGAAAACGGCAAAAACTTTAGCAGCGTGGGCTTTAGCGAGGAGTTACAAAAAAAGATGAATTCCGGTATTAAAACGCTGATATTTGTTATTGGCGGGCCTTACGGCTTTAGCCAGGAAGTGTATACTAAGGCACAAGGAAAGATATCGCTTTCGGCAATGACGTTCTCTCACCAAATGGTGCGCCTATTCTTTATCGAGCAGTTATACAGGGCATTTACTATACTGCGAAATGAACCTTACCACCACCAGTAAAATTCAGGAATTAGAATTTCTTTAGTAAATCTGCTAATTGGCCGGTTAAAGCTTTACGCGAATATTGCTGTAATCCTACAGGATGGGATTTTAAGCTTCCGTTACTATACTCATTAAAATAGCTCAGTATTGATTGCTTAAGGCGATCTTTCTCGCCGTAGGTAACAAATATTCCGGTATTTGTAGTTTTTATAATTTCGGCAAAATCTGCATCCTGTGGGCCAATAGCCACGATAGGCCTTTCGGAAACCATATATTCAAATAGCTTACCCGGGATAATACATTTAGTTTCCTCGCTATCAATTTCTACCAATAATAACACCTGGCTTTTGCGTTGGGCAGCAATAGCTTCGTCATGGCTCACATAACCAAGGTTGTTTACATAACGCTCCAGTCCGCTATTATTAATGGCATCTAAAACTTCACGGCTCACGGCTCCTATCAATTTTAACTCGAAACGATCTTTAAAGGCTGCATTCTCGGAAATTAATTCGGCCAGCGCCTGCCATAATATTTTAGGGTTACGTTCTGACAAGAATGAACCTATATGTGCCAGTGAAAATTTCTCGTCAAGAGTTTGCTTCGTTACCCTCTCTACGTCATAGCCATTAGTTATAACAACGATAGGCCTGGCAGTGAGTGCTTCAAATTCTTTTTTTGTAGTGGGGCTGGTTACCAGTATGGTATCGGCAGTATTTAAAACTTTACGTTCTAAATCTTTATGTTTTTTTGCAGCAGCAGCAGATAACTTTAACTGCTTGTGGTACCCAATGGTTGTCCACGGATCCCTAAAATCGGCAATCCATTCTACTCCTAATTGCTTTTTAAGGCCTAACCCTATTAAATGCAGGCTGTGCGGCGGCCCCGTTGTAATAATAGTTTCGATACCATTCTCTTTTATATAAGTGGACAGGTACTTTACAGATGGCTTAACCCACAGTACACGCGCATCGGGAATAAACAGGTTGCCGCGCACCCAAAGCATTGCTTTTTGGAGGAGTGATTGTTTTTTTTGAGCCGGTATAATACCAGAACTTATTTTTTTTGTGCTGCCTTTAGAAAATGCAGAAGCCCATGCATAAGGCTCGACGATTTTATGTTTTATAATAGTAGTATGCTCACTCACATCGGCTAATAGGCCCGTGTCTATCAATGGGTAGGTAGGGTTTTCAGGAATATAAACCGTTGGTTCTATACCATAACCGGGCAGGTACTTAACAAACTTAAGCCACCGCTGTACACCGGGACCGCCCGCAGGTGGCCAGTAATAGGTAATGATGAGAACTTTTGGCAGCTTAACCTCCAGATGGGACACATTTACATGACTAAGCATTTACAGGCTGTTTTACTCCCCCTTTATGGGCTGGGGGGCGTGTGCCATAGTAAATACCAGCTCCAAGTAGTAAAAGCATTACAATAAAACTAATTAGAGCAATCATACTGCCGGTTTTAACTACCTGCGGCTCAAATGTAAATACTATCGCATGCTTACCCGCAGGTATCTTAAGCCCACGCAACATATAGTCAGCTTCAAAATGAGGAACAAGTTTGCCATCTATATAAGCATTCCATCCATTAGCATAATACACTTCAGAAAATACCGCCAGTCCCTCATTTTTACTATTAGACGTGTAGCTGATCTTATTAGGCCTGTACTCGTCAAGTTTAATTGTTGCAGTGCTGTCTACCGTATATGTGGCTCTAGCTGCAGCATCGGAAAATTTGGTTTTGTTTATAACCACTTCGTGCTTGTTATCAAGCTTAGTAAGGGCTTTCATCTCTTCATCTGCAGTGTTTACAGCCTTAACGCGACTTACAAACCATGCGTTGCCGTTAGCTGTGTTGTTAGGTATAGGAATAACCTGGCCTTCTTCGTTACGCTGCAATACATATTTTACATTAAGCATATCAAGCACCCCTATGTTCATAGGGCGTTGCGCTATTTGGTAATCAAACAGCTGCTGCATTTTTTGTGGCTTGGCAGCATGGTACCCTCCAATAGAGTTATGAAAATAAGATGCCTGTGCTCCGTTCATATGGTTATCCATATCAAAAACACGAAAATGCGAATCGTCCTGAGCAATTTGCTGATCGGCGTCAGATGCTACAAAAGGTACATCTGCTTCGCGGGCACTCACAAAACTTTCGCTATTTACGTAGTTTTTATCTACAAGATATAAATCGGCCACCATAAGTACACCTGTTAATATAACAGCGGTAGTATGAGCCAGTTTTTCCTTTATGTAAAGCCACAATGTAAGTGCTACAGCCAGTATGAAAAAGCCCGAACGTAAAAGATCGTTAGTGTACATATCCATTCTGTCCTGCCTTAAAGCATCTATAAACCCCTGACCAAGTTGCTGCGTGTAGTTAGCATCTCGGGGACCGCTAAAATCGAAGCTGCCTTTAAACAGAAGAAGTACTACTAAAATGCCAACACTTACAGCAGCAGATTTCCATAAATTATCCCATTGCTTTGCCTTATCTGATTTAAAGAAAGCATATAGCCCCATTATTGCAAGTACCGGGATACAAAGTTCTAACAATACCTGTATAGAAGATACTGCCCTAAATTTGTTATACATAGGCACATAATCGATAAAAAACTTAGTTAGTGCCGGTACATATTTACCCCATGATAATAAAAGAGCTACTATAGCACCTGCTAAAAAAGCATACTTTATTCTGTTTGGCTCGGCAAAAAGTGCCAGTATAAAAAGGAAGAAAACTATAGCGCCTATGTATGCGGGAGCAGCCACAATGGTCTGGTCGCCCCAATAAGTTACCACACCCTGCTGGGCAAATTCTAATGCCTGCTCCTGGCTAAGGTACTGCCCCTCGCCTACCTGTAATGTTTGTAAATACTCTACAATGTGGCTGTCTTTACCCAGCTTTTCATGACCTGATGACCCTCCGTAAAGGCGTGGCGCAATTAAGTTAAGCGACTCGCCAATGCCATAGCTGTACTCTGTAATGTACTCATAGCTCATGGCGTTTTTATTTTCTTTTGGGCTGCCATCCGGGTTAAAAGAAAGATTGCTATCGCTACGTGTACTAAATTTGGCATACTCTGCAGTTGCTAAAAGGTTTGTAGCATTCATACCTACTGCTAATAACGCAGCACCAAAAAATATAACTAAAGATACACCCAGGTGCCTGTACTCTTTATTTTTAATAATTTCTACAATAAAGTATATGCTTATTATAACAAGTAGTATAAAAAGATAATACGTCATTTGTATGTGGTTTGCATTGATTTCTAATGCTGATGCGACGAGCGTAAGGAGCCCGCCGGCTATATACCTCTTTTTAAAGACCATTATAACGCCGGCAATAACCATGGGCATATAAGCAATTGCATGAGCCTTAGCATTGTGCCCTACCCCAAGCAGAATGATAAAATAGGTTGAAAAACCAAATGCGAGCGCACCAAAAAAGGCCATTAGGGTGTTTATTCTGAGTGCCTTTAAGAGCACAAAAAATCCAAAGAAATATAAAAACAAATAGTCGGCCGGGCGAGGCAAAAAACGTATAACCCCATCTACAGCCTTAATAAAGTTGTAAGGGTAATGAGCGCCAAGCTGGTAGGTGGGCATACCGCCAAAGGCACTGTCTGTCCAGTAAGATTCTTCTCCGGTTTGTTTCCTAAAGTCATCCCTCTCTTTTGCCATACCCGTGTACTGGGCAATGTCGCTCTGGGATATTTTTTTTCCCTGCAAAACAGGATAAAAGTAAATAAGGGAAACCACTACAAAGCCAATTATGGCAAGCAGATACGGGTAAAGCTTACTGATATTTTTCATTAAAAACGGATGAGTTTACAAATTATAAAAACGCCGTGAAGATACTAATTTCTCTAAAACCTGTAGCCACTAAATCAACTTTATAGGGGTTTTTAGATTTATTAATTTAAAAACCGTTCGTAAACTAACGATGCGCAAGCAGTAGACAAGAAGTATTAATTATTTTTTTTTGCAGTTAGAACGGGCCAGGTCATAAATATACCGGCAACGCTGTTTATTAATATAACAATTAGCAGCATTATATAGACAAAATGCGACAATGAATATTTAGAAACTAAATCACACACTAAAAAGAATAGTGCTGATATAAATGCTGCAACCGAAAGTATAAATAAACCTATCTTCATAACCACTTGTTAAGGAACTACAAAGCTACACGAACAGTGCTTATTTATTATTATAACATTTTACTGTATGTGTTATATTCTGTAGGAAAATTGTGTAATACATTATAGTAATTAAAAATTGACTATTCCTAAAAAATAGTTAAAAACGATTATGCTATTTAAAATTGGCCTATCTTTTTAAGTAGATTTGTTCTTTATTATTGGCCCTATACAAGTAAAAGCAGACTTTAGTCTAATCAAGATTCTGAAGGTTTACCGGTACTATATAATTGGGTTATACAAAAGCTTGAAGCTATACTAATTCTAAAAATATATTTATTACAAAAAAACGTACTTTGGGCACTGGTTAAATAAACCTAAGGCAATATATTTGGCACCAGTTTAAAAGACATGGCCAATTTATGGCATGATTATAGGATTATTGTAATACATATATAATACATTTAATGAGCACAACACCATCTACAGCTTCATTTTTAGAAAATTTGCGCGCTGCTACTACAAATTCTCATACCGCCCTCGAGGCACTACCGGTATCCATGTCGATCATGAATCCGGCTGTTACCAATAACGAATATGCGCTTTACTTAACTTTAATGCACGATGTAGTTAAGGATGCGGAGGAGAATATTTTCCCGGCAGTATATAAAAGCGTTGAAGGCCTTGATGTTCATCCAAAGGCACAGTTTATTGAAGCCGACCTAAAAACACTTGGAACTACAAAAGATACTGCTGCAACACCACTAACAAAAAATCTTGACCTTACAAAACTTACCCCCGCATTTGCATTCGGGGTAATGTATGTTATAGAAGGATCTTCATTAGGTGGCAGGGTAATACTTAAAAACATACACGGCGCACTGGGCCACGATGCAGATAATGGTGCTGCTTACTTTTCCGGCTACGGTGCCCAGACAGGCAGCCACTGGAAAGCATTTTTGGGTGCACTTACCCAATATGAAAATTCTAACAATTGTGAAGATGAAATTATTGCCGGTGCAAATTTTGCTTTTGATGCTATAAGCGCTCACTTTACAGCAAACTCAAACTTATAGTTAAAAGTTACATATGAAGATTAAGGATATTGTAAACCGCGATATTGTAAACCTCACTAACTGTGAGCAGGAGCCTATACATATACCGGGCAGCATACAGCCACACGGCTTTTTACTGGGGCTTAAACAAAACTCTCTACTTATAGATTACTGCAGTGCAAATACGGCGCAATACATAAACCTTTTTCATTCAGAACTTTTAGGGCAGGGATTTGATTCTATTTTTGGCGGGGAAGCAAAACAACAGCTACAGGACTATATAGACAATGGTTTCATGTTATCGTCATCGCTATTGCGGCTTACGCTGGCGGGTGTCGATTTTTTGTGTACCGTTCATACCAGTAAAGGTATTATTGTTATAGAGGCAGAGCCTGTGAGTATGCAAATTAAGCCGGCTAATGAAATATACGATCAGACGTCGCAGTTCCTGTCATACATGCATGACACCCATACATTAAAACAACTTTGCCAGCTTGTTGCTCACGGTACACGCGAAATTACAGGCTATGACAGAGTTATGGTGTACCGCTTTGATAACGACTATAACGGAGAAGTTTTTGCCGAATCGCACCGTAACGATTTAGAGCCTTTTTTAGGGCTTCATTATCCGCATACAGATATTCCTCCGCAGGCAAGAGACCTTTACATGAGCAACCTGCTAAGGTTAATAACCGACATTGATTATACTCCGGTGCCTATTTATACCGTTGATGATGAGGATAATAAAAATCTTGACCTTAGCCTTGCCATTTTAAGGAGCACATCTCCCATACATGTGCAGTACCTGCACAATATGGGTGTAGGAGCATCCCTTACCATTTCGCTTATATACAAAAAGAAACTGTGGGGCCTTATTGCGTGCCATCACTATTCGCCTAAAAATCTGACTCCCGAAGTGAGGCTTGCGGCACAGCTACAGGGCCACTTCATAACGTCTCAGATAGATGTAAGGCAGGCATCTGAAGAGTATGAACTTTCCCGCAGGATAAATTTTGCGCTCGAGAGGGTTAACAGCTTTACAGTAAACCGCATCGAAATGCTGGCTGAGCTAGTTAAAAGAGAAGATCTTATCTCGTTGTGTAATGCAAATGGCGTGTCAATATTACTTAACGGTACTACTTATAAAAGCGGGCTTACGCCGAATGATGATGAAATTAAGACATTAGCTTCCTGGATGGCGGTGTATAGCAACCATACGAGTTGTAGCACCAATAAACTTGTAGATTACTTACCGGAATCTAAAAATATTTGCCAAAATACATCGGGCGTTATTTATCATTCTCTCGAAATAGACAGCGATAATTGTATAATGTGGTACAGGCCTGAAACTAAGACGCAGGTAAACTGGGGTGGTGATCCATCCAAATCTATTATCAAGGATGCTAAAGGATTATCGCCAAGAAACTCCTTTGAGCTTTGGCAGGAAATTGTAGAATGTGTAAGCAAGCCATGGTTGCAGCCAGAAATTGATACTGCAATGTCTTACGCTTACAGCCTGCAACGCCAGATAAGTATGTTGATTATTACGCAGGAAGAAGAAAAATACCGTAAGTTAAGCGAATTGCTGAGCCAGACAAATTCTGAACTCGAAAATATAAACTGGATAAGCACACACGACTTACAGGAGCCATTACGTAAAATACAACTTATAGCTTCGAGAATATTAAGTAAGGAAGAACAGATACCAAGCACCGTACAGGACTCTATACTTAGAATGAATGCATCGGCAAACCGTATGCAAACATTACTTGTAGACATCCTTAAATATACACGGCTAAAGCATACAGATGATGCTATAGAACTTGTAGATTTTAATAAGTTGCTTGACGAAGTTAAGATTGAAATGGGCGAGACACTTAATGAAAAGTCTGTTGACATCATAGTAGATCCGCTTCCGCAGCTTAGAGGGATGCCCTTTTTGCTTAAGCAGTTGTTTTCTAACCTTATAGCTAACTCTATAAAATACTCTACGCCAGGTGTGGCGCCTGTTGTAAAGATTACTACAGATGCAAACCCTGTTAGCTTAAAAGAGGATGATGATATGTTGTACAACGTGATTTATGTTGCAGATAACGGTATTGGCTTTGAGCAGCATTATGCCGAATCTGTATTTAATATCTTTACGAGGCTGCACTCATCGCCCGAATTAAAAGGTTCTGGTGTGGGTCTTGCCTTATGTAAAAAGATAATGCAAAATCATGATGGGCACATTACAGCGTCAAGCGCTGTGGATCAGGGTACTGTAATAAACCTTTATTTTCCGGTGCCATACCTATAAATTTTGAGTACAACTTTTAAGAACACAGTTTCTTTATAACACGCAAAAATCTCTTTCAAAGAGATTTTTTTTTACAAAAAAAATAATTTTAAGTACCTTTGACTTTACACCAACTATACTCTAATGTCAGAACATAATGAACAGCCGGCGCACACAATACAAAATTTTCCAATTGTAGGTATTGGTGCTTCTGCAGGTGGCCTTGATGTGTTTAAAAGGCTTTTAAGACTACTCCCTGTAAATTCCGGGATGGCTTACATATTGGTACAGCACCTGTCTCCAACTCATGAAAGCCTGCTGCCCGAAATATTAGCTCCGGAAACTAAACTGCCTGTATATGAAATTACAGACGATATAAATGTTGCCCCGGACACCGTATACATAATTCCGGAAAATAAAATTCTTACTACAGTAGACGGTATTTTAAAACTTAGTGAAAGAGAAATAGGCAAGAGAAATATGCCTATAGATAAATTTTTTAACTCTCTTGCCGAAGTTCATAAAAGTTTTGCCCGTGGCGTGGTGCTTACCGGCACCGGTTTTGACGGTACAGAAGGGCTAAAAACTATAAAAGAAAACGGCGGGATTACCTTTGTGCAAAATCCGGACTCAGCAGACTTCGACAGTATGCCGCTTAGCGCTATTAAATCGGGCGCGGCAGATTTTGTTCTCGAAATAGAAGATATACCCAATAGCCTGACCAATATTAATCACGCTTACGAAACAAGCCACGCACACAGTGATGAAGATCATTTGGCAATACGCACAGAGGAAGATATCTTTAAACAGATACTGCGCCTTTTACGCCTGCGCACCGGCAATGACTTTACGCATTATAAACAGCCCACAATACGCAGACGTATAGCCCGAAGAATGGTAATTACCAAGCGCGAAGAGCCTGCTGATTATCTTTCGTTCTTAAGAAATGACAGGAACGAGCAGGATGCGTTATTTAATGATATACTAATACCGGTTAGCTACTTTTTTAGGGATTCAAAGATCTTTAACAGCCTCTGCGAAACCGTATTTACTACCATACTGCCTAAAAAAGCACCCGATGAGGGTATAAGGGTTTGGGTGGCGGGTTGCTCTACCGGCGAGGAGGCCTACTCTATTGCTATATGCATACATGAATACCTTGCAGATAAACTACCAGATGTTAAGGTGCAGGTATTTGCGACAGATATATCTGAAAATGTAATATCTAAAGCACGCACGGGGTTATACAGCAAACAGGAGCTTCAAAATGTAAACGAAAAACGGCTTGCTACATACTTTACAAAAATGGAAGGCGCATACCTTATAAATAAGGAGATACGCGATATGTGCATATTTGCTGTACATAACTTTGTAAAAGACCCACCATTTGCAAAGATGGATCTTATAACATGCAGGAACGTTCTTATTTATCTCGATCCATTCCTGCAGAAAAAAGCACTTACTACCTTTCATTATGCTTTAAGGCCCTATGGTGCCTTGTTTCTTGGTAAGTCTGAAAGTGTGTCGCAGGTTAGTAATTTGTTCGAGCCGTTAGTGAAGCAATATAAAATTTACAACCGTAAATCCAGTAGCAGTACCTTTGTGCCAACTTTTGAACGTAGCGAAAGCATACAGACAGAACGACAGGTATTTACAGCAAAGAAAGTTGCTACAGAGCCGGACTATCATAAAATAGCGTCAGATATACTGTTTACCAAATATACACCGGCCGGCGTAATTATCAATGAGCAAAAAGAGATAGTCCACTTTCATGGCGATACCAGCCCATTCCTGATGCAGCCACCGGGAAAACCAAATTTTAATATTTTTAAAGTGGTTCGCGAGGGTTTAGCGTTTGAACTCAGGAACGCGATGTTAAAAATTAAAGGGGTAAAAAATCCAGTTACCAAAGAGAATATTCATTTAAAGGGTAAAGACTATCTGGTAAATATCGAGATCATGCCATTAGATAGCAGCGCAGAACCCTATGTTTTGGTTTTATTTCATAAAAAGGATGTCGCCGATGACGTACTAGGCAACCCCGGCAGAAGAAACGATGCCGACCTTGAGCGTATTAAATTACTCGAAGATGAGATTGAGCAAATGCGCGAGGATATCAGGCGGGTTACAGAAGATCAGGAAGCGGCTAACGAAGAACTGCAAAGTGCTAATGAGGAATTACTCAGCAACAGCGAAGAACTGCAAACGCTAAATGAGGAGCTGGAAACGTCGGCCGAGGAATTACAATCTAATAACGAAGAACTTATTACTGTTAATGATGAACTTATAGACAGGCAGGAACAACTTACCGTAGCCCGTTTATACAGTGAGGCTATTATAGAAACCATAAGAGAGCCTTTACTTGTACTCGATAGGGAACTACGCGTAAAAAGTGCCAATGCCTCGTTTTACAAATATTTTAACGCTACAGAGCAGGATATAGAAGGCAGGCTTATTTTTGAAATTGGATCTGCAAAGTGGGATATAGACATTCTTAAAGAGCAGCTTACAACAGTACTTATAAGAAAAGAAAAATTAGAAAATTTCGAAATTAGCGCGGTCTTCCCCGAAATTGGCGAAAGAATCATGCTGATTAACGTACGCCCTATAAACAGCAGCCACATTGCAGAGCAGTTACTGCTATTTGCCATCGAGGATATTACAGATATAAGGTCGGCAAATATATTATTGCAGCAAAATAACCGTCAGCTTGAAGAAAACAATCGTGAGCTTACCTCCTTTAGTTACATTGCGAGCCATGACCTGCAGGAACCTTTAAGAAAGATACACACATTTAGTAAAATGATAGCCGATACCGAAGCGGTACGGTTATCAGAAAACGGAAAAACATATCTTGAGCGTATAATGGTTTCTACCAAACGCATGCAGCAGCTTATTAACGACTTACTTAGCTACTCGAGGGTGAACAATATACTCGATGTGAATTTTGAATACAAAGATATTACACAGGTGATTGAAGAGGCACACACCGAACTTCGAGAAAACATAGAAGATAGCAACGCAATATTAAAAATTCCTAAAATGCCGGTAATTAGGGTCTTGCCGCCATTAATTACTCAGGTGTTTATAAACCTCATTGGCAATTCATTAAAATATGCAACGCCGGGAGAACCGCCTGTTATAACATTTGACACCGAGATTGTGCCGGGAAAAGAAATTCATTTTTTTGAGGCAGATGCCTCAATTTCATATTGCAGGATAGGCATTTCAGATAACGGAATAGGTTTTTCGCAGGAACATGCTTCCCGCATTTTTGAGCCCTTTCAACGCCTGCACGGTAAGGATAAATATGAGGGGACAGGAATAGGCCTTGCCATATGTAAAAAAATCATGCTTAAACACAAAGGATGCATCTCTGCTAAAAGTACACTTGGATCAGGGTCTGAATTTAACTTATACCTGCCGTTGTGAACCTGATTTTAATTTAAAATCATTTTTATCAACGCCATAAATAACAGGAAACTGCCCTTAATAAAAGCCCGAAAACTAATAATAATTTTCGGGCTTTTATTTAAAATATTTCCTGCTATTAATCAAACTTTAAATCTACCATACAATTAAAATATTCTTTAACCTTATCGGGTTCGGGGTTTACGGTTTTATACTCGGCATAAGAAAATTCCAAAATACGATTGTTCTTTACCAATTCGAGCAACTCGGGGTTATCATGAAACCAATAGCTACAACTATAAACCCATATTTTCTTCCTCTTATTGGCTTTAACAGTAGTGGCTAATCCTTTCTGTGCGGAAATTCCTGATTTAGATGTATATACTGTACCGTTATCAAACGTTATGGATAAATCAACAGAGCCCTTAATTTCGCGGTCAACGGTACTGTTCAAACGCATGCTGAAATTACCATAAAAAAGCACATCATGATTCTCCAACCTGTCTCTATCAGTACGATTAAACTCTACCGGCAAAGATTCAGGAGAATAATAGCTCATATAAGACCACTGGCCACCATGCATAGAAGTATAGGTCCTGGATGCTCTGGTAATATCCTTACATATTTCAGTTTTAGGCATATTATCACTCTTGCGCCGCTCCTGGGCATTTATACAAATTGTTAGCATTAAAAGTGCAGCGATAAAAATAGTCTTGTTCATGTATGTATTTTGTATAATGACGATATACCAAAAAGGCTGCCAATGGCAGCCTGTTGTATTTGAAGCGATATAAATTATTCCTTACTTTTTTTCTCAGCTCTCTTTTCTTTTACAAATTCCATTGCACCACCAGTTACCCAGTACATTACAAATGGTACAAGAAAAAACATTAACCAAAAACCAATTGACAAAACGGTTAAAAATGCTAAAAAGCCTAAATATTGTGCGAATTCCATGATTTGTGTTTTAAAGCACCAAATATAAAACTAATATTTTTTTTAACCAACCCTAAACCCTTAAAAATTGATATAACTTTTTTACGAAATCATTTTCTTTAGCCTGCATTTATCCTTAAATTTGGCTTGCTTTATAGTGCCGGGGCAGGCATTGTGTTTAAAGCATTCATACTAAACAAACAAACCATAAAATTTTAAGGATGGAATACAGGATCGAGAAAGACACCATGGGTGAGGTACAAGTACCTGCCGAGAAATACTGGGGTGCACAAACCGAACGTTCACGTAATAACTTTAAGATAGGCCCCCTTGGCTCTATGCCTACAGAAATTGTAGAAGGTTTTGCTTACTTAAAAAAGGCAGCTGCTTATGCTAACCACGACCTTGGTGTTCTTAGTGCAGAAAAACGCGATGCTATTGCACAGGTATGCGATGAAATACTTGATGGGAAACTGGCAAGCGAGTTCCCGTTAGTTATCTGGCAAACAGGATCTGGTACGCAAAGTAATATGAACGTAAACGAAGTGGTGGCTAACAGGGCGCAGGTTTTAGCCGGTTTTAAAATTGGCGAAGGCGAACCTGTACTTAAAGCTAACGACGATGTAAATAAATCGCAGTCATCTAACGATACTTACCCTACAGGTATGCACATTGCAGCCTACAAAGCTGTGGTAGAAGTTACACTTCCGGGTGTAGAGAAACTTCGTGATACGCTACATGCTAAATCAGAGGAGTTTATGAAGGTGGTAAAAATAGGCCGTACCCACCTAATGGATGCTACTCCATTAACCCTTGGCCAGGAACTGTCTGGCTATGTAGCACAGCTCACTTACGGCATAAAAGCCGTTAAAAATACACTGGCCCACCTAAGCGAGCTTGCACTTGGCGGCACTGCAGTAGGTACAGGCCTTAATACACCTGATGGATATGACGTTAAGGTTGCTGAGTATATTGCTAAATTTACAGGCCACCCGTTTGTAACAGCACCTAACAAGTTCGAAGCTCTTGCATCTCACGATGCAATTGTAGAAACGCATGGGGCCTTAAAACAACTTGCAGTTTCTTTAAACAAAATAGCTAACGATATCCGTATGTTGGCATCAGGCCCGCGTTCTGGTATTGGTGAGATTATAATTCCTGAAAACGAACCGGGATCATCTATCATGCCGGGCAAAGTTAACCCAACCCAATGTGAGGCACTTACCATGGTTTGCGCACAGGTTATGGGTAACGATGTGGCCATTACCGTAGGCGGCATGCAGGGTCATTATGAACTTAACGTGTTTAAGCCACTTATGGCAGCAAACTTTTTGCAGTCGGCAAGGCTATTAGGCGATGCGTGTGTATCATTCGATGAGCATTGTGCACAAGGTATAGAGCCTAACTATACACGTATTACAGAGCTTGTAGACAACTCGTTAATGCTTGTTACCGCTCTTAATACCAAAATTGGCTACTACAAGGCAGCCGAAATTGCACAAACAGCACATAAAAACGGCACGACCCTTAAAGATGAGGCAGTGCGTTTAGGATATGTTACACCTGAAGATTTTGATGCATGGGTTAAACCCGAAGATATGGTAGGGACACTTAAATAGTTTTCAAACCTGATTATATAGCAAAGGCCGTCAGTAATGATGGCCTTTTTGTTTAAATTTTAAGATTTCTCCTTAATCGAAATGGATGTGGTTTGTTGCATTTTGAATGAAGCGCAGCAAAATTGAGGAATCTCAAAAAAATATATGAGCAAAAAAATTATCTTTGACTATGCAAATTAATATACTACCCGCTACACTGCACCACCTTACAGGCATTTTAAACATAGTAAACCATGCCATAACTCATACCACTGCCGTATATGATTATGATGAACGCAGTTATGCCGAAATGGAAACCTGGCTGCTGGATAAACTGGCTGCCAACTGGCCGGTTATCGTTGCCGAGCAGGATGGCGAAGTGTTAGGTTATGCCAGTTATGGTACCTTCAGGTTTAAGGAGGGTTTTAAATATACGGTAGAACATTCTGTTTATGTAAAAGATGGGCAAACCGGCAAAGGCATTGGCCAACTACTGCTTGCCGAATTGATTACTTTGGCGAAATCCCAAAATTACCATACCATGATAGGCTGTATTGATGCTGCTAATGAGGGTAGCATTGCCTTTCATAAAAAATTTGGCTTTACAGAGAATGGTATTTTAAAAGAATCAGGTTATAAATTTAACCGTTGGCTCGACCTGCTTTTTATGCAGCTTATTCTTCGGTAATTAGCTGTGATGGTGCCTTGCCAAAAGCCTTTTTAAACGCGAACGAAAAATGAGACAGATTTTCAAAACCTACTTCCAGATAAACATCTGATGGTTTTTTACCCCTTTTAGTTATTAGGAAATGTGCTTCTTCAAGCCGTTTTTGCTGCAGCCACTTATTAGGTGTAGTACTAAATATCTTTTCGAAATCACGCTTAAAGGTGCTCAGGCTCCTGCCTGTTAAGTAGGCGAACCGGCTCAGATCTACATTAAAATGAAAGTTGCGCGCCATAAAAGCTTTAAGGTCTATCTTGCCGGGCTCATTAAAGTCAAATAAAATATCTGTCATTTCTGGTTTGGTTTCAAGCAATATCATGATTGCTTCGTTCACTTTTAATTTTAAAAGGGCATCGCTATGGCTTTCCGGTTTTTCTAAATATGAAAGAAGCGAATCGGCAAAGCCGTGATATACCGGTAGCGGTTCGAGCTTTATTATTCCAGTTTTTATAACGTGTTTTCCTGATGCGCTATAACCATACGTTTGTGCAAAGTTTTGCAGTGTCTCTTTATCAAGCCTTATAGAAAGTGCTTTGAACTCACCAACATCTGCATCGGGCATCTTAGCAAATTTCGCCAGTGTATCGCGACCGTAAAAGGCAAAAGTACCCGCCGTCATTAAATGTTCCTGCTTGCCATCATTTATAAGCAGGCTCCCCGACTTTATATAGCTAAAAACATGTTCGTTTACAAACTGCTCTCCTTCTCTGCTCACTTTAAAATAGCAGGAATACATTATGCGTGGCCTGTTTAAAATATCATGATCATCCATAATGTAAAGTTATAAAAAGGCGCAGTATGTACTACGCCTTCTCCTATTAAATACTATTTTTTAAGGTAACTCTTACCCTGCTCAGTCGCAAAAAAATCAACTGTATCATCGTGGTCAGTCGATAGGCTTACGGGCAGCCATTCTTCCCTCTCGGCAGTACGGGCTTCATCGGCATGTATTAATATCCCTATTGCCTCACTACCCAATACTAAATGCACCGGCGGGTTAGGATGTTTCGCAAGTTCTACCATTACATTTGCTGCCTTAACCGGGTCGCCCACCGGTACAAAGTCGCCACTTTTAAAAAAGTTGGCGCGTTGTGTAACAAGCTCGTATTCGCCCATTTCCGGCGCATATGTCATGCTATCCCCAGCCCAGTCGGTCCTGAAACCTCCCGGCTCTACCGATGTTACTAAAATATTAAGTGGCGCGACTTCTTTAGCTAAAGACTCGGTGAAACCACTAAGTCCAAATTTTGCTGCCTGGTAAATACTTACACCAGCATTACCCACACGCCCTCCTATAGAGCTTACCTGCAATATACGGCCGCTGCCTTGCTTGCGCATGTAGGGCAATACGGCACGGGTAATTTCTATAGGGGCATAAAGGTTTGTTTCGAGCTGGCTGCGCACCTGCTCATCGGTATACGCTTCGGCAGCGCCGGTAATACCAAAGCCTGCATTGTTTACAAGTACATCTATTTTACCAAAATGTGCCACGGCATCTGCTACAGCGCTATGTAACTTGCTGTAATTCGTTACGTCGAGCTGTATAGGGTATAAATGTTTAGGATATTGAGCAACAAGGTCTTCTAACTGTTTTGTGTTACGGGCAGTAGCCGCAACTTTATCGCCGGTGGCTAAAACTGCTTTTGTAAGTTCGAGCCCAAGGCCTCTTGAGCTTCCTGTAATAAACCAAACTTTTTCCATGATTATAGTTTTAATTATAATACAAAGTTCGGAGATTACAGAAGCTGCTATTTTGCTAAAAAGTTCAAACTTACTTTGTTAAAACGTTCATATCTTTTTTTCAAGGCGCACAAGGATATCGTTCATTGCGTCTATCTGTGCTTTCTGAATTTCGATGAGCGATTGTTCCTGCTGTAAAATAAGATGGTCTATTTTTTCGTGTAGCATGCGTATTTCCAGTTCAGATTTCAGGTTAACCATATAATCATTCTCGGCTTTATCGCGGTCTTTTTCACCTTGTCGGTTCTGGCTCATCATAATTACAGGAGCCTGCAGTGCTGCAACACAAGACAAAATAAGGTTAAGTAAAATAAATGGGTACGGATCCCAGCCCTTATTAGACAGAAGCACAATATTTACAGCAATCCAGCCAAGCAGAAAAACAACAAAAATAATTATAAATGTCCAGCTTCCGCCAAAAGAGGCAACCCTGTCGGCTACACGCTGACCAAAAGTCGATTTACTTACATCATCTTCATCATCCGGGTTATCAGATATAATGGTTTTATCCTTAAGGGCCTGCACTACTTTGGTTTCCATCTCATCCAACGGCCCCAATTCCTGATGAAGAAAATCTGCTATATATTTTTCTCTATACTCGTTAAGCTCGCTCATGGCAAGGCTGCAGGTATCGTCAAATTCCGGATGGTCTTTTTTAATCAGTTCAACTAACGGTTTGCGCACTAAGGTCGCAGCAACTTTTTCCCTTTGAGGGAACTCTTTGCCAGATACATCACTTGTAAATTTCATTATGTTAACTACTGATTAAAACCACCCTTTTCTTTTAAAATAGATCGACATACCAATGGTAACCACGATCATTACCCCCCAAATTACAAAATAGCCGTTTTGGGTATGCAACTCGGGCATATTATCGAAGTTCATGCCATAAACGCCTACGATAAATGTAAGCGGCATAAAGATAACTGAAAATATTGTAAGAGTTTTCATAATTTGGTTCATTCGCTGGCTTTGGGCCGAAAAATGAAAATTAGAAGCGCTGTCAAGGGCACTAAGGTCATATTCTACCTGATCTAACAACTCAAGGCATTTTTGATGCAAACGCGCAAAATAGGTATGGGTAGTTTTATGGATGGTTTCAAACTCTTCTTCTTCCTTTACGCTTTTAAGGTTATATAGCGCATCGCGCAGTGGAGTAATGGCGCGCTTAAGGTAATTTAAGCTGTCTTTAGTTTTTTCTACACCTGCTATAAAGTCTGCCCGAACTCCTAATTTAGCCTCATTACCAAAAATTTCGATGCGGCTTTCATAACCCTCAAGTGTAATATAAAAATTCTCCATAATGGCGTCGAGCATAAGGTACAGCAGGTAATCGTTCTGCTTTTTACGCACAATTGCCGTCCCTGTGCGAATGCGCTCACGGATATGCTCAAAATAATCGCGTTTTTTTTCCTGGAACGAAACTATAACATTGTCCTTTAGCAAAAAACTAACCTGTTCTGTCTTAATAATATTGATTTCCTCTACCGGCAATACCGATTTTACACTAAAGAACAATACGTCGCCCAACTCCTCTATGCGCGTTCGGCGGGACGTGTTTAGAATGTCGCTTACTACAAAACTGTCAACTTTAAACAATTCACCTATTTGGCGAATAAGTTCGGTATCATGAAGGCCATGTACATTAAGCCACTTAACGTCCTGTGCCTGGTTAATATCTGTACATTCTTTAATTACTCTTTCAAGACCAACGTTTTTAGTATACTCTTCATAACCCTCTTCGTTAAATATAAAGAGCTGCATTGCCACAGGGTCTGTTTTATATTCGCCGGTATATTCAAAAAAGTTAGGCTGTACGTTGCGTACTTTTCTATATTGTATTCTTTTCACGAAAAAGATAATTTGTATCCCTTAAAAGTAAGGTTTTTTTAAAATCCATTCTTAATTTTACAAAAAGTTTAATCCATGGCTATGCTCATCATAAATTGTAAAGAAATATTGCAAATTCGCGACAGCGGCATTACTAAAGTTTCGGGTAAAGAAATGGCACACCTGCCCTTACTGCAAAACGCATGGCTGCTAATAGAAGACAACCTGATAGCCGGTTACGGCACAATGGACACCTGCCCTGCCCTAACAGATGCCCAAATAATTGATGCCGCAGGAAAAACAATAATGCCTGCCTGGTGCGACAGCCATACTCATGTAGTATATGCCGGCAGCCGCGAGCAGGAATTTGTAGACCGCATAAACGGGCTTACTTATGAGGAGATAGCAAACCGTGGCGGGGGTATATTAAACTCTGCTAAACGGCTAAATGAGACCAACGAGGAAGAGGTATACCAACAATCTAAAGTACGGCTTGAAGAAATAATGCAGCTGGGAACCGGCGCTGTAGAGATAAAATCGGGGTACGGGTTAACTGTTGAAGGCGAACTTAAAATGCTCCGCGTAATTAAACGCCTTCGCGAAGAATATCCAGTTGCCATAAAAGCTACGTTTTTAGGGGCACATGCTTTTCCTGCCGAATTTAAAGAGAACCACACCGGTTATATTGATAAGATTGTAAACGAGATGCTTCCGGCAATTGCCGATGAAAACCTTGCCGATTATATTGATGCGTTTTGCGAAACAGGGTATTTCTCTGTCGAAGAAACCGAACGTGTTATGGAAGCCGGACAAAAATATGGCCTTCCGGCAAAAATTCACGTGAATCAATTTAATGCTATTGATGGTATTGCTGCCTGTGTAAAACATAATGCATTGAGTGTAGACCACCTTGAAATAGTTACCGATGAAGATATTGAGGCGCTTAAAAACAGCAATACAATGCCTGTAGCATTGCCTACCTGCTCCTTTTTTATAAGTATACCATATACTCCTGCACGTAAAATGCTCGATGCAGGATTACCGTTAGCCCTGGCCACCGACTTTAACCCCGGTACTACGCCAAGCGGAAACATGAACTTAGTTGTGGCCACCGCGTGTATAAAAATGAAAATGACTCCCGAAGAAGCTATTAATGCAGCCACCATAAACGGGGCTTATGCCATGGGGCTTAGCGAAACGCATGGCAGTATAACTGTAGGTAAACGTGCTAACCTCATTATAACAAAGCCACTTTCTTCATACTACCAACTGCCGTATGCTTTTGGGAGCAACTTAATTGATAGTGTTATTATTGAAGGTAAAGTGATTTAACAGGATTACGATTAGACTTTACCACTAAGTTCACAAGTTTTTCACTAAGAACACAAGGCAAGTGTAAATAGACTATCTATGTTTTACCTGCGAGCAGGCAAGGACACAAGGCTTGTACGTAAAGCTTCGTGTTCTTCAATCCTGATATCAGGATTGTTGTCTTAAACAGTAATTATAGTATTGCTTAGTGTACATTGTGTGAAACTTTGTGCGCCTTGTGGTAAATTATGATTCAGAAACATAAATAAAAAACCCAGTCAAATATAAATCTGACTGAGTTTTTAGTATTTAAAATATCTTTAAAAGATTACCTTGAATAGTTAGGTGCTTCTTTAGTTATAGTAACGTCATGCGGGTGGCTTTCGGCAATACCGCTTGATGTTAAGCGTATAAACCTTGATGTTTTTTGCAGTGTCTCGATATCTTTAGCACCACAATAACCCATACCGGCACGAAGCCCGCCTACAAACTGAAGCATGCTCTCGAACAACTCGCCTTTGTATGGCACACGGCCCACAATACCTTCGGGAACCAGTTTTTTAACATCGTCTTCCACATCCTGGAAATAACGGTCTTTACTGCCTTCCTGCATGGCCTCTACAGAGCCCATACCACGGTAAGATTTAAATTTCCTGCCTTCAAAAATAATAGTCTCCCCCGGAGATTCCATTGTACCTGCAAGCAATGAGCCAAGCATAACACAACCGGCACCTGCAGCAAGCGCCTTAGGAATATCGCCCGTGTAACGAATACCACCATCGGCAATAACAGGCACACCTGTACCCTCAAGAGCAGCAGCAACTTCAAGTACCGCACTAAATTGTGGGAAACCTACACCTGCAACAACACGTGTTGTACAAATAGAACCCGGCCCAATACCCACTTTTACAGCATCGGCACCGTTTTCGGCAAGGTAAAGTGCAGCTTCAGGAGTTGCAATGTTACCTACTACGACATCAAGCTCAGGGAATTTAGCTTTAACCTCTTTTAGTACTTTAACCACACCGGCAGTATGGCCGTGGGCAGTATCTATAATAACGGCATCTACACCGGCGTTAACAAGAGCTTCGGCACGGTCTACAGCATCGGCAGTAACGCCAAGGGCTGCAGCAACTCGCAGCCTGCCAAATTTATCTTTATTAGCCTGTGGCTTCTGGGTAACTTTAGTAATATCCCTGAATGTAATAAGGCCTACCAGTTTATAGTCGGCATTAACAACAGGAAGTTTTTCAATTTTATTTTTTTGAAGTATCCCTTCGGCTACAGCAAGTGTTGTGCCTTCGCCGGCAGTAACAAGGTTCTCTGTAGTCATTACTTCGAGTATAGAACGGGAAGCATTTTTCTCGAACCTAAGGTCGCGGTTGGTAACGATACCTTTAAGGGTACCGTTCTCATCTACTACAGGGATACCGCCTATACCAAATTCGCGCATGGCGTTTTTAGCATCGGCAACAGTGGCAGTAAGAGGCAGTGTGACAGGATCGATGATCATACCAGACTCAGCCCTTTTGACCTTGCGTACTTCGGCAGCCTGCCTTTCTATGCTCATATTTTTGTGCAAGACGCCTATACCACCTTCGCGGGCCATAGCAATTGCCATAGCGCTTTCGGTAACTGTATCCATCGCTGCAGATACTACGGGAACGTTAAGGGTAATGTTTCGGGAAAATTTTGACTTTATACTTACTTCGCGCGGTAAAACTTCTGAGTAGTTAGGAACAAGTAGAACATCATCGTAAGTAAGGCCTTCACCGATGATTTTAGCTGTGTGTGCTTTCATGTTGCAATTTGTAGTTAAATTGCATGCAAATATACGTCATTATAACCTAATAACACATGTGAGCAATAGATTTTTATTATAGCATATATAAATTTGAATTATGGACTTCTATAAATGCTATTATAGCCATATAAACTGCCAAATCACAAAACCGCTTTCGTGATAAAATGAGCTCACATATAATGCGGCGTACCGCCAACCACCCTGCTTATATTAGGAATGCCGTAGCATTTATTACGCAATAAGCGCACGTAGTACGGCAAAGAGATTGAAAAAGTGTATGATAAACTGGAGGTCTACATCATGTAATTTATTATCGGCACGAGCCTGAGGCTTGCACTAGCGGGAGCGCCTAAGCTTACGGTGGATATTGCAACGTCTGCAATTAAATACTAAACAAAAAAGATGGAGCATAACCCATCATTAATTTTAAATTTTCAACCATGTGGTTGTTACCATATGTTAGCGCTTTAAAACTTATTGCCACACATAGTTAACATTACCAAATCAAGCATAGATTATAAATCAAGAAGTACATCATCCTCATTTTCTTCATCTACAAATTTTATAGTAAGTTTTGACTTAGAAGATGATAATCGGTAATCTTTAATTATATAAGGAAAAGATAGAAAATCATACACAAAATTTAAAGATTTATTTAACTTAAATACTGTAGTTTCTGTTATAATGACAAAATAGTAGTCTATAGACTCAATCCCTACAAAAGAATTTAATAAGCCAGAATAAAACAAAATTTTCCCACTCTCAGATGAAAAAAAGACAATTTTATTCCATAAATTAATTACTAAAATTTTATCTTCTTCATAATACAGCTCTTGGCTATACGTAGGTAGACAGTATTTTTTATTTTTAATTACCAATTCCAATACTTCACCATCCGATTCATCTTCTGCAAAATTATAAGAAAAACTATCAAAATTACTTATTGATGTTTTTAAAAATTTATATAACATAATTATTTTTTATAATTTTATCCTAAGATCTCAATGAAACTCTCTAAACAACTTCGTAGCCTCGTTGTATGCGCTCTCAAAACTTAATGAATTTAATCCGCTATCTGCTTTAGCAGTAGTAAAATAAGATAGCATTTTTTCGGTTGGCATATTGCCGGTAAGTTCATCGGTAGCCATAGGGCATCCGCCAAAGCCCTGTATGGCACCGTCAAAACGGGTACAGCCTGCTTTGTAAGCTGCATCTATTTTCTCGAACCATTTGGTGGGTGTTGTATGCAGGTGCGCACCAAATTCAATTTCGGGATATTGCGGTATCAGGTTAGAGAACAGGTACGATATAACATCTGGTGTAGAACTGCCTACAGTATCAGACAATGATACTATTTTTACGCCCATTTCGGCAAGCCTGTTGGTCCACTCCCCTACTATAGCTACATTCCAGGGGTCGCCATACGGGTTACCAAACCCCATAGAAAGATATGCCACGACCTCTTTACCAGCATTGTGGGCAACATTCAAAATTTCCTGCAATGTAACAACCGATTGTGCAATAGTCTTATGAGTGTTACGCATCTGGAAATTTTCTGATATAGAGAAAGGATAGCCTAAGTACTGTATTTGCTCATGCTGAACAGCAGCCTCTGCACCCTGTGTGTTTGCAATAATAGCCAGCAGTTTGCTTTTAGTATGCGATAGATCTAAACCTGCAATTACAGCGGCACTATCCTGCATTTGCGGTATTGCTTTTGCCGACACAAAACTGCCTACATCTATAGTATCATACCCCACACGCAGTAAGCTCTGTATGTAAGTAATTTTACGCTCGGTAGGTATAAAAGCTTTAATGCCCTGCATTGCATCGCGTGGGCATTCTATTATTTTTATTTTCATTTGCTTAGGTTCTTAGTGCCTTAGAATCTTAGTCCCTGAGGCAAATCTATAATTCTAAAAATCTAATTATCCAACAATCTCTTATTAATTTCCTTAATAAGCCCCGGGCCTTCATAAATAAAGCCGGTATATAATTGTATTAGGCTTGCGCCGGCCTCCAGTTTCTCTATAGCGTCATCGGCACTGTGTATACCTCCCACCCCGATTATTGGGAATGCCTTATTACTTTTTTCTGACAAAAACCTGATAACCTCCGTAGATCGTTTAGCCAGTGGCTTGCCACTAAGGCCGCCCATTTCGTCTTTATCTTCAGATAATAACCCTTCTCTCGAAATGGTAGTATTAGTCGCTATAACTCCGGCAATACCGGTTGTTTTTACAATATCTATAATATCCAGCAACTGACTATCGGTAAGGTCCGGCGCAATTTTAAGCAGTATAGGTTTTTGTTTTGGCTTGGCGGCGTTTTTATCCTGAAGCGTTTGCAGTAGTTTAGTAAGCGGTTCCTTATCCTGAAGTTCGCGAAGGTTAGGTGTATTGGGCGAACTTACATTTACCACAAAATAATCAACATAATCGTATAAGGCATCAAAGCAAATTTCGTAATCACTCACAGCATCTTCATTTGGCGTAAGCTTATTTTTACCTATGTTGCCGCCTATAAGCACATGCCCTTTACCTTTTGGGTTATGCCTAAGCCTCCCGGCAGCAGCCACTACACCGCCGTTATTAAAACCCATTCGGTTTATAATCGCACTATCTTTTCGCAACCTGAAAAGTCTCTTTTTAGGATTACCATCCTGTGGTTTTGGTGTAAGCGTACCTATTTCTATAAACCCAAAGCCCAGACTGTCCAGCTCCTTATAAAGCTTCGCATCTTTATCAAGCCCGGCGGCAAGGCCAACAGGGTTTTTAAATTTCAGTCCAAAAACTTCGCGCTCTAATCGTTTATCATCTACACTGTAAGCAGATTTAAATACAGATGGGAAACCAGGCACAGAACTTAGCAATCTAATTGAAGAAAATGTAAAGTGGTGCACCTTTTCAGGATCGAACCGAAATAACAATGGACGAATGAGCGATTTATACATATTAGTTGTGTTGTTATGCAAAAATATAATTATTATGCTGTATAAATAAATGTTTGAACTATAAATCTTGTTATTCGCAAAAAACTAAAATTTTACTGCCACAATGTTATACTTTGTTTGTAACACCTATTGCAATTATTTAGTGGAGCTTTACCTTATATAGAAAAAAATATTTTTGTAACTTTAGTACGCCACGATGTAAACCACCAACAAGTTAAAAAATAACTCTTTGTTGCGAATTAAATTTGTTAAACTATAATTTACAATAAATTATAATTGCTTTTATGAAAATAATTTGGATATTTAGCTGCAATGCTTAATTTTGGCGCATTAAGATAATTAAAGAGTACTTTTATATAGATGAATAGCGACTTAGAAAAGTTAGTTGACTATGCAATAGCCGACGGTTACATTAATGAGAAGGAAAAAGAGGTTTTGATTAAAAAAGCTCAGGTACAAGGTTTTGATCTCGATGAGTTGGCTATTATACTGCAGGGCAGGCTTAATGAAACGAAAGGAACTTACGCTCCGGATTTAGACAAATGCCCTAATTGCGGTGATACCATAACAGGCATAAGTAAGATTTGCCCCTCCTGCGATTACGTATCTGATTCAGCTCGAGCGAATATTATTGAAAATTATAACGAAGAATTAAAGGAACTTACAGAAAACTGTTTCGAACTTAAAGTAGCGAAAGATCCCGGAGCATCTAAAGTAGTGAAAGCTGTGATTTTTACTGTAATTACTGCAGGGCTTTACTTTGTTTATAAAAAGCTGATTAAAAAACAAAACCTGTTTGACAGATATGAATGTGTGAATGAAACAATCGGATCGCGTATAGATTGGCAAATATTGGCTTTGAAGAAGAAGTATGGTAATGATGAAAACGTAAATATTCATATAACTGCAATTGATACTGATAGAAAGAGAATAGTAAAAAAACGTCAGCAAGCCGACGGTGTTGTAGCAGTTATTACTTTTATAGTTATTGGCATTATAATATACTTCCTTCCCGCAATCAGCAAAATTAAACTTCCTGAAAAAGTTGAAACAGTAGAGGAGCGAGTGGAAAGACTGGTTAATGCAAAGCAAATAAGTAAAGCAAAAATTACTGTAGACTCTTTAGAGCAAGGGGAAAATAAAAATGAGCTGGTTGCTATGATACGTATCCTAGAAATTGACAGCCTTACAGATGTCCATAACTATTATACTGCACTTTCGCAGGCACGTTTTATAAAAAACACTTCCTATAATAAAGAAATGGAAGACAAGGTCGATGAAATTTTAGAAAAACAGATAAATTACCTGATAGCGAATAAAGAATTTAAGCTCGCTAAAGAGCAGGCAGAGATGGCATCGGATTTAAAAAAGGATTATTTTATTACCTCAATTGAAGTTGAAGAATATTTAGAGAAGAACAAAAAAGCCATAGAACAAAAAAACGCTCCTGTTAAGAAAAGGAAACGAAAAAGATAAACACTGTGTAATCATAACTGTACTAATCACTACTACAAATTAAGACACTGTAAACTTAACAATGTAATACCCGATTGTCATGATCAGGTTGCTAATTTACGACCCCGTAAGGTTTTAATATACTTCAACATATTATTATTGCTATATGTACCGGTACTTTAAGCTAATAAGGCAAGATAATATATATTATTATGAACAACACTACTACAATAGGGCAACCCAAAGCGTTAGATTACCAAATAGAGGTTAGGAAAACCTATGCTATATCTATTCATGAGGCATGGAACTTTATATTCTCTACAGATGGTATTAAGTTATGGCTTGGCTATAAAGGAGTACCTATATGGCGTAAGGGCAAAGAATACACCACTAAAACTGGTACGTACTTGTGCGTGCGCGTTTATAATGAGCTATCGCACGCGCGATTGACCTATAAAAGAAAAGACTGGGAAAATACATCTACATTACAAATGCGGGTAGCCGCTGCAAAAACCGGCACTACTATAAGCATTCAGCAGGAAAAACTGGCCGACGAAACTCAGCGGGAAGAGATGAGGCTACACTGGGAGAAAGTACTGGCCAAAATTGCTGCAGAACTAAAAGTACACTAATGCTTAAAGAAATCTTTGCATCTTTAGCAGCTAACTACTGTGATGACACTGCCCTGGTGCATGATATGTGGGTGGAAATAGAAAAATCCCATTCTGCAAAAAGTCGCCATTATCATAACCTGAAGCATTTACAAAATATGTATCAGGAATTATTTGCTGTAAGAGATCAGGTCGCCGAGTGGGATGTGACATTGTTTTCTGTTTTTTACCACGATATAGTTTATAAAGCTACTGCCAAAGATAACGAAGAACAAAGTGCTGCTCTCGCTGGTAAACGTCTCTCGGCAATACATTTTCCAGCGGTCGGTATTCTTAAATGCCAACAGCTTATCCTCGCCACAAAACAGCACAACGCCGTTAACGACAGCGACACAAATTATTTCTTAGATGCCGACATGGCCATATTAGGAAGTGACTGGGATGCGTATAAGCAATATTTTACCAATATTCGCAAAGAATATGCCATCTACCCTGATTTTTTGTATAACCCCGGAAGAGTAAAAGTGCTAAACCAGTTTTTACTTACAGATTATATTTTCGGCACCAGGAATTTTAGAGATAAATATGAACTGGCAGCCCGAACAAATATTAAAAAAGAGTTAGAGCATCTTCTTTAACATAATCTTTAAAGTATAATTATTATTTTTGATTTTGCACTATTTACTAAGATGCCTCTCACCGTATGGACAACCTTAAAGGATTTACTTACCCTGGAGCACAAGCTCAACAAATACTGCAGGCTGCATTTAATGCCCCTAATAACCGTACCATAGTATTAACTGCTATAAGGAACGCTGACAACGCCATTGTAGATTTTGAGTTCAGTCTTATTAGTCCGGCAAGCCTCCCGTTTTTTAATGGCGACAATGTAACAGGACAACGCTTTAGTAATGTAAGGCCTGATCATGAGGAGCAGTTAAGAGATATGATAGAGGTTGTAGAAACAGGAAATACAATAACTTGGGAACGCCACAATAAAGATATAAATGGAGTTTACCGATGGTACAGTGTATCAGACTCTAAGATGAAAGACGGCATTGTACGGATATGGGAGGATATTACAGATAAGCGTAATAAGGAACTTGAAATAAATGACGCTATTGCGAGAAAAGCAGAAGAAAAATATCTTTCGCTGTTTAATTCCATAGATCAGGGGTTTTGTATTATCGAGGTACATTTTGATGATAATGACCTGCCTTATGATTATACCTTTATAGACTATAATCCTGCATTTGAAAAACAAACCGGTCTTAAAGATGCGCGTGGCAAGACCATTAAGGGCATGAACCCGCATCATGAGCAGCATTGGTTCGACTTATATGGTGGCATTGCTAAAAATAGAAAGCCCCTAACATTCGAGCAGGAAGCCGTTCTTATAAACGGTTGGTATGAGGTCTCGGCTTTTCCATTAACCAATGAAAAAGATAATAAAGTCGCTGTAATTTTTAACGACGTTTCGAGCCGAAAAAGAGCCGAAATAGAGCGTAATGCGTTTAACAGCCGCCTGGAACAGGAAGTGCAGGAGCGTACCGCAAAGCTAAACTCATTAAACGAGTTACTCGAACAAAAAAACCAGGAACTGGAAAAATCAAATAAAGAGCTCGAATCTTTTAATTATGTTGCAAGCCACGATTTGCAGGAGCCGCTGCGCAAAATCCAGACGTTCCTGAGCCTTATTTCTCAACGTAGTGACGATGCAAAGGCGGTACATAACTACATGGATAAAATTTCTACCTCTGCAGAGCGAATGTCTAACCTTATACAGGATGTGCTCACTTACAGCCGCCTTTCTGTAGAAAACCAATTTATAGACGTTGATTTAAATAAAATTTTAGACAACGTGTTATCCGACTACGAATTGATGATTACCGAGAAGAAAGCTGTCGTTAACCGCGACAAATTACCGGTAATTAAAGGTATACCATTGCAAATGCATCAGTTGTTTAGTAATCTTATAAGTAACTCACTTAAATACAACGACTCACAGCCAGTTATTGATATTGTTAGTAAAAAATCTGACACCAACCCTTCTACAACGGAGATCAGGCTTAGCGACAACGGTATTGGCTTCGATCCGCAATACAGGGACCAGATATTCGAACTGTTTAAGCGCCTTCATGGCAAATCAGAGTACAGCGGTACAGGTATAGGCCTGAGCATTTGCAAAAAAATTGTAGAGCAACACCACGGCACAATATCTGCTTCTGCTAACGAGGGCAAAGGTGCATCATTCACCATTCAGCTTCCCGCTTAAAATCTTCTTTTAAATAAAATAAATCGTAAATTTGCGCTTCATTAAACACACAAAAATGCAGCACATTATAGACCGTTTTATAAGTTATGTTACTGTTGATACAGAATCTGACGCTAACTCTGATACTACACCCAGCACCGCTAAACAGTGGGACCTTGCTAATAAACTTGTAGAAGAACTTAAAGCTATAGGCCTTACAGAAGTTACCATAGACGATAATGCCTATATAATGGCAACAGTACCGTCTAACGTAGACTATGAGGTTCCGGTAATAGGTTTTATATCGCACTTTGATACCTCTCCCGATTTTAGCGGTGCAAATGTTAAACCGCAAATAGTACAAAACTACGATGGAGGAGACATTTTATTGAATGCAGAAAAGAACATAGTTCTTTCTCCTGATTATTTTAAAGATCTGCTGCAATACAAAGGGCAAACCCTTATAACAACCGATGGCACCACCCTACTGGGCGCTGATGATAAAGCAGGTATTACAGAAATTGTCAGTGCAGCTGAATATCTTATTCAGCACCCTGAAATTAAGCATGGTAAAATAAGAATAGGCTTTACTCCGGATGAAGAGATAGGCCGTGGCGCCCACAAATTTGACGTGGCTGCTTTTGGTGCTGACTGGGCTTATACTATGGATGGCAGCCAGATAGGGGAATTAGAGTATGAAAATTTTAATGCTGCCGGAGCAAAACTTACTTTTAAAGGTAAGAGTGTTCACCCAGGTTACGCTAAGGGCAAAATGATTAATTCTATGCTTATAGCGAATAAATTTATCTCGAAGCTCCCTAAGGAAGAAGTTCCGGAAATGACATCGGGCTACGAAGGATTTTTTCATGTTACAGGTATCACAGGCAGTATAGAAGAAAGTACAGTACAGCTTATCATCCGCGACCATGACAGCAAGAAGTTTGCAAAACGCAAGAAACTGGTTAAAAAAATTGCAGATAAACTTAATCGCAGGTACAGTAAGCAATTTGGCGGCGATGTAATTGAATATGATATTAAAGACCAGTATTTTAATATGAAAGAAAAGGTAGAACCTGTTTTTCATATTATCGATATTGCAGAGCAGGCAATGAAAGATCTGGGTATAAAACCTTTAATAAAAGCGATAAGAGGCGGTACAGATGGTTGCCAGCTTTCCTACATGGGGTTACCCTGCCCTAACATATTTGCAGGTGGGCACAACTTTCATGGTAAATATGAATATGTACCTGCCGAGAGCATGCAGAAAGCTGTAGAGGTTATTGTTAGGATAGCTGAGCTAACTGCGCAGCAAAGTAACACTCCAGAATAGATCAGATAAGATTTGATAGTATATCAGCATAAAAAAAGTCCCAAAATTGGGACTTTTTTGTGTTTGTATATAAGAGGGATTAACCTAATATTTCTTTAACTTTTAAACCTATTTCAGCAGGAGAGTCAACAACGTGTATTCCGTTCTCTCTCATGATGCGTTTTTTAGCTTCAGCAGTATCATCTGCACCACCTACAATTGCACCTGCGTGACCCATTGTGCGGCCTTTAGGAGCAGTTTCTCCAGCGATAAAGCCTACAACCGGTTTACGGTTACCATCAGCTTTAACCCATTTAGCAGCATCAGCTTCAAGCTGGCCACCTATCTCGCCTATCATAATGATCACTTCGGTTTCAGGATCATTCATAAGCAGCTCAACCGCTTCTTTAGTAGTGGTACCAATAATAGGGTCGCCACCTATGCCAATAGCTGTTGTAATACCAAGACCTTGTTTAACAACCTGGTCAGCCGCTTCATAAGTAAGCGTACCAGATTTAGATACAATACCTACAGTACCTTTTTTAAACACAAAACCAGGCATAATACCCACTTTAGCTTCTCCCGGGGTAATAACACCAGGACAGTTAGGGCCTATTAGTCGGCAATCTTTATCTTGTATGTAGTCATAAGCTTTAATCATGTCTGCTACAGGAATACCTTCAGTAATAGTAATAATTACTTTAATACCTGCCTCAGCAGCTTCCATAATTGCATCAGCAGCAAATGCTGGCGGAACGAATATAATAGTAGTATCTGCACCTGCAATATCAACAGCGTCTTTAACTGTATTAAATACAGGGCGGTCAAGGTGTGTAGTACCACCTTTACCAGGTGTAACACCACCTACAACATTAGTACCATATTCTATCATTTGGGTAGCATGGAAAGTACCTTCACTTCCTGTAAAACCCTGAACAATTATTTTGGAATCTTTATTAACTAAAACACTCATGATATATTTTTTATTAATTTTCTTATTTGCGTTACAAAAATAGGGTTTTTAACTGATACCCATAAAGCTTTTTTTGATTTTTTGTACAGTGCTGTTTAAAGAAATTTCTGCTTAATCAAGGTACACCTTAGTCTAAATGGCTCATTACATAACCCCTGTAAAGAAGGTTGTCCCTAATTTCCCAGATGGCAATAGAGTGCGATAAAAGTACCTCTTCGTAAGGATTCTCTTTTGTGCGAACGTAATTAGAATAACGTATTGATACCGTATTGCCTTCTTCTATAATATGGCTTATCTCTAAACGCAATGTTTCATAATTACCCTTAGTTTGCCTTGCAAACGTAATAATCTCCCTGCTGTCTAGTTCTATAAACCCTCTTGTGCTGTACCATTGTATGTACAAATTTTGATGTACATACTTAGTAATTCCCACGGGATCTGCGAGTACATCATAATATCCGAGTACTACTTCTTTGGGAGACATTTTCATTATAGCTTATCAAAAATTTCCGGCAGCCTTTTTACAAGTGCCATTTGCTTCATAGTTGTGCGTGCTTCCTGTGCCGGCGTGCCCCAGTATACCTTGCCACCTTCTAACGATTTGCTAACGCCAGACTGTGCATGAAGTATTGCTTTTGTACCCACAGTTACACCGCTGGCCATACCTACCTGCCCCCAAATGGTTACTTCATCTTCGATTATAATACAACCTGCAAGGCCTGTTTGAGAGGCTATAAGGCACTTTTTACCTATAACCGTGTCATGGCCAATATGTACCTGATTATCTATTTTTGTACCTTCGCCTATGGTGGTATCTCCACTAACACCTTTATCTATGGTGCATGCTGCGCCAATGCCCACATTGTTCTCTATAACAACGCGGCCTCCAGATAGCAACTGGTCATAGCCTTCAGCCCGTTTTTTATAGTAAAATGCATCTGCCCCAATAACAGTTCCTGAATGAATAATAACATTATCGCCAATAACGGTGTTATCGTATATTGATACGTTTGCATGTATGATGCAGTTTTTACCTATGGTTACATTATTGCCTACAAAGGCATTAGGCTGTATAATGGTACCCTCGCCTATTTGGGCTGATAATGAAATAGCTGCATCAGACGACTGAAATGGCCTGAAATTGCGTGTAAGCTTGTTAAAATCCCTGAACGGATCGTCAGATATAAGGAGTGCTTTACCCTCCGGACAGTCAACTTTTTTATTTATCAGTACAATAGTCGCTGCCGACTGTAATGCCTTATCATAATACTTAGGATGATCTACAAATACTATATCTCCCGGCTCTACTACATGAATTTCGTTCATGCCGTGTACCGGGAAGTTATCATCGCCCACATATTCGCTGTTTATAAGTTCAGCAATTTCTTTAAGTGTTTGTACTTTAGGGAATTTCATAATATAGTTATAAATTAGCGTGAAGCAATAATGAAATATGTTTACTAAACCGTTCCTGTCTTATGTTTCGCAGGATAATCGCATGCGCCAGTGACTATAAGCCCCCGGTCCATGAACTGAAAACGCGGATAATGGCTGTACGAATTCTGGTCGAAATAATCTGAAAGACAAATTTTGCCTGCAGTAATGCCTATGTAATTTTGGAGAACTGGATCGCCCAACTGGTTTTGGTCGCTTTCCTGAGTTTGGTCTGTAATGTTGAGGGCAAACAATTGTTGTATGTAAGACCGTGCCATATCAATTTTAGATTGGATACTGCTTATGCGAAATGTCTCTCCATTTGTGGCATCAGCAAGCCCTAAAACTTTGCTTAACCCGGTCCCTCCTACAGGTTCCGGGTTAACAAAGATTGTTGCATTTTTCCAGAGTCGTGCCCGTGCAAACAATGTTGCCGTGACCGATTTTCTGGCTTCTTCCCGCGTTAGCAAACCGTATTGGCCTGTATAATCGGTCTTAAAACCCGGCTTATACTGGTTAATACTAATAGCCTGCATATCAAAAGAAAAGTTTTCCTTTTTAATAGTGTCACTAACCTGCGAATTCATTTTAAGCCCGGTTAATAACAACAGCAACACAGCAGCGGGCAGTGTTTTCATATTAAGTGGATTTACTAAATCCGTTTATTATTGTTTTACACGCTCTAAGTAAGAACCTGTAGCAGTGTCGATTTTAATCTTGTCGCCTTCGTTAATAAACAAAGGAACGTTTATAGATGCGCCTGTTTCCAGTTTTGCTGGTTTAGTGGCGTTTGTTGCAGTATTACCTTTTACACCCGGCTCTGCATAAGTAACTTCCAAAACTACAGATGCCGGCATATCTACAGATAAAGGGGCATCAGTTTCAGCATTGATAATAACCATTACAGTTTCGCCTTCTTTCAGTAAATCCGGAGCATCAAGGATAGCTCTCTGCAATGATATTTGTTCGTACGTTTCAGTATGCATAAAATGGTACTGGTCGCCTTCCGGATATAAAAACTGAAATTTGTGGGTCTCTACTCTTACATCATCTATTTTATGACCAGCAGAAAAGGTGTTATCCAACACTTTACCGTTAGTAAGGCTTTTAAGTTTTGTCCTTACAAACGCCGGGCCTTTACCTGGTTTAACGTGAAGAAATTCTATAATTTTATATATATCGTGGTTAAACTTAATGCATAAACCGTTTCTGATATCTGATGTACTTGCCATTTTATATTTTTGTTATTTTGAATATTTATTCGTGTATTTGTTAATGCGGTAGTTTGTTCATTTGATTTGAGTAGTTAATGTTATTTCTTATAAACGACTTAACAAACGACCAAATTACGAAATTCCCGTATACCCCTTCATGATACCTCTGGATGAGTTACGAATGAAAAGCAATATCTCATCACGTTCCGGGGTCGCCTCCATTTCTGCCTCGATTATGCTTACCGCTTGCGTAGTATTGTAGTTTTTTTGATACAGTATCCTGTAAATTTCCTGTATCTCACGGATTTTATCTGTAGTGAAGCCTCTTCGGCGCAAGCCAACTGAGTTGATACCTACGTAAGACAATGGCTCTTTAGCTGCTTTTGTAAACGGCGGAACATCTTTTCTTAAAAGCGACCCCCCGGATATCATGGCATGGGCGCCAACGCTGATAAACTGGTGTACTGCACTAAGGCCGCCAATAATTGCATAATCGCCTACGGTAACGTGGCCACCAAGCAAAACACCATTTACAATAATAGCATTATCTCCTACATGGCAGTCGTGTGCAATATGCGCAGCAGCCATTATAAGGCAATTTTGGCCAATTTTTGTTTTACCGGATGCTACTGTACCCCTGTTAATGGTAACACACTCCCTAACGGTAGTGTTGTCGCCTATGATAGCAAGCGAATCTTCGCCGCCAAATTTAAGATCCTGAGGAATAGCAGAGATAACTGCGCCCGGGAATATATTGCAGTTTTTGCCTATCCTGGCACCTTCCATTATAGTAACGTTAGAGCCTATCCAGGTTCCTTCGCCAATCTCTACATTGTTATGAATGGTTGTGAACGGCTCGATAACCACGTTTTTGGCTATCTTGGCGCCGGGATGTACATATGCTAAGGGTTGATTCATATCAAATGTTGATTACTGTTTTCTGGCAATTTGCGCCATAAGTTCGGCCTCAGCCACAAGTTTTCCGTTAGCGTATGCATTAGCCTGCATGTGGCATATACCACGGCGAATAGGCGAAATAAGATCGCACTTAAACACCAGTGTATCACCCGGCAGCACTTTATGCTTAAACTTAACGTTGTCTATTTTCATAAAGTACGTAAGGTAATTTTCAGGATCAGGAACGGTACTTAAAATAAGTATTCCACCAGTTTGTGCCATAGCCTCTACAATAAGTACACCCGGCATAACCGGCGCACCAGGAAAGTGGCCCACAAAAAAGTTCTCGTTCATGGTAACATTCTTAAGTCCTACCACGTGGCTGTCGCTCATTTCTAATATCCTGTCTACTAACAATAGCGGCGGACGGTGCGGCAATATACTCATTATCTTATGAATATCCATAAGAGGTTCTTTATGCAAATCGTATACCGGTACCTGATTGCGCTGCTCTAACTTTATTAACTTAGACATTTTTTTTGCAAACTGCGTGTTTACAAAATGTCCCGGTTTATTAGCTATAACTTTTCCTTTTATACGGGTGCCTATAAGTGCAAGATCGCCAATAACGTCGAGCAATTTGTGGCGTGCGGCCTCATTAGGATAATGCAGGGTAAGATTATCTAAAATACCGTTTGGCTTAACGGTAATACTTTCTTTACCAAAAGCTTTTTTAAGGTTCTCCATAGTTTCCGGAGAAATTTCTTTATCTACATATACAATGGCATTATTAAGGTCGCCACCTTTTATAAGCCCATTTTCCAGTAATGCCTCCAGCTCATGTAAAAAACTGAAAGTCCTTGACTCTGATATTTGTACTTTAAAATCTTTAAGGCTTTTTAATGTAGCATTCTGGGTACCAAGAACCTTAGTTCCAAAATCTACCATTGCAGTTACCTGATAGTCATCTGCAGGCATAACGATTATCTCGCTTCCCGTAGATTCATCAGTGTATGATATAACTTCTTTTACAACATATACTTTGCGTTCTGCATCCTGCTCCTCTACACCTACATTTTCTATAGCTTCCACAAAAAATTTAGAAGATCCATCCATAATAGGAGGTTCGGGTGCATCCAGTTCGATAATAACATTATCTACATCGCAGCCCACAAATGCGGCAAGCACGTGTTCGGATGTTTGTATCTTAACACCTTTTTTTTCAAGATTAGTGCCCCTTTGCGTATTTACTACATAATTAGCGTCGGCTTCTACAACCGGCTGCCCTTCTAAATCTACCCTAACAAAAGTGTAACCATTATTTACCGGCGCGGGCTTAAAAGTCATGGTAACTTCTTTACCGGTGTGGAGCCCAACCCCCTTTAACGATATTTCGCTTTTGATTGTGGTTTGTTTAACCATTATATGTCGTTTTTGTTTACTTCCCTGGTTTGTTTTTTAAGATCATCTATATCAGACACTATTTTAGGAAGGTTCCTAAAATGCACGTAAGCTTTATTAAAATCGTTATATGACATAGCTGGCGAACCCTGCACCGGTTCGTTATCCGGAATACTTTTAGTTACCCCCGATTGCGCCTGTATGCGTACATTACTACCTATAACCAGGTGGCCAATAATGCCTACCTGCCCCCCTATTATGCAGCCGCTGCCTATTTTTGTAGAGCCGGCTACACCTGTTTGAGATGCTATTACGGTGTTTTCTCCTATTACAACATTGTGCGCAATCTGGATCTGGTTATCCAGCTTTACGCCCTTTTTTATTATTGTAGATCCTAATGTTGCCCTGTCTATTGTAGTACAAGAGCCTATATCTACATTATCCTCTATAATAACATTACCTATCTGCGGTACTTTATTATAAATTCCTTCTTCGTTAGGCACATATCCAAAACCATCTGACCCTACAATGGCTCCTGAATGTATGGTACAGCCAGAACCTATTATAGTTTCAGAGTAAATGCGAACGCCGGCAAATAAAATTGTGTTATCTCCTATGGTTACATTATCTCCTACAAAAGTGTTTGGGTAAATTTTTACATTGGCGCCTATCCTTACATTTTTGCCAATGTAGCAAAAGCTGCCCAGATATAGGTTTTCGCCATAAGTAGCACCCTCAGAAAGTACTGATGGCTGCTCTATGCCTGATTTCATTAATTTAACCTGATTATAGTACTCCAGCAGTTTTGAAAATGATTTGTAAGCATCATCCACTTTAATAAGCGTGGTTGCAACCTCGGCTTCAGGCTCAAAGGTTTTGTTAACTATAGTAATGGTGGCTTGCGTGGTATATATGTAAGGAAGGTACTTAGGATTAGCTAAGAAAGTTAAGGAACCATCTGTTCCTTCTTCTATTTTAGCAAGTGTAGATACCTCTGCATTTGGGTTACCTACAACCTCACCTTCCAGTATACCCGCTATTTGTTCTGCTGTAAATTTCATCCCGACAAAAATATAAAATTAAATTAAATAGCGGCTTTTTCCAAAAGCACTTTTGGAAAACACAGGTAATACTTTGTAACAGGCTTAGATAACGCCTTTAAATTCAACTGGTCAGACGCTTCTGCAACATCCTCTATTGTGCGGTCTTTCTTTAATATATGTATGGGTTCGTCTGCCTTATTATATGCCTGGTTCTTTATTTTACCCCTAAACACAAAATATTCGGCTTCCTTTTCTGTAATTCGGTACTTTTCCATAATAACCCTTTGGGGTACCGTTACCTCTTCTTTTGCCACTTTTTCCGACTGTAGCCTTATTTTTGGCAGGTCGCGGTTGATGATCATTTTGCTTAGCTCACTAAGCACAAAATCATCATTAAATTGCCACGCTTTAATGGCACTTATAATATCAAAGTCGTCAAGGTATGAAAATGTTTTAAGCACATTAGCATCAAAATCTTCGAGTTCTATCCTGTTGGTAAGAAAAAACTGTAAAGGTTCACTCGCCGTTAAAACCTTGCCATTATGGGTAAGTTCCTTAGCCCGTTTTAATATTTTTGTAAGCACAAGCTCTGCTGCCACACTTGTTTTATGCAAATAGGCCTGCCAGTACATAAGCCTGCGTGCCACGAGAAATTTCTCTACAGAATATATCCCTTTCTCTTCTATAACTAATAAGTCGTCCTGAACGTTAAACATTTGTATCAGGCGCTCGCTATTAATGTTGCCTTCGGCTACGCCGCTGTAAAAACTATCGCGTTTTAGGTAATCCATCCTGTCCATATCCAGCTGGCTCGATATAAGCTGCAGCATAAACTTGCGGTGGTAGTTCCCTTTAAATATTTGTATAGCAAGGGTAAGTTTACCTTCAAAAACCTCGTTAAGGCTGTCCATAAACAATATCGATATGGCTTCATGGTTTACGTTTTCTACAATACTATGTTCCATAGCGTGCGAAAACGGCCCGTGCCCTATATCGTGCAGCAGTATTGCAATGCAAAGGGCATTCTCTTCTTCTGCAGATATTTCTACACCTTTAAATTTTAATACCTGAATGGTTCGTTGCATAATATGCATACACCCTAATGCATGGTGAAAACGGGTATGGTGAGCACCCGGGTAAACAAGGTACGACATTCCCATTTGCGAAATCCTTCTTAATCTCTGGAAATATGGGTGCTGAATAAGGTCGTATATCAGCGGATTTGTTATGGATATAAACCCGTAAATAGGGTCGTTTAAAATTTTAAGCTTGTTAATTTCGCTCACAGTACAGCAATTTTTAACAAATATACTAAAACCTTATGGTTATTGATAATATGCTCGCTATTTAACGTGTGCTGTAGGGTTAATTAACGCATTTTTGTAAATAAAGTTAAACATAGGTTAATAACAACAACACTAACAGGCTGTTACGATCATATTGTGTATTTTTACCCAAGCAAATACTATTGCCATGAAAACTTTACTACTCTCATTATCAGCATTTTTAACCGTTACCTATGCAAATGCGCAACAGGTACAGGAGCGTTTAGACCAACAGCCTGCACCGGTAACGCAACAACAGGTAGAAAGGGATGCTAAAGTGGCCGATGACGTTCGTAAACAAGATGATGCCGAGAAGAAAAAACAAGCGGCTGAAGCTAAAAAGAAAGAAGAAGAAAAAAAGGCTGTTGCCAATGCTAATGATAAAAGTAAAAAGACTTCAACAACGCCGGGAAAACAATAATAACGTTATTTTTTGTTACTTAGGTTATTGAAGGAGAGGCTCGCAAAGATTTTTGCGGGCCTTTTTTGATTTTAATCAAATATTAATGGCTGCAATATTAAACTCCATTTATGGTGTGATTTAATTTTCGACTTTTTCTTTAAAAAGCTCCGGTAATTTAATTTTCTCTTTAGCATAGTCATGAAAAACATAGTTAATACCGTCTTTTTCATCATCTAAACTTTCCACTTTTATTAATACTATACTATGACCCATATCACAATCATAAAACCACACATATTCATTTTCATCGATAAATAATGTCCACTTTTGGTAATTACTAAAAGTTTCAAACATACTCAACTGATATATAGCCATGTTTTTTTTATCTGAAATTCCGAATATCAAACTGCCATTTTTAAACTCTTTAACGACAATAATTATAGATTTGGAATAATATTACCGGGTTTAGTAATAAAACTATTTGCCATAACATTCTCAGAAACATTCTCATGCCCGCGGCACGAAATTAAACAGATAAATAACGCGAAGAAAAATTCATAAGAATATCATTGAAAGCTATATCAAATATCTAAAAATATCGTTTCATCAACGGTACTATTTTATAATAAATTTAGGACAAAATTCCGTTAATAGAACTAACTTGCAGGATTAATTTACGAACGAAAATTCCCTCATAAAATGAATGAGATCAAGATACTTTGGGTAGACGATGAAATAGACATGCTAAAGCCCCACATTATGTTTTTAGAGAAAAAAAGCTATAATGTTACAACGGCAAATAATGGCCAGGATGCACTGGAAATGTTTGATAAAGAGAACTTTGACGTTGTTTTTCTTGACGAGAACATGCCCGGCCTTAGCGGTCTGGAAGTACTTGCCGAAATGAAAGAAAAAAAATCGACGGTGCCCATAATCATGATCACTAAGAGTGAGGAAGAATATATTATGGAGGGCGCGATAGGCTCTAAAATAGCTGACTACCTTATTAAACCGGTTAACCCTAACCAGATATTGCTTTCTCTTAAAAAGAACCTGGACCACTCTCGCCTTATCTCTGAAAAAACTACACTGGATTACCAAAAGGAGTTCCGTAAGATATCTATGGATATGTCGATGGTAAGAACATGGGAAGATTGGGTAGACTTTTACAAGCGTCTTATTTTCTGGGAAATGGAACTCGAAAATATTGAAGATCAGGGAATGATCGAGATATTAGAATCGCAAAAAGCTGAAGCCAACTCGCAGTTTGGTAAGTTTATAGAAAAAAATTACGAAGACTGGTACGAGCCTAAAGCAGATAAGCCGGTGCTTTCGCATAATGTTTTCCGTGAACTTGTAGTTCCGGAAATACAAAAAAAACAACCCATCCTTTTTGTAGTTATAGACAACCTGCGCTACGACCAGTGGAAATCTTTTGAAGGTGCAGTGAGCAATCATTACAAACTCGAAAAAGAAGCTGCTTACTACGCTATTTTGCCTACCGCTACACAGTATGCCCGTAACGCTATTTTTAGCGGGATGACGCCGTTGGAAATGGAAAAGAAATTTCCGCAGTACTGGAAAAATGACGTAGACGACGGCGGTAAAAACCTTTATGAGGCTGAGTTTTTAACAGAGCATTTAAGACGTCTTGGACTTACTAACCTAAAGCAGGAATATTACAAAATAACAAATTTTGCCGCCGGTAAAAAACTGGTTGACAATTTTAAGACATTAAAAAATAACGACCTTACCACGATCGTTTATAACTTTGTAGACATGCTCTCTCACGCTAAAACAGAGATGGATGTAGTTAAGGAACTTGCAAGCAACGATAAAGCTTACAGGTCGTTAACGCAAAGCTGGTTTCGCAATTCGCCATTGCTGGAAATAATACAGCAGGCACAGCAAATGGGTTTCAAGCTTATTATTACTACAGATCATGGCACCATAAACGTTAAGAACCCAAGCAAAGTTATAGGCGACAGGAACACAAGCCTTAACCTGCGTTATAAAACGGGCCGCAGCCTTACGTATGAAGATCGCGACGTATACCACGTAAAAGACCCAAAACGCATACAGCTGCCTACCATAAACATGAGCAGCTCGTACATATTTGCCAAGAACGACTACTTTCTTGCTTATGTAAATAACTATAACCACTACGTAAGTTACTACCGCAATACCTACCAGCACGGTGGTATATCGCTGGAAGAAATGATCGTACCCTTCTTAGTCTTTAACCCAAAGTAATTGACTAAAAATTTTAAGGTTAATAAAGTTTAAAACAGCTTAACGGCTAATAATCAATATACTGATGGAGATTACTTTTTCCCTTGAGGAAATTGACCATGCCGCACAACAGGTGCTGGCATTAAATTTAAAAAATATAATATTACTTCATGGCAGTATGGGTGCGGGTAAGACCACATTTATAAAGGCATTGTCAAGGCAACTTGGGGTTTCGGGAATGACATCGAGCCCCACGTTTTCTATTGTTAATGAGTATGCAACCAACGATGGTAAGCCCCTTTATCACTTTGATCTTTACCGATTAAACAGCGAAGAGGAAGCTTATGATATGGGAATAGACGAGTATTTTTATTCCGGCAACCTGTGCCTGATAGAATGGCCCGAAAAAACGCCAAATCTTATTCCGTTAGACCATACTTCTCTTACTTTAAAAGCCCTGCCCGACGGCCGAAGGCATCTTACTGTAAAATAGTTGTTTATATTTGCCTTTTTTTGTAAATTTCTCCCATATAACAGCCAATCATGTCATTTACACCTTTTACAAGACAGCAGCTTCTGCCTCAGGAAGAAATGCTCGAAGTAGCCAGGCAGCGCAGCGACCTCTTTATAGGTATGCCAAAAGAAACTTCTTTTCAGGAACGCAGGATATGCCTAACGCCGGATGCTATCGCGTCATTAACGGCGCATGGCCACCGTGTAATGATGGAAAGTGGCGCCGGCCTTACCGCAAGTTATACCGATAAAGAATACAGCGACGCCGGTGCCGAGATAACGCACGATACTAAAAAGGTATTTGGCTGCCCCGTTATACTGAAGGTGGAACCGCCTACGGTAAAAGAAATTGAGATGATGAATCCTGAAACGCTGCTTATATCTGCATTGCAGTTAAAGACACAGCGTAAGGAATTTTTTGAGGCTTTAGAAACTAAAAAAATAACGGCGCTGGCCTTTGAATTTATTAGGGATGAAGATGGCTCCTACCCTGCCGTAAAATCGCTTAGCGAAATTGCAGGAACAGCATCTATACTTATAGCGTCTGAATTGATGATTAGCCAGAAGCTTGGCAAAGGTTTATTGTTTGGCAATATAACAGGTGTACCTCCTACAGAGGTTGTTATACTTGGTGCGGGCACGGCTGCCGAATTTGCTGCAAAAACAGCATTAGGGCTTGGCGCCAGCGTTAAGGTTTTTGACAACTCTATAAACAAGCTCCGCCGACTGCAAAACAACCTTAACCAACGAATTTTTACTTCTACCATACAGGAAAAAGCAATTCTTAAGGCACTAATGCGTTGCGATGTTGCCATAGGTGCTATGCGCGGAAAAGACCGCAGCCCGGTCATTGTAAGCGAAACAATGGTAGAGCGCATGAAACGCGGTGCTGTAATAATAGACATATCTATCGATACGGGTGGCTGCTTTGAAACATCTGAAGTTACCACTCATGAAAAACCGACATTTGTAAAACACAATGTTACGCATTATTGTGTGCCTAACATCCCTTCGCGTTACAGTAAAACAGCTTCGCTGTCCATCAGCAACATTATTAGTCCGTTCTTATTGCAAATGGCCGATGATGGTGGCATAGAAAGCGCTATACGCTGTAATGCAGGCCTTAAACATGGCATTTACTTTTACCACGGCCGCCTCACCAACAGCAGTATTGCCGAATGGTTTGACCTTGGACATACTGATATTAATTTGATCGTGTTTTAGTGGAATATTTCTTAATAAACTTCATTTAATGAACGTAGTTAGTGTTGTTAAAAATATTGATAAAGGAGGTTTTGGGATTGTTGATGAGATTGTTTGTGATGATGGTTTCGTATATGCCAGAAAAACTTTTTCTGTGAACATTCCACATGATGCTAATCTTAAAGAAAATGCGCTACAAAGATTTAAGCGCGAAGCTACATATCAGGAATCATTCACTCATAGAAATATTGTCCCTATATTATATAAGAATATTGATATTGAAAGTCCATATTATATTATGCCACTGGCAGAAAATACTTTAAAAAAATTACAGTTATCAAGTAAAGATGAAATAATAAGAATGATATTGGATGTAATGTCTGGGCTTGAGTTGATGCATAAAAAAAGCTACTACCATAGAGACTTGAAACCTGGAAATATATTAAGATTTTGTGAGGGCAATGACTACTACTATGCTATAGGAGATTTTGGTTTGTTGTCAATTGATCAGACTAATATCACTGATTTAACACCAATTTCAATGATGAAGGGTAGCGATCATTACACGGCACCAGAAATTGTAGCTAACCTATCACGTTCATCTATACAGTCCGATATTTTTTCTTTAGGATGCCTTTTACATGATTATTTCGGCAAATCTTCTCGAATTCCGTGTCAACCTATAAATGAGGATGGAGCGATGGGTAAAATAATCGCTAACTGCACATTTAAAAAGCCAAATAGAAGATTTAAGTCTATAGAATTTTTAAGAGAAGCATTAATATCTATTTCAACCCATGACTTGGAAATTAAAAGTGAAGAAGGAAAGAAATTTGTTGAATTGATTGATTCCGATAATTTATTAGATTTTGATGATTGGGAAAATATTATTGATTTTCTAAGTAACGATAAAAATACTGAGGAGGACTTAAAAGCTTTATTTAAGAAAATTGATTATAAAAGGATTGTTGAATTAATTGACTTAGACATAAATCTCGCCGATTCATATGGCTTATTGTTCTCTGAATGGGTAAGGGAGACATACTTTATATTTGATTTTTGTGACGTCATCGGGAAAAGATTAGATAAGCTGATTGAAAATTGTTCTTTAAACACTAAACCTCAATGTATAATGGCTTTATTATTTATGGGTACTTCACATAATCGTTTTTATGTAGAAGAACTTTTTTATAAATGGGTTAAAAATACAATAGATGAATCGCTTGCAGAAAGATTAGCAATTGAGTTAATGAGCGAGGGAAAAATTATTTGTTATAAAATTAATCATATTGAGATTTCTATTTCAGTAACAAGGAATAATTTCCATCCAAAAGTTTTAGAAGCCATAAACAAATTGAATAAATAATATTAAAATGAAATTTGATATAGAATATTATTCAAACATTGGCAAACGATCTGAAAATCAAGATAGTTTATTATTTGATATTTCCAATGGAGAATTAATCGCTTGCATTGCGGATGGAGTTGGTGGAAAATTAGGTGGCCGCCAAGCTTCAAATTTTAGTGTAAATGTATTTATAGAAAATTATAAATCACAAAATTCAAATCCGCTAAAATTACCAGAAATTGTTCTTAATATTCACAAAGGCATTATTCTTGAAGCACAAAAAGAAAAATATTTTGGAATGGCTACAACTTTTACAGGCATAATATTAAATGGCAGTAAACTTTATGGAATTCACACAGGTGATACTCGAGCTTGTATTTTAAGAGGAAATGGCATAAAACAATTGACTCATGATCATACTGAAGTAGCAAGATTGGTAAAAGAAGGCAGAATTTCATTTGAAGAATCTATAACTTATCCAAGGAGAAATATTATTGAAAGTGCTTTAGGAATTGAAGATGTAGAACCCTTATTACAAAATTACAATTTTAATATTATAAAGGGAGATAGAATAATACTAACAACTGACGGTGTACATGAAACAATAAGCAAAAGGGATTTCAGAGATATTTCTCTAAAAAGCAATTCCTCAAAACAATTTTTAGATACTCTCATTGAATATTTATTAAGAAAAGAACCAAATGATAATAATTCAATTATTGTGATAACAATTATATGATTAAATCCTATTATAATATTTCAAAAATATAAAACTCCTATTCACCTTAGCCCTGACGGTAGCGGCATCCCCGCAGCGCAGTGAAGGGATATAGCACACGGCAGGTACTACCATTGCAAACAAGGCACCCCGCTACTGCTGCTACTTAAATAAAACATTACTCTACTAAATCTATATTCTTACCATATTTCTAATATTCAGCTAATTACGAAATATATTCTGTAAATAAAAACGCGTATTTACATATTTATTTGCGAGATTTGTAATACTAACACTGTATAAGTTTTGGAGAGTATAGCACTTTTACTGGCTGGTTTTATTATTGGCACTTTTGGCACCCTTATAGGTGCAGGAGGTGGTTTTATACTTGTACCTCTACTATTACTTTTTTACCCAGCCCTTGGGCCCGAACTCACCACGGCAGTAAGCATTGCTGTAGTTGCTGTAAACGCGGTGTCAGGATCTGTAGCATATGCACGCAGTGGCAGGATAGACTACCGTGCCGGAATTGTTTTTGCATTATATACCATACCAGGGTCTATACTGGGCGTGCTTACAGTACAATATATACCTCAGCACTCTTTTAATACCATTATAGGCTTGCTGTTGGTTCTGCTTGCATCATATCTGGTATATAAAAATGCAACCCATAAAGTCTGCCTTAATCAAATTGTAATAAAAAAAGGATTTCAGGAACATATATTGACAGACAGTAGTGGTACAACCTACCACTATACTTACAACCCTGTAAATGGTAACATTGTTAGTTTACTTGTAGGCTATATTTCTCCATTATTAGGCATAGGAGGCGGTATTATACATGTACCTGCAATGGTAAACTGGTTAAAATTTCCTGTTCATGTAGCAACGGCTACTTCACATTTTATACTTGCTGTAATGGCAACGGCAAGCGTAGTTACCCATGCATGCAAAGGTACATATAACGACCCCCATGTACTGCACATGATACTTTTTATTGCTCTTGGCGTTGTGCCCGGTGCCCAGCTGGGTGCTTTGCTATCGCACAAAATTAAGAGCAATGTTATACTGCAGGTACTTGCCATTTGCCTTGCTATTGTGGGCATACGTATACTATCTACAAGCTTATAAAAATTTAGCTATTCGCTAAAATTAAACCCGTTCATTATTACTTAAAGTTGCCTTTTTGCGTACTTTTGCAAAAATATCTATACCATGCAGTTTAAATTTCGTTTAGCATATTATCTTTTCGGATTCATGATAGGTGGCTTTCTTATGTACTATATATTTAATGGTAAAGGCGCCGATTTTTGTTATATGCCTAATTGCAGGGTTCTAAAGAATATCAGAGCTAAAGGGCTCACTATATCTAAAGAGGCTCAGCATACGCTAAAACAAGGTTGGGTTACTCAAACCGACGTAGACAATACTATTTTACATGGCGATGTAGATTTTTCGCGCAGCAAGACGCCTCTTAAAGCCGGTGGCAAACTTTATATAGTAGAAGGGAAAACGATTAATAATGAACCAATTGAGATCGAGATAGCAAATTTTGAAGATAAAGCAGTGCTGCTTGATGTAAAAAAACATTAATATTTTTTTCAAAACGCTTGCAAAAGCAAACATTTGTTTTATCTTTGCACTCGCAATACCGAAGTAACAACAACGATTGCAAGATTGGGGCGATTAGCTCAGCTGGTTCAGAGCACCTCGTTTACACCGAGGGGGTCGGGGGTTCGAACCCCTCATCGCCCACAGAATTAAAACTCCTTAGGAAACTAAGGAGTTTTTTTATATTTGGGGGATAATCGAACTTTATATATTTTTAGCTTTATATAATATATTGTGACGACGTATCACATCTTTAAATGGCCAACGTATACCATTTCAATTTCTAAAAGATTTTTCTCTATTTTTGCATATGAGAACACTTGATACATCTTTTATCAATTCCGAAAATTCATCTGCAACACCTGCCACTATTAACAATGATGCGGCTACTTTTCATATACTCGACCTGAGTATTGGTGATAACCAACATTTCCCTTTTGAATACAGCCGTAAGGTTTTTTACACAGCAACCTTACTAGAAGGATCTTACCAACTTGAATTTGAAGACAGAAACATTGATGTTTCGGGAAACTCATTACTATTTACCACTACGAAAATTCCTTTCGGAATACACGCTGTAGGTTCAAAGTTCGCCGGGATTAGCTGCTTATTCAAAGAAGAATTTGTTACTAAATCCAACAGTGGTTATCGTTTGCTCGAATTTCCTATCTATAAGCCGGGCAGGCAGAATATCTACTCGCTTACCGATGAGCAAAATAAATATTTTAAAGAGATATACGCTAAAATATCGAATGAAATGCAGGCTAACAGCGCTTTTAAAGATAACCTTCAGCGCACTTATCTGCTTGAGATTATTTTTAATGCGCAAAAAATCGAACCGGTAAGTTCATTTATAAAAACAAATAATACTACCGAAGTTATTGCATGTTCCTTTATAAGGTTGCTCGAATCGCAGTTTCCAATAGAGTCCCCCCAGGATACTATCAAATTTAAGACTCCTAAAGATTTTGCAGACGGCCTTTCACTCCATCCTAATTATTTAAACCGTCAGGTTAAACTATCTAAAGGAAGAACAGTGAGTGAGATAATAGTAGCACGACTTATTCAGGAAGCTAAGATCTTATTAAAATTGACCAACTGGAATATTGTCGAATTTCCTTTGCATTGGGTTTTGAAGAGCCGTCTCATTTCAATTTATTTTTTAAAAAGCATACCAACGGATCGCCTACTGATTACAGGAAATTACATAAGGAATAGGCAACATTTTAAGAATCAGGTTTGATTTTAGTAAGTATTGGTTTTATTTCTGCTACAACGCGTTATGCCATCCGTTATACCTTTGCATCATAATTAATAAATTAAAAAATGACAAAGATAGCATTAGTTACCGGCGCTAATAAAGGCATTGGTTTTGAAACGGCTAAACAACTTGCTCAAAATAATATCAAGGTTTTATTAGGGGCAAGAAATGAAGCAGAAGGCAAAAAGGCAGAAGAAATTTTAAGGGGCCTATCGTTAGATGTTACCTACATCAAGTTAGACATAAGCAACTCTGCCGATATAGAAAACGTAAAAAACTATATTGAAGGTGAGCATGGCATGTTAGACATACTCGTTAACAATGCGGCGGTTTTTTTAGACAACGCATGGTTTGGCAATAATACTGAAACTGTTACTTTACAAACCCTTAGGGATACTTTTGATATTAATTATTTTGGAACTGTGGAGCTGACACAGGCTCTATTACCGGCAATCAGAAAAAGCGAGGCGGGCCGTATTGTAAACATCAGTAGCGTTTCCGGATCCTTTGGTGTTCATTTAGACTCCACTCATTGGCTCTATGCTTTAAAGCTCTACGCTTACAGTGCATCAAAAACTGCCTTAAACCAGTTTACTGTTTTTCTGGCGAATGCGCTTGCTGAATCCAATATTAAAGTTAATGCTGTGAATCCTGGTTGGGTGCAAACCTCAATCGGTTCTGATCAGGCACCTTTAACACCCGAAGAAGGTGCTAAATCAGGAGTAGCAATGGCATTAATTGACGAAAATGGACCAACCGGAACCTTTTCTCAATCAGGCGAAATTTTACCCTGGTAGTTATTTTAAAACAAAAAAATGAATACTGAAAAATCAGCGCTAATACTTATTTAATCATAAAATGACTAGTTTGTAATTACGCTGCTATGTATTTGATGCCATCACTACAACTGACTTTTTCGTAAAAGAATAGAGTTACTATACTGGCTACCCTAAATGAAAGCAACGGAGATACAAGCAATTTCTGATTCACTTACCTCCGTTGCTATTGTATTTTTTTTTGTACATATTTTATTTAAAATTATGAAGCTATACTTATTTGAGTTGGGCCGTTTTATTTACCCGGATATTCATCAGCCGCTGCCTGTTCCAGGCTACCTGATCCAGACGGACGATGGAAAAAATATACTTGTTGATACTGGGTTTCCGCAAAATTTATCCACTATCCACCTGTTCCAGAACCGGCAACAATGGAAATGCGTGAGGGAGAATACATCGTTGATCATTTAGCTGCCCTCGGTCTTACGCCGGATGATATAGATATTCTGGTTGTTAGCCATTTTGATATTGACCATGCAGGAAATTTACTGCCATTTACTAATGCAAAAATCATAGTGCAGCAACTACAATATGAAGTCGCTAAAGATGGTCATCTGCGCTTTGCAGCAACACAAGACCAGTGGGATAACCCATTAATACGTTTCCGGCTTGCGTACGGCGATGTGAGAATAGCCGACGGTATTGAATTAATTGAAAGTAGTGGCCATGTGCCCGGTCATCAATCGTTGCTCCTGCAACTGCCCAATACGGGAGCTGTACTCTTAACGTGCGATGCAATATTAAATTCCTCCATGACAGATGCCAATAATCGTATTCCGGATGTGTCGGCTGATAATGACGCCGAAGCAAGGAATAGTACCTACAAGCTCATGGAACTATCAAAAACCCGAGGTGTAAAACTGGTTATATTTGGACATGACAGCGAGCAGTGGCCGCTATTAAAGAAGTCTCCTGAATTTTATAATTGACCTAACTCTTTCTGCTGCTTTTTGGTTAAACCTTCTACCACTAAATTGTACGAATCCTTTCCTAATGATTCTATTTTAGTTTTTGGAACGTCCGATTTCAAATATACACTAATCCAATGCTCTTTGTTCATGTGATAGCCGGGTACGACGCCGTCGTACACTTCCTGAAGTCGCTTTGATTCTATCGGATCACACTTAAGATCACAAAAATCAAACTCATCAACATTAACGAAGCAAAACCATTTATCCATCACGCTAAAAGTCAATATGTTCTTATCGTAATCAGAGGTTGCTTTTTTAAATGGCATTTTATCATGCGCGCCTTTAAATGACAAACAGTATTCTCTAAACTCTTCAATATTCATGATATGTATATCTAAATTATTCTTATTCTGCCAAAAGGAATCTTATTAATTCAAAATTATCAACAAATACCTCACGCTCATCATACAAAGAAGGCTTAAAACATCACTTTCGTGGACATTTAAATCAAATTTTGCATTAACTACGAGTATCTCTAAATTCTTTGGGTGTCATACCGGAATTCTTGCGGAACATACGCACAAAATAAGAAGGACTGTCTATATTAAACCGGTCACTAATCTCTGCAATCGAAAGGCTGGTGTAGTTCAATAAGTTTTTAGATTCCTGAATCGTTTTATTAAGTATGTATGTTTTTGCGGTCGACCCCAAAACCTCTTTTGCTATTTTATTAAGATAATTGGTTGTAATGAACAATCTATCGGCGTAAAACGAGAGATCGCGTTTTGTCATAAAATTAGCATCCACTAAACTTTTAAATGATTCAATATGACGGTTTACAATACTAACTTGCTTTGGTTCTAAATCCTCTATTTTCTTTAACTCACAATTCTTTAATAAACTTAAAATCAGGTACAACAAAGCCCTTAAAATGTCTGTTTTTCCATCAGCTCGTTTTAATATTTCAGTCTGTAATGAACTTAAATGCTGTAGCAAAATGTCAAATTGATCTTCCTTAGCTGATAGCAGCGGTGAATGAGAATGAACTTGCAGATAACTGAGGTTTCTCAAAAAATACCGATCCCTAAAAAATGAAAGAAGAAAATCCTCCTCAAAAACCAATGCGTAGCCCTCAAGTTTAGTATCTTCCTGCCAACTCCAAACATACCCCGGAATTGAACATATAATGTCCCCCCGCCCTACTGTTATTTTAGAACCATTGATAACTAATTCTTCATTGCCTTCCAAAATAAAAGTCAGGTCAAAATAAGATAAACGGTGGGTAGGGTTCTTTTTGATAAACTTCCTGAAATCTTTGATAGCAACTACGTCAACCGGCAAATCAATACCATATTTTTTCCGATAGAAATTGTACTGATGTATTGATTTCATTTATCAGGGAGTTTTGGCCTATAAAAGTAGCATTAATATAAAAACTTGTCCCGAAAAGTGACATTTTTTTCCGTATAAAATTACAGCGCAACCTAAACTTATAAATTAATTTTGATTACTAAAAAACCCAATTTGTTATGAAAGAAAAAGGATCAATTGAAATATGGCAGTACGAGAATGACGAAGACAGGAAGATAGCAGAGCATATAATTGGGCTGGAATTATCGGCACTTGAAAAATGGTTTCACGGAGATATTTCGGGCTATGCAAATCTTTGGTCAAAACGCAGTTTTACATATTTTGATGCTGTCGAGCCAAAGCGTATTGATCAGTTTGCAGATATGATACCGCTATTAAAACGGGTTGAAGGAAATTTAAAAGCAGATAACTACGAGGTTCGTGCACCCAGAGTGCAGCTTGGAGTGGATATGGCGGTATTTACGTTTCAGCTTTTTGCACAAACCAATTTGATAGATGTAGATTATAATTGCATAGAGGTTTTTCAGAAAGAAGATAATGGAGATTGGCATGTGATACATTCTACCTGGTCTATAATACGGCCAATGGATAAAGATTTTAGTGCTTTTAAAGAAGTTGTTTAAATTTGCTATTGAGAAATTGTTATACAATATGGATGTAGAAGAGTTCAGAGATTTCTGCTTGTCCTTCCCGGATACCCGGGAAGGAATGCCATTTCAGGGTTTCTTCAGTAATTCAATGCTATCCTCGTATTCTATGTTGGCAAAAAGATGTTCTGCTTATTCGACCTTAATGAATTTAATCGTTGTACGGTAAAATGCCATCCCGAACTAATTGAAGAGCTAAGAGAGCATCAAGGAATTGACAAACCCTTTAATCTCAGCCCAAAACACTGGATAAGCATTAGTTTAACCGGCGATGTACCCTGGAAATTGATTAGAGATCTTGTTGCTGCATCTTATAATATTGTAGCAAAAAGTATTGTAAAGAGAACCAATTAAAATGGCCTTTATTTAGTATTACATATTAATAAGCTTATCAAATATATCTGCAGCACCACCTTTCAGGTTTAACTGGTCAAAATAGTTAAACCAACCTTCAGTTAACATCAGTTTTTGAACGGCATCTGCAAGCTCGTCGGTTGGCATTGTCCAAATTACAAAGAAACTATAACCAGCACGCTGGATTGTGTCCTGGTCATTTTCGTTCATGCTGGTTATTGCTACCCCCTGATCCATAAGAGGCTTAGAAGATTCATTAACCTGAGTCAGGTAAGCAGATTTTTCTTCCTTGGTTAGATCAAGCCAGGATTGTTTAGCAGAAAACATTTCGATAAAATACTTCATAATAATATGATTTTAAATATTGATATATATTTTAAGTCCCGATCGCAACAATCAAATACTTAAGTTGTTCCTTACAAAGGTAGCGGCAATAAAAACGGTATCAGATAGACAAATGATTCCAAAAATGTCAGTATTGGTGCAAAGTTGTGTTGATTAGTTTCTTATGCTTCGATTGATTCATTGCCGGAAACGTTTCTTAAGATACAAATCGCATTTGCCAAAAAAATATTTATCTTAACGTCATGAAATCAATAGTTCAATATCATTTTATCAATGAAAAATATGGAAAACCTTTATTGATAGATATTGTTCCAATTTCTGAAATTAATAAGTACATAGAAAAAGAGCCTACCCACAGGCTTACTTTTTATGACCTTACTTTTATAACTAACGGAAATGAAAATGTATTTATCAATCAAACAGAATTGCATGTTGTTTCGGGAGATGTAATTTGCTCTATTCCTGGTGAGATATGGAGCTGGCCTAAACAAACTGAAATGCACGGCTATGTACTACTGTTTGAGCAGGAATTTCTATTCTCATTTTTCAACGATAAACAGTTTTTAAACAAATTCAGCTATCTTAAACATGGGCGTATATCTCCGCTAATCCGTCTTAACAAAAAACTCTTTAAAAACGTTGTATCCTATTTGGAGCAAATAAACAACGAAATTCAATTGGGCGTTAGCAGTAGCGAACATGTTCTCCGGGCATTAGTGTATCTAATCCTTGCGCTGCTCGAACGTGCAGACGAAGTAGCTGTTAAGGCTACAGAAACCCACACAAAACAGGAAATAGCTAACAGGCATATCCAGGCTTTCATAAAGTTGGTAGATGAACATTATTTAGCATCCAATGATGTTCAATTCTATGCCGATAAACTTTTTATATCGGCTAACTATTTAAACAGAATGACGAAAGAGTATTTAGGATCTACATCAAAGTTTTTTATACTCAGCAAGGTCATTCAGGAAGCGAAAAACTTACTTAAATTTACCACACTATCAGTTGCTGAGATCGGCAATCAATTAAATTTTGAAACGCCAAATTACTTTGTCCGCCTTTTCCGAAATTACGTAGGCATGACTCCAAAGCAATACCGCGATAAGAACGGGAGCCTTTAGAATAATAGCGGAGAAGTGCATTGTTTCCTGGTTGCCCGGCTACATACAGCAAGGGAAATAAGTTAATAAATTACGTATTGCCGCCGTTCAGTATCAGCTAAAAGCCAAAGTACAAAATAATTATTAGGCTTGAAATAGGTAGTTCCCTACCGAATAGATTTACCTCCATTGCCGAATCTAAACCTTGGAACCGTAAGCCTCAAGTTGTTCGACAATGACACACGATATTATAAGAAACTGATACAACTTTGAAAATATATAATAAAAATGAACGTTGTTCAAAAATAATTTTTACATTTGTAGCAGAATAATTTTATATGAGTATAGCCGATAGAAAAGCACGCGACAAAGAGGCACTTAAAAGCCTTATTTTAAAAGGAGCTAAGAAGCTTTTTTTAGAACGTGGTATTGAGCAGACTACTATAAGGAATATCGCAGATGAAATTGATTATAGTGTAGGAACCGTGTACGTGTACTTTAAAGACAAGAACGCAATACTTCATGATTTACACAGTTTAGGATTTCAGGAACTGCGTGGCTATTTTACAGAACTGTTTTCGGTGACAGATCCTATGGAACGCCTCCGGAAGATGGGCATCATATATTTAAAGTTCGCAGTAGAGAACAGTGAGATGTATGATCTTATGTTTATTGTAAAAGCGCCAATGGAGTTCATAGAAAGTTCTGAAAAGGAAGAATGGAATGAGGGAATCGGCACTTTTAACGTTTTGAAGACAACAGTGGAAGACTGCATTGCAGCAGGGCACTTTAAAGGTTATCTTGCTGAACCGTTGTCTTTCATGATATGGGGACTGGTACACGGCATGTGCTCACTCGAAATTAGACAGAGAACTAAAGGTGTGAAATTTTTAAATCCTGAACAGATTCTCAATCAGGGTTATCAGGAGTATTTAAAAATGATTAATAAGCTATAGCTATTTTTTTAACCTGTAAAATGAACAATGTTCAACAATAAAACAATGTATAATATGATAAAAAAAACAATTGCATTTCTACTTATAGCTTGTAGTTTTTGCGGTCATTCGCAAACAAAGTTGGATGCCTACATTCAGTCCGGGCTGGAAAATAACGAAGTGATCAGACAGCAAAACTTTGACATTAATAAAAGCATGTATGCACTGCAAGAGGCGCGGGCCCTCTTCTACCCTACCGTATCGCTAAACGCCAGCTATACAAGGGCAGACGGCGGAAGGACGATTGATATCCCCATAGGAGATTTACTTAACCCGGTATATAGCAGCCTTAACCAGATCACAAATTCTAATGCTTTTCCTTCGCTTCAAAACCAGTCGGTTCTTTTAAACCCCGATAACTTTTACGACGCAAAGATCCATACGACAATGCCTCTGCTAAACTTTGAAATCATTTACAACAAAAGGATAAAGAGCCAGCAGAATTCGCTGCAAAAAATCGAATTGGAAATTTACCAACGGGAGTTAGTTAAAGACATTAAGGTATCATATTACAAATACCTCCAATCTGTTGAAGGCTTAAAAATTTATACAAGGGCCATGAGCCTTGTAAAAGAAAACCAAAGGGTTAACCAGGCACTGTTTAAAAATGATAAGATAAACCGCACTGCGGTACTACGAAGTGATAACGAAGTTGTACGTATCACAGCAAACCTGGAGGCCGCACAACAGGCCAGCAACAGTGCACGAGCTTACTTTAATTTCTTAATTAACAGGAAACTCGACAGTACTGTAGAGGCGGATGCACCGGAAGAAGCGTTACCTGTAGTTGCACTTGAAGAAAACACTAAAGAACGGGAAGAACTTAAAAAGCTGGACTTACTACTCGACCTTAACGGAAATGTAAATAAGCTTACGAAATCGTATTGGTATCCAAAGGTAGGTGGTTTTGCTGATGTAGGCTTTCAGGATTTCGATTTTGAGGTGAACAAACAATCACGCTACTATCTTGCAGGGTTAAGTCTTGAATGGAATATTTTTTCGGGAAATAAAAATAAATACAGGCTAAACCAGGTTGAAGAAGACAATAAAAAAATTGCCTCACAAAAAGATAATGCAGGGCAACAGTTATTGCTCCAGTACACCGTGGCCCAGAACAACCTTAAAGCAGCTCTAAAACAATATGATGCTGAAAAAAGTCGGAAAGAATCGGCTCAAAAATACAACGATGATGTAACAAAATTATATAAACAGGGCCAGGCCATTTACATAGAACTCCTGGACGCACAAAACCAGTGGGTAGATGCAGAGCTTAATACTAATGTATCGCTATATAACACGTGGATTGCCTTTGCAGAATTAGAGAGAGCCAATGCCACTTTTACATTTAAAAATTAACGACAATCATGAAGAAATCAATAGCACTATTACTTTTGGCATTTCCATTATTTTATGCCTGCAATGAAAAAAAAGACGAACAAAAACCACTTGATGATCAAGGAGTTATTTCTGTAAAAACAGCAACGTTACAGTCGCTTGCGCTTACAGGCAACATTAATGCCTCGGGCTTAGTAACAACAGAAAATACAGCAAGCTATTCCTTTAAAATAGGTGGCGTTATTAGCAGGATATATGTTGATGAAGGCCAGTTTTTTAAAAAAGGGCAACTCCTGGCATCGCTAAACGCTACCGAGATTAGCGCAGGCCTAAATCAGGCCGATTTAAATGTAAAGAAATACGAGAGAGATTATGCACGCGCTTATAACCTATACAAAGACAGTGTATACACCTTAGAACAACTTCAAAATACTAAGACAGGCCTCGACATTGCTAAAAAGCAAAAAGAAACTGTTGCTTTTGATGCACGCTACGCTAATATATATGCTACCGCCGATGGCTTTGTAGCAGATAAAATGGCTAATGAAGGTGAAGTTACATCTCCTGGCGCCCCGGTGCTGGCAATAAATGAGACAAGCCAAAATAAGAATTACATACTGAAAGTAGGCCTGACAGACAGAGAATGGGCAACGGTAACAATAGGACAAAAAGCGACAGTTACCCTGGATGGCTACCCAGACAAGAAATTTGAAGCCGTTGTTTTTAAAAAATCACAGGCGGCAGATGTGGCCTTAGGGTCCTTTCAGGTCGAGTTGCGTTTAAATATGCAAAACCTAAAGCCGGCCGTAGGCATGTTTGGTAAAGCAACTATACAAACAGCAGATACTCAAAATGTAGTGACAATTCCCTACGATGCACTTATAGAAGCCGATGGCAATGCTGCTTTTGTATTTACTATAAAGAACAACAAAGTTAAAAGGCAGCCTGTTACTATCTCAAAGTTTGAAAATGACAAGGTCTACCTTAAAGACGGTCTTGAAAAAACAGATGTAATTGTTATTTCTAACAGTGCCTACCTTAATGAACAATCAAAGATAAAGATCATCAACTAACCATAAGGCCATGAAAATAACAAACTTTGCCGTAAAAAATTACCAGTTTACACTCATTATATTTCTTCTTATTGCGGTGGTTGGCTACATAACCCTATTCTCAATGCCCCGGTCAGAAGATCCTTCTACTCATGCGCCCCAATATCTTATTACGGTTATTTATCCCGGAACAAGCCCAAAAGATATGGAAGAACAGGTGGTAAAACCAATTGAAAGTAAGATCTACGCGCTTGAAAACATTGACAAGATACTAACAACGGTAGAAGACGGGGTTGCCGCATTCCAGGTAAAATTTAAATATGGTGTTGATGTAGATAATAAATACCAGGAAATATCTACAGAAATTAACGCCCTTAAGAACAGTGAGCTGCCTCGAGACATTTACCTTATTAAAACAGAAAAAATTGCATCATCAGATGTTAAGATACTCCAGGTGGCATTGGTATCAGAAAATGCTTCGGACAAAAAACTGCATGACGAAGCCGATAACTTAAAAACCAGGCTGGAAAAGATTACCAATCTTAAAGATGTGGAGTATGCCGGTATGCCCGGGCAGGAAATACGTGTAGACCTTCAACTGGATAAACTGGCGCAATTAAATATTCCTTTAAATGCAGTAATGGGAAGCTTACAGAGCGAAGCTGCCGATATTCCGGGCGGAAGTATTGACTTTGACACTAAGGTTTTTAACGTAAAAACCAGTGGTAAATTTAAAAATGACCAGGATGTTGCCAATACTGTTATTTATAACGCAAACGGAAAAATAATCTACATGAAGGATGTGGCCCAGGTAAGCTACAAATCAGAAACTGTAGACCATATAACCCGCATTAACGGGCACCGTTGTGTACTGGTTACAGCCGGCATGAAAGAAAATATTAATATAGCAGATGTTGAGGGTGAGTATCTCCCTATTTTGGAAGGTTTTGCTAAGGAGCTCCCGCCAAATATTAAGCTTATTAAAAACTTTGATCAGGCAAAAATGGTTTCAGAGCGCCTGGGGCACCTTGGTTTCGACTTTGGCCTTGCCATCTTTTTAGTTATCATCACATTGCTCCCTTTAGGCTCAAGAGCTTCTATTATTGTTATGATATCAATACCACTGTCGTTAGCATTGGGGCTTATTGCTATGAACGCGCTGGGTTATTCACTTAATCAATTAAGCATCGTAGGGCTTGTTGTAGCCCTGGGCCTATTGGTAGACGATAGTATTGTGGTTGTAGAAAATATTGAGCGTTGGCTGCGCGAAGGCCATTCTAAAATGGAGGCTGTTTTAAAAGGAACAAAACAAATAGGCATTGCAGTGGTAGGATGTACTGCCACACTTGTTATTGCGTTTCTTCCGCTGGCATTTCTTCCTGACGTTGCCGGCGAATTTATTCGCAGCCTTCCTATGGCAGTAATTACAAGTGTATTGGCCTCAATGGTGGTTGCCCTTACGCTGGTTCCGTTTTTAGGGAGCAAATTCCTAAAAACTCACGAGCACGCCGGTGGTAACATCTTCCTGCAATACCTTCAAAAATTCCTGACCAGGTCTTACAGCGGAATAATGCCAAGGGCTTTAAAACACCCCAAAATTACCGTTGCAATATCGATAGTATTGAGTTTAATAGCCTTTGGCCTGTTTACAATGACCGGGTTTAAATTATTCCCCACCTCTGAAAAGCCGATGTTCCTCATCAATATAAAAACGCCCCTGCAATCTAACATTTCAGAAAGTAACAGGGTAACAAAGATGATAGAGGCAGAATTAAAAAACCACAAGGAGGTTGCTTTTTTTACTGCAAACGTGGGCAAGGGTAATCCTCAAATATATTACAATGTGCATCCGCAGGACAGAAAGCCAGACTTTGGGCAAGTATTCGTACAACTGGCAGATGACGCAAAACCCTCGGATAAAACTGCCCTTATCGAAAAATTGCGAGCCAAATTTAAAACCATGCTCTATGCCAAGATCGAAGTTAAAGATTTTGAGCAGGGTCCACCGTTGGAAGCCAACATTGTTGTACGTTTATTTGGTGAAGACCAGGATGTACTTAGAAAGTTGTCTTTTGAGGCAGAAGCTATTTTACGCAGTCAAAAGGGTACCATTTATGTAAATAATGAACTAAATACCTACAAAACCGATGTAAAAGTAAAGATCAACAAAGAAAAGGCAAGAACGCTGGGCATACTTACCAGCGATGTTGATAAGGTAATACGCCTTGCTGTGGCGGGCCTGAACGTAGGCGATTATATTGACGATCGTGGCGATGCGCGCAAGGTAACCCTAACCCTGCCGCGAGACAAGTTTTCTAACCTGGATGCGTTAAAGAACCTTTATGTAAACAACATACAGGGCAAGCCAATTGCAGTAAACCAAATAGCAACACTTTCTTTTGAAACCTCACCCACAGCTATAAATCACTTTAACAAATCGAGGTTTGCAAAAGTTACTGCAGTATCTCAGCAAGGTTATTATGCCAATGACCTCTTAGTGGATATTGTTCCCAAACTGGATAAGCTAAAAATGCCAAAGGGGTACTATTATGAACTTGCCGGCGAAAAAGAGTCGGAAGGAGATTCGCTGGGAGGTAACTTTCTTTCGGTAATTATTTTAAGCACATTCTTGTTCATTGCGGTCTTACTGTTGCAGTTTAAAACCTTTAAAGGCATCATCATTGTGCTATCTATCATTCCTTTAGGGATTTTGGGAGGAGTTGTATTCCTATTGATTGATGGCAGCCCCATGTCATTGGTAGCAATTATCGGCTTTATCGGGCTTTCGGGTATACAGGTTAAAAATTCACTACTGCTTGTAGATTTTACAAACCAGTTGCGACAGGAAGGCCATTCTATTGATGAGGCCATTGCCATTGCAGGAGAAACCCGTTTCCTGCCTGTAGTACTAACATCCATCACCGCTATTTGCGGCCTTATACCACTCGCACTAAACTCCAATCCTCTTATCGCACCGCTTGCTATTGTGCTGATTGGAGGGTTGGTAAGCTCTACCATTCTTTCCCGGATTGTTACCCCGGTTATGTATAAGCTAATCCCACCGCATTTAGACAACGACTAAAATAATGCGTAATAATTGTATTTAATCAGCAGCCAAATTTCAGCAAATCGCTGACCAAATAATAACGAAACACAAATAATATAATGGAAGAATATATAGTAATTACCGGTGCATCATCCGGCATTGGTTATGAAATGGCATACCAATTAGCCGAAAAAAAATACAACCTTATACTGGTTGCCAGAACTAAAACTAAATTACAGCAAATGCAGGCAGATTTAGCGACTAAGTACAGCGTACTTGTTAAATATTTTGTTGCCGACCTTTCTGATGTAAATGCTGCTATAAACCTTTACGAGCACATGCAAAAGGAAAACTTAGTAGTATCTCACCTGGTAAATAATGCCGGCGTGGGTATATACGGTAATTTTAGTGAGACTTCACTGGACGAAGAACTCAATATGATTACCCTGAACATTAGCAGTTTAGTTGCACTTACAAAACTTTTTGCAAAAGATATGTTGAGCCGAAAATCCGGCAGGATCATGAATGTAGCCTCCATGCTTGCATTTTTGCCTTTTCCCTATTACTCTGTATATTCGTCTACTAAAGCATTCGTATTAGCATTTAGCGAAACCCTTGCTGCTGAACTGGAAGGTAGCGGCGTTATAATTACATCGCTTTACCCCGGCGCAACAGAGACAAACTTTACTACAGATGCAATGCAAACATCAAGTGTATACAGTAAGGGCAAAGCAATGCATCCTAAAGTGGTGGCGGCATATGGTGTTAAACATCTTCTATCGGGCAAAGGGAAAAAGATAGTTGGCTTTCAAAACTGGTTTAATTCTAACCTCCCCCGCTTCGTCCCGGATACTATTATGATGGCGATCAAGAAAAAGCTGGCGGGTGTAAAATAATAGTACGTTGTCTTCCTTTTAAACACTTGTATTCGTGACAATCAGGATGATTACAGAATAACACCTACTCTTCAGGAAGCTGAAGAGTTTTTTATTTATATTAATTAGTTGTTTTATATCTTGCAATGGAATGAAAATAATGAGATAAACGGCATGACTACACAAGAGATCATAGAAAATATAAGTTCTCGGGATATCCATAAGGTATGGGAATCTGCTTGTGAGATAATCAAATTTGGGCAGGATCATTTGGTCATAGCGCCGCTGATCGAATATTTACCTCTTATTAAAAACAGCACGTTAAACTTAGATATGGGTGGGGCGTTCGCGCCAAACCGACGATTTGTAGATTTTGCGATAGTCACCATCGAATTTCATCAGAGCGGTAAAAAATGTTCCTGTGCTTTATTTACTAAAAAATTTAAACTTACCAAAGATCCTTTTAATAGAAAGATTGCATATGAGAGTTTTAACCCCAACAAAGAATTTGAAAAAGGAAATGTAAAAATTTTAGACACAGTAAATATGAATAATTATGTAGATTACTATTTGGTTGAATGTAACAAATGTGCCACGCATTATAAAGTTGAAGAAAGAGAAGGTCATTATACATTTTGGCAATGGATAAAGATTTGAGAGTTGTTTATGTAACACTCTAATAATGCCATCAATACGTGCTGTAGTTTGCCTGCCAAAATAACACCTCTATTTCATTCCCACAAGCTATCCGGCGGTTTAGCTAAGACGACTTAAACCTTTAAATTCATGTTTTTTACCTGTATTTTACATCGGCTCTGCCGAAAAGCTGACATAAAAATAGGCTCTAAATATTGTGTGTTAGATAATTTTCGCGTAATCTTATGGTTATAAATTTACATTATAATGGCACACTACACAAAGCTGTTACAGGACTTTGAAGCTCTTGACGCTGTTCCAGAAAATCAGTTAGAATGGCTGGAAGAAAACAGTAAGATTGTAAATTATACCGACGGCGAGTTTATTGCCGTGGAAGGTACCCGGATATCCGGTCCGCATTTTATTCTGGACGGTAGTGTTTATATCTATTTAAAGCAGGGGAACGAGAACCGGGAGATTACCCTGTTTAATGTTGGCAATATCTTTGGCTACCTCCCCTATTCAAGAGGAATAAATTCGAGCGTTTATGCTCAGGCTGTTGGCGAGGTCAAATTATTATCTTTTAATACCTCCGAGATCCGCACTATGATGCACGATCATTTCGAACTTACACAGGCCCTTGTGCATATTATGAACAACAGGGTTCGTGATTTTACTGCTTTACAGCAGCAAAATGATAAAATGGCTGCATTAGGAAAATTATCGGCAGGGCTCGCCCACGAATTAAATAATCCGGCTGCTGCCTTAGTTAGCGACTCGCTTTCACTACGCGAGCACCTTCGCTTACAGCCTGAGATATTTAAACAGCTAACCGCTTTATGCCTTGAGGCAACAAAACTGGACTTTATAAATGAAGAAGTAAAAAAATTACTGGCTACAACCGGCAAACTCAACTTAACTCTAAAGGAAAAAACAAAAAAAGAGGAGGCCATTGCCGATTGGCTCGACGAGCGCGGGATTGAGAACTATGATGAACTATCGGAGGTATTTACCGACTTTAACGTGAGTATAGACACACTGGCCCGTTTTGAACAGTCACTGCCTGAAAGTGCTCTTTCGCCGGTATTAAACTGGGTTTTAAATGTTCTTACCACTGAAAAAATTATTGAAGATATACAGGTATCTTCGGGCAGGATATCAGAACTTATAAAATCTGTGAAGGTATATACGCATATGGATCGCGGTTCGCAAAAAATCGCAACTAACGTTTATGATGGTATCCAGAATACCCTTAGCATACTGGGGCATAAAATTCGCAAAGGCAATATAACGCTTGAGGAACATTATGATAAAGATGTACCGCTACTAATGGCATATACCGGCGAACTTAACCAGGTATGGACAAACCTATTAGACAATGCGCTCGATAGTATGGAAGCTAACAAAAAAGGCAAACTGATTATTACCACTGCAAAAGACCGCGAATTTATAAAAGTTACTATAACCGATGATGGCCCGGGTATACCTAAGGATATACTGCCAAATATATTCGATCCGTTTTTTACAACAAAGGATGTGGGTAAGGGAACCGGCATGGGACTGGAAACCGTACAGAGGATTATTTTAAAGCACAGAGGGTCTGTAAAGGCAGAGTCAGAACACGGCAGTACTACCTTTACCGTATGCCTTCCTTCTGAGAGCGATAGTGTTAGTTCCTAACCAAAAGAAAAAAAATTAACATGGATAAACCAATCATATTTTCTATAGACGATGACCAGCAGGTGCTAAATGCCATTGCAAGAGACCTTAAGGCTAAATACAGCCGCGAATACAAGATTATAAGCACAACATCTGCGCGTGAAGCGCTGGAAAGGATTACCGAGCTTAAAAATGAAGCCCGCCCCATTGCTATGTTTGTCTGTGACCAGCGGATGCCGGAAATGGAAGGCGTAGAATTTTTAGAACAGGCTATAAAAATTTATCCGGAAGCTAAGCGTATTTTACTAACCGCATACTCTGATACAGAGGCTGCTATAAACGCTATAAATAAAATACAATTAGATTACTACCTTATGAAGCCCTGGGATCCTGCCGAAGATAAGCTTTATCCTTTACTGACTGATTTACTTACCGACTGGCAGCGAAATTATAAACCCGACTACAAGGGTATACGGGTTATAGGATACCAATACTCTCCCCTTTCGCATACTATTAAAGATTTTCTTGCCGGCAATTTAATGCCGTACCACTGGATGGATATCGAAAAAAATCATGAGGGGCTCAAGCTTCTCGAAATAAATGGTTTAACGGTAGAAAATTTGCCCATTGTTATTCTTGAAGACGGCGTTGTATTGCAGCAGCCTGATATTGTTACCCTTGCCGAAAGCATAGGTACTAACCCGCAGATTACCGCCGATGTTTATGATGTTGTAATTATAGGGGCCGGGCCTGCAGGACTGGCTGCGGCTGTTTATGGTGCCTCTGAAGGGTTGCGGACTTTAGTAATAGAACGAAAGGCGCCGGGCGGGCAGGCAGGAACAAGTTCGCGGATCGAAAATTATCTTGGTTTTCCTTCTGGTCTTACAGGTGCTGATTTAGCCCAGAGGGCAATTAGCCAAACGCGCCGCCTGGGTGCAGAGTTTTTATCTCCTAAGGAGGTAGTTGCTATAAGGGAGGTTGATAATTACAAAATTATAATGCTTACAGATGGCAGCGAGATTAATTGCCGTGCCATAATTATAACTACAGGTGTAGATTACAGAAAGCTTGATACCAAAGGCGTTGAGGATTTTACGGGTGCGGGCGTATATTACGGTGCTGCCATTACAGAAGCCTCTGCATGTAAGGATAAGAGCGTATATATAGTGGGTGGTGGAAATTCGGCAGGGCAATCGGCAGTATATTTGTCAAAATTTGCGACTAAGGTATATATCGTAGTACGTAAAGACAGCCTTTCGTATACTATGTCGGCCTACCTCATTCAGCAAATTGAAAAACTTCCCAATATCGAAGTACTTACCGATACCGAAATTATAGAAGCAGGAGGCGAAAAGCATCTTGAACGCCTTACAATTAAAAATGTTGTGAGCAACGAAACCACAACCGCAGATGCAGCTGCTTTGTACATTTTTATTGGGGCAAAACCATATACAGAATGGCTGGGCAACGAAATCCAGAGGAACGCGAAAGGATTTATTGAGACAGGCTACGAGCTTAAACTATATAATAATTTTGCACAACGCTGGAAACTTAAACGGGATCCTTTTTTACTGGAAACGAGCACACCCGGAGTTTTTGCTGCCGGCGATGTACGGTCAGGAGCCATGAACCGCATCGCGTCGGCTGTTGGCGAAGGATCTATGGCCATATCCTTTGTACATAAGTACCTGTCAGAAAATTAGAGATACTCTTGTACAATACAGAGTAAGTAAATTATTAGAGATCAGGACATAATCTAAATTAAAAAAGTTGCTAGACGTATACGTTTAGCAACTTTTTTAATTTTTCACTATCGGTCAGGAATTAAAGCACGCTTGTATACTGCTCATCTGTAACCCGTTCTTTCCATTCAGCCGGTCCTGTATTGGTGCTGGTTAAAATTGTAACATATTTAAATTCGCTATCCGGGCAGGCACCATACCAATGTTCTATACCCGGGTGTATGGTAATGCCATCTCCATTGCGTAATAGCTGCACCGGCTTATTTCTTTCCTGGTAGTAGCCTGCACCATCTGTAACAATGAGAATTTGTATTCCCGGATAAATGTGCCAGTTCATTCTCGCACCCGGTTCGAATATCACATTTTTAATCATGTTATTGTAAATGCGGTTGTTGGGCACAATAATTTGCGACCATACAGTGCCCGTAACATAACTATTTGGCACCTGCACTTTTGAGTTGTCCATTGTTCCTGAGTGTTGATTTGTAGATGTATCCATGGCTTTGCTTATATGGAACAAATTTACACGCTAAGTTTTTAGCAGTAATAACACATATCAAACAAAAAACTATGAATTTGAAACAATTTACAATCTGTTAGCCTTAGGAACAGAGCCAGTGAGTCTTTTAAAATAATTGTTAAAATAGCTGGGGTATTCAAAGCCGAGTGCATAGGCAATATCCGCAACACTCCAGTCAGTATGCTGCAGCAGCGCCTTAGATTCCCCTATAACCCTTTCGGAAATATGCGATGTTGTAGACCTGCCTGTAATCTCCTTTACAGACCGGTTAAGGTGGTTTACGTGTATAGCAAGATTTTGAGCAAAATCCTGAGGGGTCTTAAGTTTTAGCTTATGTTCCTTAGTTTCTATAGGAAACTGCCTCTCCAGCAAGTCAAGAAACAGCGCCGTTATTCTGGAAGAAGCATTTTTATGTTTAAAAAAACTTTCCGACGGCTGCATCTTAAGCGCTTCATGTATTATGATTGTGAGGTAGCTACGAATAAGGTCGTCTTTAAAAACATAGTCGGAATCCTGCTCTGAGATTATCCTTGAAAACAAGCCCTTAATAAAATTTTTCTGGTCTTCATTTAAAGAGAATATGGGAGTACCGCCAACTTTAAACAGCGACGATTCATGAAGACAATCAGACCTGTCGGTTACCTTTAAAAATTCTTCTGTAAAAACACAGGCAAAGCCACTATAATCTTCAGATAATGATTCCCATGAATAAGGTATATTAGGATTGCCAAAGAACAGAATGGTGCCGTTGTTCGCAATACCCCTGTCGGCATACTGAATCACATTACTCCCTGTGTATACACAAATTTTGTAAAAGTCGCGCCTGTTGTAAGTTGGCTTAGTCGCATTACTAAGTTCAATGGCATATACGTTAAAACCGCGCAGCTTTAAGTCGGCATTCTTAAAATCAGGTGTGCAATTTTCTACAATACTCATGCTGCAAAGTTAAGGGAATCAAACATAAAGTATTATCACCAAATTAAAAATATTGCTTGACAAGTCGCATAAACTGCACACGTCTCTAATTAAGAGACATCGTCAGCATTATTATTAGCCTAATTTAGCTGCCGCCTTTAGTAAAAGCATTTTCGTTGCCATTATTCCCTGCTCTTCGTTAAGCACATCACCTTCATATTCTATACCTATACGACCCATGTAGCCAGAATTTTTTACAATTTTCAGGATCTTTACATAGTCTATAGTTGTCTCATTACCCTGAGCGTCAAAATTGTAAGATTTAGCGCTTACACCTTTGGCAAAGGGCATCAACTCTTCTACACCCTTATATCGGTTGTACTCGGTTTTACAAAAATCGCCTTCGCGTTTTATGCAAAAGTTACCAAAGTCTGGCAGTGTTCCGCAATTTTTAAGGTTGATGGCCTTAATTACATCCGTAAGCTTTCCTGCATCGGACGACAGCCCGCCGTGATTCTCGACAATTACATTAATGTTACTTTTAGCAGCATATTCTGCAAGCCTGCCTAAACCGTCTACTGATTTTTCTTTCCAGATTTCGAATGTATCTGCTCCATTGCCCGATAAATTTACCCTTATAGAATGGCATCCTAACCCTGCAGCAGCATCTGCCCATCTGGAATGTTTTGCTATCGCTTCATCTCGGGCCGATTTGCTTAAACCCGCAAGTTCTCCTTCGTTATCTATCATTATTAGAACGTTGCTAATACCATTATCATTGCTACGTATTTTAAGTTCCTTTACAAGTTTAGTAATCGATGCAGCAGGATTGTTTTGATCTATATTGTACAGTTGATTTACATACTCTACGGCATCAAAACCTAACTCTCTTGCCTTTTTAGGAAAATCCAGTGCATCTAATGTGTTAGACTGGATGGCCTTGTGCAACGACCACTGGGCAAGAGAAATTTTAAAAAAAAGTTCTTTCCCGTTTAGCTGTGTACCCATCATGTCAATTATATTATCTAAAGGGTTAAACATTTGTGCAAAGCCAAGCGCCACGCCTGCTTTACCGGTAATATCTATAAACGACCTTCTGTTCATGCTGCGTCAGTATGTTATTTTGCTTACCTAAATATATTAATTTTATAATAGAGTGCGGCAGGAGTTTAAATAAATTTAGAGTTATAAGCAGCTACCTGTGCAAGTAAGAATTTTAAGTAGTATTTTTGACGAAGCCTCTGCACGCTATACAGATAGAACAGATTTCAACTAAATGAATAAAGAGAACACGCCCCCACACTGGGTATCATCAACAAGTGGGTACCAAAAATTACTTATTTCTATTTTAATAGCCACAGCATCTTTTGCAGTAACACAGTTATTCGAAATTAGTGCCATTAGCCGATTTATAATTTGCTGGGACATTTTTGCCATTAGCATGATAACATTAAGCTGGTTCTTGTTCTTTAATACCACTGCACAACAGCAGCCTGAAATTGTAAAACGGCAGGACGATGATATAAGGGTAACGTTTGCCATTGTTCTTACCGCCGTGTGTACAAGTTTAATTGGCGCTGTACTGTTAATTATAAACACGCGCGAATCTGTTTTTGAGAAAGAGATAAGGACCGTGGTTACCATTGCTGCAATTACACTATCGTGGATACTACTGCATACGATTTTTACTATTCGGTATGCGCATCTTTTTCATACACTCGGTAAATCTAAAACCGGAACTACAGGGCACGGCATCGATTTCCCAAACTCAGAGTTGCCCGACTATATAGATTTCGCTTATTTTTCTTTTGTAATAGGCATGACCTTCCAGGTATCAGATGTTACGATCTCCTCAAAAATGGTAAGGCGTTATGTTTTATTGCACAGCCTTATCTCATTTGTATTCAACACTATAATCGTTGCATTAACAGTAAATATTGTTGCAGGCATTAGTAAATAAGCAAATTAAAAATAACCTTACTGCGTCCATTTTTTATGCAGTACATGCACAAAATATCACAAGATGTGTTTAGTAATTTAGAGCAGAAAAACCGTTGTATTATTTTTTTGCTAAATATTTAAATGGCTCATTCCGCTAATAAAAAAAGTAGTAATTTAGATTGAGAAATTAAATCTAAAATGCACGAGAAAGTAATAGTAGGAAGCGAAGAATGGTGCTCGTTCCCGGAACTTGGAATACCCACCATTAAAGCACGTGTAGACTCTGGCGCAAAGACGTCGGCATTGCACGCCATCAACATTGCCCCCTTTGAAAAAGACGGCGAGAACTGGGTAAAGTTTGATATAAATCCTATTCAAAACAACTCTAAAACTGTAATACATTGCCAGGCCCCACTGGTAGATAAACGCGTGGTAAAAAGCAGCAGCGGCTACCGCGAACAGCGCTATGTTATAAGGTCGCAGATACAGGTGGGCGAAATAAACTGGGAAGCAGAATTTACGCTGACCAATCGTGACTCGATGGGTTTCAGGATGCTTTTAGGCCGCGAGGCTATGAGCGGCCGCTTGTTAGTAGACCCTGAGCAAAAATACCTGTTAGGCCAGCCAACACGCGAAAAACTGCTTGAGTATTACGAAAAAGGTGAAGAACCAAAGCGTGGCCTTCGTATAGGGCTGCTCGCCAGCAACCCTGAACTTTACAGCAACAAGCGCATTATAGAAGCCGGCGAAGCACGAGGCCACGAAATGCACTTTTTAAACCTTAAGTACTGTTACATGAAGCTTGATGCCGATACTCCTGAAATACATTACAGGGGCGGGCGCGTACTTAACGATTTTGATGCCGTAATACCACGCATAAGGCCAAGCATGACGTTTTACGGCTGTGCACTTACGCGACATTTTGAGGCACTAAAGGTATTTTGCCTAAACTCTGCAATGGCTATTAGCCAAAGCCGCGACAAACTATATTCACTGCAATTACTGCTTAACAGTGGTATAGATATTCCTACTACAGGTTTTGCAAACTCCCCTCTCGATACTAACGACCTTATTAAAATGGTAGGCGGTTCGCCACTTATCGTGAAGCTGTTAGAAGGTACACAGGGTAAAGGTGTTGTATTAGCAGAAACAAAAAAAGCAGCCGAGAGTGTTATTAATGCTTTTAAAAGCCTTAATGCCAATATACTGGTGCAGGAATTTATTAAGGAGGCTAACGGTAAAGATATTCGTTGTTTTGTTATAGATGGTAAAGTAGTTGCGGCCATTCAGCGTGAAGCATTGCCGGGAGAGTTCCGTGCCAATATTCACCTTGGTGGTACTGCATCTATAATTAAAGTTACTGCCGATGAGAAGCGTATTGCAATAAGGGCGGCCAAAGCAATGAATCTTAAAGTTGCAGGTGTAGATATTATACGATCTGCAAAAGGACCCTTATTATTAGAGGTAAACTCATCTCCAGGCCTTGAAGGTATTGAGGGCGCAACCCACAAAGATATTGCCGGAGAAATGATACGTGCTATAGAGCGTAACTTTAAATGGACTAACGTAGTATAATGACTGTAGCCACTGTAATAATTGCAATTGTTGCGTTGATCCATGTCTACATAATGTGGCTCGAAATGTTTGCCTGGACAACGCGCGCCAGAAAGGTTTTTAGAACATTACCACAAGATATGTTTGAGAAGACAAAATCTATGGCGGCAAACCAGGGGCTTTATAATGGCTTTCTTGCGGCAGGATTAATATGGTCATTTTTTATAAACGATATTGCCTGGCGCGATAATGTAGCAGCTTTTTTTCTTGGCTGCGTTTTAGTTGCCGGTTTATATGGGGCCGCTACAGTACAAAAAAAAATATTATATGTACAGGCAGTCCCTGCTATACTGGGGCTGCTTGCTATTTACTTTAAACTATAAAAAATGAAAAATAATAAAGGTTTACTTGCCTTAATGATTTTTGGTATGGTAGCTGTAATAATAGGTGCCTTATTTAAATTAATGCATTGGCCCGGTGCTACAGTAACCCTTGTATTTGGTATGATACTGGAAGCTATCGCTTTGGCATTGTTAGTATATCGTTCATTAAATGCGCCATCTACAAATAAAAAACAATAATATGATTCAGAAAATTACATTTATAGCTGTCGCATTACTTTTTTCATTTTTTACAAACGCACAGGAAAAAGCCTGCTCAAAATTTAAGGAAGGAACTTTTAAAGTTACCGATCCAACCAGTAAAAAAATTAGTTACATAACAAGAAAAGGCAATGTCCAGACCGAAAAGATGGAAAATGCCGAGGAGGTTTACGACTTCGATATTGTATGGATTGATGATTGCACCTACACCGTGAGCCCTACTCCTGCAACGGCAGCGAGAATTAAAGATATTAACCGGGCAGGCACTATGACAGTAATGATAACTAAGGCAAAAGACAGCTCCTACACACAGCGTATTAAAATTGCCAATAACCCAAAATTCAGGCGTCAGGATAAAGTATTTCTTGTCAGAAATGTGGAGAGAAAAGGCTAATTCTTTTTACTTCCAGCACTATTGTCGGTTTTAAATCTTTCCGTAGTTATACATAACCATACTATTTGCTGAAACTATAATTATGGCTAAAGCTAAACTTTCAGATTCAGATCAGGTTACCCATTACATCACAACCTCAGCACATCCTTTAGCAGATTTGATGCAGGCTTTGCGTGAAGTAATTTTAGGTACTGATAGATGTATCAGCGAACAGATTAAGTGGAACTCTCCTGCCTTTTACTACAATGGCGCAATGGCCGACTTTGATGCCAAAGAATATAAACGGGACATAGTCGTTTTTAACCTGCGTAAAAACGATCATATCTTGCTCATTTTTCCAACAGGCGCAACTATAAATAATACATCAGGACTATTGGAAGGTAATTATGCAGATGGCCGCCGTATGGTAACCATAACCGGAATGGATGATCTTACCCTTAAAAAAGCAAATCTTGAAAATGTGCTGAAGCAATGGCTGGCACAGGTAAAGAAGCCTGAACACAAATAGATATAAGGAACAATTAAGGCAAGGTTAACTAATGGCGGTTTTTTTATTAAGTTTTTTCGTAAATTGTAGCAACAATTTAAATCTTAAATAAAGATGTCGAAAGAACAAAATATACTTTTTACTCCATTACAACAGTTTGGCAACCGTATTGTAATGGCACCCATGACGCGCTCACGCGCTACAGATAACCTTCCTAATGACCTGATGGCCGAGTATTATGGCCAACGCGCAACTGCTGGTCTAATTATTACAGAGGGTACAGCACCATCGCCTAACGCTCTTGGATATCCGCGTATACCCGGAATCTTTAGCGATGAACAAATTGCAGGATGGAAAAAAACTACAGATGTTGTTCATGCTAAAGGTGGCAAAATATTTATACAGTTTATGCACGTGGGCCGCATAGGCAGTTACGAAAACTTACCCGAAGGCGCTAAGCTGGTTGCACCATCGGCTATTTCTGCACATGGAGATATGTTTACCGATACTAAAGGAATGGTAAAAACCGACACCCCTGAAGCCATTACGACAGAGGGGGTTAAAGATACCATTGCAGAATTTGTACAGGCAGCTAAAAATGCTATTGCAGCAGGTTTTGATGGTGTAGAGCTTCATAGTGCCAACGGTTATTTATTGGAACAATTTCTAAATCCTAATGCCAATACACGAACCGACGAATATGGCGGCAGCATTGAGAACCGCGCACGCTTTGTTATAGAAGTTACTAAAGCTGTGGCAGATGCTGTTGGTAAGGAAAAAGTAGGTATCAGGTTTTCTCCCTACAACGATTTTAATACCATGCCGCCGTATGATGAGGTTTATGAAACCTACGAATACCTCGCAAAGGAGATTAACAAGACCGGGATATTGTACATTCACTTGTTAGATGGCGCAGCCCGTAAAGCGCAACGGGGCCCGGAACTTATATCTGCCATTAGAGCTTATTTTAATGGAATATTAATTCTTAATAGTGGCTACACAAAAGAAAGGGCTACCGAAGCTGTTGAGAGCCGGGAAGCAGATTTGATTTCGTTCGGGTCGCTGTATATTAGTAATCCGGATCTTGCAGACCGTTTTGAACACGATCATTATCTCACCCAGGCAGATCAAAGCACTTTTTACACGCCCGGTGCCAAAGGATATACAGATTACCCTGTTTATAAGGAGTGATTTTATGAAACAAAAAAGAGCGTTGATACATCCTATCACCGCTCTTTAAATACTATTCAGAACATGAGCCGACAATATTAAAACACATTGAGAAAGATAAAAAGACCAACGGTTATAAGGTTACATCACGAAAGATGTTTGAGGCCGAAGTGAACATTATGGCAGATGTTATAACCAACCTCAACGCTACTGGCATACAGGTTTTATATGTTTATGATGCGCTGGTATGTGAGGAAAAAGATGAACCTGTAGTAATCGAGGCGATGAACAGGATAATACTGGAACATGGGGTTAAGACCAGTGTAAAGGCCACCGAACCGCTTACCACTGAACTTTTACCAATTGAAACAATAAAAAACAAGCTGCTTACCATGATAAACCATGAACGATACCAAGGCAAGGAATCTGATATAAGGACTATGCTTACAGCCTTTGACCATAAGACTGTAGAGGAATTTAACGGGTTCTTTAACCACATCTTAGAATCGGTTAGCGGTAATTAATAAAACAATAATCTCTCCCCGGCGCGGGGAGAGATTATTGTTTTTTATATAGCCTGAACTATTGAACCTATTGTTGCTATTTGCACACGAGCCAAGAGACTCGCGCTAGCGTGGGCGAACTAATGGGTAGGACTACAATTGCCTGAAAATTACATGAATTTTCTTCTGTAATTTGAATATGTCATAACGTAAATGTTTTTATAATAATTATAAGAAATTGTAATATACATGTACTTTCGTAATTTTTTTTTTGATATTTTATACTTCTCATCATTCACATACAATATATAATCAATCTGTCTATTCAAAGTAAAAATATAGCTAGTAGGATACAAATAACTAGTGTGATTTTGTAATGAATCACGAATAATATCCTTAATAGAATTTTTTTCGACTAATTTAAATCTCTCAATACTGTCTTTTATTTTCTCAAAAATTAATGAGGTTTTGTTATCAAAATCTTGGTCTACCTTTCGAAAATAATTTATTAATTCTTCCTCTTCATTTTCATTATTATTTTCAGTTATTATCATTGATTTTACAGAGCAGCTACTTGCTTGTATAAAGACCAATAAAATTAAAAATTTACTAGTCTTCAGTCGCTTCCTGCCTAAGAAAATCGTTTGGCAAAACAACTTCTTCAGAACTAATATTTGGCTTATATTTAAATTCTCCATTTTCTTTACGCTCTTTATAATCATTATAATTTTGTTTAATTAAATCCGCAATTAAACCCCTTTCCTTGGGGGTAATCTCAATTCCTCGATCAAATAAACTTTTGCTTTTTTCTTTTTCTGTTAATTCAATTTTCTTTCCTAAAATAGTATGCTCATAAGTAACACCGTTAAATATAAGGTGATCATCATTTAATCCGTTTTCACTTATTAAATGGACAATTAGTTCATGTAATGCTGAAACTTGTGAATAATCTTTACCATCATTACTGTAATAATCTTTTTTATTTAATAAGTAACTCACAAAAACAAAGCCATCAGTGATATTACCTTCTGTATCCTGCCTAGTTTCTCCAAGTGTTAGGCGCTGAGCAGCCTCCCTTTCATTTTTGTTAACTCCTTCCGCAGGTACAAGATTTCGGAAAATCACATCAACAGTTGCAGATTTAACGTAGTCTGCATCGAAATTTATGTATCTGCCTCTATCATCATAACCACTTAATTTTTCAAGTAAAAATATAAGAGATGATGCTACCTTTTGCATTTGACCTTGGACTGCTTCTCTAGCCAAATCAGTTTGATTAACAACTTTAAATTGTAAACTTATATTAATATTTTTGCCGTTTATCTCGGGTTTAAATTCTAGCCCTTCCAATTCAACACCACCAATCACCCTATTTTCACTAAAAGCATAAGGCGAATTGAAAGGATAATCAGGAGCCAACGGATCTATCGCAAAAAACCTGCCAATCCTTGGGTCATGCATCCTAAAGGTATAGTTTATACTATTACCCTCACCCTTTACCTCGTCATCCATTTCCCGCCCCTGGTAGCCATAGCGGTAATCTGTGGTATTAGCATGTCGTGTAGGTACGAGCATCCCAAAAGGATAGTAATTACTAAACGTAACCACATCGGGTTAAAGAGTACTGCAAGGGCATCTGCTTGCCTACTACCCAGCCAAAACAATATTATTTTAAAAAAAAGACGCATTCAATGCGTCTCTACAGGAAATATAATATACAAAAATCCACAAACCTACTCTATTACACTATCATCAAGATGCATGTTATTTAAAAATGAAATGGTATTTTCTATATCGTAGTGCAGTATGCGGTCTTCGGTAACTAGAGGCACCTCTTCACGGTAGGATTTAATGAACATTTCTATAAAATCACTTGATTTTAAAGGCCTCCTAAACTCTAATGCCTGAGAAGCATTCATAAGTTCGATAGCAAGTATACGCTCCAGGTTCTCCATGATGCGTAGCGCTTTGGTAGCAGCATTAGCACCCATACTAACGTGGTCTTCCTGCCCGTTGCTCGATACTATGCTGTCTATGCTTGCCGGTGTAGCAAGTTGTTTGTTCTGGCTCACAATACTTGCAGCGGTATATTGCGGAATCATAAAGCCCGAATTTAGTCCGGGGTTGCTCACAAGAAAAGGTGGCAGGCCACGCAACCCTGAAATAAGCTGGTAGGTACGCCTTTCGGAAATACTGCCAAGTTCGGCAAGGGCAATGCCCAAAAAGTCGAGGGTAAGTGCAAGCGGCTGCCCGTGGAAATTACCACCGGAGATGATCTCGTCACTCTCAACAAAAATATTTGGGTTATCGGTAACTGAGTTGATCTCTGTTTTAAATACTTTTTTTACGTAGTCTATAGTGTCTTTAGTAGCACCATGTACCTGCGGGATACAACGGAACGAATACGGGTCCTGAACGTGCTGCTTAGGGTGCGCAATGATCTCGCTGTCTTCAAGTAAATCGTTAAACCTGCGTGCGGTAACTATTTGCCCCTTGTGCGGACGTATCATATGTATGTGCTCGTTAAAAGGCTCTATTCGCCCATCAAACCCTTCGAGAGATACGGCAGCTATAACATCGGCTAAGTAACAAAATTTAGCACTCCTTAGCAGTACATGCACACCATAGGCACTCATAAACTGCGTACCGTTAAGCAATGCCAAACCTTCTTTAGATTTTAGGACAATAGGCTCCCACCCCATTTTTTCGAGCACTTTGTGTGCCGGTTGGCGAAAACCATCGGCATTTACTTCGCCTTCACCTAAAAGTGGCAAAGAAAGATGCGCCAGCGGTGCAAGGTCGCCCGAAGCGCCAAGCGATCCCAATGTATATATAACAGGTAAAATGTCGTTATTGTAAAAGTCGATAAGCCTTTCCACCGTTACTAACTGCACACCGCTATGGCCGTAGCTGAGCGATTGTATTTTTAATAATAGCATTATTTTCACCACCGCTTCAGAAACCTCGTCTCCGGTACCGCAGGCGTGCGATTTTACAAGGTTTTCCTGCAGTTTAGAAAGATCGTCGTTAGATATTTTGATATTATATAACGACCCGAAACCGGTATTAATGCCATAGATGGGCCTATCATTATCTAACATCTTGTTATCAAGATAAGTGCGGCATTTTTCTATGTTAGCACGCGCTTCTTCAGAGAGTGCCAGTTTTTTATCCTGTGACAGGATATCGTTCACGGTTTCAAGAGATAAAATGTCGCTGCTGATATAATGTATAGTATCCATGGTTAGGCTGTGGTTTTGAATTCGCAAAATTCACTAATTCGCAAGTAAAAAACAACATTTTTAGCAATTTTTCATTTTTGCCTGCAATCTGCTTCAATTTTAAGATACGCTTTGCCTAAATATTTAATAACGTCTGACGCTGTAAATGCCTGATGCCCCGTCTTTGCAACTCCAACATCAGCGGCCAGTCCGTGCAGGTAAACGCCCAGTATTGCAGCGTCTGCAGATGCATATCCTTGTGCAAGCAGCCCTGTAATAATTCCTGTAAGCACGTCGCCCGTACCCCCGGTAGCCAAAGCTGCATTGCCTGTAGAATTTATATACACACTATTGCCATTAATAACAAAGGTATGGGCATCTTTAGCTACTATAACTAATTTGTATTGAGAAGATAATGCTTTTATTTTCTCAAGCTTATCAAAATCGTGTTCCCACTTGCCCGTAAGCCGTTCCAGTTCCTTAGGGTGCGGCGTCAGGATGCTGCCCTCGGGTAAAAGCTGCAGCCATTCTTTATTATAAGACAGGATGTTAAGAGCATCAGCATCTACGACAACAGGTGCCGTTGCGAGTTTTAAAAAGTTATAGATAGCCTGCTGTGTTTCGGGGTGTTGGCCAATACCGGGGCCCAAACCTATTGCTTTGGGCTGCATTTCGAATGCTATGTTTGTTATATGCTCCTCCCCATTTGTAAGTGCCATCGCTTCGGGAAAGGAAGACTGAATAATAGTGTAACCGCACTTTGGCAAATAAGCTGTAACGAGGCCACACCCCGATTTTAGCGCAGCTTTTGCTGCAAGGCATACCGCCCCTATTTTGCCATAGCTACCGCCTATTATAAGTGCGTGGCCCTGGGTACCTTTGTGTGCGTGGCGTTTTACAGGTTTATAGCGTTCTCTTATTTGCTCGCTATCTATAACCTCATAAAACGATGGGGTATTATCAATAAAGTTAGTATCTAAACCTATATTTATAACCTCTATCCGATTTACAAACGCACTATTACCGGCCATGTAAAGCGCAAGTTTAGGAAACATAATAGTTAGTACTATATCGCTGCGAACAGCTATGCTCGTGGGCCTGTCCATAAACAAGCCTGTGGGCACATCTATAGATATGATGGTGCCCTTGCAGTTGTTTATTTTATCGATAACAGTAACAACACTTGCCGGCAAATCCCGGTTTATGCCTATGCCAAACAAAGCATCAATGTATATAAGCTTGCCTTTTTCAAAATTATAAACTTCGCCTGTATTGTAAGCAATTTTTGCCTGTTTAATATGTTGTAGTGCAGCTTCAAACCCGGCTGTAGGCTTACCTGCATCCTCTATAATATCTAAAATCAGCGGATATCCGTCTTCACTAAGCAGCCTCGCCACCACAAGCCCATCACCTCCATTATTGCCTTGTCCGCAAAAAACATGAAAAGTCGTCTCTTTGTCGGCAAAGTGTTGCTTAAGCCATAAAAAAATCTCAAAAGAGGCTCGCTCCATAAGCTGGAAAGTACTCAGACCCTGATTGGCAATTGTTATTTTGTCAGCCTCGCGTATGTTTAATGTGTCAAAAATCTTCATTTGCCAGTGTATATGTTGTATTTCTAAAATATCCGCAAAAAGCCTAAACAAACTTGGGCAGCTATGTAAATTTATTACATTTGTAAGTATATGATGGCTAATAGCAACAAATATTTAACTCCAGAGACCCCTATTTACACAGGGGCTGTAAATATTTCTATTACGTCGACTACGATCACCCCGTTTGGGGTATAACTTTTACATATAGACCGCGTACTATGGTTATTTATAAAATAGCCTGAGCCATCCGTATTATCATAACACCCCCTACTCTCATGAATATCATAAAATTTGGCGGAACATCTGTAGCCAATGCACAAAACATATCGCTTTGCATAAACATTGTTAAACAAAAAAAGCAAACCGCCCCCGTGGTTGTAGTTGTCTCCGCACTTGGAGGTGTGACCGATTTACTGCTTGCTGCTGCCATAAACGCATCCGAAAAAAGTGAGGAATATAAGGCCATACTTGACAAGGTTGAGGCCCGCCACCTCGAGGTTATTAAAACATTAGTTCCTGCCACCGGGCAAAGCAGCATTTTGAGCCACGCAAAAAGAGAACTAAACCGTCTTGAAACCTTGTTAGACGGATGTTTTCTGTTAGGCGAGTTATCTGAGCGTACAAAGGATTTAATACTGTCGTTTGGCGAAGTGCTTTCGTCATACATTATAGCCGAAGTTTTAATGGCGCAGGGTGAAGATGCATCTCTTGCCGATAGCCGCGACCTTATTAAAACTAATAGTCGGTTTGGTAAAGCAGTAGTGAATTTTGAAGCTACTAACGCGATTATTAAAGAGTATTTTACCAATAATAAACACACTATTACGGTAATGCCGGGCTTTATCGCACAGGCAGCCGATGGCCACACCACAACCCTGGGCCGTGGTGGCAGTGATTATACTGCGGCTATAGTGGCTGCTGCGCTCGATGTGGAAAGTCTTGAAATTTGGACCGATGTGAACGGTATATATACAGCCAACCCAAAAATTGTAAAACAAGCCGAACCCATACCTTACATAACTTTTGAAGAGGCTATGGAACTTTCGCATTTTGGTGCTAAAGTATTATACCCTCCTACCATACAACCCATACTAAACAAGAACATTACACTCCATATAAAAAACACATTTGATCCCGAAGCCCATGGCAGCACTATAAACAAGGTACCTGAGGTAAAAAGTGAAAATCCTATTCGCGGCATTAGTAATGTGGATGACGTTACTCTAATTACGCTGGAAGGCCCCGGAATGGTAGGTGTAGCAGGTTTCTCTAAACGTTTGTTTGAGGTGATTTCTAAAGAAAATATTAATGTGATATTTATTACACAGGGATCGTCTGAGCATTCCATCTGTCTTGGAATAGTTGAAGGCGAAGCAAAAAAAGCACAGGCTGCCATTGACACCGAATTTGATTTTGAGATAAAACAACTCAAAATATATCCTGCTATTATAGAGAATGGCCTTTCTATTATTGCTGTGGTAGGCGAAAATATGAAAAACCACCAGGGACTAAGCGGGCGTATGTTTAGCACTCTTGGTAAAAACAACATTAATATTAGGGCAATCGCGCAGGGTGCATCAGAAAGGAATATTTCTGCTGTAATAGATAAAAAAGACGTAAAGAAGGCACTTAATACACTGCATGAAACGTTTTTTGAAGATGCTACCATTCAGCTTAACCTGTTTGTAATGGGTGTGGGCAATGTGGGCGAAAAATTTCTTGATCAGATAAAATCGCAGCACAGCTACCTTAAAAATAATTTAAGGATTAATGTGCGAATAGTTGGACTATCTAACTCCCGCAAAATGTATTTTGATGAAGAAGGTATAGACATTAGCAGCTTTAAACCGCTTCTTGAAATTGGCGAGGCTACAAGTACAGATGGCTTTATTAGTAAAATAAAAGAGCTTAACCTGCGCAACAGTATTTTTGTAGACAATACCGCAAGCGATACCGTGGCAGCTACTTATGCAGAATACTTAAAGAGCAGTATTGCAGTGGTTACCTGCAATAAAGTTGCCTGCTCATCTGAATATGAAAATTATAAACACCTTAAAAACCTGTCTAGGCAGTACAATGCACCGTTTTTGTTCGAAACAAATGTAGGTGCCGGCTTACCAATTATTGACACCCTTAAAAACCTGATTGCCAGTGGCGACAGGGTTCATAAAATACAGGCAGTGCTTAGCGGCAGCCTTAACTTTATATTTAACAACTTTAGCGATAGTACTCCGTTTGTAAACGTTGTAAAACAGGCAATGGTGGAAGGTTACACGGAACCCGACCCCAAGATTGACCTTAGCGGGATAGATGTTAAGCGTAAACTGGTTATACTTATCCGGGAGAGTGGCTATGAAATGGAAATAGATGATATAGACACCATTTCTTTCTTGCCGGACGAATGCCTCGAAACTACCAATAACGATGATTTTTTACAGTCGCTGGTTAATAACGCTTCACACTTTGATGCTTTGTATAAAAGGGCGCACTTAAATGGTGACAGGCTCAAGTTTGTAGCATCGTTCGAGAATGGAAAGGCAAACGTAGGCCTGCAGTTTATCCCTGTAACCCACCCATTCTATAATTTAGAAGGCAAAGATAACATAGTGTTGTTTTACACCGACCGTTATTCCGATCAACCGCTTATTATAAAAGGCGCGGGTGCGGGTGCGGCGGTAACGGCATCGGGTATTTTTGCAGATGTAATAAGAATTGGGAATAAGTAAAAAATTAGATCAGGCCGCAAATTTCACGAATTACCACAAATTTCGTGGCGTTCTTAATTGAACTGGTGTAATTCGTATAATTTGTGGTTAAAAATATTATGAACGAAATAAAACTATTTTGCCCTGCTACCATAGCTAACGTTTCCTGCGGGTTCGATGTGCTTGGCCTTTGCCTGGAAAGCGTGGGCGATACCATGACGATTACCAAAACCCCTGAGAAAGGTGTGAGGATAATAGAGATCATTGGTGCCGACCTGCCGCTTGAAACCGTGAAAAATGTTGCGGGCGTATCGGCTTTGGCATTAATTGAAGCTTTAAACCCAGATTTTGGTTTTAGCATCCGCATTACTAAAAACATAAAGGCAGGCAGTGGCATAGGCAGTAGTGCTGCCAGTGCTGCGGGTGTGGTGTTTGGTATTAACCACTTACTTGGCAGCCCGCTAAGTACAAAAGAACTTGTACAGTATGCCATGCAGGGCGAAAAACTGGCAAGTGGCGTTGCTCATGCCGATAATGTAGCCCCTGCCCTTCTGGGAGGTTTCACCCTTGTGCGCAGTTACGATCCGTTAGATATTATTGCTATCAAATCGCCTACAGAATTGTATGCAACGGTTATCCATCCGCAAATAGAACTTAAGACTAAAGATGCGCGATCGGTGCTTAAAGAAAACATCAGCCTTAAAAAAGCAACCATACAGTGTGGTAACCTGGGTGGGCTAATCAGTGGCTTGTATACCAGCGATTACGACCTTATAGGCCGGTCGCTCCATGACGAGCTTGTAGAACCGGTGCGTAGTATCCTTATCCCAAAATTTGATGACCTTAAGGCAACAGCGATTGCAGCGGGGGCTTTGGGTGGCGGGATCTCGGGCAGTGGCCCATCAGTATTTGCACTGTCTAAAGGCCTTATTACTGCAAAAAAAGTTGCCGATGCAATGGCAGCCATTATGAAAAGCACAGAAATCCCGTTTGAGGTGCATGTATCGGGAATAAACCCAGAGGGAATAAAAATTATATCATGAAATACTACAGTTTAAATAATCCATCGCATAAAGTATCATTTAAGGAAGCTGCCATAACCGGCATAGCGCCCGATAAAGGCCTTTACTTCCCGGAAATCATACCACAGCTTGATGTTGACTTTATAGAGAATATACAAAATTATACCAAGGCAGAAATTGCTTTTAAAGTAATCGCCCCGTTTATAGGCGACGAAATTCCGGAAGCCATGCTACAACAAATCGTAGAGGAAACATTATCGTTTGATTTTCCCTTGGTCGAGGTCGAAGAAGACGTGTATGCACTGGAATTATTCCACGGACCTACTATGGCGTTTAAAGATGTTGGCGCACGCTTTATGTCGCGCTGCCTTAATTATTTTACTCAAGACGAAGCCGATAAAGAAATTACCATACTCGTGGCAACATCTGGTGACACCGGTGGTGCTGTTGCCAGCGGATTTCTTGGTGTAGAGGGCATTAACGTGGTTATATTATACCCAAGCGGTAAAGTAAGCGATGTACAGGAAAAACAGTTAACCACTTTAGGTCAAAATATTACTGCCCTTGAAGTAGAAGGCACATTTGACGATTGCCAGGATATGGTAAAAAAAGCATTCCTTGATGAAGAGCTTAAAGATGTAAGCCTGACTTCGGCCAACTCAATAAATATTGCGCGTTGGCTGCCACAAATGTTCTATTATTTTTTTGCTTACAAAGCTTTAAAGAAAGTTGGCAAGCCACTTGTTGTAGCAGTACCCAGCGGCAACTTTGGCAACATTTGCGCGGGTATAATGGCTAAGAAAATCGGGCTGCCCATTGTTCACTTTGTTGCTGCTACCAATGCTAACGATACGGTGCCACGCTATATGGATTCGCAGGAATATATGCCTAAAAGTACAATAGAAACCTTATCTAACGCAATGGATGTGAGCAACCCAAGTAACTTTGTACGCATACTGGAGTTGTTCGGAATGCAGTTTGGCAAGCTTAATGAAGAACTTACTTCTTACAGCTTTACTGATAAAGAAACAATTACTGCCCTGCAGAAAGTATATACCGAAGATGAATATCTGTGCGACCCGCATGGGGCTGTAGGTTACTTAGGCCTTAAAAAATACCTGGCAGGTAAGCAAGGCGAATATACAGGCGTGTTCCTTGAAACTGCTCACCCTGTTAAGTTTGCCGACAGCATTATTAAAAATCTTGCCATCGAAATCCCTATCCCGGAGCAGATAAAAGGCGTTATGGATGGCGAGAAAAAAGTTATCGCAGTAAACAGTTATGAAGGACTAAAGTGTTTTTTATTGTCGGTGCAATAAATAGTAGTACACAAAGACTACTAATTTGAGATTATGAGACAAAGTATTGTTTTCGCTGTAGAGTTATAAATGCTATATAAAAATTGTATGGGAAAAGACTTTGATGTTGCACGAAAAGACGAAATAATAATCTCACAGATGAAGGGATATTTTATTATTGCTTTAATTCTTATTTTAAATATTTCAGGCTATTTTGAGAAAAGTATGAGAGAGAAAACAGAGCACGAAGAATACTTTACATCTGTAGATAGCACTTATACCGATTATTCGAATCGTTCAACAAAATATTTAATCCTCAAAAATGGAGAAAAAATTGTGAATTTCTGGAATTCAAAAGAATATGATATAAGAGTCCGGGATAGTTTAGTCAAAATCAAAAATTCCACGTATCTATTTGTTTTTAGAAATAAAAAAATAAAGTACAGTATAGGACTGTTACCAAAATATTAGGAACCCACATTACATCTCAAATAGCTATCTCTAATCACACGTTACGGCAATTTCGTTAATAAATCATAATTGTTAAAATGCAGATACATTGGTTGCGGTTTTTTCAATAAATTAGCGCATTCAAACTTTTACTTTACACATAAATGAAAAATACTGCGCTTACGCACATACACGAGGGCCTTGGTGCCAAAATGGTTCCGTTTGCGGGCTTCAATATGCCTGTACTTTATGAAGGAGTTAATGCAGAACACGACACAGTGCGCAACGGCGTGGGTGTTTTTGATGTGTCGCACATGGGAGAATTCCTTTTAAGCGGCCCTAAAGCATTAGACCTGATACAAAAAGTTACCAGTAACGACGCCTCTCAGCTTACTATTGGCAGGGCTCAGTATTCATGTTTGCCTAACCTTATAGGCGGTATTGTAGACGACCTTATTGTTTATAAACTTAAAGAAGAAGAGTATTTACTTGTGGTAAATGCCTCTAATATAGAAAAAGACTGGGAGTGGATATCGTCTCACAACGACCTTGGTGTTACCATGCGCAACCTGAGCGATGATTATTCGCTGCTTGCCATTCAGGGGCCTATGGCTATGGAGGCTATGCAATCGCTAACTTCTATAGACCTTGCCGCGATAAAATATTACCATTTTGAGGTAGCCGATTTTGCAGGTATAGAGCACGTAATCATTTCGGCTACAGGGTATACAGGTAGTGGTGGTTTCGAGATTTATGCTAAAAACAGCGAGATAGATCAAATTTGGAACAAGGTGTTTGAGGCAGGCGCCGCCTATGATATTAAACCAATAGGCCTTGCTGCGCGCGACACATTGCGTTTAGAGATGGGCTTTTGCCTCTACGGCAACGACATTAACGATACCACATCGCCGCTTGAAGCAGGTTTAGGATGGATTACTAAGTTTAATAAAAATTTCGTAAATTCAGAATCCCTTAAGCAACAAAAAGAAGTTGGCGTAAGCCGCAAGCTTATCGGGTTCGAACTTTTAGAAAGAGGTGTACCAAGACATGACTACGAAATTGTAGATGCCGAAGGTACTGTAATTGGTATTGTAACATCGGGAACAATGGCGCCATCGCTTAATAAAGGTATTGGCCTTGGTTATGTGCCGGAAGAATTTGCTGCACCGGGAAGCGAAATATTTATCCGCATCCGTAAAAATGATGTGGCAGCAACGGTGGTTAAACTGCCGTTCTACAAAAAAGAAGATAAAGAATAATATGAAAAAAATAGCTGTATTGGCCTTTTTTTGCTCCTTACAGGCAATAGCTCAGGGGCAGGAAAAGGCATGCAGCGTTTTTAGTCGTATTAACGATGTGCTGCAGACAAGGCATTACAAACCCAAACCGGTAGACGACAGCCTCTCGGTTTACGTTTTCAATACCGTAATGGAGCAATTGGACGATAATAAGATATTGTTTTTAGCGCAGGAAAATACACTGCTGGAAAAACACAAGTATAAAATAGACGATTACCTTGCCGGTAAAGATTGTGCTTTTTTTGGCGACTTTGTAGCCGCTTACAAAAAAGCGCTGGAGCGTAATAAAAATTTTGTAGAGGATATAGCTAAAGAGCCCCTCTCCTACAACTCTAAAGACACCATTTTTTACAGCAAAAAAACATTCCCTTACCACTCTGACCCCGAACGGATAAAAAAATTCCTGCGCAAGAAAATTACCTTTGATATACTTGAAGACATTTCGATGCTCAGTAAAAACAAAGATTCGCTTCGCGGTAAAGTAGCCGGGCTTTTTGAAGCATCTAAAGCAAAAGTTATCGATACTTACCTGTGCCGGGTAAATAGCCAGTTAAATCCTTCTCAGGGATTTGAGGAGAGCATGTATAACAGGTTTTACTCGGTATTTTGCTCGTATTTCGACCCGCATTCCACTTATTTTAATTACAACGAAAAGGCATCTTTTGTGTCTTCTATCTCTACAGAGAATTATTCGTTGGGCATTTACGTAAGCCAAAATGAAAAAGAAGAAATTGTTGTGGAAGAAGTAGTTCCCGGAGGCCCCGCCTTTGGCACCAAAAAAGTAGAAAAAGGTGATAAGATCGTTAAACTTGCTGCAAATGACGTAGAGTATACGGTATCGTGCGCCTCTATGGAAGCCATAAATAACATAGTTAGCAGCGATACCTACAAAAAGGTAGACCTTACCATGCGAAAAAAAGATGGTTCGCTGTACAACGTTAGCCTCGAAAAACAAATTATGAAAGCCGATGACCATAGCGTTTACAGCTTTATACTTGGTGAAGGCAAACAGAAAACAGGTTACATAAAAATACCAAGCTTTTACACGGCCTTCGAAAACGGCGATGAAAACGGTGGCGTTGCAGATGATGTGGCAAAAGAAGTCGCTAAACTCAAGCTAAGCGATATTAGCGGGCTCATTATAGACCTTCAATATAACGGTGGCGGCTCTATGGATGAGGTTATACGTATGGCGGGTATGTTTATTAGTTTTGGGCCTATATCTGTAGTGACCGACAGGAATATGCAGTACAATACCATTCGTGATTATAACCGGGGTATGTTATACAACGGCCCCATGATCGTACTGGTAAATGGTTTTACAGCATCGGCAAGCGAGTTTTTTGCAGGCGTAATGCAGGATTATAACCGTGCAGTTATAGTGGGTACACCCACAGTGGGCAAGGCCACCATGCAAACCATTCAGCAACTGGATAATGACAGCCCCAACGATTTTGTAAAGGTTACTATTGATAAATTTTACCGCGTTACCGGCAAGAGCAGCCAATACATTGGCATTTTGCCCGATGTAGAGTTGCCTACATTTTTTAACGATATGCTTCCCCGCGAAAAGACTATGCCTACCGCTATTAAAAACGATAGTATAGACATTAGCCTGCGCTATAGCAAAATGCCAGACGATATTATTAAAAACGCCATAAGCTTAAGCAAAGACAGGGTAAACAGTAATGAAGCTCTTAATCACATTAAAGAGGTTAACAGTAAAATTACGGGTGTTTATAAAGACCTGAAACCGCCATTGCCTGTAACCTTTGACAACGTTTATGACGATGTACATGTTACTGATAAATTATGGAAAGAGATATCCGGCGAGATGGAAAAACAAAATACTGTAACGGTTACACCGGTTGTTGGCGCTGTAGATGCTGCTAATGATTCGTTTTTTAAGACAGTTACAGAATCTAAAGTAAAATCGGTTCGTGCAGATCCGTACATTTTTGAGAGCCTGAAAATACTGCAGGACATGAACAATTATAAAAAGAGATAGTAGCAAAATTTGTGTTGCAAAGACAACGAATAATTATAAATTTGTGCTGCAAATTATTTAACTATGGGAAGAGCGTTTGAATTTAGGAAAGCCAGGAAAATGAAACGTTGGTCGGCTATGGCCAAAACGTTTACGAGGATTGGTAAAGATATAGTGATGGCAGTTAAGGAAGGCGGGCCAAATGCCGAAACTAACTCCAGGCTAAGGGCGGTTATACAAAATGCCAAGGCAGCTAACATGCCTAAAGATAATGTAGAGCGTGCAATTAAAAAAGCATCTGACAAGGATACAGCCAACTTTAAAGAGGTATTGTTTGAAGGGTATGCACCTCACGGCATTGCCATACTTATAGAAACCGCGACAGATAATAACAACCGTACGGTAGCAAACATTCGCAGTTATTTTAATAAATGCAATGGTACCATGGGTACGCAGGGATCGGTAGAATTTATGTTCGACCATACCTGTAACTTCCGTATTGCTGCCGAAGGCCGCGATGTGGAAGAAATGGAACTTGAAATGATTGACTTTGGCGTAGAGGAAATTTTTGCCGATGAAGATGGCGGTATTGTTATGTATGCCCCTTTTGAAAGTTTTGGTGCCATTCAGAAAGAATTAGAGCACAGAGGTATCGAGATATTATCTTCAGGCTTTGAAAGGATTCCGCAAATTACTAAAGAACTTACCGAAGACCAGGTTGCTGATGTTGAAAAACTTCTTGAAAAAATTGAGGAAGACGACGACGTTATGAACGTGTACCACACTATGCAGGAGTAATATTTTGCTAATATTCTATAATGAAGGCTGCCGCAAGGTGGCCTTTTTGTTTTCTTTATGGTATTTGAGTTCCTGCAAGGTTTCCAAACCTTGTGTGTATTGGAAACCTTGCAGGGGGTACTACACTACGGTCAAAAAATACCTCAGGCACTCCCTTAGCCCTGATTGCAGCGGTATCCTGCCGACCGCAGGAAGGCAGATAGAGCTGAAAGCAGGACATGGCTTATAAAATGCGCGAGCGTAATGCTTCTTATAAAAACCTGAAAGTCAACCCTAGACGACTTATCCTGCAATTTATTGCAAAGAAATTATTGCCTTTTTTTTCATAAAACTGTAACATCTTCAGTTTTGCAACGTCATTAGTATAAACCAAGCAACCAAAGTTGAGCAACGCAAACCCTGATATAGATACTTTAATAACCCTGTGCAGGCAGGGTAACCGCAACGCACAGTTTGAGGTCTATAACCGCTATTATAAGACCATGTTTAACACGTCGCTGCGTATTGTTAAAGACAGCCACTGGGCCGAAGATATTATGCAGGAAGCATTTTTAAAGGCGTTTACCAAGCTGGATTCTTTTAAGGGCGAGGTTACTTTTGGCGCATGGTTAAAAAAAATTGTGGTTAACCAAACCCTTGATAATTACAAGAAAATAAACAGGAATGCCATGGACAGCCTGGATGATATTTTGTACAAGGTAGAAGATGATAACTATAAGGAGGAGGCAAAGCTGGACTTTACTAATATGAAGGTTCAGCAGGTTATGGCGGGCCTGCAGTCGCTTAAAGAAAATTACCGCATTGCCCTTACCCTTCTTTACATTGAAGGTTACGACCAGGAAGAAATTAGTGAAATTATGGCTATCACCCCGGGTAACTGCCGTACTACCATAAGCAGGGCGAAAGAAAGCCTGCTAAAAAAACTGAATGCATGATGAAAAATGAAAAAGACAGCTTAGACGAATTATTTGGACGTTTTGAAGGCCAATGGGATGCAGATCATCCTGATTTAGGCCATCAGGAGCGTTTTTTAAACAGGCTTGATGGTAAAAAGAAACAACGTTTCTCTTTTAGGCTTGCAGCACCTATAGCGGCGGCTGTTGTAATACTAATGGGGTTACTTATTGTTTTTAACCCTATGCAGTATAAAAATATGGCGCTTAACAAAATGTCGCCTCAGGCTAAGGAGGCTCAGGTATATTTTTCTTCTATTATAGAAAAAGAACTTACCAAGGTTGAAAAAGAGAACAGCCCTGAAACTAAAAAGATTGTTCAGGATGCCTTAGACCATATGCAACTGCTGGAAGCTGATTACAACAAGCTTACGCTCGAGCTACAGGAAAAGGGAGAAAACAAAAAGATATTGCATGCCATGATCACTAACCTGCAGGTGCGCATAGCATTTTTAGAAAAGGTATTGACACAAATAGAGAGTATTAAAAAAATAAAAGACAACCACCATGAAAACAATATTATATAAAATTTTTTTAGTCGTGCTAATGCTTCCGGCTGCTGCAATTGCCGGTCCCGGTAATGGCAAGTACGCTAAAGAAAAAAAGATATCTAAAACCTTTATAGTAAACGGCAATGCCGGTACTACAATATCTAACCGCTATGGTAGTGTTTATATTGCCACCTGGGATGAAAACAGGACCGAAATTGATGTGCTTATAAAAGTAAGCGGTGATGATGAAGATAACGTTGCCAAAAGGCTTGATGGTATTAATGTAGAGTTTGCCGGTTCGAAAACATCTGTGGTTGCCAAGACTGCTATTGCCAACTTTAGAGGCAGGAACACAAACATGGAAATTAACTATACCATCAAAATTCCAAGAAATGGTACTGTGGGAGTTGCTAACCAGTATGGTGCCATAAGGCTTGGTAAAATATATGGCGATATTAACCTGAGCTGCCAGTATGGAGAGGTTTCTATAGATGAACTTAACGGCGATACGAATAACCTTAAGATGCAATACTGCGATACTGGCAGGTTAAATTATATTAAAAACGCAGATATTATTGCGCAATATTCTGATCTTAGCATCTCTAAAGTAGGGACATTGCAGCTTGACAGCCAGTATAGTGATGTTACTATAAATAGTGCCTCTACCTTAAACTACAAATGCCAGTATGGCGATCTTACGGTAAGAGCAGCAGATAAACTCACTGGGGTGGGAAGCTATTCTGATTTGTCATTTGGCACAATTGACCAGCTGCTAAATATTACAACAAATTATGGCGACCTATCGATATCTAAGTTAGGTAAACAGGTAAAAAATGTTACAATTGTTAATACATATGCTGATGTTAAGATTAATTTTGATCCGGAAATTGCTTTTGATTTTGAGTTTACAGGCTCCTATTCGGATGTATCGGGCACTGGTAATCTTAAAATAACAGAAAAATCAGAGCGGTCATCAACTACATCTTACAAAGGCTATTACAGGGCCAGTGGCGTGGGCCGTATGTATATAAAATCACAGTATGGCGATGTTGCATTTTCAAAAAATTAATTAGCGATGATCTGCCTGTAATATTTTGACAGTTTTACTATCCTCAAAATAGATATTGATAATCAATAAAAAGTCAGTCCCGCATTAGCGGGATTTTTTGTTTATCAACATTTGTACACATGCAAAGCGGTTAAAACGATTTTTTTAGTTGAATAACTATAAAAATAGTTTAGTAACTAAAAAAATAGTTTATCTTTGAAGTAACCAATAATACTACAATGCAAAAGTTGACTAACAAAGAAGAAGAGATAATGCAGATATTATGGAAGCTGGAAAAAGCTTTTGTAAAGGATGTTCTTGCCGAAGTGCAGGACGATAAACCGCATTACAACACACTATCTACCATAATCCGTAATCTCGAAGAAAAAGGATATGTAGGCCACACTGCCTTTGGCAACACACACCAGTACTTTCCTGTGGTAACTAAAGAAGAATACCGTAAAGGATTTATGAGCAACGCCATCGAGAGCTATTTTAATAACTCTTATAAAAGTATGATATCCTTTTTTGCAAAGGAAGAAAAAATCAGCGCCGAGGAGCTTCGTGAAATATTAGACATGATCGAAAAAAACAAGTGATATGGAAACATTTATCATCTATTTTGCAAAGGCATCCTGCCTCCTGGTTCTGTTTTATTTAGCATACATGCTGCTGCTAAAAAAAGAAACGTTTTTTACCGCTAACCGCTTCTTCTTGCTCAGCGGCCTGTTTACCTCTGCCCTGCTTCCACTGGCAGTATATACAAAGACCGTTTGGGTAACACCGCCACCGGCGCCGGCTATGCAAATTCCTGTGAAGGTAATAAGCCTTGACAATGTAACACTTGCACCACAGGTTATTGTGCCGGAAACTTTTACAGTAAATTGGTTTTATGTTGCCGCCATTGCTTATGCTGTAGGTTTCCTGTTTTTTGCCGTCCACTTTTTATTAGCCCTTTACAAAGTAAAAAGGATGTTGGCCTATAAGCAAGTAACACAGCATGGCAATTTAAAATATATAGATTCAGAGTCGGTACAATCACCATTTTCATTCTTCAACTATATAGTGTATAATTCTGCGGTATTGCAACCGCAGGAACTTGACAATATCATTGCGCACGAAAAAGTGCACAGCAGCCAGAAGCACTCCCTGGACGTGCTCGTATGCCAGTTGTTCTGTATTGTGTTTTGGTTCAACCCATTTGCATGGCTGTATAAAAAAGCAATTTCTCAAAACCTGGAGTTCATCGCCGATTCGGTAGCCGCTAAACAAGTAATCGATGTTAAAGCCTACCAGATAACCCTTTTAAAAATTACCATGCAACCGGGGCGTATTGCAATTACCAATCATTTCTATCAATCATTAATCAAAAAACGAATCGTTATGTTAAACAAGCAACAATCTAAAAGGCTAAACTTTTACAAGTATGCCCTAATAGTACCTGCATTAATTGCCTTTATACTACTTTATCAGGTAGAGGTTGTAGCTCAGGAAAAAGAACCGAGAGGAAAGCCTGCTACCGCTACCTCAACAAGAACAACAAAAAATAGTAAATGGCAAATAATACAGGATATTACTAAAGATACTAAAGATGAGGAGCTAAAACTTATACCTTTATTATTTAAAAAGGAATTTGATGCCGATGTAATATTTTCAAACATAAAACGAAATGCCAAAGGCGAAATTACCTCCATAAAAGTTATTGCTAAAGACAAGGATAACAAAACCTCTTATCCGAATTATGAAATTAAGAGTACTGACGATAGTGGTATTTTACCGTTTACAATAGATATTCAGCAAGATGAAAAAACGGGTAAAAACATTATTAATTTTGGACAGGTAAAATCACGACTTATAAAAATCCCTGTTCCCGGTGGTGTAAGCGATACTATTGAATATGGTAAAGATGCAACAGCCCAAATAATAATAAAAAGCAGTAATGAAAAGTATGTTTATGGGCCCGAAGAGGAAGCAAACTATCTTTATATAATAGATGGGATACCTAAAAAAGAAGGTGAAAATAGCCTTAAAGATGTTGACCCTACTACAATTGATAAAGTTGAAGTTTTGAAAGACAAAGATAATCTTGTAAAATTATATGGTGATAGGGCTAAAAATGGTGTAATAATCATTACAACAAAGAAAAAAACTACAAATGGCACCTTTAAAAAACCGGAAAATAATGTTAGCGACAATTGGTACGAAGCAGCACCCGACGCTGTAGATATAAAAATATCTGAAAAGGCAGGTAAGACTAATAAAGGAGCTGTAAAGGAAGTTACTACAATCGTTACAAGCTCAAGTACATCGGTTACTTACAACGCTAATGATAAAGAAGGCAGCCTTAAAGGAATACTGGAAAATGACCTAACAGATTACAAAAAAGCCTACATCCGCATTAATGGAAAAGAGGCAACGGCGGATGATTTAGAAAAAATAAACCCAAAAAAAATCGTGACACATGTTGTGATTCCGCCAGATAAAAGAATGATAGAATTGTATGGCGCAAAAGCTGCCAATGGGGCTATCCTGATTGAAATGAAAGGTTTTAAATCTCAAATTCATACTGCTACAACTACACCAAGTGAAAATGCAACTGTAAATGCCGAACTGGAAGCAAATACAAGCTACATTATAAACAGGAGAACTGATAAAACCGCAATTAAATTTTACACAAGAGAGCTTGCTAAAAAAGGGCTTGAACTAAAGATTAATACCATTGAGCGTAATAAAGATGGAATAATAACATCTATTGAAGTTAAGTTAGTTGATAAAAGAACGGGCAAAATACAATTGGCCAGCTATGCTAATAGTAAAGGTATTGCTGACATTTATGTAGGCCTAAAAGGTGGTGCTCCTGAATTATACAGTAAGGGCAAATAACCAGAACTCTTTTGTAAGGCTGCCCTTTGGCAGCCTTATCTTTTCTATTCTGTATTATAAGACAGCTATTGCCGCCCCTCGTCCTGAGGATAAACTGAATAGTAAAGCTTAGAGAAAAGCATACTCATTGGCGTTAGATAATACATCGCGAAGCTATAACCTCTTAGAAGTAATTTCATCTAATTTTCCGTTTACCTTTACTTTTACTTTCCCAGCAGACGCCGACATTACCTCGTACTTGATGACCTTTCCGTCTTTCCAGTTAAAATTAACCGTAAAACCTCCCTGTGCCTTAAACCCTGTTACACTGCCGGATTTTGCCCATGCAGTAGGAATTGCAGGCAGCAGCTCTATAAAACCTCCATGGCTTTGTATAAGCATTTCGGCAAAGCCTGCGGTAGCCCCAAAGTTTCCATCTATTTGAAAAGGCGGCCCCGCCGAAAGAAGATTAGGGTATACACCGCCCCCTGCTCCATAATTCATGTCTGTTGCCAGTGTAGGGCGCAATATCGTTTTAAGTAACTTGTTTGCCCTTTCGCCATCTTTAAGCCTTGCCCAAAATAACTGCTTATAAGCAATAGACCAACTTGGGCCATCATCTCCTCTTACCTCAAGGGTTTTCTTTGCTGCTTGTGCAAGTAGTGGCGTACTCTCTGGTGTAATCAGCGATGCAGGATATAAGCCATATAAGTGCGATACATGGCGGTGCGTAGGCTCCGGCTCTTTATAAGGTTTAAGCCATTCCTGTACCCTGCCGTCCGGGCTTATTACTCCCGGCTGTGGCAGTTGTGCCAGCTTTTGTTGTAATTGGTTTCGCAACTCTGCGTCAAGGCCAAGTGTTCTCGATGCTGTGATCACGTTACTAAATAACTCCCTTACAATTTGATTATCAATTGTTGGCCCCATACACACATGCGATACCTGCCCGTCTGGCAAATAGAACGAATTCTCCGGCGATACTGACGGCGATGTAACCAGCCATCCCGTCTCTGGCTCTAAAGTAAGTATGCTGTTATAAAACTGGGCTGATCCTTTGATTATCGGATAAATTTCAGCCAGATATTTTTTATCATTGCTATACAAGTAATGTTGCCAAAGGTTGTTGCACATCCAACCTGACCCTGACTTTGCCGATCCCCACGAGGCACTCTCTCCCGGCTCTGTATAACCCCAAACATTTGTAATTACATGCCCTATCCATCCCTCAGCATTGTAGTATGCTTTAGCAGTTTTTTCTCCAAAAGGCACCATATTTTTCATCAGGTCTTTGAGCGGCAGGTTGAGTTCGCCCAAATTTGCTACTTCAAGTGGCCAAAGGTTCATTTGTACATTAACGTCAAGATGGTAGTCTCCATTCCACGGAGTCTGAACCTGATTGGCCCAAAGCCCTTGCAAATTTGGGGGTAGCAGGCCCACACGGGTACTGCTTATTGCCAGATACCTGCCGTACTGAAAGAACAATACTGATAGTGCATTATCTGCATCCGGATTTTTGGTAAAGGCAGTAAGGCGTTCGTTTGTAGGTATTGTATTTTTTACATTTCCGCCAAGCGATACACTCACACGGTTAAATAGTTTTTGATAGTTTGCAATGTGGCTCTTCTTTTGGGTGTCGTATTTTTTAGATAGAGCTGCCGCCAAAGCAGCATCAACGGATTTTTCGAAATCTTTATCATTAAAATCAGTACCCGAAGATATATAAATTACTACCTCTGTAGCGTTACTTATACTTAGCGACTTATTACCTGGAGTTAGTTTTCCATCTTTAACCCGTGCTTTAACTACGGTTTTATAGCGCATGCCTCCGCCATTTAGACCGTCATTGAGCTGACCATTCATAACAAGCGAATTATCTTTGCCTGTAACAGTTTCGAAACGTTCCGGCCTGTCAAGTGCAATTGTAAAATTTAGTTTGTTCTTTTTATTTGATGTTAGCTTTACGACTAATACATCATCTCCAAAACCGGCAAAGTACTCGCGTGTATACACCACACCATCTACGGTAAATTGTGTAGCGGCAACAGCAGTCTGTATATCAAGGTTTCTTTTATAGCTTTCGAAAATCACATCCTTAGAGGGCTTACCATAATTAAAATCAAGCGTCAGGTTTCCTAACACCTGGTAGCAACCAAACTGAACATTAGCGCCATTACCACTACCCGACCCCGGACCGGAACAGATAAAATTTTCATTAACAAGTTTTTCTGCCTCAACATTTTTGCCCGCAAGTAGTAACTCCTTTATTTTAGGCAATGATGTATACGCCTTATAGTTGTTTGCATCCTGCGGCGACCCGCTCCACAAGGTGATATCGTTAAGTACAAGTTTTTCGGTGGTTACCCCGCCATCGGGCATAAGCCCGAGACGTCCATTACCAAGTGGTAAGGTTTCTTCCCAGACTGCGGCGGGTTTTGTGTACCATAGTTCCAGCGGATTAGTCTGGCAAAAACCAGTTACCGGTAAAAACAACAGAACTAAAAGTTTTTGTTTAATAATATTCATAAGTATAATTTAATTGGAAATATAGGTTTGTGGCCTGTCTGCAATTTTTTTTACCCCAATTTAATAGTAGTACTGCCCATAGTAAATTCAAGCATTCCGCCCTTTACGATATCGTGTTGGGTAAGGTACGTTTTTGTATATGCTTTATCGTTAAGGCCGGCACTTTGAATGTAAATATTCTTCTTAGAAACATTATTAGCAACCACATTAAACCACTTTGATTTGCCAACTTGAATAGTGGCTTTTTGTAGTGCCGGTGTACCTAAGACATAGATGCCGCTTGCAGGGTTTACCGGGAAAAGCCCATTTGTGGTAAATATATACCACGAAGACAATTCTCCGCAATCATCATTACCGGCATAGCCAGATGGTGTGTTGCTATACATCTTATTAAGTATCTGCGATGGGTATTGCTGGGCTTCCTGGGCTTCCCGGCATAGTTATACAGGTAGGCAGTATAGTGGCTTGGTTCGTTACAGTGCGCATATTGCCCTATACAACCAGACGATTAGTAAATTAAGAATGCCATTTTGAATGGAAGTACAGTAACAAAAATCTCACTACTTTTTGTTCACACCTTCACCCAAAATGACATTCACTACCAAAAACTAACCCTAATCTTTACATACACTTCGAATAAGCGTACTTCTAATCTTCATAAAATGCTATTAATATCCCGGATTTTGATCTCCAGGGCCTATCTCGTCATTTTTCTTTATTTCTAATAGTGGTATTGGATAGCGCAGGTGGGTAGTATTAATTGTACCACTTTCATTAGCCCATTTATTACGGGCTCTAACCAGCTCTATAAACTTGCCTGTACGAAGTAAATCAATCCTTCTCCATCCTTCAAACGACAATTCACGCATACGCTCATCTAAAATTTTCGTCCTGAAATCGTTTTGAGATGTTCCGCTCCAGGCCATTCCTGCAGGCAGGTTGCCACCAAAAGCACGTGTGCGTACCTGATTTACATAACCCTCTGCTTCTGCAGTTTGTCCAAGTTCGTTAAGACATTCAGCGTAACTTAGCAGCACATCCGAATAACGGATATAATGTTTGTTTTTACCGGAGTACCAGGCATCTGTGGCCCCCTGTGTGCGCGGATCTTCGAATTTTTTAATGTGGGGGTCAAGTTCATCGCCCCCAAAGCCTGCCGGCAACGAAGGTGATTGACCTCGATAAGTAAAATCGTAGCGAATACTTGTATTTTTACGTGTATCGCCTGCTTCCCAGATACCGCCATTAGTAATATCATTATAGCAATATTGAGTGGGTAATAACAAATCATACCCCATAAAGAAAGCTTTCTGATCTACGGCTGAGACTGCGCGTGAGCCAACCTGAAATTGAAGTTGGTTGTTGTCAGGATAGGTATTGTTAAACTGAAACTCGTAAACCGATTCTTGTGTATTAGAAAAATCCTGGCTGAAAAGGTTCGCATAACTTGGCAATAAACTAAACTGCCCCGAATTTATAACTGCTTCAAAGGCATTTTTAGCAAGGGTGTAATCGCGAAACCCGGATTCTTCCTGTGCGGCCATATATACCTTGCCCAATAAAGCCTGCGCTACCCACTTTGTAGGCATAGACCGGTCACCCTCTGTCGCGGGGAGTTTTGCCACTGCATTTTGCAAGTCACTAACAATTTGACCATAAACAATATCGAGTGGCTGCCTGCCAAAACCAAGTTCGTTAACCCGTGCCAGGTCAATAACCGGAACCTCACCCCAGTACCTTGCAAGCTCGAACATTACGGCAGCTCTTAAAAAGTTTGCCCTGCCAATAAGTTTTTCACGGCGTTCAGTATCAGGCTCTGTGTTAGTAGGTAAATAAAATATTACATGAGCAGCAGAGTTAACAATTATAAAGCGCTCATCCCACATTGCACCTATTGTACCATTCTCTGCACCTTTGTAATTATTGTAGTAGTCCAGTTCCGCCTGGTCGGCATCGGTTCGTACCTGATAGGCACCTTGCTGCCCTTCATCTGTTCCTAAAGTAAAACGCATGCCACTGCGGTCTTTTTGAAGGTTACGCCAGCTCGTAATGGCACCATTCATAAACGGCTCTACATTATCCATTTTAGAGAAAACCTGTTCTCCCGTATAAGCAGTCTCTACATCATGATCAAGAAAATCAGAACATGATACCAGTAGCATAATACAAGCTACTGCAGCTATTATTTTTGTTTTCATAATTTTTTCTTTAAATTTTTTCGACCAGATTTATAGAGAGACGTTAACGCCCATTACCATCATTCTCGAGTTAGGATAAGAATCTCCGGACTCTGGGTCGTATCCTTTGTATTTAGTAGCGGTAAAGAGGTTCGAACCGGTAATGTATATTTTAACCCCTTTCATGTACACTCTCTGGGCAATATCTGCAGGTAGATTATACGACAGTGATAGTGCATTAAGCCTTAAAAATGATGCATTTTGTATAGACCTGTCAGTTTCGTTCAAGCTAAACCTTCCTCCTTCACTATATGCCCTTGGTATATCTGTATCTGTATTTTGTGGTGTCCATCTGTCAAGTAAGTCGGTATGGGCAGCGCTGCTTCCGGAAGAGTTTATAAAACCTGAATAGATATTACTTATCCTTCTACCGCCTATTGAGTAAGCAAATACAGCATTAATACCAATACCTTTATAGGTAAAATTTGTATTAAAACCTCCATAGTAATTAGGATCTGTATTTCCTACCACGTAACGGTCACTGTCGTTAATTTTACCATCTCCGTTTCTGTCTTTTATTAAAACGTCTCCTGGCTGTACTGTACGCCCTCCTAAATCAAGCTGGTTCACTTCGTCCATATCGCTTTCCTGAACAATCTTATCAAATTGATAAGTGTAAATTGAATTGATCGATTTTCCTAAAAAGTAATTCCCCGTGGCCTGAATTTCGTTACCTGTAAAACCTCCTGTACTATAAATTTCGGTAACATCGCCATATAACTTAGTTATCTTATTTTTTGCAGATGAAATATTTGCCGACACATCCCACGTAAAATCTTCGTTTTTAATGATGCTGCCGTTTACGCTAAATTCGATACCCTTGTTTCGCATAGACCCTACATTATCTAATTTTTGCCTGTAGCCTATTGTCGTACTGATGCTTCTTAGAATAAGAAGATTATCATTGTCGGTATTAAAATAGTTTGCGTTGATACTTAACCTGTTATTAAATGCTGCAAAGTCAAGGCCCAGGTTAAGCTGTTTTTGCTCTTCCCATTGAATATTTGGATTACCAAGAATACCATTAGAAAGGTATACTGTAGTACCACTTACAATAACCGGGTTGTATAGGCTGTTATAGTACCCGGCCGGTATATTTTGGTTACCCGATATACCATAGCCTGCGCGCAGTTTAAGCTGATTTATTTTTTCTGAATTTTCGAGCCAGCTTTCCTTAGCAATATCCCAACTGGCACTAACAGATGGAAATGCACCCCATTTATTATTGATGCCAAACTTTGACGAACCATCATAACGCATAGTTCCGGTAATGGCATATTTGCCATCATACACATAATTTGCCCGTCCTAAAAAAGACTGTAGTGTATTTGTAACAAAACCAGACCCAATGCTTGAATTTTCTCTGTCGGATGCGGCACCTAAGTTTATATAATTAAAATCATCACTCACAAAACCCCTTACCCTCGCATCCGTATAATTATTTGTATTCTTAGTTATGTAATAACCTCCTAACAAACTTACATCGTGCTTATTAGAAAATATCCTGTTATAGCTAACTGTATTGTCCCACTGATAGTTTAACTCAGAATTTCTGTAATGATGTCCTTCTCCCTGAAGATCGTTCCTTATAGATTGCTGCGTGTAACTTGGTATGTAATCAAAGTTAGCCTGGTCTGTAATATTTACTCCAAAGGTAGATCGTATATCTAATCCTGTAACCGGCTTTATACTAACAAAGTTAGTACTGGTAAGCATATTCCTGTTACTGTTGTTTATAATGTCGAGGCTCAAGATTGGATTAGGAGACCCTTCGCCACTTTGGGCATAAGTTAGTTGCTTAATAGTAGGGTCTATTGGTAACAGCGGGTTTGCACTAAGAGCGCTGCCAAAGGCGCTACCCTCCTGATATTTTGCCTCACTGCGGGAAAACGTGGTATTTGTACCTATTTGCAACCATTTTTTCACGTCCTGCGTCAGGTTAATTTTACCATTGTACCTTTTAAACCCGGAGTTTTTTAAAAGTCCCTGATTGTCTGTGTAATTAAAACTTACAAAATAAGTGCCTTTTTCTCCGCCACCGCTAAAGCTTAAATTGTGGTTTGTTTGCACTCCGGAGCGTGTTACCTGGTCTAGCCAGTTATAGCTTTTTCCAGATCTGTAGGTATCTAATTCATACTGCGCAAACACATTAGATCCGTCGGCAGTAATTTGATTAATATATTCCTGACGGTTAGCCGTAGGGTTAAGTTCCATATATCTGTTAGCGAAAGCATCTGTACGCAAGTCAAATAGTTGCTGTGCATTCATTAATGGTATCTTCTTACTAAACTCAGATACACCCACCCAGGTTTCATATTCTATCCTGCCTTCGCCACTGCGGGAACCTTTCTTTGTAGTAATTACAACAACCCCGCCCGATCCGCGGGAACCGTACAAAGCTGTCGCAGAAGCATCTTTTAAAACATCTATGTTTGCAATATCATTAGGGTTGATATTTTCAAAGTTACCTTCCATAACAAGGCCATCAACTACAAAAATTGAATTTTGCCCGTATTGGATTGAATTGTTTCCCCTAATTTTTATTTGTGCAGAACCTGCAGGGTTCGCATTTTGCTGAATGTAAACACCGGCAAGGCGGCCCTGTAGTCCGGCCACAACATTTGGTGTAGGCGTTTCTTTTAACTTCTCGCCGGAAATACTGCTAATTGCACCCGTTAAGTCGCTCCTTTTAACAGAAGCACCTACAACAACGATCTCTTCAAGTTCATTAGCTGCAGGTTTTAGCGATACATTAATTACCGATGAATTAGTTACCTCAATCGATTGCGAAATGAAACCAATAAAACTGATTTGCAGCACAGATCCCGGACTAACATCCTGTATGGTAAAATTACCATCCATATCTGAAGAAACTACATTTTGAGTACCCTTTACCATAACGCTGGCACCCGGGAGTGGTAAATTCTCGTTGTCTGTAATCTTGCCGCTAACGGTTTGAGAATAAAGAGATCCCGCACACATCATTAAGATCAACAAGCACAAGTATCGTATTATATTTATCATAATTGATATTTTGTTAGTAACTGTTAAAGGGTTATATAAAATTTGTTGGGTTGTGTTAGTTATAATATAGATAATGCGCATATTGTACTATACTATTCTATTCATATGCAAACATACAAATTTTTAGAATACATGCAAATTTTTAAAATAAGAATTTGATGATTTTTTTGTGCAATCTTCAGGGATAAATATATTAAGGCAGCCTCTATGCAAGATTGCTTAAAAGCCTGTAAAAATGCGAACTGAATTGGTGGTTACGCTATTCCGAGTTTAGAGAATAGGATAAACACTGCTATCATACCTGCTATTAAAGCGAAATAGTAATAGTAGCGGTTGTGCCAGGGGGTAAGGTTAAGGCTCTGATATTTTATCTCGGTATAGGAGTAACCGGGATAAAATCTTGCTACGGCAAACATGAATATTGTAGTAATTAAAAACAGCAATGCCAGCATGTGCAAATAATGAATATGTATATTTAGCACATAATTAAATAATATGTAGCTGATAATGAAGAAAAGTATTCCTCCTTTAGCCGATTGTGGCGGCACTTTTTTACTGATAAATCCTATAAACACAATTGTAAAAACAGGCACGCAAAACATACCGCCGAGCTGCTGCAGATAGGTGTAAAAACCCGTTTTGGCAAACATTATAAACGGTGCGGTTAACATTGCCAGTACTGCCACACCAATTTCAAACCTTCGCCCCGTGCGCACAAGATGACTTTCTGTCACTGCGCCTTTTCTTTTTTCGACCCAGGGTTTGTAAAGGTTAAGTACAAATAGTGTACTGCTGCTGTTTAAACCGGCATTAAATGTACTTATAGCCGCCCCAAGCACTACAGCCGCAGTTAGACCTATCATAAGTTGTGGGAGCGTATCTTTTACCACAAGCGGAAAAACCTCTGCTGTGTTACTTAAATTACTGTATAACTGCACACCTATTAAACCTGGTATATTGATTATGAACGGGCATAAAAGCTTTCCTACACAGGCAAGCGCCATTCCCTTTTGGCTATGCGAAAGGCTTTTTGCAGATAGCGCCTGTTGCACTATAAATTGTTCCATACCCCAATAGTACAGGTTCATGATAAACATGCCGGTAAATATTGTATTAAAGGGCACCTCATCTTTAGGCCCTCCTACTGCATTTAAATGTTCTTTATGATCTGTTAGCATGCGGTGCAGGCCCTGTGCCCAGCTGCCATCGCCCAGATATTTAAAACCAAAGTATGGGAAAGCAATACCTATAATCAAAAGACCAACGCTGAGTATAGTATCTGATATTGTAATGGCTCTTAAACCGCCCAGCACCGAGTATACTGTGCCCACTAAGCCAATTACCCACACCATTATCCAGATGTTTTGCCAGTATGTTAACTGCAATGGCTCAAAAAAATTGAACATGCCCGTAAAAGCAACTGCCCCGCCATACAATACGGCAGGGAGCAGGTTTACTATGTAACTGCATAAAAATACTATCGAGATTAATTTTCTGGTAGAATTGTCGTAGCGCTTGCCTAAAAAATCCGGAATGGTCATAGCGCCGGTGCGAAAGTATATTGGCAGGAAATATTCTGCAACTAAAAGCATAGCAAGTACAGAACTTACTCCCCATGCTACTACGCTCATGTTGTTAATGTAAATAGACTCATTCTCACCTATAAACTGGTTGGCACTTATATTGCTAAGCAGCAGTGCCCCTCCTACAACAAGGTAATTATTCTTACGATCGGCAAAAAATAGCCCGGCAGTTGTGTTAGCCATATTTTTGCGCGTCTTTAACCACGAAAAAACGGCTATAAAACCGGTTATAAGCAAAAAGCTCGCTATGGCCAGAAAGCTCATTTAGTTAGAGCGAATTTCTGTTTATTAATACGGTAGGGATAATTTCCTGAATCTTCTTGCGGTGCAGGACGAATTCGGCAGCCTTTCTTCCCATCTCAGAGAAATCAGTAGAAAAAGTAGTTACGCCATCAAAAATAATCTCTTTTACAATATCATCATTATGTGATATAAAGCCTATGTCCTTACCAAGCTTAAGCCCTTTTATCTTAGAGTCTTTCAGCATGGCCCAAAGTTCCAGGTTGTGTATAGTAAAGTATACCTTGCCTTTTTCCAGAGAGCCCGATTCGTATTCTTCTTTTATAACACCTTTAATGTCATACTCTTTCATAAACCTCTTAAACGAATTTAAAATCTCGTTAGGCTCGGCAGACGACGGTTTAAAGAAAAATATAAGTTCGTCATACTTTTTGATTTTATCCTTTAACTGCACAAACGCGTTGTAGGACGAGTCGCCAAATTCCTGCACCACAAAATTATAGTCTTCCTCTGTTTCAACATTCCTGTCTACGAGCAGTACCCTGTTTGTGGGCAGCAATTTAAGGAGAGCAGGCGTTTTAGGACTGGGAATGGGTGCAATAACATACATGCCATATTTACCTTTTATGGTTTGCAGTACATTCTCGAACGTATCAAAATTGTTGTGGTGAAAGAAGATATCTAAATGTACGTTCTTGCCCAGGCCTTTTCTAAAATTTTCGTAAAATGTTTCCTGAAATATGTCAAACGCAAAAATCAATAAAGCCACCTTTAACTCCTGCATTACATCATCTGTAGCTACAAAATAACCCAAACGGTTTTTAGATTCTATAATACCTCTGTGCACCAGTTCCTTATAGGCCTTAGCGATAGTTTCCCTCGCAAAACCCAGCTCATTTATAATGGTATTAACCGATGGAAGCAAGTCTCCCTTACTTACAAGTTTCTCATCTATTGCATTAATTATGCCTTGTATTAGCTGTTCATGCTTAGAAAGTGAATTTATAGATTCAAGATTTTTAATCTGCTGAATGATCTGCTTCATAATTGTACTCATGTTAGGCCTGCTAACGTATTATTATAACAAAAAAACAAATATATCATTAATATTTGGCTATTATACCTTTGTTATTTTTAAAACAACGCTTGTATTAACTAAATTTATATTAGGGTTAATACCTACCTGCATTAAAAAATCGCCCGAATATGTGGCGGTTTCAACTGCAAGCTTTTTGCCAGGGTACACATTTATCTCTTCAACCTTATAATTTTGTCCTGTTTCTAAGCCTTTTAACTTTATGGGCGTGTGCGTCCCTGCATCATACCTGCTGTTAAGAAGGTAGCTAAACATTACCGCCTCTGTACGGTCTTTGTTTATATAGCTTACGGCAGCTGCATCGTTCTTCCAGGGACTTTGCAAGCGGTACTGGTCTCCCTGCCATATGGTATTACTAAGTGCACCATAATTTTTTAGTGCCTGCCGGCAAAATGCAAGATCGCTCTCACTTAAATGCTTTACTACAATATCAAAACCCAGTTTGCCCATCATGGCAACATCTGTTTTGTATTTGACCGGTTGTTTACCCCAATCTGTAACATGTGCTGCAAGAGTAAGTGACGGATAAAAATACGAGTACTCCCATTGCAGGTAAATGCGCTCTAAAGGATCGGTATTATCACTTGGCCAAAACTCTGTAAAATATTTTAATGCCGCATAATCCACCCTTCCGCCACCACCGCTGCATAACATCATAGGTATTTTGGGATATTTTGCCCTAATGCGTTCAAGAACCTTATATAAACCGTTTACATAATCTGTGTAAAAGTTAGACTGCTTATCCTTAAGTTGCTTTGAGTAAGCGTTAAATATCACCGCGTTGCAATCCCATTTAATGTAAGCTAATTCCGAATTTTTAGTAAAAAGATCGTCTACTACCCCAAACACAAAATCCTGAACTTTGGGATTAGAGAGGTCTAAAACCAGCTGGTTACGAAAATAATGCTCCTGCCTCCCCGGTTGTTTTATAACCCAGTCCGGATGTTTTTTATAAAGATCGCTTGCAGGGTTTACCATTTCGGGCTCTATCCAGATCCCAAATTTCACTTGGTTATTTTTTGCTGTTTCTACAAGGGTAGAAATTCCGTTAGGCAATTTCTTCTTATTTTCCTGCCAGTCTCCAAGACCTGCATTATCACCGTTACGGGGGTGGTTATTGCCAAACCAGCCATCATCCAGCAAAAAAAGGTCGACACCAAGTGTTTTACTATCAGTAATCAGTGCTTTAAGTTTAGCTTCGTCAAAGTCAAAGTAAGTAGCTTCCCAGTTATTAAGTACTGTTAAGCGTTTTCCATGCCCATCTAATACTTTATAATCACGCGCCCAGTTATGCAGGTTGCGGCTTGCTACACCCTTACCTTTAGACGATAAAGTGTACCAAAACTTAGGTGTTGTAAACGATTGATTTTTATCTAACGTATAAGCTGATGCCGAATTGTTTATACCCGATATTATCCGGAGGTTATTCAACGGGTCTAATTCAAACTCTGTTTTAAAGTTACCTGACCATTCTAATCCGCCAAACAATACTTTGCCTTCATCTTCTGTAGCGGGTTTTTCCAGCGACACCATAAATACTGACGGCTCAAATAAATTGGCACGCGTACCCAACTTACTGTCAATTACTTTTATCCCGTGGGTAATCTTAGATTCTTCCGGGCGCATCTCTTTAGCCCAGTCACCCTGAAACTGGCTCAGCCAAAAATCATCGTTTCCTTTTATGTACAAGTTTGCAGATGCATATTTGTTTAAAACAACTGCACCCTTTTCCCGATTGGTAATCGTTGTCCATTGCTCTATAACATCATTTTCATAGTAAGAAGCAATATATAAATGAACTTCTATAGCGTAAACAGGATCCTTCAGGATAATTTCTGTTTCAACTATTCCCTTTACTGCCTCTGTTGTTTTATGACTTACATAATGCAGATCTAAAGATGTGTTACCATCATTATGTGTTATACTAAGTGCAGGCTCTAACAGGTTTTTAGAACCGGATGGGGTGTAAGCAGCATTATAAATATCTGTATAATCTGTACCTTGTTTATACTGTCCTGCAATTTTTGCATAATCGGCATCATTAGCCAGTTTTTCTCCAAGGTAAATGGTATTTAACTCTTTTGCAGCGTTAACCTGAAGTACAAGTGCGTTACTTTTAGTTTTTACGGGAATAGTTTGTTGTGCAACAAGTGGCGTGCTGACTGCTGCCAATAGAAAGAATGTCGAAACAGACTGCCTAAAAGTTGTAATTTTTGTAATCATTTTTTAATTTTTTCCGTGTGTGGTTCGGGGCACACATCTGTCCTGAAAGACGATGCCGGTAACCCGAAAGATTTGTAAGGTTTCCATCTGGATTATCTGCTCAGCTGTAACGGTCCGCTACAGAAACAGGAACTTTATCCGATGATACAATTATTTTATTTTCTTCTATTTAGCTTCCGCTCAATGAAATATTTTATCTGCAAGTGCTATAGAGAAGACCTTTTACATGCAATATTATACAGTAAGACCTTCATTATAAAGAAACTCTACAGCAATCGATGTGTCTTTTACATGGTACTATTAATATAACGGCTCTCTGTATAATCTGTTTTACGCCACAGACTAACTACAATTATAATATGGTTACGAAGCACTACGATGCCTAAAAATTAGGGCTTTATTATTTTATACAAATGCCCGTCTTCAGCCCCAAGTGTTAAATCTATAGTATTTCCTTTAATTAATTTGCTTTCCGCCGAAAAAATGTCAACAAGACTATAACTGCCTTCTTTGATACCTAAACGTTTTAAGTCCAGGCTGTATTGCTTTTTATCCTTACCGTAATTAAATACAGCTAAATAAAAATTGTTATCGATTTTTTGCACAAAGGTTTCAGATGTTTTGCTGCCCATATTACCTTCCACTGGCCGGAAAGCCCTACCATTAGCAACAATTTCGAGCATCTCTTTGTTACCCAGCCATGCCTTAGCACGCTCTGTCCAGGGACCGGCTTTGCTGTAATCGTCGCCGGTAATGAGTGTACCGGTAATAACAGCAGATATCAACCGCGCACGGTTCTCACCTTCACTTTCGTCTGCAAAGACCACATGATCTGCATCAATATAATTGTACGTATAGGTTTGCCACCAGCCAAAGTTTACACTGTTTAGCGTGTATTGCGTTTGCTCTATAGTTTTCCAAGCATCGCAGGCAATGCGGCGTGTGTGTGCATAACGTGATGTGGCAAGGTTAGGCGAAATAGCCGCGTAAATTAGCATTTGCCCATCGAGCGCTTTTACCAGCCGCTCCATCCCTACCCTGTATGCCTGCATACCGGTTGTAACGTTTTTGTCGTAAAAAGAAGTAGACTCTGCAGCTGCATGGCCTAAAAAATCGATTTTTATCATTTTAAAGCCGCAGGCTTTAAGCTTGTTAAGTACATAATCAACGCGCTGTAATGTTCCCGGATGGGTGGGGTCTATAGCTCTTGCACCATCAAAATCAAAATAGGTGTCGTCGCCCGTTTTTGTCCACATTTCGCCATAGGTGTAATTGCCACCTTCGGCCTTACGGTCCGGGCCGTCTTTGTGGCCCCAGTCGGTAAATGGTGCCCAGTACACTCCCGGTTCAAGGCCTTTCTTCTTGCAGTAGTCGGCAAACTCTTTAACTTTTGCAAAATCACCCGAGAATCCGCCTTTAACCATGTTGTCCCAAAAAGAGTCCAGATCTATATATGCCGTATTACCAACCCTGAATTGCGGAATAGAATCGGCAAAGAAATCGGCTACCTTAGTAGTGTTGTCGTAATTTATTTTTTCCATAAGCACTCCCCAACTGTTCCAGCCCACAGGTGTAGGCTTATCCCAATTAAACACAAAGGGCTTCTCTGTTAAGCGGTTGGCCTTTCCATATTCTTCAAGGCCTGTGCGCCAGTCGGCATAGTAGCCTACAAAAAATTTAGGCGATAAAACTTTGCTGCCTTTAACCATACCATGCGGAATGGCATCGCGCGTTACGGCCTGCTCGCTAAAGCCCGCCCAGGCTGTTAAAGCCACGCTGTTATTAGTATTAGTGGTTTTTACGGCACTCTTCCATACGGTATGTTCCAGCGAACCTATTATTACCCCATTGCGTGAGGTATTATTAAAAACCAAACCAACCTCGGCACTTGTATTAGATGCTGTCTTTTCTAAAGGTTTAGACTCATAACTTATAAACGCATCATTATCATAAGGCATAAAAACAGTGTGCAGGTTTTTAGCAGCGTCAAACGCTATCTTGCCTGTTGTAAGGGGTGCCATATAATTTGTTGAGATTTGTGCGCCTGTACCATCAACTTCTACCTGAGTTATAAAATATTGTTTATCCTTATAAGTATAAAATGTTTGTGTAAGGTCAGGTTTTCCGGCCGCAGTGTACGCTAATGCGTATTTTGTGCCACTGCCAATTCCATCGCTAAAAGTAGTTGTTGTTAATTTAGGGGCAGGATAATCAGATAGCGGTAACGCAGTACCATTAACAACAACCAACCCGGATGCACCTGCAAGTATAACTTTATTATTGTCAGTTACATTGTAGGTGTGTTCTTTAGCATTGTATGTTATAACGCAACCCGTACCAAAGGACATTGTAATATTTTTTTGCGCGTTTGCAGATATGCAGCAAAAACAGGCAATAAAAATGTTTACAAGCAGTATTTTAGAGTATCGAAAATGAGATTTTTTCATATTCAAAATCATGAATTTTATTATACTATTCTATTCTACAATAATACAACTAAAAATTAATTAGACAACAATATTGCGCAAAAAGTTACGATTTTCATGATTAGATAATATGATATAAAATTAGCTGCAGATAAGAAGCTGTGAAGCAATTAACGCGACAGGAGATTGCATGCAGATAAAAATATCTTATTACCTTTGCATAAAACCCCGGCAAAATGGCGAAGAGAAATAGAAAACGGGAAGAGCTGTGGAATGTAATTACCCACGGCACCGGTGCAGTACTCTCTATAGTGGCACTTGTGATTATGGTATTATACTCTATATATCATAACGGTACACCCATGCATATTGCTGCATCTGTAATTTTTGGCAGTAGCCTTATTCTACTGTATTCTGCATCTACGGTATACCATTGGGCATGGACATTACGGTGGAAACGCGTCATGCAGCGCATAGACCACCTGTGTATTTACCTGCTTATAGCCGGATCCTACACCCCCATTGCCCTGTTAGGCCTTAAAGGTGTTTGGGGCTGGACGATATTTGGCTTAATCTGGGCATTTGCAATCGCAGGCTTTATCTTTAAATTTTCGCCGTTACGCAAATCAGAAAAAATATCGCTTACCCTATATGCCCTTATGGGCTGGCTCATCATTATAGCTATTAAGCCACTTATAGAAAACCTTGCCACCGGAGCCCTCTTTTTTTTACTTGGCGGTGGGCTGTGCTATACTTTTGGTATTTACTTTTATGCGAAAGAAAAAATACCATACAACCATACCATCTGGCACTTATTTGTACTGGGTGGCAGCACACTGCACTTTTTAGGGGTATTTTTATATTTGATACCATAGTTTATCGAAAACCAAAGTATTTGCATTATTTGACCCGCCGGTATTTCATAAATTAAACTTAACCGCACTGCCACTCTCATAAGTTGTAAGTAAATTAGCACCACGCCGTTTTAAGCGAGGCGCACTAAAAAACTAACCAACTTTAGCCATGGCAGAACAGATCGATCTAAATACCGTAACCCACATACTTACAGAAAAACTCACCACATGGGGTAAAGAACTCATTCGCCTGCTGCCTAACATTGTTATTGCATCTGTTATACTCGTTATAGGATTTTACATAGCAAAATTTATCAGGAAAATTGCACTTAAACTTATTGGTAAGGTTTCGCATAACGCAACGCTTAATAACCTTTTTGCCTCTGTAATATATATTGTTTTTATAGGTATTACGCTGTTTACGGTACTTAGCATATTAAACCTCGATAAAGCGGTAACATCTATTCTTGCGGGTGCCGGTATATTAGGTTTGGCACTGGCATTTGCATTTCAGGATATTGCGGCAAATTTTATGTCGGGTATTTTTATCTCATTCCGTAAACCTATAAAAGTAGGAGATGTTGTGCTTATAAAGGGCTTTATGGGCAAAGTTGCAGAAGTTAACCTTCGGGACACTGTAATAAACACCTTCACGGGGCCGGTGGTCATTATCCCAAATAAAGATGTTTTCCAAAACCCTATCGAAAATTTTACCACGCTTAGCAAGCGCCGCTTCGATTTACAAATAGGCGTATCTTATGGTGATGACCTTGATAAAGTAAAGCAGGTAACACTGGATGCGGTTAAGGATATTGAGGATATTTCTAAAACGCAGGAAACTACATTGTTCTTTACATCTTTTGGCGATAGCTCAATCAACCTTGCCGTACGCATGTGGATTGACAGTGCCGAATTAAAGATTTACAAAAAGGTGGGCAGCGAGGCCATAATGCGCATTAAGAAAGCATACGAAGAAAACGGCATTATGATACCCTACCCTATACGTACCCTTGATTTTGGCATGAAAGGCGGGCAGACGCTAAGTGATATGGCAGTTACCCTTGCGGCGAAAAGCGAAGATGGCGAGTAGTTACCAAACGAATTCTTAACTACTTAGTTGCTTTGGTAAAAACCATCTCTGCTTTGTCTTTATTATCATTATTTACAATACGCAGTTTGCCCTCTTTAATAGCCAGCGCCATTATATCCTGAGAACCATCAGTACCGGTAACTGTTAGTATGTAGGCATCGGCCTGTGGTTTAATGGTATACGTACCCGCCTTTACTACACCTGCTATGGCATAATTTACCTTTTTGCCTATAAAAGAAACCCGGCTTTGCCCAATCTTATCCAGAAAAACCTGCTTGTTGGCTGTAAATGCAGCCCGCTGTTCTTTGGTTAGCTTGCTTTCCAGCTCTTTGCTAAATTTAATTTCTTTAGTTGTGGCATTTGCAAACATACCGCCCATATTCATTTCGGTCATCTTCCAGGTGCCCTGCAGGTCTTTTTCTATTTTAGTCTGGGCAACGGCAGCTACGTGAAGGCAGCAGGCAACAAAAGCAAGGAGTAGATTTTTCATGGTACAAGGTTTTGGTTTTTACTAATGTACGATTATTATTGTAACCTAAAAACGGAATGCTATGATTGAGTGATATTTATGTCTTTTTGTTCTCTATGAACTATGGGTAGGATAATACCCGCACACAAAATGTAGTTAGCTAAAAACGAGTACATACAAATTATGATTTCTTCTGACGACCCCTCTGCAATTAAACCCATACTAATAAGCAGAATGTAATATACAGCTAACAATCCTAAAATACCTAAAGCAATAGTTTTTAAAGTAGCGGTTCTGTTTTTACCATAAAATACCATGATAAATGGCATTATTAAAACTATGAGTATTCCTATCCCGATATGTATAACAGGTTGAGTTTCTAAGAAGCTAATTACTGTAATAAATACAAGAAATTGTACAAGTGCAATTAAGTAGAACACCCCGAAACTCTTTTTGGGGTTATAGGGTATTTGTTTTATAAAATCGTCTTCGTTGAGGAGGTCTTGCATTTGTTGACAGTAATTTATTTATATGGCTCGATAAAAACTATAGGCAGAATTAATGACTTATTTTCGTCCAATCTACAATATTCACTGCACACTTAGAAGCCTAATTCTTTATTTTTTAACATAATTTTAATAGCTGCCCATTCCGCAAAAATTCACTAATTTAGCCTTATAATACCATACAATGATATCTGACAGTCAATTCCAAAAAGAGCTCGATATAATAATTGCAAATGCTATTCGCGAAGATGTAGGCCCGGGCGACTACAGTTCGCTTGCCTGCATACCCGCCAGTGCTACCGGCCGTGCCAAGCTATTGGTAAAAGACAATGGCCTGCTTGCCGGGGTTGCTTTTGCCCAACAGGTGTTTGCTTATGTAGACCCTGCCATGACCTTTGAAGTTTTTATTCAGGACGGTTCGCCCGTTAAATATGGCGATGTGGCTTTTCATGTGCACGGTAGTTCGCAAAGCATCCTTAAAGCCGAGAGGCTGGTACTTAACGCCATGCAGCGTATGAGTGCCATTGCCACCAAAACTGCTAAATACGTTAAAATATTAGAAGGAACCGGCACCGGGGTTTTAGATACCCGCAAGACTACGCCTGGCATTCGTGCACTCGAAAAATGGGCCGTAAAAATAGGCGGCGGCGAGAACCACCGTTTTGCCCTGTATGATATGGTAATGCTTAAAGACAACCATATAGATTTTGCCGGCGGCATTACTCCTGCCATTACCAAAACGCAGGAATATCTTAAGGCTAATAACCTTGACCTTAAAATTATTGTAGAGGCACGCGACCTTAACGAGGTGCGCGAAATTATGGCAAACACCGGCGTGCACCGTATACTGCTTGATAACTTTGATTACGATCAAACCCGCGAAGCTGTACAACTTATTGGCGACTATTGCCAGACCGAAAGCAGCGGCGGCATTAACGAAGACACTATGCGCCATTATGCTGAGTGCGGTGTAAATTATATTTCGAGTGGGGCACTTACCCATTCTGTTTATAACCTCGATCTTAGCCTTAAAGCATTCTAATGTCTCAGGCACTCGAACATAAACTCGAAAAGGTACCGGTAATAAAATACCTGGTGCGCTTTGGCAAAAGCGTTAAGCTGCCTTACAGCGAAGGGCTTACGCTCTACCATCTTGCCGAGTTGTATATTACGGGTATCCTTAAAGGCGACATATCTTACAGGGCGGGTGCCATTGCATTCAGCTTTTTTATGTCGCTGTTTCCATTTGCGCTTTTTATCCTCAACCTCATACCCTACATTCCTATAGAGGGTTTTCAGGAAGATTTTATGCAGTTTGTGGCAGATAATGTTCCGCCTACCACTTATGATGCCATATCGGGCATACTAACCGATATTTTGCTCAATAGCCATAAGAGCTTGTTATCAACAGGTATCTTACTTTCCATCCTGCTTATGAGTAATGGATTAAACGCCATATTAAGCGGTTTCCAGAACAGCATGCACATTACCATAAAACGTACTTACTTTAGGCAATACGGGGTAGCTATTGCCCTTTCTTTGGTGCTTACATTGCTACTAATAGTGACAGTAGCATCTATTGTAACCTTCGAGGTTGTTATCCGTACACTGGCCAGCCGGGGCATTATTAGCGAGGACGATTTTTTGCTGCAGTTGGGACGTTACCTTTTTCTTATCCTCATGATCCTTACCACTACTTCCCTACTCTTTAAATTTGCTGCCAAGGAAACGCGCGGAGCTGCATTTTTTAGCTATGGATCGGTTTTTAGCACGCTTCTTTTTGGTTTAACGTCGTTTGGGTTCAGTATTTACGTTGTTAGGTTTAGCAAGTATAATGAGTTGTACGGGTCTATTGGCACGCTACTTGTATTAATGCTTTATATATGGATTAACTGCTTTATTTTGCTCCTTGGGTTCGAATTAAATGCGCTTATTCATAAATTAAAGCGTAAAAATTTGTACATTTAGCAGTAATAACAACTTTAAATTATGAGAAAATATTTATTTACAGTATTATTTGTAGCCGTTGCGGGCATATTTAGCACACAGGCACAGGTTACCGGCCGATGGAAAACCATCGATGATGAAACTAAGGAAGCAAAATCTATCGTAGAGGTTTTTGAAAAAGACGGTAAAATTTATGGCAAAGTGGTAGAGATTCTTAACCCTGCCAGGAAAGACTCTAAATGCCAGAATTGCAAAGGCGATGATAAAGACAAACCCATTTTAGGGCTTATGATTATAAAAGGCCTAAAAAAGGATGGCGCAGAGTATACCGACGGTGATATTCTGGATCCTCAAAAAGGCAAATTATACAGCTGCACCATTAAGCTGGACGGTAATGATAAACTTAGTGTGCGTGGTTATATGGGTATTTCTTTAATAGGCCGCTCGCAAACCTGGTACAGAGTAAAATAAGCAGGTAAGTAGTTTAAAATATACAATTAAGGAATCTCGCAAAGGTTCCTTTTTTTGATTGTTTTAATGACCAAAAGCTTTACAACTAGTCCTAAATAAAGGTGTAACATAGCCTTAACAAGCCATTAACAAATCTCTTTTGTACAGCGTAAATAAAATAGTCGTAAATTGTGAATAATTTAGTAGTACGTTTAGCATGAACGTTTTGTATTTAGCCTGAAAATGGCGGCTTATAACATCATGTAGTTTTAGTTATAACATTGCGCATCATGGTGGTTTAAGTTAAAATTATGACGTAAATTCGCCATCAGTATTTTTACAATCAATTAAGATTCCTTACATCAATGACGTATCGCAGACCCTATTCAGTGCCGGATAATGAACTTCTTAGGTTAGAAAAACTTAAGGAGTACCAGATATTGGATACCCACTCTGAAGATACCTTTGATAAACTTGCACTACTTGCAGCACAAATTTTTAATACATCGAGCGCCTACATAAACTTTGTAGATAAAGATCGGGTATTTGTAAAATCTAATGTGAGTATGCTGCAGCTTGACGATGTGCCACGTGCAGAAAGCCTTTGTACCATTGCCATTAAAAATGACAATGTTACTTTGTTTCCTGATACTCTTGAAGTTCCTGAACTTTTAAGCAACCCTAACCTTCCTATAGAAGACGTTCGTTTTTATGCAGGTGCGCCTTTAAAATCGCCCGAAGGACATAATGTAGGTACTATATGTGTTGTAGACTCTAAACCCGGCGTAGCTACAGATGAGCAGCTTACAATGCTTAAAACTCTGGCATCTATTGTGATAGACAAGCTTGAAAACAGGCTGAGGTATCGCAAATCGATCGAGTCTCAGGTTAACCTGATGAATATAACGCTTCATGAGATAAAGAATCCGCTTGCCTCTATTAAACTGGCAAATGAAATCATATCGAAGAGTCCGCAAAGTGTAGAACGCATGACCGAGAATATATACTCTTCGGTTTCACGTATTCAGTCTAAATTGTCTGAACTCTTAAAACAGTCAGAACTGGAGGATAAGGATATGATGCTCTCTGTTGAGGAGGTAGATCTTAAAGAAATGTTCGTTAGGCTTTTAAATAATTTTGAGTTGTTAGCTCTTCGTAAAAAACAGATTATAGAGTTTCATTGCGACGAAAACCTGCCTAAGATAGAAGCCGACCGTACCAAAATATCTGACGTTTTGCATAACCTGCTTAGCAACGCCATTAAATATTCGTATCACGATACAACTATTAAGGTTACTGCCCGCGAAGCCGGTAATTATGTGCATATAGAGGTTAAAGATGAAGGCCAGGGCCTTAATTTTAGCGATATGCAGAAACTATTTACCAAGTTTGCCAAACTAAGCTCTACTCCTACCGGTAAAGAAACGTCTAACGGTTTAGGTCTCTCTATATCTAAATCTTTTATAGAACTGCATAATGGTAATATTTATGCTATGAGCCCCGGTAAAGATAAGGGTACAACCTTTATTGTATCTATTCCCTTTAAATTTAACAAGACTGAAGAACTTACCGAGATATCTGAGTATAATTCCTAATCCTGCTTGTGGGATTTTTGATTCGTATAGTAATACCTTAATTTAACTCCTGAAATTTTTCTGCATCGTTTTAAATGCTTAATTTAAAGCCTCTTTAATTTGATGGTATGAACAATCATAAAACATTGCTGGCAACCCCTTCGCTAACCGGCAAAAAGTCGTTAAAAACACTTGTAGAAAACCGCACCATATACTCTCTTGATAATTGCGAACTTAATCTTTTTGAAACGTATCAGGAAAGTGTGCTTGTGCCTCTCAAATTTAACGATCTTGTTGTAACCAGTATGCTGCGAGGTAAAAAGGTAATGCACCTTTTTGACGATCCCGGTTTTGACTATGTACCCGGGCAGACGGTTATTGTACCGGGCAATGTAGAAATGAAGATTGACTTCCCCGAGGCTTCAGCACAAAATCCTACCCAGTGCCTTGCTCTTGCCATCGACCACGAAAAGATAACCAACACGCTTAACTTTTTAACAGAGCGGTATCCTAAAAATGACAATACGGGTTGGCAACTGAATAATGAGAATTATTTTTTCTATAACAACATAGAGTTAGCCGCCACGCTTAATAAGCTTGTAAGGGAGTGTATGGGAACCTCTGTTACGAAGGATGCCCTTGTAGATCTTGCGCTGCAGGAATTGCTTGTACGTATTGTACAAACGCAAACCGTACAGGCCGTTCATCAGGATAAATCAACGCCTGCAGATAATGCACTACATGCAATTACCAAATTTATACGAGAAAATTTAAATAGCCCTATAAATCTTAAAGCTTTAAGTGACAAGGCTAATATGAGCCCAACATCTTTTTACCGCTATTTTAAACGAGAACTGGGAGTGAGCCCCATAGGGTTTATTCTGAATGAAAAGATTAAGCATGCCAAGCTATTGCTTAAAGACCCGGATATTCAGGTAAATGAAGTTTGCTTTATGAGTGGCTTCGAAGACTGCAACTATTTTATACGCCTGTTTAAAAAACACGAAGGCATAACACCAAAACAATATCAACTGTTGCACGTTGCATAACACTAAATAGGCATTGTGTATTGGTTATTTCCTGTTTAATCGCAGCCAATAAGATTAATCTTCTGCAAGCCTTACCGGCTCTAATTCTAATTCCTCTTCGGGAGTAAACAGTCTATAATTAATTTTGAACGACTTTCCCCTCGGCGATTCGAGTGAAAAACCACCTGCCCCGAAAGCATCGGTGACATCAAGCTCGAAATGGGCATGTTTCCAGTATTCAAAAAGGTCGCGATCTACCCAAAAGTCAAACCCTTCCACCTGACCTATGCACACATCGCGGCTGCGCAGGTAATAACCTCCTTTTTCAAAACATTGCGGCTGCGTACCTTCGCAACACCCGCCCGCCTGGTAAAACATAAGGTCGCCGAAATCTGCCGAAATTTCATATACCAGCTTTTTAGCTTTATCAGTACTATCGAGTCTCTTAATCATTGCTGCAAAATTAGTTATTAAATAAAAAAGAGGCTGCCTAACTTTTTAGACAGCCTCGTAGCTCCTAAAATTGATCTTAGAAAAAGCCTAATTTCTTTTTATCGTATGATATTAGCATATTTTTAGTCTGCCTGTAATGATCAAGCATCATTTTATGGTTCTCACGGCCAATACCCGATAGCTTATAACCACCAAACGGAGCTCCGGCAGGGTAATTATGGTAATTGTTTACCCACACGCGCCCTGCCTGTATACCTCTTGGTATCTGGTACAATTCGTGCGCATCGCGTGTCCAGACTCCTGCCCCAAGGCCGTAGATGGTATCGTTTGCAATTTCCAGTGCCTCTTCGGTAGTTTTAAAGGTTGTAACCGCAAGTACAGGGCCAAATATCTCTTCCTGGAAAATGCGCATTTTGTTGTTGCCTTTAAACAATGTAGGCTTAATATAGAAACCTTCTTCAAGACCATCTACATGGTTAGCAGCACCACCCACAAGCACTTCTGCACCTTCCTCCTTACCAAGAGCTATATAACTTAAAATTTTATCGTACTGAATTTTAGATGCCTGTGCGCCCATCATAACAGTTGGATCCAACGGGTTGCCTATTTTAATTGCTTCTACACGCTCAATAACGCGCGCTATAAAGGCATCATAGATATCTTCATGCACCAATAAACGCGATGGGCACGTACAAACCTCTCCCTGGTTAAGGGCAAAAAGCACAGCGCCTTCAATAGCTTTATCCAGATAGTCATCATCGGCATCCATAACGGATGGGAAGAAAACGTTTGGCGATTTACCGCCCAACTCTAATGTTACCGGAATTATATTTTCTGTAGCGTACTGCATTACCATACGCCCCGTAGCGGTAGAGCCGGTAAAAGCTGCCTTTTTAACTTTAGAATTTGTTACCAGCGCTTTACCAAGTTCTGCACCAAACCCATTTACAATGTTTACCACACCTTCGGGCAATAAATGTCCTATAAGTTCAAAAAGGTAAAGAATAGAAATCGGGGTACTTTCTGCGGGTTTAAGCACTACAGTGTTACCGGCTGCAAGAGCTGGTGCCAGTTTCCATATTGCCATAAGGATAGGGAAATTCCACGGAATGATTTGTGCAATGACACCTATTGGTTCATGTATAATTAAAGACAGTGTGTTTTCGTCAAGCTCATTTGCCGATCCTTCCTCGGCCCGCAAAACGCTTGCGAAATACCGAAAGTGGTCTATCGCTAACGGTATATCTGCGTTAAGGGTTTCGCGAACTGCCTTGCCGTTATCATAAGTTTCTACAGCCGCAATTGCCTCGAGGTTATCTTCCATAACCTGCGCAATCTTTATAAGTAAATTACTCCTGTAAGTAGGCGAAGTCTTGCCCCATGTTACAAAAGCTTTATCTGCAGCATTCACTGCAAGCTCTAAATCTTCTTTAGATGAATGCGCCGCCTGAGAAAATTCCTTTCCATCTATTGGAGATATAACATCGAAGTATTTTCCGTTTACCGGAGCCGTCCACTTCCCGTTAATGTAATTATCATAAGTACCTTTTAATTCAGGAAGCCTAATTAAGTTTTCCTTTTTTGGTTCTGCTACTGTGCTCATAAGTATTAAAGTTTTAATCTTTATACTTTCAAAGTTAGTTACTACATCGTTATAATAGTAGCACTATTCATTCAATCGATAGCACAAAAACGGCACATTGATTTTCACAGCCTGATAATTAGAGACGAAGCAAGGCGATACAAGGCAACTTTGGTTGTTACAAATACTATTTGTTAACTCATGTAAAATTGCAATATCTTATTTTAAAATAGCCATCAACACTTAATTCCACTCTACGAGCGACACCCCTAAGCCCACTGTTGTTTGCCTGTTGTTATAATCTATAAGGGTCTCGCCATAACCGTGGGTAATTTGTAAATAGCCCTTAAGATTACCAAATAATCTATACGACCAGGAGGCCTCTGCATAGCCGCTGAAATGACTATTGAATGAAAAGTTGGTACTGCCTGTAAACGAAATTACACTTTTTCCCATCGTGTAAATAACTGTGGCGTCGCCATTGCCTATACGCTTTATAATATCCGGGTTGTCGTCATCGTCGTCGGCCATGCGTATCCACGGTCTAAGGTATATCTGCCAGTTATCTCTTTCAAAACCCGCATGGAATATTATCCTGTTCCAACTGCGCGACAGCGGCATATCGCGACCATTGCTTTGGTGGTTAAAACTTACACCCGCCATACGGTTTGTAAAGCCAAACATTTTAATATTAGTATTAAAATTAAGGATTACCTCGGGCTCATAATTAGTTTCTCTAAAGGGGCGTGATAAACTTTGATTGTAAACCTGCCAGTGAGATTTTTGCGTGTAGGCAACCCAAAGGTCGCCGTATCGGCCAAAAATAGCCTGTAACACCTTTACTTTAAAACTTAACTGAAATTTAGTCTCCAGATGGTTAAACTTTTGCGCATCTTCATCGGGTACTATATAAGTTTCTGCCGGGTTACCGCTGTATGGCTGATCGTTAGGCTGGCTTGACCACCTCAACGGCAATATGTAAATAGGTTTGTAAGGAGTAATAACAAACGTTCCGCCAGATGTTAGTGTGTCAAGTTCCCAACGTTGAGACATGGTGCGCGGGCGGCTATTATTAAATAGCGAGCTTATCTGTGCGTGAACAGTTGCACTGCAAAAAGAAACAAGAATAATTAAGTAACGCATTGATATCCTAAGCTTTAAACTGCACATAAATTATAGTAATTTACCGACAAAGATAGTAGGATACTTACAAAAAAAGCATAGCCGTTTAGTTAAAACGGCTATAAATATTTATGTGAAAATGTTTTGACTCTTAGAAGTTAGAAAACCAGAGTTTATCAGTTCCTTACTTAGTAAAAAATGATACTGCATAGTACATGATCATTGCTATAACAGCCGATACCGGAATAGTAAGCACCCAGGCCCATAGCAGGCTTATGGTTACACCCCAGCGTACTGCAGATACCCTTTTAGTAATACCTACACCTATTATAGACCCTGTAATAGTGTGTGTGGTAGATACCGGTATACCTAAATGTTCTGAAGCATAAAGGGTAATAGCACCCGCTGTCTCGGCAGCAACACCTTCAAGCGATGTTACCTTAGTAATTTTAGATCCCATGGTTTTTACAATCTTCCAGCCACCACTCATGGTACCAAGGCCTATCATCATAAAACTCGCAAGAGGCACCCAGTACCAGTGCTGAACGAAATATTTAAAAGGGTCTTCAACAAGATAGTTAGGGTCTAAATCAATTTTAGTATGGTAAAAAATCACCGCTGCACCTATAATACCCATTACCTTTTGAGCATCATTAGCACCATGGCCTAAGCTAAACATTGCCGATGATACCAACTGTAATTTCCTGAACCACTTATCTGCCCTTGAAGGATTTGCATTGCGGCAAATATTAAGAATAAGAATAGTAATAAAGTATGCCACAACCATACCTATAAGCGGTGCAGCAAAAATGAATAGTATAATGGGAATAACCTTGGTATAATTAATAACCGTATTAAGGTCGGCACCCGGAATTGTGAATGCATGAGCCATAGCAGCACCCATAAAACCACCAATAAGGGTGTGGGACGACGATGACGGTATACCAAGCTTCCACGTTAAAAGGTTCCACGTAATTGCCGCCACAAGGCCGGAAAGTATAACCTCTAATGTTATAAAATCTACAGAAACGGTTTTGGCAATGGTGTTACCAATTTTAAATTCGCCCACTACATACATCGAAATAAAGTAAGCGAGGAAGTTAAAGAACGCAGCCCAAAGTACCGCCTGAAAAGGTGTAAGTACTTTAGTAGCCACGATCGTGGCAATAGAGTTTGCCGCATCATGAAAACCATTGATGAAGTCGAATACTAAAGCTAAAATAATAATAATTACAAGAAGCGTCATAAAAATAGCTTAAGAGGTTGTGTTATGAATGTTTAACTGCGATAGACTCCAGTACATTCGCAACACCTTTACATTTATCGGCTGCCGTTTCTAAAGACGACAATACTTCTTTATATTTAATAATGTTTTTGGCATCAGTCTCGTTTTCAAAAATATCGGCAACAGCCTTATCAAAAACATTATCTGATTTATTTTCAAGCTTATTAATTCTTATACAGGCTTCGGCAATACCTTTAAGGTTTTTCATGTCTTTAAGGTCGGCAACGGCAACTTGTATCAATTGGCAGCTTTCAAGAGTAATTTCGGTCATCTTACGAATAGATTTTGTAATCTTCTCTACCTGATATAACCTCATCCTGTTAGCAGCTCCATAAAGATAATCGGCTACGTTATCTATAGCAGATATGAGCGCGTGTATATCTTCCCTGTCAAAAGGGGTAATAAAGTTACGGCTAAGCTCCAGGTTTGTTTTATGCGCTATATCTTCAATTATCGCCTCAAGTTCTTCAATCTTTTTAAAATAAACTTCCCTCTCTGCTTTAGGTGCATTAACGGCTTCATGAAGTGTTTGTGCAAGAACTACAAGGTTTTGTGTTGCTTGTTCAAAAAGTGGGAAGAATTTCTTGTCCTTTGGTACGAGAAACTGAAAGATGCTGTTTATAGACATTTACATATTATTTGATGCTGCAAATGTAAGTGGGCAATGTTAAGAAATCATTAAGTAATTATAAACTTGAAGTTATTAAAGCTAACTCAGGAAAAACGAAAATTTTTAAGGGTATCTCAAAAATTTATTTTAATTACAAACGTTTTCGTATTTTAGCAGTACCAAAGTTACAAATATTTACAATACGATAAAATATCATGGATATTAACTTCAATAAAAACGAAGACCACAACAAGCTTTTATTATCAGACCTTAAACAAAAGCTAACTAAAGTAAAATTAGGGGGTGGCGAAAAGCGCATAGACAAATTACACGCCGAAGGCAAAATGACTGCCCGTGAGCGCATTGAATACTTACTGGATCAAAATACCAGGAGCATCGAAATTGGTGCTTTTACCGGAGATGGCATGTATGCAGAGCATGGAGGCTGCCCAAGCGGAGGGGTGGTTGTAAAGTTAGGCTACATAAGAGGGAGACAATGTATTGTTGTAGCTAATGATGCAACAGTTAAAGCCGGTGCATGGTTTCCTATTACAGGAAAGAAAAATCTGCGCGCCCAGGAAATAGCTATGGAGAACCGCCTACCCATAATTTACCTGGTAGACAGTGCCGGGGTTTACCTGCCGCTGCAGGATGAGATATTTCCCGACAAAGAGCACTTTGGCCGTATATTTCGTAACAACGCTATTATGAGCAGCATGGGCATTACTCAAATTTCTGCTGTAATGGGAAGCTGTGTGGCCGGTGGCGCCTACCTGCCTATTATGAGTGATGAAGCTATGATTGTAGACAAAACAGGAAGTATATTTCTTGCCGGAAGCTATCTTGTTAAAGCTGCCATAGGCGAAAGCATTGATAACGAAACCCTTGGCGGAGCTACTACTCATTGTGAAATATCGGGCGTGACCGACTACAAGGCTAAAGACGACAAAGATGCTTTAGACAGGATAAAAAATATAGTTGATAAAATAGGCGACTACAATAAAGCAGGGTTTAGCCGCGAAAAGCCGGTTAAGCCGGCACTGCCTCAGGAGGACATATATGGGATTTTACCAAAAATGCGCAACGAGCAGTACGACATGATGGAAATTATAAAACGCCTTGTTGATAACAGCGAGTTTGAAGAGTATAAAGCCGGCTATGGCCAAACTATTATTACCGGCTATGCACGCGTGGATGGATGGGCCGTAGGTGTTGTAGCCAATCAGCGCAAGGTGGTTAAAACAAAAAAGGGCGAAATGCAGTTTGGCGGGGTTATATACAGTGATAGTGCCGATAAGGCCACACGCTTTATAGCTAACTGTAACCAGAAGAAAATTCCGCTTGTGTTCCTGCAGGATGTTACCGGCTTTATGGTGGGCAGTAAATCAGAGCATGGGGGTATTATTAAAGATGGAGCCAAAATGGTTAATGCCGTTAGTAACTCGGTCGTGCCTAAGTTTACCATTATTGTAGGTAACTCATATGGTGCAGGCAATTATGCTATGTGCGGCAAAGCATACGACCCACGACTAATTGTAGCATGGCCAAGTGCAGAGCTTGCCGTAATGGGTGGAACCCAGGCTGCGAAGGTTTTGGCACAAATAGAAGCGTCGTCGCTTAAAGCAAAAGGCGAAGAAATTACGCCAGAGAAAGAAGCAGAAATGTTTGATAAGATCAAGGCCCGATATGATGCGCAAACATCGCCTTATTATGCTGCCGCACGCTTATGGACGGATGGTATTATAGACCCGCTGGATACCCGTAAATGGATATCGTTAGGCATAGAGGCCGCAAACCACTCGCCTATAGAAAAGCAATTTAACCTTGGGGTTATACAGGTATAACATTATTAGATTGATTAGTAAGCCGGAAGTAAATTTCCGGCTTACTAATTTGTATATCCTTGAAAAAAAATGAACTTTTGCTTATCCTTTAAAATGAAGAGAATCTTTATGCAGTTGTCGATTACTTTAATGGGAATTATTATCGCAGCATGTATGGGATAATTCACGATCAAATAACGTACAGCATATCTCCTGAATATTATACTAAATTCAAATTTTACCAGTTCGGGCTTATAAAATCTCCAAACGATTTTGTACATAACCCAAGACAAATGGCTATAATAGTTGGCATTATGGCTACATGGTAGATGGGGATGTTGATAGGGATTATATTTAGCTTTGCAACGTTAAGTATCAAGCCTTATAAATTAGCATTAAGTGCTGCTCTTAAAGTGCTGCTGCTTACAGTATTTATTACCTTTCTAATCGGATTAATGGGCCTATCTTATGGTTACATCTTTCTTGCCGGACAGGCGAAAGAAAATTTCGTACAGTGGCATCTGCCAGCTAATATTATCGACTTAAACAGTTTTATAATGGTAGGATCTATGCACAATTTTAGCTATCTCGGTGGACTTACCGGCTTAATTGCCGGAATAGTATACCTTGTAAAATTTAAAAGAAAGCATATCTTGCGTCTATCCGACACCGATAATTATTCTTGAAGTAACGCTAACAATTACAAGCAAATTTAAAGCAGAATTATTATTTTTTGCTTTTCTTAGAAAATCCGTTAGATACAAATAGCACGAGATTTGCTTTTCGCTTTTGAGTGAAAATTTCCCAGTTAATGATAACACCCGTTACGCATATGATCATAAGAATGACTAATAGCGAAACATAAATGACATCATTTAAGTTGTCTACATAGGACATCTTTATTATAAAGAAGTACAATGACACAAAAAACACTGCGACCGACAATAATAGCGAAAATAATTTCATAACCTTTTTACATAAGTGTATAGAAGAGTAATCATACAGCCACTGACGGAAAAATTATAAAACGAAAAAATCCTCCTCATTACCAGCACAGTATGCCCGCCCATTCATCATCACATTCACGGCAAATGTAATAACTTTTAAGTAATATTTAACAAGATAATTGTTTTAATTATTGAGTTTGTTTGAGAACAAAATTATTTTTTTGCCTCTTTTTTATCGTCGGCTTTGGTGGCCTGTTTTTTATATAACGGTATAAAGTAAGACAAGGTGTAGTTTAAACCTACACCAAAATTTCCGTCGTATGTACGGTTAAACCCCGGTATATAAAGATTATCAAAATCTGCAGGTTTTTTATCGGTAATAAGGACGTTTAACCTTACGCTTACTCCAAGAAAAAGATTATCAAAAAGTTCTGCCTTAGCGCCACCTACAAGTTCCAGCCAGTGTGCAGAAAGTCCACTGTAGTTACGATCGGCCTGTACTGTTACTTCATCGAGATAGTTAGTGGGCGTATTTGTAGGAGTTGCATTACCTATGGTTGAGTTTTGATAGACCTTATACGAGTTAAGCCGTTGGCTAAAATTAGCGAAACCATAACGCGCCCCTATGTAGATCATGTTTTCCATGTCCAGCCAGTTCGTATAAGCGTTATAGTCAAAACCCACTTTTAGATAGCTCCCGCTGGTGGTAAAATTTAACTGGGTATCATCTACCGTATATTTTAAATTACCTAACTCTGCAGCTGCATATATTTTCTTGGTAAGCCTGTAATCGCCTACAAGCTCAATACCCCTGTAACCATCATCAAAGAAAGATCGGGCTAGTCTGTAGGCATCTATTCCTACACGCAAACCGTAGCGATCTGCAGGCACAGGAACAGGTGCAAGAGTATCTTTTACAGTTGCAACAGGCAATGGCTTACTACCTGTTTGAGAAAATGCCGAAAACGACAGGAGCAGTAAAAAACTAAAAATAGATCTTAACATGTGCTTTATTTTCGTTTTCTATATTTTTATTTTCTATTGTAAATTCATCTATCCACAAATGTGTTTCTTCGGGAACGTCTGTCACAACCGGGTTAGGATTAGCGTTCGTACCTTCATCAAGCGTAAACATTACTTTGTAACCGCATGCGCGTGATACATAAGCTTCGCGCGTTGTATATTTAAACTCTATAATATCTGTGTCAGAGATAAAAGTACCAGGCGTAGATGATGAGGCCCTGTTGTACTGTAAGGCCCATCGGGTGGCAGTTACATCGGTACGCAACGGCAGCGCGATAGAATCTACAGTACCTAACGTTATCGTATCGCTCCCTTCCATGAATACTTTCAAATTATCTACTTTTTTCAGCGCCGCATGATTATCTGCATTATAAAAACGAATTATAAGGCTTGGTGTTGTGGGCGTGCTATCCGGACAAAGGTCGTCCTTTTCGCAGCTCCATAAATAACAGCAAATCAGCAGTAAAAGCGTAACCGAACCTATAAGTCTTTTCATTGGTAATGCCTTTTAATTAACGTTTTTGTAAAAGTACAACATTTTCTACATGGTGTGTTTGCGGAAACATATCTACAGGGCGTACGCGTACTACCCTGTATACCTCATCCATAAGTGCAAGGTCTCGCGCCTGCGTTGCAGAATTACAACTTACATACACCACCTTCTCTGGTGCTATGCGCAATATCTGCTCTACAACATCTTTGTGCATACCATCTCTTGGAGGGTCTGTAATAATAACATCGGGGTGGCCGTGTGCATCTATAAATTCTGCATTAAACACATCTTTCATATCCCCAACAAAGAACTCACAATTTGTAATATTATTACGCCTTGCATTTTCTTTAGCATCTGCTATAGCAGCCGGAACCGACTCTACCCCTATTACTTTACGGGCATCGCGAGATACAAACTGGGCAATAGTACCTGTACCGGTATAAAGATCGTACACAAGCTCATTACCCGTTAATCCTGCAAAGTCGCGGGTTATGCTGTAAAGTTCGTAAGCCTGGTCGCTATTAGTCTGGTAAAATGATTTAGCGTTAATGCTAAAGCTAAGCCCTTCCATAGATTCCAGAATATAATCGCGGCCCTTATAAAGTACAATATCCTGGTCATACAACGTGTCATTAGCCTTTTGGTTTACACAGTATTGCAGCGACGTTATACTCGGGAATTTATCCGCAAGGAAATCCATCAGCATTTCCCTTTGCTCTTTGTTATCATCAAAGAACTGTATGAGCACCATTATTTCGCCGGTAGAAGCCGTGCGAAGCATAAGCGTGCGCAGTAGTCCGCTGTGCTCGCGTGGGTTAAAGAACTCCAGCCCGTGCTCATTAGCAAAATCGCGAACTGCATTGCGTATTAGATTGCTTGGGTCTTCCTGAAGGTGGCAATGGGTAATATCTAATATTTTATCCCACATGCGTGGGATATGGAAGCCCAGCGCATTGCGGTTATCAAATTCCACTCCGCTCTGCAACTCATTATCAGTCATCCAGCGGGCATTAGAGAAAGAGAACTCCATTTTATTACGGTAAAAAAAGCGTTTTTCGCTTCCTTTTATCGGTTCAAATTCCGGCAGTTCTACTTTGCCTATGCGCTTAAGGTGATTGTAAACCTCGCGGTTTTTATAGTACAGTTGTTTTTCATAATTCATATTTTGCCACTTGCAGCCACCACAGGCGCCAAAATGCTGGCACGGGGGGATAACCCTGTCGGCAGAATATTCATGGAAGTGCACTGCCTTACCCTCATAATACGACTTGCGCTTTTTAAAGGTTTGTACATCTACCACATCGCCCGGCACTACATTAGGTATAAAAATTACCTTACCATCCGGGGCTTTTGCTACAGATACGCCTTTTGCACCGGCATCGAGCACATCTATATTATTAAATACAATCTTGTCTGTTGTCTTTCTTCCCATGGCGCAAAAATAAACTATTTTTGCAATTAATCATTTAGCAAAATCACATGCCAGTATATTTAGCACTTTTCCGCGGGATAAATGTAAGCGGACACAACATGATAAAAATGGATGCCCTTAAAAAGCTTATGGAAGCAGAGGGTTATATTAATGTGGAAACCTATATACAAAGTGGTAACGTGGTTTTTGAGCATCCCGAGACCAACAGGGATAAAATTGCTAAAGATATAGAGATTCTTATGTATAAAGAGTATGGGCACAATGTGGTTATCTTTATACTCGAAGAAGCAGATCTTGTAAAAGTTGTTGCTAACAACCCTTACGCTAAACGTGAGCCTGAGGGCCAGGGTGTAAAGAAATTATTTGTTGCGTTTCTTTCAGGCATACCAACTACGGCAGGAATAGACCAACTAAAGAAGTACAATCGAGGCGACGACGTTTTTAAGGTAGTAGACAATGTACTGTACTTAAAACTCGCCAGCAGTGCTGCCGACTCTAAGCTTACCAATGTATTTATAGAGAATAAAATGAACATAAAAGCCACTACCCGCAACTGGAACACTACACTAAAGATGCTTGAAATGCTGGAGAGCAGGCGGTAATTTTAGATTTTATGAGATAGATTTCCAGACTGAACTACACTCTGCCTGTGCAACAATAAGGTTTTACAATACCTTAAGATGATATTTTTAAGTTCCGGAGGAACGTCATGTTTATCGAAATTGAGCAAACATAAACAAAAGAGCTCTGGATGACCGGCATAATTTCATGCCGCTCATCCGGAGCTCTATAAATATATACCCAATCATTTTCTCTATAAACATGCCGTTCCTCCGGAACTCACAAGAAAACACATTCAAGATTCAGGATTTATAGGCGTTAAAATAATATCAGGTGTAGCTCAGTCTAAAATCTGCCTTCTAAAATCTAAAATGGTTAAAATAACCCTTCTATAGAAAGATAACGCTCTCCGGTATCATAATTAAAGGTAAGTACAACCGCATCCTGCGGAATTTCTGCCAGTTTTTTGTTAACCGCTGCAAGCGACGAGCCTGTAGAAATACCGGCAAGAATACCCTCCTGCCTTGCAATGCTTCGTGCAAATTCAAACGCTTCTTCCTTACCCACCTGTATTACGCCGTCAATAGCTTCGGCATGATAATTCTTTGGTACAAATCCTGCACCTATACCCTGTATAGGGTGCAGACCCGGGTTGCCACCACTTAGTACCGGCGATGCTTCCGGCTCTACCGCAAACACCTTAAGGTTGGGAAACTTTTGCTTTATCACTTCGGCAACAGCGGTAATATGTCCACCCGTGCCTACACCGGTAATAATGTAATCTATACCGTCAGGAAAATCGGCAATGATTTCCTGTGCTGTGGTGTTTTTATGAATCTCGATATTAGCAGGATTGTCAAATTGTAACGGCGACCATGCATTCTCAGTAGCCGCTGTAAGTTCGGCGGCCTTTGCAATTGCCCCTTTCATACCCAGCTCGCGCGGGGTCAGCTCAAACTCTGCACCATAAATAGACATCAGCTTCCTTCGCTCCACACTCATACTTTCGGGCATTACAAGGATGAGCTTATACCCTTTTACAGCCGCTACCAGTGCCAGCCCTATACCCGTATTACCGCTTGTAGGCTCTATAATAACACTATCTTTATTAAGAAGCCCCTTTTCCTCTGCATCTTCTATCATTGCAAGGGCAATCCTGTCCTTAATGCTGTTACCGGGATTATTGCGCTCAAGTTTAATCCATACGTTCCGGTCAGGAAAAAGTTTATTAAGCTTTACGTGTGGAGTATTCCCTATGGTTCCTAAAATATTTTCTGCTTTCATTATATTGATATTTAAATTATAAAATTTAGTGGCTCCGGGAACACTTCCCTGCTTTTTACAGATGCTTCGCTCTTATGATAAACTAAGGAGTTTGCCGGGACCGAGTTAGTTATCCAAACATTACCGCCTATAATACAACCATGACCGATAATTGTTTTACCACCCAATATTGTGGCGTTTGCATATATGGTAACCTCATTGCCTATAGTAGGATGACGCTTTACTTCGGCCTCGGCCTTGCTTACACTAAGGGCACCTAAAGTTACCCCCTGATACATCTTTACATCATTACCTATTACAGATGTTTCTCCTATAACAATGCCCGTACCATGGTCTATAAAAAACCTTTCGCCTATTGTGGCCCCAGGATGAATATCGATTCCTGTTTTGCCGTGTACATACTCACTAAGCATGCGCGGTAATACAGGTACGTGATTTATCCATAACTCATGTGCAATACGATAAACGGTGATTGCAAAAAAACCGGGGTAGGAAACAAGCACTTCCATACGCGACTTTGCTGCAGGATCAAACTCAAAAATTGCTTTTAAATCATCTTCAAGTTTTTGATGAAGTAGTATAGACTTACTATTTAGTATCGAGATAAATGAAGCTATTTTAGCTTCGCTTAATCCCGTCAATTTGAGGAGGTCCGCAAGCAGTAATTCGAGTTCTTTTTCGCGCGCTAAAAAGTAGTCGTAATTGTTATATTCTGCACCAAGACAAAACAGCCAATGAAAAAAACCCTCTATCCAATATTCCGTTTTAGCCTTATCCGGAAGCAGTTGTGCATTTAGATAATTGGCCGTGTAGATTGGATGTTTCATGTTATAGGTGTAAATAGTATGCCCTGATGCATTATTTAGAATGCTAACAGGAAGATTATCAGACATTAATTGGTAGCCGACAAAGGTAGCGAAAAAACAAAACATAGTCTACTAACTTAGTAGATTTATAAAACTGTTAACACCTTTATCGGGAGCATGATTAGATGGTAGTTTTAATTAAACAAGCAGTTTGTTTAATTATATAATGTGCAAGTTTGAGAAAATAGCTAAATTGGGGAGGGCCTGTTACATATAAATAATTACTTTATACAAATTAATTTAAGATATTGAAAATCAGATTTAGTATAAACTTGTATAGAAATTATCTATCGTGCTTAACGAAACCGTTTTATGTTAATAATGTGTTAAGACCAATATTAAACAAACGTTTAATTTAAACAGTTGTTTAACTTTGCACTGTAATTGAATATGAGTTATGACGGAGTATAATGATAAACAACTTGATATATTGCAGGCAGCCGAAAAGCTATTTGCAGAAGATGGTTTTGATGGTGCCTCTATAAGGAATATAGCAAGAGATGCTAACGTAAATATCGCGATGATCTCTTATTACTTCGGGTCTAAAGAAAAGCTGCTCGAAGCACTCATCATACATCGCACATCGGGCATGAAAATGCAGCTTGAGAATATCTCGAAAGAAGACCTCTCCCCTATCGAGAAAGTAGATCGCCTTATAGATCTTTATATATCGCGCATCAACAAAAACAAATGTATGTACCAGATAATGCACTCTGAGTTATCTACAAAAAAAAGGATCCTTAACATGGAATCCTTTATGGATATGAAGAGAGAAAACTCTGAGATTTTTAATAAAATAATTGTAGACGGCCAGGAAAAAGGTTTTTTTAGAAAAGACATTAACAATGCGCTTATTACAACAACTATATTAGGAACGCTTACTCACTTTCATTCTAACAGGTTTTACTTTGAGAAAACTCTTAGCCTGGGTACCAATGAAACGTATGAAGCATACATAGCAAACGAATTGACACTACATATTAAACAAACCATTAAAGCGCTTTTAGCACATGAAAATTAAGTATCTACTGCCAGGAAGCCTCCTTCTTTTTTCTGTTGCCATGCAGGCACAGGAACAGAAACCACTAACGCTGGACGAGGCAATATCTATTGCAGTTTCCCAAAGTACAGAGGCCGGCCTTGCCAACACAAGGGTAACCACCTCCCAGTATGAGGTTGACAATGTTAAGAACACTGCCTATCCCGACTTTAAAATTTCGGGACAGTACATGAGGGTAACAAACCCTACGTTAAACTACAAACTTGCTACAAATTCATCAGACGCGGATGCAGAAGAAGGGACAACTACTGCATCGCCAAAGGTAAACCAGATCGTTTTTGGCCAGGCTGCCCTTAGCGTACCGTTATTTGCGGGTTTTAAGATTAAGAACAGCATTTTAGCCAGCGAGAACATGTACCAGGCACAAACATTTAACGCAGCTAACACAAAAGAACAGGTGGCCATGCGCACCATAAGCCTGTATGCAAGCCTTTATAAAGCACAGCAATCGGTTAGCCTGATTCAGGAAAACCTTAAAAGTGCTAACCAGCGTGTTACCGATTTTACAGCAATGGAGCAAAATGGACTTATTGCGCGTAACGATCTTTTAAAATCGCAGTTGCAGGCAAGTAACATTCAGCTTTCGTTGGATGATGCCAATAAAATGGTATCTACGTTAAATTACCAATTGGTTGTTCTGCTAAAACTGCCACAGGGAACTCAAATAGCTGTAAGCGATGCCTACTTTAAAAATGCAGGCGGTATAACACCATCTGTTACCGAAAGTGAAGCCATTGCACAGCGTAGCGACCTGGAAGCGCTAAGATGGCAGCAAAAAGCCTCTGAGGCTAACATTAAGGTAGCAAAGGCTGCTTATTATCCGGCCTTATCATTCTCGGCAGGATATGTGGCCCTGAATATCCAGAACGTGGTATCTGTTTATAATGCAGTTAACTTTGGCGTAGGCGTATCTTATGATGTATCGAATATTTTTAAGAACCGCAAACAGGTTAAAGCCGCCGAAAGCCGAAACGAGGAAGTGAAACAGGAAGTAGAATTGCTTACAGACCAGGTTAAAGTACAGGTACAGCAATCTTTAGAAAACTACAACCTTTCGCTTAAACAAAACAAAGTTTATACTGAGGCTGTTGAACAGGCAGATGAAAATTACCGTATTGTAAAAGACAAATATGATAACGGCCTTGTAGATACTAATGACCTTCTTGAAGCCGATGTACAAAAATTACAGTCGCAGCTTAACCAGGCGTTTTCTAAAGCCGATATTACACAACGTTTTTATGAGTTGCTCAACGCATCGGGCAAACTAACAAATTCTTTTAATCTTACCACAAACAAATAATCAACCCATGGAAACCACGGAAAAAAAGAAATCTAACAAAAAGTTCCTTATAATACTTATCGTCCTTGTATTAGTGGGCGGAGTATATGGCGGCTATAAATACATACACGGGCAATCGCACGAAACTACAGATGATGCCCAGGTAGAAAAAAACATGAGCCCGATATTACCAAGGGTAACAGGTTACATAACTAAAATTTATGTAAAGGATAACGACGTTGTTAAAAAAGGCGACACTCTTTTTACAATTGATGATAAAGACTATGCAGTGCGCGTAGCTGATGCCGAAGCACAACTTTTAGCAGCACAAGGCAGTTATGAAGTTGCTAAAGCAGATATAAGCGGTACTGCCGCAGGTGTATCTGTAAGTGAGGCTAACATACAATCATCTAAAGGAAACATCGAGGCAGCTAAGGTGCGTTTATGGAGGGCTAATAACGACTTTGTGCGTTATCAAAACCTTTACAACAACAGGAGCATTACCAAACAACAATTCGAGCAGGCTGAAGCTGCAAAAAAAGAAGCTGAGGCAGAACTTAACGTTCTTAAACAGGCTGTGGCGGCAAGCACCTCTCAAAGGGCAGCGAGCGTATCAAGAAGTAATGTATCGGGCAAGCAGACAGAAGTTGCACAGGCTAATATAAAAAGGGCTCAGGCTGCTCTTGATGCTGCCAAGCTTAACCTTTCTTACACTGTAGTTACGGCCGCGGTAGATGGCCAGGTTTCTACAATAGACATTCAGCCGGGACAATTAGTGCAACCGGGACAGGCCTTGTTTTACATCCTTGATACCTCTAATGGCTGGGTTGTTGCAAACTTTAAAGAAACCCAGGTTACTAAAATGAAGGCAGGGCAAAAGGTAACCTTCACCGCAGATGCTTATCCTGATGTAGAATTTGAAGGTGTACTTACGTCTTTCTCTCCCGCTACAGGTGCCCGTTTCTCGTTATTGCCTCCTGATAATGCTACAGGTAACTTTGTTAAGACAGTACAAAGGCTACCGGTACGAATTAATATTACAGAAAACAACGATAAAGAAAAAGTTCAGCTTTTGCGCTCCGGAATGAACGTAGAGGTAGATGTACACTTAAATTAAACAATATGGCAGGAGCAACAGTTCAGGCAGAAGACAGTTTGGTTCTTTACGGCTTCGATCGCGTTATTATTACAATAACAGCAGTACTTTGTGCCCTGCTCGAAATTGTAGATACCACGATTGTTAACGTAGCGCTAAACGATATGCGCGGCAGCCTTGGTGCAACACTAACCGATGTTGCCTGGGTAATAACCGCTTATGCAATAGCAAACGTAATTGTAATACCCATGACCAGCTGGCTCTCCCAGCAGTTTGGCAGGCGTAATTACTTTGCAGCATCAATTATAATATTTACAGTAGCCTCCTTTGCCTGTGGTAATGCCGACAATATCTGGGAGCTGGTTGCTTTCCGGTTTATTCAGGGTATGGGTGGTGGTGCATTACTGGTAACGGCACAAACAATTATTACGGAGAGTTACCCGGCAGAAAAACGGGGTATAGCCCAGGCCATATATGGTATGGGAGTAATTGTAGGACCTACCCTTGGGCCACCCCTCGGGGGCTGGATAGTCACCAATTGGTCGTGGCCTTATATATTTTATATTAACGTACCATTAGGTATCATAGCCACGATGCTCAGCCTTATTTATGTAAAAAGCCCTAAGTATGGCGAAAAGCTTAAAGCAAGCCAGGTAGACTGGTGGGGCATTGTTTTCCTGATAGCATTTATTGGTTCCCTGCAATTTGTACTGGAACACGGGCAGCAGGACGACTGGTTCGAATCGCATGAAATTGTGATTTTAAGTGTGGTTGCAGTATTCGGCTTATTGGCATTTATCTGGAGGGAAAGCGTTTATGAACATCCCATAGTAAACCTTAGCGTACTTAATGATTCTAACCTGCGTATTGGTACGGTTATGTGTTTTATACTCGGGTTCGGTTTATATGGTTCTACGTTTGTAATACCAATCTATACTCAGTCTATTTTAGGATGGCCAGCCCTCGACGCAGGTATGCTTTTAATACCAAGTTCGCTAATGACTGCCTTCATGATGCCTTTTATAGGTAAGATGATCCAGAATGGTGTACCGCAAACCTACATGGTTGCCACAGGTTTTATGGTTTTCTTTGGATTTACATTCTGGATGTACAGCATCATGACGCCCGATACCGGAGCGGAACATATGTTCTGGCCCCTTATATTGCGTGGTGTAGGGTTAGGGTTGCTGTTTGTGCCGATAACAACAATGGCACTATCTACCCTTAAGGGAAAAAACATTGGTGAGGGTGCCGCCTTTACCGGGATGATGCGCCAACTCGGTGGTTCGTTTGGTATAGCACTTATTTCAACGTTCATTACCCGCTTTACCCAGTCGCACCGGGTTAACCTTGTGGCGCATGAAACAACAACCGATTTTCAGACCCAGCAACACCTGCTGCAGTTGCAGCGTGGTTTTATGTCGAGGGGAATAAGCGCTTCTGAAGCATTAAATAAAGCCTATGCAGCAATGGATGTAGCAGTTATGAAACAGGCAACAGTACTTTCTTACATGGACGTATTTTTATACCTGGGCATTTTGTTCCTTATTTGCATACCTTTTATACTTTTAGTAAAACAAGGTAAAAGCAAGGTAGATATGTCATCGGTACACTAAGATTTTATATTGTTGATTGTTAGAAAGATGAAAGACAGAAGATTATAGAGAATGATTTAAAGCTCAAAAAATAACTTTGCCTAACAGCGATAACCTGACGTACCTTTACAAGTATGTCAGGTTTTTTTTAAACCTACTATTATGAATGCAAAATATAACCAGTACAAAATTACTTTAGAGCATACCCACACCCCTAAAGGCGACGAACTGCAGAAAGCGGTTGTTGTAGAATTTGATAACCATGACAACATTTTCAACATTATAAAAGTAATGCAGCAGCGCGATCTTTTTAATGATGTAAACCAATCGGCAGAGTTTGCCATTGGCCTCAAGATGTTTAGCGAGGTAATGCTTCGCAATAAAGACAATGCCTTATTTGAAGAGTTGCTGCCGGAATTTAAAAAGTTTATGCAGAGACTAAAAGGAGGAGCATAGGAAGTGTTCAGTATTCAGTGTTCAGTCACAGCCTGTTGCTGGTTATTAGGATAAAAGTCACAGTTTCCAAATTACTCCAATACAAAATCAATATCCGTTACCTTATTATCGCCAGAAATTCCAAAACGCAGGTTTACTTCGGCTTTCTTCATAAAAGGCGTAGCAAGCAGCGCAGGCTTAATGGTTTTAAATAATTCTTCAGCACTGTCTCCGTAAAAATACAGAAAGCCGTCAAGCATATCTAATGCCATCTGGTGGCCATCCAACTCGCCGGCACCGGAATTATATAAAAGTATCCTCAGCTTACTTTCCAGTTCATGCAGCGGCTCAAGATTTGTGTGTCCGTAATTAAAAAAAATCACAACTCCCTGCCTTGTATTTTTCTCTGAACTGTCGTTGTTCAGTAAATCGTTGAAATTCATATTTCACTCATTAAATATTTTATTCAAGTTCATTGTTCATGTAAAGTACTCCCTGTTCTACAGTATTTAATTTTGCATGGTAATATCGATCACGAATCCATTTGCCATCTTTAAAAAGTGCCTGCATCCATTCGATTGTAAATAAACTATATTTCTTAGGCCTGGCTTCATTATAGAAATCTATATAACAATAATTTATGGTAACACAATCTCGTTCCAATGGTAAATAATTAAGATTACCAAAACATTTCCAATCATTTAGATTACGTATAAATTCATCACTTGAAATAATCCCTACCGATGGAAAAGTTCTTAAATCCGGTTGAAACGACAATACAAGAGGATTGTCTTCCCATCCAAGGTAATTACTAATACTCCAGGTATAAACATATTCCGGCTTTATAGATTCCCTAATTTCCCTATATCTGCGTGAATTTTTGTTTTCAACACCCTTAAGTGGATCAAACCTTACCGGATAATCTTCTACTTTAAAGAGCAGCTCCATTACCTCGTAAACACAAGCGTATACCCTTCACTCAGTTTTGGGTCAAAGCGGTATCCATCATAGTCAAAACCTTTCAGCCCTTTTAACGTCTTTACATTTTTATCTATAATGTAACGCACCATCATGCCCCTTGCCTTCTTTGCAAAAAAGCTTACCATGCGCAGGTTGCCGTCTTTATAATCTTTAAACTCCGGTACTATAACAGGCACTTTAAGGGCTTTAGCATCTACAGCATCAAAATATTCTTTACTGGCAAGGTTAATAAACAGTTCGCCATCTTTAAGTTCATCGTTAAGCGATTGTGTAACGGTACTTTTCCAGTATTCGTACAAATTCTTGTTCTCCCCTACTGGCAGCTGTGTACCCATTTCGAGTCGGTAGGGCTGCATAAGGTCAAGGGGCTTTAGCAAACCATATAAGCCAGAAAGTACCCGCAGGCTGTCCTGCAATTTATTTAGTTTAGCTATAGGTAATGAATATGCGTCGAAGCCGGTGTATACATCGCCATTAAAAGCATATATAGCAGGCCGGGCATTTTTTATGGTAAAAGGCGTTTTCCATTCCTGGTTGCGTTGCCAGTTAAGGTCAGCCAGCTTATCGCTTATATGCATTAACTCCATTAGCTCTGCCGGAGATTTTTCTTTTACGGCTTCGTGCACTTCTTCGGCATTTGCCAAAAATTGGGGCTGGGTATTTTTTTTTGTGGGAAGTTTAGTTTCAAAATCCAGCGATTTAGCAGGCGATATAACAATTTTCATGTAAAGCAGTTTATGTATCAAAAGTAGTAATAGAATGCTACATCTACAAACATATAAGACTGGCATGAAAATAAATGCAGCCAACCTAATCATGCATAAGAAAATTATGTATGTTTGTAATATAGCCAATAAACCAAAACAAACCATGCCCGAATACATCATCCAGACCCATAGACTCAATTTTAATTATTCTAAACAACGCAAAGTACTCGACGACGTATCGTTAAACATTCCCAAAGGTTCTATTTATGGTTTCCTGGGGCCTAACGGTGCCGGTAAATCGACTACTATGCGATTGTTAACCGGTATTATACCGGAACAGGAAAACTCCATACAAATTTTTGGTAAGCCATTGGCAGGCCAATTACCACAGGTGTTTGATAATATAGGGTCGCTTGTAGAGAGCCCGGCATTGTACCTGCACCTTAGCGGTACCGATAATCTTAAATATATTGCTAAACTGCGCAACCTGCCCGAAACCAAGATTGCCGAAGTGCTGAGCCTTGTGGGCCTAACACGCGATGCTAAACGTAAAGCAAGGCAGTACTCTCTGGGTATGAAACAACGCCTTGCCATTGCCATGGCATTGCTTAGTGAGCCACAATTATTGTTATTAGACGAACCCGTAAACGGCCTTGACCCTAACGGTATGCGCGATATAAGGCAATTACTTGTAAAACTGAATAAAGAAAAAGGCATTACCATATTTGTATCGAGCCACTTACTTGCCGAAATCGAGAGGATGTGTACCCATGTGGGTATTATTAGTAACGGTAGATTAAGGTTTGAAGGCACTATTGAAGAGCTAGGCCAACAATCTGGCACCTGCAAGATTATGGTATCTCTTAAAGATGCCGAAGCCTGGCTGCCCAAGCTGGCTATAGACCACCCTACAGTTATACAGGAAAGCCAGTCTCAACTGGTGCTGGAACTACCGGAGCGTGAAGCGATACCTGCTTTTACTAAAACCCTTGTAAATGCCGGAGCCGAGGTGTATGAAATTAAAATACTAAATGGCCTTGAAGAATGGTTTATGGCGCTTGTAAATCAACAATAACACCTTACTAACATCACGATGCAAAATTTTACTACAGCCCTCGCGGCAGAACATATAAAGAAAAGAGGAACGGGTATTTACTTATGGTCGGTTATATTAGGAGCGGTGTCGCCACTAATATGGATCGCTGTAATGTTTGCCCAGGAAGGCGAAAATAAAGACACCGGCATACCTTACAATTACTACATTAAATTTATAGAAAACTGCCTCGACCCTTTTGCAGGTTTCTTTTTCCCGTTACTTATTATTATTACAGTAAGCCGCATAACACAGCTTGACCATAAAAATGGCGGGTGGCAGCTTATGGAAACTCAGCCCGTAAAAAAGACCTCTATTTATTTTTCTAAGTTTTTAGTGGTGCTTATAGCTAATCTTATTGCCATAGGCACATTAGTAGGTTTAAGTTATCTTGGCGGCTATATTGCCACCTTTTTTTTAGAAATACCAAAATCGGCCACGTTTGGCTTTGCTTATTCCGAGCTCTTCTGGTTAGTTGTACGCCTATTTTTAGCGTCGCTGTTCTTTACGGCTTTTCAATACATACTATCGGTTTTATTGCCCAGTTTTATATGGTCTATCCTTATAGGATTCTTTTTGTTACTGGCTTTTATATTTTTAAAGGCATTTAGTGTAACGCCAGACTGGTATCCATTAGAACTTTTAAGCAAAATGTCGTCTTACCCTAAAGGCAGCCAGTTGGGTTACTGGGTTACTTATTCTGAAACGGCAAGTTTCCTGCTTACCATCTTTACTTTATATATAGGTTTTGAGTGGTACAAACACAAGGGCATTAAACAGGCTTTTGCCGGAAATTCAAAACGTTTTGGTGCCCTTGCCGGTGTTACAGTACTTGTAATAGGCTTACTGGTATACACTTTATGGCCTAACACCACAAAACCCCACAACAGGACGGTTGTAACAGGCACTATTAAAGGGGAGCATGTTCCGCAAAACATTTATTTAATGAATACCTTTTTAAATAGCGATACCCTTGCAGTAATACCTGTTAAGGACAACGCTTTTAAATACGTATTCGATAAGAAAATTCCGCTAATTAAGTATGTGCTTGTATTTAACGAAATGCTTAACGCTCCCATATTAGTCAGCACTAATGATAGTGTAGATGTAGAAGTTAGCTTTTACAAAAAAGGTCAGGACGTAAAAGTTACGGGTACTCGCCTGCCGGAAGAGGAATTTAATTCTAAAGAAAACTTCTCAGGAAGTGCCGTTTCCTATTATATCCAGGAGAATATTTTTATGGATAATCCGGAGTTTATCACCAAACGATTGGTAAGCGACTGGAAAAGTGCAATGTCAGAATCTACCAGTTTTAAAACTATAGATAACTATGTACCTAAAAAAGACTTTTTAGACAAGAGCAAAATAATGGGAACTATTGAATATTTAAACCTTTGGAACACATTTGTTAAAAAGCGTACCCTTATGTATCCGGGTGAAAAAACCGTGGAGACAGAAGATATTAAAGAGATGAAAAAGAGTGTACCTCTGGATGATGAAGGATTGCTGGCTAATCAGGCCTACTTTGACTATGTGAAATCGCAATTGATAGCACCCGATAAACGCGACCTTGATGAGAACAGCAAAACGCTTGCTGCGATTGCCAAACTTAAGCCGGGATCTTTTAAAGATAAAATGCTTTTCTATCAGTTAAATAACAGCCTTAAGGATGCTTCTAACACTGCCGAAAGGACTAAGCTATTAGCTGATTACAGCAATGGCTTTACTGATAAAAAATACTATAACAATACGTTAGCCAATAATAAAACCATAGAAAGCTTGGGTAAGGGCATGCCTGCGCCACTCTTCAGCGCTCTGGGCATAGATGGTAAGCAATATAACCTGGCCGACTTTAAAGGTAAATATGTAATTATAGACGTATGGGCTACATGGTGTGGGCCCTGTAGGCAACAGTCGCCTTATTTTGATAAACTGGCCGACAAATATCAAAAGGAGAACGTTAAATTTATGGCTGTTAGCGTAGATAAGAACATAGCCGACTGGGCAGTGGAAGCTAAAGCGAAAACAAAAAAGGTGTTGCAGCTTCACATAAATAACAATGAACTCTTTAGTAAACAATACAGTGCCGAGAGTATACCGCGCTTTATACTTATAGATACTAACGGTAATTTTGTAAACGCCCGCCTGCCACAGCCAGAAGATAAAATATTCGAAAAAGTGCTTAGGGAAACTTTAGGCCTCGCCGAAGAAAAGTAATTTCTGTTTCTAAAGATTGCAACCCACGACAGTGTATTATATGCTGTTCGTGGGTTTGTTTTTAAAGGGCCCGTTCTTACTACTTTCAAAAAAGAATTATATTTGTAAATAAACCTTACAGGATATGGATGCTTTCGAGATGGTAAACAAAAATATTAGCCGCTATGTAAATTTTAAGAAAGAAGAATTAGAAATATTTAATTCGCTGATGGAATTTAGAAAGGTACCTAAAAAAACTATTATGCTCAGCGAAGGCGAAATGTGTAATTTTGAAGCCTTCGTGGTTAAAGGAGTAGTAAGAAAGTATTTTGTAGACCCTAATGGTTTTGAAGTTATCCTTCAGTTTGGAATCGAAGACTCATGGGTAGGCGATATATCGTTTGATATTTATAATACGAAACCAAGCAAGGTATTTATAGAAACACTGGAAGATTCTGAATTCCTTATTTTTTCTCCCCAAGCTAAAGAAGAACTGTATGAAAAGGCTCCAAAGTTTGAAAGAGCTTTCCGTATCCTGCTGCAGCGCAACCTTGCCGCCACACAAAACAGGCTGTTCAACACTATATCTATGACAGCTTTAGACAAGTACCTTGAATTTTTAGACCTTTACCCTACTCTTCCACAACGTGTAGCACAGCATTATATAGCTTCTTATCTTGGCATATCAGCCGAATTTTTAAGCAAGACAAGGGCGAAGATTGCAAAACATTAAAAATTTAAAGTTTCGGGTTTAAGGTTTAAAGTTACCGTGCCCTACTGTAAACTGAACACTTTACACTGAAAACTATTTTCTTGTCCCAGTTCAATGCACACAACTTTCAATTGGCGCAACTTTGTACTGTAATTAACCAATGAATAATAGTTATGGACAGAAAAGATTTTATACGCAAAGGCCTTATGGGCACGGGGATGTTTATCACATCGGCGACCATAGGCAAAGCTCTTGACAATGATATAGACGAAATAACGCCCTTAGAACCTATTGGCTACAACCACCTGCCAAACGTAGATTCTAAACTTGCAGAAAACACTGTTTTACATAAAGCCGACACGCGGGGCCATGCTAACCACGGCTGGCTGGATTCGCACCACTCCTTTAGCTTTGCTAATTATCATAACCCCGACAGGATGCACTTTGGTGTGCTTAGGGTATTAAACGACGACCGGGTAGACCCGGGTATGGGGTTTGGCACTCATCCTCACGACAACATGGAGATAATCTCTATACCTTTAGAGGGCGACCTGGAGCATAAAGACAGTATGGGTACAAAAGCCATAATTAAAAAAGGCGACATACAGGTAATGAGCGCCGGCACCGGTATTCAGCACAGCGAGTACAACAAAAATAAAGACAGGCTTACTAAGTTCCTGCAAATATGGGTGTACCCCAACAAGCACAATGTAACACCGCGATACGACCAGATATCGCTCGATGTTGCGGCAAGGCACAACAAATTACAGCAAATACTCTCGCCTAACCAGGACGATGAGGGCGTTTGGATACATCAGGATGCATGGTTCCATATGGGGCAGTTTGATAATGGCTTTACCACACAATACAACCTTAAGAAAAAAGGCAATGGTATATACGCCTTCGTGCTTAAAGGAGACATTAGCATAGGAAACATTAAACTAAATGAGCGTGATGGGTTGGGCATTTGGGATGTCAATACTATTGAAATCACCGCAAATTCTCAGGATGCCGAAATACTATTAATGGAAGTACCCATGCAATTATAATAAAATGTTTTTCTTGTCCCAGTTCAATGCGGGGCGGGTTTTTAAGTAGGACATTTGCATAGTTCATTTAAACAACACAACTTTTTAGAACAAATTAATAAACCATAAAAATTAAAAATTATGTCAACAACAAAATGGGTATTAGACCCAACACACTCAGAAGTAGGATTTAAAGTAAAACACTTAATGTTTACAAACGTATCCGGAAACTTCACAAAATTTGAAGCTACAGCTACATCTGATGACGAAAACTTTGACAACGCTGCATTTGACTTTAGTGCCGATGTAGACTCTATAAGTACAAATAATGCCGACCGTGACGGCCACCTTAAAAGTGCCGACTTCTTTGATGCTGAAAAATTTCCAAAACTTACTTTTAAATCTACATCAGTAGCAAAAGCAGAAGATGGCGAGTATGTAGTAACTGGCGACCTTTCTTTGCATGGCGAAACTAAACCGGTTACCCTTGCGGTAGAATATGGCGGTATCCAGAAAGATCCTTGGGGAAACATTAAATCGGGCTTTTCTGTTACAGGAAAAATCAACCGTAAAGACTTTGGCCTTAGCTGGAATGCTGCACTTGAAACAGGTGGTGTAATGCTTGGCGAAGAAGTTAAAATTGCTTTAGAACTTCAGTTTGTAAAACAATAATTAAGACTTAATTTATATTTGCCTTATATTTAACAAAACCCGTAGTGCTTTATAGCGCTACGGGTTTTGTTTTTTTAACTTAATACGACTATATTTATATATTTGGGCATTAAATTGTTAGCGATGAGTTTTATAAAAGGAATAATGAAATTATTTTCGGGAGAAAAAAAAGAGCCTGAATCTGAACAACAACCTGACCCTGTTTTAGAACCTTATCCTAAAACAGTTAATGATCTGGAAAAGTATTTCAGGGAAAACGACCTCAATAAATATTGGGGAAAAGTAAAACCTCTCATACGCCCTAAAATAGATCTTAATACCCAGCCCGTTAATGAGGAAAAGCTGGCAATAGGCATATCAAAAATTGGTGGTAAGCCAGATCTTGTTAATCAGGATATGTGGCCAAGGGCAAAGAACGGTAAATCTATGTCGTTTATCGCGCAAGTAAACTGTTCCGATATTTCTATAACAGATCCGGAAATTAAAATGCCATTAAACGGAATGATTTCTTTCTTTTATTGTGCCGATCAGGAAATTTGGGGTTTCGACCCTAAAGATAAAAGCAGCTTCAAAGTAGTGTTTACAACAAATTCCCCTTTAATAAGAGTAGACTATCCCGCAGATCTTCAAGCACATTCGAGATTTAACGCTAACAGTATTGAATTTGACCCGACAGTGAGCCTGCCAAATTTGGAATATGATTGTATGGATGGTGTGTTTAGCGATGACGACGATGATGATATGGATACCTATTCTGATTTAATTAACGAGACATCAAAAAACCAGATGTTTGGTTACGCTAACCCCGTACAGGGAACTATGGAATTAGATTGCCAGTTAGTGACCAACAACATTTATGTAGGTGATGCAAAGGGATACGAGCACCCTAAGGTAAAAGAACTCGAATCCGGGAAAGACGATTGGATACTTTTGCTTCAGGTTGATTCTGAAGATGACAAAACCGGCATGATGTGGGGCGATAGTGGTATGCTTTATTTCTGGATAAGGAAACCGGATCTTGAGTCGCAAAATTTCGATAATTGCTGGTGCATCCTTCAATGTTATTAATTGGCAAAAAATTATGTATTTTTCTTTTGGTCAGTAAAACTACCTTTCATACATTTGACCTATGATTTTACAATCTCAAATAGCAGTGAATTTTTGGTGGTGGCAGTCAACTCTTTAGTGACTGGTGCCTAACTACGTATATACTACTTAAGTAAACGGCTTGTCACAATGTGGCAAGCCGTTTCTCTTTTTACCAAAAATCATAACATCTTTCCTAATGAACATACATACTCAAGCTTATACCTTTAATGCCGACCTGCATACCGCCGTTGGCCTGTACATGGGGCTGCGCAACCACTACCGTAAACCTTGCCTTTTAGAAGGTAACGACTACCATTCCCGTACAGATAGTACCTCATTTATAGGGCTCGACCCTATTGTAGAGATCATTGTTTACAATGATACCATAGTAATAGATGTTGCAGGCCAAAGGAGCGAGCAGCCTATAAAAGATAAACGCAAGGTTACCAATCAGGCTAAAGAACTTATTGATGGGTTTAAATTTAACGATGCTTTTGCTAACAACGCGTTTCTTAGTTATTTCAGCTTCGAGTATTCCCATTTTGAAGAAACAACCGTCAGCGTTCAGCAGTCCGATCTTGATTTGCCAAAGGCTCATTTTATACTGTTTAAGTACCTTATAGTGTTAGACCACTTTCATGATACCGGCGAAATACTTTACAATTCGTTCGACGGCAGCAAGTTGCCTGATAGTCATTTTGCAGATATACTTCGACGCCAGTCGTTTACGTTACTGCCTTTTGAAACACAGGGTGAAGAAAAAACTCCGGTATCCGGAAATGAGTTTATAGATCTGGTAAACAAAGCTAAAGAGCACATCTATCTTGGCGATGTATTTCAGCTTGTGGTATCGAGGCCATTTTCCCAAGGCTTTTTTGGCGATGATTTTGAAGTGTACCGCCAACTCAGGAGGCTAAACCCTTCTCCCTATTTATTTTATGCCGATATGGAATCGTACCGCCTTATGGGCTCGTCTCCCGAAACACAAATTAGGCTTAAAGATGGTAAGGCATCCATACACCCTATAGCGGGTACCGTACGCAAGACCGGCGATGATGCTACTGATGCACGCCTGACTGATGAACTGGTACACGATGAAAAGGAAAATGCAGAACACACTATGCTTGTAGACCTGGCTCGCAATGACCTTAGTAAATATTGCAACGATGTGCACATTGCCTCCTATAAGGAAGTCCAGAATTTTTCGCATGTTATCCACTTAGTATCTAAAGTTACCGGAGCTGTTAACGAAACTGATGCACTTACATTATTTAACGGAACGTTTCCTGCAGGAACGCTGTCGGGCACGCCCAAACCCAAAGCTTTAGAACTGATCGCAAAATATGAAACCGGAACCCGCGATTATTATGGTGGTGCAATAGGTTTTTTAGGAACAGATGGTACCATTAACCTTGCTATTGTAATACGCAGTATTCTGAGTAAAAATAATGAACTGCATTACCGCGCCGGCGCCGGTGTGGTTTTAGACTCTGTGCCCGAAAATGAATTACAGGAAGTTAACAATAAACTTGGAGCCGTGCGTCGTGCCATTGCCGCCGCCCACAACAATATATAGTTATGAAAATAGGTATTATAGATAATTTCGACTCGTTTGTGTACAATCTCGTGCGTTATGTGCGCGAGGTAGATAATGTGCAGGTTGTTGTACAGCGCAATAATGACATAGATTATGATGAGCTTGATAGCTGCGATGCGCTGCTCCTTTCGCCAGGGCCCGGTATACCCAGCGAGGCAGGCGATTTGCTCGAAGTGATAAGCCGTTACTCTGGTAAAAAGAAAATGTTGGGTGTATGTTTGGGCCACCAGGCAATTGCCGAGGTTTTTGGAGGCACGTTAGAGCGTTGCCCACAACCTGTACATGGCAAAGCCAGCAACATGATGTTAATTGGCAGTGATCCGCTTTTTGCAGGATTGCCAAACACAATGCCAGTGGGCCGCTACCATAGCTGGAAGATATCAGCCGAGGATAATCCGTTGATTACTATTACTGCCCAAACCGGAGACGGAACTGTTATGGCATTGCGGCACGCCTCCCACCCTACCACCAGCGGTGTACAGTTTCATCCTGAGTCTATACTTACTCCACAGGGCAGGCAAATGATAGAGAACTGGATAAGGGAATAGTGGCTTATCCCTATCCTTCACCAGAGGAGAGGAAACAGTAACTTTCATATCTCTTTAGTAAAGATTTTAATATTCCAATCCCCACTTTCATCTCCTTTAGCCAAGGGTTGGCGTGAAGCTCTAATTACAATGAAAAACATACTTAATAAAATAATAAACCGCGCCCAGCTTGATAAAGCCGAAGCTTACCAGTGCATGCTGGCCATAGGCAACGGCGAATTACCCGACGCACAAACAGTTGCTATTATGGCGGGTATCCAGATGCGTGGCCTGCAGCTCGACGAACTTAACGGTTTCCGTCAGGCATTGTTAGAACTCGCCCTGCCTATGCATTTTGATGTAGGCGACAGTATAGATGTTTGCGGTACCGGTGGCGATGGCAAAAACACGTTTAACATTTCTACTTCTACAGCGTTTGTCTTAGCAGGCATGGGTTACAAAGTGGTTAAGCACGGCAACTATGGTGTGAGCTCCCTCTGTGGGTCGAGCAATGTGCTCGAGTCTTTGGGCTATACTTTTACGAATAATAAAGATGCCCTTCAGCGCCAGCTCGACAAAGCTAACATCTGCTTTATGCATGCGCCGCTTTTTCATCCGGCCCTTAAAGCGGTGGCACCGTTGCGTAAGGCGTTAGGTATTGCCACATTCTTCAATAGCATGGGGCCATTGGTTAATCCTGCCCACCCTACACACCAGTTAACAGGAACTTATTCGCTCGAACTGGCTAAGCAATACCAGCATGTACTTCGTTCAGATCGTAAAGACTTTACCGTATTGCATGGCATGGACGGTTTTGATGAACTTACATTTATAGGCGTTACCAGAGTACTGGGCAAAGAGCGCGACGAACTTGTAGGCAACAGCCCCTTAAGGTCTGAAATTAAGCTGACAAACATATCGGGTGGCGATACGGTAGCCGCATCTGCTAAAATTTTGGTAAACCTGCTACAGGGCAATGGTACCGAACAACAAAATACCGTACTTGCAGGTAATGTAGCACTTGCTCTACAAACTTTTAATCCGCAAAGAGAGTTTATCTCGGCATTTGCCGAAGCACATGATGCAATACTATCCGGCAAAGCTATCCACCATCTTAAAAAAATATCGGCATGAATATATTAGAACAAATAGTGGCTAATAAACGCCGCGAGATCGACGTGCTTCAACAGCAATTTTCTATAGATTACTTTCGCGAAAGCGAGAATTTTGAAAGGGAGTCGCTCTCTCTTAGCGATTTTGTTGCCGGGAAGGACTTTGGCATTATTGCCGAAATAAAACGTAAGTCGCCCAGTGGCGGGGATATAAAAACCGAACTTAATGTGATTGATGAAGCTATTTTTTATCAGGAAAATGGCGCTGTGGGTATCTCCATTCTTACAGATGCCAACTATTTTGGCGGCAGCATTAATGATGTTATTGCAGCCCGAAACATCGTAACCATCCCTATACTTCGAAAAGAATTTATAATAGATGAAATACAACTGTATGAGGCAAAGGCTGCCGGAGCCGATGCTGTGCTTCTTATTGGTGCCATACTTAATAAAGATGAAGCGGCTTTTCTTACACTTACTGCTCATACGTTAGGTTTGGAAGTGCTGTTTGAGGTACACACACAAGGCGAACTTGATATTATACCAATGCACGCCGACCTGGTTGCCATTAATAACCGAGACCTTAAAGCGCAACAAACTACACTGCAACATTCGTACGACCTGATAGGCCTCTTGCCAAAACATATCCCGGCAATATCTGCATCAGGTATTAAAAGCCGCGAAGACATTATTTCTCTAAAGAAAGCCGGTTTTAGCGGAGCATTAGTTGGCGAAAGCATTTTGCGCGATGGCCATCTGGCAGAGTTAACAAAAAGAATACGCTAATGATAATCAAAGTTTGCGGACTGACAGATAACGAAAGTAGCACACAGGTAGCTAAACTGGATGGTGTAGATTATGTTGGCTTTATATTTTACGATGGATCAAGGCGCTTTACGGAGTGTACTCTGACCACAGACAAACAAAAGGCAGGAGTTTTTGTAAACGCTACGGTAGAATATATTACAGAGCAGGTTGTAAAACATAAACTTGACATAATTCAACTTCACGGTAATGAAAGCCCCGAATTTATAGGACTACTACCGAAAGGCATCAAAATAATTAAAGCATTTGGTATTGCTACCGAAGACGACCTGGAGGCTACACATCTTTACGAAGGTTTGACAGAATATTATTTATTTGATACCAAAAGCGACAGTCATGGTGGCACCGGGACACACTTTAACTGGCAGGTTCTGGATGCTTACAAAGGTTCTACACAATTCCTGCTTAGTGGCGGAATAGGATTAGAATCTGTCGAAAAAATAAAACATTTTAAACACCCGCAACTGGCAGGTTACGACCTTAACAGCCGTTTCGAGCTTTCGCCAAAAGTGAAAGACCCGAGACAGATTGCAACATTTATAAAATTGCTTAACATGAAAACGACCTCATATTTAGATACCGATGCATTAGGCTTTTATGGCGAATTTGGAGGTGCGTATGTGCCGGAATTACTACGCCCTAACGTGGAAGAACTCGATGCTGCTTTTAATTCCTACTGCTTTTCTGAGCAATTTGAAAGCGAATTTAAGCAGCTGCTTAAAGATTATGTAGGCAGGCCAACACCTCTTTATCTGGCCGGCAGATTATCTGATAAATATGGCGCGACGATATATCTTAAACGCGAAGACCTTTGCCATACAGGCGCTCATAAAGTAAACAATACAGTAGGCCAGATATTGCTTGCCAAGTACATGGGCAAGACTAATATTATTGCCGAAACCGGTGCAGGCCAGCACGGCGTTGCCACCGCTACAGTTTGTGCCTTAATGGGGTTAAACTGTATTGTATATATGGGAGAGAAAGATATAGAGCGCCAGGCGCCTAATGTGCAACGTATGAAGATGCTGGGTGCCGAGGTTCGCCCGGCAACTTCGGGTAGTAAGACTTTAAAAGATGCCACTAACGAGGCCATTCGTCATTGGATAAATCATCCCGATTCATACTATTTAATAGGAAGCGTAGTCGGCCCGCATCCCTACCCAAAAATTGTGGCCTATTTTCAGTCGGTTATTTCCAAAGAAATTGAGAAACAACTGTTAGAAAAAACCGGGAAAACTTACCCTGATAAGGTAGTTGCCTGTGTGGGTGGCGGCAGTAACGCTGCTGGTGCTTTTTACCAATTTTATGATAATCCTAATGTCGAACTTGTAGCTGTAGAGGCTGCAGGTATGGGTGTAGATTCGGGTAAATCGGCGGCAACAAGTGTGCTGGGTACCCCGGGGGTATTGCATGGCAGTCTTACTTTACTTATGCAGGATGCAGACGGGCAAGTTACCGAACCTCATTCAATATCGGCAGGACTCGACTATCCGGGTATTGGGCCGTTGCATGCGCATACTATTGCTACAGGACGTGCTGTGAGCATCGCCGTAACTGATGATGAAGCTTTGCAGGCAGCACTTGAGTTATCGCAACTGGAAGGTATTATACCGGCCTTAGAGAGTGCCCATGCTTTATATGCCTTAAACAAATTAGAACTAAAAAAAGAAGATGTTATCGTGGTAAATCTTTCCGGCCGTGGCGATAAGGATATGAACACCTATCTTGAAAAATTCCCTAATCTATGAATCCATTTATAAAAGATAAAAAGCAGGTCAGTATTTTTGTAACCGCAGGTTACCCGAAGCTTGATAGCCTGAGAGGACAATTATTGCAATTACAGGACCAAGGTGTTGATTTTATTGAGGTGGGAATCCCATTCAGTGACCCGATGGCCGATGGCGCTGTAATACAGGAAACAAGCAGCATAGCATTAGAAAACGGCATGAAACTGGGCCTGCTTTTAGACCAGCTTGATGCGCTGAGGAATGAAATAAATATTCCGTTGGTGCTTATGGGATATTTAAACCCTGTATTACAATTTGGATTGGATGCTTTTTTAACCCGATGCCAGGCTCTAAAAATTGCCTCACTTATATTACCCGACCTTTCTGTAGAGTTATATGAAACAAAATATAAAGAGGTATTCGGGAAGTATACCATTCCGGTTACGTTTCTTATAACGCCACTTACTCCTAACGAACGCGTACAAAAAGTAGCGCAGGTATGTCAAAATAGCTTTGTATATCTCGTGGGGCAAAACAGTATTACCGGACAGGGTTACGCTATTGATGATGCCATGTCGTCCCGCTATGCAGAGCTCAAAAAGTTATGTGGAACAACCCCGTTATTTTTAGGCTTCGGTATTGATTCTAAAGGGAAAAAAGAACAAGCCTTTAAAAGTGTTGACGGCGTTATTGTAGGTACGGCTTATTTAAAAGCTGTAAAAGTAAGTGGGGAAGTCGAGTTTGTGGACGGGTTATTGTAGTTATTTCTACCTGAGCAAAAAATTAATGGCGGTTATGCCATTTGCTTATATATGCGGTTCAATTGGGATAAAATGTCACGCAAAGTAGCAAAGTTGAAAACGAAATATTTTCTGTGGAACAAACGACTGTTAAGTCGCAAAGCTTTGCGGCTTAACGTCTTTGCGTGAAAAATATTTGAACTATATTATATTTTCATTTTATATAGATATAAACACACCCCCAACCCCTCTCGAGAGGGGAGCGAACTTCACTCGGATATAACTCGCTATAATAGACAAAAAATATTGAGATTGCTTCGGCCTCGCAATGACGTTGCGTGAAGAAAAAAATTGATCAATCATCTACAATTTCGCTGCGCTAAATTCAGAATGAAATATGCGGCAGCATAGAATTTAGCCGACCTCTATTCCGTTAAGGTAAAATTGTACTTAATAGTACCCACTTGGGTAGCTGCAGTTCCTGCATCAAACTTGGTACTCATAGCAGCTTGCCTGGCCTGGTCAAAGAGGCATTGCGCCGAGTTGGTTGTTCCTCTGCCCCTTTCGGCCTTTATAACTTTACCGCTTTGGTCTACAGTTATTTGTATAACAACAGTACCCTGTTCATTACATGTATAACGTGGTGCAGGTTTAGTTAGCACTTTACGGCCGGCAAGGTTATAGTTACCTGCTCCAGTGCCACGGCCTGCGCCGCTACCACCACCTGAGCCGCTTCCGCTGCCCGGGCCTGTCCCCGTACCATTACCGCTTCCTGTTCCTCCACCGGTACCACCGCCACTACCACCGTCGCCACTATAGCTACCGGAGCTCAGGCTTCCATTGCTTTTACCTTTGTTACCTGCCACGCCATCATCGCCGTCGCCACCTTTGTTACTGCCGTTTAAAAGGGCATCAAGGGCAGCATTAGTTTGTTTCGATGGTTTTGGTGTAACCTTAACAGGTTCTGTCTTAGCTTCTTCTTTTTTAGGTTCTTTTGGCTTAGTGGTAACAGGCCTTGTTTTTACAACTTCGGGAGCATCATCAAGGTCACTGGCAACTACTTCGTCTTCCTGGGCCGCTGCCGCCGGCTGGGCTTTTACCTTCTCTGTTACTTCGAGTACTTTACTCTCATAATCAGCACCCGAGCCCACTTCGCTATCGCCAAAGTTTACGGTAACGCCACCACCTCCACCGCCGCCTTCAAGGTCGGTCAGGGCAGCAGAGCTGTCATTGTATTTACCAATAATTAGCACCAATAGTAATAGCCCAAACGTTATGGTTGTTATTACTAATGATTTCTTTTCCTGTTCGGTATACGTAGCCATAAAAGTTATTTTGTTGTGGCTATTACAAACTTAAGTTTAAGCTTAACACCAATTGACAATATGTTTACCATATCCTGTACTTCAAGGTCTTTTGGCAGTCGCACAATTACCGTTTTGTCTCCGGTAGCTGCTACTCTTGCTGCCAATGCACCCTCTATATCATCAAAATTTAATTGTTCCTTATCAAGATAAAATTCTTTATTCTTGGTTACAGACAGGCTTGGATGCGCTTTATCGGTAGTATTATTACTATCAGCTTTAGGCAGGGCTAGATCTATAACGTTAGGATTTGCAAGTGTAGAGATAATAAGAAAAAACAGCAGCAAAAAGAACATAATGTCGCTTAGCGCTGACGCGGCAACTTCTGCATGAAAACGTTTATTTCTTCTTACTCTCATTTTCCGGTCGTGATTACATTAACAAACTGAATGATTACCCTTTGCACCTTTAATGAAAAACTATCTATAACCATATTAAAGTAGTGGTAACCGGAATAAGCAATAACGCCCACTATAAGCCCTAATCCCGACGAGATCATCTTCTCATAGAGACCACCTGATATACTCCCTATACTGATATTTTCTGTAATAGAGATGGTATAAAATATTTTGATAACTCCTGATATTGTACCAATAAATCCAAGAATAGGTGCTATACCTGCCACAAGGCCCAGCCATCCCAGCTTTTCTTCCATTTGGCCAATCTCTACATTAGTAGTTTTTTCCATCATGCCCTCAATTTCATTAAGTGGCCTGCCATTGCCTACAAGGCTTATACCACTTTCTAATATTGAGCCATATGCGGTACCTGATTTACTTGCAGTAATCTGAGCTGTTTCAATTTTACCCGCGCTCAGCTTCTCACGAATTTCATCAACCAGCCTGGAATCTTCTTTTGTCACTTTCTTATAATAAAGCGCTCTTTCTATAATAACATATAAAGTAAAAAACAGCAATAGTAGTATGGGCACTACCATTACCCCACCCTTCATGAGCAGCGAAAAATAATTAACCGAATCTGTAGCAGTTGCAGCAGCGGCAGTCGCCGTACTATCTGTAGTAGCAGCAGGGATGGTGTCCTGCAGTAATAAAATTAGATTTGTCATGTTTTACTTAAAGTTACTTTTAGTGTAATGGCATAGTGCAGAAAACACTGCTTTTTAATGGATAACGAATATATGCCTTTTTGAGTATGCAAAGAAATAAAAAACCTGCTTATTTACATAAGCAGGCCTTGTAAAATTATATTAAAAAAGCTACACTGTAGCTTCTTCAGCTACTAAGTTGTGTCTTTTTTCGATAGCATCTTTATCTGCTTTAGACATTGTATCTACTAATACAGGTGTTGCGATAAATAGCGAAGAATATGTTCCTACGATAATACCTACCAACATTGCAAAGATAAATCCGCGGATTGAGTCGCCACCAAATACAAACATGATAAGTAGTACAAGTATCATGGTAAGCGATGTATTAACCGTACGCGATAATGTAGTATTTACCGAGTCGTTTACAATTTGTTTAAAGCTACCTTTTGTGTTACCTGCAAGGTACTCACGAACCCTGTCGAACACGATAACAGTATCATTCATAGAATAACCAATTACCGTTAGGATAGCTGCGATAAAGTGCTGATCCATTTCCATGTGGAAAGGCATAAACTTGTAGCACAATGAGTATATACCCAATACAAAAATAACGTCATGCGCTACCGCTGCAATTGCACCAAGGCTGTATTGCCATTTTCTAAAACTTACCATTAAGTATATAAACACAATTGCCATAGAGCCTAATACAGCCCAGTATGAATTTGTTTTTATATCATCTGCTACGCTTGCATTTACTTTTGATGCTTGTAAAATACCTAAAGTTTTACCTTCTGTAGTATTTACAAATTGCTGCTCTGTAAGAGGCGTTGTATAATACTTTTTAAGGCTATTGTAAAGCATAGTGTTTACTTCCTGATCGGCTTCAACAGTATTTTCATCGACCTTATATTTAGTTGTAATCCTCAATTGAGATTCGTTACCAAATACCTTAGCATCTACATTACCATTAAATACATCTTTATCACCAAGTTCTGTTCTTATTTGCTCTGCATCTACCGGTTTTTCAAACTTAACCTGGAATGTACGGCCTCCTACGAAGTCGATACCCTGATCTAAACCATTTACAAAGAAGATCGACACACAGCTCACTATAACTACTATAGCAGAGAATATGTATGAAAACTTCTTAGCCCCAAGGAAGTTAAAGTGAACGTTTGTAAACCAATTTTTAGACATGCCTGTAACAAACGTAAGTTTTTCGCCTTTTTTAACACTCCAGTCGAGGAACAACCTTGTAATGAAGATTGAAGTAAATAACGATGTGAAAATACCTATAAGTAGTGTAGTTGCAAAACCTTTAACCGGTCCTGAACCAAATATTAATAGTACCAAACCTGTAAGAACGTGCGTAACGTTAGCATCTGTAATAGATGACATCGCACCTTTCCAGCTAAACGAGATCTTGATAGCTTCGTCAAGCGTTTTACCATGACGAATTTCTTCTTTGGCACGCTCGTATATAATGATGTTAGCATCTACCGCAGTACCAATGGTTAGAACGATACCGGCGATACCAGGTAATGTAAGTACAGCGCCTAAACTTGCAAGGAAACCAAACAGGAACAGGATGTTAACAAGTAATGCTGCATTAGCATATAAACCTGCTTTACCGTAATAAACAACCATCCATAGCGATACTAAAAGTAAACCTACGATTGATGAGTTGATACCGTTATCAATAGCTTCCTGACCAAGGGATGGCCCTACAACTTCAGACTGTACGATATCTGCCTTAGCGGGTAATTTACCAGCTCTAAGGATGTTAGCTAAATCTTTAGTTTCTGTTACATCAAATGCACCAGATATTTGCGAGTTACCACCGGCGATTGGGCCTGTAGTTACCCCAGGAGCAGAGTATACAACATTATCAAGAACAATAGCTATAAAGCCCTGCTCCCTGTATGCTTTCCCGGTCATTTCTTCCCATTTCTGAGAACCTCTTGTATTCATTTGCATGCTTACAGCAGGCTTGTTCATCTGGTCGAAAGTAGCACTTGCACCAGTAATAACGTTTCCGCCAAGTGGAGCAATGCTTTCTTTATTACTTTTTAAAGCGTAAAGCTCAAGAGAGCCGCGACTTTTCTTAGTATCTTCTTTACCCCATGCAAAACGTGCAAAACGAAGTTCGGCAGGAAGTAAGCTACGAATGTCAGCTCTTTTTAACCAGGCTGTTATGGCTGCAGTATCTTTTACAGATGCCATACCAATTACCGGTCCGCCCGGGCTAATGGCAAGTTTGTCAAACAACGGGTTGTTACCTTTTACTTTAGCAGCAGAATCGTTGCTGCCTAAAAGTTTCTCTATAGAGTCGTTAGCTGCTACTTTAGTTTCTGTAGTAGCCGCATTTTTCTCAGTTTTCTTAAGCGTTTCATTAGCTTGTAGTAAAAAGCCCTGAAGGTCGTTTACTTTGTAAGCTTCCCAAAACTCTAACTGTGCAGTACTTTGCAATAGCTTTTTAACACGCGCTTCATCTTTAGCACCCGGTAACTCTACCATGATACGGCCAGACTCACCTATTCTCTGGATATTCGGCTGTACAACACCAAATTTATCTATACGCTCTGTAAGCACTCCAAAAGCACTATCAATAGACTCACTTACTTTTTTACGTAGTACTTTTTTTACCTGATCATCGCTCATAGTGGTGTTAACACTCTCGCTACCCATTATTTTATTGGTGAAAATTTCCGGAGATGCAAGTTTAATGCTTCCCTGAGACTCTTTTTCGAAAGCAGCAAAGAAAGCATCAAGATAGTCCTGATTACCTTGTCTCTCTTTCGTAGCGCGGTCCAGCGCCTTATTAAAGACAGGGTTTTTAGAGTTATTTGCCAGCCCTTTAAGGATATCTTTTACAGATACCTCAAGCATGACATTAATACCTCCTTCAAGGTCAAGACCTTTGTTGATTTGTTTGTCTCTTACTTCGCCATAGGTGTAGCCAAGATATACTACTGAATCTTTGATAGATTCCAGATAAGCTACCTCTTTATCAGAGTTGCCACCGGCCTGCGCCTTAGCATCATCTTCAATCCTGTCTGAAACAAATGTGAAGGAGAGTTGGTAGATACATACTAACGCAAACAAAATTGCGAAAAATTTAACGAGTCCCTTATTCTGCATTATTACTAAAAATTAATTATTCCGATTTTTTAAAAACGAGCAAATATATAATTTACGATAAGATTAACCAATTTATTTGTAAATTATATCATAAAAAAAAGACTGCCTTACGGCAGTCTTACATGTTTTGAGGTAAAACTTATGCAAGTACAGCCTTTAAGTCGGCATTCATGTTACGTACTGCATCAGCACTTTTAGCAAACTTAGCCTTTTCTTCATCGTTAAGATGGATGTCTAAAATTTCTTCCAGTCCATTTGCACCTATAATACATGGCACTCCCATACAAATATCTTCCTGCCCATATTCGCCTTCTAAAAGGACAGAACAAGCAATCATTTTTTTCTGGTCGTTAAGGATGCTGTCTACAAGATATGCCACAGATGCTCCAGGCGCATACCATGCAGATGTACCCAGCAAACCTGTAAGCGTTGCCCCACCTACCATCGTATCTGCAGCTACCTTTTCCAATTCTTCTGCGGTAAGAAACTCTGTAACGGGTATTCCGTTGTAAGAGGCGAGTCTTGTAAGAGGTATCATGGTTGTATCGCCGTGGCCGCCTATTACCATTCCGTCTACATCGCCGGCAGGTTTATTTAATGCTTTAGATAGAAAATATTTAAAACGGGCACTATCGAGTGCGCCGCCCATACCTATAATTTTATGTTTTGGAAGCCCTGTGGCCTTGAGTGTTAAGTAGGTCATAGTGTCCATAGGGTTAGAAACCACAACCACAATAGCATCAGGCGAATGCTTAAGAACATTCTCTGCCACGCCTTTTACGATACCCGCATTGATGCCTATAAGCTCCTCGCGCGTCATACCCGGTTTTCTGGGTACGCCCGATGTTATAACCACGACACTACTGCCGGCCGTTTTAGAATAATCGCCAGTTATACCCGATACCTGTGTATTAAAGCCTGTGTTAGGCGCACATTGCATAATATCCATAGCTTTACCTTCGGCAAAGCCTTCTTTAATATCAAGCAAAACCACCTCAGATGCTATTCCTCTGTAAGAAATCACATCGGCACAGGTAGCGCCTACATTGCCGGCTCCTACTATCGTTACTTTCATATTTTATATTGTTTAATTGGGTTGATTTAATGTATTATGTATTGTAAAGATACATTAGTATTTATAAATTTCCCAAAAGCAAGCACAGTTTGTATATTAAAATTGCCGATATTATATTTAATTGCTGCTTCTCCTATATAATTTACTCTTGTCTTGTAAATCTCTTTAAGACGATAGTTAAGGATGTCCTGTAGCGGGATTAGGTTTTCTATTGTACCCTTGTCTCCGCCAACTTTGTATTTAAACTTACTGCTGGTAACGATAAAGCTGCTCAGCACCTCCCACCTGCCATATTCTTTAGATGCGCTTACCTGGCCCTGCCATGTGTCTACAAGGCCATTAATCGTGTTTATCCCCAGCGTACCGTAATCAGTCTCTACATTCAGGAAATTTACTGATATATCTTCTTTAGAATAAGCTGCAAGTACAGCAAGATGAAATTTCTTTTGGGTAATGGAATCAAAATACCGACTGATGTTATGTTTTAAACCAACACCATACACCTGGTAATTACTTTTTTTAAGATTTACCTGTGGCGAATATTTTACAACTAATTCAGACCCATATGGCAAGCCCAGAGACCCCTGAAGGTAAGGATAGGCTACCGTTTTCATGTTGATGCCCTGAGGGGTTTCAAGCCGTACATCGCTGTCGCCAAGCTGCCCGTGCAAGTATACCTGGTTTTTATTACCCACGGCAGTAGGTATCGTTGCCGATGTACCTTCTTCCAACTGAAAGAAACTGAGATCGCTGTTACGAATAACAAATGTGCGGTCTTTTTGAGGCGTTACGAAGGCATTTACATGCAACTCAATCGTGGCACCCCATAGCTTGGGCTTTTTCGCAGTAGTTACCCATCCGGAAACCGATTGGTATACGGCAGCATCTGTAGCAGGGGTTATGTAACTATCCGAAAAAATAAGGGCATCGTCTATGAGATGCCCTATTTGCTGTAATTCCTGTGCCTGCGCTGTTGCCTTGCCTGTGCAAAGCAGCATGGCTGCAAACATTATTATATTAAAAACTATCCGCTTACGCATCAATTCGCGCGTAAGACGCGTTCTTCTCAATAAACTCTCTCCTTGGTGGTACTTCATCGCCCATAAGCATAGAGAATATCCTGTCAGCTTCCGGCAGGCTGTCTATACCTACCTGGCGCAGCGTACGGAACTCAGGGTCCATGGTAGTGTCCCATAGCTGCTCCGCGTTCATCTCTCCAAGACCTTTATAACGCTGTATTGCGGTACCTCCGCCAAGCCTCTCAGTAATGGCATCGCGTTGTGCTTCTGTCCACGCATACTCCTTCTTAGTCCCTTTCTTAACAAGGTACAAAGGCGGCGTAGCAATAAATACGTGGCCGTTCTCTATAAGTTCCTTCATGAAACGGAAGAAAAACGTTAATATAAGTGTAGAAATGTGGCTGCCATCAACGTCGGCATCACACATAATAACTACTTTATGATAGCGTAACTTTTCAAGGTTAAGCGCCTTGCTGTCTTCTGCCGTACCTATGGTTACCCCAAGTGCGGTAAAAATGTTGCGTATCTCTTCATTCTCAAATACTTTGTGGTGCATGGCTTTTTCCACATTAAGGATCTTACCCCTTAACGGAAGTATTGCCTGGAACGCCCTGTCACGGCCTTGCTTCGCAGTACCGCCTGCCGAGTCGCCCTCTACAAGGAATACCTCGCATTTTGCAGGATCCTGTTCAGAACAGTCACTAAGTTTACCCGGCAATCCGCCACCGCCCATAACGGTTTTGCGCTGTACCATTTCACGTGCCTTTTTAGCAGCGTGACGTGCCTGTGCAGCAAGGATAACCTTCTGTACAATAATACGTGCATCGTTAGGGTTTTCTTCAAGGTAATTTTCAAGCATTTCGCTCACAGCCTGGCTCACCGGTGCTACTACCTCCCGGTTACCCAGCTTGGTTTTAGTCTGGCCCTCAAATTGTGGCTCCTGTACTTTTACCGATATAATAGCCGTTAACCCCTCGCGGAAGTCATCGCCCGATATTTCGAATTTAAGCTTGTCTAATAAACCTGAACTATCGGCATATTTTTTAAGCGTATTGGTTAATCCCCTTCGGAAACCCGATAAGTGGGTACCTCCCTCGTGCGTATTAATATTATTTACATAAGAGAAAATATTCTCTGTGTAGCTTGTGTTATAAATAAGTGCAACCTCTACAGGTACTTCGCCTTTATCACTTTCCATACTGATAACGTGAGAGATAATAGGCTCGCGGTTACCATCTAAGAAACGAACGTATTCTTTAAGACCTTCGTCTGAATGAAATACTTCCGATACATATTCTCCTTTATCATCCTTTTGTCTCTTATCTGTAAGTGTTACCGTAATACCTTTGTTAAGGTAAGACAGCTCGCGCATACGGGCAGCAAGAGTATCGTAAGAAAACTCTGTAGTTTGGGTAAATATAGTATTGTCAGGATAGAAAGTCTGTGTAGTACCTCTTCTTTCGGTTTCGCCTATTTGCTTAACCGGGTAAAGAGACTTACCTTTTTCATATTCCTGCTCATATATTTTACCATCGCGAAAAACCGTAGAACGCATGTGGTTTGATAGTGCATTTACTACCGATACACCCACACCGTGAAGACCGCCGGATACTTTGTAAGAGTCTTTATCAAACTTACCACCGGCGCCTATTTTTGTCATAACTACCTCCAGGGCAGATACTCCTTCTTTTTTATGTAAATCTACCGGTATACCACGTCCATTATCTTCAACGGTAACAGAACCGTCTTCGTTAATTGCCACGCCGATGGTATCGCAATAGCCACCCATTGCCTCATCGATAGAGTTATCTACTACTTCATAAACTAAGTGGTGCAAACCACGAACACCCACATCTCCTATATACATTGAAGGGCGCATCCTTACGTGCTCCATCCCTTCCAGTGCCTGAATACTGTCTGCCGAATAGCTATTTTTCTTTATTTCCTCACTCATAAAATTTGATCTTAACGAAATTTTAAGTTTAACGAACAAATATAGCAAAACACAATCGATAATGCTATTTTACAACTTGTTTTAGCATTTAAGTTATCAACATTTTATTGAATTTTATTTTGTAATGCGAATACACTAAAAAAAAGTGGTTATTGCTCAAGACTAAACGGTATGTAAAAGTTATCTGTTTAAAATCATGTAAATAAAATATCCGGAAACCCTAAATCATAGCATTTAAAAGCAAAAAAAAAAGCGTCCTGCTAACTGCAGGACGCTTCTTCACAAACAAACAAACAAACTAAATTCTAAACTTTCGAATTTAAACAACTATTTTAGACTGCGCTATGGCGGTATCTGCATTAACATGGGCAGCATTTGCACGACCACTTGGGTCTGTATTTGCCTGCCATTTCGGTATCCATTTACGCACGGTTTGTGCTGCATTAACCTGCGGGAAATGCTTAAAGAATACACTTCTGTAAAAGTAGGCCTCTTTAGTGGCGGGAGTGTTGTACGGAAAGCGTTCTGCAGCGCTTTCCAGCTGATCATCGGTTACCTGGCTGGAGCAATACTCTATAAGGGTATCTATCCAGTTATATCCTACCCCATCGCTAAACTGTTCTTTTTGCCTCCACAGTACTTCCTGAGGAAGGTAAGGGTCATCCGGCGTATCAAATGCTTTGCGAAGTATATATTTCTCTATGTTATTATAGGTTTTGGGCTGTTTTTCTTCCGGCTTAATTTTAATGGCCATTTCCAAAAATGCTTTGTCTAAAAATGGTACACGCGCTTCCAGACCATGTGCCATTGTACTCTTATCTGCCCGGAGTAAATCTGCTGTCGCAAGCTTTTGTACTCTCTCTATGGTTTCTTTTTGAAATTCTGTCGCCGATGGCGCATTACGGAAATACAGGTAGCCTCCAAAAATCTCGTCTGCCCCTTCGCCCGAAAGAACTACCTTGATACCCCTATCTGTAATTGCCTTACTTAAAAAATACATGGGTGTACTGGCACGAATAGAGGTAACATCATAGGTTTCGAGATGCCAGATAAGTTTGTCCAGTATCTCTATTCCCTGTTCTATTGTAAAATGGACTTCATGGTGCTCTGTACCTAAAAATTCTGCCACTTTGCGTGCGGCAGCAGCATCGGGTGCCATGGCATCGAGTCCAATAGAGAACGAATGCATTTTTTTTGGACTATCCTTCATTAGCCTTGCAGCGATAGACGATGTAAGAGAAGAGTCTAACCCACCCGATAATAATACTCCGATAGGAACATCGCTCATAAGCCTTTTTTCAACTGCCTGTGTAAGCGATTGCCGAATGGTTGCAAAATCAACTTCTTCCACGGCTTTAGTGGCATCTTCCCATTGTGGCCTGTAGTATTTTACAAAACCTGTTTTAGGTGTGTAGTAGTGCCCCGGTGGGAAGGTAGAGAATGTTTGGCACTGGTCTGCAATTGCTTTCATTTCAGAAGCAAAATAAATCCTGCCCCTGCCGTCGAGCCCATAATAAAGTGGCTTCACGCCAAGCGGGTCGCGGCCTGCTATAAAATCGTCGCCATCTATTACTACAAAAGCAAAAATACCGTCGAGCATATCGCAAAATTCATAACCGTACTGCTCATAAAGGTGAACAATAACCTCAGAGTCCGACGTTGTCCTGAATGTGTGGTGACTTAACACAGTATCGCGCAGCTTGCGGTGATTGTAGATTTCGCCGTTGTGTACCATCCATGCACTTTTACTGCCCTGAATGGGTTGTTTACCTGTGTTAAGATCTACTATCGAAAGACGTTCGTGGCCTAATATGTGCCCTTTTTCGTTTACATGAATATCACTTTCATCGGGGCCGCGGTGCGACATCCTTTTAGAAAGTTGCGCTACTAATGCCTCATCTTTTCCTTTTCCTATTATTGCTAAAATTCCACACATCCTGATTCTAAATTTAAGTTCTGTATCGAAAAACTTTATTTAGTTATTCTCAACAAGACAAAATTGCACTTTTAGTTTAAATTGAAAAACATTAAAACATAATATGCTTTTAAATTAAAACTTAAAACAGGACTATTAACAAAATAAGTAAGCTAGATGATAGTTATTATACCTATAAAATTACAGATTATAAAAAAGCCATCCTTGCGGGATGGCTTTAAGATGCTTCGTTCTGAGTCGTAAGCTATGCAGTTCCTGCCTACGGCCATTTAAAACTAACAACTATGTTATTTCCTGTATCAAATATTTTGTCCCGTTTATCTCGAATTTATCTTCTTCTCTCATGCCCATCATTTTTGCACCAAGCGGCGATTGTGGCGAGAGTGCTATAACCGTAACACCATCTACCGTAATTTTAGGCAATGCAGCACTTACAAATAAATACATGCCGTTTGCTCTTACAAGGCTGCCAAGGGCTACCCTGTCGGTCACCGCCTCCGGGTTAATTTTTTCGAGAATACTTTTTTGTTCCTGAAATTCGGAAATTTTACGGTTCAGTTTTTCCTGCTCTATGTGCATCATTGATAAGGCTGTTTCGTGCTTATCTCCGGCAGACCCCTTAGCATCGTTAGCGGCCCCCTCCGTTAAGGCAGCGATCATGTCGCGAAAAGCATCGAGTTTATCGTTTACCTGCTGCAGGTAATAGTTTAGTATATTTTGTCTTAAAGAGTTCATTTTCATTTGGAGTTTTAATTCCTGCAAGGTTTTTAAATCCTTACAGCATAAATCATTAACGTATAGAAAATTAAAAACCTACAAGGCCATAAGGACCCTGCAGGTTAAATACTGTAAACTAATGTTTTAACTAGAAGTTAAACTTGTACGAAGCCCCAATTAAAAACTGGAAACCCTGCACCTGGTAGTTTACCCACCTTTGGTAATTTTGATTAGCTATATTATTTAGCCTTACAAAACCTGTAAGGCGCTCATTATACTTGTACCCCACATTTGCATTAACGTCGAAATAATTTTTAAGTGTAACTACCTGCGTATCAAAAAGCGTTATATCATTTAAGTTGGGCGTAAATACACGGTCGTATCTGTCTCCTACAAAAAACAAATTAGCGCCTGCAAACCATTTCTCTGTTACTTTAACGTCCAGGCTTGCACCTACTTTAATTTCCGGTAAGTTCCAGGCCTGCTGCTGATCTGTAGTGTAGCTACTGTAAGTACCGTTAATACCAAAAGTTACTGTTTGCGAAAAATCGGCTTTTAGTTCTCCAAAAAAGCTTACCGTTTTAAGGTTGTCATAAACAACGCCAAAAGAGTTCCCGTACTGGTATCCTTTACGCTCGGTATCGGTAGATGTAAGAAAAGGATTATTGCTTGTAAAAAATGCCCTGTCATCCTCGTTCATGTAGCTACCGCGAATGTTGTATGACACCGCATTAGCCAATTTACCTTTTAACCCAACATATAGATCGTATTGCTGGTTTGTAGGTGCTACACCAAGCGTAGGAGAAACGAACTGGTTTTGACCTACAAAATCGGCATACGAATTTTGATTAAGCTTACCCTCTGCACCTGCATAAGCTACCATAAGGTCGCCTACAACTTTATAGGATGCTTTAATTTGCGGATAGATATAGAATTTATTATCTGTATCATTGTTTTGTTTACCCATGCTGTAAAACACGCCTGCACCTAATTGTACCGAAAGGTCGTCCTGCTGGTAAACTATGCTTGGCTGTATACCCAGGTTAAAATTACTGTAGCTTATAGCATCCGGTGTATAATAATTTCTTTCGAAATCTCCTCCTACATAATCGGCTACCAGGTCTACCTTAACTTTCGTCGCAGCGATATCCACATCAAACGATGGCTTTAAAAAGAAACGGTTTTCGGCAGAGCCAAATGCATCCCAAAAGCGCTTGTATTGGGCCGATGCTTCATGAAAAAAGCTATCCTTAGTGGCAATCTTTGCACCTGCATAAAACGTATTGTAGGTTTGCTTTTCATCAATACCGGCAAGAGTTGCATCATCAAACGCCTGGTACTCTACAGGAAGCCCATACCAGTTGTAACGCTGGTTTTGGAAACCTATATCAGTATTCCAATTGTAGGTGTCTTTTCTGTTTCCGTAAGTAAGATCGATGCCTGTGGTACGGTAAGCATCATCAAGCTTTACACCATCTATACCTCCCTGAGAGGAAAGGTTACGCAGTGTGCCGCCCACATACTGGGTATCGTCTATATTTTCTGTAACAAACAATTCGCCATTTACGGTGCCATAGTTGCCCAGGCCTAACGTAGCGTAGTTTTTAAACAGTTTTTCTTTTTTCTCTTTGTCTACCGCAGCAGCCTTGCCTTTTGCCGGGGCAAAGGTAGATGCAACGGGAAATGAGAAAATATTGTATTTTATTTCTTCTTTAGGCGCATCCTGGGCATCCTCTATTACAGGCGTTTCCTTCACTTTAAAAGCATCAGATATGGTGGGTGTGTAAGGCTTTACAACGTTTACCACCTCTGTACCTATGTTCTCGTCCTTTTTTTGCGCATAGGTTGCCTGCAGGCCCCCAAGTGCTACTAATATAGCTATCTTATATTGAAACTTGATCTTCATGGCTTTGTTTAATTAATTTTGGATTGATGAGTTGCGTTTTCCCTCTTCGGCTTTAATCCTGTCGAGTTCGGCCTGGGCTTCCTGCACCACATCAGGGTAAGCAGTAAAGTTTTTAATAACGCTTTCCAGTATGTAAGTTGCCTGGAAACTGTCTTTTAATCCGTAAAAATTCTTAGCCATTATAACAAGGCCCTTAGCACCAAAATATTTATAACCGGAATAGTCCTTACTTAGCTTTTGCACGGTAGTGTTACTCGCTTCATATTTACTTTCCTTATTTTTAAAATACGCATCATAGTAAAGCGCCTCTGCCGCAAGTTCTCCTTTTGCAATAGTAAGGAGTTTGGCGTAAGCCGCTTTTGCCTTTACCTCATCATTTGTTTTTATTGCAGACCGTGCAACAATTATCTGGGCATCACTTTTAACCCTGTCCTCTGTTTTAGTATTGGCAAGAACCTTATCTGCATAAATTACCGCATTAGCATAATCTTTTTGCTCATAATAACTCTTCATAAGGTTAGACTGGGCAAACGTTTTGTTTTGAGGGAATTCGCCTTCGCTTTCTAAACGCTTAAGCACCGGTGTTGCAGCAGCATAGTCGTTCGTTTTAAGGTAAATTTGTGCCAGCCTTGCAAGTGCCTGTTCTGTAAACTCGCTTCGCGGTTTAGATATTACAAACTCATAATGAGGGATAGCATTTTTCTCTAAAGCCTCGGCATAATAAGATTGTGCCAGGTAAAAATTAGCCTTAAGCGACGATATTCCGTTAGGGAATTTAGCCACATAACTGCTCAGGGTAGATATTGCCTGCTTAGTATTATTTTGAAGGTACTGTTTTTCAGCAGCCTCAAAGGCAGTATTATCAAGATCGGCATCTGTTATATCGACAAAGCCAAGTGTTTTAACCCACGTGGCATATTCATCGGTACGGCCGTTGTCTACATAAATAAGGCGTGCAGTCTCTACAGCCTCCATAGCCTCCGGAGTGTTAGGATATTTAGCTACCACTTCTTTAAACTTCACTAATGCTTTTTCGTCCTGCTCTGCATTGTAATAAATAAGGGCCTGGCGCATAATGGAGCGCGAAACATAAGCACTTTCTTTATAGTTAGCGATAAGCTTATCATAAGTGGTTATAGCCTGCGCAGTCTGCTTTTCTGTTACATACGTATTACCTAACTCGTACATTGCATCATCTGCATACTGCGATTTAGGATATGTTTGCACAAACTTTGTAAGGTCGTCTATCTTTTTTTCGTTTCTTGCAACAAAGCCGTAGCTTATCGCTTTCTGGAATAAGGCATAATCGCCATCTATTCCATTCATCTCTATCGCTTTGTTATAAGCCTCCATTGCCGGCCAGTATTTACCGGTAACAAACTGGCTGTCGCCAAGGCGCAGGTAAGAGTCGTTAAGCCTGACCTTATCATCTTTTGCAGAAGCCGACGCTACATAATCACCAAAGTATTTTGCTGCCTGTTCATACTCCTTTTGCTTAAAATAAGTATAAGCAATATTATAATTAATGTGCTTAAACTCCGGAGTGGTTTTAGCCTCTGCAAAACCTGCAAACTGCTTAAAGCTGATTAGCGCTTCGCTAAACTGATCTAATACATACTCTGTTTCGGCTTTCCAGAAAGTAGCGCGTGCAGTGATCCTTGGGTCTTTTTGCTCAGCTATAGATTTTTTAAATAAGGCCAGCGCATTTTGGTAATCACCATCGGTATACAGTTCCATACCACGATAAAAGGTCACTTTTTGGTAAGCCAGCCTGTTTTCGGGCGATTTACTTTTCTCTAAAAGAACAAGGGCTTCCTTATAGTTTTTAGACGTAATGTATGAGTTTATAAGCAAATTTTGAATCTCTGTACGGAAAGGCGAAGACGGATACTTTTCCATAAACGCGCTAAGTACGCCCGGTACACTTTGGTATGGGTTACCTATTTCATAACTTAGCTTTGCATAATTAAGGTAAGCGTCTTCCTGAATTTTGGCATCAAATTCCATTTCAGATGCATTTTTGAATGCATTTAGTGCCTGCTGCTTTTTATTTGTTTTAAGGTAACTTTCGCCCAGATGATAGTACGCATTTTGTGCTACAGCATCCTTACCACCTATTATCTTGTTAAATTCTGCAATGGCGTTTTCAAAGTCACCTTGTTTGTAATAGGCATATCCTAACTGATAAAAATCGGTATTATTCCATTTACCTTTAGAGCCTTTGTAGTTTTTAAGGTATGGTATAGCCTTATCATACTGGCCAAGGTTAAAGTAGCTCTCCCCTATTATCTTGTTAAGCTCTGATTTTTCGCTTGCATCGCTTTTAGGCAATTGCGGCACACCCACATCTATAGCTTTCTGGAAGTTACCTTGCTTAAAGGCCATATCTGCCTGAAAGTACGAGAGCTTTTCGCTATACTTTTCTTTCTCTTCCGTTTGCTCAACCTGTTCAAAATATTGGGTGGCTTTTTTGTAATCGTCGCCTTCATAAGCAAGAAAACCCAAATAGTATTTAGCCTGTGTGCCATATACTTTAGATTCTTTTACCTTAGTTAAATATTTATCGGCTTCTTTTTTATCACCGTTACTAAAATAGCTGTAGCCCTTCTGGAAGTTGTAGCGATCCCTGTCGGCAGTGCCAAGTGAGTTCTCGTCTACTTTATCATACCATTCCAGCGCCTCTTTATAATGGCCCTGACTAAAATGGTAGCCGGCAACCTCTACAAATGCCTGGTTTTGTTTGGTACTCGTAGGATAGTCCTCTACAAAGTCCTGCATGAGCGCATCGGCATTTTTTTGATTGAGTTTAATGGCACTTACTGCAATGTAGTAAGCACAGTCTGCCTGCACCTCTGTATCCTGGTTATCTGATTTTGTTTTTTCAAAAAGTATCTGCGCGGCCTGGTATTGCTTGTCGTTATACAGCGAAACGGCCTTGTCGTAGTCTTTAAGCTGATGGGTATAAATGGTAGATTGCTGTGCCGAAAGGCTTAACCCCCAGAGTGGTAGGGAGTACAGCAGGGCCCTGTTGAGTCTGCGCATGTGTTTAGTGTTTTATGGTAGCCAAATATAGCACTTCTTATTATTATTTAACGGATGTTTTTGAGGTTTTAGTATCGGTCGTCGCCATACTTTAAAGCTGCTTTTCTGAATGGAATAACGCCAAACCTACAATTACAGATATAAAAGATTAGAAATTTTAACCTAAGATTAACCAACTTAATCGCATATAGCGGTAGCTGTCATAAATAAAAATTTTGAATACCGCCCTTAACTTATTACTTTTACCACATACTAACAATTACATATATGTCTCAGCCTGTATTATCGCTAAAAAACGTTACTATTTTTCAGGAAAACAATGCCGTACTAACAGATATTAACCTTGAAGTAAACCATGGCGAGTTTTTATATATTATAGGTAAGACCGGAAGCGGTAAAAGCAGCCTCATGAAAACCCTTTATGCCGACCTTAAGCTTAAAGAAGGTTCAGGCGAATTTGTAGAGTATGACCTTGCTAAGCTTAGAGAACGCGATATACCTTACCTGCGCAGAAAGATAGGTATTGTATTTCAGGATTTTAAATTACTACCGGACAGGACAGTACATGAAAACCTTGAGTTTGTACTTAAAGCCACCGGCTGGAAAGAAAAGCAGGAAATGAACGTTAAGATTAACGAGGTACTCGATAAAGTGGGTATGAAAAGCGCTGCTAATAAAATGCCTCATCAAATATCCGGCGGCGAGCAGCAGCGTGTTGCCGTAGCCCGTGCACTGCTTAACGACCCCGAGGTAATCCTGGCAGATGAGCCCACAGGTAATCTTGACCCGCAAACCAGCGTAGAGGTTATGCAGCTACTGCGTGAAATTAATCAGAATGGAAAAACAATAATTATGGCTACCCACGATTATGCACTAATCATGAAATTTCCCGGAAAAACACTTAAATGCGACAATGGTACCTTGTTTGAAGTGGTACAGCGAACGGTTTAAATCATATAGTACATTTTAGGAAATTTCGAAATACTTATTCATGAAAAGCAAAATAGCATCTAAGCTGCACTCACTAAACAGCTTTCTGCTGCAAAACCCTATCTGGGCTATTGTGCTTTTTAGTATTATATCGCGCCTCTCAATCATCGCGCTCTACTGGAAAGTAACCATTTTTCCTGATACCGGGAGCTATACCGGACTTTCTGATCTTTTATTAAGGTTTAACATTGAGGGCTATAATGGAGAACGTACACCGGGATATCCTCTTTTACTTGCAATGGCAAACAATTGGTTTCCTGCAGTAGTAGTTTATCAAATGCTGTTGGGGCTTGTTAACGCTGTATACGTATATAAAACTTTACTGATACTACGTTTTAGCAAAAGTGCATCGGTTTATAGTACGCTACTGCTTAATAGCATGATACATGTTATCTTTTATGAAACTGCTATACTTACAGAAGCCGTTACACTGCTTTTAATCACGGTAAGTTATTATCATATCATTAGGCTTCTTTTTTATGAGCAGCCTGGTTACCGGCAGGTTTTAATTATCAGCCTGTTGTTAGGACTGCTTACCATTGTAAAGCCCTTTTATGTTTTTCTTCCGTTTGTTATTTGTGCTTTGTACACGATAAAAAACTTCAGCTACTCCGGAATTTTTAACCGGTCATTCATACTAATATTTTTTTCGCTACTATCATTTTTAGGATGGTCTTATGTAAATAAAGTTAATACAGGTTACTTTGTATCTACCTCATATTACGGTATTACAACCGCGCAAAACTGCGTTTATTTTGCCGAAAAGGCACCCGAAAAATATACGCTTATAAGTTCGATCTACGTTAAATACCGGGACAGGGCAATAGCCGAAAATAAAGATGTAGCTATGAGCATTTGGGATGCACATGATGAGCTAAGAGAAAAAACCGGCCTTAACTTTATCGGGTTGTCTCATGAATTAGGAGAATTTGCAAAGGCCGCTATTATAAATAATCCTGGGGACTACGCAAAACAAGTTGCTGTTTCGTGGAAAGACTTCTGGAGAACATCAATATACTGGAATTATCATGACTTTAATGTAAGGTACAGTAATAAAGCTTGTCAGGGTATATGGTACATTCAAAGTTTTATACTCGTAACCCTAAAGATTATCTTTGTATTGCTACTTCCCTACCATATTTTTTTATTCTTTCGGGATAGAAAAATAACGCCGCAATTTGTTATAGTAGCTATCGTTTTTTCCACTTCTATACTTCAGGCTGTTGCTACCTACGGCACCAACTCCCGCTATAGTTACCCGTTCGAATTCTTGATTATTATTTGCTTGCTTCTTACCTTTAAGCCACAGTTAAAACAAATGTTTACAGGTCGCATAACAACTAACTAAGGTTTACTTTTTGTGAGCATCTTTTTTATAAACATGAGGATTCTCTACTATCCCTTTTTTAAATATTTTACGGATGCTCATCCTTAAAAAGGCATCTGCCCGCAACATGATATCGGTAAATTTGTTTTCAGGCCTTCCCCTAAACGAGGTAACATGAAACGTATCTGACTGCTGTAAAGGCGTTTTTGAGAAATAATAATTAGAAACGCAGCACCTAAACCCATCATAAACTACAGGTGAGACAGAGTGCAATGAACTGTTGTGAGTAGCCATAACTACCAGCCTGTTAAACTTGCTATGTATAGTTATTTGGTCTTGTTTAAGCCCGTTAGGCCATAGTTCGAGATTACCGCCGTACTGTTCTTCCCAATGAGGTGTAACATAATACAGCAGGTTAAGCACGCGCCACGCTTGCCTGTCTTTATCGTGAGAATTATCGAGGTGCGGATTTAAAAACTGTTTGTACCCCATTGCAGATATACCGCCGGCATAAAGGTTTTCATCGGGCAGGATATCCGTTAACCCACAAATTTCTGATATCAGTGCCACTATCTTTTTATCCTGAAAAGCATAGATAATTTCTTCCAGCAATGGGTTGTACAAATTCATTTGTGCAGCAACATATTTGTCTTCTCGCAAACTCTTTTTTAAAACCATCTTGTCCTGGGCAGGGAAAGCGCTGTAGATTTCTAATGCTATATCCTGAGGCAAAACATCATCGATAAAAAAGTAGCCTATCGCTCCCTTACTTGCATCATACCGTTTTTTAAGGCTTTCCTTATTGCTGTACAATATATTGTAAATCAATGCTGAGTATGCTTTCCTGTCCATTAGTAAAAATGTTTGCCCAAATATACATCTAAGAAATATAATTATCAGAATGAATGGGCTTTTAATACATTTGCAATAAAATACTATAAATGCTTTCTATTCTTATTCCTGTATACAACTACGACATTAGCAACCTCGTGCAGGAATTACACAGCCAATGCATTAAGGCTGAAGTAAATTTTGAAATAATTGTAGCAGATGACAATCCCGGGGGGCCGCTAAATAGGGTAAATTCAGAGATTGCATTTCTTTCGCATTGCAAATACATCTTAAACAAACATAATCTTGGGCGTACCCGTACCCGAAAAAGCCTCGCGGTAATGGCACAATACGAAACACTGTTATTTCTCGACGCCGACGTTATACCCGTAAACAGTATTTTTATTAACAAATACTTGCACTATGCAGGTAAGCATAACCAGGTAGTTGTAGGGGGATATGCTTACAAGCCGCAGAAACCGATAAATGGGGAAAACCTGCGCTATAAATATGGTGTAAAACGCGAGCAAAAAACAGCTGCAGAACGCAGTCTCAGCGCTTATGAGAATGTTTTCTCGGGAAATTTTATGATCGATAAACAGGCTTTCCTGACAAGCAATTATAATGGTGACGGTAATTTTTATGGCATGGACAATTACTTTAGCTATCAGCTATACATACACAAAGTAAACGTTATGCATATCGATAACCCTATCTATCATCTTGGTTTAGAAAATGATGCTGTTTTTTTTGCCAAGTGTCTAGAATCTGTGAGGAACAGAAAGCTCTTACTCGAAGATGCTCCGGGAATAGAAAATATAAACTCTCTTTTGCGGTACTATAAAATATTAAAAAAATACAGTCTTGCCGGTGTGGCTGGACTTATCTTTAAAACAGCAGCACCTTTGCTCAAAAAATTAATCCTGCAAAAAGACCCTAACCTTTTTTGCCTGGACTTGTATCGTTTGGGCTATATTTGTTATATCTAAAGTAAACTAATGGCTTTTTTTTCGATAGTTGTACCCGTTTACAATAAGCAGCACGACGTTAAAAAAACGCTTGATAGTGTTTTAATGCAAACGTATACCGATTTTGAAATAATTATCGTAAACGACGGTTCTACAGATGAAAGCGAACGTGTTATCCTGGACATTAAAGATTCGAGGATTAACTACTTTAAGATATCAAACCAGGGCATATCCGCTGCAAGAAATTTTTGTATTACCCAGTCTACAGGTACAGTGATTGCCTTTCTAGATGCCGATGACTATTGGTATCCTAACCACCTGGCAATTCTGCGGGATCTATATATAAATTATCCTGATGCCGGTATGCTCGCTACACGGTATGAATTTTTGCACCCCAACAACACTGTAGAGAAAGTTGAATTAGATGGTATAGACGAGAAATTTACAGGTAAACTAAACGATGTTTTTGCGTTGAGCATGCGGTACCGCCCGCTCTGGACATCGTGTATTGCCATAAAAAAAGACGTTTTTAAAAAAACGGGGTTATTTGATACTTCTATAAATAAAGCTGCTGCCGGAGAAGATACTGATATGTGGACACGCGTTGCCCTTGAGTATCCGATAGCCTACAGTGGTAAAATAACTGCACGCTATGTTTTAAGCGCAACAAACCGGGTGTCGCATTCACAAACGCTACAAAGGTCTTTTGCAAAACTCGACAAGTTTAAAGAGCAAGAAAAAAGCAATTATAACCTAAGCCGTTTTATAAACCTGTACAGGGCATCATACGCTTTAAAATACAAGCTGGCCGGAGATAAAGCAAACTTTAAATTTTATTATAGCCAGATCACCCCTGCCGGAATTGCCTTAAAAACACGTTTGATACTCTTTTTACCTGTGCCACTTTTAAAAATTCTATACCGTGGTAAGCAAGTCCTTAAAAGCAAAAATATTCATTTTACTATTTACGATTGAGTAATGTTCTGATTTTTTATATTTAAAAATTCGCTATATTCCCTTATATAATCGCCCTCGTCAAAAATATCCTGCGCTATTACCAGGCACACCGCACCAGAAGAAAAATTCTGAAGTTCGCGCCAAAGTCCTTCCACAACAAGTAAACCCTTATTTGGCCTGTTAAGGGTAAACGTCTTACGCTCTTTACCATCATCAAGTATCACATCAAAACTGCCGCTAAGGGCTATTATAACCTGTTTCTGCGCAATGTGAGCATGCCCTCCTCTTTCGGCACCACTGGGAACATCAAAAAGGTAGTATACTCTTTTAAAATCGTAAGGTACTATACCTTCTTGTATAAAGGTAAGATTGCCGCGGGAGTCTTCTACCACTGGCAAGTCTAAAATGTATATATCTTTAAGCGTTGTTGTCATCATATTTTTTTAAATGCGGCCCTGCCGGCAAGTGCAGCCCTAATGGCTACTACTATTTCTTTTAGTTTAATTGTGTTATGTTTCAATTCGTAAGCAATTTTAAAGAGAATCCATTTATAGTAATTGTTTTTAAATATTGCTGTAAATAAGGCTCCCTGAACATAATACTTATCTAATACGCTGCTTCGGGCGTGCGTATCCTCTCCTAAGTGCATTGCAATAACACTGGGTTCAAGCATTATATTTAACCCACCTTCATGAATGCTGTTAATAAAAATAGCTTCTTCACCCATTAAAAACTGAGCACCTAAACCAAAGTGTTCGTTAAATAATATTTTATGTTCCCTTATTAAAGCACTATTGACGACCATCTCTACCGACATTATATTTAACCGATGACCCAGAGCAGTAGTAGTTACCCGCTCTTTAGGGTACTTTTTATATAGAACGCCAGGAGCTTTTTCTATCCTGAAGCTTATTAATGCCGAAGTATTGTTTAAATTGAAGGCGTTTACAATATGATCTAAAAAATCTTCTTTAAAAATTACATCATCATCTGTGATTAGACACAATTTACCTACTGCATTAGTAAGAGCCAGATTTCGGCTTTTGGATAACCCAATTTCAAAGGCATTTATCACTCTCACACTCGGGAAGCCGGATGTTAAAATAATATCCGGGGTTGTCTGGTTAACTACAAGGATGTTAAATTCAGAAAAGTGACTTATTGTGAACATTGGCACTAAAAAATCCAGCGATTGCCGGTTCATTGTAGCTACTAAAATTTCGACATCCGACTTCTTAAACGCTTGTGCCAATTGTTATATATTTACAACAAATATAAAAATTTAAGTGGTGTAATGAAAATACTTTTGGTAGGCGAATATAGCAGGCTCCATAACTCCCTTAAGGAGGGGCTTGTTGCATTACATCATGAGGTAAGTATTGTAGGAACAGGCGACGGGTTTAAACAATATGGAACGGATTACAGCATTGCACCTAAGTTATTAGAAAACAGCCAACTATTACAAATTGTAAAAAAGGTCGTTTACAAACTTGCTAAGCTTAACCTGGAACGTGCCGAAAAAGGGTTACGCTTTTACCAATTGTTGCCAAAACTTAAAGGCTATGACCATGTGCAGCTTATAAACTCTGACGCGCTCGAAACTCACCCCGCCATCGCAAAGTGGCTTTTAAAAAAACTGTTGGACCAAAATAAACAGATGAGTCTCTTGGTTTGTGGAGACGAGACCCCAGTAATAGATTATTGTCTTGCGGGCAAGCTTAAGTACTCTGTACTTACTCCTTACCTGAAAGATAAAAGCCTTAAAAAACAATTTGTATACTCAATTAAATATACTTATAACAATCATCGCAAATTGTTTAACTGGGTGCAAAGCCGTGCGCAAAGCATTATAACATCCGACATTGATTATAAAATACCTTTACAGCAACTGGGGTATAACGCACCGATGATACCAAACCCCGTGAATACTGCAGCTATAAAATTTATACCACTTAAAGTTACGGGTAAGATTATTATATTTTTAGGTATTAACAGAGGCAGTTACTTAAAAAAAGGTATTGCGTTTTTTGAAGGAGCCTTAGCAATTATCAGGGAAAAATATCCGGCTTTAGTAGAGATTATTATTACCGAGGATATTCCTTACAACGAGTATACAAGGTTATATGATAGCGCCCATATAGTACTCGACCAGGTATATGCCTACGATCAGGGATATAATGCTCTGGAGGCTATGGCAAAAGGAAAAGTGGTTTTTACAGGTGCCGAAGCAGAATTTACAGAACATTATAACTTAACTGAGAGGGTTGCCATAAATGCCTTACCGGATAAAGATGCACTTGTAAACGGGCTTAGTTACCTAATAGAAAATCCTGAAGAAATTGTGGCTACAGGTATACGTGCCCGCGCATTTATAGAAAAAGAACACGATTATATTAAGGTAGCACAAAAGTATCTTGAGGCTTGGGCAATATAGCGCCTATTTTGGAAGGTATCGCTTTTGTTAAATACAAAGGTACAACCTATCAAAACGATTGGGAAAAAAAATGCGAAATCAACTGAATTAAACAACATGGCCTATTATTTTTTTCCTAAAGTAAACAACCAAAACTATGAAATAAGCAAGATAGGTTAGAGCATGAGCCATTACTGCACCTTCAGCACCATATTTTGCAATCAGTAACTTGCTTGAAACATAAAGTACGCAAAAAGAAAAACTCTCGGTAACTATAAACGCTTTCGTCATTTTTTTGGCAAAGAATTCATAGCCTAATATCATCGAGCATATTTTAAAGAAATCGCCGGTAAGCTGCCATGCAAATAACCCTGCCATTGGCAAAAATTCAACAGTAAAAAGAAGCTTTATAATAATAAATCTCAGCATATATATAATCACAAGGCCAACTGCATATAGTGGCACGATACCCTTGTAATAACTCAGAAAAACACTTCTTGTATCGCTGCTTGATTTGGCTATACTGAGCTTAGGTAAAAAATAAAGTGTAAGCATTGTGCTTGCAAACATGATGTAAAATGAAGCAATACGATTTAAAGACTCCCAGTACCCGGCATTATCGGCACCAACTGTTTGCGACACCGTGTTTCTTATATAGATGTATATCACCGGGCCTAATATGGCAGTAATAACACTCATAAAACTATAAGAAAGCAGGCCTGTTAGCAAAGAGGCGTCAAAGTATTTAAGCTTTATAAAGCTAAGGTTTGGAAACCGTTGAAGTACGTAATAAAGAGAGAAGAAAAACAATAATGCTGGATAGCTTATAAGGCCTAAAAAAGCCCCATTTAGCCCCATTTGCCATATTAGAACCGCCGAAAGTAACACACCTATAATATTGCCCCAGATATTTAAGAAAATAACCTGCTTAAAGTTGCCTAAACCATTTAACAGAGCCACAAACAAGAGGTTGCCGGTATACAAAGGCAACCCAAATGCCAGAACTCTAAAAACCCAGGCATATTGTGGCGCACCATTAAAAACCAGCCTGCTCCAGGACACTGCAGGAAGTAAAAGTATGAGACTGCATAGCACAACTGCGCTTAAAATGCTTATGCTAACCGTGGCAAGTATACGCTGTAATTTATCATGATCATGTTCATTTTCGGCAGTAAATTTTACGATACCATTTTGCAGGCCAAGAGTGCTAAATATGTCTACCGGCGCAAGAAAGTTGCGTAGGTTGCCTGTTAACGACATTCCGGCTGGGCCAATAAATAAAGCTATCATTTTAGAACCTAAAAGGCCTCCCGCTATCCTTACCAGAATACTTACTGCGTTTAGCGATGATATTTTGAAAAGTTGCGTGCCTGATATTTTTTTTAGAATGTTCAAAAAATGGTGTTTAATGATGTTACAATAATACGTTATCTAATAGGTTAAAGTTAGCGGTTTCCACTTCATAAAAGTCGTGAACCATAGTACGTGCGCCAAAACTTTCTTTCCAAAAGGCTAGTCCCCCATTTAGTTTTCTTCCCTGCTCCTCATTAGAAATGCCAAAATCAAAATACTTTTTATCCTGAAATACATTAGTTATCAAATGCGCATAAAGATAATCCAGGCTGCCTAACATATTTTTATCTTCGTTACCGGATATGTATTGAGGATGAGCTACAGTATCTGTAATAAATACAGTTGTTCCTCCCACTATCTTCTTATTATGGTACACATTAAAGTGCCTTATATCATCTGGGAATTTTTTATGTAATGCAATAATTTCTGCAGCTGTGTGTACCGGAGATGCGTGGTGTTTTGCGTGTAGATTAGGAATAAGTATTTCATCCCAGAACAAATCAAAAGCAGGTTCTTCAATAATTTCCAAATTATTTTTCACTCCCCTGTTAATTGCTTCACGGCGCGTCTTTGTAAATTGTAAAGCTGATTTGTTTTCTATTACAAATAGGCTATCACGCCGTACCACTTTAGCATTGGCTAAAAATAAAGCATATTCCAGTTCTTCGGCGGGAATTTTGTGGTAAATATGCGGTATGGCTTTTATCTTAAGTAAACGCACACCACCTTCGCAAAGGTACTGTAGTATTTGTCCTGTAATTTTAATTACATCGGTAAGTTTTGTTTTATTGCTTAAAATCAAACCGCCATATGTAAGCCCCCAGTGCGAATAAACAATGTTCCCTGCTTTATGCGCCGGCAAAAGTGCTACAGGCTTGCCTTCTTCAAATATTATTAGGGAACAGTCATCAAAACGATCGGCGTGGTATTCCATAAAATCACGATGAAACAAAAATGTGCCGTTTTTAGACTGGGCAACAAAATCGTTCCATTGTTTAAAATGCAGCGTAGTATAGCTCTCTATTTTATACATTATTCTTTTTTATCAAAAACAACGTTTCCTTTTTCATCAATGTACTTATAAAGACCTTCGGGTTTTTCGGTCCTTATGTAACTGGCATCTTCCTGCAGGTATTTTAGATACTTTTGATCATCCGCCAAAAAGGAAAATACTGTGCGAAAAAGGTTTACAGATGTTGCAAGTTGGGCATCAAATTCCTTATGCTTAGGAGTATTCCACTTTATTGCCATTGCCACACCGAAAACAGAATTTACCAATAGCTTGTTTTTTGTATATTCCCTGCTTTGGGTTGCATAATCAAACCCTACAAACCCGCCATGATCTGCAGCTATAATTATAAGTGCCCCAGGATCTTTTTCTTCAATATAAGTAATTGTTTTTGTCAGCCATTCGTTTGCAACTTTCAATTCCTTTAAATAAATATCTTTCTCTTTTGCAGCCCCCACAGAATGTACTTTCAGCCCATGGATATGTCCCGGCGAAAATTTTTCCAAAAAGTAAAAATTACCTCCAGCCTGCTGCGAGTGCATGCGGCTTTGCAAATGCAAAAAAACATCTTCATTTATACTCCAACCATCTTTAAGGTAAGGCAGGTTACTATAGTTATAATTGCTGTCATCATAATTACTTTGTGGCCTGTTCATTTCCATAAATGGCTTCTCGCTTATAAAGTGAGTTTTATATCCGTTGTTCTTAAGTATTTTTAATACCGGGTTTGTACCCATTATAATGTTTCTGGCAGCAAATTGTTCTACATACTCAGGAATGTAATGGTGCTTCATACTAAACATAGAAGTGTTTGAGAGCAACGTAGAATAATAATTAGACCTGAAATTTTCGTATAATGTAAAGCCTTGATCTTTTAAAAAACCTTCAAATATAGCATTGTCAACATTATAATTTGCATCCTTTAGGTTTTTAAAACTTGTATAACCATCTGGCTGAATGTAATAAATATTAGGTCTATCTTTTAAAACAATGTTGCTAATGTCATCGGGTAGTTTTCTCCACTCTTCATCGGCTGTTGCGGCTATGTAACCCATTTCTAAAATTGGATAAAGATTAAATAGTGAAAGGAAAAAAATTAATAGAATAAAAAATTTATAATACTGCTTTAACCTGAAAGACAGACTTGTAATCACCACTAAAAGAAGTACGAAAAAAAATCGTTTTGAAATGCCTATATAACTAAGTTGCAATAAATAAAAACCTGTAAACAACGGTATAGCTATAAATAAAAATTGCCTGGCGAATTTGCCACCGTTAATTTTTCGAAAAATTTTATAGCCAATATATAAAACTACCATAGGCAGGAACATATAATAACATGTAAAGAACGTAAATTGTTGCAGTGAGTTAGCCAGGCCAAGGTTTTTAGAATAGTAGTATAATAGCATATAAAACCCTATACTAAAGCCAGCGGTAAGTGGCAGGTCTTTTGGCGAATATATAAAGTTAAGTAAGTTTTGCCTTGCTCTTTCTACCATGTTGTTATTTGCGTTTTAATAAATAGATTGTGCGATGAGTATTGGGTATTTGTTTTTTTTCTATAACTGTGTAAAAAAAGGAATAGTCTTTTTCAAAATTAGCAAGGCTGTAGTAATCAAAGTATCCTGCAAATTCGCGTTTACTATTTAGCAAAAAATTCACCCATGAGTCTTCCCTGTCAGGAAATTCGATTATAAGATATGGCGTTAATGATGCAAACATTTGTGCAGACATGCTAAAGGGAACATTACCACTAAGTGATATATGGTGTATAAGAGCCAGTGCAAGTGCAACGTCATAATTATTGCTTACAATACGCTCTTGTAAAGCCATACGTTCTTTATTATTGAAGCCTATACCAGGAGCAGGATTTAATAAATCGCTTACAAGCGGAATAATGTTTTGCTCTTTATTTTTAAGTACCTGATTATAATTATAATCTACAGCGTTCGGGTCTATATCGGTAACAAGTATTTCTGTAGCATGATCTTTAAGCTCGCGCGAAAAAGTACCGTCGTTCCCGCCCAGGTCTACTACTTTACTGGCATTTATAGAATCGTACCATTTTTTAACCAACTGCTTTTTATAATCAAAAGCTGCTGCATCATAATTAGTTATGTTGTAATAGTCCTTCCATTCTGTTTTTTCGATTACCTTAAGTTCTTTAACGTAATTGTATAGAGAATCTATAATCTTAATCTGTTTGTCTTTAGCTATCCGCACCTTTTTTTCGGCAACGGCATTTTTATCACTGCTGTATTTTTGTTCATACTTTGCAGTAAGGTAAATATTAGTGTACAATATGGGGTTAAACCGCGCCTTAAAGGGCAATAATTTCACCACATGTTGTAAAGGCAGTCCATCTATATGCTGCTGCAATGTCTTTAGCATCGTAGTACCGTAATATTTTGTCAATACAAGAGGTGCTAAAAAATGCATAAGAAATTGCTTGTAAGCACGCCATGGTTCGCCATCTGTATATACATCAAAAGAAAGTGTATCTACAAATACAGGAGCACCGTTATGATAAGTAATGTTAAATGCTGTAGCATCCTTTAGTGTAAAACCATGCTGTAAGGCATATTTTTGCAACTTAAGGGTGTGCAGGGCAGCATGTTGGTACTGGCTAAAACTCCATTCATAAGGATAAGAAAAAAAAGGTATTTTCTCTGGCTTTAACATAATATAATTGCTATTAACCTCTATCTCTTCATGTGGAATAAGCAGGCTTGCATCTATAAGCTTTTTATAAAAGCCACTGCTTTTTAAAGCATTATACTGGTTAAAATATATGGGATTAATATGCCTGTATAACTCTTCGTTCTTTACCTGTATATAGCCCGACGGATCACGAAAGGAGGAAGTATGCCTATTTACTATCTGCTCCATCTGCTTCATCTTCAATATCAATCCCACCCATTAAATCCTGTTTTTGTTTTTTGCCAAAAACAGACTGTACTTTAGTAATAATCTTTTTATAGAAAAGCGCACCCGCTGCTGCAGTAGCGGCTACCGCCTGCACCACAAGTGCACCCGTACCTGGATCAAAATACAAAAATGGAAGTTTCATAGCCTTAGTTTATTAAATGGTAAAAATAGCAAAAAAACCTTGCCTCACTGTATGATAAATAAACATACAAGTATTTTGTTGTTGTTTTTGCATAAAAAATTTGCCCTTCGTATATTTTTGTTAATTTTAGGAAAAATTACTTGCTGTGAAAATAAAACTACATTGTATAATCCTGTTTTTCCTGGTATCATTAGCTGCTCAAAGTCAGGATATAAGCTTGTACGAACAATTTAACGGCCGGTACGATTTTACATTTGTGGGCAACACGTTAAATCCATCAGAAAATAACATTACCCCCACCTGCACCATATATACCACATCATCTGCAAATTTAAATCTTGCTGCCGGCAATACCATATTAAAAGCATATTTATACTGGGCAGGATCTGGCCCGGGCGACTTTAGTATCATGTTAAATGGCACACCCATTACATCGCAGCGTAACTTTCCTTTATCTGCATTAAATACCGACGGACGCACGCGAGACTATTTTAGCGCCTTTGCAGATGTAACTACATTAGTACAAACGACCGGTAACGGAGCCTACACCGTATCTGACCTCGACCTTACGCAGTGGGCAACCAGCGACCTTTACTGTAGTATTAAAACAAACTTTGGCGGATGGGCAATTTTAGTGGTATATCAAAACAATGCACTACCGCTTAACCAACTTAATTTGTATGATGGACTTCAATATGTACCTGACGAAATAAATGTAGAACTGCCCAGCCTGAATGTTATAGACAACGACGGTGCAAAAATAGGTTTTATAGCCTGGGAAGGCGATGCTAACCTTGAGGTTAGGGAGTCGCTCACAATTAATGGAGATGTGCTTAGCAGCCTGCCGCTAAACCCGCCCAGAAATGCCTTTAACGGTACAAATACTGCAAACAATACAAGCAATATGTACAACATGGACCTGGATATATATGATATTCAGAACCATATTAATATAGGTGATGAAAGTGCCGACATACGCCTTACATCCGGTCAGGACTTCGTAATGGTAAATGCAATTATTACAAAGCTGAACAGCCAGTTACCGGATGCTACTATTGTGGTAGATGATATAGCAAAAGAGTGCGAGTCAAGGGTTTTAGATATAGATTACACAGTTCGCAACGTAAACAGTACAGAGGTGCTTCCTGCCGGAACAAGTGTAGGAATTTACGTAAATGGCGACCTTATTGCCACAACAGTAACGACTACGCAACTTCCTATAGGCGGTAGCGAAAGCGGGAGTATTACAATAACCATTCCTGAAAGCTACGGACGCAATTTTGAGCTTTTATTTTGGGTTGATAATATAAGGGGGGTTACCGAAACTAACGAGAATAATAATACTTATACCATAAATGAATCGCTATGGTTGCAGTTTATACCCGATCCGGAAGATATTCATGCCTGCCAAACGAGCCTGGGTAGTAACAGAGGGATTTTTGATTTTTCGGGCTATGCAACTTCTCTAAGAGATGATCCTGATGATGTTGTTACCTTTTACCATACTGCGGCAGATGCGCTTGTGCCCCAAAATTCGATAAGCCTTGCAGATGCTGCTGCTTATCCCGCTTCGGCAAATCCCGAAGAAATTTTTCTGCGCATAGAAGACAGCCACGGTTGCGTAGCATTTGCATCGTTTAATCTTATTACAGACGAATGCCTTTACCCCGACGGTACTATTGCTGTTGTAAATGTTAAACAGGAATGTGATTTGCGAGAGCTTCTCGTTGCTTACACGGTTAGCAATTACAATGGTTTTAATGTTTTGCCGGCCGCCACACCAATAGCTATTTACGGTAACAACACACTCTTAGCGGTAACAAACACAGCAACAGCAATCCCAATTGGCGGAAGCCTCAATGCCCTTATAAGAGTTGTAATTCCGACAGAGTTGTCACTAAGCTTTACACTTACCTTAGTGGTAGATGATACCGGCACAGGCACAGGCGTAGTGCGGGAACTTGTAGAAAACAACAACAGTAGTATTGCTATTACAATTAATTTATGGGTCTCTCCTATTTTGCGACAGCCCGAAGATATTGTTGCCTGCGAAACCTTTAATGGCAGCGGGATAGGCAGCTTTGATTTTTCGGGATACTTGCAAACGCTCAAAAATGCCGATACAGATATTATAACCTTTTACACCAGTTTAGAGGATGCAACTAATGGCACTGCCACAATAACTACCCCTCAGGCCTACATGGGCACACACAACCAGGAAATATTTGTACGACTACAGGATATAAACGGCTGTTATGATATAAAGTCGTTCCGGCTTATTATAAAAGATTGTTACTTTCCCGATGCTACTGTAATTATAAACGAGGTGTACAAACAATGTAACTCGCGAATTATTCACGTTCATTATACAGTGGGCAATTTTAACGGTACTGATGTTCTTCCTGCAGCAACACCAGTAAGTATATATGTAAATGGTAATTTTCTTGACTATACCGAAACCCTGCAGTATATTGCCATTGGCGAAAGCGAAGAAAATTACATTACCCTTACTATACCTGTAGGTATACCACTCGATTTCGACCTAACCTTCGTAGCCGATGACACGGGAGACGGTACCGGTATTGTTATCGAAATCGACGAAACCAATAACAGCAACACATTGCCTACAAGTTTAGTACTATCCCCTGTACTACAACAGCCCGAAGATATTGTATCATGCGATAAAGGCTTTGGCAGCGGAACCTTCGATTTTTCTATATATGCCACGACATTAAAAAATTATGATAATGAAACAGTAACCTTCTATCGCTCTCAGCAGGGGGCAGACCAAGGCGTAGACCCCATTTATAATACAAGCCAGTATATAACTTCTACGAACCCTGAACGTATTTATGTGCGGTTAGATAATGGCACATGCCACACCACAGCATCCTTTTTATTAAGAACCAAAAAGTGTGTGCCAACTACTTACAATTACATAACTCCCAATGGCGATAATATAAACGACAGTTTTTTCGTAGAGGGACTGCGTAACATTTTCCTGAACTTTAAAATGAGTATTTATAATAGATGGGGTAACTTGATATGGACGGGCAACCACAGTAATACTGACTGGAATGGTATTGCCGATGTACAAAAGGTAGGGGCTGAAGGTACAACTGTACCGGCCGGAACCTATTACTTTGTGCTGGAGCTCAACGACCCGGATTTCCCGGAACCTATTGTTGGGTGGGTATATGTATCTATGTAAAATGAATTGTTGCCCAGCAACTCTGTCTCGGTGCATAAAGATCATACCTCTTTAATACCATTAAGATCTGGCACGATAAACAACAATATCTTATAAAATATAATCAATAAAAAAATGGTGTAACCTGCATAAACCAGATTACACCATTTAAAGATGCGTTAAACAATAAACAACTAACCTATAGTAAAAACAATTAATTCTTGTTTGCGTTATCAGCAAGAGCTGCAGCTAATTTTGCTTTAGTATGTTTGTAATCCCTGTGTATGGGTATGCTTAGTACCACGTTTTGCGTTACGCCTTGCGTAGCATCAGGGTTGTATTCGTATATATCCGATGGTTTTACTTTATATTTTTTAGAAATCAACGCTATAGTTTCTCCCAGCGCCACTCTATGGCTTACAAGTTCTTCATCCTCATCCGGTGCAGGTGCCTCGGCAACAGATTCATTTTTTTCTGTGGCTGCAGCTTCATCCTGAGCGCTGGCATATCCACTAAAAAGGCAAGTAAATAGTACTGCAATAAGGTATTTTTTCGCAATCATAGACAATAAGTTTTGGTTAAAAATTTATGTATTACAATATACGCACTAATTTAAAGTAAATCAACACTATACGAATTTTTGATAATTTTTACATAATTATAAATTTGCCATTATAAAAAATATCTCAAACTAATAATTATGTTAAATTATTAAAATATATTCAGTACATGCGTGAAAATATAGCGCTATGCCAGTTTTATATGAGCGAAAAAAGCTGCTGAAATTGTTTTAAAAGAACATTTCGTCTCACAAACTATGCAATTGAACGTAAAAAAACCGCCATTCGGCGGTTTTAATTATATTATAAATACTAATATTTATTAAATAGATAATTTATATTATTCCCATTCTATAGTTGCAGGCGGCTTAGAGCTAATATCATATACCACCCTGTTAACACCTTTCACTTTATTTATAATCTCATTGCTTATCTTCATTAAGAATTCATACGGTAAATGCACCCAGTCAGCAGTCATACCATCGGTGCTTTCTACAGCGCGAAGGGCAACCACTTTTTCATACGTACGCTCATCGCCCATAACACCTACGCTATTTACCGGTAGTAATATAGCGCCTGCCTGCCATACTTTATCATACAGGCCATGTTCGCGCAGCCCGTTTATAAACACATGGTCTACCTCTTGCAGTATACGTACTTTCTCGGGCGTTATATCGCCAAGGATACGAATAGACAATCCGGGGCCCGGGAAAGGATGACGGCCCAGAAGCTCAGGATCGATACCCAATGTAGCTCCTACCCTGCGTACTTCATCTTTAAACAGCATACGTAACGGCTCTACTACCTGAAGTTTCATGAAATCCGGTAACCCCCCCACATTGTGGTGCGATTTTATAGTAGCCGATGGCCCTTTTACCGAAACTGACTCAATAACATCCGGGTATATAGTACCCTGTGCAAGCCATTTAACGTCTTCCAGTTGGTGTGCTTCGTCATCAAATACTTCGATAAATACACGGCCTATGGTTTTACGTTTTGTTTCAGGGTCAGATATTCCTGCGAGCTGAGAAAGGAAACGATCTGCAGCATCTACGCCTTTTACGTTAAGGCCCATATCTTTATACTGGTGCAATACGCTCTCAAACTCGTCTTTGCGCAGTAGCCCGTTGTTTACAAAAATACAGTACAGGTTAGGCCCTATGGCCTTATTTAAAAGTACGGCAGCCACGGTAGAGTCTACCCCGCCCGAAAGGCCAAGTACAACTTTGTCATCCTGTATTTTAGCTTTAAGCTCTGCTACAATATCCTCTACAAAAGAGTTTGGTGTAAAGCTTTGCGGCACTTCGGCAATTTTTACAAGAAAGTTCTCCAGCATTTGTTTTCCATCGGTACTGTGGTAAACTTCGGGGTGGTACTGAATGGCATAGGTAGTTTCGCCCTCTATTTTATAAGCAGCATTGGCAACATCTTTAGTGCTGGCAAGTACTACGCCGTTAGTAGGCAGTTTTTTTATGGTATCGCTGTGGCTCATCCATACCTGGCTGTTTGCAGATACGCCTTCAAGAAATGGTTCGTTCTCTTTTATGTAAGACAGGTTTGCACGGCCATACTCGCGTATGTTACTTGGGGCCACCTCTCCACCATCAAAATGGGCAAGGTATTGCGCGCCATAGCATACAGCCAATAAAGGCAGCTTACCGCGAATTTGCGATAAATCAGGGTGTGGCGCATCCTCTGCTCTTACAGAGAACGGGCTGCCCGATAGTATTACCGCTTTATACGAAGAAAGGTCTGTGGGTGGGTTATTGTAAGGGAAAATTTCGCAGAAGATGTTAAGCTCGCGAACCCTGCGCGCAATAAGTTGTGTGTATTGCGACCCGAAGTCTAAAATAAGTACGTTGTGTTGCATGTGCAAAAATAAAATTTAATTTCGGTAAATGAAAATTAGATTTTAGATTTTTTGAAGTGGTAAAATATTTGATCTTGCCGTTTAATATAAGCTTGAAAACCTCTGCGTTAAAGATCAATATGTGACGTATCCTTTTAATCCCGTTATCAGCCGTAATTAGCTAAATTCAAATCTAACGGATCAGGTAAGCAGTGGTAAACAGTATTAGGAAGCGCCAAGAACATTTACTGCTAAGCACAACGCGTCGTACTATATTTAAGGAGTAATAAAGCTTTATCCATTTAATTATCATAAAATAAGTTTTAAACCTCATATCAGGGTAACAAATACTATCAAAATATGTATTAACCCGCCCAAAAAATGGAACGAAACGGATGCCAAAAATGTATAGCCGTTTGTTTTTGTGTGTACCTTTAAATAAAAAATGACACATTTAGAAAACCAACTTTGGGACAAAATTCAGGGTTTTGAGTTTGATGAACCCGACACCCAACTCACTTTTGCAGAGCGGCTAAAACGGGAAAACGGCTGGACTCACGATTACACTCAACAGGTTATCGAGGAGTATAAAAAGTTTATCTTTTTATGTTGTACAGCCCCTACTGCCGTTACCCCTTCAGATCCTGTAGACCAGGCGTGGCACCTGCATCTTACTTACACAAAATCGTACTGGAACAATTTGTGCCGCGACACACTGGGTAAAGAAATTCATCATAATCCTACTAAAGGCGGTAAGAGTGAACAGGAAAAGTTTAGCACACTATATAAGGGGCTGCACGAAATTTATAGCGAATACTTTGGTCAGCACCCTCCTGCCCACATATGGCAGGATAGTAAGACCAGGTTTAGCGATACAGATTTTCAGCGGGTTAACATGGCGCAAAACTGGGTTATAAAAAAGCCATCTGTAAATAACCTAAGCCTTATAAAGCAATTAGCCGCTGCCACAATAGTGTTTTTGTGCATACGGGCCAGTGGCAAAGGATTTATAGGTATATTTTTGTTAGTGGCTGTTATTATAATTTTAAACAACATAAGTAAAAATAACAAAAACAAAAATAACAATAACAGCAGTTGCAGCAGTGGTTCATGTTCTTCTTTTACTTGTGCAGGAGATAGCCACGGGCACAGCGGATGTTCCTCCCATAGCGGCGACAGCGGGTGCAGCAGTAGCGGATGCAGCAGCGGATGCAGCGGTTGTGGTGGTGGCTGCGGGGGCGATTAAATTACATTACGTAGTACTACTTTTTTATTATTGGCGGGAGCCAATTTTTTGTTTTATACCTTATGCTTAAACAGCATTTTCTTCAATTTCCTTTTTCATTTATCCACACCTTTTCGCTATTGGCCTACAGTCTGTTAGATTTGGTCTCAAAGCACTGGCCGTTGTGTTAAACAAATGGTATTTTTGACTTAACAAGCCGCCAATTAGGATAATATTATAGTTATCTGCCGGTAACTTTACAATATCAAAAAGAGGTACCATGAAAAAGATCTTTACATTACTTGCGTTCCTAACGGTGTTGGGAGTAAGTGCTCAGAATGATACTACCACCCCTGATTACACACTTATACAAAAGAACATAAAAGATAAAAGCTCTGCATTTTACTACGCCGAACTTTACGACCGTTATACAAAAGCAGATACCAGCATGACACTTGATGAAAGAAGGCACCTATATTATGGCGCTGCCTTTATCAACAAAAAAAATGACGTGCAGGCGCTTAATCAAATTCAGGTAAGCCTGAGAGAGATACTAAAAAAAGAAGCCCCTACTAAAACGGATGTTGAAAATGTGGTAAATTACACCGCTGCACTGCTGCAGGCCAGCCCTTTTAGTATTACAGTAAAAGAATACCGCCAACACTGCTTAAAACAACTTGGCAGGTTTGACGAAGCTAAGGTAGAACGTGCCCAGACCGATATGATAATAGATGCAATACTGAGCAGCGGTGACGGAACTTCTAAACAAAACAGCATACACGTTATAGATGCCGGAAATGAGTTTGAGGTTGTGGGCGTCCTTGGCTTTGAGCCGGTGGGCGATGAGTATGCTACTAACGGACAGTATGATTACTTTACAATTAAGAAGAACTCTTATAACCTGCCTGGTCTGTACTTTGAGGTGACCGATACGAAAAATCAGGTTACAGGACTTTAAGAGCCTGTACTCCTAATGCCTGCTGTGTAAATCAGCGGGCATTTTTTGTTTAAGGCCATGCGGTTATATTAGAAATAAAATAAAAAAATGTAAATTCGCAGCATGATGACACGCGAAGATATTGATACGGTAAAGCAACTTCTTGCTTCGCCAAAAAAAATTGCCATTATTCCTCACCGCAATCCAGATGGAGATGCCATGGGGTCTACTCTTGGGTTATATCACTTTTTAAAACTATTGGGCCATGAACCTACCGTTATAACTGCTAATGATTTTCCTGATTTTTTATCATGGCTCCCATCATCCGACACCGTTAAGATATTCGAGAAGGATGTCGAAGGATGTAATAGGGTGCTACAGGAAGCACAAATTATTTTTACACTCGATTTTAATATCCTTAGCCGTGTTGGCGATTTTATGGCAGAGGCACTTCGCAGGCTAAAGGCTCCGTTTGTAATGATAGACCACCACCAGGCGCCCGATACATATGCTGTGGTAACCTTTAGCGACACCAGTTATGGCTCTACCTGCGAAATGGTATACCATTTTATACAGCAACTGGGCGAAAGCCATCTTTTAAATAAAACTATAGCTACTTGTCTTTATACAGGTATTGTAACCGATTCCGGTTCTTTTCGTTACCGCTCTGTAACAGGTACTACACACCGCATTGCAGCAGAATTTATAGACCTTGGTATAGACAATAGCAATATACACAGTTTACTGTTTGATAACCATTCGCACAACCGTATACAAATTTTGGCAAGGGCTTTGCAGAACATGAAAGTACTGCCGGTTTACAAAACGTCATACAGCACCCTTAGCCAGGAAGAGCTTAATAGCTTTGGCCATAATAAGGGCGATACTGAGGGCATCGTAAACTACGGTCTTAGTATGAAAGATATTGTGTTTACGGCATTTTTTACCGAAAATAAGAATGAGGGTATTGTAAAAATATCATTCCGTTCTAAAGGTGGTTTCGATGTTAATGCCTATGCTCGTGAACATTTTAGCGGTGGCGGTCATGTAAACGCTGCCGGAGGAAAAAGCATGGAACCGCTTGAGGCTACCATACAAAAATTTATTGCTACATTAGCACACACAAAAATAGACTGATACCATGAAGAAGATTGCTATAATGTCGTTGTTTACTTTTGCACTCGCGCTTACCGGCTGCTCTCAACAGCAGCAGGCACGTAAACCTGTGTCGCAAAGTTCGGGCACGTTTATGAGGGAGTCTATAGATCGAAATAAAAAACTCGTAGCGAACGAAGAGCAACAAATTGACTCTATAATTAAAAAAGATCCATCAAAAAAGTTTATCGCATCTGCAAAAGGTTACTGGTATTATTATGACCATGAGGTTACTACAGATACCGTTAGGCCCAAGCGTGGCGATATTGCTTATTTTGATTACGAAATTAAAGATATAAAAGGCAACCTCATTTATAGCGAAGCCGAGTTACGCCCGCAGGTGTACCATGTAGACAAGCAAAACATAATGATGGGGCTTCGAGATGGCATTAAGCTTATGAACGAGGGCGAAAAGGTTACATTCCTGTTTCCGTCGCACATGGGTTTTGGTTATCACGGCGATAATGATAAAATAGGCATTAACCAGCCGCTTATATGCACCGTTACTCTAAACGACATTAAGCAGGAAAATACAACAAAAGAGAATTAATTTAATATAAATGAAACCAATGACAAGTCTGTTTTTTAGCTTAGTAGCCTTATTTTTTTCATGCAAGACCACTCCGCCAGCCGATTATTCTAAACTGGGAGATGGGCTTTATGCAGAAATTGAAACAAATAAAGGTACTATTATAGTACAACTGGAGTACCAAAAAACTCCGCTTACAGTAGCTAACTTTATTACCCTTGCAGAGGGTAAAAACGAAATGGTAGATGCAAAGTACAAAGGAAAACCATTTTATGACGGACTTAAATGGCACCGTGTAATTAAAGATTTCATGATACAGGGCGGCGATCCTGCAGGAGACGGATCTGGTGGGCCGGGCTACAAATTTGCTGATGAAATTACCGACCTTAAGCACGATAAAGCAGGTACACTTTCTATGGCTAATGCCGGAGCAGGTACAAACGGCAGCCAGTTTTTTATTACCCACAAAGCTACTCCTCACCTGGATGGTTTGCACACTGTATTTGGTTATACAATACAAGGTATAGATGTGGTTAACAGCATAGAACAAAATGATGCTATAAAGACAGTGAAGATAGTTCGTGTAGGTAAAGACGCAAAACGTTTTAACGCCTCGAAGGTATTTAAAGAATATTATGAGAAAGCAGCGGCAGCAGTAAAAGCTAAAGAGGCAGCAGCGGCTAAAGCTAAAACTGATAAACTTGCTTATTTTGCCGAAGCTAAGGCTACAGGTACTAAAACTCCAAGCGGTCTTGTTTACAAAATACTTAAGCAAGGCAGCGGGCAAAAAGCAGCCGACGGTTCTCAGGTACTTATCGATTATTCGGGATACCTTGAAAGCAACGCATTTTTATTTGATTCGAGCATTGCACAGGTAGCAAAAGATATGGGCAACTACATTCCGCAAAAAGATGCTGCAAAGGCTTACAAGCCAATTCCTTTCACTATAGGAACAAAATCCGGAATGATACCGGGCTTTATAGAAGGTCTTGAAAAAATGAACCCGGGCGACAAAGCTATTATATTTATCCCCTCTCATTTAGGCTATGGAGAAAGAGGTATGCCACAGGGAAAAATTCCTGGTAATGCTAACCTTGTTTTTGAACTTGAAATGATCACAAAATAATTCAGCTTATAATGTAGCCGTCAAACGACACGCAATAAGAAGTAAAAGAAAGGGATTCCAAATTGGAATCCCTTTTCTTTTTAAATGGCATTGCTAATTCCTAATGCTGGCCCATAGAACTAAAACTTCCAGTCGAATTCGTCCTTGTTATTGATAGTAGCACCAAGCTCTACGCGAATAACTTCTCCAAATTCTACACGGAAAATAACCCAGTTTGCCTCATTAAAAAGGTTTTCTTCAGAGTCATAAGTTTCCCTTTCAAATCCTGCAAGTCCCTTTTCCTCCAATATTTTTTTAAGGCTTTCCCAGTTATGGCCCAAAACTTTTACCGAGAAAAGCTCTAAATCAGGATGTGCCGCTATAAGGTATCCCAACTTAAAATCTTCATCTGCATAAAAAGTAAGCCTTATCTTCTCGTTGTTATACAGGTAAATAGTGTTATTATCATCGTCCTTAAATTGCCGCGACGGTTCGCCGTAAATAGCCTTAACATCTTTTTCCTTCATGCCAAACAACAGCTGGCCTACACCTGATTTCAAATTTATTTTCATAAACAATATATAAACTTTTGTTAAGGCAAAGGTACGCTTTTTTAACGCAAACACAGTGGCAGTAAGGCTGTAACCCATTATTAAATTCAATATTAGAAATTCTAATGTTCACATTGTGAAACCCTTAACAAGGTTACCTCGTAGCTTTATTATAGAATTAACAACTAATTATTAAGTATTATGAAAAGAACAACTACTTTTTTAAAGGGTGTTGTGGTTTTTTGCTCGTTAGCCGGTTTACACGCCAGCGCACAGAGTATAACCGTTACAAACACTAATGACAGCGGTGCAGGGTCATTCCGGCAGGCTGTCATGGATTCTGAACCGGGAGGAACAATAATCTTCAATCCTTCAACAAATGGCACAGCCATTACCTTATCGTCGGCAATTACGATTGACAAAAACCTTACAATAAGCGGAAACGGAATTGCATCTACTTCTTTTGATGGTAACGAAACATCCCGCATTTTTACTATTATGAATGCTACCGGCGTATCTATAAGCGACATAACATTTACAGATGGTTATGCGGCAGATAACGGCGGAGCAATAATGGCTACAAATAGCGGCGTAGTTATTACTAACGCAGCATTTACTGATAATGAGGCCAATGGTTCAACTGCAGCCCAGGGTGGCGGCGCGATCTATACCACCGGCACGCTTAGTGTAACGGGCTCATCTTTTACAGATAATGATGCTACCGGTGCAGCCGGAAGCGGTGGAGCCATACTTGTAGGTACTGGCGGAAACCTCACTATAACTGCCAGCACATTAACAGATAATACGTCTAATCGCGCTGGTGGCGCAATTGAAGGAAACTCTGGTGCAGATACCTCAATTACAATAAATAATGTTACGTTTACTAACAACACTACAAATACAAGTCCGGGTAACGGAGGTGCAATTCATATTACAGGTGCAGGTAATACAAGTGTTACAGGATCAGTATTTACAGGAAATACTGCTGGTGCCGAAGGTGGTGCGTTATGGAATGGCAGTGGTACTATGACAATATCGTCTACCACTATTACTAATAACACAGCAGCCGGTGCAGGAGCCGATCAGGGTGGTGGCGGAATATACAACCTTAGCGGAATAGTAAATATAAATCCAGATACCGTTATTACAGATAATGATGCTACCGGGGCCGCGGGCAGCGGCGGCGGTATACTTAACGATGTGGGCGGCAGGCTTACAATTACAGGAGCTACGATATCTGCCAATACATCTAACCGTGCAGGTGGCGGTATAGAAGATAACTCCGGAGCAACAGGGTTTGTTACTATATCTAACACTACTCTCGATAATAACATAACAAACACATCTCCGGGCAATGGTGGTGGTCTTCACGTAACCGGTGCAGGGACTGTAATGGTTACAAATGGTACTGTTAGCGGGAACCAGGCTGGTGCCGAAGGCGGTGGCTTGTGGAACGGCAGTGGCGCAATGACCATTATGGGTACGGTAATAAACAATAATACAGCGAGCGGTATCGAAGCTACTAATGGTGGTGGTGGTATATATAATCTTAGTGGCTCGGTTACAATTAATACGGGAACTCAAATTACAAACAATACTGCCAATGGTACTGCCGGCAGCGGCGGTGGAATACTTAATGATGTGGGCGGTATGCTTACCATTAATAATGCAGTAATTACAGGCAATACTTCTAATCGTGCAGGTGGTGGTATAGAAGACAACTCCGGCGCTATGGGTTCTGTAATGCTTACAAGTGTAACTCTTAACGACAACACTACAAATAATGCTCCCGGCAATGGCGGTGGCCTTCATGTAACAGGTTCAGGTACTGTAGCTATAACCGGCGGTACTGTAAATGGTAATGATGCCGGAGCCGAAGGTGGTGGTTTATGGAATGGTACCGGCACTATGAATATCGACGGAACTATAATAAACGGAAATACAGCCAGCGGAAACGATGCTACAAACGGAGGCGGCGGTATTTACAACCTTAATGCAGGTACGGTAACTATTATAAATGCAACAATTAGTAACAACGTTGCCAACGGAACTGCAGGAAGCGGTGGAGGAATTCTTAACGATGTAGGCTCTATGCTTACCATTACCAACACAGAAATTAGCGGAAATACAGCAGTACGTGCAGGTGGTGGTATAGAGGACAACTCAGAAACAAGTACAATTGTACTAAACAACGTAGACCTTACGGGTAACAGCGTGAGCGGTCCTCCGGGCAATGGTGGCGGTTTGCACATTACTGGCGGTGGCAGCGCTACCATTACAGGTGGCAGCGTAACCGGAAACTCAGCCGTACAGGGCGGCGGGTTATGGAATGCGGTTGGTACACTTACTGTAAACGGTGCAACTATCGATGGCAATACCGCAACAGGCGCAGGAATGAGCGATGGCGGCGGCGGTATTTACAACAATGGCGGTACACTTGCCGTAAGCAACTCTACTATATCTGCAAATAATGCCACAGGATTGTTTGGCAGAGGTGGTGGTATCCATGTAAATGGTGGTACGGCTACAATTTTAGTTACTACCATAAGCGGAAACGGCTCCATTACAAATGGTGGCGGTATCTATAATAATGGTACGTTAACCGTGAATGCTAATACTATTGCGCTTAACAATGCTATTATAAGTGGTGGTGGTATTTACAATAATACAGAGGGCGGCGCAAGCCTTAAAAACACAATCGTAGCAGGAAATACAGCAGTACTATCCGGGCGCGATGTATTTAGCGATGTAGGAAGCATAACATCTAATGGCTTTAACCTTATAGGTGTGGCTGACGGCGACGACTTTACTGCACTTGACAGCGACATTACAGGTACGGCGCTTAATCCTGCAATTACCGGCCTAATGCCTTTGGCAGATAATGGGGGTGCGACATTAACCCATGCCCTTACCTGCCCTAACGTTGCTGCCGATATGGGAAGCACCGATGATGCATTTGCCGATCAGATTGGTATGGCCGTATTTAACGGAAGACGCGATATAGGTGCTTATGAAGCTCAGGAAGAATGTGCCGTAGCCGGTACTGCTGAGTTTAATTTAGCCGTGAAAAGCAGACTTTTCCCTAACCCATCAGTTAATGGTTTGGTAACTATTCAGCTTGCCGAAAACCATAATGCAATTGCTAACGTATATATATATGAAATAGCGACAGGTAAGCTTGTTAAGACGTTAAGAACCAATGGTACAAGTACACAGATTAGTGTTGATAATCTTGCCAGAGGTACTTATGCAGTAAGGATTACATCTGACAGAGCATCTGAAACGCACAAGTTAATTGTAGGTTTGTAAAACTAAAAATTACTATATGGAGAGGTTGTCCCCTATTTGGGGCAGCCTCTTCTTTTTTTTAATCAATTTACAGAATTGGAACAATCTGATCTTATTGTATTCTATTTTTTAATCCTGATTTTAGCTCCCTGCTTCACCAGGATTTCTGAGCCCTCGGCGAGATAGACCGATACTGGTTTTTGATCCTGAAGAAATGCGAAATCGGTGCCGTAAACTTTTTTAAAGTCAACGTTTACGTCATAGCTAATAATGGGATAAATTTGCCAGCGCGGGTGTGCAACCTCATATTCTGATGTTACCGTATCAGATATTTTTGTGTAACCCCAAAAATGTTCGGTTATAAATTCTTCTTCGCTATCTGGCTCAATATCTACAGGAGTTTTACTGGCTACAGTTGTAATAGAATTCCACACTCCTTTTTTCCAGGCATATTGTACCGTTAGTGTGTCACCTTCTGTTTTCCAACTATGGGTTGTTTTTAGCGTCTCATAATTTTCGTTATAGAGCAAATTTGCCACCATAGTAAGTGCGGGCCTTGGTACAATCTCTTTTATAAATACCACTCCCCTTTTATAGCCTTCGGTTGCTTTATGCTTTACATAGAACCGCAGGTTTATTTCTTCAAAATTGATGTGAAACGGTATCCTCAGCCGCAGCATTTTAGTATCTACAAACATAAAACCTATAAGACTCACATAGCACGTTCCCTCCCAAATGTCGAGTTCAGTACTAAAAGGAAGATACGGTTTTAAAACTTCAGGGTCTATGGCATAATTTATCATTATAAGTTTACGCCACTGCGCATCGAGAAAAGTACGTTTTGTAGGGATAGACTGCATTAGGATGTTTGATGTATAATTTTAAAGAACATTAAGGGCGGTTTATTTTTACACAGGCTACGAATTGTATACTGTAGCAATTTGGCGAAATTGAAATTTAGCGTTCTACTTCTTTATCAACTTGTAGCCATCAGTCTCAAAACCACTGATTATTACCGTATAAATGCCTGGCGTAAGCGATGATATATCAAGAATATTTGTAATATCTAAAAGTGCTCCTGCCTGAACGAGCCTGCCGGTCATGTCTACAATAGTATATTGCTTACCAATAATGGTTTGAGGGCATTGTATGGTAAGCGTGCTGAAGGCAGGGTTAGGAAAAATGATTATTCCGGCAGCTTTAAGGGTAGCTTCTGTTATGCCTGCTATATTTTGAAGATAAGCACCGAGATAATTAGACAAGTTTACCGTATGCAGTTTTTGCGGCACGTTAACGACAAATTGCTGAAAATGCTCGTTAGAGAGGTAATAGTCTAAGCCGTTGTTTGTAGTTATGCCTTCTATTTGATGAAAACTTAACGACAGGCCGATCTTGCGCTTGTTGCCGCTAAAAAAGTTATTGCCCGTAAAGTCATACAGTACATATATAAAAGGCTGTAAGGTTGCGCTATATCCACATAACGCCACCAGCCTTCTATCCTGAAGATAAGTTGCTCCCGTTATAAGCCCGCCCACGTTATAGGTTTCTTTAAATTGAGCGGTGTAAGTTCCCGGTGTTTTAGGGAGGCTGTAAACACTTGTTTTGTGGCCTACCCATTGTTTGGTAAAAAGGTAAATACTATCATTGCTCACTATAATTGCCTCACAATCAAAATCTGTATTGTTGTTAGCAGTAGCCGTAAAATTTGCTTGGTCAGAATACGTAAAATTAATTGAGTTTACATTTGGTGTACCCGCTAAAAGTCCTGCCTTATCTACCCTCAATACTCTAAGATTACTACGATTACCACTAACATTATTACCGGTTTCTGCAATATAAATATAATCAGCGTCCTGGTCGATATCTTCCCAGTCCTGGTTAGATGTTCCTATTACAGCCAGCGTATTTTCTAAAGCACCGGTAAGGGAATTTAGGGAATACAGGTTGGTATCTGTATTATCATTGTGGGTATATAGCGAAGCATCCCAAAGCAGAAGTCCTGATGTTTCGTTTACAGAATTGGGCAAAGTAACTGTTGTAATGGGCGAAACTGATGCTGAAGCATATGTGCAACTTCCATCGTTAACCGTGGCGTTAGGATTAAAGTTTCGCGAAAGCGGATCTGTACAGCCGGATACCTGGGCTTGTGCGAACTGTATAACAGCTATAAAAAATGTGACGATAGTAATAGTAGCGTTCATGGCGTTGAATTTATACTTAAAGTTATTAGTTATCATGCAGCAATGCCCGCAGATTAGGATAAGTTTTAGATTGGTTTAACCCACGATATCGTAATTGCCGGCAAAAGATGTTAACGAAAGCTATTTTTAGTTAATACGTTCTAAAAAACCTTTAGCAAAAGTTAAATGATTTAGATAGGTGCCTGTATGATAGTAATTTTATTTAAAACCTAAAAACAAAAAACATGAACAAGATAATCAGGGCACTTGTTGCAGGATGGGGCGCCAAAAAACTGGGCGGAGGATGCGTGGGCACCATAGTAGTATTCGTAATTATTTATTATCTGCTTGGGTACTGCGACAGAATGTAAAATATATTAATTAGTTGCAGCGAACATTTCCATAGTTTTTATAGCATTGTACTGGTACAGCGATAATGCTATCAGTAATTGCTCTATACGGGTAGTACCAAAGTTTTCGCTGCAGCTAATGGTATATCCCGGCATAACTTTATTCCAACTGAATTCGGGCACTATGGTAAGCAACTCCTTTCCTTTGTAGTTCGTTAGGTTATAGCCACTTTTAAAAAAGCCTATTGCCTTTAACTCATAAAAATGCTCCTTGTTTTTTGGCTTTATCATGGCTATACCACCATCCCATTGTGCTTTAAGAAGGAATTCTACCTCATCTTCATGCGTAACTTCGTGCAATGTTCCCCAAAAGCCTTTCCGCGTTATTGTGTAAACATCTTCGCCAATAATAATATCAATATTAGCCGAATACCAATGCTTATAATTTAGCGTACCTATAACATTACCATCGCTGGTTATACTAAAGCTATTGCTGTTATCTGTAAGTACTTTTATTTCGGACATGATTTCTAAATATTAGCTTATCAAAGATACGGATTTAAGATTAGGGTTCGCTTAATCTAATTTTATATTACTATACAAAAGCCTCTCCAACCGGAAAGGCTTTTCGTCTATAATCTATAATCTAAGATCTAAAAATCTCCTTACATATTCCTCCTGTACTGCCCTCCTACTTCAAACAACGCCGAAGTGATCTGGCCAAGTGAGCATACTTTTGTGGCTTCCATAAGTTGTTCAAAGATATTTTTATTCTGGATGGCAGTTTCCTGAATGACAGCCAGCGTCTCCGCAACTTTCTCTTTATGAGCCGTATGTAATATTTCGAGAGTTTTTATCTGGAATTGCTTTTCCTCCTCTGTTGCGCGGATAACCTCTGCCGGAACTACCGTAGGCGACCCTTTAGAGCTTAAAAAGGTATTTACCCCAATTATAGGGAACTCACCTGTATGCTTAAGGGTTTCATAATAAAGGCTTTCCTCCTGAATCTTAGAGCGTTGGTACATGGTCTCCATAGCGCCAAGCACGCCGCCGCGTTCTGTAATACGGTCAAATTCAGCAAGTACAGCATCTTCTACAAGGTCGGTTAATTCTTCAATAATAAAAGAGCCCTGTATAGGATTTTCGTTTTTAGCAAGGCCTAATTCTTTATTAATAATAAGTTGTATGGCCATCGCACGGCGTACACTTTCTTCAGTTGGTGTTGTTATCGCCTCATCATAAGCATTAGTATGCAATGAGTTACAGTTATCGTAAATAGCATAAAGCGCCTGTAACGTTGTGCGGATATCATTAAAATCGATCTCCTGGGCATGCAGTGACCTACCCGATGTTTGTATGTGGTATTTGAGCATTTGCGCACGCTCATTTGCACCATATTTGTTCTTTAACGCTTTTGCCCAAATTTTCCGCGCTACCCGGCCTATTACAGCATACTCGGGGTCTACACCGTTCGAGAAAAAGAAAGACAGGTTAGGACCAAAATCATTAATATTCATGCCCCTGCTTAAATAATACTCTACATAGGTAAAGCCATTAGACAGCGTAAAGGCCAATTGAGTAATCGGATTAGCACCTGCCTCGGCAATGTGGTAACCGGATATAGAAACCGAATAAAAGTTGCGTATGTTATTGGTAATAAAGTACTCCTGAACGTCGCCCATTAACCGCAAAGCGAATTCTGTCGAGAAAATACAGGTATTTTGTGCCTGGTCTTCTTTTAAAATATCAGCCTGAACGGTACCACGAACCTGGCTTAACGTTTTCACTTTAATATCATTATACACATCGGCAGGGAGTACAAGGTCGCCGGTTACGCCGAGCAGCATTAGCCCCAGGCCGTTGTTGCCTTGTGGCAGTTCGCCATTGTAACGCGGACGCTCAATTCCTTTAGTTTTATATATTTCGTTTATGGTATTATCTACCTCATCTTCAAGGTCATTTTCCTTAATATAAAGTTCACATTGCTGGTCTATTGCGGCATTCATAAAAAAGCCAAGCAGCATTGGCGCGGGCCCATTGATGGTCATACTAACCGATGTTAGCGGGTGCGCCAGGTTAAAACCTGAATATAGTTTCTTGGCATCATCAAGGCAGCAGATAGAAACTCCCGCATTACCTATTTTACCATAAATATCAGGGCGTAAATGGGGGTCGTTACCATATAAGGTAACACTATCAAACGCTGTAGAAAGGCGTTTTGCAGGCAATCCTGCACTTACATAATGAAAACGCTTGTTAGTACGCTCAGGTCCGCCCTCTCCGGCAAACATACGCGATGGGTCTTCGCCTTCGCGCTTAAATGGGTAAAGCCCGGATGCAAAGGGAAATTCTCCCGGTACATTTTCCTGAAGGCACCAGCGTAATATATCGCCCCATGCCTGATACTTAGGCAACGCAACTTTAGGTATTTGCGAATGCGATAGCGACTCAGTATGTGTGGCTATCTTAATTTCTTTATCGCGAACTTTAAAGCTGTAAACCGGATTTTTGTATTTATCTACCTTATCTTTCCATGTCAGGATTATCTCCCAATTGTACGGGTCGAGGTTCATTTTAACCCTGTCGAACTCCGCTATCAATAGCCTTAAAAAGTCGGCGTTGGCTTCATTTTTGGCTTTGTCTATTCCCTCCTCGTCAATACCGAATTTAGTTAGCGCCAAACTTACATTTGCAACCGACTCTATAGTCTTGAATATACCGTAAAGCTTTTGAGCAACTTCCTGCTGGCTTAATGCTACAGCATCATATTTTCGATTATTTTCGGCAATTTCGCTAAGGTAACGCGTTCTGTGTGGCGGTATTACAAATATCTTTTCGCTCATTTCGCGGGTAATGGCAAAGGTAGTTTTTAGGTCGGCGCCCGTTTTTTCAACTACTTTATCCATCATGGCTTTATAAAGCGTGTTCATACCTGGGTCGTTAAACTGCGAGGCAATTGTGCCAAAAATCGGCATACTATCGGGGCTGGCATCCCACAGGTTGTGGTTGCGCTGGTATTGTTTTTTTACATCGCGCAGGGCATCAAGAGAGCCTCGCTTGTCAAATTTATTAATGGCCACCATATCTGCAAAGTCCAGCATATCAATTTTTTCCAATTGCGTTGCTGCACCAAACTCTGGCGTCATTACATATAAAGAAACATCTGAATGTTCAATGATTTCGGTATCGCTTTGCCCAATACCCGATGTTTCCAGAATAATAATATCATATTTTGCTGCCTTAAGCACCTGTATGGCTTCGGCAACATATTTAGAAAGTGCTAAGTTGCTTTGTCTTGTAGCCAGAGAACGCATATAAACCCGTGGGTTATTAATGGCATTCATCCTGATACGGTCGCCCAATAAAGCCCCACCCGTTTTACGTTTAGAAGGGTCTACAGATATTAAGCCGATAGTTTTCTCGGGGAAATCGATAAGGAAACGGCGCACCAGCTCATCTACTAAAGACGATTTACCTGCACCACCAGTACCTGTTATACCCAATACAGGGATCTTGCTGTCAAGGTTTTTTTGATGAATGATATCAAGTGCTTCTTTGGCTATATCAGGAAAATTTTCCGCCGAGGATATTACGCGCGCAATTGCTGTAGGGTTTTTATCTTCAAGGTGATCAACCTCGCCATTAAGTTTATCGCCAATAGCATAGTCCGATTTTTGCACCAGGTCATTTATCATCCCCTGAAGGCCTAATTCGCGGCCATCATCGGGTGCGTAAATACGGGTTATGCCATATTCCTGCAGTTCTTTAATTTCGTCGGGCAGGATAACGCCGCCGCCGCCGCCAAATATCTTAATGTGCCCTGCCCCTTTTTCCTTTAGAAGGTCGTGCATATACTTAAAATACTCGTTATGCCCACCCTGGTATGACGTTAACGCTATAGCATTAGCATCTTCCTGAATGGCTGTATTTACTACTTCTTCCACGCTACGGTCGTGACCAAGGTGTATAACCTCTACACCTGTAGCCTGGATAATGCGGCGCATAATGTTTATGGCGGCATCATGCCCATCGAATAACGAAGCGGCGGTTACAATACGTACTTTATGTTTAGGAATATATGGCTTTGCTTGCTCCATGATGAATTATCTTCAATTTTAGACCTGCAATTTACATATTTAATAAGAATACCAAAAATTTATTGAAGTTTAATTAAGGTAATCGTTATCTAACAATGTGTCCCACATTCCCCTCATCCATAAAAAGCACACGGGTGCTAAAAGCCTTTGCTTTTACTGTGGTAGGATACCAATCGCGGTCTTTTGAAACAATTATAAAAAGGCCTCTGTCATCTCCGGAAACCGTGAAGTTTTCGCCGCGCGGCTGACGTTTAAATATTGGTAGACCAAATTCATTCTTAAGTATATCGGCAAGTTCCGGCACATTGTTAGTTACAAACCCAATCTCACTAATACCCACATAGCATTTATAGCTAAAGGCCTCACGGTAATACTCTTTATTAGGGTAGCGGGTTATAAACTCTACTACATTACCGTTGTTGTCATAAAAGTAAAATGACTTTGCATCCCAATTTACAAAATTGGCTATATCATCTCCATCGGCAGGAAGTATGGCCGTATGCTGCTTTATAAGATCATGAGAATCAAAAAAACGATTGGTAGGCACATCTATAGCAAAGTGGTAAATGGGTTTCAAGTTATCAGATTTCCGGAAAATAAGTTTCGTAGCGCCAATTGCAAAGAATATGCGCGTTTTGTCTTCCTTCATGTACGGTTCGAGCCCTAAAACTTGTTTATAAAACTTTTCGGTTGCTACAAGGTCATCGCTCAGTAATTCCAGCTCAATAATTTGCATACGTAAAATGTATTTGGCTATTGCTAATATAATGATTTATAGCTGCTTTTATTTTAAATGAACGATAATTTTATTGTAGCAGAAAAAGCAACGCGGATAGTTATAACGCAAACATTAGCGAATTTGCTACCGTTGACAGATACAAAGATGAAATATTTAAACATTCGCGTATATCCTTAAAATCCGCGTCATCCACGTTCCATTTTATTTACAATTCCCATAAAAAATAAAGTACTTTTGCACCTCATTTCGAAACCACAAAAATGCGTTATAAATATTACCTGGCAGCCGCAACGGCTTTCACGATCTGGGGATTGTTCAGTTTTGTTTTAAAGCCTCTTCACGACTACCCTTCGCCCGATATTTTGTTTTACCGCATTTTCTTCTGCGTGGTGCTCATGGTAGTTACAAACCTTCTTTTCAGGCGAAAAAATATTGTAGAGACGCGAAACAGTTTTTCGCAGCTCCCCTCTAAAACCAAGACCAACTTAATAGCACTAACGTTTATAAGTTCTATACTGTTAGCTGCTAACTGGTTCTTTTTTATATACGTAATGAACCATATAAGTGTTAAGGCAGCATCGCTTGCTTATTTAATATGCCCTATACTTACAACGGTTTTTGCATTCATTATTCTAAAAGAAAAGCTCATAAAGCTGCAGTGGCTATCTGTAGTGTTAAGTATAGTAAGTTGTGTGTTACTTTCTTTAAACAACTTCAACGACGTTTTTTACAGCATTGTAGTTGCTGCAACATATGCAATGTACCTGGTGATACAAAAGAAATTTGAAGGTATAGATAAGTTTCTTTTATTATCCGTGCAGTTACTTATAACATCTGTAATATTGTTACCGTTTTATCCTGTATGTAGTGGCCCTTTACCAACACAGGCTTCATTTTACATATATATCCTTATAATAGCTATCGGCTTTACCATAGTACCAATGCTGCTTAACCTGTATGCCTTAAAAGGCATAAATTCTTCTACATTAGGCATACTGCTATATATTAATCCCATTATAGGTTTCTTATTAGCGGCTTTTTATTATCATGAGGTTATTACACACCTGCAAATTATTGCCTATAGTATCATCGTTGTATCAATAGCAATATTTAACGTAGGGAGTTATTTAAAACGTAAGGCTAATTAAGCTTCCGGTAACGTTGCTATTAATTTATCCGATTTATCACTATTATTTTTACCAGATCCAGATATACTTTTTATCACTAAACCAGCAATGAAGCCTACCAACCCGACATCCAACCCCCTATTAAGGTACCAATAGATTATAACACTGGCAATTAGAGCATACTCAACAATATCGCTTATTGATTTAATATTTTTAGAGCCAGACTGCCTAATTTTATTATCAAGGGCCAATAAAAAGCTACCGCCAAGTATAAAAGGCAGAATATTAATCCATTCATCAGTAATTATCGCTGCAATAACTGTGATTATCACCGACAAAAACAACGCATGCAAAAGCATTCCCGTCCAGCTTATTGTTCGGTTTTTAACTTCATCCTGAACCATCCATAATAACGCTGCGGCTGATGCCAAAGGTATTGCAAGCAAATTACCCATAACAAGATATGCAACTATAGCTATTACAATAGTTAGTGACAGAAAATATGAAAATGTTTTAATATTTGTCAAAATTCAGGATATATTTTTAAACCTAATCAGCTAATATTTTTGTCCTTACGCTTTTTCCAATAAAGTTCTATTTTAGGAAGCATAAAGATTAATAACACAGTAAAAATCCCTATAAATATGCATCCTTTTAAATCAAAATCACCAAATTGATACAGAAACAGGGACAATAATCCTGCAACTAATAAAACACTCACTGTAGTTCTTATCGGCTTCAATAAAATTAATTTTAAGTCCAAAATTACTAAAATTCATCCATAATTAAACAATATACTAAATCTATATATCAGAAACAAAAATCCCCTGCACGACTAAATGCAGAGGATTTTGAGAGTTTAAACTAATTATATTTTAATGTTTCATCATAGATGGGTCAAGATTTACCTGTAAACCCTGTGCTACGCCCATACCGAGTGAGATGTCTGCCCTAAACCAGTGGCATAACTGGCGGTTGATGATCTCTTCGCGTTTAGGCCCGTCGATACCACTCATAGCACCCACAATATTGTTTATCGTATTCCGCTTCGCTTCGGCATCCATAAGCCTGAACAGGTTACCCGGCTGCGTGTAGTGGTCATTCTCGCCCTCGGCGTTACGGTCGTACCAGTTCGCAGTAAGGCTTTCAAGCTCCCATGCAGGCTCTTTATAACTTTGGTCTTCTACAATGTTATCAAAACTGTTAGGATAGTAATTAGGATTACTGCCACCGTTACCATCAACGCGCATCTGGCCATCCCGGTGATAATTATTGGTCATAAATGGGCAACGGTTTACAGGTATCTGCTCAAAATTAGTCCCAAGGCGGTACCGTTGCGCATCCGGATAGGACAGCAACCTTCCCTGTAGCATCCTGTCCGGAGAGAAACCTATACCATCTACTATTCGTGATGGCGAAAAGGCTGCCTGTTCTACATCCTGAAAATAGTTGTAAGGGTTGCGGTTAAGTTCTATTTGGCCAACATCTATAAGCGGATAATCAGCGTGTGGCCATACCTTAGTAAGGTCGAAAGGGTTTATGTGATATGTTCTTGATTCCACTTCGGGCATTACCTGAATTTTAAGGTCCCATTTAGGAAAGTTGCCTTCGGCTATATTATCAAACAGGTCGCGCTGTGCAAAATCCATATCCTGGCTTTTCATAGCTGCGGCTTCATCATTGGTAAAATTCTTAATTCCCTGAGCGGTTATAAAATGAAACTTTACATAAAAGCGCTCGCTTGCAGCATTAATAAAGCTGTAGGTATGGCTTCCAAAACCATGCATGTGGCGGTAACCCACCGGAGTGCCCCTTTCACTCATTAGTATTAGCACCTGGTGAAGGCTTTCCGGGTTCAGCGACCAAAAATCCCACATCATCGTAGGCGACTTTAGGTTAGTATACGGGTCGCGCTTCTGGGTATGTATAAAATCGCTGAATTTTTTAGGGTCTTTTACAAAGAATACCGGTGTATTGTTACCTACAAGATCCCAGTTACCATCTTCTGTATAAAATTTTAAGGCAAAGCCACGAGGGTCACGTTCGGTATCGGCCGACCCCTTTTCTCCGCCAACAGTAGAAAATCGGAGTACCAAATCAGTTTTTTTGCCTACCTCGTTAAAAATTTTAGCCTTGGTATATTTAGAAATGTCATGGGTTACTGTAAAGGCACCAAATGCCGCCGACCCTTTAGCATGCACTACCCTCTCCGGGATTCGCTCGCGGTTAAACTGCGCCATTTTTTCGTGAAGGATTACATCCTGCAACAATATAGGCCCTCGTGGGCCAACGGTTTGAGAGTTTTCATGTTCTGCGTATGGGCGGCCTGATGCTGTGGTAAGCTTAGTTTGAGACATATGTAAGTTTTATTTGAGACAAAAATATAGTAAGGTAATTTTTGATTAGCAGAATTGCCATCACTTTTACCTATAGTGCTATTACAAGTATTAAACCAGAGCCTCAACCCACTGATAAGCATGTTGATGAATATTGCGGTAATGATTTAAGATTACGACATACCATAATTTTATGAGGTATTTTAAATTAAACATTACTTCAAAAGAGGCGAACAACCACTTACTTGCGGTTGAATCAAAAATCAGGAATGATTTTTGTCTACATCAACTAAATACAAAATCTTCAGTCCGAATGAAAAAAATCATATTCTTAGCTTTAATGCTGGTATTAGTAAACACAGAAGCGCACGCTCAGTTTAAAAATATAATAACCAAGGCTAAAGACAAGGTAAGCACAGCTGCGGGCAAATCAGGCTCTTTAAGTACTACCGATATTAGCAATGCACTTAAAGAAGCTCTTAATAAAGGTGTGAGCGAACAGGTAACAAAGCTTACCGCTACAGATGGTTTTTATAAAAACGACGCCGTTAAGATACTGTTACCTGCAGAACTGCAAAAGGTAGATACAAAACTGCGGCAGGCAGGGCTTGGCAACATGGCCGATGAAGGTATTAGAGTGCTTAACCGCGCTGCCGAAGACGCGGTAAAAGAGGCTACTCCCATTTTTGTTAACGCTATTAGCAGCATGACCATTAATGATGCTAAAGGCATACTCATGGGTGCCGATAATTCGGCAACAGCTTATCTGGAAAAAACAACAAGCACGCCGTTATACGGTAAATTTAGCCCGGTGGTTAAAACATCATTGAGTAAGGTAGGTGCAGATGCCGTTTGGGAAAAGATCATTAAAAAATATAACGGCCTGCCACTGGTTACAAAGGTAAACCCAAATCTAACCGATTATGTAACTACCGAAGCCCTTGAAGGTGTTTTTAAAATGATTACTGTTGAAGAAAAGAAAATAAGGACAGACTTTTCTTCCCGAACATCAGACTTGCTCAAAAAAGTATTTGCATTACAGGATTAAAATATAGCGCCACATTTAGCACAAATTTATCATTATGTGCCTCTATACTTAGTTTAAAAATTAGTTGCTTTACAGTATTAACCTGTTAAAATAATTTTACATGAAAAAACTTATTATTCCCATACTTGCCATCAGTTTTATGTTTTCAGGCTGTGCAGAGCTGCAACAAGTTGCTTCGCAACTACCTCAGGGCGTAGGCACGCTCTCCAATGCAGATATTGCTGCCGGTTTAAGGGAGGCCTTAGATAAGGGCATAGATACCCAGGTTACCAAGCTTACCGCTACCGACGGTTTTTATAAAAACAACCTTGTTAAAATATTGCTGCCGGCAGAATTGCAAAAGGTAGACAGGACGCTTAGGGATATTGGCCTTTCCAGCCTTGCAGATGAAGGCCTGAGAATGATGAACCGTGCTGCCGAAGAGGCTGTAAAAGAATCGACGCCTATTTTTGTTACTGCAGTAAAGAACATCACTTTTAATGATGCTAAAACTATATTACTGGGTAATGATGAGGCTGCAACGTCTTTTTTAAAAACCAATACTAATACACAACTGTACGCTAAATTTAACCCTGTTATTAAATCATCTTTCAGCAAAGTTGGCGCAGATAAAGTTTGGGCCAATATTATTACTACCTATAATAAAGTACCACTTGTAACAAAGGTAAACCCTGATCTTACCGATTATGTTACCACACAAGCCCTTAACGGTGTATACAAAATGATAGCTGTAGAGGAGAAAGACATTCGCAATAATTTTAGTGCCCGCACCTCTGCATTGCTTAGAAAAGTGTTCGCGATACAGGATAAAAAATAGGGTAAAAATTTAATATACAGATACATACATAATAACATATCCTTAACATATGTGTTAATTATAATTTGTAATTTGCATATATATAAATGGTTTTCTCACATTTGGTTAGGGTTAGTTAGAAGAAATGCCGGTGATACACTCACCGGCATTTTTGTTTTCTGTAGTCAACTACTATCGCTTTAAATTAAATTACCACCTTCATTTATTGTATGCGTATTTACGTATTTTTGCAGCCTATGGTATACATCTATGGGTAATCTTCTGTATAAAAAAACCGACAACGCGCCATTAATTATCTTCCGGATATTATTAGGCATGTTAATGATGTACCATTGCATAGGCTACATTTTTGATGGCACTGTATACCGCCTTTACATACAGCCTAAAGTTACCTTTTCCTTTATTGGTATGGAGTGGTTGCAACCTTTGCCCGGCAATGGTATGTATGGCTACTTTTGGCTTATGGCGGTGTGTGCCCTTTTCTTTACAATAGGCTTATGGTATAGGTTTAGCACTGCCATGTTTACGCTATTATGGGCAGGTAGCTACTTTATGCAAAAAACAGTATACAACAACCATCACTACCTCATCTTTTTGTTGTTCATTATAATGCTTATGCTTCCCGCAAATGCTTATGCATCTGTAGATTGTAAGCTTAAACCCGAAATAAAGCGGCGCAGTATGCCCTTGTGGTATATATGGGTGTTTGTTTTACAAATTGCGATAGTGTATTTTTTTGCGTCTGTAGCGAAGTTCTATCCTGACTGGCTTAATGGCCGTTTCACCGCCCTCATTATTCGTAAAGTACGCTACCCCTGGATAACGTGGCTCACGTTCAGCCATAAATTTCACTTATTCATAGCCTGGGGAGGCATATTATTCGATTTGCTCATCGTGCCATTGCTACTTTATAAAAAAACACGTAACGTTGCCGCAGTAGTATCGGTAGGTTTTCACCTTTTTAACTGGGCAATGCTTAGTATTGGTATCTTTCCGTTTCTTTCTTTAAGCTACCTCGTCTTCTTTTACCCTCCAGAAGCCATTCGTGCCCTTTTTCTTCGGGCCAAGCCCCAACTTACCGAAGATGAGCTAAATGCCACTGATGAAAGCAGCAAAAATATGCTACGTTACTTTTTTATACCTTACTTTGTTTTGCAGCTTACGCTTCCCTTACGCCACCATTTAATTAAGGGCGATGTTTTATGGACCGAAGAGGGACACCGCCTAAGCTGGCGCATGATGCTGAAAAATAAAAAAGGCACTGTTATTTTTGCAGTGAAGGACAGGAACACAAATGAGTCTTTTGTATACAGCCTCAATAAACTTTTAACGAAACTGCAAATAAAGCAACTTGCTAACAAGCCCGACATGATATGGCAAACAGCCCAACTAATTAAAAAAGAGTATGAAAATAAAGGCCATGATGTAGAGGTTTATGCAACTGCAAAAGTTTCGGTTAATAGCCGTAAATCGAAGTTGCTGGTAAATCCCGAGACCGATTTGGCACATACTTCATGGAAATATTTTGCACATAACGACTGGATAATACTTTATAGCAATGCGAATAAAAAATAACACATAAATATTTTAAAATAAACGTGTTAAACGGTTTTGTAAATACTTTTTCTTTTATAGTTTTGTAAAAAACCCATGAAAGTGAAAAAGTCGGTCCTGGTACTGTGCCTAATGATAAGTGTTGCGGGATTTTGCCAGGAATGGCACACCGACTTTGATGCTGCCAAGCGTAAGGCTGCTGCATCTAACAAAAATATTGTGCTTTTATTTTCCGGTTCAGACTGGTGTATGCCTTGTATTGAACTTGAAAAAAAAGTTTGGGAAACCCCTGAATTTAAAGCGGAAGCCGAAGACAAATGGGTACTCCTGCTTGCCGATTTTCCTCAAAAGAAAGGTGATCCCGAGCCTGTAAACATAAACGATCCTAAAATTATCCTTGCCGAAAAATTTAACCGAGATGGGTTTTTTCCGTTTTTTGTTGTATTAGACAAAAACGGAAGGCTATTAGGCAAGAGAGGTTACGAAGGGTTAGATACAGCTCAGGAATATATAGCACTTTTTGATAAGCTTTCGCGATAGTAACGTATTACATATACCGTTTTTACTGCTACACCCATTGATGATTCAGGATTGTCATCCTGGTTGAAACCTTTTTATTCTTTTATTAGCTTTTTTGAAACACTTGTGCCATCAGCCATTTGTATATAAACTATATACAATCCCTTCGGCAAATTTGCGATAGATAGTTCGCCATTAGATGCAGCATTGTAACCTGAGCCAATTGCCTGCCCGTCCATGGTGTAGAGCGTAACAGCTTTAACCGGCGAGACTGTCGAAATATTGAGTATATCTTTAGCAGGGTTAGGATATAGGGCAACCTCATTTTTATTTATAGCATCTACGCCTAAAATAGTACTGTATTCCACCACAAAAAACAAAGCATTACTATGCTTAACATCATTCCATTTGCCTGCAGGACCTAAAGGCCAGTCTATTACCGCCATGCCAAGACCATCTTGTCCGGTGCCTGTTCCCCAGTTATCGGGTTCGTTACCCCAGTTACTAAAATTGCCGTTTACGGCGCTTCCGCTTGCAGTGCCCTGCCAAAATGCTGTTGTGTTGGTATCGTTATTACCATTCCACACCCAGTTACCTTCGTTGGTTATATCGTTGCCACCTAGCCATACATAAGATGAAAAGCCGTCGGATGCCGGAGTATCATCAGGGTTTACTCCTGCTATGGCTAACTGGTTAAAAATGGCATCATTTTCTTCAAGGCTATTTACCTCAGCAAGGTAACCGCCACGGCTCACAGCACATGCCGAGGCATTTATCCAGGTTTTATTTTCCTTTATAATTTCATATGCTTTACCATCATAGGTAAAAGCAAACACATTTTGATCGGCAGCACACTGGGCTATACCGCTTTGCAACACTAATAGCAAAGGAAGTGTAAGAAGTAGTTTCTTTTTCATAATCGTAAGTTTTAAGGTTTAACCCAAAACTACTACTCTCATTTAAGGTGTTGATTATGAAAAACTTGGAATTACTTATGAATTTGTAGTATAGACGATATAACTTATGTTTAAGCAGGCTCGTCCATCCTGTCCTGTAACTTTTTAAAATAGGTAAAGGCTTTTACTATTCTGCTACCATACCAGCTAAACATTTCGCCATCCACAAAAACGGTTTTTGCATGGTGTGTGTGCCTGCCTAATTCAAATGCATCTTCATCTTTAAAAGGAAAAGGTTCTGATGATAAGAAAACCACTTCCGGGTCGCCCTGAATTTTCATTTTCTGTACGATCACTTCCGGGTAACGGCCTTCTCTGCCTTCATAGATGTTGGTAAAGTGGTTTAGCTTTAACATCTCATTTATAAAGGTGCCATTACCGGCGGCCATATATGGGTCTTTCCAAATAAAATAAGCGGTCTTTAAAAATGGTTTATCTTTTATAAACGCATTAAAGTCCTGCAGGCCATAGTTTATTTTGTTTACCCATTGCTGCGATTGCGTGCGCACGGCAAATATCTTCCCAAACTCCTCTATCATAGCAATAGTATCGGCAATGGTAATAATATCGCTAACCCATACAGGCGCAATTTCACGCATTTGCGCCACTATCTCCTCTGTGTTCTCCTCCTTATTAGCTATGACAATGTCAGGCTGTAGCAGGCGGATTTTTTCGGCATGTACTTTCTTGGTACCCCCTATTATCTTTTTAGTAGATTTTAGGTGGTACGGGTGCACACAAAACTTGGTTATCCCTACAAGCCTGTCTTCAAGCCCTAAATCACACAGCAGTTCTGTTAAGGAGGGCACAAGGCAAACAATACGCATAGGCGTTGCCGATAATGATATTGTAGTGCCGGTTTGATCTATATACTGTTTTTCGGTTGCCAAGTTTTTCTTTATCAAGTTTGCATACGGTTTATCATTCTGAGCTAAATGGATTTCAAAAAATCTCCTATTATTTAGATTTTCACAATTTAGGAATGTCAGACGGCGTAGCAGTAGTATTACTTATTCAATATCACTTCCATTTCCTGTTGCACCTTTAAGGCCTCTTCTCTTGCTCTTTCTGCAAAGTCTTGTCCTTCTGAAGCATATATAATAGCGCGCGAAGAATTTATCAACAGGCCAACCTTATCGTTCATACCGTATTTGCAAACTTCGCTAAGGCTGCCACCCTGCGCGCCCACGCCGGGTACAAGGATAAAACTGTCCGGTATAATCTTTCTAATCTCTGTAAAATATTCCGCTTTGGTGGCGCCTACCACATACATAAGGTTTTCGCTGTTTTTCCAGCTTTTAGACGTTTCTAAAACTGTTTTGTATAGCTCTGTACCGTCAACTTTTTTAGTCTGGAAATCAAAAGCCCCTTCGTTACTGGTTAATGCCAGCAGTATCGCAAATTTATCTTTAACCGCAAGAAATGGCTCCACACTATCCTTACCCATGTATGGTGCAACGGTTATAGAATCGAAATCCATGTCCTGTAAAAATGCTTTGGCATACATGGCCGATGTATTTCCTATATCGCCACGTTTAGCATCGGCAATGGTAAATTGTTCAGGATGCTTTTGGTTAAGGTATTGAATCGTTTTTTCCAGCGAATGCCAGCCTTTAAGTCCATACGCCTCAAAAAAAGCAGTGTTGGGTTTGTAGGCAACACAAAGATCGTGCGTAGCATCTATAATGGCCTTGTTAAATTCGAAGATAGGATCTTCGGTAGCCAATAGGTGCTGCGGTATCTTGTTTAGGTCTACATCGAGCCCTACACTTAAAAAAGATTTTTTTTGTTGTATTTGTTCGTATAACTGCTGTGTAGTCATGCCTGCGGTTGTGTTGTTTGTAGTTTTTGGCTGCAAAAATACGTTTTTTGTTTGAAAAGACAGAACCCGAACAGAAAATGGAATGTGAATGACGCGAATCGAATAGGTTAGCGCCGATTTTTAAAGGCAGAAATTCCGCTAACTTTTACAAATTTATTAGTACGATTGGTGAAATCCGTGTCAGCACTAATACGTTGATTTGCTAAATAAAATCCGCGTTATCCGTAAACCAACAGCTTCTGGATCCTTCGCATTTAATTTTTCGAAAAGTATAAAGTAAAAAAAATCCCGCCGAAGCGGGATTCTTATATTAATAAACTTCAGTTTCCTTAAGTTTCTCTGTATTGTTTACAAGCTGAAGCTCATCGATCATTTTATGAATGTTACCATTCATAAACCCATCAAGGTCGAACAAGTTAAGCCCAATCCTGTGGTCTGTAATACGCCCCTGAGAATAGTTGTAGGTACGGATCTTAGCCGAACGGTCGCCACTGCTTACCTGAGAGGTACGCGTAGCTGCATCTATTTCCTGTTTTTTAGCAAGCTCCATTTCATAAAGGCGCGAGCGTAAAACCTGCGTTGCTTTATCTTTATTTTTATGCTGTGATTTTTCATCCTGACACTGTGCCACAAGTCCTGTAGGCAAGTGTGTTAAACGCACTGCGGATTTAGTCGTATTTACCGACTGCCCGCCAGGACCAGATGAACAAAAGTAATCAATACGTACTTCGTTCATATCAAGCTGTACATCAAACTCCTCTGCTTCAGGCAGCACCATTACTGTAGCCGCAGATGTATGAACACGCCCCTGGGTTTCTGTTTGTGGTACACGCTGTACACGGTGTACACCGGCTTCAAACTTAAGTGTTCCGTAAACGTCTTCTCCGCTTACTTCAAATATAACCTCTTTAAACCCGCCCGATGTACCTTCGCTAACGTCTACAACACTAGTTCTCCAGCCTTTGTTCTCGCAGTATTTAGTATACATTCTAAAAAGATCGCCGGCAAATATACTGGCCTCATCACCACCGGTACCGGCGCGAATCTCTACCATAACATTTTTAGCATCTTCAGGATCTTTCGGTATAAGCATAAATTTTATCTCATCTTCAAGTTCCGGAAGCCTTTCTTTAGCTTCGTCAAGCTGCATCTTAGCCATCTCTACCATTTCGGCATCACTACCGTCGGCAATAATTTCGTTAGCTTCATTTATATTGGCGGTAAGAGCAAGATATTCTTCTCTCTTTTCATTAAGCGCCTTAAGTTCTTTATATTCTTTGTTTAACTGCACATAACGCTTTTGGTCAGATATAATATCCGGCTGGATAATAAGATCTGAAGTTTCGTCAAAGCGCTGTTTTATGATCATTAACCTGTCTAACATAGTCTTTTCCCTTTAATTGGAACTGCAAAATTACATAATTTTTTTGATACTCAATACAGTATCTGCCATACAAAAAGTGTTCCGCCTGCTAACAATTTTTACAATAGCCCGTTACCCAGCTGCTAATGGCACTCTGGCGGTACCCCTTTGGCAGCGCAACCGTTACCTGCTGGGTAAGGCACTCTACCTTTTGGCATTCCAGGCAGCGAAAATGAAAGTGGTCATGGTTATGCTTTTCTCCTTCGCAGGCAATGCACAATGCGAAGTAATATTTACCATCGTCGGCAAGTATCCTGTGTGTAATGCCATCTTCGCAAAAACGGTTCAGCACGCGGTACACCGTTACCCTGTCCATTTCGCCTCTCACCTCTGCCTCTATACTATCCTGGCTCATGGCCGATTTTGCTCCTTGCAATATTGTAAGCACCGCAGTTTTTGCAGGCGTGTTTCTTCGTTTCATTTTATTAATGCAATTTTGTTGCAATAATACAAAATATATTTATATTTGTCAAATATCGGAGCACAGATTATACGGATGCTACGCAATCACAAATTGCACGGATTTGAAATGTAAAAAATCTGCGCTAATCCGTTTTTAAATCCGCGTCATCCGCATTCCATTTAAAAAAAAACACAAGTTATGAAAAACGAATACGAAGTAATTATTATAGGCGGGAGCTACGCCGGATTAGCAGCAGCAATGACTTTAGGCCGCGCATCGAGAAATATTTTAGTAATAGACAGCGGTAAGCCCTGCAATATACAAACACCGCACTCTCATAACTTTCTTACCCAGGATGGAGAAACACCTGCGGCAATTTCGGCTAAAGCAAAAGAACAGGTACTTAAATATCCAACCGTGAAATTTCTTGCTGCTAAAGCTACAAGGGGTTTAAAAACTGATTATGGGTTTGCAATTAGCACAGATACTAATGAAACCTTTACAGGTAGAAAGCTGCTCTTTACCACGGGCGTAAAAGACATTATGCCCAATATTGATGGATTTGCGTCATGCTGGGGCATTTCTGTTATTCACTGCCCCTACTGTCATGGCTATGAGGTGAAAAATTTAAAAACAGCAGTACTTGCCAATGGCGATGGTGCTTACCACTATTGCTTGTTGCTTACCCAATGGTCTAAAAACCTTACCGTTTTTACAAATGGCGCGGCAAATTTTACCCATGAACAACGTAGTAAACTTAAAGAACATAACATTGATATTATTGAGACAGAACTTGACTATTTAATGCACACAAACGGACACATGGAAAATATCGTACTAAAAAACGGCGACAAACACAGCTTTAGCGCTATGTACAACAGATTGCCATTTGTGCAGCACAGCACTATCCCACAGGAATTAGGTTGCTCTATAGACGATAGCGGCTTTATAACGGTTGATGCGATGCAAAAAACCAACATGGCCGGCATTTTTGCAGCGGGCGATTGTAGCACTATGATGCGTAGTGTAGCGATAGCAGTTGCCGATGGAACAAAATCGGGGACGTTTATTAACCATGAAATATCAGGCGAAGATTTTTAAGCAAGTGCACAAATTTATTGTGACGGACATTATAAATTTTATTAATTTGCTTATAACCAATAAATCGCTTACATGAAAACATACCTTACTTGCACCGCCATTGTACTTGCCGCGTTTTTTGCCTCATGCAAAAATAACGACACAACCACTAAAGGGCATATTAGCGGCAACGCCATAACTAAAAGCTACGACAGGATTAAAGCATTTTCGTGGCTGGAAGGCACATGGGAAAACAACACAAAAGATGGCCTTTACACTGAAAAGTGGACCAAGGTTAACGATTCTGTTTTTACTGCCATAAGTACCGTTACAAAAGACAGGGATACCCTGTTTTATGAAACTGTCGTGCTCGATCAAAAAGGCGATTCGCTGCATTATATTGTTACCACGCCAAAACAAAATGACGCCAGGCCTGTATCGTTTACCTTAAAGACGGCTATAGTCAACAGTTATGTTTTTGAGAACAAACATCACGATTTTCCGGAGCGTATAACCTATACCAAGGTAACCAACGACTCCTTAATGGCCAAAATATCAGGCACACAGAATGGTAAGCCTGCCGAGGAACAATTCCCAATGAAAAAGAAAAATTAATAGTTTTTCCTGCTTATTTTAGCGGCACAAAACCAACTCATGGATATCATAGAAACCGTTGTTTATAAGAAAGAAGATTTTAGCCGTAATGCCCTGCCGTATGCCGAATATGACAATTGCACTTTTACAGACTGCAATTTTACAGATGCCAACCTTACAGGTTTTATTTTTAACGAATGCCGTTTTGAGGATTGTAATCTGGGTATGGCCAAGGCAAAAGGCACAGCTTTTAAAGACGTAACTTTTGTAAACTGCAAGCTGTTGGGTTTTAACTTTAGTATTTGCGATCCCTTTCTCCTTTCGCTAAAATTTGAAGGCTGTAATATGCAACTGGTTTCTTTTTACCGACTCAAAATTAAGAGTACAAAATTTATAAAATGTGGCCTGCAAGATGCGGATTTTAATGAAACCGACCTTACAGGTGCCACCTTTAGCGACTGCGACCTCAACAAAGCAATTTTTCAACAGGCGGTCTTAGAAAAGGCTGATTTTAGGACTGCTTATAACTACAGTTTTGACCCTGAACTTAACCGCATGAAAAAAGCACGCTTTAGCCGCGAGGGCGTGGCAGGGCTGCTGATGAAATATAATATTAGCATAGAATAAACATTACATTCGCAGATTATTCTTACCTTCATATTCTATTTTATCCGCGAAAAAGAATATCTAATGCTATTTAATATATAATCACGAATGAGTAATACAGATACAAAGACAACATTTACTATAGGCGGAGACCTTACAATTAACCGATTAGGCTATGGTGCAATGCGCATTACCGGAAAAGGAATATGGGGCGAACCCGAAAACCGGGAGGAAGCCATTAAAGTATTAAAACGCGCGGTACAGCTGGGCGTTAATTTTATTGACACCGCTGATAGTTACGGCCCTAACGTATCGGAGGAATTGATTGCCGAAGCATTATATCCTTATCCTGAAGGACTGGTTATAGGTACTAAAGGCGGACTGTTACGTACAGGCCCCGACCAATGGCCGGTTGATGCAAGCCCGGAGCATTTAAAAGAAGCGCTGGATGGAAGCCTGAAGCGCCTTAAACTTGACAAAATAGACCTTTACCAGCTGCACCGCGTAGACCCAAAAGTGCCTGCCGAGAAAACTTTTGAGTTTTTAAAACAGGCGCAACAGGACGGTAAGATAAAACACATTGGCCTATCTGAAGTTAGTGTGGAAGATATTAAGCATGCACAACAATATTTTGAGGTGGTATCTGTACAAAATATGTATAGTGTAGATAACCGAAAGTGGGAAGGAGTGCTCGAGTATTGTAAAGCTAATAACATAGCCTTCATTCCGTGGTATCCGTTAAGTGGCGGCAATATACATGCTCTTGAAGTTCTTCAAAAAATTGCAGATAGGCACAGTGCGACACCGCAACAAATTGCGTTAAGCTGGTTACTTAGTCATGCTGATAACATACTGCTTATTCCGGGAACATCTAAAGTAGCGCACCTGGAGCAAAATTTAAAAGCAAACGAAATTCAATTATCTGAAGAAGATTTCGCAGAGTTAAATAAAGTGTAGCGTCCCGATACAAAACAAAAAACCTGTTCATTGCTGAACAGGTTTTTTTGTTACCTAAAATTAATGCTGCTATAATTTGCTAATATAGCTGCCATAAATATCTTTAAACTGGTAACCTTCGTCAAGGCGGTCTTTGCTTAGTTTTTTATATTCAGCAAGTCCCCATAATATAAATTCTTTAAGAAAATACTGATCTTCTGCAGGTATGTTAGGTTGGTATTTTGTTACAAGCTGTTTAAGCGGAATAATAGAATCCAATTGTTTTTTATATTCTTCATCAGATGTATCGTCGAGTAGTTCAAAACCACTTTCGTTAAAGAACCAGTCTATAATTTCCTGGTATGGGCTTTTCTCATTCGGCTTTTCTAACTTTTCTATTTTAGGGAAATATCCGGGAAAGAAGCTTTTTATGGCACTACCTATCAAAAGTTCTGCAACCACAGCCGCTCCCTCCTGCTCTCCTTCGTAAACTAACTCAACCTTGCCGGTAATTGCCGGTATAATTCCCATAAAATCGGCCAGCCTTACAGTAGTTTTTTCGGTACCACTGCGTAAAGCCCTTCGCTCTGCTGTACTTAACAAGTTTTCAAATGCTGTAATGCTCATACGGGCACTCACACCACTTTTATAATCTACAAATTCGCTCTCACGCGCTTCAAAACCTATTTGCTCTAACAGGTCTTTTGCAAGCGATGGCACATGGATGATGTCGCTTTGGCGCCCATCAAGGTTAGCTTCCTGCTCTGTAATAGTTCGCGCTATGGCAACCGTTTCAGGGTAATGCGTAAGTATCTGCGACCCTATCCTGTCTTTAAGCGGCGTTACTATGCTACCGCGGTTAGTATAATCTTCAGGATTTGCAGTAAACACAAACTGAAGGTCTAAATTCATACGCACTTTAAAACCACGGATTTGTATGTCGCCTTCGGAAAGTATATTGAACAATGCCACCTGAATACGTGCCTGCAAATCGGGCAACTCGTTAATTACAAATATACAACGGTTAGCACGCGGTATCATCCCAAAATGGATAACCCTGTCATCTGCATATGATAACTTTAAATTGGCGGCCTTTATAGGATCGATGTCCCCTATCAAATCTGCAACCGTAACATCGGGAGTGGCAAGTTTTTCGTAAAAACGCTCATTGCGGTGTAACCAGCTTACCGGGGTATCATCGCCTTTTTCTTCGATCAGGTTTTTTGCATAACGGGATATAGGCTGTAGCGGGTCATCATTAATTTCAGAACCTTCAACCACAGGAATGTATTCGTCGAGAAGGTTAACCATAAGCCTGGCAAGCCTTGTTTTGGCCTGACCACGAAGGCCTAAAAGGTTAATGTTATGGCGTGATAAAATAGCACGCTCCAGCTCCGGTATAACGGTATTCTCAAAACCCCAAACACCGGCAAATACGGTTTCGCCCCTGCTGATTTTGCTGCGCAGGTTAGCCCGTAATTCATCTTTAATACTTTTGCTTTTGTAACCTGCCTGTTTTAATGCACCTAATGTTTTTATATTCTGTAATTCCATTTTAAACGTTGTAATTTTTATTATTGACAATTGCCTGTTGCTTATTGCCTATTATCTTCTGTCTATTATCTTTTCTCCTGAAAACTACTTTACCCTCTTTTTTCTATTGGTCTCATAATCTTCAAATATCATTTCGCCAAGGCCTTTAAGACCGGTGTAAAATGCCTTACCCTGGTTAGCCTCTGTAAACGCATTTACAAAGCGTTGCAGGTAAGGGTCGCTGGCAATCATAAATGTTGTAATGGGTATATGCAATTTACGTGCCTGTGCCGCCATAGTGTAGCACTTATCTGTAATATACTCGTCAAGCCCGTTACTGTTCATGTAATAGCTGCCATCTTTTTCTTTTATACAACTGGGCTTACCATCGGTTATCATAAAGATTTGCTTATTGGTGTTACGCTTACGGCGTAAGAGATCCATAGCAAGCTGAAGCCCCGCTACCGTATTGGTGTGGTAAGGCCCCACCTGCAGATACGGCAGGTCTTTAATGGCTATAGGCCATGCATCATTACCAAAAACTAAAATATCAAGAGTGTCTTTAGGGTAGCGCGTAGTAATTAATTCGGCTAATGCCATTGCTACCTTTTTGGCAGGAGTTATACGATCTTCGCCGTAAAGTATCATGCTGTGGCTAATATCTATCATGAGCACAGTACTCATTTGCGATTTGTGCTGGCTGTCCTCTACCACTAAATCCTGCTCGGTAAGCATAAAGGTATCAGTACCGTTATTTATCTGGGCGTTCTTTAAGCTTTCTGTAAGGGATATCCTGTCCAGTCCGTCGCCAAAGTGATATTCTCTCAGCTCGCCTGTATGCTCATCGCTTGCGCCGGAATGTTTGGTCTTGTGATGTCCGGAACCGCTCTTTTTAAGGTTCCCGAAAATTTGGTTGAGCGCCTGCTGGCGTATAGAGCGCTCTGTCTTTCCAGTAATTTTAAGCCCGCCAGTACCGTCGTCTTTTACCTCATCTTTTATATAGCCCTTTTTTTTAAGGTCTTCTATAAAATCGTCAATCGTATAATTCTTATCGGTAAGTTTATATTCTTTATCAAGTTCCCGCAACCAATCCAGTGCCTCATCAAGGTCGCCGGAAGTATGCGTTATCAGTTCGGTAAAAATTTCAAAGAGTTTATCAAACGGAGACACATTGGGAGCCTCATATTGCCTGAATATAAAACCTTTTTTATTGTTTGTTTCCATAGCCTTAAAATTAAGGCAAAAACTTTAATTATAGTGTTAAAGAAAAAACGCTGTATGTCACAATGTTTATGAAATATTAGCAAAATACTTTAACAAGTGTTTAGAATTTAGATGATATAATTTACCTGATGTTGTTTAAATATTGCAACAATCCGTCTACATCTAACACAAAATCGGGCGAGTTATTTTCTAACGCTGTACGGGGCATAAAAGGCATTTCGGCAGTGGCAGGATCTTGTATTACAACCGTGCCTCTCTGCTGCTTTATTACTTTCAGGCCGTAAGTACCATCGGCATTGGCACCAGATAATAATATCCCTGTAAGCTTAGGGCCATAAACCTCTGCAGCCGACTCGAACGATACATCAATACTTGGCCTGCTGTAGTTTACTTTTTCAGAAATATCAAGCGAAAGTTCGCCGTTGGTTTCAAAAAGTAAATGATAATCCGATGGGGCTACATAAATATATCCCTGCAACAACATAGTTTTATCCTCTACCTGCCTAACTTGTATAATCGTTTTCATGGCAATAAGTTCTTCAAGGGTGTTGTCCTCCGCACTTTTTCTGTGTAAAACAATTACAAGCGCAAAGTTTGGTATAGGCTTAAGCTGAGGCAATACTTTTATAAGTACATCCAGGCTTCCTGCAGACCCGCCAATAATTACTACTTTTTCTATTTTGTTTTCTTCCATATTTTTTCTTTAAGAACCTGCTCATAACGGGTTTGCATAGCCGAAAATTTTATGGTTTCTTTAGTGCCCAGAGCAAGGTAGCCGAGTTTGGAAAGGCTATCATCAAAAAGTTGTAAAGCACGTTCCTGCAAGTCTTTATCAAAATAAATAAGTACATTACGGCAAAGTATAAGGTCGAATTCGTTAAATGAGCCGTCTGACACTAAATTATGCAGCGAGAACACCATCTTTTCAGATAGTTCTTCACCAAATTTTGCCAGGCCATAGTTTGCAGTGTAGTATTGAGAAAAATCGTATTTTCCACCCGAAGCCATGTAATTCTCTGAATACGACTTTATCATCCTTAGCTGAAAGATGCCCTTTTTAGCTGTGTCTAATACAAGCGGGTTTATATCTGTTGCGTATAGTAGTGATTTGTGCAGCAAATTAGCCTCCTTTAACAGTATGGCCATGGAGTATACTTCTTCGCCGGTAGAACAGCCTGCATGCCAAAACCTTATAAAAGGTTTTGTAGCCAGGATGGGTAATATTTCTTCGCGAAGTACTTTATAAAAATGCGGATCCCGAAACATCTCTGTAACATTTACCGTTATTTCTTCTACCATACGCTTGAAGTATGTGGTATCAGACCGTACTTTAGATAAAAACACTGTAAAATCAGGAAAGCCATCGAGTTGGATTAACCGGTCTACGCGGCGCTTTAATGACGCACGCGAATAACCACTAAAGTCGAAACCATGGTATTCGTACACATCATTAATAAGCACTTCGAGTTGTCGGTCGTTTACCATAAATTAAATCGTGCTTAGCAGTTCGAGAAGTTTATCAATGTCTATTGGCTTTGATATATAGCCATCTGCGCCTGCTGCGAGACACTTTTCTTTGTCGCCCATCATTGCCAGTGCAGTAACAGATATTACAGGGGTATCAGCCCTCGACGGTATCTTTTTTATAAGTGGTATGGCCTCATACCCATCCATTTCGGGCATCATCATATCCATGAGCACAATATCTATTGGCTCATCTGTTTTTAGCAGGCTTAAAGCCTCCTCTGCGCTAAGGCAGGACACGCAGTCAAACTTTCTTGAACGCAGGGTAGCACTAAGCGCAAATATATTGCGTGCATCATCATCAACAATTAAAACTTTCTTCTTCGTCATTATGTAGTAAGCAATATATTAGTGCTGATCGTAAAGCCAAACTCTTAAAAGCGACAGTAGCTGGTCTATATCTACTGGTTTAGTAATATAATCTGATGCGCCTGCGTTTATGCATTTTTCCCGGTCGCCGGTCATGGCCTTTGCCGTTACAGCAATTACAGGAAGTGTTTTATATTTTTTGTTTTCGCGAATGTGCGTAGCCGTTTCGTAACCATCCATATTAGGCATCATCATATCCAGTAAAACCACATCTATTTCAGGGTGTTCCTCGAGTGCTTTTAGTGCTTCTTTACCATCTATAGCAGTAACGATGTTCATTTTTAAAGACTCCAGCGATTTTGTAAGAGAGTATATGTTACGCACATCGTCGTCTACCACTAAAACAGTCTTGTTATGAAGCACATTGTTTAACAGACTTAGTTTTTTGTAATGCTCCTTTTTTCCTTCTGACCCTTTATTTTCTTCTACAAGATGAAGGAATAATGATACCTCATCGAGCATACGCTGGTAGGAGTGCGCTGTCTTGATAACTATCGAGTCGGCATATTTTTTAATCTTGAGCTCTTCCTTCATCGATAAGCTCTTACCTGTAAACACAATTACAGGGAGATTTTCGAGGCCGGGGTTCTTTTTAACGTTCTCTAATATATCATACGCCTGCCTGTCCGGTATGCCCATATCAAGGATAACGCAGTCTACATCTGCTTTCTTTAGCGCACTTACACCCTCTTCTATTTCACTCTTAATTTCAGAGTTTATATTATAGGTCTCTAAAAAGTAAGCAAGAGCTTTTGCATGTTTAGGATTGTCTTCTAAGATAAGGACCTTTTGCGATTCGCGGCTTATAATGTGTTCTATCCTTTTAAACACCTCGGGCATCTGTTCAAAAGCTACCGGCTTATCAAGAAAGTTTACTGCACCTTTAAGCAGGCTTTCCTGCTTAAGTTTGTGCGACGACATAATGTGTACCGGTATATGTTTGGTTTGCCCATTATTTTTTAACTCCTCCATTACTTCCCAGCCACTCTTTATAGGTAACTGTATATCGAGTAATATACCTGCAGGTTTGTATACCATAGCAAGATTAAGGGCATGATCTCCCCTAACCGACACTATGCCTTTGTATCCACGCTTGCGACTAAACTCTAACAACGATTTTGCAAAGTTAATATCGTCTTCTACAATAAGCACCACCCTGTCATTTTCGTTAATTGAATCTCTGTCATCAGGAACACTCTCCGGAATAAATGGGCTTATGTAACGGTATCTTAAATCGGGTTTTTCTTCGTCATTTTCATTCTCAGCAGCATTTAAAGCCGGCATACTCTGCGTGGGTCTGTCGTCAAAATCTTCAGGCTGCATCAGCATTGATCCAATTATAGGAATTGTAAGTATAAACTCACTACCCTCGTTTACAACACTTTTCAGCGTGATTTCGCCTCGCAGTAATTTAGCAAGTTCACGGCTTATAGACAGCCCTAATCCTGTACCGCCATACTTTCTTTTTGTAGATCCGTCTGCCTGCTGAAATGCCTCAAATACAAGCGGCTGCTTTTCTCGCGCTATACCTATACCCGTGTCTTTTACAGAGAAAAGAACACGCTTATCATCGGTAGCATGTTTTTTGATTTCGAGCGTTACAGATCCTTCCGATGTGAATTTTAGTGCATTAGATAATAAGTTTTTGAGTATCTGCTCTAATCGCATCTTATCAGTCCTGATAACAAGTGGCGCGTTTTGGTCTTCAATCTTAAACTCAATACCCTTTTGCTTGGCAACCTCGGTAAACATAGCTTTCATGCCATCGGTAATCTCTTTCGTAGAAATGTCAATGAGTTCAAGCTCCATTTTGCCTGCTTCTATTTTAGACAAGTCGAGGATTTCGTCAATAAGGCCTAATAATCCGTTACCGGAACTTTGTATAACTTTAGCAAATTCTATCTGCTCCTCGCTCATGTTATGGTCGATATTTTCCGACAACAACCTGCTCAGCAATAATATAGAATTAAGTGGTGTGCGCAATTCGTGCGACATATTTGCCAAAAATTCCGACTTGTAGCGCGTAGTAAGCTCCAAATCTTCTGATTTTTTCTGGATCTCAGTATTTTTCTCTTCCAGCAGAACACTTCGTTCTGCGAGTTCTTCATTAGTTTGTTGAAGTTCTTCCTGTTGCACCCTCAGTTCCTCTTCAGATGCCTGTAGCTTCTGCGTTTGGGCTTCCAGTTCGGCATTCATGCCCTCCAGTTCACTATGTTGTACCCTAAGCTCTTCGCTTTGTGCCTGCGTTTCTTCCAGCAGTTCCTGTACACGTTTCCTGTTTTGAGCAGCTTTAATTGCAATACCTATATTATTAGCAACGCTCTTTAAAAATAAAATTTCGCGCTCGCTGTAATTTCCTACTGCTGCCAGCTCTATTACGCCTTCTGCCTGATAGTCCATTAGCGGCAAAGCAACAACGTGCGATGGCACCACCTCGCCCAAAGCATACGAAATTTTGATATCCTCGGCAGATATACCTTTTAGTTCGAGCATTTTACCTGAAACTACAGCCTGGCCCGTTAGCCCTTCGCCTATTGCAAACTTTTGCCTGTCAGGAGACGGAATGTAACTGTAACCCGCTGCTGCAAATAGATAGTTTTCCTGTATTAAGTAAAGAACCCCCGCATTACTGTTAGTATACACCGCAAGATATTCTATAATATCTTTAGTAAGCGTCTCAAGGTTTTTTTCACCTATCATTACCTGATTAAGTTCTGCAATACCCGATTGCCTCCACTCGTTATCAGACAACGATTTAAATGATGAACTGAGTGCATGCGCCATACTGTTAAGAGATTCGCCTACACTGCCCAGGGCATCGCTCTCACTATCCTCTACCCTTACATCATAATTACCCTGCGATATTTGCTCAGCAATTCCGCTTATTACGCGTATTCTTTCGGCGGTCTCTTTATCGTTTTTTTCCAGTGCTAACTGCAATTTAACGCGAAAGTTATAATCTCTTAATATCCTCACAAAGAACAGTAGGCTTATAAACAATGCTATTAATGCGGCTACAACTATTAGTATAGAACTGTACGACCCATAATTCTCTGATTTGGTAACCCTTTCGCTAAGCAACCCCTGTTCCTGGTTTTCCATGCGCTTTAAAATAATACGCATCTCATCCATTAGCTTTTTGCCAGAGTCGAGGTCGGCGGCGAGTGATAACTCGCCCTTTTTTTTCTCATCAATGCGAAGTTGCAGGTATTTATAGAACTCTGTAATGAAAGGCTTTAGCTGCTTAATGCTCGCCTGCTGATGAACATTGTCTATAGTAAGCTCCTCTACATTTCTAAAATAAGATGTAGCGTCCTCTTCTGTATTTTTATATTGTTCTAAAAAATCTGGATTGCCGGTAACTAAATAGCCACGCATGCTTGTTTGGGCATCTACCAGTTCTGCACGGCCGGCATTAATATTATAAATAACTTCCTGCGTGTGGTTTACCCATGCATTACTGTCTAATAAACTCCTGATGCTTAAAAACGAAGCTACAGAACTTACAAGAAGTATAAACATCGATGCGCCGGAGCTAATTATTAAATTCCTTTTAAAATTACCGTCCATGTATCTATCTACTAATGTTATTAATGTTTTTAAACAGGCAATACAATAATAAAGCTTGCACCGTTACCCTCCTGGCTTTTTGCTGTTAATAAACCATTGTGTTTCTCAATAATCTTTTTTGCAATGGCCAGGCCTATTCCTGTTCCTTCGTAGCTATTACGATCATTCAGGCTTTGAAATATTTTGAAAATCTTGTCTAAATATACCTCGTTAAAGCCAATTCCGTTATCGGTTACAATAATACGACAATAATTTCCTACAGGTGTAACAGAGCTGTCAAAATCTTTGTTCTCTACACGTTCTGCTTTCACTGTTATAAGTGGTACGGCATCAGGTTTAGTGAACTTGAGGGAGTTACCAATTAAATTTTGAAATAGCTGTCTCAATTGGCTCGGAACACCAGTTATAGTAGGCAGATCGTCTATCTCAATAACTGCAGATTTTTGCTCTATGAGATAATCAAAATCCGATAAAACTTCGCTAAGTATGTCGTTAAGGCTTGCCTTTTCAGGCAACACGTCTGAAGATAAACGTGAATAGTCCAGCAGATCGCTGATAAGTTTACCCATGCGCTGAGAAGACCTAACCGTTCTGTTTACATAATCAACAGCTTTTTCGTCTCTTACTAAATAACGCTCCTTAATAATCTTTATAAAAGTCTCTATTTTTCTAAGCGGCTCTTTTAAATCGTGCGACACCACCCATGCAAACTGTTGCAGCTCGTGGTTGCGCATTTCGAGCTCATCATTTTTGTCGCTTAACTCTTTAGTTCGCTCTGCAACTTTAAGTTCAAGATTTTGCTGTGCTTCCTTACGTATTTCAATCTCTTTAGATAGCAGGTCACGTATATCTTTAAGTTCGCTCTTTTGTTCGTATAGCTTTAAAAAGGTCTTTACTTTCAAAATAAGCAGGTCAGGGTCCACGGGTTTGGTAATATAATCTACAGCCCCGGTTTCGTAGCCCTTAGATATATACTTCTTTTCTTTACTAATGGCGGATAGAAATATGACAGGGATATCTTTTGTCCTGTTGCTGCCGGATAATGCTTCGGCAACTTCAAAGCCATCCATGCCCGGCATCTGTACATCCATTATAATAAGTGAGTAACTCTTTTTAAGGATCATCCTTAAAGCCTCCTCGCCAGATTCTGCAGCGTCGGCTTTAAGGTTATGCAACTCCAGTATTTTTGTAAGGGGAAGTATGTTTTCGCGTTTATCGTCTACTATAAGTATCATAAGGTAGTGTTACATATAGTTTTTACTTGATGCATGTTACATGTCACAATACGTTTTAAAGCGATTGAAAGTACAACTGGATAAATCCTTTTATCTGCAAAGCTTACTTCACGATTTTCAAAAAAGTTTTTTTGATGAACGTTGGTATTACCCGTGCAGGTTGCTAAGCCTTTAACATCTTTAAACATTACATTTCTCTGTATTAACATAAGGCATGCAGCACCATTAATCCTGGGCATATTTACATCCATAAAAACAAGATCCGGCATATGTGAAATGTATAAGTTATATAAAGGCATCAATGCCATTTGTACGTCCAGTCAAGATCGTAAACCTAGGGTTAATAAATACCTTTTGTAATGTCCGGCCAATAGTCCGAACTAATGTAAAAAAACGCGATACTACATTTTGTACAACAACCCCAAAAATATAAAATCATGTGTTAAAGAGTTGTTAATTCAATAAACGAATATGATGGGTGCAACAAATTCATCTACCCTAAGCCAATTTTTTAAATATAACATTATGAACCGGCATATAGGAAGATTTTCTGTAAATTTTACTTACATTTTTAAGATTATGATAAATTGTAAGTTTTATTACTCTACTAAAACCATAGGGTTTGTATTTTTTAAATAAATTACTACATTTGGCAGCGCTAAACAGCCCAATAATACAATATGAGACACAGTTACACCAGCATTCGCTTCAGCATGGTATTTGCCATCTTTTTGATATCCTTAAACTGCCAGCAGCTTTTAGCACAGGGACAGATTGCAGAAGTTACGGGAGTGGTAAATGATAGCGAGATAAAGGCCCCGCTACCCGGGGTAACAGTTACAATAAAAGCAACGTCTGCAATAACCGCCACAAATGAAAAAGGTGAATTTTATATTAAAACCAATATAACCTACCCTTTTATCCTCGTGTTTTCCGGCGTGGGATTTAAATCTCAGGAATTACAAGTATTATCTGCTCAGAGCAAAATCGCTGTTAACCTAAACACTGAAAACACGCTGCTTAATGAGGTAGTTGTATCTGCCTCGAGAGTGGAAGAACGAATATTACAATCGCCAATTTCTATAGAAAAAATAGATATTAAAGCTATTAAAGACAGCCCCGCCCCCACCTTTTATGAAGCGTTAGATAATGTAAAGGGTGTACAGCTGCTTACATCGAGTCTTACACTTAAGGTACCCAATGCCCGCGGATTTAACGTACCAAACAACTTCAGGTTCATGCAGCTTGTAGATGGTGTAGATGTTCAGGCGGCAACTCTTGGCGTGCCGCTTGGTAATGCAATTGGGCCAACAGAACTCGACATCCAGAGTGTAGAGATTACTCCGGGGGCGGCATCGGCTCTTTATGGCATGAATGCTATCAATGGCCTCGCCAGCCTGCAAACCCGCAGCCCGTTTACCCATCAGGGACTTAGTATTTACCAACGCACAGTGGTTAATCATGTGGGTAATGATGAAAAAGACTCTGCCCTCCTTACTGAATTTGCCTTGCGTTACGCGAAGGTCTTTAAAGAAAAATTTGCGATTAAAGTTAACGGATCGTTTTTTAGGGGAACCGACTGGATATCGAACACCTTAACTGACCAAAACCCAAATAACCTTGCCACAGCAAACCCTACAGTTGCATCGCTGGACGGTGTAAACAATCCTGCTGCCGATTTATGGAACAACTACGGCGATGAGCGTAACAATCGTGTTACAGTTACAGCAACCGTTGATGGCGCGCCTAAAACATTTAATGTGTCGCGCACCGGCTATTTAGAAAAAGATCTTGTAGATCCTGTGGTTACCAATATAAAGTTTGATGCCGGTGGCTATTACAAAATTAAAGAAAACCTTGAAGCGTCTTATATGTACCGTTACGGAATGATGGATGGTACCTTTCAGCGTGGTAACAAAATCAGGCTGGAGGACGCCGTGGTGCAAAACCATAAAGTAGAACTTAAAGGCGAGGAATTTTATGTGCGCACTTATGCTTCTTTAGAAAGTACCGGCGACTCCTACAATCTTAAACCCCTTGCAGATAACCTTGACCTTACTCATGCGAGCAACGGCGACTGGCGAAACACATTCCAGACTGCGCTGCAAAACGCGATAAATGGCGGAATTGCATTGCCTCAGGCCTTTGAAAATGCAAGAAGTAGTGCCGATGCCGGACGTGCAGAACCGGGAACTCCTGAGTTTAACGCATTAAAAAACACAATCATCAAAACTAACAACTGGGACCACCTTAACTCCGGCGTGGCGGGCGCTCCTGCAACAGGTGGTGCGTGGTTAAAACAAAAATCTGCTTTGTACCATGTAGAGGGGCAGTATGACCTTTCTAAATATGTAAAAATATTCGACCTGCAGGTAGGTGCTGATTACAGACAATACCTTGTAACTCCGGATGGTAATAACTTTGTTGATTTTAACCGCCCGGTTGCCGATCGTAATGTTGCCTTAGCAGATGGCAGCTTTGGCGACAAGCAACGCTATGAAAAATATGGAGTATTTGGGCAGTTAACTAAACGATTTTTTGATAACAAGTTAAAAATAAACGCATCCTTGCGTGCCGACCGTAATCCGGAATTTGATACTAAACTTAACCCGAGAATTGCTGTGGTATACTCTCCTAAAGAGAATCATAATTTTAGGGCTTCGTTTCAAAACGGTTTTCGTTTCCCGTCGTTATTTGAGGCTTTATCCTTTGTAAACAACGGCAATGTAAGGCGCGTAGGAGGATTGGCGAGGGTAAATCAGGGAATTGGATTTCTGGAAAACTCATACACCTTAACATCCATAGATGCCTTTAACGCCGCAGTAAATACCGCAGTAGATGCCGGCACTCCGCGTGCACAGGCTGCTCTCGAAAATCGTGCTGTGCTTGTAAAAGCTAATCTTCCTGTTATGAAACCCGAACAGATCAACTCTTTCGAGATTGGCTATAAAAGTGTTGTTTTAAACAATTCCATTTCTATAGACTGGGACGCCTATTTAAATATATACGACGGCTTTTTAGGACAGGTAGAGGTTGCTGTTCCAAAAAACGGAATGGTAGGATCTGACGCCTCTGTTACAGATATGCTTACGCGTGCTAATCAGGACCGTTACCGCGTTTTTACTAACAGCAGGAATAAATATAAAAGCTATGGCTCTACCTTTGGCATTAAGTATAACTTCTATGAAAATTACAATGCAGGCTTTAACGTGAGCTACAATGATTTGATATCTAATAGCAAGTCAGATATTTTCCTGACGTCTTTTAACACGCCCAAATGGGTTACTAATCTTTCCTTTGGCAATCGCCAGGTAATTAAAAATGTAGGTTTTAATATTACAGGTCGCTGGCAGGATGCTTTTTACTGGGAAAGCACGCTGGCAAACGGAGATGTTCCGGCTTATGTAACTCTGGATGCCCAGGTTAATGTAAAAATACCGGTCATTTATGCCACAGCAAAAATAGGAGGCACTAACCTACTTAATAACAGGTACTATCAATATGCGGCAGGGCCTACTATAGGCGGGCTATATTACATAGCACTAACATTTGAACTTGCTGATTTATAATATAGGTTTTTGATCAGATTCTTTTTTTGTTTGTTTGTTTAAAGAGCCTGCCTTTAAAAGGGCGGGCTTTTTTTATAAGAATTTTGAAGAGACACTTACGCAGTTGTTCGCGCCCTATAATCGAATGGGTTCCATCCGTATTTTTAACTGTTTAGAGAGTTAAAACTATGACTTAAATATGCCTGCTATAATATTTTCGAATAGAATTCAGAACGAAAAATATCTGATAGTCCAGACCATTAACTTTAAAACACAGCAACTTTAAAACTTATCAATGCAACTATACCTTGCTCCAAAAAAAACCGTTTTATCGATTGCACGATAAAACGGTTTGTATTTTGAAACAAAAAATTGTTATGCTTTTTTACGGGCAATAACTTTTTGTACTGCTTTTATAATGTGTTCAGCATCAAGACCATATTTAGTCATAAGTTGAGCCGGAGTTCCGCTTTCGCCAAAACTGTCGTCTACAGCAACATATTCCTGCGGTGTAGGATTGTTTACAGCAAGGAGCTGTGCAATACTGTCACCAAGTCCGCCAAGCCTGTTGTGCTCTTCGGCAGTAACCACGCAGCCTGTTTTGGCTACCGATTTTAATACTGCCTCTGCATCAAGAGGTTTAATTGTGTGTATGTTAATGATCTCTGCATCGATACCCATTTCAGCAAGTTTCTCACCTGCCTGTATAGCTTCCCATACCAGGTGGCCTGTTGCAAAAATACTTACATCCGCACCCTCATTAACCATCCATGCTTTTCCAATTTCAAATTTCTGGTCGGCATCCGTAAATATCGGCACTACAGGGCGTCCAAAACGCAGGTAAACAGGTCCTTCATAATCTGCAATTGCAATAGTTGCAGCTTTAGTCTGATTATAGTCGCATGGATTTATAACGGTCATGCCCGGAAGCATTTTCATTAGCCCAATATCTTCTAATATCTGGTGGGTAGCACCATCTTCACCAAGCGTAAGGCCTGCGTGAGAAGCACATATTTTTACATTCTTATCAGAATAAGCTACGCTTTGGCGTATCTGGTCGTAAACCCTACCTGTAGAAAAATTTGCAAACGTTCCTGTAAAAGGAATTTTGCCACCTATAGTAAGGCCCGCAGCAATACCTATCATATTAGCTTCGGCTATACCTACCTGTACAAAACGTTCAGGAAACTCATTTATAAAGTCCTGCATTTTTAAAGACCCAACAAGGTCGGCACATAGGGCCACCACCTGGTCGTTTCTTCTACCTGCTTCGAGCAGGCCATCGCCAAACCCGGAGCGGGTATCTTTTTTATCTGTATATGTGTATTTTTTCATTTTAAATCAGAATTGAGTAGTTAGTATTGAGTATTGAGATGAGATACTTACTTTATAGGTTAAAGTCTGATATCTCATATCTAACATCTCAAGTCTAAATTAATAATCTCCTAAAGTTTCTTCTAACTGTGCTAATGCTGTATCAAGCTGAGCGTCATTAGGCGCTGCGCCATGCCATTTATGGCTTCCCATCATGTAGTCTACACCATGGCCCATACCTGTTTTAAGCAGGATCATGATAGGTTTACCCTGTCCTGTAAGCAATTTAGCCTCTTCAAGAATTTTGACTACTTGCTTCATGTCATTACCGTCACTTTCAAGAACTACCCAGTCAAACGCAGCAAATTTAGCCTTAAGGTCGCCTAAAGATAGTACCTGGCTTGTAGGCCCGTCAATTTGCTGTCCGTTATAATCTACAGTACAAATTAGGTTATCTACCCTGTTGTGCGGAGCAAACATTGCCGCTTCCCATATTTGGCCTTCCTGTAGCTCGCCATCGCCATGAAGCGTGTAAACTATAGAGTTATCTCCATTAAGTTTCTTTGCAAGAGCAGCACCAATGGCTACACTCATACCCTGGCCTAATGAACCCGATGCGATACGAACACCCGGGAGGTGCTCATGTGTTGTAGGGTGGCCCTGTAAACGTGAATTAAGCTTACGGAAAGTTGCAAGTTCTGATTTATCAAAGTAACCTGCATGTGCTAAAACGCTGTAAAATACCGGAGAGATATGACCGTTTGACAGGAAAAAAAGATCTTCGCCATTACCATTCATATCAAACCCTTCTTTGCGGTTCATAACCTCAAAGTAAAGTGCAACTAAAAAGTCAGCACAACCAAGAGAACCACCCGGGTGGCCGCTCTGGCAGCTGTGTACCATGCGCACAATATCGCGGCGAACCTGCGACGCTATGCTTTCTAATTCTTTTATATCGTGTTTCATATATTATTTGCTATAGCTGCTGCTGCTTTGGCATGGTCTGCAAGAAATTGCGCCAGGCCGTTGTCAGTAAGCGGGTGTTTAAGTAATGCTTCGATTGCGCTTAGCGGGCCTGTTATAACATCGGCGCCAAGTTTTGCGCAGTTAATAATGTGCATTGGGTGGCGCACAGATGCTGCAAGGATCTCGGTTTCATAACCGTAGTTATCATAAATAAGGCGGATATCCTCGATAAGCTGAAGCCCGTCGGTAGAGATATCATCAAGGCGGCCTACAAAGGGAGATACATAAGTAGCGCCTGCTTTTGCAGCCAGCAGCGCCTGCCCTGCAGAGAATACTAACGTGACATTGGTTTTTATGCCTTTCTCAGAAAAATATTTGGCTGCTTTTACACCGTCTTTTATCATAGGCAGCTTTACTACAATGCGCTCGTGCAATGAAGCAAGCTCTTCGCCTTCAATAACCATCTCGTCAAAGGTTGTTGCAATAACTTCGGCACTCACATCGCCATCGGTAATATTACAAATATCAACATAGTGCTTTAGCACCCTGTCTTTTCCGCTTATCCCTTCCTTGGCCATTAATGATGGGTTTGTTGTAACTCCATCAAGGACACCAAGTTCGTGCGCTTCCTTAATTTGGGCAAGGTTTGCCGTGTCAATAAAAAATTTCATATTGTTATTTTTAGGTTTTTCTACCAGAATGTAATGTAAAGGCCTGCCACGCAAAGTAGTGTTACTACGATAAGGGCCAGTGTAGATGGAGCTACTTTAAACATAGCTGAGTCGAGCTCTAAACCTTTAGGGTTTATTTTTGGACCTAAAAGGCTCATTACTATCATCATTACCATTGTAAAGAAGAATGCCCAGCCCATACAGATAAGGAAAGGGATTTCATAATGCCCTGCCGCGTTTTTGTAGGCTGTCCATAGTATGTTTTCAGGGCCAAACAGGTCTACTGCATAGCTGTTAAAGAATACCGACAGTATAAAGCCTCCCACGACACCGGCAACCGCCGCAGCGCCTGTTGTGCGTTTCCAGAACATACCTAAAAGGAATACAGCAAACACACCCGGGCTAAAGAAGCCTGTATATTTCTGGATAAAGGTAAATCCTCCCTCGCCACCTATGCCAA